>ERZ506375.1-NODE-1-length-720758-cov-12.3874_pt1 | contig 720758 bp, 677 predicted proteins | sample MGYA00513369_ERZ506375 | MGnify/ENA metagenome assembly ERZ506375
GTCGATGACGGCAGATTTACAGTCTGCTCCCTTTGGCCGCTCGGGAACCCCACCACGGGGTAATGCTTAATACTGGCCTGCTTCCTTATCGGGAAGCGGGGCGCATCATATCAAATGACGCGCCACTGTAAAGTATTCGTTTGCTAAAAATAAACTGGTTGCCTGATTTTTACGCGTAAAGCCGTAAAGCTAACCAGTTAATTTCATTATCGATTAAAGAATAATCGTTCGGTTGCCGTAAACAAACACCCGCTGTGCAAGCACCTGGTACAATGCGCGGCTCAGAACGTTTTTCTCAACGTCGCGGCCAGCGCGCATCATATCTTCTGCGGTGTAGGTGTGATCGACGTGAATAACGTCCTGCATGATGATGGGGCCTTCATCCAGATTATCGTTCACGTAGTGGGCGGTTGCGCCAATAATCTTCACCCCGCGGTCATAGGCCTGATGATACGGACGCGCGCCGATAAACGCCGGCAGGAATGAGTGGTGAATATTGATAATCTTATTCGGGAAGCGGGAGACAAACTCGGGGGTCAACACCCGCATGTATTTCGCCAGCACGACGTAATCCGGTTCATGGGCGGCGATAGCATCACCCATCTGCTTATCGTGCTCTTCGCGGGTTAGCCCCTCATGGCTCACCAGCTGGAAGGGAATATCAAAGCGTTCAACCAGCGAGCGCAGGGTTTCGTGATTGCCGATGACGGCGGCGATTTCTACGTCCAGCCCGCCATAGTTGGCTTTCATCAGCAGATCGCCGAGGCAGTGCGCCTCTTTAGTCACCAGAATGACGACACGGCGGCGGCCTGCTGGGTTGAGCTCACGAATCGAGCCTTCCGGCAGCGCGCTGTCGAGGTCAGCCAGGAGAACGGAGTCATTGAAAATACCCTCGAGCTCGGTACGCATAAAGAAGCGGCCGGTCCGGTGGTCAACGAACTCATTGTTTTGCACGATGTTCAGCTCGTGCTTATAGCAGATATTCGTGATACGCGCGATGAGGCCTTTCTGATCAGGGCAAATGGTGCGTAGTACTTTACGTTGTAGTGAATGCATCGCGGGGAAAATCCTGTAGTGTTTGCTATTCCTGCTGCTGGCTTACTGGCCGCAGCATTTTTTAAATTTTTTACCTGAACCGCAAGGGCAGGGGTCGTTACGACCGATCAGCGGTCGCATTCCGTCAATATAGTACCACTGTCCGTTTTCTTTTAAGAATCTGGATCGTTCAATAATGGCGCCGGAGCGGTTATTGTCAGTGAAACGCGCGATAAAGCTGACGTAGCCTTCATCGGGACTTCTGCCTTCATCGGCAGCAAAGACGGTGAGACCCAGCCATTGAGTTTGCTTAAACCCGTTCTCCAGGTCCGCGCGAAACTGTTGCGCCTGACAGGAGGGGTGCCAGGTTTTAATCAGATAGTCGGCGTCCTGCATAACAAATGCGCTATAGCGGGAACGCATCAGCTGTGACGGATCTGGCGCAAGCTGCGTGCCAGTCAGATAACGCTGACAACATGCGCTATACTCCAGAGCGCTGCCGCAGGGGCATAATGGCGACAAAACGGCCTCCATGGGATAAAGAAAGACGGCGCTACGCCGCCAAAGCGTAATATGTTAACTGAGGTATGGCGATGATGCCATGCCCGGAGTGGAAGGATATGTTTCGGTAAGAATGAGAAAGCTCAAGATCGGTCTGGCGCTAGGGGCAGGAGCCGCCCGCGGGTGGTCGCATATCGGTGTGATTAATGCATTACAGCGTGCGGGCATCGACGTTGATGTCATCGCAGGGTGCTCTATTGGCTCACTGGTGGGGGCGGCTTACGCCTGCAACCGCCTTCCGGCGCTGGAGAAATGGGTATGCTCTTTTAGCAACTGGGACGTCCTGAAATTAATGGATCTCTCCTGGCAGCGAGGGGGCTTGCTGCGGGGCGAACGGGTATTTAGCCAATATCGTACACTGCTACCGGTCACCGAGATTGAACGCTGCGAGCGTCGTTTTGCGGCAGTTACCACCAATTTAAGTACCGGTCGCGAACTGTGGTTTACGGAAGGGGATCTGCATCTGGCGATTCGTGCCTCGTGCAGTATGCCTGGTCTGATGTCGCCGGTCATGCATAATGGTTACTGGCTAGTGGATGGCGCGGTGGTTAATCCCGTGCCGGTATCCCTGGCTCGGGCAATGGGCGCGGATATCGTTATTGCCGTTGATTTGCAGCACGACGCGCATCTGATGCAGCAGGATTTATTATCCATGGAGGTGCCGCGTCCAGAGGCCGAAGAAGATTTTTCGTGGCATTCACGGCTGCGCTCCCGCCTGGCGCGTATGACCTCACGTCGGGCGACGGTAGCGCCGACGGCAATGGAGATCATGTCGACTTCCATTCAGGTTCTGGAAAATCGTCTTAAGCGAAACCGTATGGCGGGCGACCCGCCGGATATCCTGATTCAGCCCTTTTGCCCGCAAATCTCCACGCTGGATTTCCACCGTGCCGGCGAAGCTATCGCTGCCGGACATCTGGCAGTGGAAAAGAGAATGGATGAACTATTACCTTTAGTGCGTACCTCCGTGTAGCGCATTTGATGCATACTTAAGTAAATTCTGACAGGCGGTAGCGTGAATCGCGTGCCACTATTAACTTATCGTCAGTCAGGGGAGAGATCATGACGCAGCCATTGGCGGGAAAACAGATTCTGATAGTTGAAGACGAACCCGTTTTCCGCTCACTTATGCACACCTGGTTAGCTTCGCTGGGCGCGACCATCGTCCAGGCGGAAGATGGCGTGGATGCACTTCAAAAAATGGCCGAGTCAAAACCCGATTTGATGATATGCGATATTTCCATGCCGCGAATGAACGGCCTGCAGCTGGTGGAGCATGTGCGCAATCAGGGCGAGCAGCTGCCGATTCTGATGATTTCAGCGACGGAAAATATGGCGGATATCGCCAAAGCGCTGCGCCTTGGCGTGCAGGACATTCTTCTTAAACCGGTAAAAGATTTCGATCGCCTGCGAGAAACCGTGTACGCCTGCCTCTACCCCAACATGTTTAATTCTCGTGTCGAAGAGGAGGAACGCCTGTTTGAGGATTGGGACGCGCTGGTCAGCGATCCCTCCGCGGCGTCAAGGCTGCTACAGGAGCTTCAGCCCCCGGTCCAGCAGGAGATGTCGAACTGCCGTATTCACTATCGGCAGCTTGTCTCCGTCGATAAGCCCGGTCTCGTGCTCGACATTGCGCCGCTATCAGAAAACGATCTGGCGTTTTATTGTCTGGACGTCACGCGAGCGGGTGATAATGGGGTTCTTGCTGCTTTATTACTGCGCGCCCTTTTCAATGGCCTGCTGCAGGAGCAGCTTGCTCATCAGGGACAGCGTTTACCGGAGATGGGGAGCCTGCTTAAACAGGTCAATCAATTACTGCGTCAGGCTAACCTGCCGGGGCAATTTCCATTATTGGTAGGGTATTACCATAGCGGCTTGAAAAATTTAATTTTGGTTTCCGCGGGTTTGAATGGCACGTTGAATACGGGGGAACACCAAATTCAGATTAGCAATGGCGTTCCGTTAGGTACCCTGGGTAATGCCTATCTCAACCAAATTAGTCAACGCTGCGCATCATGGCAGTGCCAAATTTGGGGGGCCGGGGGACGTTTACGTCTTATGTTGTCTGCGGAGTGAACAATTGCGCTTATTTTTACCCAAGTGGGATTACCACGCGATCTTTTGTGGTGGTACTATCGCCGGGTTTAATGCGTAAAATTCCTAATTCGGAGATATCTAATCCTTTTCGGAACAGGTTCAACTGAACAGGCTGATATACTCGATACCATATTATTAACGAGAAGTTTAAAAAACGAACAGTTCAGGAGATTTCAATGGCTGCGCTTAATTCAAAAGTAAGAAAAGCTGTCATCCCGGTTGCGGGATTAGGCACCAGGATGTTGCCCGCTACTAAGGCTATTCCGAAAGAAATGCTGCCGCTGGTAGATAAGCCATTAATTCAATATGTTGTTAACGAATGTATCGCCGCCGGGATTACAGAAATTGTTCTGGTGACGCACTCTTCTAAAAACTCCATCGAAAACCATTTCGATACCAGTTTTGAACTGGAAGCCATGCTGGAAAAACGTGTAAAACGCCAGCTGCTGGAAGAAGTGCAATCTATTTGTCCGCCGCACGTGACTATTATGCAGGTGCGTCAGGGGCTGGCTAAAGGTCTGGGCCATGCTGTGCTGTGCGCGCATCCAGTTGTCGGCAATGAGCCGGTCGCGGTTATTTTACCGGACGTTATTCTTGACGAATATGAATCCGATCTGTCCCGCGATAACCTGGCGGAAATGATCGCTCGTTTTGACGAGACCGGAGCCAGCCAGATTATGGTTGAGCCGGTTGCTGACGTGACCGCGTACGGCGTTGTCGATTGCAAGGGCCAGTCCCTGCAGCCGGGTGAGAGCGTACCGATGGTCGGCGTTGTTGAGAAACCGAAAGCGGACGTAGCGCCGTCTAACCTGGCAGTTGTAGGTCGCTATGTGCTGAGCGCCGATATCTGGCCGCTGCTGGCAAAAACGCCTCCGGGAGCCGGTGACGAAATTCAGCTGACCGATGCCATCGATATGCTGATCGAAAAAGAGACCGTTGAAGCCTATCATATGAAAGGCAAAAGCCACGACTGCGGTAATAAGCTGGGCTATATGCAGGCCTTCGTTGAATATGGCGTGCGCCATAAGTCGCTGGGCGCTGAATTTAAATCCTGGCTGGAAAAAGCCATCGCGAAGTAATTGATCGCCACACAATGCAGGACCGGGAGCGAGATTCGTTTCCCGGTTTTTTTATGTCCGCAGGGCACAGGTCCGATTAGCGGATAAAAAAAATCCCGCCGAAGCGGGATTTTTAAACGGATGCGCGGGCATATTACAGCAGGAAATCGTCCAGCGTTTTACCTTGCTCATCCATCGCTTTCTTGATCACTGCCGGAGTACGACCCTGACCAGTCCAGGTTTTAGTTTCGCCATTTTCGTCAACGTAGCTGTATTTAGCCGGACGTGCAGCGCGCTTGGTTTTAGTTCCCGCTTTAACTGCAGCCATAGTGCTCAGCAGTTCATTAGGATCAATACCGTCAGCAATCAGCATTTCACGGTATTGCTGCAGTTTACGAGTGCGTTCTTCAATTTCCGCAGCCGCAGCGCTTTCTTCTTCACGACGTTCGTTAACGACAACTTCTAATTTTTCCAGCATTTCTTCGAGCGTTTCAAGGGTGCATTCTCTTGCCTGTGCACGAAGAGTACGGATGTTGTTCAGAATTTTAAGTGCTTCGCTCATTGTAGTAATCTCAAACTTATATTGTGGGGTGGTTTGTTGGTCTAATAATAGAGCGATAAATTCAGATGTGCAATAGGGGAGAATGTAAGGAAGTCAAAATAACTTGTTATTTGTCTCGGGAATTAATTCATTTAACTTAAATTTTATGTGCGGGTTCACATCTTTCCTGCTTATAGCGCGGTGGAAAACATAAGCTAAAACCCTGAGATAGTATGCTTTTTCTGTTGCGCGATGAGAAAAATTATACTTTGCATGGATAAATATCATTGTCAGTATTAGCGCAGCAGCGGCGATGATGTTTAATATAAAACACTTGTCCAGCGCGGTTATAGCTATCAGAAAAATGCCTGGTAAGCACAAAAGCGCAATAGCGATGTGGGAGCGGACCGCTTTTGGCGCACGAATAGCAGGCATTCCCCTTCAATTAAGATGCTTAATCTATCAGGCATTCGTTGACCGGACATTCCCGGCAATACCCACACGGTGAGGGCTGATAGTGAGTGAATATATGATACAATTTTGCTGCGAAAAAACACATTGATTGGGGTTACGCGGCCGATGGCACAACTTTATTTCTACTATTCAGCAATGAATGCAGGCAAGTCTACCGCTCTGTTGCAGTCTTCATACAATTACCAGGAGCGAGGGATGCGTACTCTGGTTTATACCGCAGAGATTGACGATCGCTTTGGTTCAGGGAAAGTGAGTTCAAGGATTGGCCTCTCCTCGCCGGCGCGGTTGTATAATACGCAGACAGCGTTATTTACCGACATTGCCGACGAACATAGACGTCAGCCGATTCACTGCGTATTAGTTGATGAGAGCCAGTTTTTGACGCGCGAACAGGTGCATGAGCTGTCTGAAGTCGTAGACCAGCTGGATATTCCCGTGCTGTGCTATGGACTGCGTACTGATTTTCGCGGTGAACTTTTTACCGGCAGTCAATATTTGCTGGCGTGGTCAGATAAGCTGGTTGAATTAAAAACTATCTGTTTCTGCGGTCGTAAAGCGAGCATGGTTTTGCGCCTCGACCAGGAGGGGCGGCCGTACAATGAAGGGGAACAGGTAGTGATTGGCGGTAATGAACGCTATGTGTCCGTCTGCCGCAAGCATTATAAGGAGGCGTTGAGCGTCGGTTCTTTAAGCTTTGTGCAGAACAGGCAGCACACCTGCTAATACCTTCCCGTGAGACCCTCTCAGGCGCTTATATAGCGCCTTTTTTATTCCTCAACCCTGAACCCTTGATTATACATTTCGGCCGTCTGAGACCTTATGTGGGCCGCTGAACGGGGGAGATAAAAAAAGCCCCATCATAAGATGGGGCTGGTATTAACGTTCTTGACTACGGTGAGATTAAGCGGATTTCTTCGCTTTTTTCTCAGCTTTACCCGGCGCGGCTTCTTTCTTCTCTTCCACGCCGCCTTCGACGTAATGACGACCGTAGTAGGTATCCAGCAGAATCTGTTTCAGCTCGGCAATCAGCGGATAGCGCGGGTTGGCGCCGGTGCACTGGTCATCGAATGCGTCTTCAGACAGCTTATCAACGTGGACCAGGAAGTCAGCTTCCTGCACGCCAGCTTCGCGGATAGACTTAGGAATACCCAGTTCAGCTTTAATTTCTTCCAGCCAGCCAAGCAGTTTTTCGATTTTCGCTGCGGTGCGGTCACCCGGTGCAGTCAGACCCAGGTGGTCAGCGATTTCCGCATAGCGACGACGGGCCTGCGGACGGTCGTACTGGCTGAATGCCGTCTGTTTGGTCGGGTTGTCGTTGGCGTTATAGCGGATAACGTTGCTGATCAACAGGGCGTTCGCCAGACCGTGAGGAATGTGGAACTGAGAACCCAGTTTGTGCGCCATGGAGTGACATACACCCAGGAAGGCGTTAGCAAACGCAATACCGGCGATCGTTGCAGCACTGTGTACGCGCTCACGCGCTACCGGGTTCTTAGAACCTTCATGGTAAGACGCCGGCAGGTTTTCTTTCAGCAGCTTCAGCGCCTGCAGCGCCTGGCCGTCGGAGAACTCGGAAGCCAGTACGGAAACGTAAGCTTCCAGCGCATGGGTCACCGCATCCAGACCACCGAAAGCACACAGGGATTTCGGCATTTCCATGACCAGGTTGGCATCAACAATCGCCATATCCGGAGTCAGGGCATAGTCAGCCAGCGGGTATTTCTGCCCGGTTGCATCATCGGTAACAACGGCGAACGGCGTGACTTCAGAGCCGGTGCCAGATGTGGTGGTGATCGCCACCATTTTGGCTTTAACGCCCATTTTCGGGAACTTGTAGATACGCTTACGGATATCCATAAAGCGCAGCGCCAGCTCTTCGAAGTGGGTTTCCGGATGTTCGTACATGACCCACATGATTTTCGCCGCGTCCATCGGGGAACCGCCGCCCAGGGCGATAATCACGTCCGGTTTGAAAGAGTTCGCCAGCTCAGCGCCTTTACGGACGATGGTCAGAGTCGGGTCAGCTTCCACTTCAAAGAAAACTTCTGTTTCAACGCCGGCCGCTTTCAGTACGGAAGTGATCTGGTCTGCGTAGCCGTTGTTAAACAGGAAACGGTCGGTGACGATCAGCGCGCGTTTGTGACCATCAGTAATCACTTCATCCAGCGCGATTGGCAGTGAGCCACGACGGAAGTAGATAGATTTCGGAAGTTTGTGCCACAACATGTTTTCAGCTCGCTTAGCAACGGTTTTCTTGTTGATCAGGTGCTTAGGACCAACGTTTTCCGAGATGGAGTTACCACCCCATGAACCACAACCCAGAGTCAGGGAAGGTGCGAGTTTGAAGTTATACAGGTCACCGATACCACCCTGAGAAGCCGGGGTGTTGATCAGGATACGTGCGGTTTTCATCAACTGACCGAAGTAAGCAACGCGTTCTGGCTGGTTATCCTGGTCGGTATACAGGCAGGAGGTGTGGCCGATACCGCCCATAGCAACCAGTTTTTCCGCTTTATCAACCGCGTCTTCAAAGTTCTTCGCACGATACATCGCCAGCGTCGGGGAAAGTTTTTCGTGGGCAAACGGCTCGCTTTCATCAACGTCGGTGACTTCACCAATCAGAATCTTGGTGGACACAGGAACGGTGAAGCCTGCCAGCTCAGCGATTTTATACGCAGGTTGACCAACGATAGCGGCGTTCAGCGCGCCATTTTTCAGAATGATATTCTGAACCGCTTTCAGCTCCTGGCCCTGCAGCAGGTAGCCGCCGTGGCTGGAGAAACGTTCGCGAACGGCGTCGTATACGGAATCTACAACGACTACGGACTGCTCGGAAGCACAAATAACGCCGTTATCGAAGGTTTTAGACATCAGTACGGATGCGACGGCGCGTTTGATATCAGCCGTTTCGTCGATAACAACGGGAGTGTTACCCGCGCCTACGCCGATTGCCGGTTTACCAGAGCTGTACGCTGCTTTAACCATGCCCGGACCGCCGGTAGCGAGGATCAGGTTGATATCCGGGTGATGCATAAGCGCATTGGACAGTTCTACAGAAGGCTGGTCAATCCAACCAATCAGATCTTTCGGCGCGCCGGCAGCGATAGCCGCCTGCAGTACGATATCAGCTGCTTTATTGGTTGCATCTTTAGCACGCGGATGCGGGGAGAAGATGATGGCGTTACGAGTCTTCAGGCTAATCAGAGATTTAAAGATAGCGGTTGAAGTCGGGTTAGTGGTCGGGACGATACCGCAGATGATACCAATCGGTTCAGCGATTGTAATAGTACCAAAGGTGTCATCTTCAGACAGGACGCCGCAGGTCTTTTCATCTTTATAGGCGTTATAGATGTATTCGGAAGCAAAGTGGTTTTTGATCACTTTATCTTCGACGATGCCCATGCCGGATTCGGCAACGGCCATCTTAGCGAGAGGGATTCGAGCATCTGCAGCGGCCAGAGCGGCGGCGCGGAAGATTTTGTCTACTTGTTCTTGAGTGAAACTGGCATATTCACGCTGGGCTTTTTTTACGCGCTCTACGAGTGCGTTAAGTTCAGCGACATTAGTAACAGCCATAATGCTCTCCTGATAATGTTAAACTTTTTTAGTGAATCAGTAGCTCGATTCGACAGTATAGACAGTGTGTTAACTGCTTGCATTTAAATGTTAACGTAAAGAATTTTGTGCTTCTGACTTCACCGATTGACTAAAAAAGCTTTTGTTTTTTCTTTCAGGTACCGCTGTTGTGCCTCCTCTCTGTGTGTAAACAAGGTTACTCACTTCTGAGTACGAATTATGTGATCTAAATCAATAATCGGCAAAGCTGATACCTTTCAGCAGGTCATTTTTTGACCAATTTGCTCAAGTGTAATGATACGGTATGCTAATTAAATGACTAAATAGCATTGCATAAACAAATAAATAACATTCCAGCCTTATTATGTACTTCCAGATGAATAGAGATGAATTATGCTATCAAACAGCGTATCTTCTCGCGGATATTTTATGCTGGTAACTGTCAACAGCCATTTTTATGATGCTGCGGAGCGCCCTGTGATTCAGTCGTTGTTCGATTTTTCAGCCTACTTTAAATTTTTTATTGGGTTATTTGCGCTGGTAAACCCGGTTGGCATTATCCCGGTGTTCATTAGTATGACCAGCTACCAGACGGCGGCCGTACGCAACAAAACCAACCTGACCGCCAACCTGTCCGTCGCCATTATCCTGCTCACGTCGCTGTTTTTGGGCGATGCAATTCTGCAGGTCTTCGGCATTTCCATTGATTCTTTCCGCATTGCCGGCGGGATTCTGGTCGTCACCATTGCCATGTCGATGATTAGCGGCAAGTTGGGCGAGGATAAACAGAACAAGCAAGAAAAATCAGAAACGGCCATTCGCGAGAGTATTGGCGTGGTGCCGCTGGCGCTGCCCCTGATGGCCGGTCCCGGGGCCATCAGTTCGACTATTGTCTGGGGAACGCGCTATCACAGTGTCGCCCACTTTGTTGGCTTTTCCGTCGCTATCGCGCTTTTTGCGCTGTGCTGCTGGGGCATTTTCCGTATGGCCCCCTGGCTGGTTCGTTTACTTGGTCAAACCGGTATCAACGTAATTACCCGTATTATGGGACTGTTGCTGATGGCTCTCGGGATTGAGTTTATCGTGACCGGTATAAAGGCGCTGTTTCCAGGGCTGGTGAATTAACCTGCATCGCTTTGTGCGCGGGGCTCATTGTCCCGCGTTTGCTAAATATCAGTAAAACATATCAAAAATGGTGATTTATCTGGCTGGTATACGTTTTTTTAATGCCTGATAATGTTATTTATTTTCAGTTAATTACCCCTGTAATTTACGTCTTTCCTGCCGTTTTACCCACAGTCGCTACTGTTATTTTCTTCACATCATTCTCTGGCGCTTGCCGTCTGATAATCGAAATGATATTAGTAATTTATCTCGTGAAGCAGATGAATGTGCTAAATAATAAGCGAATGTTAAATTTTCGTACAAAATTTCATCGATTCACTGAGATTTGGCATTCAATGCGAGTATTTTATTTTAACGTCATGATAAATAACAATTTTTTAAACATTGCCCTGCATGATGCTGACACGGCTATCGCAATAAACGGGCGACAAAAGAGAATCCGGTAACATATTTGCAAATTGCATTGGCGGACAATAAAGCGTTTTGGTACTTTCCGGCGTGATCTTTAGTGAATTCATGCGCAAATGAGAATTCTTATTAAATAGCTCATTGCGACTTAAAATCGCCCCCGGACAGGGGGGTAAGAATCGACGTCAAGGCTGCCGTTTGAGCGGTCGTAATAAATAAGTCGGTGATAGCAAGCAGTACTCGCTGGCAGCTGCATAAACTCCTGCACTGTTCAGAATCCAGAAAAGAGAAAACAGGCTGGTTAAATAGCCAGTAATTATAATGAGTGGAGTAACAAACACATGACCATCATCACGAAAAAAAGCCTGGTAGCCGCAGGCGTACTCTCTGCATTAATGACAATCAACGCCGCGGTGGCGGCAGATGTACCGGCAGGGGTACAGCTGGCGGATAAACAAACGCTGGTACGTAACAACGGCTCCGAAGTTCAGTCTCTCGATCCGCACAAAATTGAAGGCGTGCCGGAGTCCAATATTAGCCGCGATTTGTTTGAAGGGCTGTTGGTAAGCGACCTTGATGGCCATCCGGTGGCGGGTGTGGCGGAAAAATGGGACAACAAAGATTTTAAAGTCTGGACCTTCCATCTGCGTAAAGATGCTAAGTGGTCCGACGGTTCGCCGGTTACCGCGCAAGATTTTGTTTATAGCTGGCAGCGTCTGGCGGATCCGAAAACAGCCTCGCCTTATGCAAGTTATTTACAGTACGGTCACCTGGCCAACGTTGACGACATCATCGCCGGGAAAAAGCCAGCAACCGATCTGGGCGTCAAAGCGCTGGACGATCATACCTTCGAAGTGACCCTTAGCGAACCGGTACCTTATTTCTACAAACTTCTCGTGCACCCATCCGTTTCTCCAGTTCCTAAAGCCGCTATTGAGAAATTTGGTGACAAATGGACCCAGCCGGCCAATATCGTCAGCAACGGCGCGTATAAATTAAAAGACTGGGTAGTGAACGAACGTATTGTACTGGAACGTAATGCTAACTACTGGGATAACGGCAAAACCGTTATTAATCAGGTTACCTTTTTGCCGATTGCTTCTGAAGTCACCGACGTCAACCGCTACCGCAGCGGCGAAATCGATATGACCTATAACAATATGCCGATCGAACTGTTCCAGAAACTGAAAAAAGAGATCCCGCAAGAAGTTCACGTCGATCCGTATCTGTGTACTTATTACTACGAAATCAATAACCAGAAAGCGCCGTTTACCGATGTTCGCGTGCGTACCGCGCTGAAGATGGCGCTGGACCGCGACATTATTGTCAATAAAGTGAAAAACCAGGGCGACCTGCCAGCCTATAGCTATACGCCGCCGTATACCGATGGCATGAAGCTCATCGAACCTGAGTGGTTCAAGTGGTCACAGGAAAAACGTAATGAAGAAGCGAAAAAACTGCTGACCGAAGCCGGCTATTCTGCTGACAAGCCGCTGACTTTCAATCTTCTCTATAACACTTCCGATCTGCACAAAAAACTGGCTATCGCCGTGGCTTCGATCTGGAAGAAAAATCTGGGTGTCAACGTGAAGCTGGAAAATCAGGAATGGAAAACCTTCCTCGATAATCGCCATCAGGGTACCTTCGATGTCGCACGCGCCGGCTGGTGCGCGGACTACAACGAACCCACTTCCTTCCTGAATACCATGCTGAGCGACAGCTCAAACAACACTTCGCATTATAAGAGCCCGGCTTTCGACAAGATTATTGCCGAAGCGCTGAAAACCAGCGATGAAGCAAAGCGCGCGGATCTCTATGCACAATCCGAGCAGCAGCTGGATAAAGACTCCGTCATTGTACCGGTCTTCTATTATGTTAACGCCCGTTTGGTTAAGCCGTGGGTAGGTGGGTATACCGGTAAAGATCCGCTGGATAATACTTACACAAGAAATATGTACATTGTGAAGCACTAATGGCAATACGTGAGGCAGGCATCATTGCCTGCCTCACGGTGTCTTATTTCATCGCACTATTGAAGGCACACGCCAGAAGGTACGGGCAATGTTAAAATTTATCTTACGTCGCTGTCTGGAAGCGATTCCGACGCTATTTATTCTTATTACTATCTCTTTCTTCATGATGCGTCTTGCGCCGGGAAGCCCTTTTACCGGTGAACGCACGCTGCCGCCGGAAGTCATGGCGAATATTGAAGCAAAATACCATTTAAACGACCCCATCATGACCCAGTACTTCAACTACCTGAAGCAGCTGGCGCACGGTGATTTCGGTCCTTCTTTTAAATATAAAGATTATTCTGTCAACGATCTGGTGGCCTCCAGCTTCCCGGTGTCAGCCAAATTAGGCTTCGCCGCGTTTTTTCTGGCGGTGGTGCTCGGCGTGACGGCCGGGGTTATTGCAGCATTGAAGCAAAATACGAAATGGGATTTTGCCGTGATGGGGATAGCAATGACCGGGGTCGTGATACCGAGTTTCGTGGTGGCGCCACTGCTGGTCATGATATTCGCCATTACGCTGCACTGGTTGCCGGGCGGGGGATGGAACGGCGGGGCGCTGCAATATATGATTTTGCCGATGGTCGCTCTGTCGTTAGCCTATATCGCCAGTATCGCGCGTATTACCCGCGGTTCGATGATCGAGGTTTTGCACTCTAACTTCATCCGCACCGCCAGGGCAAAAGGCTTGCCGATGCGCCGTATTATTCTGCGCCATGCCTTAAAGCCTGCGCTGCTGCCGGTACTTTCCTATATGGGGCCCGCCTTCGTCGGTATTATCACCGGCTCAATGGTTATCGAAACGATTTATGGTCTGCCGGGAATCGGTCAGCTGTTCGTCAACGGCGCGCTGAACCGCGACTACTCGCTGGTGCTCAGCCTGACCATTCTGGTGGGCGCATTGACCATTCTGTTTAACGCGATTGTTGACGTGCTGTATGCCGTTATCGATCCGAAAATTCGTTACTGACGCTGGGGTTCGCCATGATGTTAAGTAAGAAAAACAACGAGGCGCTGGAAAACTTCAGTGAAAAACTGGAAGTCGAGGGGCGTAGCCTCTGGCAGGATGCCCGCCGCCGCTTTATGCATAACCGCGCCGCGGTTGCCAGCCTGATTGTGCTGGTGATTATTGCGCTGTTCGTTACCATCGCGCCGATGGTAACGCAGTTCTCCTATTACGATACCGACTGGGGCATGATGTCCAGCGCGCCCGATATGGAGTCCGGCCACTACTTTGGTACCGACTCTTCCGGCCGCGATCTGCTGGTGCGCGTGGCTATCGGCGGGCGTATCTCATTGATGGTCGGCGTTGCTGCTGCGCTGGTGGCGGTGATTCTGGGAACGCTTTACGGTTCGCTTTCTGGCTATCTGGGCGGCAAAGTGGATTCGGTGATGATGCGCCTGCTGGAAATCCTCAACTCCTTCCCGTTTATGTTCTTCGTCATTCTGCTGGTGACCTTCTTTGGCCAGAATATCCTGCTGATTTTCGTGGCTATAGGCATGGTCTCCTGGCTGGATATGGCGCGTATCGTTCGCGGTCAGACCTTGAGCCTGAAGCGGAAAGAATTCATTGAGGCTGCGCAGGTCGGCGGCGTTTCAACGCGCAATATCGTTATCCGCCATATCGTGCCTAACGTGCTTGGAGTGGTTGTGGTTTATGCCTCACTGCTGGTCCCAAGCATGATTCTGTTTGAATCCTTCTTAAGTTTCCTCGGTCTGGGGACCCAGGAGCCGTTAAGCAGCTGGGGCGCGCTGCTCAGCGATGGCGCCAACTCGATGGAGGTGTCGCCGTGGCTGCTACTGTTTCCTGCCGGTTTCCTGGTAGTTACGCTGTTTTGTTTTAACTTTATCGGCGATGGCCTGCGTGATGCCCTCGACCCGAAAGACCGCTAAGGAGCGCCGTCATGAGTACGATTGAAACGGCGAAAACGCCGCAGACTGCCCAACAATCCGGATTGCTTCTGGATGTGAAAGATCTCCGCGTCACCTTTGGTACCCCCGATGGCGATGTGACCGCGGTCAACGATCTCAATTTCAATCTGCGGGCCGGGGAAACCTTAGGCATCGTGGGCGAGTCCGGTTCCGGTAAGTCGCAGACCGCTTTTGCGCTGATGGGCCTGCTGGCGGCAAACGGTCGCATCGGGGGTTCAGCGACCTTTAACGGTAAGGAGATCCTTAACCTCCCGGAGCGCGAACTGAATAAGCTGCGCGCCGAGCAGATCTCCATGATTTTTCAGGACCCGATGACCTCGCTCAATCCCTATATGCGGGTAGGCGAGCAACTGATGGAAGTTCTGATGCTGCACAAAGCGCTGAGTAAAGCCGAAGCGTTTGAAGAGTCGGTGAAAATGCTGGATGCAGTCAAAATGCCGGAAGCGCGCAAGCGGATGAAAATGTACCCACACGAGTTTTCCGGCGGGATGCGCCAGCGCGTGATGATTGCGATGGCGCTGCTGTGCCGGCCCAAGCTGCTGATCGCCGATGAACCGACCACGGCGCTGGACGTGACCGTACAGGCGCAAATCATGACGCTTCTCAATGAGCTTAAGCGCGAATTTAATACCGCAATCATCATGATTACCCACGACCTGGGCGTTGTCGCCGGCATCTGCGACAAGGTGCTGGTGATGTATGCCGGGCGTACCATGGAGTATGGCGAGGCGCGCGACGTCTTTTACCAACCCTCGCATCCGTATTCCATCGGACTGCTCAATGCAGTACCGAGGCTGGATGCGGAAGGCGATGCCCTGCTGACGATTCCCGGTAACCCGCCGAACCTGCTGCGTCTGCCTAAGGGCTGTCCATTCCAGCCGCGTTGCCCGCATGCGATGGAGATTTGCAATAGCGCTCCGCCTCTGGAGGAGTTTGCACCTGGCCGCCTGCGCGCCTGCTTTCAACCGGTGGGGGATTTGCTATGAACGCCGTAACGGAACAAAGAAAAGTCCTGCTCGAAATCGCCGATTTGAAGGTGCACTTTGATATTAAAGATGGAAAACAGTGGTTCTGGCAGCCGTCAAAAACGCTGAAAGCGGTAGATGGCGTGACGCTGCGTCTGTATGAAGGGGAAACCCTGGGCGTGGTCGGGGAGTCAGGCTGCGGAAAGTCGACGTTTGCGCGCGCGATCATTGGTCTGGTGAAAGCCACCGACGGTAAAGTCGCCTGGTTGGGCAAAGATTTACTGGGCATGAAGGCCGAAGAGTGGCGCGACGTGCGTAGCGATATTCAGATGATCTTTCAGGATCCGCTGGCGTCGCTCAATCCGCGCATGACGATCGGGGAAATTATTGCCGAGCCGCTGCGCACCTATCATCCAAAAATGCCGCGCCAGGAAGTTCGCGACCGCGTGAAGGCGATGATGATGAAAGTGGGCCTGCTGCCGAACCTGATTAACCGCTATCCGCATGAATTCTCCGGCGGCCAGTGTCAGCGTATCGGTATTGCGCGCGCGCTAATTCTTGAACCGAAGCTCATTATCTGCGATGAGCCGGTCTCCGCGCTGGACGTGTCGATTCAGGCACAGGTGGTTAACCTGCTGCAGCAGCTGCAGCGTGAAATGGGGCTGTCGCTGATTTTCATCGCCCACGATTTGGCGGTCGTAAAGCATATTTCCGACCGCGTGCTGGTGATGTATCTTGGTCATGCCGTGGAGCTGGGCACCTACGATGAGGTGTACCATAATCCGCTGCACCCCTATACCAAAGCGTTGATGTCGGCGGTGCCGGTGCCGGACCCCGATAAGGAAAAGAATAAAACGATCCAGCTGCTGGAAGGGGAGCTGCCATCGCCGATTAATCCGCCGTCGGGATGCGTATTCCGTACCAGGTGTCCCATCGCCGGGCCGGAGTGCGCAAAAACGCGACCGGTGCTGGAGGGCAGTTTCCGCCATGCGGTTTCCTGCCTGAAGGTAGACCCGTTATAATCTCTGGGGCTGACGTAAGTCAGCCCTTTTATTAGCGAGGTTTACGTGGCTTTTCATATTCATGCCGCTCGTCTGCGGCTGTATCATTTACTCTTCGATCAAAATCGCCGTTCCGGTCGTCATTTTGAGGGACTTTGCGGCATATTTGCCCTGCTCAGCGTGCTGGTGATATTTATCGAGTCCGGGCTCGGTACGCAATATCATCTAACATTAGACGAATGGCATATTTTCGTCTGGCTCGAACTTATCGTCACGGCGGTTTTTACTTTTGAGTATTTTCTGCGCATTATCAGCTGGCCGAATCCGCTAAAGTATATTTTCAGCTTCTGGGGAATTATTGACCTGGCCACCATTTTACCGCTTTATGTTATGTGGCTATGGCCCGAGATCAGTATTGAGTACGTGTTTGCCTGGCGGGCGATGCGCGCCATCCGGGCATTGCGCATCCTTAAGCTACTGCGCTTTATGCCGTCGCTGAATATTTTCTGGTCCGCTATCGTCAGCGCACGCCACCAGCTGATCCTGTTCTATTCTTTTATTGCCATTGTGATGGTGATCTTTGGCTCCCTGATGTATCTGGTTGAGGGGCCGCGATACGGTTTTACTACGCTAAATGCGTCGGTTTACTGGGCGATAGTGACGATAACTACGGTAGGGTATGGCGATATTACGCCGCATACGCCGCTGGGGCGCATTTTGGCATCCATACTTATCTTAATTGGCTACTCGATTATTGCGATCCCTACCGGCTTAATTACCAGCCATATGACCGCCGCCTTTCAGAATCGCCGCACGCAGCGCCAGTGTCCGCACTGTCAGCATCACGCTCATGAAAAAGGTGCTCGCTACTGCAATGCTTGCGGCAGTGAACTGCCGGAATAAATAAAAAAGCCTGCGCTGATTCACTCAGGCAGGCTTCTTCTTTTATTAGCTATTTGCTTAAGAAAGAGCTTATTCGCGCCACAGGATATGGCAGAGCTTGTGGTCTTTCTCGCGGCAAAGCAGCACGCGTGCAAAAATATCGTTAATTTCGCCGCCATCTTCATCGGCCAGGCCAATCACCACTTCAGCGAAGAAGTCAGGATTGAGGTCGAAATCCACGTGCTCTTCCCAGTCCGGTGCCGGGTCAAACAGCTCGGCGCCGCCGCGCTCTTCAAACTGCAGGTTGAACAGAATGACATCCGCCGGGTCGAGGTTATCGACGGCCAGTTCAAGGAAAATGTCGTAGGCCTGTTCAAGCGTTTCGTCTTCGGTCAGGCGGTTGTTTAAATCCATATCCATGATTGCTACCCATTAAACATCTGATTGGCACGTTTTACAGCAACGGACTGAAGAAGTAAAACAGTCGCTCGGCGATCCGTTGCCACAGCGGACGTTTTAACCACAGCCTGGCGTCCAGCAGGCGCGAGCGGGAAATATAATCATCCTGCACCGCGGCCAGATCGCTGCCGAAACCGGCATCGTCAATCACCAGCGTGATCTCGAAGTTAAGCCACAGGCTACGCATATCGAGGTTAACGGTACCCACGAGGCTAAGTTCGCCATCAACCAGCACGCTCTTGGTATGCAGCAGACCGCCTTCAAACTGATAGATTTTCACCCCGGCAGCCAGCAGCTCGGTAAAGAAAGCGCGGCTGGCCCAGCCGACCAGCAGCGAGTCGTTCTTGCGCGGCAAAATAATGCTGACGTCAACGCCGCGCTGGGCGGCAGTGCAGATGGCGTGCAGTAGATCGTCGCTGGGCACAAAATAAGGTGTCGTCATGATCAAATGCTCTTTGGCTGCATAGGCGGCAGTCAGCAGAGCCTGATGGATCAGGTCTTCCGGGAATCCCGGGCCCGAGGCAATGGTGTGAATCGTATGCCCGCTGGCCTCTTCAAACGGCATAATGTTCGCGTCCGGCGGCGGGGGCAAAATACGTTTTCCGGTTTCAATCTCCCAGTCGCAGGAGTAGACAATGCCCATGGCTGTCGCGACCGGACCTTCCATTCGCGCCATCAGATCGATCCACTGGCCTACGCCGGAGTCCTGCTTAAAGAAACGCGGATCGACCAGATTCATACTGCCGGTATAGGCAATATAGTTATCGATCATGACCATTTTGCGGTGCTGACGCAGGTCCATGCGGCGCAGGAAGACGCGCATCAGGTTTACCTTCAGCGCTTCGACGACTTCAATGCCGGCATTACGCATCATGGCGGCCCAGGGGCTGCGGAAGAAAGCCACGCTCCCCGCGGAGTCCAGCATCAGCCGGCAGTGCACGCCGCGCCGCGCCGCCGCCATTAATGACTCTGCGACTTTATCGGCCATGCCACCGGGCTGCCAGATATAGAACACCATCTCGATATTATGACGAGCGAGCTGAATATCGCGAATCAGCGCCTGCATGACGTCATCGGATTCGGTAAGCAGCTGTAGCTGGTTGCCTTTAACGCCACCAATTCCCTGACGACGTTCGCAGAGCTTGAACAAGGATTCCGCGACCGGGCTATTATCTTCGGCAAAGATATGCTTGCAGGCCTTAAGATCCTTCAACCACTTAGCCGTCGATGGCCACATGGCCCGCGCGCGCTCGGCGCGACGTTTACCCAGGTGCAGTTCGCCAAATGAGAGATAGGCGATAATCCCTACCAGCGGAAGGATATAAATGATCAGCAGCCACGCCATCGCTGACGGTACCGCGCGTCTTTTCATTAATATCCGTAATGTTACACCGGCGATAAGTAGCCAGTAACCGAGTATAACCAGCCAGTTAACCACCGTGTAAAAGGTTGTCATAGATGAAAAATCCTTTTGAATGACTTGATGACATGAGTTTACGCATCAGCATCCATCTGGCAAATAAAAACGCAGCGAAAGCGTTGGTTAGCCCGATTCATCGGTCTATAATGCAGGCTGTTTTCACTCGTAGAGTAGTTGCAATGAAGCGTAGTAGAACGGAAGTAGGGCGCTGGCGCATGCTTAGACAGGTGAGTCGCCGTAAAGCACGCTGGCTGGAAGGCCAATCGCGTCGCAATATGCGCATCCTCTCCATCAGAAAGGAGCTGGTTAAACGGCAACGTCACTCTCTGCTGTTCACCTTCTCTGAGTTTTGAGAGTCGAAACAAAAGGCACCGTTCGCGGTGCCTCTGTTTTATCCGCGTTTCGTTGTGAGCATACTCTTATATTGACACCCTCTTTCTTTAGCCAGAGAAACCCTTTTTCGCACCGGATCCTGGGTTATTGTTTGCATTAGCCGAATGCTGGCAGGAAGGCTCATCGCCACAACACCTTTTCCCGGCTCATAAGGCTGGCTCAACGCGTATAAACGCAAAAAACGGGAAGTACCATGCGTCAACACATGCTACTTATAATGTCCGTAAGGCTTCTATTATTGAGAGGTATCTATGAGTCAACTTTTTAGTCCGGTGCGAATCGGTAAGCTGGAACTTGAGAATCGCATTGTCATTGCTCCAATGTGTCAGTATTCCGCCGACAATGGCAAGGCGACGGCATGGCATCGTATCCATCTTGGACAACTGGCATTTTCCGGCGCAGGTTTACTGATTATCGAAGCCAGCGCTGTCGAGCCAGCAGGGCGAATCACCCCGGCTGATATGGGCTTATGGGATGACGAAACGGAAGCCGCATTACACGCCGTACTGAAAGATATACGCCAGTACTCTTCAATCCCCATCGGCATCCAACTGGGCCATGCCGGGAGAAAAGCATCTTCCGCAGCCCCCTGGCTGGGGGGACAACAGCTGGCACATGATGCTGGCGGATGGGACGCGGTTGCGCCATCAGCGCTGGCCTATGGCGAGGGCGATCGTCCTCCGGTTGAGCTTACTCAGGACCAGATGAAACGCATCAAGCAGGCATTCGCAGACAGCGCCAGACGCGCTGAGCGGATGGGTATCGAGTTGATTGAAATGCATGCTGCTCATGGTTACCTGCTTCATCAGTTCCTTTCTCCGCTCAGTAACCAGCGCACCGACGAGTATGGCGGGTCTCTGGAGAACCGCTTGCGTTTCCCGCTCGAAGTCTTTCAGGCCATTCGCGAGGCTGTCGGTCAGGACATCGCGGTGGGAGTGCGACTTTCTGCGACCGATTGGGTTGATGGCGGCTGGGATAATGCACAATCAATTCTCTTCAGCCAGAAGCTTGAGGCTCTCGGCTGCGACTATATTCATGTTTCCAGCGGTGGATTGTCGCCTCATCAGGCGATTCAGGTTGGCCCGGGCTATCAGCTGCCGTTCGCCCGTGAAATCCGGGAGAGGGTGAATATTCCGGTGATTGGGGTGGGCTTAGTGACGGAACCCCAGCAGGCGGAAGATGCGTTAAGCCATGGCGACGCCGATCTCATCGCCATTGCCCGCGCGGCGCTCTACAATCCGCACTGGCCCTGGCAGGCAGCTGCCGCTCTGGGAGCCCATGTGAGCGTTCCGCCACAGTATCTTCGCTCGGAACCACATGGTCTCAAAGGCACGCTGCACTCCAATAGCTAATCAACAACAGCAAGCCGGCGGTGCTGATGCGCCGCCGGCAACGGTTATCATCATGACGTTGCTTACAGCAACTGCTGGAATCGAGAAGGTGAAGGGAAATAAGGATGGCGACCATTGCGTACTCGCGGACACGGAAGCGTCCTCTCATGAACGATCGCCATAGATAAAACTTTTAACGCACTCTTATTGCTTAAAAATTTTAGATTCTAAAAGACTTTCTTATACGGTTTGACCGACACTTTCTGATAAACCCCTGCGGCAATATAGGGATCGTCATTGGCCCATGATTGCGCCGCTTCCAGTGATTCAAATTCCGCAATGACCGTTGAGCCGGTAAAGCCCGCCGCGCCGGGTTCATTACTGTCTACGGCAGGCATTGGGCCTGCGGTCAGTAAACGACCTTCATCATGTAATAATTGCAAACGCGCCAGGTGGGCGGGACGTACCGACGTCCGTTTTTCCAGAGAGTCGGCGATATCTTCAGCGTAGATAACGTAAAGCACGGCATGGCTCCTTATCAATAAATTGGCGAATCACGTTAAGTGAAACCGTCGTTGACTGCAATGCAAAGATGCTGACGATCCTCAGAATGCCATGCTCCGGAGGCTTTTTGTCAGAAAACAGGGCAAATTTTGATACAAGCCAACAACCCTAGTTGAATATGATTGCTATTTGCATTTAAAATCGGGACATCATTTTTCAACAGAAACGACTATGAGCGCAATGACCTTTGATTTACCTCGCCGCTTTCCGTGGCCTACGCTACTGTCCGTGGTTATCCACGGCGGTGTTGTCGCGGCGTTGCTCTATACTTCGGTACATCAGGTTATTGAACGGCCTTCGCCATCGCAACCCATTGAGATCACTATGGTAGCCCCGGCAGATCTGGAACCGCCTCAGGCGGCGCAGCCGGTCGTAGAACCCGTTGTTGAACCGGAACCCGAGCCTGAGCCGGAAGCGCTTCCGGAACCGCCAAAAGAGGCGCCGGTGGTTATCCATAAACCGAAGCCTAAACCGAAGCCAAAGCCTAAACCAAAGCCGGAAAAAAAAGTTGAGCAACCGAAGCGGGATGTAAAACCGGCGGAGACGCGCCCGGCCTCGCCGTTTGAAAATGCAAATACGGCGCCAGCGCGTACCGCGCCGAGCACTTCAACCGCTACCGCTAAACCAACCGTCACGGCGCCTTCGGGACCGCGGGCGTTAAGCCGCGGAGAGCCGACCTATCCGGCACGTGCCCAGGCGCTGCGGATTGAAGGAAGCGTACGGGTTAAGTTTGACGTGACAGCGGATGGGCGCGTGGATAACGTGCAGATCCTTTCGGCCCAGCCAGCCAATATGTTTGAACGTGAAGTGAAAAGCGCCTTACGCAAATGGCGCTATGAGCCGGGTAAACCGGGGACCGGTATTACCATGACTATTCAGTTCCGCATGAAAGGCGTTCAAATTAACTAACCCGCAGAAACAAGGCCCCTTACGGGGCCTTTTCCATTAAGACGTCATCAAGCGCTTTTTGCGCCGTCACCAGGTGCTGGCCGCCAAACAGGATAGCCCGATTCAGCAGCGTATAGAGCTGGTAAATTGGCTGCCGCTCGAGAAAACCGGACGGCAGCGGCGAAACGGATTGATAGCCATCGTAGATTTGCGGCGGCTGTTCCGGATGCAGCGGCAGCATCGCCAGATCGCACTCGCGATCGCCCCAGTAGCAGGCCGGGTCGAAAATGTATGGCCCGTCAGGCCCGAGCGCGCAGTTACCGGACCATAAATCGCCGTGAAGCAGCGACGGCTGCGGTTGATGATTGCTCAACCGCTGCTGGACGGTATCGACAAGACTATCGATATCGCCAAAATGCAGACCTTTCTCGGCGGCCAGCTCCAGCTGCCAGCCTATGCGTTGTTCGGCGAAGAACGTAGACCAGCGACGTTGCCAGGCGTTCGGCTGAGGCGTTGTGGAAAGATCGTTGTCAAAATCCAGACCAAACTGCGGTTGGTCGCTCCATTGGTGTAAATGGGCGATTTGCTGGCCTAACAGGAAAGCGCTGTGCGCATCCAGCGGGCGAGGAGGGAGGTATTCCATCACCAGAAAGCTGTAATCCCGGTCGCTGCCTACGGCAAAAACCTGCGGTACGTTCACGGTTTTGCTGCGTGACAGTAGCTCAAGCTGGTCTGCCTCGGCCGTGAAGATGGGTAAAAGCTCACGTTCGTCGCACTTTACGAAGTAATCCCGGCCGCCAAAGCGTAAATGCCAGGCCGCGTGGATCTCGCCGCCGGGTAGTTCGTTGCGCAGTTCGATTTCAGCTGCTTCGGTATGCAAATCGCTTAATAATTTGCCGATCGCTTGCCACATGCCGTCTCTCCCCATGTTTGCCAACTTTTCATAAGGTTAGCGCATAACCCAGGCGCAAAATTCGAACTGACGCACAACTGAACGTTTTCTGTCGCGTCAATCGCACTTATTGAGCTTTTAACCACTCGCTGAATGTGGCAACGGTAACGTCGACGGTTCTTCCCAGCGCAGTTTCGGCTAAACCCGCGCTCAAGGCTTTGACCTCTTCGGCATTCTGCATGGAAAGCAGACCAAAAACGTTGGTTCCCAACTCGTGGGGGTTGCCTTCATCATCGTTTAAAACCAGGGTAAATCCGGCGCGAGTCAGGTGATTACTAAGCTCATTAATTTCCGTTAACGTCTCTTCGTGAAAACGAACCGTGACCACCCAGGCAGTAATTTCGCTACTCATTTTTCACCCCATTGTTATCCATGGCTTTTTTAGCATAGACCATCCTGTTGATTTGGCGACTCCCCCTGTAAAGACAGAGGGAGTGAGGCGTAATCAACCGCGCAGGTAGTCGTAGATTTTTTGCGTATTTTCCAGCGAGCAAAGGCGGGTGCCCTGATTTATCGTTGCCGCGCTACCCGCCGCCACCCCAAAGCGAACCATATCTTCAAGTGAGGCATTTTCCGCCAGCCTTAAGGTCATGGCGCCGACCATGCTATCGCCGGCGCCGACGGTGCTCTGGCTTTTCATCGGCGGCGGTACGACCTGGACACTTCCATTCATATCAACACCTAGCGCCCCCTGTGCACCCAAAGAGACGACAACGCGCTGGACTTTGCCTGACCGAATAAGCTCCTGCGCGGCAAGACGCACATCATCCGGTTGGCTCAGGTCCCGCTGTACCAGCGCGCTGAGCTCTTTCTGGTTCGGCTTAACCAGCTCGATATTGCCGACATTAAGCGCGGCGGCAAGCGCATCGCCGGAACTATCAACAATACAGCGCAGGCCATGCTGCTGAGCGTTTTTGACCAGCTGCGTCAGGTTTTCGACGCTGATGCCCGGCGGCAGGCTTCCGCTAATCACCAGCAACGAGCCTGGAGCAATGGCGAGAACTTTTTGCTCCAGAAGATGAAGCTCTTCTTTGGTTAACGCCGCGCCCGGCATCACGAAACGATACTGTTCGCCGCTGGCATTCACGTGAACGTGAAGATTCTGTCGCGTCCAGTCATGGGTTTCTACCGTATCGACGGGAACATGCTCATCCGTCAGCAGCGCGGTCAGATGTTCACCCGTTGCGCCGCCGACGGGAAAGATAGCGGTGGCGCTGCCGCCAAGAAACGTGATGGCTCGCGCCACGTTAATACCGCCGCCTCCGGGTTCAAATACGGGGGCGCTACAGCGTAGCTTGCCTTCCGGGTAAATTTGCGGGGTTTGCGTGGCGCTGTCGAGCGAGGGGGCTAACGTGAGCGTATAGATTTTGGTCATCCGGTTTCCTCCATAATACGAATTTAGCTGCTCTGATTTTAAGCATGGCACTTAAAGGAGGTGAGGGAAAGCCGCAAGTGATTTTCGCCGGGCCTGGCTTTTATCTTTATGAAATAAAAATTGTTTTAAGAAGGGTCTTATACAAAAATCGAAAGAGTAATTGATTGCTAAGTTAATCGTGCTTTTTTATAATTTACTCCCTTTCCTGGAGCGGCAATCTGCGATCCTCGCGAAAGTTTCCGGGACCCTCCTGGTCTCCTTATAGGTTGTACGGACTTAAAATTAAATGAAGCTTTTGAAGACAGTACCCGCAGCGGCAATGCTGGCGGGGGGGCTCTTTGCGTCTGCATGCGCAATGGCCGATGATTCCGTTTTTACTGTCATGGATGACCCTTCTTCTGCCAAAAAACCTTTCGAAGGAACTGTTAACGCCGGCTATCTGGCGCAGTCCGGCAATACGAAAAGTTCCTCAATGACCGCAGACTCCACGTTGACCTGGTATGGCAATACGACTGCATGGTCGCTGTGGGGAAATGCCAGCAATACATCGTCAAACGATCAGCGCTCTTCGGAAAAGTACGCGTTGGGTGGACGTAGCCGGTATAACCTGACCGATCAGAACTATATCTTTGGCCAGGCCAGCTGGCTGACCGATCGTTACAATGGCTATCAGCAGCGTGATGTGTTCACCGCGGGTTATGGTCGGCAGATCATGAATGGTCCGGTACACAGCCTGCGTTTCGAATTCGGTCCCGGCGTGCGTTACGACGAGTATACCGATGGAGATAACGATACCCAGCCTCTGGGCTACGCTTCCGGCACCTATGCCTGGCAGATGACCGATAACGCCCGATTTACCCAGGGCGTTTCGGTATTCGGCGCTGAAGATACGACGCTGAACTCGGAAAGTGCATTGAATGTGGCGATCAATGCGCATTTTGCGCTCAAAGTGGCCTATAACCTGACGTGGAACTCGGAACCGCCATCCTCGGCACCGGAACACACCGATCGTCGTACAACGCTATCGCTCGGATATAAAATGTAATATTTTCAGGCCGGATATTCCGGCCTGTTTGTTTTAAATTTGGCATAAAGTGGCATTATTATGTTTGGTCTCTTGTTTTGTTTTTTATAAAAAGAACCGGCCTTCATAATTTCCTCATAATTGTCTTTTTGCTGACAAATATGCAGTTAATTTGACACGAAAAGATAAATATTGGGTCGGACAAAAATGTGATCTGGATCTATACTGTGGAACACAGGCGGAGATAACGATTCCGTTCTATTACCTGAAACAAATAAGAGAATGACTATCATGAGAAATAGCAAAATCGCACTCGCGGCCGTGATGCTGTGCACGCTGTCTTTTGGCGCATTTGCCGCCGCTCCCGCACCGCAGCCGGGTAATAACGATCATACGCAAGTTGGCATTGCTAAAGCCACCGATGTCGAAGCGGGTTCCAACATTGCGCCGGGTTCACAATCAACCGGGCAGTCAATGAACGATGCTTTTGATGTTCATAAACTTGTTGCCGGGGAATGGTCCTGATATTTCATCACCATTTAACATCCCCCTTTAATTATTTCGTGAAGCAGCAAACCGGGTAATGTTGTACCGGTTTTGCTTTGCGCATTTTCGGTTAAACATTCACTATTTATGTGAAATCATAAATATCCTTTATGGGTCATCCCGTCCTGCTTTGCGCATCTTGTTGCGAAAGAATTACGCTGCGTTAGTCGCGCCCCTTTTTTTCCATCAACAATAACCATTTAGTCTCATGTGACTTTAATCACGCAGTAATGATGTGTAAACTAACCGTCGGTGTTATCAACAGGCGGCTGCAGGTGGGTACGCGTCGGTGAACGAGCGTGCACATATTTTCGCAGAGTGAAGCGGGAACTGAGCCGGAACATGTTGATAATTATGATTATATTGTTTTGTATGTGCTCTTTCGTGTGGGGCACCACTGCAAATAAGGACATGAAATGCCTGTAATTACGCTTCCTGATGGCAGCCAACGCCATTTTGATCATGCTGTGAGCCCGATGGACGTCGCTTTGGATATTGGCCCCGGTCTGGCGAAAGCCACCATTGCGGGTCGTGTCAACGGCGAGCTGGTCGACGCCTGTGACTTAATTGAAAACGACGCGACGCTCTCTATCATCACCGCGAAAGATGAAGATGGTCTTGAGATTATTCGTCACTCCTGTGCGCACCTTTTAGGGCACGCAATTAAACAGCTGTGGCCAAATACCAAAATGGCGATCGGCCCGGTTGTCGACAATGGTTTTTACTATGATGTCGATCTGGACCATACCCTGACCCAGGAAGATATCGACGCGCTCGAAAAGCGTATGCACGAGCTCGCCGAGAAAAACTACGACGTCATTAAGAAGAAAGTCAGCTGGCACGAAGCGCGTGAAACCTTCGTGAAGCGCGGCGAGAGCTATAAAGTCTCCATTCTTGATGAAAACATTGCTCATGATGACAAACCCGGTTTGTATCATCATGAAGAATATGTCGATATGTGCCGTGGACCGCATGTGCCGAATATGCGTTTCTGTCATCACTTCAAACTGATGAAGACCGCTGGCGCCTACTGGCGCGGCGATAGCAACAATAAAATGCTGCAGCGCATCTACGGGACCGCATGGGCAGATAAAAAAGCCTTAAATGCCTATCTGCAGCGTCTGGAAGAAGCCGCTAAGCGCGATCACCGTAAAATCGGCAAGCAGCTCGACCTGTATCATATGCAGGAAGAGGCGCCGGGTATGGTATTCTGGCATAACGATGGCTGGACTATCTTCCGCGAACTGGAAACTTTTGTGCGTTCTAAGCTGAAAGAGTACCAGTATCAGGAAGTTAAAGGTCCGTTTATGATGGACCGTGTGCTGTGGGAAAAAACCGGCCACTGGGACAACTATAAAGATGCGATGTTCACCACGTCTTCTGAGAACCGTGAATACTGCATCAAGCCGATGAACTGCCCGGGTCACGTACAGATCTTCAACCAGGGTCTGAAATCCTACCGCGATCTGCCGTTACGTATGGCTGAATTCGGTAGCTGCCATCGTAACGAACCGTCAGGCGCGCTGCATGGCCTGATGCGCGTACGTGGCTTTACTCAGGACGACGCCCATATCTTCTGTACTGAAGATCAGGTTCGCGATGAAGTGAACGCCTGTATTCGTATGGTCTACGATATGTACAGCACCTTTGGCTTCGAGAAAATCGTCGTCAAACTGTCGACTCGCCCGGAAAAACGCATCGGTAGCGATGAGACCTGGGATCGTGCTGAAGCGGATCTGGCCGTTGCGCTGGAAGAGAACAACATCCCGTTTGAGTATCAGCTGGGTGAAGGCGCGTTCTACGGTCCGAAAATTGAATTTACCCTGTATGACTGCCTCGATCGTGCATGGCAGTGCGGTACTGTACAGCTGGACTTCTCCCTGCCGCAGCGTTTAAGCGCCTCTTATGTGGGTGAAAATAACGAACGACAGGTTCCGGTAATGATTCACCGCGCAATTCTTGGTTCGCTGGAGCGCTTCATCGGCATCCTGACCGAAGAGTTTGCGGGCTTCTTCCCAAGCTGGCTTGCGCCGGTGCAGGTTGTGGTCATGAATATTACTGATTCTCAGGCTGAATACGTTAACGAATTGACGCGTAAACTACAAAATGCGGGCATTCGCGTAAAAGCAGACTTGAGAAATGAGAAGATAGGCTTTAAAATCCGCGAGCACACTTTACGTCGTGTCCCTTACATGTTGGTCTGTGGCGACAAAGAGGTAGAAGCCGGCAAAGTCGCCGTGCGTACCCGTCGTGGCAAAGACTTGGGCAGCCTGGACGTAAATGAAGTTATCGAGAAGCTGCAACAAGAGATTCGCAGCCGCAGTCTAAAACAACTGGAGGAATAAGGTATTAAAGGCGGAAAACGAGTTCAAACGGCACGTCCGAATCGTATTAATGGCGAGATTCGCGCCCTGGAAGTTCGCTTAACTGGTCTGGAAGGCGAAGCTTTGGGTATTGTGAGTCTGAGAGAAGCAATCGAAAAAGCTGAAGAAGCTGGAGTAGATTTAGTTGAAATCAGCCCTAACGCCGAACCGCCAGTTTGTCGTATCATGGACTACGGCAAGTTCCTTTATGAAAAGAGCAAGTCTTCTAAGGAACAGAAGAAAAAGCAAAAAGTTATCCAGGTTAAGGAAATTAAGTTCCGTCCTGGCACCGACGATGGCGATTATCAGGTAAAACTCCGCAGCCTGATTCGCTTTCTGGAAGATGGCGATAAGGCCAAGATCACGCTGCGTTTTCGCGGCCGTGAGATGGCCCACCAACAGATCGGTATGGAAGTGCTTACCCGCGTCCGTGACGATCTGAGTGAACTGGCAGTAGTCGAATCCTTCCCAACGAAGATCGAAGGCCGCCAGATGATCATGGTGCTCGCTCCTAAGAAGAAACAGTAAGGCCTTCAAGTAGCAATGTCTGTGGAGCCTGCGGGTTCCACAGCTGTTGTTCGCCTATGTTTCGTTTATTAACAATGCGAAGTGGAAGTTATTAAAATGCCAAAAATTAAGACCGTACGCGGTGCTGCTAAGCGCTTCAAAAAAACCGGTAAAGGTGGTTTTAAGCACAAGCACGCTAACCTGCGTCACATTCTGACCAAAAAAGCTACCAAGCGTAAACGTCACCTGCGTCCGAAAGCCATGGTTTCCAAAGGCGATCTGGGCCTGGTCATCGCGTGCCTGCCGTACGCATAAGTCGTTAACCCTTTTAACTTTTTAATTAGAATAGATACAGGAGAGCACATATGGCTCGCGTAAAACGTGGTGTAGTTGCCCGTGCACGTCACAAGAAAATTTTGAAACAAGCTAAAGGCTACTACGGTGCGCGTTCTCGCGTATACCGCGTTGCCTTCCAGGCTGTTATCAAAGCTGGTCAGTATGCTTACCGCGACCGTCGTCAACGTAAGCGTCAGTTCCGTCAACTGTGGATTGCGCGTATCAACGCAGCAGCACGTCAGAACGGTATTTCTTACAGCAAATTCATCAACGGCCTGAAAAAAGCCTCTGTTGAAATCGACCGTAAGATCCTGGCTGACATCGCAGTATTCGACAAATTAGCGTTCACCGCGCTGGTCGAAAAAGCGAAAGCAGCTCTGGCATAAGCCAGTTGAAAGAGGGAGCTTGTCTCCCTCTTTTCGTTTCAAGACTATCAATACATTGACTTTTATTCGCGTAAGCTTTTCAATATCGCTCTTACGTTTTTACCAGACAAGGTAATGCAAGCATGAATGCTGCTATTTTCCGCTTCTTTTTTTACTTTAGCACCTGAACTCAGGAGGCTAGCGCGTGAAAGAAGAAACGGAAAACAGCGCCAAAAAGCCTCCCACTGTGGAGGCTTTTTTTGTATCTGAACTGGCTTGTTCTATTTCAAGCCCCAGACGAGTGGCTGGCCCTGGTCATTCTGACAACGGGCGGATTGCCCGCCGTCTGCGGCTCGAAATAGTGAGAGCAAAATAATAACCATAACCGGTGTCTGCACCGACATAATGAGGAAAACCATGTCACATCTCGCAGAGCTGGTTGCCAGTGCGAAGGCAGCCATTAACGAGGCATCAGATGTTGCTGCGCTGGACAACGTCCGCGTGGAATACCTGGGTAAAAAAGGTCTCCTGACCCTTCAGATGACGACCCTGCGTGAGCTGCCTGCTGAAGAGCGTCCGGCAGCCGGTGCGGTTATCAACGAAGCGAAAGAGCAGGTCCAGCAGGCGCTTAACGCGCGCAAGTCAGCGCTCGAAAGCGCAGCGCTCAACGCGCGTCTGGCCTCGGAAACCATTGATGTCTCTCTGCCGGGGCGTCGTATCGAGAACGGTGGCCTGCATCCGGTGACCCGTACCATCGATCGTATTGAAAGTTTCTTCGGTGAGCTCGGTTTTACCGTCGCGACTGGCCCGGAGATCGAAGATGATTATCACAACTTCGATGCGCTGAATATTCCAGGCCACCACCCGGCACGCGCTGACCACGACACTTTCTGGTTTGATGCCACGCGCCTGCTGCGCACGCAAACATCAGGCGTACAGATCCGCACCATGGCTAATCAGCAGCCGCCAATCCGTATTATTGCCCCCGGCCGCGTGTATCGTAACGACTATGATCAGACGCATACCCCGATGTTCCATCAGATGGAAGGTCTGATCGTTGACACTAACATCAGCTTCACCAACCTGAAGGGAACGCTGCACGATTTCCTGCGTAACTTCTTTGAAGAAGACCTGCAGATTCGTTTTCGTCCGTCCTATTTCCCGTTCACTGAGCCGTCTGCAGAAGTTGACGTGATGGGTAAAAACGGTAAATGGCTGGAAGTGCTCGGCTGCGGTATGGTGCATCCAAACGTGCTGCGTAACGTGGGCATCGATCCGGAAATCTATTCCGGCTTTGCCTTCGGCATGGGTATGGAGCGTCTGACCATGCTGCGCTACGGCGTGACCGACTTACGCGCGTTCTTCGAAAACGATCTGCGTTTCCTCAAACAGTTTAAATAAGGGCAGGACAGAACAATGAAATTCAGTGAACTGTGGTTACGCGAGTGGGTTAACCCGGCCATCGATAGCGAAGCGCTGTCGGATCAGATAACGATGGCCGGCCTTGAGGTTGACGGCGTAGAGCCGGTGGCGGGCAGCTTTAACGGCGTTGTCGTTGGCGAAGTGGTTGAGTGCGCTCAGCACCCGAATGCCGATAAACTGCGCGTCACAAAAATTAACGTCGGCGGAGAACGTCTGCTGGACATCGTCTGCGGCGCGCCAAACTGCCGTCAGGGCCTGAAGGTTGCTGTTGCTACCATCGGCGCCGTTCTGCCGGGCGATTTTAAAATTAAAGCGGCAAAGCTGCGCGGCGAACCGTCGGAAGGCATGCTGTGCTCCTTCTCCGAACTGGGAATTTCCGACGATCACAGCGGTATTATCGAACTGCCTGCCGACGCACCGCTGGGTACCGATATTCGTGAATACCTGAAGCTTGACGATAACACTATCGAAATCAGCGTCACGCCAAACCGTGCCGACTGCCTGGGAATTATCGGCGTGGCCCGCGATGTTGCCGTGCTCAACAAGGCGCCTTTGAATGTCCCGGAAATGGCTCCGGTTGCCGCCACCATCGACGATGTTCTGCCAATCCAGGTTGACGCGCCGGAAGCGTGTCCTCGCTATCTGGGGCGTGTGGTAAAAGGCATCAATGTCAAAGCGCCGACGCCGCTATGGATGAAAGAGAAGCTGCGCCGCTGCGGTATTCGCTCCATCGATGCCGTGGTTGACGTGACCAACTACGTTCTGCTTGAGCTCGGTCAACCGATGCACGCATTCGATAAAGACCGCATTGAAGGCGGAATCATCGTACGTATGGCGCATGAAGGTGAAACGCTGGTTCTGCTCGACGGCTCCGAGGCGAAGCTGGATAGCGATACTCTGGTTATCGCTGACCACCAGAAAGCCCTCGCCATGGGCGGTATTTTTGGCGGCGAGCACTCCGGCGTAAACGATGAAACGCAAAACGTTCTGCTGGAATGCGCGTTCTTTAGTCCGCTATCCATTACCGGCCGCGCCCGCCGCCATGGCCTGCATACCGACGCTTCGCACCGCTACGAGCGCGGCGTGGACTCCGCGTTGCAGTATCAGGCAATGGAGCGTGCTACCCGCCTGCTGATGGATATTTGCGGCGGTGAAGCGGGTCCGATTATTGACGTTACCAATGAAGCGACTCTGCCGAAGCCTGCGACCATCCGTCTGCGCCGCAGCAAACTGGATCGTCTGATTGGCCATCACATTGAAGATACGCAGGTTAGCGACATTCTGCGTCGTCTGGGCTGTGAAGTTACCGAAGGACAGGATGAGTGGCATGCCGTGGCGCCGAGCTGGCGTTTCGATATGGAGATCGAAGAAGACCTGGTCGAAGAGGTTGCCCGCGTCTATGGCTATAACAATATTCCTGATGAACCGGTACAAGCGGGCCTGATTATGGGCACCCACCGCGAAGCGGATCTGTCGCTTAAGCGCGTAAAAACGTTGCTTAATGACAAAGGCTACCAGGAAGTGATTACCTATAGCTTTGTCGATCCGAAAGTACAGCAGTGGATCCACGCCGGCGAGGAAGCGCTGATTCTGCCGAGCCCGATCTCCAGCGAAATGTCGGCGATGCGCCTCTCCTTGTGGACCGGTCTGTTAGCAACGGTGGTCTACAACCAGAATCGTCAGCAGAACCGCGTACGCATCTTTGAGAGCGGTTTACGCTTTGTGCCTGATACCCAGGCTCCGCTGGGTATTCGTCAGGATCTGATGCTGGCTGGCGTTATCTGCGGCAACCGCTATGAAGAACACTGGAACCTGGCAAAAGAGACCGTCGATTTCTATGATGTAAAAGGCGATCTTGAGTCTGTACTCGACCTGACCGGTAAGCTGTCCGACATCGAATTCCGTATCGAAGCTAATAATGCGCTTCATCCGGGCCAGTCGGCAGCGATTTATCTGAAAGGTGAACGTATTGGTTTTATTGGGGTTGTTCATCCCGAGCTGGAACGTAAACTGGATCTGAACGGTCGCACTCTGGTATTTGAACTGGAGTGGAACAAGCTTGCAGACCGCGTGGTGCCTCAGGCGCGTGAAGTTTCTCGCTTCCCGGCGAACCGTCGCGACATCGCCGTCGTTGTGGCAGAAAACGTTCCCGCTGCCGATGTTTTAGCCGAGTGTAAGAAAGTTGGCGTAAATCAGGTAGTTGGCGTAAACTTATTTGACGTGTACCGCGGTAAGGGTGTTGCGGAGGGGTATAAGAGCCTCGCCATAAGCCTGATCCTGCAAGATACCAGCCGTACACTCGAAGAAGAGGAGATTGCCGCTACCGTCGCCAAATGTGTAGAGGCATTAAAAGAGCGATTCCAGGCATCATTGAGGGATTGAACCTATGGCGCTTACAAAAGCTGAAATGTCAGAATATCTGTTTGATAAGCTTGGGCTTAGCAAGCGGGATGCCAAAGAGCTGGTAGAGTTGTTTTTCGAAGAGGTCCGTCGCGCTCTGGAAAACGGGGAGCAGGTAAAGCTCTCCGGGTTCGGCAACTTCGATTTGCGTGATAAAAACCAACGCCCGGGCCGTAACCCGAAAACGGGAGAGGATATCCCTATTACAGCCCGGCGAGTGGTGACTTTCAGACCTGGCCAGAAGCTAAAAAGCCGCGTCGAAAATGCGTCACCCAGAGACAAATAATCTGAACTAACTAAAAAGGCCGCGATGCGGCCTTTTTTCTTTTCTTCGCCGAATACCGTAAAATCAATCACATCCTTTTCCCCGATGCAGAAATCTATGCTGACCTTTGCTCAAATTCAACGGCGCCGCAGCCGGCGCTGGCTTGCCGTATTAACCTTGCTGCTGCTGGCTACGTCGACCATTAGCCTGTGCGCGGGCGACCAGTGGATTGGCCCCGGCGAATGGTTTAGCGCCAAAGGTGAGCTGTTTATCTGGCAGATACGTCTGCCGCGCACCCTGGCCGTTCTGCTGGTGGGCGCCGCGCTGGCGCTTTCCGGGGCGATTATGCAGGCGCTGTTTGAAAACCCGCTGGCGGAGCCCGGCCTGCTGGGGGTCTCAAACGGCGCTGGAGTCGGCCTGATTGCTGCCGTATTGCTGGGAAAAGGACTGCTTCCTGGTTGGGCGCTGGGGCTGTGTGCAATCGCGGGCGCGCTGGTCATAACCTTTATTTTGCTACGTTTTGCCCGGCGGCATCTGTCTACCAGCCGTCTGCTGCTGGCGGGTGTGGCGCTCGGTATTATTTGTAGCGCGCTGATGACCTGGGCAGTCTATTTCTCTACCTCTTTCGATCTCCGCCAACTGATGTACTGGATGATGGGCGGATTTGGCGGCGTAGACTGGCAGCAGCTGTGGTTGATGCTGGCGCTGCTGCCGGTACTGGCCTGGGGATGCCTGCAATCGCAGCCGCTTAATTTGCTCGCGCTGGGGGAGGTTTCAGCGCGTCAACTGGGGCTTCCGCTGTGGTTATGGCGAAAGGTGCTGGTGGTCGCGACCGGTTGGCTGGTGGGCGTCAGCGTGGCGCTGGCCGGAGCGATTGGCTTTATCGGTCTGGTTATCCCGCATATTCTGCGTTTATGTGGTTTGAGCGATCACCGCGTACTGCTTCCGGCTTGTCTGCTGGCGGGCGCCAGCGCGCTGCTGGGGGCGGATATCGTCGCGCGGCTGGCGCTATCCGCGGCGGAGCTGCCTATTGGCGTAGTGACCGCCACCCTGGGGGCGCCGGTGTTTATCTGGTTATTGCTTAAATCAGGCCGCCCGCATTAACGGGCGGCCATACAGACAGGGGCTGGCTTGTTGCCGCCTCTGTATGCGGCCGATCCATTACCAGCCCTTAATCGCATCGCCTTTATAGACTTCCGCTGCCTTGTCGGCAACGGCTTGCGTCTGGAAGGCCTCTTTCAGTTCCTGAACTTTTTTACTGTCTTTATTATCTTCGCGCGCAACAATGGCGTTGACGTACGGAGAATCGGGCCCCTCCATAAATAACCCGTCGCGAGCGGCGGACAGACCAGCCTGCGCGGAGAAATTGGTATTAATAATCGACAGGGCGACGTTCGGGTCATCAAGCGTACGGGTCAGCTGCGGCGTGTCGACTTCCACAATCTTCAGCTGTTTAGGATTATCAATAATATCCAGCGTCGTCGGCAGGTAGCCTGTCCCGTCTTTCAGCTTGATCAAGCCCTGCGCCTGTAGCAACAGCAAACTGCGGCCCAGGGTGGTGGTTTCGTTAGAAATGGAGATCGTCGCGCCGTCAGGCAGTTCGCTAATATTTTTGATTTTCTTCGAGTAAGCGGCGATCGGGAAGACGAAGGTTTTACCGACAATCGCAAACTTATAGCCGCGTTCTTTTGATTGCGCTTCAAGGTAAGGCAGCGTCTGGAAGGCGTTAGCATCAACGTCTTTATTGTTTAACGCTTCGTTCGGCAGGACGTAATCATTAAAAGAGATGACCTCGACGTCGAGATTGTATTTCTCTTTAGCCACCTGTTCTACGACTTTCCAGATAGCCTCATCCGGCCCGGTATTGATCGCAACTTTAACTTTATTATCTTCATCCGGCGAACAGGCCGATAACAGCGCGACGGAGGCCGCAATTAACACGGTGCTAAACATCTTTTTCATCAACAAAACTCTCTCAAATTAACAATTAACGAAATGCTATTACATCCATTCACCACTGTACACTGAATTGCTCTGTACCGGTGTTGAGATGAATTCATGTTGCGCGGCCTGTTACATCAAGAGACACTCCAGGGCGATTCCAGGTAGAATGCCCTGGTCTGAATCCGCTACAGTAGATAGAGATCACCTGAAGCAGTCACCGGTTTTATTCACTGAGGGAAGGCTATGCAACACGATATTCTTAATACTGAAGTCACCACTATCGATGGTGAGAAAACAACGCTTGCTCCGTGGGCAGGCAAAGTGCTGTTGATCGTTAACGTTGCGTCAAAATGCGGCCTGACGCCGCAGTATGAGCAACTGGAAGCGCTGCACAAGGATTTAGAAAGCGAAGGTTTCAGCGTGCTGGGCTTTCCCTGCAACCAGTTTTTGGGGCAGGAGCCGGGCAGCGAAGAGGAGATTAAAACGTTCTGCAGTACGACTTACGGCGTGACCTTCCCGATGTTCAGCAAAATTGACGTCAACGGCGAACATCGCGCGCCGTTGTATCAAAAGCTGATTGCGGCGGCGCCTCAGGCCGTTGCTCCAGCAGGCAGCGGTTTCTATGAACGCATGGCCAGTAAAGGCCGCGCGCCGCTGTATGTCGACGACATTCTGTGGAACTTTGAAAAATTCCTGATTGGACGCGACGGCCAGGTTATCGGTCGTTTCTCTCCGGATATGACGCCGGATGACCCGCAGCTGGTGGCCGCTATTAAAGGAGCATTAGCGAAATAATGCCGTTTTTGATGCAGCTAAAGGATGTCGAAGAGCCAGGACGGCTGGCGCCGTTTTCAGCCGATATCAGACCGGGAGAGATTATTCATCTGGTGGGGCCAAACGGGGCGGGGAAAAGCACATTGCTGGCACGTATGGCGGGGCTCTCTACCGGCCCGGGGCAGGTAAGACTGAATGAACGTCTTCTGAATGACTGGCCAGCGCAGGAGCTGGCGCGTCATCGCGCCTACTTAAGCCAGCACCAGATGCCGCCTTTCGCCATGCCGGTCTGGCATTACCTGTCGCTGCATCTGCAGAACGAGGCGCAAAACGGACTCCTGACGGCCATTGCGCAGAAGCTGGGCTTAGGCGATAAGCTTGGACGTCAGGTGAATCACATCTCCGGTGGGGAGTGGCAGCGCGTGCGCCTGGCGGCGGTGATACTGCAGATTCATCGTCAGGCTAACGCGTCCGGTCAACTGCTACTGCTGGATGAACCGATGAACAGCCTGGACGTGGCGCAGCAGGCCGCGCTCGATCGACTGCTTAGCGAACTCTGCGCATCAGGCATTGCCATCGTCATGAGCAGCCACGATCTTAATCATACTCTCCGGCACGCCCACAGCTCCTGGCTTATCTGTCAGGGGCAAACTATCGCCTGCGGCAGCACCGCGGAAGTGTTAAGCGAGGAGAATTTAACCGCTGCCTATGCCATGGAGTTTCAGCGGGTTGAGGTGGCGGGTCATCTTATGCTCGTTGCGTCACAGTAGCACGCAGTCAGCTTGCCAGCGAATTGATAAACAAGGTAAATTGTTCCGATAACCGGATAGGGAACAGAGGATTCGTCTGAGATGCGTTTCTGGCTCGTTTTGTGCGTTGCGTTATTTCTCGCGGGTTGTAGCAGTCACCGTGCACCGCCGCCAAATCCGCGGCTGGCTGATTCGATTACCGTCGTTGCCAACCTGAATGAGCAGTTAAGGAACTGGCGGGGAGCGCCGTATCGCTACGGCGGAATGTCGCCGCGCGGCGTTGATTGCTCGGGGTTCGTGCTGATGACGTTTCGCGATAAATTTGCGTTACAGCTGCCGCGCGAAACCCGCGAACAGGCGGAAATCGGCACTAAAATCGATAAAAGCGAACTGCTGCCCGGCGATCTGGTCTTCTTTAAAACCGGATCCGGCGAGAGCGGTCTGCACGTCGGTATTTACGACACGGATAACCAGTTTATTCATGCTTCCACCAGCCAGGGCGTCACGCGTTCATCGCTGGATAATGTCTACTGGCATAAAAATTTCTGGCAGGCGCGCAGGATCTAACGTTAGCTAATGAGCAGGGAGCCCCTGTCTCCCTGCTCATCATGGCAAAGCGGCTGAGAGATAGCGCTCCATGCTTGCCGATTCAGCTATCCCCCCCAAATTAGACCAGCCGATCCGCGTCTCTTCCCGGTACGCTACCGGGCAATGGCAGAAGCGTGCTAAATCCCCGTGCGGCTTATTATTGCAATAACCCCGCACTCGCCCCGTGTTAATAATTTGTTGAAGGCACTACACTGAAGGCAGGAGGAAACATGACCCTGTCTTTTACTACCCACTGGCGTGATGAACTGCCGGATTTTTACACTGCATTAGCCCCCACGCCGCTGGAGAACGCGCGCCTTGTCTGGCATAACGCGCCGCTGGCGCAAGAGCTGGGCATTCCCGAGTCGTTGTTTAACCTGGACAAGGGCGCTGGCGTATGGGGCGGCGAAGCGCTGCTGCCGGGGATGTCGCCGCTGGCGCAGGTCTACAGCGGCCACCAGTTCGGCTCGTGGGCCGGACAGCTCGGCGACGGGCGCGGTATTCTGCTTGGCGAACAGCAGTTGGCCGATGGCCGCCGCGTTGACTGGCACCTGAAGGGCGCCGGGCTGACACCCTATTCGCGCATGGGGGACGGGCGGGCGGTGCTGCGCTCAACGATCCGCGAAGGGCTGGCCTCGGAAGCGATGCATGCGCTGGGTATTCCCACCACCCGCGCTCTGGCAATGGTCGCCAGCGATACGCCGGTGTACCGCGAAACCGTCGAGCAAGGGGCAATGCTGATGCGCCTGGCGGAAAGCCACGTGCGTTTTGGCCATTTTGAGCACTTTTACTATCGCCGCGAGCCGCAAAAAGTACAGCTGCTGGCGGATTATGTGATTCGCCACCACTGGCCTCATCTGCAAAATGAAGCGGATAAATACATTGTGTGGTTCAGGGATGTTGTCACCCGAACCGCGGAGATGATTGCCAGCTGGCAAACGGTCGGCTTCGCCCACGGGGTGATGAATACCGATAATATGTCGATCCTCGGACTGACGATGGATTACGGCCCGTACGGCTTCCTTGATGATTTTCAGCCTGGCTTTATCTGCAATCATTCCGACTATCAGGGGCGCTATAGCTTTGATCATCAGCCGGCGGTAGGACTATGGAATCTGCAGCGCCTGGCGCAAGCGCTCTCGCCGTTTATCAGCGCGGAAGCGCTGAACGGCGCGCTGGATGACTACCAGCACGCGCTGCTGACGGCATATGGCCGGCGTATGCGCGACAAGCTGGGATTATTGACCCAGCAAAAAGGGGATAACGAGCTGCTGGACGGCCTGTTTTCTCTGATGGAGCGCGAGGGCAGCGACTATACGCGGACCTTCCGGATGCTAAGCCTTAGCGAGCAGGAGAGCGCCGCCACGCCGCTGCGCGACGAATTTATTGATCGTGAGAGGTTCGATAGCTGGTTTGCCGCTTATCGCGCGCGCTTGCGCGATGAACAGATTGACGATGCGCAAAGGCAGGCGCAAATGCGCAGCGTGAATCCGGCTATCGTGCTGCGCAACTGGCTGGCTCAACGAGCCATTGAGCAGGCAGAGCAGGGGGATATGCGTGAACTGGAACGTCTGCATAGCGCACTTTCTCAGCCCTTTGTCGATCGCACGGATGAGTATAGCCAGCGTCCTCCGGACTGGGGAAAGCGCCTTGAAGTGAGCTGCTCGAGCTAATCACCATTCTCCCTGCCTCTTCCGGCGGGGAGCATTATTTGGTCAGGATCAGCTTGCCCGAATGAGTCTGACGCAGCAGATAGCGCTGACCGCCATGTTCAATCACTACCCGTCCTTCGCTGCCTAATAATGTCCGGCTGCTTATCTCTTTGTCCGTCGGAACGGGATACGGGGCATTGTCTTTTGTTTTTTCAGCTGTGGCAGTGTTATCCATACGCGTCATAGCACTAAAAATAAAAATCAAGGCAACAATGATAATCATTATCAATAATGTTGTTTTTGACGGCAAGCTTTATTTAACGCTTTACCAGATTTAGCAGGTGTCCGGCCGGACATTGGCGAGAAAAATCTCCCCGCCGCGATCGCGACGGGGAAGGGGACTAGAGGCGGGTGGCGGTTGCGGCGGCTAATTCATCCAGCAGCCGTTCGCTGTCTTCCCAACTCAAGCAGGGATCGGTAATCGATTGTCCCCAGGTCAGCGGCTGGCCGGCAACGACCTTTTGCGTACCTTCCTTAAGGAAGCTTTCGGCCATGATCCCGGCGATTGCGTTCGAGCCCGAGCGGATCTGCTGACATATATCGGCGCAAACTTCCAGCTGACGGCGATGCTGTTTCTGGCAATTACCGTGGCTAAAATCCACCACCAGTTGTTCCGGCAGGTCGAACTCTGCCAGCGCTTCTCCGGCGGCGGCGATGTCGGCAGCGTGGTAATTCGGTTTTTTACCACCGCGCATAATAATATGGCCGTACGGATTCCCGCTGGTCTGATAGATGGTCATCTGGCCCTGCTTATCCGGCGACAGGAACATATGGCTGGCGCGGGAAGCGCGGATGGCATCAACGGCGATACGGGTATTACCATCGGTACCGTTTTTAAAGCCCACCGGGCATGAGAGCGCAGAGGCCATTTCGCGATGGATTTGGCTTTCGGTTGTACGCGCGCCGATAGCGCCCCAGCTAATCAAATCGGCAATAAACTGTCCGGTCACCATATCGAGAAACTCGGTAGCGGTGGGGACGCCGAGCTCGTTCACCTGCAGCAGCAGGCTACGCGCCAGTTCAAGGCCGTGATTCACCCGGTAGCTGCCGTTCAGGTCGGGGTCGGAGATCAGCCCCTTCCAGCCAACCACCGTACGGGGCTTCTCAAAATAGGTGCGCATCACGATTTCCAGCTGCGGCTGATAGCGTTCGCGCATACCCTGCAGTCTGCGCGCATACTCCATCGCCGCATCAGTATCGTGAATGGAACAGGGACCGATCACTACCAGCAGGCGGCGATCTTCACCGTTGAGAATTTTTTCGATTCGGCGGCGCGAAGCAGAAACGTGGGCGGCAACATCGGGGGACACGGGGTGCCGTTGCGCCAGTTCCGCGGGCGTTACCAGGCTTTCAATGCGCGCGGTACGCAATTCGTCTGTTTTATTCATTGGGGTCTCAAAAATCTGTTTCTTCCGCGGCGAAAATGCCGGGAAGTGATGCGCATCACGATAAACCAATCCCTGCTTATTGCAAGAGCAGGGCATGATCCTGTATAGGCCACGGGTGATAGCATAAACAAATTTTTGATATCGTACTAGTGTGTTAGTACATTCTGCGGCTTAGCCCCATAATATCCATGATTTTGGTGGCGATCTCTTCAACGGAGTAATTGGTACTGTTCAGGCAAGGGATTTTATTTTTGCGATACAGCGCTTCAACTTCGGTGACTTCCATCCGGCACTGGCGCATAGAAGCATAGCGGCTGTTTTCCCGTCTCTCTTCGCGGATGGCCGCCAGCCGCTCCGGATTGATAGTTAAGCCGAATAGTTTGTGCTGGAGCGGCTTAAGCGATGCCGGCAGAATCAGATTGTCCATATCATCGGCGATAAACGGGTAGTTGGCGGCGCGGATACCGTACTGCATCGCCAGGTACAGGCTGGTAGGCGTTTTCCCGCAGCGCGAAACGCCGAGGAGGATCACCTGGGCCTGATCGAGGTTGCGCAGCGAAATCCCGTCATCATGAGCAAGGGTGTAGTCGATAGCGGCGATACGCGCGTCGTATTTGTTCAAATTACCCGGGGTCAGGCCGTGGGTGCGGTGAGCGATTGGCGTCGGGTCCAGGCGTAGCTCCTGCTGCAGGGGGGCCACCAGCGCCTGAACAATATCCTGACAAAAGCCTTCGCTTTGCACGATGATCTCGCGGATCTCCGGCAGCACGATGGAATAGAACACCAGCGGTCGAATACCGGTCTGCTGGAAAATGGCGTCAATTTGTTCCTTCACGGCGCGCGCGCGGCTGATATTTTCGACAAACGGCAGGGTTACGCTGCTGGTGGCTACCGGGAATTGCGACATGACCGCATGACCCAGAACTTCCGCCGTAATAGCGGTACCGTCGGAAATATAAAATACGTGGCGATCTACAGCACTTTCCATTTTGACCATCCGGTATAAAGAGTTTAATTAGCTGAAAGCAGATATTAAATTTAAGCATATCACTCCAGGCTTTGTCTCAAATTTAAAAAGTGAAACGCTATTTTTATTTTTAATGAAAAGGTTGGTTCATTTTTCGCAACTGCGTATCTTTTGTATCAAATTTCATCAGATTTTAGAAGAATCATTGGCTTAGCTATATCCGGAAAAGAATCCTAAAAACGAAAAAATAATTTGCTTGAACGATTCACCGTTTTTTTCAACGGCATAATTATGTCAGGATAAATCCCGTAGTCGATCGTGAATTATTTATCACTGGTATTAAATCACAAAAGGATTGTCTCGATGTCCAACAATGGCTCGTCACCGCTGGTGCTTTGGTATAACCAACTCGGCATGAATGATGTAGACAGGGTTGGGGGCAAAAATGCCTCCCTTGGTGAAATGATTACAAATCTGTCAGGTATGGGTGTGTCCGTACCGAACGGGTTTGCCACCACCGCTGATGCTTTTAATCAGTTTTTGGACCAAAGCGGCGTGAACCAGCGCATCTATGAACTGCTGGATGAAACCGACATTGACGACGTTTCCGCATTAGCGAAAGCGGGCGCGCAGATCCGTCAGTGGATCATTGATACGCCGTTCCAGAGCGAACTGGAAAATGCGATTCGCGACGCGTATACCCAGCTGTCCGCCGATGACGCTGAGGCCTCCTTTGCCGTGCGCTCCTCCGCAACGGCGGAAGATATGCCGGATGCCTCCTTCGCCGGTCAGCAAGAGACATTCCTTAACGTGCAGGGCTTTGACGCCGTGCTCGTCGCGGTGAAGCACGTGTTTGCTTCGCTGTTTAACGATCGCGCCATTTCCTATCGCGTGCATCAGGGTTACGATCACCGCGGCGTGGCTCTATCCGCCGGGGTACAGCGGATGGTGCGCTCCGATCTGGCATCATCCGGCGTAATGTTCTCCATCGATACCGAATCCGGATTCGATCAGGTGGTGTTTATCACCTCCGCCTGGGGGCTTGGCGAGATGGTGGTGCAGGGGGCGGTGAACCCCGATGAGTTCTACGTCCATAAACCGACGCTGGAAGCGGGACGGCCGGCGATTGTTCGCCGCACCATGGGGTCGAAGAAGATCCGCATGGTTTATGCTCCAACTCAGGAGCACGGCAAGCAGGTGCGTATCGAAGACGTGCCGCAGGCGCAGCGCGACGTTTTCTCGTTGACCGACGCGGAAGTGCAGGAGCTGGCCCAGCAGGCGGTGCAAATCGAGAAGCACTACAACCGCCCGATGGATATCGAATGGGCGAAAGATGGCCATACCGGTAAGCTGTTTATCGTCCAGGCGCGTCCGGAAACCGTCCGTTCGCGCGGCCAGGTGATGGAGCGTTATACCCTCCATGCGCAAGGGCAGATTATTTCGGAAGGGCGCGCGATCGGCCACCGCATCGGCGCGGGTCCGGTGAAAGTCATTCATGATATCAGCGAAATGAACCGTATCGAGCCCGGCGACGTTCTCGTGACCGACATGACCGACCCGGACTGGGAACCGATCATGAAAAAAGCGGCGGCGATCGTCACCAACCGCGGCGGGCGGACCTGTCATGCGGCGATTATCGCGCGTGAGCTGGGGATCCCGGCGGTAGTGGGCTGCGGCAACGCCACCGATCGTATCCAGGAAAACCAGAATGTAACCGTCTCCTGCGCCGAGGGCGATACCGGCTACGTCTATGCCGAAATTCTTGACTTCAGCGTCAAGAGTTCCACCGTCGGCGATATGCCGGATCTGCCGCTGAAAATTATGATGAACGTCGGTAACCCGGACCGGGCTTTCGACTTTGCCTGCCTGCCGAACGAAGGCGTGGGCCTGGCGCGTCTGGAGTTTATTATCAACCGGATGATCGGCGTTCACCCGCGCGCGCTGCTGGAGTTTGACGATCAGGAACCGGGTCTGCAGAACGAAATCCGCGAGCTGATGAAAGGTTACGACTCGCCGAGAGAGTTTTACGTCGGTCGCCTGACCGAGGGTATTTCGACGCTTGGCGCGGCATTTTTCCCGAAACGGGTCATCGTGCGCCTTTCCGACTTCAAATCTAACGAATACGCCAACCTGGTCGGCGGCGAGCGTTATGAGCCGGAAGAAGAAAACCCGATGCTGGGCTTCCGCGGGGCCGGCCGCTATGTCTCCGAAAGCTTCCGTGACTGCTTCGCGCTGGAGTGTGAAGCAGTGAAACGCGTGCGTAACGATATGGGCCTGACCAACGTCGAAATCATGGTGCCGTTTGTTCGTACCGTCGCGCAGGCAAAAGCGGTGGTTGAAGAGCTGGCGCGCCAGGGCCTCAAGCGCGGCGAGAACGGCCTCAAGCTGATTATGATGTGTGAAATCCCATCGAATGCGCTGCTGGCTGAGCAGTTCCTCGAATACTTCGACGGTTTCTCCATTGGCTCCAACGATATGACGCAACTGGCGCTGGGTCTGGATCGCGACTCCGGCGTGGTCTCCGAGCTGTTCGATGAGCGTAACGACGCGGTGAAAGCGCTGCTGTCGATGGCTATCCGCGCGGCGAAGAAACAGGGTAAATACGTCGGTATCTGCGGGCAGGGTCCGTCAGACCATGAAGATTTTGCCGCCTGGCTGATGGAAGAGGGAATCGATAGCCTTTCCCTCAATCCGGATACCGTGGTGCAAACCTGGCTTGGCCTGGCGGAGCTGAATAAGTAAGTTTTTCGCTAAACAAAATGCGCAATCCCCGTCAGCAATGGCGGGGATTTTTTGTTTCAGCCGTCAGCGTACGGGCAAAAAAAAGCCCATCGTGGGAGATGGGCAAAGACTACACACAGCAATTCGTTGTTTCACTCAGGGGATTTCCATGCTTATAAATCAAGGCATTGATTTATAACCGTGAGCTAATACTAGGCACTGAGGCTTTTTGCGTCGATCGGATTCCTCTCAATAGTTAAATTAAGGTAAAGAATCTGCGAAGCAAATGTGGTTAGTGGGCAGAGGAATGCGGACTGTTGTGAGGAATATATTAGTGTTTCTTAATATTTGAGGGCGGTGTGCCCGACAGCGGTCAAGGCGCAATGGCAAAAGGCGGGTTCCCCCGCCCGTTGACTTATTTATCCTGCGAGGCTCGGGTATTGAGCTCGCTAAGCTCCTCAAGCACCAGATCGGGATCTTTCGGCGGCGGCGGCGCTTCGTTAACCCACGCGTCGTATAGTCGCCAGGAGACCGCCAGCAGAACCGGCCCGATAAACAGGCCAATCATGCCGAACGCCACCAGACCGCCGATAACGCCGGAAAGGATCAGAATCATCGGCAGGTCGGCGCCCATACGAATCAATAGCGGGCGGATAAAATTGTCCATGGTGCCCACTACGCAGCTCCACACCAGCAGTACGGTACCCCAGGTGGTATCGCCGCTCCAGTAGAGCCAGATAATTGACGGTACCAGAACCAGTAAAGGCCCCAGCTGGACAAGACAGGTAAAAATCATCACCACGGTGAGCAGCGCCGCGTAGGGCACGCCGCTGACCGCGAGACCAATACCGCCGAGCACCGCCTGGGCCAGGGCCGTCACGACCACTCCCAGCGCCACGGCGCGAATTGCCTGACCGGCGAGGATCACCGCCGCGTCGCCGCGTTTGGCGGCCAGACGGGTAGCGAAGTGGCGGAAACCATAGGCGACCTGTTCACCGCGCCAGTACAGCAGCGCGCTAAACAGTAGCATAAGACCGCAGTAGACCAGCAGCTTGCCGATATGCGCCGCCTGACCAACAAACCAGGTGGTGGTGGTGCCGAGATAAGGACGAATTTTAGTCATAATCGCCGTGCCCCCCATCTCCAGCAAATTATGCCAGCCGGTGTACAGCTTATCGCCGATCAGCGGAACCGTATTCAGCCACGCCAGATCCGGCGGGGTAAAGTTGCCGCTGGTCACCACTTTTATTAATGGCACGCTGTTGTCCACCAGACTATTGACCAGTAGCGCAATAGGAATAACGAAGAGTAAAAAAAGCAGCAGCGTCATTACCAGTACGGCCAGAGAGCGTTTGCCGAAAAGCAGGCTCTGCAGGCGCAAAAGTACCGGCCAGGTCGCGATGACCACCGTACCGGCCCACGCAAATGACAGAATAAATGGCTGAACGACCCACAGACAGGAAATAATAATCAGGGACAAAAACAGCACCGACAGCAGAACTTGCGGTATATCCCGGGGCTGATTGGGGTTAATCATAGTGAAATTTTACCTTTGCAGTCGCGTCAAAAGGCTGACGCAGCGTAATTCCATGTACTGATAATAATATCAATAAGTTCGCGCGCCTGATTTTGCCCTTAATTCTGGCGGGCGCATATGAAAAAAATGTGATAAAAAGTTGGGTGCGTCACGCAAACGATTAATCACTTACAACACAACATAGTCAGGCAGGGTCGAGCGTCATGATCCCACAGATTTCTCAAGCGCCAGGTGTCGTTCAACTGGTGCTGAATTTTTTGCAGGTACTGGAGCAACAGGGTTTTACCGGCGATACCGCCACCAGCTATGCCGACAGGCTAACGATGGCAACTGATAACAGTGTATATCAGCTGTTGCCGGATGCGATTTTATTCCCCCGTTCCACGGCAGACGTGGCTCTGCTGGCAAGACTGGCGGCGGAAGAGCGTTTTAAAACGCTGATCTTTACCCCGCGCGGAGGCGGCACCGGCACGAATGGCCAGGCGCTGAACGCCGGGATCATCGTCGATATGTCCCGCTATATGAACCGCATTATTGAAATCAACCCCGAAGAAGGGTGGGTGCGGGTGGAGGCGGGGGTCATTAAGGACCAGCTTAATCAGTTTCTTAAACCGTACGGCTACTTTTTTGCGCCGGAACTGTCGACCAGCAACCGCGCCACGCTTGGCGGGATGATCAACACCGACGCCTCCGGGCAGGGGTCGCTGGTCTACGGTAAAACCTCCGATCACGTACTCGGGGTGCGCTCGGTGCTGATCGGCGGCGATATTCTTGACACTCAGCCAATCCCGGCGGCGCTGGCGGAAACCCTGGGCGCAGAACAGTCGGCGATCGGGCGGATCTATCGCACGGTATATCAACGCTGCAAAGCGCAGCGGCAGCTGGTTATCGATAAATTCCCGAAACTTAACCGTTTCCTCACGGGTTACGATCTGCGCCACGTGTTCAACGACGACATGAGCGAATTTGATCTGACCCGAATCCTGACCGGTTCCGAAGGCACGCTGGCGTTTATTACCGAAGCGCGGCTGGATATCACCCGTTTGCCGAAAGTGCGCCGGCTGGTCAACGTTAAGTACGATTCCTTTAACTCTGCGCTGCGCAACGCGCCGTTTATGGTGGAAGCGAAGGCGCTTTCGGTCGAAACGGTCGACTCGAAGGTGCTCAATCTGGCGCGGGAGGATATTGTCTGGCATTCGGTTAGCGAGCTCATTACCGACGTTGCGGATAAGGAGATGCTGGGGCTGAATATCGTCGAGTTCGCCGGTGATGACGCCGAACTGATTGATGACCAGGTGACGACCCTGTGTCAGCGCCTGGATGAACTGATAGCACGCAACGAGGCGGGCGTAATCGGCTGGCAGGTTTGTCACGAGCTGGACGGCGTCGAGCGCATCTACGCGATGCGGAAAAAAGCGGTTGGGCTGCTGGGGAATGCCAAAGGGGCCGCCAAACCGATACCTTTCGCCGAAGATACCTGCGTGCCGCCGGAACACCTGGCCGATTATATTGCTGAATTCCGTGAGCTGCTCGACGGCCACGGGCTGAGCTACGGTATGTTTGGTCATGTCGATGCCGGCGTGCTGCACGTGCGGCCGGCGCTGGATATGTGTGACCCGCAGCAAGAGATGCTGATGAAGCGGATCTCCGATGACGTGGTCGCGTTAACCGCTAAGTACGGCGGTCTGCTGTGGGGGGAACACGGCAAGGGTTTTCGCGCTGAATACAGTCCGGCATTCTTCGGCGAAGAGCTGTTCGGCGAACTGCGCAAAATTAAAGCCGCGTTTGACCCGGATAACCGTCTGAACCCGGGTAAAATCTGTCCTCCGGAAGGCGTTGATGCGCCGATGATGAAGGTGGATGCGGTCAAGCGCGGGACATTCGATCGGCAGATCCCCATCGCCGTGCGCAGCTCGTGGCGCGGCGCGATGGAGTGTAACGGCAATGGCCTGTGCTTCAACTTTGATGCCAAAAGCCCGATGTGCCCGTCGATGAAGGTCAGCAACCACCGTATTCACTCGCCGAAAGGGCGGGCAACGCTGGTGCGTGAATGGCTGCGCCTGCTGGCGGACCGCGGCATCGACCCCAATCAGCTGGAAAAAGATCTGCCGGAAAAACGCGCCAGCCTGCGTACTCTGGTGGAGCGTACCCGCAATAGCTGGCACGCACGTAAAGGCGAGTACGATTTCTCCCATGAGGTTAAAGAGGCGATGTCCGGCTGTCTGGCCTGTAAAGCCTGCTCGACCCAGTGTCCGATTAAAATCGACGTTCCGGAGTTCCGTTCGCGTTTCCTGCAGCTTTACCATAGCCGCTATTTGCGCCCGGTTCGCGACCATCTGGTGGCGACGGTTGAATCCTACGCGCCGCTGATGGCGCATGCGCCAAAGACCTTCAACTTCTTTATCAATCAGCCGTGGATGCGCAAGCTATCAGAAAAGCATATTGGTATGGTTGATCTTCCGCTGCTTTCCGTCCCATCGTTGAAGCAGCAGATGGTCGGCCACCGTTCGGCGAATACCACCCTGGAACAGCTGGAAGCGCTGAGTCCTGAGCAGAGGGCGAAGAGGGTGCTGGTGGTTCAGGATCCCTTCACCAGCTATTACGATGCGCAGGTGGTTGCCGACTTTGTTCGCCTGATCGAGAAAGTAGGATACCAGCCGGTGCTGCTGCCGTTCTCTCCCAACGGCAAGGCGCAGCATATTAAGGGCTTCCTGACGCGATTCGCGCGCACCGCGCAGAAAACTGCCGACTTCCTTAACCGCGTGGCCCAGCTCGGCATGCCGATGGTGGGTGTCGATCCGGCGCTGGTGCTCTGCTATCGCGATGAATACAACCAGGTGCTGGGCGACAAGCGCGGCGATTTTCGCGTGATGCTGGTGCATGAATGGTTGCCGCAGGCGTTGACGGAAACCGCAGCGCAGGATCAAGGCGGCGAGTCGTGGTATCTGTTTGGTCACTGTACTGAGGTGACGGCGCTTCCCGCTTCTACCCGGCAGTGGGCGGATATCTTCGCACGCTTTGGCGCGAAGCTGGAAAACGTTAACGTGGGCTGCTGCGGTATGGCCGGGACCTACGGTCATGAAGTGAAGAATCACGCCAATTCGCTGGCCATCTACGCGCTCTCGTGGCAGCAGGCGATGCAGCGCCTGCCGCGCAACCGCTGTCTGGTCACCGGCTACTCCTGCCGTAGCCAGGTGAAGCGTATTGAAGGCAGCGGCGTGCGCCATCCGCTGCAGGCGCTACTGGAGATTATGGGATGATTTGGAAACGTCACAGCACGCTGGAGCAGCTGAACGCGATGGGCGACGGGAATATGGTCGGCCTGCTGGATATTCGCTTCGAGGCCATGACCGATGAGACCATCGCCGCGACCATGCCGGTAGACAGCCGCACCCATCAGCCGTTTGGCCTGCTGCACGGCGGTGCATCGGTGGTATTAGCGGAAACGTTAGGTTCGGTGGCGGGCTACCTGTGCAGCGAAGGTGAACAGAAGGTGGTCGGTCTGGAGGTCAATGCCAACCATATTCGTTCGGTGCGCAGCGGGAGGGTTCGCGGCGTGTGCCGGGCGCTGCACGTCGGCTCCCGTCACCAGGTGTGGCAGATCGACATTACTGATGAGCAGGGGCGTCTTTGCTGTTCGTCGCGGTTGACCACAGCCGTAATTTAAGTCAATTAAGGGGGAAGATTTCCCCCTTAATACTTATTACCTGCCATCCTTCATCACCGCTGAACGTACCTACGCTATATCCGCTAGCTGCCGGTTTGCACTGTTATTTGTATTGAGATTTAACCAGGCCCAAAGTTAACGCTTTATAAGAAAAGTCCTGGCTTAACTTTGCTGCTCACCAGGGATTATTAGCCTTCTACCTTTTATATTCTTTGGTCGCTTATTTGTGCGACATCTTTAGCGCGTAGACCATTATGTTTGATATGACAAGCTCATCCATGTTAAATATAAATTTATCAAACATCGTTAATATTTATGCTAATATTTTTAATACCAGAATTTACAAGGTAACAAGAGGACGGAGTTAGCTATGGGTATCATTTCATGGATCATTTTTGGGCTTATTGCCGGTATTTTAGCCAAGTGGATTATGCCGGGGAAAGACGGCGGCGGGTTTATCGTTACCGTAATTCTCGGTGTCATCGGTGCAGTTGTCGGGGGTTGGATTAGTACTTTCTTCGGCTTTGGCCGGGTCGACGGTTTTAATTTCGGCAGCTTTGTCGTCGCGGTGATTGGTGCGCTGGTCGTACTCTTCATCTACCGTAAGATCAGAAGCTAACCGCACCAGCAACGCCATAAAGTGCAGAGGCTGCCGCCATTGTCGGCAGCCTTTTTAATATCTCTAAAATGTCCGAGTGTTTAATTTCCCCTCTTTCATTCTATTACCACGATACGCGCTTACAGCGCGGGCATATCGGGGACCGGCACGACTTCAACGCGCACTTCATAATGTTTAGCTTTGCTGGCTGGAATCAGCGGCGTGAGTTTATTGATCGTTTCGACCGGATTATCGGTGGCTACGGTGGCGGAGAAAATAACCGGTTTTTTCGGCGGCACAGGGAAAGGCATTGGGCCATAACCCTGAGTCAGCTCGAAGGGGGGATGGCCAGCATTATGCGCCTCAGCCGCCGGTAAGGGCGTTTCGGCTTTCTCTGCATCGGCGGCGAACGCGCTGGTGACGGTAATCGAAACGACGGCGAAGAGCGCAATGATAGTTTTTTTCATTTTTGTTACCTCATAAGTATGTCGATAAAAGCTTAGAGGCAACGCTTTTGGCAAACAATCCCACGGTGGGCGAATCCTATGAATCTCCTTATTTCTTCACGAATGTGAAAGCCTGTCCGCGACGGTGAGGCTTACGAAATTTAAGGGGGAAATGGGGTTAATCGAGCAAAACGCTAATAATTAACAGGACGACCATACACATCGACATGACATCTGTTTCTATATCCATAGTTCAGTACAACACAGGTTCCCGATCGGTCGCCGTTGCGACATTGCGTGAAAAGATGAAGGAAATTTAGCAGCGCATTCTACAGGAGCCAGCCGGCACTGAATAAATCTTTATTTCTGTGAAATGACAGCACTTATAATGAAAACGAATAGGTTTCGTTGCATGAATGGATTCGCGTTAGTGAGGGGGCAAACAGCGTCTCAATTTGGCATATTGGTCGGGTGGCGCGTCAGGCGGCGCGGGAGCCAGAGGGGCAATGGGAGGCAAATGCCATCGTCCCGCCGGATACGCACGTGAAGAAAATATTAATACTGTTTATTGGCCGCCGCGCCTCGTTATGCGCAGCGCGGCATCAACCGATGCCACGGTGGACGCCGACGCGGCGAACAGGCGGCAGGACTTCGCTGGAAGCAGGGCTCCGCTTAGTCCACGCGTTTGCCTTTGGTCGCCTCTCCGCCGCCGAGTGCGGCTTGATTAATTTTATCTTCGTGGGTATTAATCAATTGCGTGAGCGCTATTTGCTCCTGAAATTTAGTCAGCAGAAGCTCAGCGTCGGATTTAAGAATATCTTCCGATGATTCAAGCACCGAGTTAATTGCTTTGGTCACATTCCCAACCAGCTCCGCGACCCCTCCTTCCTCGCCAATGGCAAGCATCAATGCGCTTATCAGCAGCGACTGGGCCTCAACCTGCGCAGCAAGCTGCTTGTTTTCTGCATCCATCGCTGAAATTTTCGCGATGATGCTGAGAATGACATTATTCATGATAATCCTTAAATCAATGAGTTAAACGCCGAAGATCACGCTGGTTATATTCGTTGCAGGATCAGCGAAATATCCATTGAAGATAAATATGCCAGAAAATATATCATCAGTGGTAGTGGGGTATTTTCATTATCGGTTGCAGGCGATCCGTCGCTATGGCTTTATCTCAATGTGCTGTCAGATGATTTTGCTGCCGGCACGCTGGCTTGTTGCGGCCTGAAGCGTGTAACTCATTGAATGTCCAGCAAGTAGATGAAAAGTGCTTTTTCCCGCGCCTATTTTATAAATCGGTATTTTCGATACATCTTTGCCATTGCCTGCAATTAAGCGCGCCAAACGTCAATATCTTATTATTTTTCAATATATTAAAACAGAAATTCGCAGGCTGAAAACGCCGAGCACAGGGTCTATGCTTATAAAAAGCGCAAGAAATGAGCCGGCGGGGACAATACCCCTTCTCCGGATGGGTTGAAGTGATAATCATTATCACTAACATAGTGGGTATGCCCTGATGGCGTCAACCTATGAGGTAGAGCGATGGATTCACATGCAGGAACTTTTAATCCCGAAGATTTCAGCTGGCGCGGCCTGGCGATGACCCCAGCCGCCGCCGCCCATATTCGCGAACTGGTCAGCAAACAACCCGACAAGCAGGGGCTACGCCTGGGCGTTAAAACCAGCGGCTGCGCCGGCTTTGGCTACGTTCTCGAACTCATCGCTGAACCGGCGCAGGACGATCTGCTTTTTGAGCGCGATGGCGCGAAACTGTGGGCGCCGCTGCAGGCCATGCCGTTTATCGATGGCACCGAGCTCGACTACGTCCGCGAAGGTTTAAACCAGATTTTTAAATTTCATAACCCCAAAGCGCAGCACGAATGCGGCTGCGGCGAAAGTTTTGGCGTTCAGGCGGAGTAACTATGTCTCGTAATACTGAAGCAACTGACGATGTCAAAACCTGGAGCGGCGGGCTACTCAACTATAAAGAGGGCTTTTTTACCCAGCTACAGACCGATGAGCTGGCGAAAGGCATAAATGAAGAGGTGGTTCGGGCGATTTCTGCACGCCGCAATGAACCAGAATGGATGCTGGAGTTTCGTCTGAACGCCTTCAAGGCCTGGCAGGCAATGGAAGAGCCGCACTGGCTGAAAGCGCACTACGACAAGCTGAATTATCAGGATTACAGCTATTACTCAGCGCCCTCCTGCGGCAACTGCGATGACGCCTGCGCTTCTGAGCCGGGAGCTCTACAGCAAACGGGGTCCAGCGCGTTTCTGACCAGCGAAGTCGAAGAGGCGTTTAACCTTCTCGGCGTACCGGTTCGCGAAGGGCGGGAGGTGGCCGTCGACGCCATTTTTGACTCGGTTTCCGTGGCGACCACCTATCGCGAAAAGCTGGCGGAGCAGGGGATTATTTTCTGCTCCTTCGGCGAAGCGATTCACGATCACCCTGAACTGGTCAGGAAATACCTCGGCACCGTAGTACCGGGCAACGACAACTTCTTTGCCGCCCTTAACGCGGCGGTAGCCTCCGACGGCACCTTTATCTATGTGCCCAAAGGCGTGCGCTGCCCGATGGAGCTGTCGACCTATTTCCGCATCAACGCCGAGAAAACCGGCCAGTTCGAACGCACCATACTGGTCGCCGACGAAGGCAGCTACGTGAGCTATATCGAAGGCTGTTCGGCGCCGGTACGCGATAGCTACCAGCTGCACGCGGCGGTGGTGGAGGTGATCATTCATAAAGATGCCGAGGTGAAGTACTCCACGGTGCAAAACTGGTTCCCCGGCGACAATAATACCGGCGGGATCCTTAATTTCGTGACCAAGCGCGCCCTGTGCGAAGGCGAGAACAGCAAAATGTCGTGGACCCAGTCGGAAACCGGCTCGGCGATCACCTGGAAGTATCCGAGCTGTATTCTGCGCGGCGATAACTCCATTGGCGAGTTCTTCTCGGTAGCGCTGACCAGCGGCCACCAGCAGGCGGACACCGGCACCAAGATGATCCATATCGGCAAAAACACCCGTTCGACGATTATCTCGAAGGGGATTTCAGCCGGCCACAGCCAGAACAGCTATCGCGGCCTGGTCAAAATCATGCCCACCGCGACCAACGCGCGCAACTTCACCCAGTGCGACTCCATGCTGATTGGCCCGGACAGCGGGGCGCATACCTTCCCGTATGTAGAATGCCGTAATAACAGCGCGCAGCTTGAGCACGAAGCGACCACCTCCCGTATCGGCGAAGATCAGCTGTTCTACTGTCTGCAGCGCGGAATCAGCGAAGATGATGCCATCTCGATGATCGTTAACGGTTTCTGTAAGGATGTCTTCTCAGAGCTGCCGCTGGAGTTTGCCGTAGAAGCGCAAAAATTACTGGCGATTAGCCTTGAACACAGCGTCGGCTGATAACAAAGGAAATAAGATGTTAAGTATAAAAAATTTGCAGGTCGCCGTTGAAGACAAAGAGATCCTGCGCGGACTGAATCTGGACGTTCGCCCCGGCGAAGTGCATGCCATTATGGGCCCGAACGGTTCCGGTAAAAGTACGCTCTCCGCCACGCTTGCCGGACGTGAAGACTATAAGGTGACCGGCGGCAGCGTGGAGTTTAAAGGCAAAGATCTGCTGGAACTCTCCCCTGAAGATCGCGCCGGCGAGGGCATCTTCATGGCCTTTCAGTATCCGGTTGAAATTCCCGGCGTCAGCAATCAGTTTTTCCTGCAAACCGCGCTGAACGCCGTGCGCAGCTACCGCGGCCAGGAGCAGCTTGACCGTTTTGACTTCCAGGACCTGATGGAGGACAAAATTAAGCTGCTGAAGATGCCGGAGGATCTGCTGACCCGCTCGGTTAACGTCGGCTTCTCCGGCGGCGAGAAAAAGCGCAACGATATCCTGCAGATGGCGGTGCTGGAACCGGAGCTGTGCATCCTGGACGAGTCGGACTCCGGGCTGGATATCGACGCCCTGAAGATTGTTTCCGACGGTGTCAACTCGCTGCGCGACGGCAAGCGCTCGTTTATTATCGTCACCCACTATCAGCGCATTCTCGACTATATCAAGCCGGATTACGTCCACGTGCTGTACCAGGGGCGGATTGTTAAATCCGGCGATTTTACTCTGGTCAAACAACTGGAGGAGCAGGGCTATGGCTGGCTTACCGAACAGCAGTAACGCGCTGCAGCAGTGGCACCATCTGTTTGAAGCGCAAAGCGAGCAGCGCAGCCCGCAGGCGCATCAGCATTTGCAACAGCTTCTGCGGCTGGGGCTGCCGACGCGTAAACATGAAAACTGGAAATATACGCCGCTGGATGCGTTACTGAACCATACTTTTGTCGCTGCGGAACCGCAGACGCTGACGGCGGCCCAACGCGACGCGCTGGGGCTGGCGGTGGACGCATGGCGTCTGGTTTTTGTCGACGGCCAGTTTAACGAACGCCTGAGCGACGACCTGACCGTCAGCGGCTTTGAGGTGCGGGTAGATAACGACCGTCAGCCGCTGCCTGAAGCCGTTCAGCCCGAAGTTTTTCTGCATTTGACCGAAAGCCTGGCGACCAGCGTCACCCATATCCGGGTTGGGCGCCACCAGCGACCGGAAAAGCCGCTGCTGATCGTGCACATGACGCGCGGGCTGCCGGGCGATGAAATGAACACCGCCCACTATCGCCACCATCTGGAGCTGGAGAGCGGCGCGCAGGCGACTATTATCGAACACTATCTGAGCCTCAACGACGCTGCCCATTTTACCGGCGCAAGGCTGACGATGTCCGTGGCGGATAACGCCCACCTGCAGCATATCAAGCTGGCGTTTGAAAATGCGCAAAGCTACCACTTTGCCCATAACGATCTGGCCCTCGGACGCGATGCCTCCGCCTTCAGCAGCAGTTTTCTGCTCGGCGCCTCGGTACTGCGCCACCACACCAGCACGCAGTTGAACGGTGAAAACAGCAACCTGCGGATTAACTCGCTGGCGATGCCGGTTAACAACGAAGTGTGCGACAGCCGCACCTGGCTCGATCATAAGGTCGGATACTGTAACAGCCGTCAGTTGCACAAAACTATCGTCAACGATAAAGGGCGCGCGGTGTTTAATGGACTGATCAACGTCGCCCAGCATGCGATTAAAACCGATGGCCAGATGACCAACAATAATTTGCTGCTTGGCCGACTGTCCGAAGTGGATACCAAGCCGCAGCTGGAAATCTACGCTGATGACGTGAAGTGCAGCCACGGCGCGACCATCGGGCGCATTGATGATGAACAGCTGTTTTATCTGCGTTCGCGCGGCATTACGCAGCAGGCGGCGCAGCAGATGATTCTTTACGCCTTTGCCGCGGAGCTCACGGAAGCGATCGATGATGAGGCGCTCAGGCAGCAGATACTGGCGCGTATTGGCCAGCGTTTGCCGGGAGGTAAAGCATGACATTTTCTGTGGAACGCGTGCGCGCGGATTTTCCCGTGCTTAATCGCGAGGTGAACGGTCAGCCGCTGGCCTACCTTGATAGCGCCGCCAGCGCGCAGAAGCCGGAAGCGGTGATCAACGCTGAGGCGGAGTTTTACCGCCACGGCTATGCGGCGGTACACCGCGGCATTCATACCCTTAGCGCGGAAGCCACGGCGCGGATGGAGCAGGTGCGTCAGCAGGGGGCGACGTTCCTGAATGCCCGATCGGCAGAAGAGCTGGTGTTTGTTCGCGGTACCACGGAAGGCATTAATCTGGTAGCGAACAGCTGGGGCAATGCTAACGTCGGCGCAGGGGACAATATCATCGTCAGCGCGATGGAGCATCACGCCAATATCGTGCCGTGGCAGATGCTGTGCGCCAGGGTGGGCGCCGAACTGCGGGTCATCCCGCTGAATCAGGACGGTACGCTGCAGCTCGATGCCATCCCCGGCCTGTTTGATGAGCGCACCCGGCTGCTGGCTATTACCCAGGTGTCTAACGTGCTGGGAACCGAAAACCCGGTCGCCGCCCTGGTGGCTTTAGCCCATCAGCACGGCGCCAAAGTGCTGGTGGACGGCGCGCAGGCGGTGATGCACCATCCGGTGGACGTGCAGGCTCTGGACTGTGATTTCTACGCATTTTCCGCGCACAAGCTTTACGGCCCCACCGGTATCGGCATGCTCTACGTTAAGCAGGATATCCTGCAGGATATGGCGCCTTGGGAAGGGGGCGGGTCGATGATCGCCACGGTCAGCCTGACGCAAGGCACGACCTGGACAAAAGCGCCGTGGCGCTTCGAGGCGGGAACGCCGAACACCGGCGGTATCATCGGGCTGGGGGCGGCGCTGGATTACGTCAGCGCGCTGGGTCTGACGCAGATCGCGGAATATGAACAAACCCTGATGCGCTACGCGCTGCAGGCGCTGGAGAGCGTGGCGGATTTAACCCTTTATGGTCCGCAAAATCGGCTCGGGGTGATTGCCTTTAATCTCGGCAAGCATCATGCCTACGATGTCGGCAGCTTCCTGGATAACTACGGCATTGCGGTACGTACCGGGCACCATTGCGCCATGCCGCTCATGGAGTTCTACGGCGTCCCTGCCATGTGCCGGGCGTCGCTGGCGATGTACAATACCACGGAAGAGGTGGACCGGCTGGTAGCGGGCCTGCAGCGGATCCACAAATTGTTAAGCTAAAGGAAGCAACTATGGCGGCGTTACCTGATAAAGACAAACTGCTGCGCAACTTTAGCCGTTGCGCGAACTGGGAAGAGAAATATCTCTATATCATCGAACTGGGGCAGCGCCTTGCGCCGCTGAGCCCGGAAGAGCATAGCGCGCAGAACATCATTCAGGGCTGCCAGAGCCAGGTATGGATCGTGATGACGCAGGAGCAGAGCGGCGCAATTGCGCTTCGCGGCGATAGCGATGCCGCTATTGTGAAAGGGCTTATCGCGGTGGTGTTTATTCTTTACGATCGGATGACGGCGAAGGATATCCTCGCTTTTGATGTGCGCCCGTGGTTTGAAAAAATGGCCCTCACGCAGCACTTGACGCCTTCACGGTCGCAAGGACTGGAAGCGATGATCCGCGCAATCCGCGCGAAGGCGGCAAATCTTAGCTAGAATTAAACAGTAGATTTCATTCTGTTATGCGCGACGGGAGGGGAACCTCCCGTTGTGCATAACAGGCCTGGCGTTTTATCAGCGAAAGAAGGAATCTCAGTATGAAACGCGCTTCTCTCATCACCATAGCCGTTCTGAGCGCCCTCAGCGCGTCACATGCAGCCTGGGCCGTCGATTACCCTCTTCCCCCTGCCAACAGTCGTTTGATTGGTGAGAACCAGTCCTGGACGGTACAGGAGGATGACCGCAACCTGCAGGCGATTGCCCGTCGTTTCGATACCGCAGCGATGCTGATCCTCGAAGCGAACGATACGATTGCCCCGGTGCAGCCTAAACCGGGTACCCAGGTGCTGATTCCCTCCCGGATGCTGCTGCCGGACGTGCCGCGGGAAGGGATCGTCGTCAACCTGGCCGAGCTGCGCCTGTACTACTTCCCGCCGGGAATGAACCAGGTGCAGGTTTATCCCCTCGGGATTGGTCAGCAGGGGCTGGAGACCCCGGAGATGACCACGCGAATAGGGCAGAAAATTCCGAACCCGACCTGGACGCCGACGGCAGGCATTCGCGCTCGCTCGCTGGAAAAAGGAATTAAGCTGCCGCCGGTCGTGCCCGCAGGACCGAATAACCCGCTGGGGCGTTATGCGCTGCGCCTGGCATACGGCAACGGGGAATATCTTATTCATGGCACCAGTGCGCCAGATAGCGTCGGACTACGCGTCAGCTCCGGCTGTATGCGCATGAATGCGGCGGATATTCAGGCGTTATTCAATCAGGTGAAAAGCGGGACGCCGGTGCGGATTATCAATCAGCCGGTCAAGTTCGCCGTGGAGCCGGACGGTAAGCGCTATGTTGAAGTTCATCGACCGTTGACGCCGGATGAGACCAGCAACCCGCAGACGATGGCCTATACGCTTCCTGCGGAGTTCCATCAATTCTCCGGCGATAAAGCGGTGGATGAGGCCATGCTTAAACGCGCGCTGACCCGGCGAGCAGGATATCCGGTGGTGGTATCCGTGGGCAGCAGCTCAACGTCGGGCCTGTCCGTACAGAGTGCGCCGGTAGACGAAGCAAAAAGGGTGCAGTAGGCGGGGGAACGAGAGGCAAAAAAAATGGCGCACAATGTGCGCCATTTTTATTACACAGATACTATTACTTACGGTATTTAGTAGCTGCGTTGTCCAGACGCTGGTTAGCGCGAGCTGCGTCATCTTTAGCAGCCTGAACGTCGGAACGCATTGCGTTCACGTCGTTGCTCAGCTGGTCAACTTTAGCGTTCAGAGTCTGAACGTCAGAAGACAGCTGATCGATTTTAGCGTTGCTGGAGCAACCTGCCAGCAGAGTAGAACCCAGGATTACCGCGCCCAGTACCAGTTTAGTAGCTTTCATTATTAATACCCTCTAGATTGAGTTAATCTCCATGTAGCGTTACAAGTATTACACAAACTTTTTTGTGATGAGAATATTTTTTTACTTTAATACGCTTATTTTTGATCGTTCGCTCAAAGAAGCATCGAAATCATCAGGTAACCTTAAAAAGGCGAGAGAAAACAGCGCGCTTCCATCGGATTCATCTTAGATAATCTCGCGTTAAATAGTAAATTCCGATTTGCATTTTTATTAATAGCAGCTAGTGCTGGAATAAAAAAAAAGCGCCTCAATGAGGCGCCTTTAAAGGAAATACTAATTAACCTGTAAATTATTACAGCACGTGCACGGAAGCGGTATTGGTGGTTCCGCTCGGGACTAATGCGCCGGAAACCATAACAACCACGTCGCCTTTGCGCGCCAGGCCGCTCTGCAGCGCCAGCTCTTTACCGAGGTGATAGAAAGCGTCGGTAGAGGCGATCTCTTCAACCAGCTGCGCTACCACGCCTTTGCTCAGCACCAGCTGACGCGCGGTGGTTTCGTTGGTGGTCAGCGCCAGGATGGTTGCATCCGGGAAGTATTTACGTACGGCGCGCGCGGATTTACCGCCCTGGGTCGCGACGACGATCAGCGGCGCTTCCAGTTTTTCTGCTGTTTCAACCGCACCGCGGCAGACCGCTTCGGTGATGCGCAGCTTACGGTTATCGTTGTTGTACTCAAGACGGCTGGTCATCACGCGGTCGGTACGTTCGCAGATGGTCGCCATGATGGTGACCGCTTCCAGCGGATATTTACCTTTTGCGGATTCGCCTGAGAGCATGACAGCATCGGTGCCGTCGAGGATGGCGTTAGCCACGTCGCCCGCTTCCGCACGGGTCGGACGCGGGTTTTTGATCATGGAATCCAGCATTTGGGTCGCGGTAATAACGACTTTACGCGCGCGGATACATTTTTCGATCATCATTTTCTGCGCGAAGATAACTTCTTCAACCGGGATTTCAACGCCCAGGTCGCCACGCGCAACCATGATGCCGTCAGAAGCTTCGAGGATTTCATCGAAGTTGTTCAGGCCTTCCTGGTTTTCAATTTTAGAGATGATCTGGATCTTCTCGCCGCCGTGAGCTTTCAGGTGCTCGCGGATTTCCACGACGTCAGAACGCTTACGGATAAAGGAGGCCGCAACAAAGTCCACGCCCTGCTCGCAACCGAAGATCAGGTCCTGTTTGTCTTTCTCAGCCAGCGCCGGCAGAGCGATAGATACGCCCGGCAGGTTAACGCCTTTGTTCTCGCCGAGGTCGCCGTTGTTCAGCACTTTACAAACAACTTTGTTACCTTCGATCGCGGTGACTTCCATACCGATCAGACCATCGTCGACCAGTACGGTGTTGCCGACGCTCAGGTCGCTGGTGAAGCCTTCATAGGTCACCGCAACGATTTCGTTATTACCTACTACCGATTTGTCGGTGGTGAAGGTGAAAGTCTGGCCCGCTTTCAGGGAGACGTCGTTACCGCCTTCCAGCTTAATGGTACGGATTTCCGGACCTTTGGTATCCAGAAGGATTGCTGCTTTCTTGCCCGTTTTGCTCATCACATTGCGCAGGTTCTGGATGCGCTGGCCGTGTTCCGCATAGTCACCGTGAGAGAAGTTCAGACGCATAACGTTCATACCGGCGTCCAGCATTTTGGTCAACATCTCTTCGGATTCGGTTTTCGGACCGATGGTGCAAACAATTTTGGTCTTTTTCATGACAGTTTAATCTTTAAGTTGTGAAGGATAGGGATGGGGAATCTGACTCCGTGGGCGTACTGCCGCAGAGTTAAACCTGTATTACGAAAGTTGCTATGCCACGCTCTAAGGATAGGTGACAACAAAAGAGCGTGCAGAAGAATGTGTGCTGGCGGTTCAGCCCATGAAAAGAGGCAACGTGTTATGCGTTTAGTCATGCAATCCAATGCGCTGAAACCATTCAATAAGAATTTGCCGGGCATTATACGTTGCCCAATCCAAAAAAGAAAATGAAAACCATGTTTCATTTCTATAGTTATATACTTAACAAAATGCAAACTAAACCTACGCTTATGCGCAACACATTTTTTCATCAGCTGACAAGAAAAAGCGGGCGGAAATGCGGATTTATTCACAACTTTGCCAGCAAAAATACGTCGCTGAGTCGAAATCACCGCGCTGGTTTGATTTAAGCGGGAAATATATCAATAATGATTTGATTGATAATGAAAATTTGAGAGCCAAATAGCATGGGAAACACAGCCAAAGATGAGGCGCTGTATCAGGAAATGTGCCGCGTAGTCGGTAAAGTCGTGCTTGAGATGCGCGACCTGGGTCAGGAGCCAAAGCATATCGTTATCGCCGGCGTGCTGCGTACCGCCCTGGCAAACCCGAAGGTCAAGCGCTCAGCGCTGACGCAGGAAGCGATGGAGAAGGTGGTCCATGCGCTTTCCGGCAGCTAGCCGGACCTGCGCGTTTCCCTGAGCTTTATGAAATCACAAAGCGTATCACCGCTTTGACGGCAATATCGCAGTGGTGGGCGACCATCGCTTCATCATCAATGGCCGGCATCGGGTCGTCCAGATAGAGGCTGCTAAAGGTATAAAAGTTCGACACCTGATAGAAGCTAAAGCTGCTGATCAATCGATGCACATCGCGCGCCTCCAGACCCGCCTGAAACACGCCTTGCTGCTGGCCGCGCTGCAGAATATCTTCCAGAATCGACAGAGCGGTACGGTTTAACGGTTTCAGCTGTCCGGAGCTTTTCAGCCACTTGCCGCGCTGCATGTTTTCCATACAGATAACCCGCATATAGTCGGCGTGCGTGGCGTGATAGCGCACGCTCCACTTTACCAGCTGCACCAGCGCCTCAACCGGCGGCACGTTTTCCAGCCCAAGCTGCTGCTCGGTTTCGCGGATCCTCGCGTAGACGTGCTGGAGCACGGCCTGATAAAGCTGCTCTTTGGTCTTGAAGTAGTAGACCACCATGCGTTTAGTGGTCTGCGCTTCGGTGGCGATTTGCTCCATTCGCGCGCCCGACAAACCGTGCTCGGCGAAAACGGTAATAGCGGCGGCGAAGATCCGCTCCTTAAGCGATTGTGCTTCATCATGAGCAACGGCAGACATAACGGCTCCTTTTCTTGAGATGCAAAAAATACACATATTGATCACAATTTTGCAACCAGCCATGGCGCAATTGAACCAAATGATTCATATTCAGGTCATTAAGTCAGCTCATGACCCGAGGACACTATGTTGCGCTCCATCGCCACCGTCTCGATTTCCGGTACCTTACCCGAAAAGCTCCATGCCATCGCAGCGGCGGGCTATCAGGGCGTCGAAATTTTTGAAAACGATCTGCTCTATTATACCGGTACGCCGGCCGATATCCGCCACCTGGCGGCTGATTTAGGGCTAAAAATCACGCTTTTTCAACCGTTTCGTGATTTTGAAGGCGCCAGCCGCGCCCAGTTCACCGCTAATATGGAACGCGCCAGACGCAAATTTGCGCTCATGCATGAGCTGGGCTGCGATACCATGCTGCTGTGCAGTAACGTTCAGCCGGACTGTTCCGCCGACGTCGAACTGCAGGTGGCCGATTTACGCGCTCTGGCTGAGCTGGCGGAGCAGGAAGGCATCACCATCGGCTACGAGGCGCTGGCCTGGGGCACCCACGTTAACCGCTGGCATCAGGCATGGGCGCGGGTCAAACGCGTCGATAGCCCGGCGCTGGGTATTGCGCTCGACAGTTTCCACGTGCTGGCGCGCGGTGACACGCTGGCGCAGCTGGCGGACGTGCCGCTGGAGAAAATCACCTTTGTACAGATGGCTGACGCGCCACTGATGAAAATGGATATCCTCGAATGGAGCCGCCACTTCCGCTGCTTCCCCGGTCAGGGACAGCTGCCGCTGGTGGATTTTGCCTGCGAGATTATCCGCTGCGGCTATCGTGGCCCCTGGTCGCTGGAGATTTTTAACGACAGCTTCCGGGCTTCTCCCAACGGTGCGACGGCGAAAGATGGCTATCGCTCGCTGCTGTGGCTGGAAGAGCAGGTCCGCCACCGGCTGCCGGAAAGCCGCGCGCCGCTGTTTGCACAGGCTGAACTACCGGTCTATGCCGGGCTCGAGTTTATCGAGTTTGCCGCCACGCCATCGCAGGCGGGAGTACTCGGAGACAGGCTGGCGCAGCTCGGCTTTGCCGAAGAGGGGACGCATCGCTCAAAACGCGTCTCCCTCTGGCGCAACGGTGGGGCGCGGGTGGTGGTTAACGCCCAACCGCATAGCTGGGCCGACCATTTTCATCAGCGTCACGGAGTTTCTCTCTGCGCTATGGCGCTACGCGTCAGCCAGAGTGCGGCAATCGTCGAGCGCGCCCGCGCCTTGGGCTATGCCACCTGGCAGGGCGATGCCGGGCCCAACGAAAGCCCAATCCCGGCGGTTTGCGCCCCGGACGGTAGCCTGATTTATCTGATTGAAGTGGGCGACGACATCTACACGCGCGATTTCCATCTGCGCACGGACGTTACGCCGCGCGACGATTATTGTGGTATCGATCACCTGGCACTTGGCATGGAGTCGGATAGCCGCGATAACTGGATCATTTTTTTCCGCACCGTATTCGGCTTTATCCTTGAGCATGAACAAACGCTACCCGATCCGTACGGGCTGGTGCGCAGCCTGGCGGTACGCAGTCCGCAGGGCGACATCCGCTTTGCGCTGAATATTTCGCAAAGCCGCGCCACGCAAATTGCCCGTTCAGTGGCCTGTTATCAGGGGGCAGGTTTACAGCACGCGGCTTTTGCCTGCCGCGATTTATCCTCCACGCTTGCAAGCGTGCCCGAGGTTGCCGTCAATGCGCTGCCGATTCCGGCGAACTACTATGAAGATTTGCTGGCCCGTTATGGGAAGGGTATTCCTGTTAACCTGTTGAAGAATCATCAAATTCTTTACGATCGCGATGGCAGCGGCGGCGAATTCTTTCACCTCTACACCCGACCGATTGCGGTGGGACGCTTTTTCTTTGAACTGACCGAACGGCGCAACGGTTACGCACTTTATGGTGCTGTAAATGCAGCTGTACGCTTGTCAGCAATGCAGTACACCGAGTAATGTAGCAGATGGTTCACCACCCAACGTTGCAAACACAATAACAATATCCGGCTGTACCCTATGACAGGAAACGACTATGAACTCTTATAGCCACAATCACCCGACGGCGGCGGCCGCGTCCGGCGTGAGGCCCTCCCGGCGGCGTATCGGTATTCTTGCGCTGCTGGCCGTCGGCACCATGATCAACTATCTCGACCGTACGGTGCTGGGTATCGCCGCGCCGCAGCTGACCGCTGAGCTGGGTATTGATGCCGCAATGATGGGCATCGTGTTCTCCGCCTTTGCCTGGACCTACGCGCTGGCGCAGATCCCCGGCGGCATCTTCCTTGACCGCTTCGGCAACAAAGTGACCTATTTTCTGGCGCTGACCCTGTGGTCGCTATTCACCATGTTCCACGGCCTGGCGGTTGGCCTGAAAAGTCTGCTGTTGTGCCGCTTTGGCCTCGGCGTCAGCGAAGCGCCCTGTTTCCCGGTGAACAGTCGGGTGGTGAGCGCCTGGTTCCCGCAGCAGGAGCGGGCGAAGGCGACGGCGGTCTATACCGTCGGCGAATATCTCGGGCTGGCCTGCTTTTCGCCGCTGCTGTTCTGGATAATGGGCAGCTTCGGCTGGCGCGCGCTGTTTATTAGCGTCGGCGCGGTCGGCGTGATGTTCGCGCTGGTGTGGTGGCGCTGCTATCGCGAGCCGCATGAAGATAAACACCTCAATCAGCAGGAGCGCGAGCACATCGTCAACGGCGGCGGAATGTCCACCGGCGCAGAGCAGCATACCGCCTTTAGCTGGCCGTTGATTCGCCAGCTGCTGGCGAAAAGACAGATTCTCGGCGCCAGCATCGGGCAGTTTGCCGGTAATACGGTGCTGGTCTTCTTCCTGACCTGGTTTCCAACTTATCTGGCCACCGAACGCCATATGCCGTGGATTAAGGTCGGCTTCTTTGCCATCATGCCGTTCCTGGCGGCGGCGGGCGGCGTGATGTTCGGCGGCTGGGTCTCGGATAAGCTGCTGAAGGCCACCGGTTCGGCGAATCTCGGGCGTAAACTGCCGATCATTGCCGGTCTGCTGATGGCGAGCACGATTATCTCCGCCAACTGGCTGACCAGCGATCTGGCGGTGATTCTGGTGATGTCATTCGCCTTTTTTGGTCAGGGGATGGTCGGGCTGGGCTGGACGTTAATTTCCGATATCGCGCCGAAAGGCCTTGGCGGTCTGACCGGCGGCCTGTTTAACTTCTGCGCTAACCTCGCCGGGATCCTGACGCCGCTGATCATCGGTTTCATCGTCGCGGCTTCCGGCAACTTCTTCTACGCGCTTGTTTATATCGGTGGCGCTGCGCTGCTGGGCGTAGCGGCATATGTGTTTATTTTGGGTGACGTCAAGCGTATCGAACTTTCGCAGTAACGTGATGCAGTCGTTGTTAAAGGAGCAGGGAATGGTGATTAGTGGAAATACGCGGCTGATAGCGCATCTTGGCTATCCGACCGCGAAGTTTAAAGCGCCGATGATTTATAACCCGTGGTTTGCCGATCGACAGGTTGACGCCAAAGTAGTGCCAATGGGCGTGAAGCCTGAGGATTACGCCGCCTTTGTCCCGATGCTATTTAAAATGACCAATATTATTGGCGCGCTGGTCACCATGCCGCACAAAATCGCCACCTGCGGGCTGGTCCAGCATCTTAGCCCGACGGCGGCAATTGCGGGCGCCTGTAACGCGATTCGCCCCGAAGCCGACGGCACGCTCAGCGGTGATATGTTTGACGGAGAAGGCTTTGTTCTCGGTATCCGGCGCAAAGGGTTCGCGACGCAAGGGGCGCGGGCGCTGGTGGTGGGCAGCGGCGGCGTCGGCTCGGCCATTGCCGCATCGTTGGCGGCAGCGGGCGTCAGCGCCCTGACGCTGTACGACGTCCGCCCGCAGACGGCGGAAGCGCTGGCCGGACGTCTGCTCGAGCACTATCCTCGGCTGGATATCACTCTGATGCAGCGCGACCCGCAGGGGCACGATCTGGTGGTCAACGCTACGCCGCTGGGGATGAAAGAGGGCGATCCGCTGCCGCTGGACCCGCAGCGCCTGGCGCCGGGCACTTTTGTTGGCGAAGTGGTTATGGCCCAGGAATTTACTCCGCTCCTGCAGGCCGCGCGGGCGGCGGGCTGCCCCATTCAGCGCGGCACCGACATGCTGTTTGAAATGATCCCGGCCTATCTGCGCTTCTTTAACCTGCCGGTGGCAACGCCGGAACAGCTGCGCGAACTGGCGGAAATTGGCTACTGAAATGATCTGAACCTGCGTTATTATAGCGCTGTATTTATGACTATATAGCGATGGTTCTTATGACTTCCTCCCTAAAGCTGCTGGCAGCGGGAAGCCTGAAAAGCGCTTTCATTCCGCTGCTGGCGCGCTTTCAGCAACAGACCGGCATCCCGGTCGACGTCCATTTCGGTCCGGCTGGTCTGCTGCGCGAGCGCATTGAGGCCGGAGAGCCGTGCTCCGTGTTCGCCTCGGCCAATAGCCATCATCCGCAGGCGCTGCGTCAGGCGGGGCTGGCCGGAGAGTGCTATTGGTTCGCCCGGAATCAGCTGATGCTGACCGTCCGGCGCGACGCGAAAACCGAGGCGCGGGAGTGGCTGACGCTGCTCAGCGACCCGGGCTTGCGTCTGGCAACCTCAACGCCGGGCTGCGACCCTTCAGGCGACTACACCTGGCAGCCTTTCTCCCACATTGAAGAGCGCTGTCCCGGCGTCGGTGCCGCCATCATGGCGCGCGCGCGTCCGCTGGTAGGCGGTCGAGACTCGTTGCCGGTGCCTGCGGGAGAAACCGCCGGGGCGTGGCTCATTCGGCAAAATTTAACCGATCTGTTTATCGGCTATGCGCATTACGCCGCGCAGATGGCGGCGTGCGGCGATCTGCGCACGCTGGTTATTCCGCCGGCGTGGAATGTTCGCTGCGATTATCAACTGACGCAGATTGAACAGAGCGCCGGGGCGCAGCGTCTGTGCCGCTTTATCCTCGGCGGAGAGGGCCAGCGTTTTCTGAAAAACGCCGGCTTTTTAGCCATCAACGGCGAATCGTAAACTGCGGGGCCAGCAGCGGCAGCGCCGAGCCCGGGTGACAGATTTTGCGTACCGCCAAACCATACGCGCGCTGAAGATTCTCTTCCGTCAGTACGGCGGTGGATTCTCCCGCCAGCCATTCACCGTCGGGGAGCAGTAGCAAAGTCTGGTTCGCTACCTGCAGGGCGTGGGTGGGATCGTGCGTGGTAAACAGCACCGTCCGCTTCTGGCGATATGCCAGGTCGCTAATCAGCTGCAGCACCAGCTGCTGATTGGCCAGATCCAGCGCCGAGCAGGGTTCATCCAGCAGGATATTCTGGCTGGCTCCCACCAGCGCCCTGGCGATGATCACCAGCTGCTGCTGGCCGCCGGACAGCGCACGGAACACCTTGTCGGCCAACGTCGCGATCCCCAACTGCGCCAGCGCCTCCTGGACCTGGCGCTCGTCGTCCGCCGATGGCTGAGCGAACAGGTTAACGTGGCGCGCCCGCCCCATCAGCACCACGTCACGTACCAGCCAGCTAAAGGCTGGACGAAAATGCTGCGGCACGATGGCGATACCGCCGGTGCCGGTAAACTGGCCGCCGAGCGGCGCCAGGACGCCGGTCAGGGTATCGAGCAGGGAGCTTTTGCCGCGGCCGTTGGCGCCAAGTACCGCCCAGATATCACCGGATCGGCACTGCAGGTTCAGCGGTGCGAATAGCGGTCGGCTATAACCGTAGAGCAGGTTGCTTAAATTCAGGGAAAGGGTCATCAGCGCGCGCCCGTGCGTCGCGACTGCACCAGCAGCCAGGTGAACAGCGGCGCGCCAAGCAGCGCGGTGATAATACCAATGGGAATTTCGGCCTGGGTTAGCGTGCGGGCAAGGTCATCGACGACGATCATAAAACCGCCGCCGAGCCAGAAGGCGATAGGGAGAAGACGCCGGTGATCGGCGCCGGTCAGCAGCCGCGCCAGATGCGGGATCACCAGCCCGACCCATGCGATGCTGCCGCTGACCGCCACCTGAGCGGCGACCAGCACCGCGCAGCATACCAGCACCCCGCGACGCAGCGCGGTCACCGAAACGCCCAGCCCGCGGGCCTCTTTTTCCTCCAGCGCCAGCAGGTTAATCCGCCAGCGGAGCCTGAACAGCACCATCGCGGCGCAGGCTACCGGTAGCGCCATCAGCAGGACTTTATGCCAACTGGCGGTGGCAAAGCTGCCGAGCAGCCAGAAGACGATATTCGGCAGCGTTTCTTCGGTATCGGCCAGATACTGCATCAGGCTCACCAGGGCGGCAAAAAAGCCGCTGAGGATAATTCCTGAGAGGATCAGTACCAGGGTACTTTCGCGCCCCTGCAGCGCGGCGATTAGATAGACCAGCATCAGCGCGGCAAGGCCGAAGAGAAAGGTCGAGGTCATCATCAGCGCGGCATTGAGTCCCAGCAGAATCGCCAGCGTCCCGCCGAAAGCGGAGCCGGAGGTGACGCCGATGATATGCGGGTCGACCAGCGGGTTCTGGAACACCCCTTGTAAGGTGGCCCCGCACAGCCCCAGCGCGCCGCCAGCCAGCAGCGCCATCACGATCCTCGGCAGTCTGACCGACCACACCACCTGACCGGCGACGCCGTCGAGGGGGGAAAGATGCGCCAGCTGGCGAAAAACCTCCGCCAGGCTTAACGGATACTGCCCGAGGCAGATAGAGGCGAGTGCAATCATGAGCGTCACCAGCGCGAGGGTACAGTGCAGCAGAGCCGGATGACGATGACTAAGCATCCGGCGACCACTTCACGCGGTAGAAACGCTGATAGTACTCCTGCGCCTTCGCATCGACATCAATGGTGTTATAGCGTGATGGATAGAGCTTTTTCGCCATCCACAGCTCGCCAATCGCCAGCGCCTCCGGCATCGGATAGCCCCAGGCCTTGGCGTACTCCGGCATCAGCCACACGCGATGGTTTTTGACCGCGTCAATGCTCTGCCACTGCGGGTCGTTTTGTATCTGTTTGACCACCTCCGGGTAGCGGTCCTGAACGAAAATTACCTGCGGATCCCACTGTAGTACCTGCTCCAGCGAGACCTGGCGCGCCCCCTTCACGCTGGCGGCGGCTACGTTCAGCGCTCCGGCGTGCTTCATCATCAGGCCGGTATATTTGCCCGAACCGTAGGTGTTGAGATCCGGATTGGCCATATACACCCGCACCCGCTCATTTTCCGGGATATCGGCAACCGGCGCATTGGCCAGACTGCGCGCGCTGAAGGTGTAATCAATCAGCTGTTCGGCCTGATCCTGGCGACCGACCACTTCGCCAATCAGGCGGATCCCCTGTTTCAGCCCCTCATTGTAGGCCTGCTCTTCATTGGCCATTGTCGGGTTCATTTTGTTTTTCTCCCCTGCGGCATCCTGGCGCAGAGAGATCGCCACCACCGGGATCCCGGCGCTCTGGATCTGCTGGATCATCGCCTGCGGCGCATAGTTGGCAACGAAGACTACCTGCGGATGCAGCGCCAGCAGGCTCTCGATATTGACCTGGGTGAGATCGCCTGGCATCGGCAGTTTTTCAATGTTCGGCATAAAGCGCGCAAACTGCGGGCCAAGCTGTTTTTTCCAGCTGCTCAAGACGCCGACGACGTCGCCAGCAGCATTAAGTTGCACCAGCAGGTTTAAGGTTTGATGCTGGAGCACCACGGCGCGGGTGACGCGGTCGGGGAGGGTGACTTCACGGCCCAGCTGGTCGGTGAGGGTGCGCTCGGCAAAGGCCTGACCGGCGAACAGGCTGGCGCCTGACAGCGTCAGGAGAAATAAAACGTGCGGGTATCTGAACATAACAGGCTCGGCAGCAAATGAATAATCGTTATATATTAGAATATACAACGTAGCCGGGCGCAATGGCTAACGGGCTATTTACCCCTTATGGACAGGGCTACTGATAGAAAACCTCTTCATCGGACATCCGTTCCTCTATCTGCCTTGCGACCTTTTGCAGCGAGGCGAGATGCTTTTGCGCCGCCTGGTCGATGGTCATAGCTTTGGCCATATAGACCAGGTTCAGGCAGCCGATAACCCGCTGCCGACGGCGAACGGGAACGGCAATGGAGGCGATTTTCTCCTCCTGCTGCCAGCCGCGAAAGTTTTCACCGTAGCCGTTTTGCCGGGTGCGTTCGAGAATGGCGGCCAATTTTTCCGGCTCGCGCGCCAGCTGATACTCCGCTTCCGGGCGGGCAGCCAGCATATCGATGATCGGGCGTCGTTCGTGTTCCGGCGCGAAAGCCAGCCAGGTTAACCCGGAGGCGGTCAGCAGCAGCGGCAGGCGGCGGCCGACCATTGCCCGGTGGAAGGAGAGGCGGCTGAAGCGGTGGGTGGTTTCGCGCACCACCATCGCATCAACGTCCAGGGTGGTGATATCGGTCGGCCATAAAACCTCGCGCAGCAGCTCGCCAAGCAGCGGCGTGGCGAGGGCAGAAATCCAATGTTCGTCACGAAATCCTTCACTTAACTGACGCACTTTAATCGTCAGGCGAAAGCTGTCATCGGAGCGGCTGCGGCGCACGTAACCCTCATCCTGCAGCGTTTCCAGCAGCCGCCTGACGGTCGTACGATGCAGACCGCTAAACTCGGCCAGGGTGCTGACCGTCGCGCCTCCGTCGAATTTATTTAACAAATTTAATAACAATAATCCGCGGCTCAATCCGCGTACCGTTTTGTATTCCGCCGACGAATTCTCGTTCATGCATCCTCAATAAAAATCAGTTTAAACAAGCTTGTGCACCAGGTGCACATCAGGTGATGTTTTGATTGTAGCGTAAATCGCCAACCCTATACTGACCTCACAATAAAAATAAATTCACATTTAGTTAACAAATTACCTCGCTGACATTAGTGCAGTGGCGGCAATTTGTCCGAAGCGTGAGGTTTTGAAAATGACAACATCCAATCCTGATATCCAGCCCGCCGTACAGCACAGCGCGCAGGTCGCGATTGCCGGCGCCGGCCCGGTTGGCCTGACGATCGCCAACTACCTCGGGCAGATGGGCGTCAGCGTGGTGCTGATCGAGAAGCTCGAGTCGCTGATCGATTATCCCCGCGCCATCGGTATCGACGATGAGGCGCTGCGGGCGATGCAGGCCGTGGGGCTGGTAGATAACGTGCTGCCGCATACCACGCCGTGGCACGCGATGCGCTTTCTCACCCCCAAAGGGCGCTGCTTTGCCGATATTCAGCCGATGACCGACGAGTTTGGCTGGTCGCGCCGTAACGCGTTTATTCAACCGCAGGTCGATGCCGTGCTGTACGACGGACTCAGCCGCTTTCCCCACGTGCGCTGCCTGTTTTCCCGCGAAGTTGAAGCCTTTAGCCAGAATAGTGACGGTGTCACGTTAAATGTTAAAGGCAGCGGCGGCGAGCGGGAAACCGTTCGCGCCGACTGGCTGGTGGCCTGCGACGGCGGAGCCAGCTTTATTCGCCGCACGCTGAATATTCCTTTTGAAGGGAAAACCGCGCCGAATCAATGGATTGTTATCGATATTGCCAACGATCCGCTGGCGACGCCGCATGTCTATCTGTGCTGCGACCCGGTGCGCCCGTACGTCTCCGCCGCGCTGCCGCACGGCGTCAGGCGTTTCGAATTTATGGTCATGCCCGGCGAAACCGAAGCCCAGCTCAGCGAGCCGCACAAGATGCGCCAGCTATTGAGCAAAGTGCTGCCGGACCCGGATAACGTCGAACTGATTCGCCAGCGCGTCTATACCCATAACGCACGCATCGCCGAACGCTTTCGCGTCGATCGCGTGCTGCTGGCGGGCGACGCGGCGCACATCATGCCGGTCTGGCAGGGACAGGGTTACAACAGCGGTATGCGCGATGCTTTTAACCTGGCCTGGAAACTGGCGCTGGTGGTGAACGGCAAAGCCGGAGAGGCGCTGCTGGACAGCTACCAGCAGGAGCGGCGCGATCACGCCAAAGCGATGATCGACCTGTCGGTCACCGCCGGCAACGTCCTGGCGCCGCCGAAACGCTGGCACGGCGCGGTGCGCGACGGAATTTCGTGGCTGCTGAATTATCTGCCGCCGGTCAAACGCTACTTCCTTGAAATGCGTTTCAAGCCGATGCCGCAGTACCGCGACGGCGCGCTGCTGGCGGAAGGCGAAGGCAAAACGTCTCCGGTTGGCAAAATGTTTATCCAGCCGAAGGTCACGCTGGAAACGGGGCAGGTGACGCTGCTCGATGAGGTGATTGGCGCCAGGTTCGCCATTATCGCCTGGGGCTGCAATCCCCGGTGGGGGCTCACCGACGAGCAGATTGCGCGCTGGCGCGCGGTCGGGGTGCAGTTCATTCAGGTCGTGCCGGAAGTACAGATTCATTGCGATCAGGACAACGTGCCCGGCGTTATCCGCGTGGGCGATACGCAAAACCGCCTGAAAAACTGGTTCGCGCAGCACGATACCGCCATCGCCGTGGTGCGTCCGGATCGCTTCGTCGCGACCGTGGCTATCCCGCAAACCCTCGGCAAAAAGCTCAACGCGCTGGCGAGCAAGATGCAGGTGGCCTCCGCGCAAGCGCCAACCGTGATTGAACAGGTGGCCTGATATGAACGCTTATCTTCATTGCCTCTCGCATACGCCGCTGGTGGGTTACGTTGACCCGGAACAGGCGGTGCTGGACGAAGTTAACGGCACCATTGCCGACGCGCGGGCGCGTATTGCCGCTTTCGATCCGGAGCTGGTGGTGCTGTTTGCCCCCGATCACTACAACGGCTTTTTCTACGATGTGATGCCGCCGTTCTGTTTAGGCATCGGCGCAACTTCTATCGGCGATTTCAGCAGCGCCAGCGGCGTTCTGCCGGTGCCGACGGCGCTGGCGGAGGCCTGCGCCCACGCTGTGATGAAGGAGGGCATCGATCTGGCGGTCTCCTACTGCATGCAGGTGGATCACGGCTTCGCGCAACCGCTGGAGTTCCTGCTCGGCGGGCTGGATACGTTGCCGGTTCTGCCGGTGTTTATCAACGGCGTGGCGTCGCCGCTGCCGGGCTTTCAGCGTACCCGCATGCTGGGCGAAGCCATCGGCCGCTTTCTGACCACCCTCAATAAACGGGTATTAATCCTCGGCTCCGGCGGCCTGTCGCATCAGCCGCCGGTACCGGAGCTGGCGAAGGCCGATGCCCATATGCGCGACCGGCTGCTGGGCAGCGGCAGGCAGCTGCCGCCGGACGAACGGGAACTGCGCCAGCAGCGCGTGATTAGCGCGGCGAAGCAGTTTATCGAGGATCAGCACTCGCTCTATCCGCTCAATCCGGTCTGGGATACCCGCTTCATGAGCCTGCTGGAGCAGGGGCGGCTGGCGGAGCTGGACGCCGTCAGTAACGAAGAGCTTTCGGCAATGGCCGGGAAATCAACGCACGAAATTAAAACCTGGGTGGCCGCCTTTGCCGCGCTATCCGCATTTGGCCGCTGGCGCTGCGAAGGTCGCTATTACCGACCAATCCCCGAGTGGATTGCCGGGTTTGGCTCGCTGAGCGCCACAGTGCAGAACTGAATTAACGGGAGAATATGATGAGCTACCAACCGCAAACCGAAGCCGCCACCAGCCGCTTTCTCAACGTGGAAGAGGGCGGAGAAACATTACGCATCCATTTTAATGACTGCGGCCAGGGTGACGAAACCGTGGTGATGCTGCACGGCTCCGGCCCCGGAGCTACCGGCTGGGCCAACTTTAGCCGCAATATCGACCCGCTGGTGGAGGCGGGCTATCGGGTCATTCTGCTGGACTGCCCCGGTTGGGGGAAAAGCGATGCTATCGTCAATCGCGGCTCCCGCTCCGACCTGAACGCCCGGGTGCTGAAAAGCGTCATTGATCAGCTGGATATCAGCAATGTGCATTTGCTGGGCAACTCGATGGGCGGACACAGCGCGGTGGCCTTTACCCTCAGCTGGCCGGAGCGCGTCGGCAAACTGGTGCTGATGGGCGGCGGAACCGGCGGCATGAGCCTGTTTACGCCGATGCCGACGGAAGGCATCAAGCTGCTGAACGGCCTGTATCGCGAACCGACCATCGAAAACCTGAAAAAGATGATGAACATCTTTGTTTTCGATACCCGCGATCTGACTGACGCCCTGTTCGACGCGCGTCTCAACAACATGCTATCGCGCCGGGAGCATCTGGATAATTTCGTCAAAAGTCTCGAAGCCAACCCGAAGCAGTTCCCGGACTTTAGCCCGCGTCTCGGCGAAATCCGCGCGCAGACCCTGATCGTCTGGGGGCGTAACGATCGCTTCGTGCCGATGGACGCCGGGCTGCGCCTGCTGGCGGGCATTAACGGTTCCGAACTGCATATCTATCGCGACTGCGGCCACTGGGCGCAGTGGGAGCACGCGGAGAGTTTTAACCAGCTGGTGCTCGATTTTCTGGCACGTGCCTGAGGAAGCAGAATGACAACTTTATCTCTTGAACACCTGGCGCAACGGTTGCGTGAGGCGGAAAGTCGCGGCCGGGCGATTGAACCGCTGCGAGCTCTCCTCGGCGTCGACAACGCCGAAGCGGCCTATGCTATCCAGCGGATGAACGTGCAGCACCACGTGGCGAACGGCCGCCGGGTGGTGGGACGCAAGGTGGGATTGACCCATCCTAAAGTGCAGCAGCAGCTGGGCGTTGACCAGCCGGACTTCGGCACCCTGTTTGCCGACATGTGCTACGGCGATAACGCCAATGTGCCGTTCTCCCGGGTGCTGCAGCCGAAGGTGGAAGCCGAAATCGCCCTGGTGCTGAAACAGGATCTGCCGCATGCCGATACCACTTTTGATGAACTGTACGCCGCCATCGACTGGGTGCTGCCGGCGCTGGAAGTGGTCGGCAGCCGTATCCGCGACTGGTCGATTGGCTTTGTCGATACGGTCGCCGATAACGCCTCCTGCGGCGTTTACGTTTTGGGCAGTCCGGCGCGGCGTCCGGATGGGCTGGATCTGAAACATTGCGTGATGCGCATGACCCGTAACGAGGAAGAGGTCTCCAGCGGGCGCGGCAGCGAATGCCTTGGCCATCCGCTGAACGCGGCGGTGTGGCTGGCGCGCAAAATGGCCAGCCTCGGCGAGCCGCTGCGGGCGGGCGATATCGTGCTCACCGGAGCGTTAGGCCCGATGGTGGCGATTACCGCCGGCGATCGTTTTATCGCCCATATCGACGGTTTAGGTTCAGTGGCGGCGACCTTTGTCGCCGAAGAGGAACAGCGTAATGAGTAAACGTAAAGTCGCCATTATCGGCTCCGGCAATATCGGCACCGATTTAATGATCAAAATTCTGCGCCACGGGCAGCACCTGGAGATGGCGGTGATGGTCGGCATCGACCCTGAGTCTGACGGCCTGGCCCGCGCCCGGCGTATGGGCATCGCCACCACCCACGAGGGCGTTGGCGGGCTGATGCAGATGGCGGAATTCGCCGATATCGATGTGGTTTTTGACGCCACCAGCGCCGGGGCGCACGTGAAAAACGACGCCGCGTTGCGGGAAGCCAAACCGGGGATCCGCGTGATCGACCTGACCCCAGCGGCCATCGGCCCGTACTGCGTGCCGGTGGTCAATCTCGAGGCCAATCTTGCCGAGGGTAACGTCAATATGGTGACCTGCGGCGGCCAGGCCACTATCCCGATGGTGGCGGCGGTATCCAGAGTGGCAAAAGTGCACTATGCGGAGATCGTCGCCTCGATTGCCAGCAAATCTGCCGGACCGGGGACGCGCGCTAACATTGATGAATTTACCGAAACCACCTCGCAGGCCATTGAGAAAGTGGGCGGCGCGGCGAAAGGCAAAGCGATTATCGTGCTGAATCCGGCGGAGCCGCCGCTGATGATGCGCGATACCGTTTATGTCCTGAGCGAAGCGGCATCGCAGCAGGCGGTTGCCGCGTCGATCGCCGAGATGGCGGCGGCGGTGCAGGCCTATGTGCCGGGATATCGCCTGAAGCAGCAGGTGCAGTTTGAGGTCATCCCGGAAGATAAACCGGTGAATCTGCCGGGCGTCGGCCGCTTCTCCGGCCTGAAAACGGCGGTTTACCTCGAGGTCGAAGGGGCGGCGCACTATCTGCCCGCTTACGCGGGTAACCTCGATATTATGACGTCGGCGGCGCTGGCGACGGCGGAAAAAATGGCCCAGTCGCTGAATGACGCGACGGGAGAAGCAGCATGAACGGCAAAAAACTCTATATCTCCGACGTGACTCTGCGCGACGGGATGCACGCGATTCGCCATCAATACTCACTCGACAATGTACGCCAGATTGCCCGGGCGCTGGATAGCGCGGGAGTGGATTCAATCGAAGTAGCCCACGGCGACGGCCTGCAGGGTTCCAGCTTTAACTACGGCTTCGGCGCGCACAGCGACCTGCAGTGGATTGAAGCGGCGGCGGAGTCGGTCAGCCAGGCGAAGATCGCGACTTTACTGCTTCCCGGCATCGGTACCCTGCATGATCTGAAAAATGCGTATCAGGCAGGCGCGCGGGTTGTGCGCGTGGCCACCCACTGCACCGAGGCGGATGTTTCCGCGCAGCATATCGCCTTCGCCCGCGAGCTGGGCATGGACACCGTCGGCTTCCTGATGATGAGCCATATGACCACTCCGGAGCAGCTGGCGCAGCAGGCGCTGAAAATGGAATCCTACGGCGCGACCTGTATCTACGTTGTCGATTCCGGCGGGGCGATGAATATGCGCGATATTCGCGATCGTTTCCGCGCCCTCAAATCGGTGCTGAAGCCGGAAACCGCCACCGGGATGCACGCACACCATAACCTGAGCCTCGGCGTCGCCAACTCCATCGCCGCGGTGGAAGAGGGCTGCGACCGCATCGACGCCAGCCTGGCGGGGATGGGCGCCGGTGCGGGCAACGCGCCGCTGGAGGTGTTTATCGCCGCCGCCGATAAGCTCGGCTGGAATCATGGCACCGATCTGTATGCCCTGATGAACGCCGCCGATGAGCTGGTGCGCCCGCTGCAGGATCGCCCGGTGCGGGTTGACCGCGAAACGCTGGCGCTGGGCTATGCCGGGGTTTACTCCAGCTTTCTGCGCCACAGCGAAGTGGCCGCCGAGCGCTACGGCCTGAGCGCGGTGGATATCCTCGTCGAACTGGGCAAACGGCGGATGGTGGGCGGTCAGGAGGATATGATCGTCGACGTCGCGCTGGACCTGCTCAATCGTCATCAATAAAAGCAACGCGCGGCTGGCAACGTATCAGCCGCCATTTACCTGCTCCGCTTGTCCGGATATCGCAAAGGTACCCTATGACCCAAACAACGACTGCAAGCAATTCGCGCCTGATGTTAACCGTCGGGCTCTGTTTTATGGTGGCCCTGATGGAAGGGCTGGATCTCCAGGCGGCGGGCATCGCCGCCGTCGGCATGGTGCAGGCGTTCGCGCTGGATAAAATGCAGATGGGCTGGATTTTCAGCGCCGGGATCCTCGGCCTGCTGCCCGGCGCGCTGGTGGGCGGCATGCTGGCGGATCGCTACGGCCGCAAGCGAATTCTGCTCGGCTCGGTGCTGCTCTTCGGCCTGTTCTCAATCGCCACCGCGCTGGCATGGAATTATCCGACGCTGCTGCTGGCGCGCCTGTTAACCGGCGTCGGGCTTGGCGCGGCGCTGCCGAATCTGATTGCTTTAACCTCCGAGGCTGCGGGTCCTCGTTTTCGCGGCAGGGCGGTCAGCCTGATGTACTGCGGCGTGCCCATCGGCGCGGCGCTGGCGGCGGCGCTGGGCTTTTTCGGCCTTGCCGCGGCCTGGCAAACGGTGTTCTGGGTCGGCGGTATCGTTCCGCTGCTGCTGGTGCCATTATTGATGCGCTGGCTGCCGGAATCGCAGGCGTTTCGGCGCAGCGCACAGGGCGTGCCGCTACGCACGCTCCTTGCGCCGGGCAACGCCGCCGCTACTCTGCTCCTGTGGTTGTGCTATTTCTTTACGCTGCTGGTGGTCTATATGTTGATCAACTGGCTGCCGATGCTGTTAGTAGGCCAGGGATTCAGCCCCAGCGAGGCGGCGGGGGTGATGTTTGTCCTGCAGTTCGGCGCCGCCTGCGGGACGTTGCTGCTGGGGGCGCTGATGGATAAGCTCAGTCCGCTATGGATGTCGCTGCTGATTTATATCGGTATGCTGGCGTCGCTGCTGGCCCTGGGAACCGCGTCCTCGCTGACCGCAATGCTCTTCTCCGGCTTTGTCGCCGGCCTGTTTGCCACCGGCGGCCAGAGCGTGCTGTATGCGCTGGCTCCGCTGTTCTATCGCACCGAAATCCGCGCCACGGGCGTGGGAACGGCGGTGGCGATTGGCCGTCTCGGCGCGATGAGCGGTCCGCTGCTGGCTGGCAAAATGCTGGCGCTGGGCACCGGCACCGTCGGGGTGATGGCGGCGTCCGCCCCCGGCATTCTGCTGGCGGGCGTGGCGGTGTTCTGGCTGATGAGCCGACAAAAGCGCGCCGCGCTGGCCTGAGCATTTTCGTTTATTCCCGGGGACGGCGCGGTAAACCCGCGCCTTGCCCGGGCTACCGGCCCGCAGCAGTTTGTTGCTTGTAGCCCGGCTAAGCGCAGCGCGAGCCGGGGCGCTGTCCTTCGCCTTGCGCATCTCTCTACTTTGGCATAGGTTAAATCATCATCCATTGATTCTTCCGGGCATCATGTCTTTTACCTCCCGCTTACTGAGCACTATCCCCGGCATCCGGTATGCCTTTCTCGACGTCCATGAAACCGCCGCCTTTCCCTATAGCGAAATGGCGCCGGTTAAACTGGTTCACAGCAACATCGTGCATGAGTATCTGGCACCGCAGGCGGAGCGACCCCATGCCGATGCGATGTTTACCGCCGTCAGCGGACAAAAGATAGGGGTAGTGACCGCCGACTGTCTGCCGCTGCTGATGGCGTCGCGCGATGGGCGCTATATTTGTAGCGTCCACGCAGGCTGGCGCGGCGCGGCCAGCGGAATTATTGAAAATAGCCTGGCGTTGTTTCAGCGTTATCACGTCGCCCCGCAAGATCTGGTGGTGGTGAGCGGGCCGCATATTCACGCCTGCTGCTACGAAGTCACCGCCGACTTCTATCAGGCTCTGCTGGCAATGCCCGCAGGCGAGCTGGCAAAGCGCCATCGGGAGCTGCTCTTCCTGCCCCATCAGGCGGCGTCAGTGGGGGAGCAGGCGCAAGCGACCGCTGACGACAATGTCTGGTTCGATCTGCGGGCCTTTGCCCATCTCCTGCTGCGCAGCGCGGGGTTGCCGGAAGAAAACATGGAGTGGCTGGGGAGCTGTACCTACTGCACGCCGCAGCTGCTGGGGTCGTTTCGTCGGCGCACGCATTTCCCGGCGCCGAAGTCATTTCAGTACTCATGGATCATGCGCGAACCTGATAGTGCGGGCCGATGAGACGAAATGATATTTGATGATGTGTAACATCGGCGGGCGTTTGCTATCTCTGCACTCCTTCAAACAAGGAGGATTGCAAAATGAAATTGAACCCGTTCGCTTTAACTCTTGCGCCGCTGCTGGCCGCCGGCGCGTTTTCTGCTCATGCCGGCCCGCAGGCCCACGTGGTCTGCGCTTATCACCATACGTTGGGCGATGACGCCATTATGATGTTCGGCAAACCGAATCAGGCTATGTGGCATGATTTTTTTGGCAACACCCATACTGACGCAGTGTCGACCTATCAGACGCTGCGCGACCAGCCGGAAACCACCTGCGATAACAAAGCTGACAGCTCCGCCTACTGGGCGCCATCGCTGAAGCTGCCGGACGGTCAGGTGGTCGCGCCGGCCTATCAAAAAACCTACTACCAGACCAGCAAAGTCGAACAGCATCCGCTGCATCCGTTCCCGGCCGGTCTCGAACTACTGGCGGGCGATCATCACGGTTCTGCTCCCAGTTCGCGCATTACCTTTCTCTGCGCCAACGGCAATGGCTATACCAATAAGGCCGATCAGATTTGCGGGCTGCGCAAAGCGGGGGATGCGGTACAGTTTAATATCGGTATCCAGTTCCCCAACTGCTGGGATGGCGTCAACCTGAAACCGACGCACGGCCACAGTAACGCGACATACGACGTCAATGGCGCCTGTCCAGGCGAATACCCGGTGAAAATTCCGACCGTAAACATGAACGTGGCATACGTTCTGCCGCAGATAAAAACGCTGGATACGGCAAAAATTCAGCTTTCAATGGATCCGGTCATGGACGGCGACAAGCGTCAAGAGCGCTGGGGCAGCATCTATACGGCGCACGCAGATTTCATGAACGGCTGGACGGTTGAGGCAGCGCACTATATGACCGAGCGCTGCATGAATAAGGGGATCGACTGCGGTAGCGCGGTGCCTTATGGCTTCTCCACGGTAGAGGAGAACGCGCTGGTGGACAGCACCGAGCCGACGGTGACCCATGCCGCTCCGGAAAATCTGGTGGTCAGCGATAACTGGAAAAACGGCGGGCGCACGCATAACCCGGAAACCATGACGCTGGTGAAATTCCCGATCCCGCCGCTGCCGCAGGGTCAGGACGCTTCGCTGTTTAAATATCAGTTGCGGATCTACGGTGGAAAAGTGGAAACCAACGGCGCGGATCAGATTTTCCTCTATCCGGCGAGCAACGACTGGAGCGCAAACAGCGTGACCTGGAATCATCGTCCGTCCTGCAACTACAGCTCTGATGGGGTTTTGTATCTTAATTCAAAGCGTGAATACCGGACGATCGATGTTGATAAAGCGGTGCGCAAGGCGCTGGCTGAGGGCAAAACCGAGATCTCGTGGTATATCGGCGGAGACCGTCAGGGCAACCGCTATCATTTCGATCCCGCGGGGTCGCAGCAGGAGCCGATGCTGATGCTGATGGGCTTTAAAAATACGCCGGAGATCTGATCGCGGCTATACCCCGGGAGCAGAGTGCAGTGCGGCATAATTTCCCGGAGGCGATGCTGCGCATCTGTCCGGGCTACGGGATGGCAGATGGCGGTGAACCTGTAGCCCGGGCGGGCGCTTAGCGCCGCCCCCGGGAGCTGAGTACAGGGGCCCGTAGCCCCGCTAAGCGCAGCGCGAGCGGGGGAAATCACAATACCTTAAATCCGTGCGTACCATCGCGCGCCAGCTGTTCAACCAGGCCGAACTCCCAATCGAGGTAGGCCTGCATTGCCGCCGGGGAGTTATCGGTACCTTCATATGGGCGCTGATAGCGCTCGCTACGCGGCGTCGCCAGATGCGTCTCGCCATGCTCCAACGCCAGTCCGGCATCAATCCACGCCAGGGTGCCGCCGCTCAGCAGCTGTACCGGTTTACCGGTTAAAGCCGCTACCTCCGGTACCGCGTAGCGGGCCAGCAGGCTGCTGCCGCAGGTGACAACGTAACGTTCTCCCTGCGGTATCACCTCCAGCGCCTGGCGCAGCTGCGAACGAACCAGCCAGTAAGCGCCCGGGATATGCCGGGCGACATAGTTGGCGCTGGTGGTGAAGTCCAGCACCACGGTGCCGGGTACCCGCAGCTGTTCCGCTAACTGCTGTGGCGAAATCTCCTCCGCCTGCGGCCCCGGCGGTACTTTGGCTGCGGGGGTACCGCGCTCGCTAAAGTCTTCAGGGCGCGCATCATTTAACACCGCCACTTCCCACCCCATCTGCGCCAGCCAGGACGCCGTTATCGGCGCGCGTATCGCGTCATCGGCAATCAGCACAATCCGCGCTCCGCGCACGCTGGCGAAATGGTCGGTTTCCTGCACCAGCTGCCCGCCGGGCGCGCTAACGCTCAGCGGCAGATGGCCTGCGGCGTACTCCTCCGGGCTGCGAACGTCAAACAGGTAAGTCGTACGCGCGGGCTGCCGCAGCCAGCGCTGAAGGGTTGCGGTGTCTATAAAGGCGACGCCGGCGCGCTCCGCCAGCTGTCTCACCGCCGTCGCGCGTTCGACTGAGGCGCGAAAATCGGCATCGTAGCGGCGCTGCTGGCCGCGCTCAAGGTCAAGCCCGGCTAAGGTCCAGCCGATGGTGCCGTTGCGCAGCGCGTAGACCGGATTGGGCAAACCGGCGTTGCGCAGCGACTGCGTGCCGATAATACTGCGCGTGCGCCCCGCGCAGTTGACGATCACCGTCGCCTGCGGTGACGGAATCAGGCCCTCAATGCGCAGCGCCAGCTCCCCGCCGGGCACGCTGATGCTGCCGGGAATATTCATGGTGTGATACTCATCGAAACGGCGCGCGTCGACGACCACCACCTCCTGTTGACCCTCGAGCAGCGCCTTCACTTCCCCGGCGCTCAGCGAGGGGGTATGCCGCTCGCTCTCTACCAGCTCGCCGAACGCTTTACTCGGCGAATTCACGTCCTGAAACAGCTCCCCGCCGCTTCGTTGCCACCCCGAGAGGCCGCCTTCCAGCAGCGCGACATCCTGATAACCCCAGCTCTGCAGGCGCTCGACGGCCAGCTCCGCCAGACCTTCGCCGCCGTCATAGACGGTAATCGGCGTCGTCAGGCGCGGCACGCGTCGAAAAACATCCAGCTCCAGTTTGCTGAGCGGCAGATTAGCGGCAAACAGCGGATGGCTGCGGGCAAAGTCGGCCTCTTCGCGAACATCGATCAGCGCCAGCTCCGCGCCGTCAAGCAGCGCCTGGCGCAGCTGAGCGGTCGGGCGATAAGAACAGATGGGCATATTAATTATCCTTTGAGAGATCCCAGATATTGGGCAAGTGGCGATTGGAGTAACCGGAGACAAAAGGTTTGACGAGGCCTTCCGGGGTATAGACCGCGCGCCTGACGCCGCCGATATTGCCGCCGTAAACGTGAATACTGATCGAGACGCTATCCGCGAGGGCGTTGCTCACCCGGTGAATATCGCCATCGCGGGAAGAGACTTTTTCTACTTCACCAGGGGAGAGGCGTTCGGCAACGCCGCTGACCACCGGCTGGCCGCGCTCGTCCAGGCGGTAGCGCTGATTCTCCTCCGCGCCGCGCAGCATGCCGATGGCGCCCCACACCCGATGATCGTGAATCGGCGTCGATTGCCCAGGCCCCCAGACGAAGCTGACGATGGAAAATCGCTGTCCGGAATCGGCATGCAGTAGATACTGCTGATAGTGGTGGGGGTGCGGCAGGGTGTACTCTTCCGGCAGCCAGTCATCTTTTTTTACCAGCGTGGCCAGGCGCTGAGCCACGGCGTCAAGCAGGGCTGGCTCATCGGCAAATTCGCGATGCAGGGCATCAAGGTCCTGAATAAACTGGCGTAATTTTTCCACTCGCGGTGCGGTCATGGTCGCTTCCTGTTGTCGGGACTGGTCTTTACGCTAGCAAAGGCGTTAATATAATTAAAATGCAATTTCCGCATATATTAATATGCAAAAATCACATTAAGGACGCTATGCGCATCGACGACATTGACGCACTGCTGGCCACCGTGCAGTTCTCCTCGCTTAATCAGGCCGCGGAATATCTCGGTATTACCCAATCGGCGATAACCCGCCGACTTCAGCGACTGGAGCAAACCCTCAACGTGACGCTGCTGGAGCGTCAGACCCGGCCGCTCACCCTGACCGCCGCCGGGCACCGGGTTTACGAGCAGTGCCTGAGCATCAAGCGGGAGACCAAAAAGCTGTACGGCCTGCTCGACCCCGAGGCCGAGCCGCACGGCATCCTGCGTCTCGGGGTTCCGCAGAGCGTGGCGGAAATTGCGCTGCAGCCGGCGCTGACCGCGCTGCGCCAGCAGTTTCCCGCCCTGAGACCGCAGGTGACCTGCGGCTGGAGCGGGCTGCTGCAAAAGCGCCTTGAAAGCGTCGAGCTGGACGGCGTGCTGGCGATGGGGCCGGAACAGCAACGCTTTGCTGAGGGCTACGGCGGGCGCTTGCTGTGCCCGCTGGATATTGCGGTGATTGCGGCCAAAAGCTGGCGTCTTCACGCCGGGGCGCTGCGCGACTGCGCGGAAAAAGGCTGGGTGCTTAATCCCGACGGCTGCGGCCTGCGGGCCGGGCTGATTCGCGAGCTGCAGTCCCAGGGGCTGCGTCTGGCGCTGAATGTTGAGACCGCGGGTGCCCAGCTGCAAATCAGCCTCGTGGCGCAGGGGCTGGGGCTTGGCCTGGTCCCGCGCGCCGCGCTGGCCGCCAGCCCGTGGCGCGATGAGGTGACAATATTGACGCTGGCGGATTTCCAGCCCGAGGTGCATCTGTGGCTGGTTCACGCGCAGAATCTGGCTAATCTGAGCCAGCCGCTGACTTTTTTCGCCGGCAAAGTCGTTCAGCAGCTAAACGTATCTGGCTGAAACGTATATATAATTTTTATAAATGCTTATCTTGCATATTAAGATATGATAAAAATGCATTTTGTTCATTAGGAGCCCGTGTATAGGGTAATGAAAACGCGCCGCCGCGGCGGCCCACTCATTATCCTGCTACAAGGAGTTCTGCATGAGCATTCAATTTCTCGGCATGATCGGCCACCGCCTGTCGTCGGAAACCATCGCCCCGGTCGGCCCCATTTTTGACCGCGATTACATCGTGCGTTTCGCGCAAACCCACGAGGCCGCCGGGTTTGACCGCCTGCTGGTAGGCCACTGGTCCGATCAACCCGACGGATTTCTGGTGACCGCGCTGGCGGGCCTGTCGACGCAAAAGATCGGCTTCCTGTTGGCTCATCGTCCCGGTTTTGTCTCGCCGACCCTCGCCGCGCGTAAGTTCGCTACCCTTGAACATCTGCTGGGCGGACGGCTGGCGGTGCATATCATCAGCGGCGGCAATGACGCCGAACAACGCCGCGACGGCGATTATCTCGATCACGACCAGCGCTATGCGCGCACCGATGCCTTCCTTGAGACCCTTCGCACGGTGTGGACCGCCGAACAGCCGGTGGATATCGCCAATGACTTTTATCAGGCGGAACAGGCGTGGTCGGCGATACGCCCGCTGCAAAAACCGCATATCCCTCTCTACTTCGGCGGCTCGTCGGAAGCCGCTATCGCCGTGGCCGGCAAGCACGCCAATGTTTTCGCTCTGTGGGGCGAGTCGCTGGCGCAAACGGAGGAAACCATCCAGCGCGTGCGGGCCGAGGCGGCGAAACATCAGCGAGAAATCGACTTCAGCGTCTCGTTCCGGCCGATTATCGCCGCGACCGAAGCTGAGGCCTGGGAAAAAGCCGAGCATATTCTGCACGTCGCCACCGAACGGGCGGCGCAGAGCGGGGACGGCTTCAAAGCCAAGCCTGACAGCGTCGGGGCGCAGCGTCTACGGGCCACCGCAGCGCAGGGCAAGGTGGTAGATAAACGTCTGTGGACCGGAATTGCGCAGCTGGTGGGCGGCGGCCACAACTCTACCGCGCTGGTAGGGACTCCGGAACAGGTTGCTGACGCGCTGCTCGATTATTACGACCTCGGCGTGCGCAACTTCCTGATCCGCGGATTCGATCCGCTCAACGATGCCCAGGAGTACGGTAAAGCGCTGCTGCCGATCGCCCGCGAAAAAGCGGCCCTGCGCGCCGCGGCGGAGCGCGCATCGTGAAACATCCGGCTACCGATGAGTGGGCGCGACGGCTCGCGGAGATTCGCCACCTGATGGCGGAGCAGGCGGCCAGCCTCGACGCCAGCGGCGACTTTCCCCGCGACAATATCGACCGTCTGCGCCAGCGCGGCTTTTTAAGCCTCGCCGTACCGCTGCAGTACGGCGGGGCAGGTGCCGATCTTCCCAGGCTCCAGCAGGCGATTGCCGCTATTGCCTGGGGCGAACCGGCGACGGCGCTGATCGTCTGCATGCAGTACCTGCATCATCTGCGGCTGGCGGAAAACGAGAACTGGTCCGAGCCGCTGCGCCAACGGGTTTTTCACGATGCCGTTGAGCGGGGAGGATTGATCAACAGCCTGCGCGTGGAGCCGGAACTGGGCTCCCCGGCGCGCGGCGGCCTGCCGCAAACCGTGGCGACCCGCCGCGCGGAAGCGGAAGGGTGGCAGATTAATGGCCATAAAATTTATACCACCGGTATTGAGGGGCTGAGCTGGCTGGCCATCTGGGGCCGCAGCGACGACGCTCCGCCGCTGGTCGGCACCTGGCTGGTGCCGCGCGAAAGTGACGGTATTAGCGTCGTCAAAAGCTGGGACCACGGCGGAATGCGGGCAACCGGCAGCCATGAAGTGGTGCTCAACAACGTGCAGGTGGCCGCCGATCACGCGGTGGATGTATGGGCTGCCGATGCGCCTCCCGCGCCGGATGCTGAACAGTTTCGCCTGTTTGCCAACCGCCACACGGCGCTACTGGCGGCAATTTACGACAGCATCGCGCGGGCGGCCCGCGACTGGCTTGTGTCCTGGCTGGGTACGCGTATCCCGGGGAGCCTTGGGCAACCGCTTTCCAGCCTGCCGCGGGTGCAGGAAAAAGTCGGCCAGATTGACGGCTGGCTACTGGTCAATCGCAGTCTGCTGGAAAAGGCCGCGCAGCTGGGCTTTTCCGCCATTGAGGCGAATCTCGCGAAAGTCACGATTACCGACAATGCCATTCAGGCGGTAAACCTGGCGCTGGAGCTCACCGGCAACCATGGCCTGAGTCGGCAAAATCCTCTGGAACGCCACTATCGTAACGTGCTGTGCGGACGGGTACACACCCCGCAGAGCGACAGCGCGTGGCTGGCGGCCGGCAAACACGCTTTTCAAAAATAAGGATAATTCTCATGCGCAGATTTAATGTTACCGCTTTAGGCGGCGCGATCATACTGCTGGTCCTCAGCGGCTATGCGGCGGCTCAGGAGCGAATCACCCTGCGAATTGCCGATCAAAAAGGCGGCATGCGTTCGCAGCTGGAGGCCGCCAACGCCCTGCAGAATCTCCCATATGAGATTAAATGGGCTGAGTTTCCGGCCGCCGCGCCGCTGGCGGAAGCGCTTAACGCCGGGGCGGTGGATGCGGGGATAATCGGCGATGCGCCGTTGCTGTTCGCGCTGGCTAACGGCGCGCCGGTTAAAGCCATCGCCGTCGATAAAAGCAACCCCGCCGGCACCGCGGTGCTGGTCTCGCCCGGCAGCGCGTTGAAAAGCGCCGCGGATTTAAAAGGCAAACGCATCGCTACCGGTAAAGGATCGATTGGCCACTTTGTGGCGCTGAAAGCGCTGGAGCAGGCGGGAATTTCGCCAAAGGATGTGCAGTGGGTGTTTCTCGGTCCGGTGGACGCCAAAGTGGCGCTGCTCAACGGTTCGGTTGATGCCTGGGCGACCTGGGAGCCGTACACCACGCAGCTGGTGAAGACCGCCGAGGGGCAGATCCTGGTCAGCGGCAAAGGTTTGCTGCCGGGCAACACCTTCCTGGCGGCAACCGATGATGCCCTGAAGGACCCGCAGAAGCGCGCGGCGCTGCAGGATTACCTCAATCGTCTGGCCGGCGCCGAGCGCTGGGCGTATGCCAATCTCGATAGCTACGGTAAAACCCTGGGGGAGATTATTCGCTTCCCGGCGGATATCGCCCGCGCGCAGTTTGCCAATCGCCAGTCGCAGTGGCAGCCTCTGAACGCGAAGACGGTCGCCCAGCAGCAGTCGACGGCGGATTTTTATCTCGCTAACGGGCTGATCCGCGCGAAGCTGGACGTGACGCCGACGTTTGATAACGGCTTTAGCGTGCCTGCCGCGCAGGCCCATGCGGAGGCGACGCCATGATAACCTCTGCTTTTTCCCGCCGTCGTTTCTTACGCTTGACCGGCAGCCTTGCGCTGGCCGGCGCATCCCTGCCGCTTTGGGCTCACGATATGGCGGCCATGGCGAGCGGTGAGGAACACCCGGCCCTGCGCCTGGCGCAGCCGTACAAAATCAAGCTGGCGATTAACAAAAGCGCGGTGTGCCTGGCGCCAGTCGCCGTCGCCGAGCAGCAGAAGATCTTCAGTAAATACAATCTCGACGTGGAGTTCGTTAACTTCGGCAACTCGACGGACGTGCTGCTGGAGGCGATTGCCACCGGCAAGGCCGACGCTGGCGTCGGGATGGCGCTGCGCTGGCTGAAGGCGCTGGAGCAGGGCTTCGACGTGAAGCTCACCGCCGGAACCCACGGCGGCTGCCTGAACCTGCTGACGGCGAAAAACTCGCCGTTCGGCGGCCTGGAGAGCCTGAAGGGGCAAACCATCGGCGTCACCGATATGGCCGGGCCGGATAAAAACTTTTTCGCCATCTTGCTTAAGCGCCACGGTATCGATCCGATAAGCGATGTGCAGTGGAAAGTCTATCCGGCGGATTTGCTCAGCGTGGCGCTGGATAAACGCGAAATCGCCGCCATCAGCGGCAGCGAACCTTTCAGCTATCGCCTGCTGGCAACCGGTAAATATCAGCTTATCGCCAGCAATATGACCGGCGATTATGCCAGGCTGAGCTGCTGCGTACTGGGGGTCAGCGGTAGCCTGGCGCGCGATCATAAACCGGCCGCCGCCGCGCTCACCCAGGCGATTCTTGAGGCGCACAGCTATGCCGCCGCGCACCCGGAGAGCGTGGCGCAATCCTTCCTCGCCCATGCGCTGAATACCAATGAGGCGGAGGTCAGCGGCATTCTCCACGGCCAGGGGCACGGTCATCACGCGGTGGGCGAAGCGTTTGTTAAAGAGCTGACCCAGTACGCGGTGGATCTTCAGCGGGTGCAGGTCATTAAACCGGGAACCGATCCCCATCAGTTTGCGGAGAGCATTTATGTCAACGTTTTCGCCTGAACGGGCGCTGGCGCGCCCGGCAAGCGGCAGGCCGCGGTGGACGGAAGGCTGGCTGGCCGCCGCGCTGTGGCTGCTGGGCGGCTTGTATACGCTGGCCTGGCCCGATGCCGGGCGGCGCTGGCCGTTTAGCGAAGGGTGGGCGCTGGCGCAGTTCACCCTCGGCGGCGGGCTGCTGGTGCTGGCGCTGAGCTACCGCTACTGGCGGCAGCGGGGGACGCGTCTGCAGCATGCCGGAAAGTGGCTGGCGCTGCTGCCGCTGCTCTTTGCGCTGTGGGAAGGGCTGACGGCAAAGACGGCATTTTTGCCGGTGCCGTTTTTCGCGCCGCCGCAGGCGCTGATTGAGGTGCTGCACGATGACTGGCCGCGCCTGCTCGATAGCCTTATGCATTCGCTGGGGCTGCTCGGGCTCGGGGTGCTGCTGGGCACCAGTTGCGGTTTTATCAGCGGGCTGGCGATCGGCTGGTCCCAGCGGATCGGCTACTGGGTGCATCCGGTGTTGCGTCTGCTGGGGCCGGTGCCGTCCACCGCGCTGCTGCCGCTGTGCCTGTTTATCTTCCCTTCCAGCTTTGGCGCCAGCGTGTTTCTGATCGCGCTCAGCACCTGGTTCCCGGTGACCGTGCTGACCTGGTCCGGGGTTATCGGCATCGATAAGGCGTGGTATGACGTGGCGCGCACCCTGGGCGCCAGCCAGCGTTTCCTGATCCTGCGCGTGGCGATCCCCGCCGCGTTGCCGAACGTTTTTGTCGGCCTGTTTATGGGGCTGGGCGCGTCGTTTTCGGTGCTGATTGTCGCCGAAATGGTCGGCGTGAAATCCGGGATCGGCTTTTATCTGCAGTGGGCGCAGGGCTGGGCGGCCTATCCCAATATGTACGCGGCGCTGCTGGTGATGGCGCTGCTTTGCTCCGGCCTGATTAGCGGGCTGTTTATGGTGCGCGACCGGCTGCTGAGCTGGCAGCGGGGAGGGATGCAATGGTAACCGCGAACGCCACTTCTCAGGCGGCATCGACCGGCGCGGCGGTGTCGATAAGCCATCTGCATCATGCTTTTACCCTCGGCAAACGGACGGTGCCGGTGCTGGAGAATATCAGCCTGCAGCTGCGGCCCGGAGAAAGCGTCGCGCTGCTCGGTCCTTCAGGCTGCGGTAAATCCACTCTGCTGCGGCTGCTGGCGGGACTGGAGCCGCAGCAGGCCGGGCAAATTCAGATTGATGAGGCGGCGATGGGCGGGCCAGGGCCCGAGCGAATACTGGTGTTTCAGGACCCGACCCTTTATCCGTGGCTGACGGTGCGGCAAAACGTGCTGCTGGGGCCGCAGGCGCAGGGGAAAAAGGGGCTTGAGCCAAAAGCCGATGCGCTGATTGCGCGAATGGGTCTGCAGGCGTTTAGTGAGGCGTTGCCGCGCCAGCTTTCCGGCGGGATGGCGCAGCGTGCGGCGCTGGCGCGCGCGCTGCTGAATGAACCGCGTCTGCTGCTGCTCGACGAACCGTTGGGCAAGCTGGATTCGCTTACCCGCATCAGCATGCAGCGGGAGCTGATCGCCCTGTGGCAGCAGCAGGGCTATACCAGCCTGCTGGTCACTCACGATATCGAAGAGGCGCTGCTACTGTGCGATCGGGTGTTAATCATGTCGCCGCGGCCGGGGCGGATTATCGCCGAGTTTGCGCTGCCGCTGGCGTATCCTCGCCATCGCGACAATCCGCTGCTGCTGCAGCATCGTCAGGATATTCTGCGTATTCTTGGCCAGGGAGAGGATTGGTAAGGCAACGCACTAACCGGGGGCGTGCTCATTCTGACCGTTCGGCGGGGATTCCCGGGGGCGGCGCGTCAGGGCCGCGCCTTGCCCTGGCTATGGTGTGGTAGCCCGGATAAGGCGCCGCGCGCCGCGATCCGGGACAGGGATGAGGCTTAAAAATCCATCTTCACCGTAAACTGCACTTCCCGCGGATCGCCGATCTGGTTACCGAGGTTATTGGTGCCGATGGAGGAGGTGTAATAGGTCTTATCGAACAGGTTCTTCACGTTAACCTGCAGGGTGACCGGATATTGTAGCTTCATCTTATAGGCGGCAAACACATCCGCCACCGCATAGCCCTGCAGATAATAATCCGCGCCGTTGGTCCCGGAACGTTTGCTCACCGCGCGACCGCCGCCGCCCACCGTCAGCGTATTGCTGTCGTAGACGTTATGAATGTCATAGCTCAGGAACAGCGAACCGGTGTGTTTCGGCACGTTCGGCAGCGGTTTGCCTTTGTAATCCGGATCGTCGGTGACCTTCGCATCGGTATAGCCGTAGCTGGCGATGACGCTCAGGTTATCGGTCAAGGATCCGGCCACGTCGACTTCGACGCCGCGAGAGCGCACCTTACCGGCGGTTTTCGCCACGGTTTCATCACCCACGGATTCCGTGTAGAGAACGTTGCGCTTATCAATATCAAACAGCGCAATATTGGCGGTGACGCCGTTGAACAGCTCAAACTTTGCGCCCAGCTCGTACGCCGTGGACTCTTCCGGCGGCAGGTTGCCGATATAGCTGGCGATAGAGGACTGCGGCATAAACGACTGCGCTACGTTACCGAACAACGAAACGGACGGCGTCAGCTTATAAACCAGGCCCGCTTTCGGCGTCCATTTTTGGTCGCTGCTGTCTGTATTGACGTTAAACGGGCGGCCCTTACCGGCGTACTGGGTGTAATATTGATAGCGCACTCCGGCAACGGCAATCCATTTATCGGTAAGATAGAGCGCGTCCTGAACGTAGCCCGCGTAGCTCTCCTGCTGAATGCGCTGGTCGCTGTCGGATGCCGAAGCGCTGGAGCATTTGCCAACAGTACCGTAGACCGGATTATAGATATTGAAACCCTTGACGTTCTTACAGCGGATCATATCGGTGCGAAGCAGATCGTAATTCTCATAGGCCAGGCCAGTGAGGATCTCGTTGTAAAAGCCGCCAATAACCACGTTACCCTGTAAATCCGCTCGCGAAGAGTGCATTTTCTGGGTTGAACCGTGTGTGGCATCGACGCGGCGGGTCAGGTTGCCGGTCGCCGAGTCGTAGGCCATTACCCGGGCCTGATCGTCGTTGTAATGATCCTGGCTGTAGCTGTAGTCGAAGCGGGCGGTCCAGGCGTCGCTGAGACGGTATTCGGCATTCAGCTGCGCGAGATCGGAATAACCGTCGGTAATATTAAACGGTTCATCAAAACGGGTTTTACGATCGACGTTCACCGCATGACCGGTGTTCAGATCGAAGATGGTGCCGCGATCGAAGGGAGTACTGTAGTTACGGTGCGAATATGACACGTTCACCGTCGCCCGCTCGCCGAACCAGGTCAGAGAGGGGTTAATAAAGCTGCTCTTCTCTTTGCCGAAATTACGCCAGTAATCTTCATGCTGATATTCGCCAATAACCCGATACGCCAGCGGCGTCCCGTCAATGGGGCCGGTGACGTCAAATCGGCCGGTACCGCCGCCAAAGCTGGTGGAGGTGGCGGAAACAGAGCCGCCAAAAGTGCGCTCCGGGCGTTTGGTCACCACGTTGATTAATCCGCCGGGGTCGAGAATACCGTACAGCGTTGAGGCCGGGCCTTTAAGCACTTCGACGCGTTCGGTGGCGGCGGTAAAACTGCGCGGCAGTACGGTGCGCAAGCCGTTGGTCATGATTGAACCATCGCGGTTAGCGCCGAAGCCGCGGCGGGTAAAGGCATCCTGGGTTCCGCCGAGGGTATTGGTTTGCACCACGTTGGCGACGTTATACAGCGCTTCATCGAGGTTCGTCGCGTGCTGATCCTGCAGCACCTGTTCGCTGACAGTATTGACGACCTGAGGAATATCCAGCATCGGCATGGTGGTCAGGGTAGCGGTTGACGTATTGACCGGCTGATAACCATTAGTGGCGCTTTGCCTGCTGCCGTCGGCCACGACCGTCATGGTCTCGTCGGCGGTTTTTTTTGTTGTATCGGCGCTATTAACCGCTGCCAATAATCCCGGTGAAGTGAAAAAAATCAGTGAAAAAAGCGCACGCCCTTTTAATGCCGAAGAAGGGACATTTAATGGAGTCATTGTTGTTTCTCGTGAACGAACCTCGCCTTTGCGGTGAGGTAAAGCCAATAAAATCATTGCCCTGGAAAATAAACCTGGCTGTTTTTTACGCCGTAACGCGCGCCAGATATGTAATTGAGAATCATTCAAACACGAAGAAATGTAGTAGTAAACGTTATGTAAGATAAAAAATCGGCGAAATGAATAATCAATCATTTAGCGGCGATCTGACGAGAGGGTAAGCGTTTATTTTATTGTTTTTATTGATAATAAATTTTTTACATGGTCATTGACGCGGAGGTGATAAAGCGTGAAGTCAGACGCGGTAATGGGGTCTTGACTACTACATTCATCCACCGCATGATCAAAAGAGAATGAGATTTATTTATGTTTGAGTGCGGAACGCGCGGGCCCGACGCCACGCCGTTGCGGCGCGGGAGCGAGTTATGCCACAGCGGGTGTTGCCTGCAGAGCAGGGAATCGTCCTTGATTCCCTGTCGGCCGGATATGGCCAGACGTTAATTATCGACAATATTCATCTCACCATTCCTCACGGGAAAATGACCGTTCTGGCCGGCGCCAACGGTTCGGGTAAATCGACGCTGCTGTCGACTATCGCCCGGATGCTCAAGCCGCTGGGGGGCTGCGTACGTCTGGACGGCGAGGTGATTCACCAGATGCCGACCCGGGAGGTTTCCCGTCGGCTGGGCATTCTGCCGCAATCGCCGCTGACCCCGGAGGGGCTGACGGTTTTTGAACTGGTTTCGCGCGGGCGCTATCCGTGGCAGGGGCTGATGCGGCAATGGTCGCAAGCCGATGAACGGGCGGTGGAAGAGGCACTACGGCTCACCGGCACCGCAGAATTCGCTCATTTACCGGTGGATAGCCTCTCCGGCGGCCAGCGCCAGCGCTGCTGGATCGCAATGGCCCTCGCTCAGCAAACGGCGACGATTCTGCTGGATGAACCCACAACCTGGCTCGATCTGCGCTATCAGGTCGATATCCTCGAACTGCTGCAAACTTTAACCCGCGAACACGGCCGCACCGTGGTGACCGTCCTGCACGACCTGAACTTTGCGGTGAACTACGCCGACCTGCTGGTATTTCTCAAAAAAGGGCAGATCGCCGGGGTGATTAATGAACAGGAAATCTGCACGCCGGAGCTGATCAAAAACGTCTTTGACGTGGACGTTCAGATGTCGCTCAACCCGCAGACCGGCAAGCCCTTTTTTATGCCGTTCCGCGCTCGTGAGGAGAAAGCTTTATGAGCGCCTCCGCGCTGCTGCTTCAGCGCCGACAATCCCGGCCCCGGCTGGCGCTGGTATTGCTGAGCCTGCTGCTGCTGGGCGGCTCGCTGGTGCATCTCGGGCTCGGCGCGCGCTGGATTGCCCCGCAAACGGTGTTGCAGGCGCTGTTCCATTACGATCCGCGCAATTTTGACCACCGAATTATTGTTGATTTACGTCTGGTACGTCTCGCGGCGGCGCTGCTTACCGGCGCGGCGCTCGGCGTGGCGGGCCTGCTGCTGCAAACCGTGATCCGCAACCCGCTGGGTGAGCCGCATATTCTCGGTCTTAACGCCGGCGCTTCGCTGGCGGTGGTGGCGACATCGGCGCTGGGGATCAGCCTCGGCGGCGTCGCGTTAGCCAGGCCGCTGACCGCCGCCTGCGGCGCGGCGCTGCTGTTTGGCGGCGTGATGCTGCTGTCGTCGTCCGGTCGCGGTGGCGTCACGCCGCTGCGCATTACCCTGTGCGGGGTGGCGCTGTCGGCCTTTGCCTCGGCGGTGACGGCGGCGATTCTGATCCTCGATGAACAAACGCTACTGGCGATGCGTACCTGGCTGGCGGGCGATCTTGCCGGGCTGAACTGGCAAACGCTGCGCGCTGCGCTACTTCCGGCGCTGGCGGGGCTGACGATCGCGCTGATCATTGCCCCGCGTCTGAACGTGCTGGCGCTGGGCGATAAGGTCGCGCTGGGGCTGGGGGTGAAAATCGTTCAGACCCGCCTGCTGGGGCTGGCCGCCATTGCGCTATTGTGCGGCTCCGCGGTGGCGGTGGCCGGGCCGATCGGCTTTGTCGGGCTGGTGGTCCCCCACGCGGTGCGCCGGCTGATTAGCGAAGATATTCGCCTGGCGCTGCCGCTGGCCGCTCCGGTTGGCGCCCTGGTGCTGCTGCTGGCGGATATCGCCGCCCGCACGCTGGCGGCCCCCCAGGAGCTGGCGACCGGCGCAATGACCGCGCTGGTGGGGGCGCCGGTGTTTATTGTTATCGCCGCGAGGTTTTTTAAATGAAAAATGCCGTCCGTCGCGCCGGCTTTCGGCCGCTGACCTGCGGCCGCTGGCACATTCTGCTACGGCCCGCGGCATTAAACATCGCCGCTGTTGCGCTGCTCGTCATCCTGCTGCTGGCGCTGTTTGGCCTGACCCGCGGCAGTTTCCCGATGCCCTCCGGTACCCTGTTCCATGCGCTGCTGGGTGGGGAAAACGTGGGCGAACAGCAGCGATTTATTCTGTTTGATATCCGCCTGCCGAGGCTGTTTATGGCGCTGCTGTGCGGGGCGATGCTCGGTCTGGCCGGCGCGGCGATGCAGAGCATTACCCGCAACGGTCTGGCGGATCCCGGGCTTATCGGGGTGAAGGAGGGGGCCAGCATTGTCGTCCTGGCGCTGGTGCTGTTCTTCCCGGCGGTGGGCCTGGTCTGGCGGCCGCTGGCGGGAATGCTCGGCGGCGTGCTGGTGGCGCTGCTGGTTCTGGCGCTGGCCCGCGATTGTTCGCGCCCGCGCTTTATTCTCATTGGCATCGGCGTGTCGTGGACGCTGGCGGCGGCGGTCGGTATTTTTATGACCACCGCCGACGTGCGCGATGTACAAACGGCGATGATCTGGCTGGCGGGGAGTTTGCACGCGGCGACCTGGCCGCTGTTGGTCGTTGCCTTCTGCTGGGCGCTGCCCGGGGCGATGATCCTTTTTTTGACCGCCAGGGCCGCCGATGTGGCGCTGCTCGGCGACCGCACGGCCATCGGCCTCGGCGTACGTCTGCAGCAGCTCACCCTGTTGCGCTTTTTCGCGCCGGTGCTGCTCACCTCCGCCAGCGTCTCCTGCGTCGGTAGCCTTGGCTTTGTTGGCCTGATGGCGCCGCATATGGCGCGTTTTCTGCTGCGCGGCGGCCAGGTGGCGCTGCTCTGCGGCAGCGCGTTAATTGGCGCGCTGCTGGTGTTAGTCACCGATACCATTGGCCGACTGGCGTTCGCGCCGCTGCAGATCCCCGCTGGGATCGTCATCGCTCTGGTCGGTTGCCCGTTTTTTATCGTTCTGCTCTGGCGTCGTCGTGACGCCCTGTAAATCAAAAAGGATCGCTATGCGTTGGTTCGTTTCTCTGCTGGTGCTGCTGGCGGGCGTCGCCTCGGCCGCCGATACGCAAACCTTTACCGACGACTTAGGTCGCACGGTCACCGTTCCACGACATCCGCAGCGCATTGTGTCGATGCACGATCTGGATATCACCATCCCGCTGATTGAGCTTGGCGTCCCGCCGGTGGCCAGCCATGGCCGGACGCGTCCGGACGGCAGCCACTTTTTACGCGCCAGCGCTCAGCTGACCGGCGTTGATTTTGATAACAGCGCGATTCGGTTTATCGGCACGGCGGATATCGATCTCGAGGCGGTAGCCGCCGCGAAACCGGACCTGATTATTACCGAGCCCAGCCGCCACGTTTCGGTGGAGCAGCTGGAGAAGATTGCGCCGACGGTCAGCATCGACCACCTGCAGGGCAGCGCGCCGCGCATCTATAGCAAGCTGGCGCAGCTCACCGGCACCCAGCCGCGGTTATTGATTCTCGAACGCCGCTATCAGGCGCAGATTGCCCGGCTGAAGTCGATTGTGGACACGCAAAAAATCGTGGTTTCGGTGATTCAGGCCAACAACGGCAAGGTTACCGTGCATCACTCTTATCATACGCTGGGCCGCGTGCTGCGCGATGCCGGATTTCGCTTTCCGCCGCTGATCGACAACATCCCCGATGGCCAGCGTATTGACGTCAGCGCCGAGCAGCTACCGGCGCTGGACGCCGATTTCGTATTTGCCACCTGGCGTTCCGATACCGGCGGCAGGCCGCAGGATGAGCTGCAGGCGATGGAGAGCGTGATGCCCGGCTGGTGCGACTTTATGCGAGCCTGCCGCACCGGGCGCTATATTCTGCTGCCGCGCGACGAGGTTATCTCTAACTCCTACGCCGCGCTGTCGCTGATGGTCGCCCAGGTGCAGTCGCACATTGCCGGTCGTCCTTTGCCCGAGGGATTGCAATGAAAACGGTGGTTAAAAGAGAGAAGGGACGGGTGGACCTGTTCGGTGAACGTTTTCGCGCTCGCGCGCATCAACTGTCGCCACGTTTGCTGGCGGTGGTGAGCTATATCAACGAAAACCGGGAAGCGGTGCTGGAGCGCACGGCTATGGAAATCGCCGCCGCGACGAATACCTCGGACGCCACGGTGGTGCGCGCCATCCAGGCGCTCGGCTTCGCCGGCCTGCGGGAGCTGAAGCAGACCATGGAGCGCTGGTTCGGCCCGTCGGCGACCTCGTCGGAAAAAATGATCTCCACGGTGAGCGCCTTGTCCAGCGACGTCAATTCGAGCATCGATTTCGTGCTGGACGGGCATCAGCGGGCCTGCGAAGTGCTGTCGCGCCCCGCCAACCGTGCGGCGGTGGCGCAGGCGGTGGCGCTGCTCACCGACGCCCGCCAGGTGGGGATTTTCGGGATCGGCGCCTCGGGCATTCTGGCGGAATATACCGCCCGGCTGCTGAGCCGCATCGGTCTGCCTTCGTACGTGATGAACCGCACCGGGTTTAGCCTCGCCGAGCAGCTGATCGGCCTGCAGCGCGGCGACGTGCTGATTATGATGGGGCAAAAGTCGCCGCACCGGGAGGGGATGACGACCCTGCGCGAGGCCCGGCGACTGGGAATACCGACGATTTTGCTGACCCAGGCGGTGGATTCCCGCTTTAGCCAGGAGGCGCAGGTGGTGATTGAGGTGCCGCGCGGCGGCGATAACGGTCGGGTGCCGCTGCACGGTACGGTGCTGGTATGCCTGGAGATGATTGTGCTGTCGGTCGCCTCCACCGCGCCGCAAAAAACGGTGAAATCGATGAAGCGGATCAATGAATTGCATCGGGCTATTGGTAAATCCGGCGGTAAACGAAGCTAAACGACAGATAATTTACCGTCGGGAAGGTTTCCGGTTGCATGCCATGCTGACTGTGTGTATTTTTATGCAAAATTAATGCATAAAACGGAGTTGTCATGGTTAAGAACTGGATGAAAGCATGTTGCCTGGTGGCAGCAATGATCGGCACCGCTCAGGCGGCTCAGCAAACGTATGTGGTGGGCTCCGGCGGCACCTATCGCCCGTTTGAATTTGAGAACAGCCAAAAACAGCTGGAAGGTTTTGATATCGATATCATTAAAGCGATCGCCAAAGCGGAAGGCTTTGATATCAAACTGGTCAATACGCCGTGGGAAGGGATCTTCGCCACCCTCAGTACCGGCGATCGCGACATTATTATTTCCGGGATCACCATCACCGATAAGCGTAAGCAAATGGTGGATTTCTCCGCCCCTTATTTCCCGGCTGAGCAGTCCATCGTCGTGCCGGCGGATTCGAAAGTCACCTCCCTTGAGGCGCTGAAAAATGAGAAAGTCGGCGTGGTGAACTCCAGCACCGGCGATATTGTGGTTTCCGAGGTGCTGGGTAAGAACAGCACGTCAATCAAGCGTTTTGATAATACCCCGCTGATGCTGCAGGAGCTGTTTGAAGACGGCGTAAGCGCCGCGGTCGGCGACGTCGGCGTGGTGAAATATTACATTAAGCAGCACCCCGAGAAGCAGTTCAAGCTGGTGCCGGATGCCAAATTTGAGCGCCAGTATTTCGGCATCGCGGTGGCCAAAGGCAACAGCGAGCTGCAGGCGAAAATAAACGCCGGTTTACAGAAGATCGTCGCTGACGGCACTTACGCCAAAATCTATAAAACCTGGTTCGACGAGAACGTTCCGACACTGCCAGCGCAGCAATAATTCGATTTTTGTTTTCATCACGGCTATCGACACTGGCGATAGCCGTATTTTTTAGGGAAGGGCTATGACGGGATTCCGTTGGGAGATCATTGAGGAGTACGGTCCGCTGTTTATGGACGGTGCCCTGATGACCATTAAATGTACCATTATCTGCGTGATCCTCGGCACCCTGTGGGGGCTGACCCTCGGGCTGGGGCGCATGGCGAAAGCCGAACATGGGGTATGGAAGTACGTTCTGCGTTACCTGGTGCAGTTTCCGGTGCGCTTTTACGTCAGCGCGTTTCGCGGCACGCCGCTGTTCGTGCAAATTATGGTGGTGCACTTTGCGCTGGTGCCGCTGTTTATCAATCCCCGCGACGGTTTGCTGGTGACCAGCGGCATGATGAGCGCCGATTTTGCCCGCGAGCTGCGCTCAAACTATGGCGCGTTTCTCTCCTGTATCGTGGCGATTACGCTGAACGCCGGGGCTTACGTGTCGGAGATCTTCCGCGCCGGGATCCAGTCGATCGATAAGGGGCAAATGGAAGCTTCCCGCGCGCTGGGAATGCCGTGGTGGAAAACCATGCGTCAGGTGATTCTGCCGCAGGCGTTTCGCCGCATACTGCCGCCGCTGGGCAACAACGCCATCGCCATCGTCAAGGACTCCTCGCTGGCGTCGGCTATTGGTCTGGCGGACCTGGCCTACGCCGCGCGCACCGTTTCCGGCGCTTACGCCACCTACTGGGAACCCTACCTGACCATCTCTCTGGTGTACTGGGTTATTACTTTCCTGCTGGCGCAGCTGGTTAACCGTCTGGAAAAGAGGTTTGGCAAAAGTGATTCACATTAACAATCTGCACAAGCGCTTCGGCGACAGCCACGTTCTGCGCGGCATCAGCTGCGATATTAAGCCACAGGAAGTGGTTTGTATCATCGGGCCGTCCGGTTCCGGGAAAAGCACCTTCCTGCGCTGCATGAACGCGCTGGAAACCGTTAGCGAAGGCGAAGTCGAGGTGAACGGCTATGCCGCTCACGATCGCGCGACCGACCTGAATAAGATGCGGGAAAGCGTTGGTATGGTTTTTCAGCGCTTCAATCTGTTCCCGCACAAAACGGTGCTGGAAAACCTGATTATGGCCCCGATGAGCCTGCGCGGCATGGCGCGTGCGGAGGCAACGCATCTGGCGGAAGAGCTGTTGGCGAAAGTCGGACTGAGCGATAAGCGCGACGCCTGGCCCTCCAGCCTTTCCGGCGGCCAGCAGCAGCGCGTGGCCATCGCGCGCGCGCTGGCGATGAAGCCATCGATTATGCTGTTTGATGAGCCCACTTCGGCGCTCGATCCTGAGCTGGTGGGCGACGTGCTGGAGGTGATGAAAAATCTCGCCAGCGAAGGGATGACCATGGTGATCGTAACCCACGAGATGGGCTTTGCCCGCGAAGTGGCCGACCGGGTTATCTTTATCGACCAGGGCATCATTCAGGAAGAGGGTAAACCGGCGCAGATCTTTGGCGCGCCGACTAACCCGCGCACCGCCGCGTTTTTAAGTAAAGTGCTGTAACGACTCCCGGCCCCGGCGCGCGACGGCGCTGCCGGGGAGAAGACCTTACGCGGGCGATGAGGGCGCTTTCGTTCTGTCAAACCGTGACTGCCCTTAAGCGTTACTGCGCCGCCTCGCGAATATCATCCCTCTCTTCTTCGCGCTCACGTTCGTCCGCCAGTAGCGCTTTTTCGTTTTTACCCAGGCATTGAATCAGCAGGAACAGCGCGCCGCTGACAAACAGCGTGATAAGCAGGCCGTCATAGCCCGAGACGCTAATCAACAAGCCGCTGACCACCGGGCCGGCCACGCTGCCTGCAGACCAAAAGAAGCCCAGCAGGGCGTTGATCATAATCAGCTTCTGCCCGGAGAAGGTTTTCCCGGCGCGGACCAGCGATAGGGTATAGAGCGCCCCCGCCGCGGCGCCGAGAATCAGGCAGCCGACAATCAGCTGGATGTACGATGCCAGCAGGAACGGCAGGGCCAGCAGGGCGAGGCAGAAGACCATTGCGCAGGTCAGATGTACGCGGCGGATGCCGAAGCGGTCGGCAATCCAGCCCAGCGGCGCCTGAAATACGGCATCGCCGGTAAGTACTACCGTAACCAGCAATACCGCCGTCACTTCATTCAGCCCTTTATCCATACCGTAAAGCGGCAGCAGCGCCAGTATGCTGGCATCAAAAAAGGCAAAGCAGAAAACGCCGGAAGCCAGCACCGGTAAAAAAGCGCCGAGGCTGCGCCAACTGGCCCGTTCCGCCAGCCGTTCGCGGCTGCCTGTTGGCAGGTGGCGCAGCATCAGCAGGCAGGCGAGGGTCACCACGCCGACCAGCAGCAGCGTCCAGGATTGCCAGGCCTCTCCGGCGGAGATCAGCAGCGGCCCCGCCAGCTGACAGCCGGTAAAGGCGGAGGCATAAATGCCGGTCAGGGTGGCCCGATTTTTCCCCGCCGCGCCGCCGGTGATCCAGCTTTCGCCAATGACGATAATTACCCCTGACGCCAGGCCGGTCACCAGACGCGGCAGCAGGAGATGAAGCATATCAAACGACAGGCAGGAGGCGATCGTAGCTGCCGCCAGCGCCACCAGGCTGACGGAGAGCAGAAGCCCCATCTCGAAACGCCGGCACAGCGCGGGTGAGAGGAAGGAGGAGATCATCATCCCCGCTGGCGGAAGCGCGGCCAGCAGGCCGACGTAAACGGTATCAATCTGCTGCTGCGCCAGCTCCAGACTGATTAAGGGCACCGTGTATCCGGTGATAAATCCCACTAATGAAGCCGCCATGATCATCGCCAGCGTGGGGGCAAGACGATTCTGCTCTGGGTTGAACATTTTATTTTCGGTTAAGGAGGTCTGTAGAGTGAATTATTCGGCAAAACGCCAGTATAGCTGCATAATAATTAATCGCACGCCTTATGTCACCGTTGATATGACTACAAAAAAACGCAGTGCAGGCCGATGCCGCGCAGGGGCGCGTTGGCGCTGGGTTTGGCGGAAGTTGTCAGCGAGCGGGCGAAAGGATATAACCAATAGGCTAGCGGGTTACCCGTAGCCCTAAAAAATCGCATAAAACACTCGTTCAGCGCTGAAGCTGTGCAGGAAAGGAGTATGTCATGGCTGTGTCCCCTTCACTGATCGCCGAGGCCATTCGCTGGCGACGTGATTTTCATGCTTGCCCTGAGCTGGGGTATCAGGAACAGGAAACGTCGCGCCGGGTGGCTGAACTGCTCGCTTCATTTGGCCTTCAGGTGCATCGCGGGCTGGCGGGTACGGGCGTGGTCGCGACGCTGGAGAACGGCCCGGGTCCGGTAATTGGCCTGCGGGCCGATATGGATGCGCTGCCGATAAACGAGCTGAGCGGCGTCGGCTATAAATCGCGAAATCCGGGCGTGATGCACGCCTGCGGCCACGATGGTCACAGCGCGATGCTGCTGGCGACGGCGGCGCATCTGGCACAAACCCGATGCTTTCGCGGCACCGTGCACTTTGTTTTTCAGCCTGCTGAAGAGAACCTGGGCGGCGCGCGTAAAATGGTGGAAGAGGGGCTGTTTGCGCGCTTCCCGATGGATGCCATTTACGCGCTGCACAACTGGCCGGGTATGCCGCTGGGCCAGGTGGCGATCGGCAGCGGAGCGATGATGGCCTCTCTCGATGCGTTTGAAATCACCCTGACCGGCAAGAGCTGCCATGCGGCGATGCCGGAGCGCGGGGCGGACCCGATTGTCGCCGCGGCGCAGCTGATTATGGCGCTGCAAACCATTCCGTCGCGCCGCCTGTCGCCGCAGGAATCCACGGTGGTAAGCATTACCCAGATTTCCGGCGGGGAGGCGATTAACGTGCTGCCGGATAAAGTCGTGCTGCGCGGCACCTTTCGCTGCCTGAACAACCAGGTGCGCGAGCGGGTCAGGGGGCTGATCGAGAGCTATGTCGCCGCCCAGCCGCAGGTATCAGACGTGGAAGGCAAAATCGCCTGGTATCCCGGCTATCCGGTGACCACCAACCATCCTGCTGAAGCGCAGAAAGTTCGTGAGGTGGCGAGTGCGCTTCTGGGCGAGTCGGCGGTGATCTGGAACGGTAATCCGTCCATGGCATCGGAAGATTTTGCCTGCATGCTGGAGGCCTGCCCGGGCGCTTATTTCTGGATCGGCACCGATGGCGAGACGGCGTCAAAGCCGCTGCATAATGCCGGCTATGATTTTAACGATGAACTGATTCCGCACGGCGTGGCGCTGTGGACGACGCTGGTGGAGACGCTGCTGGCGTAAGAGACCGATCCCGGAGGCGATGCTGCGCATCTGTCCGGGCTACCGGCCCGCAGACGGCACTGAACCCGTAGCCCGGGCAAGGCGCGTTGCGCGCCGCCCCCGGGAGCCGCGCGCAGAGTGGCAGAGTTTCCCGGAGGCGATGCTGCGCATCTGTCCGGGCTACCGATCCGCAGACGGCACTGAACCCGTAGCCCGGGCAAGGCGCGTTGCGCGCCGCCCCCGGGAGCAAAACTTGATATGGAGGGAGAAGCGCGTCTCTCCCTCCGGTGTTTTACACGTTCACGGCCGCTTTCAGGCGGGCTTTCATCTCGCTGTAGCTGTTCCATGCATACTGCTCGGCCCAGCGCTGATCCGCAATAGCCTCTACCTTCACCGCACAATATTTGGTTTCCGGCGTTTTCGAGATCGGATCGAGATTATCCTGCGTCAGCTCGTTACAGGCACCCACCCACCACTGGTAGGTCATATACACCGCGCCCTGGTTAATGCGATCGCTAATGTCGGCGCGGGTAATCACCTTACCGCGTCGCGAGCTCACCCACACCAGCTGCTGATCGGCGATGCCGAGACGCTGCGCGTCGGCGCGATTGATTTGCACCCGGCCCGGCTCATCGGCAAGCGACTGCAGGGCCGCGCAGTTACCGGTCATCGAACGGCACGAGTAGTGGCCCACTTCGCGCACGGTACAGAGCACCAGCGGGTAGGCTTCATCCGGGGTTTCGGCCGGCGCTCGCCACGGGGCGGCAAACAGCTGGCCTTTGCCGGTCGGCGTGTCGAAGAGATTATCTTTATACAGCCACGGCGTACCGGGGTGATCCAGCGTCGGACACGGCCACTGAACGTGGTTCATATCGCCCATTTTTTCATAAGTGACGCCGTAGAACAGGGGGCAAAGCTCGCGCATTTCGTCCCAGATTTGCTGGTTATTGTCGTAATGCATCGGGTAGCCCATTTCGCTGGCCAGCAGGCAAATGATTTCCCAGTCGCGCTTAACGTTGCCGGTGGCGATAACCGCCTGCTCGAAGCGCTGGAAACCGCGATCGGCGCAGGTGAAGACGCCGCCGTGTTCGCCCCAGGAGGTGGCGGGCAGCAGCACATCGGCGATCTCTGCGGTTTTGGTCATAAAGATATCCTGCACCACCACGAAATCGAGCGCCTCAATCCCTTTGCGCACCAGGCCCAAATCGGCTTCCGTTTGCAGCGGATCTTCCCCCATGATGTAGTAGGCTTTGATTTCGCCGGCCAGCGCTTTGTGCGGCACTTCGGTGATTCGGGTGCCGACCTGGTCGTCCATGACCGCCGGGTTAACGCCCCATGCTTTAGCAAACTTATCGCGAACGCTGGCGTCGGTGACGTCCTGGTATCCGGGGAACATATTTGGCAATACGCCCATATCGCAGGCGCCCTGAACGTTGTTTTGCCCGCGCACCGGGCCTACGCCGACGTTGGCGCGTCCGAGGTTACCGGTTAACAGCGCGAGGCTGGCCAGCCCTCTGACGACGTCCACCGCCTGGCCGAACTGGGTGACGCCCATGCCCCACATAATGGTCGCGGAGGGGGCGGCGGCAAACATGCGCATCGCCTGGCGAATTTCAGCGGCCGGCACGCCGACTATTTCCTCAACGGCTTCAGGTGAATAGTCTTTTACCGTTTCGCGATAGGCGTCGAGCCCCTCGGTAAAACGGTCGACGTAATCGTGGTTATAGAGATCCTCTTCCAGCAGGACGTGGGCGAAGGCGTTGACCAGCGCCATGTTGCTGCCGTTGTTGAGCTGCAGATGGCGATCGGCGATGCGCGCGGTTTCGATACGGCGCGGGTCGCAGACGATGATTTTCGCGCCGTTTTCCCGGGCTTTAATCACCCGGCGGGCGACGATAGGGTGGGAGTCGGCGCAGTTATAGCCGAAGACCAGCAGGCATTTTGAGTTTTCGATATCGCTGATCGAGTTGCTCATCGCGCCGTTACCCAGCGCCAGCTGAAGTCCGGCTACCGACGGGCCGTGGCAGACGCGGGCGCAGCAGTCGACGTTATTGGTGTGGAGCACGCCGCGGGCGAACTTCTGCATCACATAGTTGGTTTCATTGCCGGTACCGCGGGATGAACCGGTCGTCATAATGGCGCGCGGGCCATGCTTCTCCTTTATTTCACGCAGTTTTTTCGCCGTATAGCGGATAGCTTCATCCCAGCTTACCGGGGTGAATTTGCCGCCTTTTTGATAGCGAATCATCGGCTGCTGCAGACGCGGCGTCAGCAGCTGGGTATCGTTGAGAAAATCCCAGCCGTAATAGCCTTTAAGGCACAGCTGATTTTGGTTGGTGACGCCATCAGCGGCTTCGGCTCGGATAATTTTATTGTTTTCGACGACCAGCTTAAGTTTGCAACCGGCCCCGCAATAAGGGCAAACGCTCGTGATTTTTTTCATCAGTAACAGACCTGTTAACAGTGAATAAACAACAACGGACAGACCGGGCCCGGCCCGCCGGTGTCAGGGCGCCATAAGCCAGCGTACCGGCAAATGACGCATGCGTTATGCACAGCGCGTGCCAAAAATTAATTCATTGAATATAAAGATAATATTTGTTCGGAAAAGAGATGGCGGCAGTGATGTCGACACTAATGACGATGACATGACGCCCGGGCGGGCGTCATGGCGGGAAAATCAGGCCAGCTTCTGCCGCAGCCGCGCGAGGGTGTCGGCGGGTAAACCGACTTCTTCGGCGGCGGCGCAAATCGCCTGCCAGCTTCCGGCGTCCAGCGGAATGCCCTCCGCCAGGCGCTGCTGGCGGTTAGCCTCTTCCCACTCGCCCGGGGCCAGAATCGGCGCGTCAGGCTCGTGCGGCGACTGTTTACACCAGTCGATAAACGCTTCGGTCTCGCGCTGCATATCCGGCGCATCGAACGCTTCCGGGCTGAGAATAATGGTGGTCATGCAGTTGAAGATAGCGTCCACGCTGCCCTGCAGCGTCTCCTGATGCGAAGTTTTACCGCCGGATACCGCGCCGCCGATAATTTCGCACAGCGTCGCCAGCGCGTAGCCTTTGTGTTCGGCAAAGGTCAGCAGCGCCCCCAGCGGCGACGTCTGCATCACCGCCGGGTCGGTCGTGGGGACGCCGCGAGCGTCGATCAGCGACCCTGCGGGGACCGGCACGCCTTTATGCCAGGCAACGCGGGTTTTACCAAAAGCGATGGCGCTGGTGGCGTAATCCAGCAGCAGCGGCGGATGGCCGGCGCGCGGAAAAACCACGCACAGCGGGTTCGTGCCGAAGCGGCTATCTTTGCCGCGGAACGGGGCGACCATCACGTTGCCAACCACGTTTACGAAATGGATAGAGATCATTCCGGCGGCGGCGCACTGTTCCGCCCAGTAGCCGATGCGGCCAATATGATGCGCATTGCGCAGCGCCACGGCGGCCATACCGTGCTGTTTCGCCTTCTCAATACCGATCTGCATGGCTTCATGGGCCACGACCTGGCCGAAGCCGCCGTTGCCGTCCAGCGTGACAACCGCACCCGCGTCCTTCATCACGCTGGCGTGGCGGTTGAGCTGCAGATAGCCCTGCGCGTGGGATCGTACGTAGCTCGGGATCATGCCTACGCCGTGGGAGTCATGCCCGGCCAGGTTGGCGGCAACCAGATGGTCGGCGATAAGCGACGCTTCGGTGGGGGAGCTTCCCATATGGGCGAAAAGGGTTTTAACAAAATGATGCAGATCCGTGGCCTGGAAGCGATGTCCTGTTTGCACTGATTCTCTCCTGTGAGTGGGTTGCGGATTATTGTTTTAGTGTGTTTGCCGTTCCATGCTGCGCTGAGCAACGGCGAAGATCAAGGTTTGCGCGCGGCTGTCGTTACGCTGGGCGATCATCTCCAGAGAACAGGGGAGAAATAAAAAATAGGGGGGAGATATTTTTCTCTGCAGTCGGGGATAATTATCCCGCCGGTTTTGGCGCTTCGCAGAATTAGTGATAACGATAATAATTATCATCAGCTCTGGACAGCCAGAGGCAAATAATTGCACTCTGTATTAAGGATGCCAACCGATGGGAAAATGAAGCGCATGCGTAAAGGTAAAATTATTGTTTTAATTTTGATGGTGTTTTGTATTCTTATTTTTGCAATTGTTGTCGCCTGGTTTTTACTGTCCAAAGACAATTATGCCGTACCGGAAAATGCGGCGACAGAAAATGCGGTGCTGCAGGTGGCGGGTTTAACCGGCAACGAACCTCGCGATCCGCAGGCGCTGAAATCGCTCTATGCAAAACGGGTGATCGTCCGTCAGGTTAATCTGGATAGCGGCCAGTTTGTTGCGCCGGGAGAGGATACCGCTGGGCAAAAAGGCTGCGGTGAACCGGCAGTAGCGCAGAACCCGACGCCTATTCGCCAGCGCTGCCCGCGGGCAGTGGTTTATCTTATTCGCAATAATGATAATGAAATTCAGCAGGTTATACTGCCCTTTTACGGTAAAGGGGCAAAATCGATGATGTATGGCCTGATCGCGCTGGCTACCGATGGTCGCACGGTAAAAGACCTGCTGTATTATCAGCAAAATGAGACGCCGCTGCTGGGCGCGCGCGTGACAGATCCCGAATGGCGTCGCCAATGGCCGGGCAAAAAAATACGCGATAATAACGGCCAGCCGGCGCTGAAGGTCGTACAAAATACTCCTGGCCAGCACGATGATTACACCGTGGATGGTATCAGCGGCGCGACGTTAACCTCCGTCGGCGTCGAGAAGAGTATTAATTATTGGGTGGGTGAGCAGGGCTACGGCAATTTTCTCCGGCAGCTACAGCATAACCCTGAGATATTACGCCGTTAATATCGAACAAGCCAAAATATGCCTCATAACCGGCGCGAAGATCGCGCCGGTTTTTTTTATGCGCTCACGACAGCTATTTCGCGCAAGCCAGGCGTCGCTCACGCGCTAATAACGGATAGTTATTAATAATTATTTCTTTGCAACATTTTACATAAATTGTCACAGGTTGACATTTTCATGATCCAGGTCATGTACATTGCGAGTAAAAATGACAACGATAATCATTATCATTAACTCGCAAGGGATTTGTCATGACCGGCCCTCGTTCCTTCCTGCTGCTGATGCTGTTGAGCCTGTTGTTTGGCAGCGCGTGCGCGATGGCGCAGACCCAGTATGCGCCTTATATCGAAGATATCGAGCAACGTCTTGATAAAACGGCAGAATTTTATCAGCAGCAAAAAAATACCGACGCGCGGCGCGAAGTGCAAATGGCCTACTTTGAAGTGTTTGAAAACCTTGAAGGGCCAATTCGGATCAATATCTCGGCGCGTAAGAGCTACGAGATGGAGAGCACTTTCGGCGAGATCCGCCGCATGATCGGTGAAGGCAAACCGATCGGCGAGGTGCAGGCACGTATCGACGGGCTGAAGCAGGCGCTGCGTGAAGTTGAGCCGGTGCTGGACGGCGGGCATCGGCTGGTGGCGGAAGAGCAGCATACCGCGCTTACGCGCGATGACATTGCGCAGCACTGGCAGGAGAGCTTCCGCACCCTTGACGACAGGCTGGCGCAGGCGGTAACGGAGTATCAGGCCGGCAACTACGCGCAGGCCAGCCAGCAGGTGCAGCAGGCGCAGTATCAGGGATTTAAAAACTCCGGAATGGAAACCTCGGTGCGGCAAAATCGCTCGGCGAAGGAAGCGGCCGCCATTAACCAACAGTTTAGCGCGCTGCTGACTCTGGCCGCCCAGCCTGACCGCCTGAACGAGGTGTCGTATCAGGTCACCACGCTATTACAGGATCTGGAAGACATTCTGCCGGGTCTGCCAACCACCCGCGACGATCGGCCGATGGGCGCTCCCTCTGGCGCCGATAACGCCGCGCTGGCTGATGAAACGACCGCCCGCGCGGACTGGGCAAGCGTCGCCCAGGGGATTAACCAGAGCATCAACGCCGCGCTAACGCGCTATCAAAATGGGGAAGGGCAGGAGGCGATCCTCGACGTACAGGACACCTATTTCGACCGCTTTGAAGCCACCGGGATGGAGAACAAAATCGGTTCTCGCGATGCGGCCTTTAAAACTTCTCTGGAGGCCCATTTTACCCGTATGGTCAGCCTGATGAAGGCCGGACAGCCGCAGGAGAGGCTGGCCGCGGAAGCCGCCGCCCTTGAGGCGGATCTGCAAAAAGCGGTCACCATGCTTGGCGAAGGCGAAGAGACCCAGTGGAGCCTGCTGCTCTATAGCCTGATGATCATCGTGCGCGAAGGGCTGGAAGCGCTGCTGATTGTGGCGGCTATCGTCGCGTATCTGGTTAAAAACAACCATCACGACAAACTGCCGCTGATCCGCCAGTCGGTGATGGTGGCGCTGGTCGCCAGCGTGGCGACGGCGTTTATCTTCCAGCTGCTGTTTACTCAATCCGGCGCCAGCCGCGAGCTGCTGGAGGGGATCACTATGCTGATTGCGGTAGTGATGCTGTTCCTTATGAGCTACTGGCTACTGTCCAAAGTTGAAGCCCGCCACTGGAAGGCCTGGCTTGAGGGCAAACTCTCCCATTCGCTGTCGCGCGGTTCGCTGGTGGGACTGTGGTTAACCAGCTTCCTTGCGGTCTACCGCGAGGGGGCCGAAACGGTGCTGTTCTATTACGCCCTGATTGGCGATGCCCAGGGGCTGCCGGGCCATCTTGCCATCGGCGCCGGGTTTGTTATCGGCTGTGTCGTTCTGCTGATCGCCTGGCTCGTCATGCGCTACTCGGTGGTCCGGCTACCGCTCAAACCCTTCTTCCTGTTCACCGGCGGTTTTATGTACCTGATGGCGTTTGTCTTCGCCGGAAAAGGGGTACTGGAACTGGTGGAGGGCAAACTATTTCAGCCAACGCTGATCGCCGGAATACCGGAAATCAGCTGGCTGGGAATTTACCCCTATGTGGAAACGCTATTGCCGCAGGGCATATTGCTGCTCGCGGCGCTGGCGGCGCTATGGATCATGCGCCGTCGTCAGGCACCCGCTGAAACCATAAAAACGCATTGCTAACCATTTTAAGACGAGAGGATGAGTCAGATGACCATGAAGAAGACCCTGATGATCAGCGCCACCCTGGCCAGTATCTTCACCGCGCCCGCGGCGCTGGCCTTTAAAGAGTATCCGGCCGGCGAGCCGGTCACCATGAATGAAATGGAGATCGCCGCGGTTTACCTGCAGCCTATTGATATGGAGCCGCGCGGCATGGGGCTGCCGGCAGCGAAGTCGGATATCCATCTGGAAGCGGATATTCACGCGGTAGAAGGCGGTAAAAATGGTTTTGGCGCAGGTGAATGGATCCCTTATCTGACGATCTCCTACACCCTGGTCAATAGCGATACCGGCGAAAAACAGGAAGGCACCTTTATGCCGATGGTGGCGAGCGACGGCCCGCACTACGGCGCGAACATCAAGATGATGGGCGTGGGTAACTATAAAGTCACCTACCACATTGACCCGCCGTCGAAAGCCGGGATGCACCGCCATACCGATAGTGAAACCGGCGTCGGCCGCTGGTGGAAGCCGTTTGATGTGAGCTATGAGTTTAAATATGTCGGTCTGAACTAAGCGTCTCCGGAGGCTCAGATTGTTGACAAAGCGCGCTCTGCTGCAAATCTCCGTTTCGCATCCGCGATCCTGTGGTAACGCATAACTTGCTGATATTACTTTTTTGTAAGCAGAGTGAGGCGTTAGCCGCCAGAAATGCGACGCCATCGTTAAAGCAGGGTTGTCATCAGTCTCAGCATCCTCAGATGCGAGTGTTTTCACGCAGGATGGCCGGGCGGTCATCCTGCGGCGTGTTATTCATCCGCCGTACTGAGTTAAAGTCATGAGCTATTTTTTCGTCACGACGCTACAGGCCTTTTTCTGCATTGCGCTGCTTTCCGCCGTACTCTGGGCGCGCGGCGCGCCTCCCGTCCTGCGTCCGCTGGTCTGGACGCTGCTTACCGCGCTGGGCTGCGGACTACTGACCGGGTTGTATATTCGCCCGAGCCAGACGCTGGAGCTTCTGCTGGTCGGCGCTGAAATCCTCGTATCGCTGCTGTTTTTACTGAGCTTCAGCTGGTCTTCGCCGCGCGTTCGCTATCTGTGGCAATGGCTCCTCACTTTCGGCGCAGCCCGGCACTGGGCGCTGGACCCGAACCTGGGCGGATTGACCTCCACGCACGTTCTGAACACCGATCTGCTGCTGAATATCACCGCGCTGGCTGCGGCGTTCGCGCTGCTGTGCCTTGCCTGCGCGCTCTGCGCCATGCTGCTGCGCAGAATGCGCGGCTTCTACTGGCCGCTGGCCCTGCTGCTGTTGGTCCTGCTGTGGCTACCGCTCGGCGGTAACCTGCTGCTGCTGTTGATGAAGCTACAGGTGCTACCGCTGCTGAAACCGCTGCTGAGCTTTGTCGCCAGGGTGACCAACAACGCGGCGATGTATAACTGGGCCGCCGCCGCGATACTGCTGCTGCTGTGTCTGTGCTGGATCCCGGCGCTACGCCGCTATTATCGGGCGGTTAAAGCCGCGGAGGCCCCCATCTCCCGCCGCCTTGCGCTGGCCGAACGCCGTAAAGCCAGCCGTTTGTGGTTGACCACCGTTTGCTGCGCGCTGGCGATTATCGGCGGCCAGCTATGGTGGAATCTGGTGGCTTCGCAGCCGCCGCGCTTGTCCGAGGCGCAGGCGGTTACGCTGGCCGCCGACGGCCAGGTGCATATTCCGGTCGAGCAGGTTCGAGATGGCAAACTGCATCGCTTCGTCTGGGTGGCGGACGACGGCAAAGCGATTCGCTTTTTTATCATTAACCGCTATCCCGATAAGCTGCGCTTTGGCGTGGTGTTTGACGCCTGCCTGCTGTGCGGCGATCAGGGCTACGTTATGGAAGGCAATCAGGTGATTTGTGTCGCCTGCGGTGTGCACATTTTTATCCCCTCGATTGGCAAGCCCGGCGGCTGTAACCCGGTGCCGATCGACGGCTGGCGCAACGATGACAAACAGCTGACGATACCCGGCGCGGCGCTGGCCGGCGGAGGTAACTATTTCTCTACCGTCCTGACGATTAACGTCACCGACCCGGTGGATGGCTCCACCCTGACCAACACCCGCGCCGACTACAAATACAGCTATGGCGGTAAAACCTGGTTCTTCTCCTCTGAAGCCAACTATGACCGTTTCCGCAATGCGCCAGAGCAGTTTGTGCCCGACGCGGTGAAGGAGGAGTAACCATGCTGTGGCGAATGATCTACCAGTCGTGGGGGCGCAACCTGCGGCGCAAAGCGCTGGCGGTATTGACCGTGTTTCTGGCGACCAGCCTGATCTCGGCGCTGCTGGCGGTCTCTATCGATATCGGCGACAAGATGTCCCGCGAGCTGAAATCCTACGGCGCCAATATTTTAATTGAGCCCGCCGGGCAGGCGGCGCTGCCCGCGCTGTTCAGCGAGCAAAGCAACCCGCTGGCCAGCGACGACTTTCTTGATGAATCCGAGCTGCCGAACATCAAAGATATTTTCTGGCGCAATAACATCGTTGGCTTTGCCCCGATGCTCGGCGGCGAGGTAAACGTTGCAGGACAGGATATTCGCGTGCTGGGCACTTTTTTTAGCCAGCCGGTCAGTATCCCGGATGAAGAGGGGTACGAGACCGGACAGCGGACGGTCAGCCCCTTCTGGCAGGTGACCGGCGCATGGCCGCAGGAGCCGGTCGGCGAGACGCCGCAAACGCTGGTCGGTCACGCGCTGGCGCGAAACTACGGCTGGCAGCCCGGCGATCGCCTGGCCCTCAACGTTGCGGATAGGGTGCTGAACGTCCAGGTGAGCGGTATTTTGTCCAGCGGCGGCGATGAGGATAACCAACTGGTGATGCCGCTTAGCGTCGTGCAGCAGCTGCTCGGTCTACCGGGAAAAGTGCAGGCGATCCGCGTCTCGGCGCTGACGGTACCGGAGAACGAGCTGTCGCGCCGTGCCCGTGAGGATCTCGAGGCGCTGAATGCCGAAGAGTACGATCTCTGGTACTGCACCGCCTACGTATCGTCCATCGCCCACCAGCTGGAAGAGGCCATTTCCGGCGCCGAGGTGCGTCCGGTCTGGCAGGTTGCTGCTTCGGAAGGTGTGGTTATCGACAAAATTCAGCTGCTGATGGGGGTGGTGACTCTGGCCGCGCTGGCTGCGGCGGCGATGGGCATCGCCTCGTTGATGACCAGCACGATTATGGAGCGCGCCAAAGAGATTGGTCTCATGAAAGCGCTGGGCGCCCGCCAGTGGCAAATTTTGCTGCTGTTTTACCTTGAGGCGGCGCTGGGCGGCCTGGTCGGCGGCGCATTGGGCTGTATCGCCGGTTGGGGGCTGGCAAAGGCTATTGGCCTGATGCTGTTTGCTACGCCGCTGAATTTTGCCTGGGTGGTGGTGCCCTGCGTGCTGGTGATAGCGGTGCTGATTGCTTTAATCGGTACCTGGTTCCCGGCCCGCCGGATCGCTCGTCTTTACCCTGTGGAGGTGCTATATGGCCGCTAAGCGCGACATGCTGTGGCTGCTGGTGTGGCGAGCGCTGCGGCTGAGAATGCAGCGGGTCAGCGTGGTGTTTGCCGCGCTGGCGGTAGGGGCGACCATCGTGACCGCACTCTCCGCCGTGTGGTTCGATATCAATAGCAAAATGAGCGAAGAGCTGCGCACCTTCGGCGCCAATTTTTATATTGGTCCGGGCCACGGCGCCAGCATGCCGCAGCCGGAGCTTCAGGCCATTCTTGATGGCGCGCCGGCGGGCCTGATTCACGGCGCCAGTCCGTGGCTGTACGGTACGGCGCGTACTGAGCTGGAGAAAGTGGTGATGGTCGGGGTGTGGTTTGAGTCGCTGCAAAAGCTGGTGCCTTACTGGCAGGTCAACGGCAGCTGGATCGGCGTCAGCTTTGACGATCGCAACGCGATGATTGGCGTCAAACTGGCGCAGCGCCTGGCACTGAATGTTGGCGATAGCGTGACGCTGGTAGACCATAGCCGGCGTAAGACGCTGCTGATTAAAGGCATCGTAGAGGCGGGGGACGCGACCGACAATATGCTGATCGTCAGCCTCGATGTGGCGCAGTCCTGGCTGCAAAAGCCCGGCGCGATCAGTCACGGGCTGCTTAGCGTCAGCAATGACCTGGGCCAGGTGGAGCGCTATGCCAGCCAGCTGCAGCATCAGTACCCGAACCTTGAGATTCGTCCGGTGCGCAAAGTGTCGGCTTCCGAGGGGCAGGTGCTGGATAAAATTAAGGGGCTGATGGGGCTGGTGTCGATGGTGATCCTCGCGCTGTCGTCCCTGTGCGTTAACACCACCCTGATGGCGATTGTCGGTGAGCGGGCGAAAGAGTTTGCGCTGCAAAAAGCGCTGGGCGCCAGCAACGGCGATATTACCCGCCAGATGCTGCTGGAGACCAGCATTATTACCCTCGCGGCGGTGGTCTGCGGCTGGGGGCTGGGCTATCTGCTGGCGCAGCTGCTGGGACTAACGGTGTTTAACGCCAGCATCTCGCTGCGTCTGCCGGTGCTGCCGCTGACCCTGGTTCTGTCTTTACTGGTCGCCCTGCTGGCGGCCATTGTTCCGGTGCGGCGCGCGGTGAGCGTCGAACCGGCGAAAGTGCTGAAAGGAGAGTAACGCCATGACCGTCACGTCTTTGCGTCAAATGGCGATTGAAACGCGTCATTTATATAAGCGGTTCGGGGAAGTTACGGCGCTGGAGGATATTAATTTGCGCATCGCACGCGGCGAGTTTGTTGCCATCATGGGCGCCTCCGGTTCCGGCAAAACGACCCTGATGAACATTCTTACCTGTCTGGATACCGCCAGTGAAGGACAGGTGATCCTGGATGGCACCGACGCCGCGGCGTTGGATGAAGAGGGGCGCCGTCGCTTTCGCGCGCAGAAAATTGGCCTCGTCTTCCAGCAGTTCCATCTCATCCCGTTTCTGACGGCGCTGGAAAACATCATGCTGGCGCAGCATTACCACAGCGTGGTGGATGAGAGCGCCGCCAGAGCGGTGCTGGCTCAGGTGGGACTTGAGCATCGCGTGACCCATTTACCGAGCCAGCTGTCGGGCGGGGAACAGCAGCGCGTCTGCATTGCCCGGGCGCTGGTTAACGAGCCGCCGGTTATTTTTGCCGATGAGCCGACCGGTAACCTTGACGAAGAGAACGAGCAGCGGGTGCTGGATCTGCTGACAGATTTACACCGCCAGGGGCGAACCATTGTGATGGTGACCCACAATCCGGCGCTGGGTCAATTCGCTGACCGCATCGTGCGTTTGCAGCACGGAAAGTATCTCGGCGAGGAGGTGAATCATCATGCGCATGCCTGAAGTGATGCTGTTTCTGACGCTGGCGCTGCTTAGCGGCTGCAAAGAAGAGAAGCTGGCTCGCGGCGAAACGGCGCCTGCGCTGGCGGCATTCGATTTACAGGAGTCGCCGGTCAGCCTCGATCGTTGGCGAGGGAAGGCGGTCTATCTTAATTTCTGGTCCGCAGGCTGCGGCGGCTGTCTGGCGGAGATGGATACCCTGCAGGCGCTCAGCCAGCGCTGGCCGGATAAGCTGGTGGTGGTGGGGGTGAATACCGATCCGGATACCGTGGATATCGCGCCGCTGCTGGCGAAGCATGGGATTAGCTATCCGGTGCTGCGCGATCGGCTGAAAATAACTCAGGAGCGCTATCAGGTTATCGGTACGCCAACATCAATATTAATTGATGGCGACGGTAGGGTGCTGGACTGGCATCAGGGGATGCGTAAGCCCGATGAACTACGAACGGTTTTGCGCCAGCTGGCGCAACGGTAAATTCCCCTGCTCGTGCTGCGCTTAGCCAGGCTACGGATTCACACCGTCAGCGGTCCCGTAGTCCGGGTAAGGCGTCAGCCGCGACCCGGGAGTTTTCGCTTATACATACTGACTCCGTAGCGTCGGCTATCAGCCGCTGCCATTCATGATATGGAAGTCAGCGATTTACCGCGTCCTGCGCCAACAAGTTTTATTCGTTTATTTAAGAATGCCTTATTCGGCAGGTTTAAAAACAGAAAAACTTAATCTTTTCTTAATATTTCATCACCTCAACGTTTTAGGCTTTTGCCAAATCTCAATCACCATCATTTAAATTACGTCAGCGTCACAAAAGCCGTAAAAAAACATTCCCAGGCGTTGCAAGGTTCTTACGTCACGCTATATGTTAAATTTACATTTAATAAATGATGCTTAAAGGTTGATTTTATGTATATGAAAATTAGTGGCTTAGTGATTTCACTGACGGCCATATTCTCCGGTCAGGCCTTTGCTGCGCTCCCTCAGGGCTATCCGGCGGATTATCAAAAGGTCGTGGATGCGGGGATTAAAGAAGGCAAGGTGGTGATTTACTCAACCACGGATACTAAGGCCGCAGGTCCGTTAATTAAAGGTTTTGAAGCGCAATATCCCGGCATTAAAGTTGAATATAACGATATGAACAGTACCGAATTGTACAACCGTTATATCAGCGAGCAGGCAGCGGGCGGCGGAAGCGGCGATGTGGTCTGGAGTTCTTCAATGGATACGGCGCTGAAGCTTGCCACCGATTATGCGGAGCAGTATGCCTCCCCGGAACAAGATAAGCTGCCGAAATGGGCGGTCTGGCAGCAAAAAGCCTACGGCACCACCTATGAACCGGTGGTCTTTATCTATAATAAGCGCCTGATCCCGCAAGGGGATGTTCCTGATTCGCACACCGCGCTGGCGAAGCTGATCGCCAGTCAGGCTGATAAGTTCAAGGGCAAGGTCACTACCTACGATATTGAAAAATCGGGCCTGGGTTTTATGCTGGCGGTTCAGGACAGTAAAGCCGATGCTCACTACTTTGACGACCTGGCGGGAATGGCGAAAGGCGGGCTGACCGTGCAATCGTCCACCGGGACGATGATGGAGCGCGTCTCCTCCGGGGAAAACCTGATTGGCTACAACATCCTCGGTTCATACGCGGAGGCGCGGGCGAAAAACGACCCTTCGCTGGGTATCTCGTACCCGAAAGATTATGTGCTGGTGCTCTCGCGGGTCTCGTTTATTACCGCAGAAGCCGAGCATCTGAATGCGGCGAAGCTGTGGTTTGATTACGTGCTCTCGGAAAAGGGGCAAAGCATCCTGGCGAACCAGGCCGATATTCCCTCCCTGCGCAATGATATCGAAGGTAAAAATGATATCGACGGTATGACCAAAATGCTCGGCAGCGCGTTGAAGCCCATTCCGGTCGATGAAACGCTGCTGGCGTATCTTGAGCCGAAACAACGCCTGGAATTTATCAAACAGTGGCGCACCGCCGCGGCGAAATAACCCTCCGGCGCTGCGCATCTTTTCAGGATGCGCAGCCCACATGATACCCGCCAGGTTTAAAGGGATCGCTTATGAATATCTTACGCCGAAAGTGGCAGGGGTTGCCGCGCGGAATTGTTGTCCTGATAACGGCGCTGGCCATTTATGTCCCGCTGCTATTTATCGTGGTGCAGAGCTTTCTCTCGGCACCCTTTTTTGCCCGCTCGAAGGCATTTAGCCTTGAGGCCTTCGAATTTATCTTTACCGATCCGGATTTTTATCTGGCGCTAAAATCCGGCTTTATTCTCGCCTTCGGCCTGGTGGCGATCGCCATTCCTCTCGGCGGGATCCTCGCCTTTTTAATGGTGCGCACCGATTTACCCGGCAGACGGATTATTGAGCCGCTGATTCTGGTGCCGATTTTCGTATCGCCGATGGTGCTGGCCTTTGGTTACGTGGTGGCGGCGGGACCGGTAGGCTTCTTTTCGCAGTGGGTCGAGCAGTTGATCGGTTTTGTGCCCTGGAATATCTATTCGATGTTCAGCATCGTGGCGATCGCCGGATTGACGCACGTTCCACACGCCTATCTCTATATCTCTTCCGCGCTGCGCAGCGTCGGTTCGGATGTGGAAGAAGCGGCGCGAACGGTTGGCGCATCGCCGCTGCAGGTCATGACCTCGGTGAGCCTGCCGATGGTACGGCCGTCCATACTCTATGCCTGCGTACTGCTGTTTTTTCTCGGCCTGGAAGTCTTCGGCCTGATGCTGGTGCTGGGGGACCCGGAAGGCAATATGGTGCTGGCCACCTATCTTTATAAACTGACCAACAAGCTCGGCACGCCTTCCTATCATCTGATGGCAGCGGTGGCGGTGGTGCTGATCTGCATCACCATTCCGCTGGTGATGCTCCAGCGCCGCCTGATGCGTACCGCCAACCGCTTTGTCACCATGAAGGGGAAAGCATCGCAGGCCCGGGCGCTGCCGCTGGGGAAATGGCGCTGGGTCGCCGGTATCGTCGTGGTGGTCTGGTTGACGGTTACCATCGGCGTACCGCTGATCGGCGTTGCGCTGCGGGCCTTTATTTCGAACTGGGGGGTTGGCGTTCCGCTGTGGGATGAACTCTCGCTGGCGACGTTCCGCAACATCTGGCAGCAGCCGAATTTGCTGCGCGCCATCGTTAACTCTATGGCGATTGGGGTCATCGGCGGCGCGCTGGCGGTGGTCTGCTATCTGTTCGTAGGCATCGCGATGCACCGCAAACCGGATAACGTCACGCGCTTTCTCGACTACAGCGTGCTGGTGCCGCGTGCGGTGCCGGGGCTGCTGGCCGGGCTGGCGTTTTTGTGGGTGTTTCTGTTTCTGCCGATGTGGCTGGATCAGTCGCTGAAAAACGGCTGGCTCTCGGCGCTGCCGGTGGCTGAGTGGCTGCGCGACCATCTGATTGTTCAGCTGCGCGCGCTGCGTAATACCATTTTTAGCGTCTGGCTGGCCTATACCGTGGTCTGGATGGCCTACGGCCTGCGGCTCATCTCCTCGACGCTGCTGCAGGTGGCGCCTGAGCTGGAGGAGGCGGCGCGCAGTACCGGCGCATCGCGCGGGCAGATCACCCGCCACGTCACGGTGCCGCTGTCGCGCTATGGCCTGATTGGCTCCTGGCTACTGATGTTTCTTATCTTCGAGCGCGAATATTCGACCGGGGTTTATCTGCTCTCTCCGGGAACGGAAACTATCGGTTCGATGCTGGTGTCGCTGTGGGCGGCAGGGGCTATCGATATCGTCGCCGCGCTCTCGTTTATTAATATCCTGCTGGTGGTCGTGGGTCTGGGCATCGCCCTGCGCTTTGGAGTGAAATTACATGATTGAATTATCGGTAGAAAACCTGCATCTGACCTACGGCGATAACCCGGTACTGAAGGGCGTATCTATGGAGCTGAGGCGGGGGGAGGTCGTCTCGCTGCTCGGCCCATCGGGGAGCGGAAAAACCACGCTGCTGCGGGCGGTCGCCGGGCTGGAGAAGCCCACCAGCGGCACGATCGCTATCGGTAAAACCCGCGTTTATGACGGCAACCCGCGTAGTGAAATTCCGGCGGAGGAGCGTAACCTGGGTCTGGTGTTCCAGTCCTACGCCCTGTGGCCGCATAAAACGGTATTTGAGAACGTGGCTTACCCCCTCAGGCTACGTAAGGTCGCTGCCGCGGAGATCAAACAGCGGGTGCAGAGCGTGCTCGATCAGCTGGGCCTGGGGCATCTTGGCAATCGCCATCCGCATCAGCTCTCCGGAGGACAGCAGCAGCGCGTGGCCATCGGCCGGGCGCTGGTATATAACCCGCCGGTCATTCTGCTGGATGAACCCCTGTCGAACCTCGACGCTAAGCTGCGGGAAGAGGCGCGGGTCTTTTTGCGCGAGCTGATCGTCAAGCTGGGTCTGTCGGCGCTGATGGTGACCCACGATCAGAATGAGGCGATGGCGATTTCCGATCGCATTTTGCTGCTCAATAACGGCGTCATTGAGCAGCAGGGAACGCCGCAGGAGATGTACGGCAGCCCGAGAACGCTGTTTGCCGCCGAGTTTATGGGCAGCAATAATCGGCTGCACGGCACCGTCACCGATCTGGATAACGGTCGGGCGCGCATTGAGGGCGCCAGCTGGGCACTGTGGGGAATGGCCGGGGAAGGGGTCAGCGTGGGGGCGGAAGCAACGGCGGTCATTCGTGTTGAACGCCTGCGCATAGCCTCCTCGCCTGAAGAGAACATGCTGGAATTAGCGCTGCTGACCAGTATGTATCTCGGCGACCGCTGGGAGTATCTGTTTCGCACCGAAGGCGATGATTTCGCTATTCGCGCCTACGGTAGCGCACTGCGCGATGCCGAACGTTGCCATCTTACCTTGCCCGTCAACGATCTGTGGATCTTCCCGAAAGGCTGAAAAAAATCCCCGGCGCTGAGGCCGGGGCAAACCATGTCAGAGCTTATTTATTATTAACTGAATACCATACCGCCATCGATCAGCAGCGACTGACCGGTCATGTAGTTGGAGTCCGGACCGGCCAGATAAGAGACGCAGGCCGCGACGTCTTCCGGTTCGGAAAGACGACCGAGGGTAATGCGTTTCGCAAATTCCTGGGTTCCGTAGCCCAGCGGTTTGCCCGCCGCTTCGGAAACCTGACGGTCAATTTCCGCCCACATGGGGGTTTTGACGATCCCCGGGCAGTAGCCGTTAACGGTAATTCCCAGATGCGCCAGATCGCGGGCGGCGGTTTGCGTCAGGCCGCGCACGGCAAACTTGCTTGAACTGTAGACCGCCAGTTCCGGGTTACCCACGTGGCCCGCCTGGGAGCAGGCGTTGATGATCTTGCCGCCGTGGCCCTCTTTTTTAAACGCATCTACCGCGGCCTGAATGCCCCAGATAACGCCCTTAACGTTGATATTGTAGACTTTATCGATGACGTCCTCGCGAATCTCTTCGATAGGCGTAGAGGGCGCGACCCCGGCGTTGTTAACGATCACGTCAAAACCGCCAAGGCCCTTACGCGCCTGCTCAACGGCGGCAAAAACCTGATCGCGTTTCGAGACATCGACCTTCACCGCCAGCGCCTGGCCGCCGTGCTGGTTAATTTCGTCAGCAACCGCCTGTGCGGTGGCATCGTTATAATCGGCGATGGCCACGGCAAAGCCATCTTGAACCAGGCGAAGGGCGATAGCTTTACCGATACCCTGGCCTGCGCCGGTCACGAGTGCGACTTTTTTCATTGCTGGATTCCTTCTGTAGTGACTCAAAGTAGTTGACTGAGATGAAGCTGGCCCATCAGCAGCGGGTTGTCGCTGTAATCGACGGGGATGGCGACCACGGCGGGGCCATCGACGTCCATCGCCGCCCGCAGCGTCGGCTCAAGGGCGGCGGCGCTCTCGACCGCGAACCCTCTGGCGCCGAAGGCTTCGGCATAGGCTTTAAAATCCACCGGTCCGAACTCAACGCCGGATAGCCGCTGATATTTTTTCTCTTCCTGAATTGCCACCATGTTGTAGCCGTTATCGACCCAGATGATATGCAGGACGTTAGCTTTTAGCCTTACGGCGGTCTCCAGCTCCATACTGGATTGCAGGAAACCGCCGTCGCCGGAAACCGAAACCACTTTGCGCTGCGGGTTCACCAGCCAGGCGCCAATCGCCCACGGCAGCGCCACCCCCATGGTCTGTTGACCGTTGGAAATCATGACCTGACGAGCGCGGAAGCTGTAGAGATAGCGGGCGATCCAGATATGAAAGCTCCCCATATCGACGGTCAGCGTTACGTCGCTGTTGACGATATCCTGCATGGCGCGAACGATGCGCAGCGGATGAAGCGCAAACTGGTTTAGCTGCGCGCCGCGGCGATCGAGCAGTTCCCGCTGGTGCTGGCGGTCAACAAGAATCTCCGCGGCCTGCGGCGACAGAACCAGCTGGTGGTCAATACGCCCGGAGAGTTTGTGCAGCGTGGCAGCGATATCGCCGACCAACTCGATATCCGGGGTATAGTTGCGCTCTTCATAAGCGGGCAGTACGTCGATATGCACCAGCGCGGCGTTACCGTTATTCCACATCGCCGGTTCATACTCCACCGGGCTATAGCCAATGCAGATGACCAGGTCGGCGAGATGCAATAGCCGATCCCCGGCCTGGTTATTGAACAGCCCAACCCGTCCGGCAAAGCGCGTAAAGTGGTCCTGATTTACCGCGCCGGCGGCCTGATAGGTACTGGTGACCGGGATATGGCTTTTTTTCAGCAATTCGCGGAGCGCCGCGCTGTTTTCCGTCTGGCTGGCCATCAGACCGAGCAGGAATACCGGATTTTTTGCCCCGGCAATCATCTTCGCCACTCGCTCAATGGCGTCGTCCGGGGCCGCGCCGGTCTGCGGGGCTTCGCTGGCGGGCAGCACCCTGGCGTGGACTGGCTCATCGACGACGTCCTGCGGCAGACTGACGAAGGCGCTTCCCGGCCGTCCCTGCTCGGCGGCGCGAAATGCGTTAGACACGACCTCCGCCAGCGCATCGGATGCGGTGACTTCCACCGAGTATTTGGTTACCGGGCTGAACATCGCCACCGTATCCATACTCTGGTGCACTTGTTTGGCCTTGTCGGCGCGTTTTACCGCACCGCCCAGCGCCACCACCGGATCGCCTTCGCTGTTAGCGGTGGCCATACCGGTAATCAGATTGGAGCAGCCGGGGCCGGAAGTGACCAGCGCGACGCCCGCTTTCCCTGTGATGCGGCCAACCGCAGCGGCCATAAAGGCGGCGTTGGCCTCGTGGCGTACCGGGATAATGCGAATTGAGGAGTCCAGTAGCGAATCAAATACCTTATCGATTTTTGCCCCCGGAATGCCGAAGACCTGGCGAACGCCCTGGGCCTCCAGCTGGCTGACGATCAGGTCGGCGCCATGCGCCCACTGGCGAGGTTGATGTTGATTATCCACGAGAATCTCCTTAGTTTTCGACTGAGCGAATGGCGGCATCTAGATTGTCCGGGTGCAGATCCGCCTGCAGGAAGGCGCTATCGGCAGGAAGGTCAATCATCAATTTGTGGATTTCGCCAAAGGTCAGCACGCCGTGGTCGAGCTGATAATCGAGCAGATGACCGCCGCCCTGACGGTCATCGGTGATGAAATGTTCGTGGTAGCCGGCAACGTTAATGCCCTGCATATGCTGCGGGGTACGGAAGCCGACCAGTACCCCTTCGCGCTGGTTGAAGCGGAACACAGGCTGGTCGTCGAGCACGTCGGTCATCGCCCGGTAGGGCGGGGTCTGGCGCGGTACGGTGCGGGTATGCGCATGACGAAAATGACCGTTAATGCGCAAGGCGCAGAAGAGATTATCGGAGGGTATTTGCTGGTCGATAATGTCGTGCAGCTGCTGGCGGCTCACCGGTTTATCGAACGTTTTACGATACTGCGGCTGAAACCAGGTCATCACCGCAAACGGCGTGCGCTGTTCCATTCGGGCTTTACGGGCGCTGCCGTCGGCGCGCAGCTGGTATACCTCGCTGCTAAACGCGATCAGCTCGCCGTCCAGTTCATTAAAGGTTCCCAGGCCAAAATCGCCGTGGGTGAGTAAATCAGCGATGGTGGTATTGCCTTCATAAACGCCGCTCAACAGCGCGCTCATCAGAGAGGTCTGGTAGATGACGCTATCGGGATGTTGCGCGGAAAACCCTCGTAGAGTTTCACACAGGCTCTCTTCACAAGAGCATTCAGCAGAATGGTTCATTACCCGCTTCCTCGTTCAACGAATATCAGAAAGGTTAAATAAATGTTGACGCGATTCAGCTCACAGTTCCAATATAGAATCTATGCTTGTTTGAGACGTTTTCGATATGGAACTTCGTTATCTGCGCTACTTTGTTGCCGTCGCCGAGGCGCGACATTTCACTAAAGCGGCAAAAGAACTTGGTATCTCACAGCCGCCTTTAAGCCAACAAATTCAACGGCTTGAACGGGAAATTGGCACGCCGCTTTTCCGCCGTTTAACGCGCGGCGTTGAGCTAACGGAAGCGGGGGAGTCGTTCTATGAGGATGCCTGCCAGATCCTCGCCCTGAGCGATGCGGCGCTCGAAAAGACGAAAGGGATCGCCCGCGGACTGAACGGTCGGCTGGCGCTGGGCATTACCAGTTCTGATGCCTTCCATCCGCAGATCTTTAGCCTGCTGCAGCAGTTCCAACAACGTTACCCGGCGGTAACGCTGCATCAAATCGAGGGCAATATGGCGACGCTGATGGGGGCGCTTGGCGAAGCGGAGCTGGATATTGCTTTTGTACGCCTGCCTTGTGAAAGCAGTAAAGCCTTTAATCTGCGGATTATCGATCAGGAGCCGATGGTGATCGCGCTGGCGCGTTCGCATCCGCTGTCGTCATGCGATGAACTCGCGCTCGAGCAGCTTACCGACGTGGCGCCGATTCTTTTTCCGCGCGAAGTGGCCCCTGGCCTGTATGAGCTGGTGTTCAACAGCTATCTGCGCGCCGGTATTGACGTGCAGCGAGCCTATCAATCATCGCAAATATCGTCGTCGCTCAGCATGGTGGAAGCCGGATTCGGCTTTGCGCTGGTGCCGCAGTCGATGACCTGCATCACGCTACCTGGCGTCAGCTACCACCCTTTGGCGGGCGCGCCGCTAAAAACCGATATTGCTATCGCCTGGCGACGCTACGAGCGTTCGCGCACGGTGAAGCATTTCCTGGCCATGTTTTAACCGGCGAGGTGACTTATTCAGCAGCTATTGACGTTTTATACTGTGTTTTAAGAAAGATAAACATTGGCGGCGGTCGGGCCACGCAGTCCGTTGACTCGACAAAATTCGACGCGGATGCCGGGGCTGATTGTGGTTGGCTCGCCGGGCGATAGTGCGGAAATATGAACCTGTACGTCTTTGCGACCATCGGAGGGGATGATCAGGCCTTTGCCTGTTTTATTATCAAATGTTTTGACAATACCTGTCATTTTTTGGAACAAATAAATACCTTTTAAATATGAAAACCGGCACGACTATACAGTAAGTGAGTGGGAAGTCTATGCAAATCGAAATAAAACCCGCGCTTGCGGGCTTTTACTTTGCCAAAAAAACGCCATCAGCGCTGGCTGATTATTGTGCAATCATGCGCAATAATCGGCTTCTGACAAGGGATAATTAAGCAGCGGTTTTTGCAGAGGACTGGAAAAATTTATGGCAGTAGGGGCAGATGAGTTGAGCACCTTTTTGTACTCGGCTGAAGCTGTGTTCTGAGTCCTGAGAGCAGTTAGGGCAGGAACATTTTACGAGATAATTACGGCGAGTTTTAGCGTCTTTGCGTTCTGACATATGATATTTCCTGAGTTAAGGGCTTACGACCATACAGCATTGCGCCGCAAATAGCTCTAACTCATTCTGCATAGCGCGTAAATGAGGGAACTCAGGAACCCTATCGCTGGCACCAGTATGAGAAAAATCGTTTCGTGGCCGCAGGCGGTTAAAGAGTAAGTTTTCCCCCATATTTTTGTGATTAACATCACCCTTTAAATTCAATGTTTTATTTATCAATCAGTTAATGGTGGGTGATTTTTTCGTGCAGAGAACAATTTTCTCCATTATTCGCGGATTAGAGGGAAAATAGGTAAGATTTTCTTCCGCGCCTAATATACATTTTAATGGTGGTCGAAGAACGCAAATCACGATGTTGATGATTATATGACCGTTTATTTTTTGGCTATTAAACGGAGTTTTGGCGGCAGTCTTATGTGCCAACTTCGCTGACCACGTAAATAAGAACTCACGATATTTATGACTAATAATAGTTTGAGTATATCCTATGAAAACCAGAACTAAAGATATTGCTACCCTGGCCGTTCATGCTGGAAGCCAATCCGATCCGGTAACCAACGCTATATTTACCCCGATTGTCACAGCCAGCTCTTTTATCCAGCCTAACCTTTATGAAGGCGGCGATTTTTGTTATTCCCGGGTTTCCAATCCAACGCGTAAAGCTTATGAATCCGCACTTGCCGAGCTGGAGGGGGGGATATATGCCACCGCTACCGCATCGGGAATGGCGGCCACCAATATCGTGATGGAACTATTGCCCAAAGACGCACACATTATTGCGATGAAGGGCGTCTACGGCGGAACCTGGCGGCTGTTTGAGAAATTAAAAACGCACACCACCGGCGCCACAATTTCCTATATCGATCTGAACGATGAGCAGAGCCTGATGGCGAATATTCAGGAAAATACCGCCTTAATCTGGATTGAAACGCCGACCAATCCATTACTTGAACTGGTCGATATCGCGAAAGTGTGTCGTATTGCTAAAGAACACGCCATTACCACCTGCGTTGATAATACCTTTGCCAGCGCCTGGAACCATAAACCGCTTGAAATGGGGGCGGACATGGTCATGCTCTCCACCAGTAAATATGTTGGCGGACATTCTGATTTAATAGGCGGCGCGGTTATTACCAATAATGAAGCGCTCGCCTCGAGGCTCGATTTTATTAAAACAACGATCGGCTCTATTGCCTCGCCCTTTGATGCTTACCTTGCCCTGCGCGGTATGAAAACGCTGGATTTGCGCATGGAGCGTCAGTGCAGTAATGCCCTGCGCGTGGCGGAATATCTGGAAAACCATCCGGCGATTGCCAGCGTCTATTATCCGGGGCTGCCGTCGCATCCTCAGCATCAGCTATGCAAGAAGCAAATGCGTTCGGGCGGCGCGGTAGTGACCGCGACCCTGAAGGGAGACATGCAGAGCCTGAAACGCTTTATCGGCGGTCTGCACTATTTTGTGCTGGCGGAATCGCTGGGCGGGGTAGAGAGCATGATTAACCATTCGGCCTCAATGTCCCACGGTTCGATGTCAAAAGAGGAGCGGGAAGCGATCGGCGTTTATGACACGACGCTGCGCTTCTCCGTCGGCATTGAACATATCGATGACTTACTCCAGGACCTGGATATTGCCTTCGCCGCTATGGACCTCAAACAGGATAACCATCATGCATGATTATGGCATCTGGACGATAATTACTCCGCTGGTCACCATTATTCTGGCGATTCTGACCCGCCAGGTGATCCTCTCTCTGCTTACCGGTATTTTTGTCGGCTATGCGGTGATTCACCACAGCATTATCCAGGGCGTTGGCGGCACGCTGAACGGAATTATTGAAACCTTTGCCTCCGCCGGTAATGCGCGAACGATTATTTTTATGGTGATGATCGGCGGCATTATGCGGCTGATTGTGGTCACCGGCGGCGTGCGAAAGCTGGTGCAGTTTCTTTCGGAGAAAAATGATTTCGTCACCAATAAAAAGTCGGTCCAGCTACTGGCGATGGTGGTGACATCGTTAATCTTTATCGAGAGTTCGATAAACCAGCTGATTGCCGGCGCATCAACGAAAAACCTTGCCCGGCGCTATAAAGTCTCGCCGGAAAAGATGTCCTATATTATCCAGACTTCCTGCGTGTCCGTTTGCTCGTCGGTGATGATCAACGGCTGGGGAGCGGCGATGATGGGGGTTATCGGCGTCCAGATTGCGCAAGGCTACCTGACCGGCGAGCCATTTGAAGTGCTGGCAAGCTCGATGGTCTGGAATACGATGGCCTGGTTTTCATTAGCCTCAGTGCTTTTTTATATCCTCTCCGGCTGTAGCTGGGGGCCGATGAAAAAGGCGGAGGTTAAGTTTGAAACGGTCCAGACGGAAATAGAACAAGAGCATGGCGAAGAGGAAGCGGACCCGGTGATTGACCATCCGGCCTGCAACTCATTGCTCAACTTCTTTATTCCAATCCTTTCCACCGTACTTATGGTGCCGGTAGTGCTATATATCACCGGCGAGGGACAATTCTCCAAAGGCAGCGGCTCCATGTCGGTCTACTCCGGCGTTATGTTTGGCACCGTCGTCTCTTTTATCTGGTTTCGCCTGCGCGGTATTCTGAACGTAGAAAACTTTTTTAAAGAGCTGTATATCGGCTACGCCAGTATGGTGAAAATCAGCTCAATCATGATTCTGGCCTTCCTGATGGGGCATATTTCGGCGGAACTGAATACCGGACAGTATATTGCTTCGATAACCTCCGGCGTTATTCCATCCGGCTTTTCGATCGGCTTTATCTTCCTGATTGCCGCGGTGATGTCGCTGGCCACCGGTACCTCCTGGGGAACCTTCGCCATCATGATTCCAATTGGCGTCCAGCTCGGCGTGTCCTTAGGCATCGATCCGCACTTTATGATCGGCGCGGCGATTTCCGGCTCAATCTTTGGTGATATGACTTCGCCTATCTCCAGTGATGCCATCGTGGCATCGATGGCGACCAACTGTGACCATATTGAACATATTCGCACCCAGCTGCCTTATGCGCTGGTGACGGGCGGGCTGGCGCTCATTGTTTATTTAATTGTCGGCTTCACTCTTTAACTCAATATTCTTAAAGGATTTGCTATGACTAAGGCTATCGCGACAGAAAATGCGCCGCAGGCAATTGGCCCCTATATCCAGGGCGTGCGCAGCGGAAATTTTATTTTTACATCTGGTCAGCTACCCATCGATCCGCAAACGGGCACTATTCCCGAGTGCGCCGAAGGCCAGACCCGACAGAGCCTCGAGAATATTCAGGCAATCATTGAGGCCGGCGGCCTGACGGTCGCCAATATTTGTAAGATGACTATCTTCGTCAAGGATCTGAACGAGTTCGCCGCCATTAATGATGCCTACGCGGCGTTCTTCACTCAGCGTAACGCTTCTTTCCCGGCGCGCTCTTGCGTAGAGGTCGCCCGGCTGCCAAAGGACGTTAAAGTAGAAATTGAAGCTATCGCCTGGCAGGGATAACTCACGCGAAAGACGGCTTAACGGCGGCTTATTAGCCGCCGTTTTTATATCAAGGAGAGGGCTATGTCGGTAAAACATTATCTCAACAGCTTAGCGCGCGTCGCGCTGGTTGGTGGCGTCACTCCCGTTCAGCATCTGCAGCGGCTGTCGGAATATTTGCAGCGCGATATCTCTATAAAACGTGACGATATTTCGCATCCTGGCATGGGCGGTAATAAGCTCAGAAAGCTTGAGTTTCTGGCGGCAGATGGGTCTGAAGTGCGCAGCGCTGCTGGAGAATCCCATTCAAACCGTGGAGCCTAACTATCTCTGCAACGGCAACCATCTGCTGTTTAGCCTGATGGGCTGCGAGTCAGAAAGGGTTGCAGAACTTTACGATTCGGATGCGCAGCTGCAGCAGTTCAGCGAGCGGCTTTCGGCAGAAGGGGCGAAACCCTATATTGTTCCCGTCGGCGGCTCAAACGCGCTGGGGTCGCTGGGCTACGTTGAGTGCGCGCTGGAGATAGCGGATCAGTGCGAGCAGATGTGTGCAGTCCGTGGTGGTGTCCTCCGACAGCGCGGAGACGCATGCCGGACTGAGCGTGGGATTCGCCCATTGCCTGGCGGAGGTCGAAGTCGTGGGGGTGACCGTTTCGCGCCTTGTTGACGATCAGGGGCCCAAAGTGGCGAAGCTGCAGGGCGAATTATCCGCAATGCTGGGCGTAACCGCACTGTCGCCATTGACGCTATGGGATGATTACTTTGCGCTGCGCTATGGCATGCCGAATACCGCAGGGATGGAGGCGGTGGCGTTGCTGGCGCAGCTGGAGGGGATCGTGCTTGATCCGGTCTATACCGGCAAGGCGATGGCGGGCCTGATCGATGGCGTGAAAACGACGCGTTTCACCGGCAGCGGGCCGGTGATGTTTGTCCATACCGGCGGCGCGCCGGCGCTCTTTGCTTACTATCCTCGCGTCTGAACAACGACGTTAACCAAAAATCGAACCACGCCCGCGCGTGCATGCCGGCGTGGTTTTTTTACATGCTGCGGCGGAGGGGCAGTGGACGCTTTACCGCCGGACAACGCCCGGCATCCATTCGTCCAGCGCCGCGTCAAACCTAATAACGCTTGTGCGCCATGATTTCGATAATTTGTCGGTCGGTATGCTGCATGGCCCGACCGGCGATGGCGCAAAGATTACGAATGGAGTTTTCCACATCGCGATCGACGATACCGTCGTTGCCGGAAACAACCGAATTATCCAGCGCCAGCAGAACCGCTTTCCAGGCGGAAGAGATGCTGGTGGACACTTTCATTGCGCAACTACCGGAAGCGCCATCGCATATGATGCCGCTGACGTCGCCAATCATGTTATTAACCGCCATGGCGATGGTGTCAAAGCTGCCGTTCATCAGCCAGATAATCCCCGCCGCGGCACCCATTCCGGCGGTGGTGGTGGCGCAGAGGGCCGATAGCCGCGGAAGTTGACAGTGAATATAAATGGCGACCAGATGTGATAGCGCCAGCGCGCGGGCCAGCTGCTGCTGACTGGCGTGAAGACGCTCTGCGGCCACGACCACCGGCATGGTGGCGGTGATGCCCTGGTTGCCGGAGCCGGAGTTGGTCATCGCCGGCAGCGATGCGCCGCCCATGCGGGCATCCGACGCGGCGCTGGTGCGGTAGAGGATCTCGTTAAACATATCATCGGAAACCAGTCCTTTGTCGACCTGGCGCTTTAGCGTCGGGCCGATATGCAATCCCCACTCTTTGCTCAGCCCTTTCTTTGAAAGGGCGTTGTTCATTGCGCCAGCCTCGAGCATAAATTCCAGCGTCTGCGCAGGCGCTTCGCTAACGAAATCATAGATCTCGCGCAGCGAACTGTGGGCGACCTGCGCCAGCGGATCGCGGGTGGGAGCGGCGTTCGCGCTTGCGTCCTTAACAAACAGAGGCTCACCCATTTTCTCAATCGCCACCACGTTGGTGTGGTCGCCGGTGATGGTGACCGTCGCATGCTGGTCGCCCGCGTAGACTTTGGCGCGAACGTACAGAATCTCGTCGCAGGGTTCCTGTAGCACCACGCGCACGGCGCCAACCTCAAGTAGCGCCCTGGCGGCATCAATTTCCCGACGGGTGGCCTTGTTGAGCACTTCCAGATTCGCCTGCGGGTCGCCGGCGATAGCGCCGAGAGCCGCGGCGATAGGCAAGCCGGTCATCCCCGTACCCGGGATCGTGACGCCCATACCATTTTTCATCAGATTCGGCGAGACCGCAGCTTCGATCAGCACAATCGCGCCAGAGAGCTGCTGCGCCGCCACGGCGCAGGCGAGGGCGACAGATACCGGTTCGGTACAGCCTAATGCGGGTTTCACTTCCTGTTTTAATGCCTGAATAAACAGGTTCCATTTAGCACGATTTTCCCGGTGTGACATGACTGAGCCTCTGGAGCGGTGCAGAAAAATGGCCATCGAGGGGATGACTTTCTCCTCGACATTGATTTGCGCCTGCGGGCCAGAAAACGGCGCGGCTCGCAGGAACGATAATCAAAATATTACCGCACTCAGCAGAGAAAAAAGTTGCACGTTCAATTTGTAAAATAGCGCTTTGGGAGAAAATTTTTCTTTAAAAAGCGCGTTGCAAACGGCTTTATGGCGAGGGCTGCGCTGGCGGGATAAAAAAACCGGCAGAGTAGCCGGTTTGGTCGTTAGATCTTACAGGCGTCGCCGCAGTCATCATCGGCCACAATGGCCTGCGCTTTTTTATCGGCATCTTCAAGTCGTTCAGCGTTGCGCTCTTGCGCTTCTTCCAGTCCGCTAAAAACCAGGTTATCGAGATCAATTTCCATGCGTTACCCATTTAAGTTCAGTGTTGACCGTGTGCAAGTATAGGCAAAACGGCAGGCGGATGCACCCGGCCTGAGCACCGGTAGCACATAGCGGTAAGCGCGGATGTTTTATTGCGCAAGGCGAGACGAGAAAAGGCGTGGGCGGCGACAAACAATAGTTGAGCGAATATTTCATTTTTAGCCATCAAATTGTTGAATGTTTATCACGCTATTTGTTAAACAAATCGACAACGAGCGCCACACTGGCCATTGACTTGTAAAGATTATGCTAATATTGCCGTGCTTATGGATGTATCTATGGATTATGGTCAATGGTATCGACAACCGCAGTAGCCGCCGTCAAAGAATGGCGGAAACATAATAAATTTATTTGTCAGGTTAAACTCAGCTATAAAAAGGTACTGCGTAAATGCAGAGAAATATCTTTAACCGGAGGGAAATACAAAGAATATCAGACATTATGCGCCAGCTATGCTTGCGCGAAATTAACGGGAGCCACCGAGGGGTTGGTTAACTTTGAAGATAAACCCTTTAAAGCCTATTTAAATAAAAAGATGTCAAAAAGAGCGAAACTCGATATCGCTCATGGCGCTTTGAATTTTATAGAAAAAAGCTTTCGTCCCGAGGCCTTGCCGCAGCTGTATGATATGGCGAACTTTGGCCGTACGCTTATCGCCATTCCGCTGAAAAACGGTAGCAGTATTGATGTGAAGCTCCTGGCATCGCCTTTTCAGGAGGAAGGGGAGCTCATGTTGTTAATGTTCCTTGGCGATAAACGCGTCTACAGTATCTGTTTTTCCTGCACTGACGATGGCCGCGCCTGGATTGGCGGTATTCAGGGAGGGAAAGATATCGATAATGAAGAGGTGAAGGCGCTGACGAAAGAGCTTTACGGCACCCGTCCTAAAAACTTAATTATCACTCTGCTGTACGGTTTTTTAGCCTTTTTCAATATCAAGGAGATCTATGCTATCGACAGTGATTTTCATGTTAAAAGCGACAGAGTAAAAACTCGTTATTCTGAGCTTTGGCTGGAAATTGGCGGCGAGAAGCATCGACGCGGCTGGTATAAATTACCGCCAACCGAGATTAAGAAAAGCCTGGAAGAGGTTAAAAGTAAGCACCGTAGCCAGTTTATCAAGCGTGAAGGTCTGAAGGAGCTGGCGCAGTTGGATCTTGCCGCCGCGCTAGGCGACATCTGCCTCTGCCGTAACGCCGGATAAGCATAAAGTGAAGATTGTCGACCCGCAGGGGGCTGCGGGTCGACAATCGTTTTGCCCTTCATCTTTCCTCGCCTCAACTCCGCGCGTTCAGCCTTACAACCGCTTCATCTGATAAATTAGTTTTATAAATTAAAAAATTTTAAACATTTCATGCGTGATAGTTTTACATTATTTTTACAAATACATATAATTCCTTACGTTCTTCGCTCTGCCTGAGAGCGTCCAACCAACATGATATGCGGTCTGTGTCCTTATCGGTCTGATAAGGCGCTGTTTATATAAGATGTTTTGGTTTTTTCGACTGACGTCGTATGGGATGAAATATGGACGAACGACAAGGTAGCGGAAGGGGAATTTTCTTCACCGTCTACCGATTACTCTTTGTATTACTGAGCTTTGGCATTGGGCTCTTTTTCACCATCTGGGGGGGCAAACTCCTCTCTCTGGGCGGCAGCGCCTGGTATCTGCTCGCCGGTATTGCTTATCTGCTTATCGCCGTCGGCTATCTCGCCCGCAGTCGATATGTCCTGCCTTTTGCCATTCTGACTTTTCTGTTGACCCTTGCCTGGGCGCTGTATGAAGTGCAGCTCAGTTATTGGGGACTGATCCCACGACTGGTGGTGCCTGCGCTGATGCTGATGCTGGCGCTGTGGCTGTCGGCGACGCTGCCGATGCCGCGTACGCGGGTACGCTACGCCAACTGGAGCGCTTCGGCGATTTTCCTCGTGCTGCTGGCGACGCTGGTCTCGGCCTTTTACCCGCACGGCGGTATTCATAACGGCGTGGTGAAAGCGAGCGACGACAAAACGCCGACCCTGGCTGCCAGAAGCGATAACTGGGCGTTCTTCGGTCGCGATGCCTCCGGCACCCGTTTTGCGCCGTACGAGGACATTACGCCGCAAAACGTCAAAAACCTGAAAGTCGCCTGGACGTACCATACCGGCCGGCGGCTTACCGGCGCCGGGATTGGCGTCGATGAAAATACCCCGCTGCAAATTGGCGATACGCTGTACTCCTGTACGCCGCTGAACGTGGTCACCGCGCTGGATGCGGATACCGGTAAAGCGCGCTGGCGTTTTGACCCGCACGCGCAAACCGCCGAGCACGTCACCTGCCGCGGGGTTGGCTATTGGGATGCGCAGAGCGATGATTCTCTGAGCGCAGAGGAGAAGGCCAGCCCGTCGCTACAGCAGTGTCCGCAGCGTATCCTGGTGTCTACGGTCGACGCCCGCTTGATCGCCCTGAACGCCAAAACCGGCGAGCTGTGCGATGACTTCGGCGACCACGGTAGCGTTGATCTGAAACAGGGTATGGACAATACCGAAAACAGCAAACGCTACCATCCGACCTCAACGCCGGTGATTATGGGGCATATTGCGGTGCTCGGCGGCTGGGTGCGCGATATCGTGCACGGCGAACCCTCCGGCGTGGTGCGCGCGTTTGACGTCCGTACCGGCAAAGTGGTGTGGGCGTGGGACGTCGGCCAGCCGGAAAACGTGACCGATCCGGTAAAAGGGCGCGTCTACACTCTCGAAACGCCGAACGTCTGGACGGTGCCGGGCTTTGACAAAGAGCTGAATCTGATTTATCTGCCGACCGGTAACGGTCCGCCGGACTACTGGGGCGGCGATCGCAACGCGGCCAAAGAGAAATATGGCTCGTCCGTAGTGGCGGTGGATGCCAGCACCGGGGAGACGAAGTGGGTCTTCCAGACCGTGCATCATGATATCTGGGACTATGACCTGCCGTCGCAGCCGGTACTGTTCCATATGAAAAACGACCGGGGTGAAGAGGTTCCGGTCCTGATCCAGACCACCAAAACCGGGCAGATTTACGTGCTCGACCGGCGTACCGGCAAGCCAGTGACTCGCGTAGAAGAGCGACCTGTGGCCCACGACGGCGCGGAAGGCGAGCATCTCTCCGCCACCCAGCCGTTCTCCACCGGCATGCCGCAATTGGGCGTCGAGCCGCTCACCGAGAAGTCGATGTGGGGCGTGACGCCGTTCGATCAGCTGATGTGCCGTATCGACTTCAAAGCGTCGACTTATCTGGGTATGTACACGCCGCCGTCAGAGAAGCCGTACATCGAATGGCCGAGCCTGCTGGGCGGCATGAACTGGGGCGGTATCACTATCGATGAGCGTACAGGAACGCTGTTCGTCAATGATATGCGGATGCCGCTGAGAATGTCGCTGGTGCGCAAAGAGGATATGGCGAAATACAAAGTCTCCACCGACGAGGTGCCCGGCTTTATGGGGACCGTGCGTCCGCAAATTGCCGGGCCATACGGCGGCGTGCGGATTGATATCTTGCAGTCGGCGCTGGGCGTTCCCTGTAATACGCCGCCGTTTGGCACCATGAGCGCCATCGACCTCAATACCCGCCAGCTGATATGGCAGGTACCGATGGGATCGGTAGAGGATACCGGTCCGCTGGGGCTGAAAACGCACATGCATATCCCGCTGGGTATGCCGACGCTGGGCGGCCCAACGTCCACGGCTTCCGGACTGGTCTTCTTCGCCGGTACCCAGGATAACTACCTGCGCGCGCTGGATTCCGCTACCGGTAAAGAGCTATGGCGCGCTCGTCTGCCGGTAGGGGCAGTGGCGGCTCCGCTGATCTATAAATCACCAAAAAGCGGTAAAGAGTACGTGGTGATCTCCGCCGGGGGCGCCAGCCACTCGCCGGACGTGGGCGATGATATTATTGCCTTCGCGCTGGAAGAGTAGCCGCAGCCGGTTCGCTCTTACGCAACTAACCGCCCCTGCGTGGGGGCGGTTTTTTTATGCTCTGAAGATTACCCGGCGCTAAACCGCGTGACAGGCGACGAGGTGGCCGTCGGCAACTTCCCTTAGAAGCGGAATATCACGGCGGCAGCGGTCGCTGGCCTGCGGGCAGCGCGAAGAAAAACGACAGCCGGAAGGGGGCCGGGACGGGTCGGGAATTTCACCTTGTAGCGCCGCGACCGGCTCGCTGTCCGGATCGAGGGTCGGTACCGCCGCCAGCAGCGCCCGGGTGTAGGGATGCAGGGGGCTGCTGAATAGCGCATCGCGGCTGGCGGTCTCTACTAACTGACCGAGATACATTACCGCTACGTCATCGCACAGATGCTCTACTACCCCCAGATCGTGGGAGATAAACAAAAACGTCACCCCATGGTCGTCTCGCAGGTCGGAAAACAGATTGATAATCTGCGCCTGAATCGACACATCGAGGGCTGAAATCGGTTCATCGGCAATAATAAAATCCGGGTTTAAGATCAGCGCACGGGCAATGCCGATGCGCTGACGCTGGCCGCCGGAAAATTCGTGCGGGAAGCGGTTGTAATGCTGCGGAGACAGCCCGCAGATGCGCATCACCTCAAGGGTTTTGTCATACAGCTCCGCCCGGCGACAGAGCTTGTGTTCCAGCATCGCCTCGCCGATGGCGACGCCAATGCGTATGCGCGGGTTTAATGAACTGTAGGGGTCCTGAAAAACCAGCTGGATTTTAGGCCGCAGCGCGCGCATCGCCTGCGGCGACAGTTCGGCAAGCTCCTGGCCGCGAAACTTCACGCTGCCGGCGGTCTTCTCGTATAGCCCCAGCAGCGTGCGGCCAACGGTGGTTTTCCCGCTGCCGGATTCGCCTACCAGGCCAAAAATCGTGCCCCGGCGAATCTTAAAGCTCACGCCATCCACGGCCCGCAGCACGCCGGTCTGCTGGCCGAATAGCCCATCGCGTAGCGGGAAGTGTTTTTTTAGCCCATCCACTTCAATCACGTATTCATGACTCATGCCACGGACTCCGAAAGTTCACTGTAAAAGCAGGCGGCCTGCCGGTTATGCCCCGATAGCGGCGGAATGCTCTGTCGGCAGCGCGCGGTGGCTTTTGCGCAGCGCTCGGCGAAGGCGCATCCGGCGGGAAGGGCGGCGAGGTCCGGTACCTTACCGGGGATTGAGTAGAGGCGTCGCCGCCGCTCCCCCGGCACAGGGCGCGAGGCGATCAGCCCCTGGGTATAGGGATGCTGCGGGTTACGCAAAATGGCGGCTGTCGCACCTTGCTCAACGATACGCCCGGCGTACATCACCACCACGTGTTCGGCCATCTGCGCGATAACCCCGAGATCGTGAGTAATCAGCATCATCGCCATCCGGTTGGCTCGCGCCTGGTCGCGCAGCAGTCGCAGGATCTGCGCCTGCACGGTGACGTCCAGCGCGGTCGTCGGCTCATCGGCAATCAGCAGCTTCGGCTGGCAGCTCAGCGCCATGGCGATCATCACCCGCTGCAGCATGCCGCCGGAAAGCTGGTGTGGATAGCTGGCCATCAGGCTATCCGCGCGCGCCAGTCCAACATCAGCCAGAAGCTGGATAGCGTGCTGCCATGCGATCTTCGGCGACTCGCCGCGGTGGCGAATAAGCGGCTCGCACAGCTGCTCGCCGACGGTGAGTACCGGATTAAGGGCGCTCATCGGTTCCTGAAAAATCATCGCTAGCTGATTGCCGCGTAGATCGGCCATATGGGCATTTTTCAGCCGCAGCAGATCCTGATCCTCGAAAAGTATCTCCCCACCGTCAATGCGCGCCGCCTGCGGCGGCAGCAGGCCCATTAACGACATGGCGGTAACGCTCTTACCGCAGCCGGATTCGCCGACGACGCCAACGGTCTGCCCGGCGCGGATAGTGAACGACACCTCCTGCACCGCGCGTACCCGGCCTTTGTCGGCGGCAAAAGAGACCGAAAGTTGATTAAAGGTAATTAATGCGCGACTCATTTCAGCCTCTGTTTCATTTTGGGGTCCATGGCGTCGCGCAGACCATCGCCCAGCACGTTGATGGCAATGACGGTGATAAAAATGGCGATCCCCGGCGGCATCCATAGCCAGGGGCGGCGCTGAAAATCGATCAGGCTGTTAGCGGCGTCCATCATATTGCCCCACGACGGCGTCGGCGGCACAACGCCAAGCCCGAGGTAGCTAAGCGCCGACTCGCTGAGAATAGCGTTAGCCACCGCCATCGTCGCCATCACCACCAGAATCGGTACCGTATTCGGCAGCAGATGACCAAACAGACGGCGCCGCGCCGACAAGCCCAGCACCTGGGTCGCCAGCATAAAGTCGCGCTCGCGCAGGGAGAGGCACTGCCCTCGTACCAGCCGGGCAAGCTTCGGCCACTCCAGCAGGCTCAGCATAACTACCACCATATAGATGCGTGAATCCGGCGAGAAATCGAGCTCTGAGAGCATCGCTCCCGCGACAATCAGCAGCGGCAGGCCGGGGATGGTCATCACCAGATCGGCAAAACGCATGATGAGTTTATCGGTCAGGCCGCCGGCGTAGCCCGACAGCGCGCCGAGCAGATAGCCAAGGGTGACCGACAGCAGCATGGTCAGCAGGCCGATGATCAGCGAAATGCGTCCGGCCAGTAGCAGGCGGGTGTAAATATCGCGACCGAGAAAATCGGTACCCAGCCAGTGCTGCGCGCCGGGCGGCTTGTTGATCATCAGCGCGTCGGTAGCATCGTCCTTCCAAGGCGACCACAGCGGCCCCAGCGTGCACCAGAGGGCCATGATGACCAGCAGCAGCAGGCACAGCATCGCCAGACGATTGTGACGCAGCACCTGCCAGGCCTGACGCCAGGGGGACGGCGTAACCTGCGCCAGCGCCGGAATTTCCGCGTCGCGCAGGCGTCGGTTGGAAGAGAACAGGGAGCTGAGCATCAGGACCTCACGCGAATGCGCGGGTCGACCCACGCGTAAAGCACATCGGCAAGCAGATTGCCAAGAATGGTGAGCACCGCCAGAAACAGGGTGAATCCCATTAACACCGGGTAGTCGCGGGCGGCCAGCGAATCAATATGAATATGTCCAGCCCCGGGCCAGTTAAATACTTTTTCGGTGATGATCGCCCCGGAAAACAGCCCCGGCAGCTCGAAGCCGAGCAGGGTAATGATCGGCAGCAGGGCGTTCCGCAAGGCGTGCTTCAGGATAACCGTGCGTTCGCGTAGCCCTTTAGCGCGGGCGGTGCGGATAAAATCCATTTTCACCACCTCGAGCATGCTGGCGCGAAAATAGCGGGTCAGGCTACCTGCCTGGAGCATCACCAGCGCCAGCACCGGCAGCACCAGATGGGCGGCAACCTGTAGCACATAGCCCCAGCCGCTGTCGTCACTACCGGTACGGGTCATGCCGCCAACCGGCAGCCAGTGCAGGTCGACGGCGAACCACTTGATCAGCAGCAGACAGAGGAAAAAGGTCGGGAACGACATGGCGGCGAAGACCGCGACGCTCACCAGATGATCGAACAGCGAGTTGGGCTTCAGCGCCGAGATTGCGCCGACCGTCAGACCAATCCCCCAGTAGAACACCAGCGCCACGCTGGCCAGCAGGAAGGAGTTCCAGATGTACTGGTTAAGCAGCTGGCTGACCGGAATCTGGTACTGCAGCGAGAACCCAAGATCGCCGCGCAGCAGCTGGCCAAGCCAATGGATATAGCGGGTGAGTAACGGCTGGTCCAGACCGTAAATCGCCTTCAGTTCGGCGGCGCGGGCGGCGGTGAGGGTGATATTGCCGTCGATAAAATCGCCCGGCGTTTTGGCAAACAGCATAAAGATAATGAATGAAGCCAGCAGCAGCATCGGCAGCGTTTGCAGCAGCCGTCTCAGGATGAAATTTCTCATGACATTCTCACGTCAGCCGCCGGACATCCCGGCGGCTGGGGATTTACTTAACGATTTTGACATCCGGCAGGCTGCCGGTCAGGCCGTTGTAGATATCCGGTTTGAAGCCGGTGACCCGGGCGCTGCTCGCCGAGAGAATTTCGCGGTAGCCGAGAAGGATAACCGGCGGGTCCTGCGCCAGTACCTGATACAGCTGGTGGTAGATGGGCTTGCGTTTCTCAACGTCGAGCACCGAGTTACCTTCGGTAATCAGCTTATCGACCTGCGGATTGTTATAGCCGGACTCTTTCGCTTCCGCGCTGTAAAAATCCCACACGCCATCATGCGGGTCGTTAAGGGTGCTGGTGCTGAACGACGCCAGATCGTAATTACCCGACTTACGCTGCGCCATCAGGGCGTTGAAATCGACGACCTGCGGTTTTAACAGGACGCCAATCTGCTGCCAGTTCTCTTTGGCGATGGGGATCAGCGCATCGTTAAGCACTTTCTTACTCACCAGCAGGGTTAACTCCAGGCGTTTGCCCTCTTTGACGCGGATACCGTCCGGTCCCGGTTTCCAGCCGGCATCGTCCAGCAGCTTCTTCGCCTGCGCCGGGTCATAGTGATACGGGTTCACTCCGTCGGCGTTCCAGGCCCAGGAGATTGGCGCGATAGGCTCAATCGCTACTTTACCGTAGCCCTGGTAGACCACATCAATCAGCTTCTGGCGATCGAGGCCGTAAATCAGCGCCTGGCGTACCTTGACGTCCTTCAGTGCCGGGCGGCGGACGTTAAACTCCACCTGGCTGTAGTCGCTGGAGCCGTAAAGGTTGATGTTGGCAAAGCCGAGCATTTTCAGCTGTTCGATATCGTCAGGACGCGAGGTAAAGGCGTCGTAGTCGGTTTCGCCCGTCTGGAAGAGCTGAAAGTTGGTCGCCGGGTTGGTTACGCGATAGATAAAGCGCGGGGTGGGGGGCGTACCGCGATAAAAATGGCTGTTGGCGTGGAAACGAATCTCCTGGCCGGGGATATATTTGTCATAAACGTAAGGACCGTTGCCCAGCGGTTTGCCGTGCAGAGTGCGCAGATAATCGAGATTGCCGCGCTGGTAGCCTTTGCCGTAATACGCTCTGGAGAGTACCGGACCGCCAATTTTTGCCAACGTCGTCGCGCCCGGCTGGGTGGTGGTCACCTGCAGCGTTAAGGGGTCAAGCACTTTCAGACCGCTGACGCTATCGGCTTTCGCCGCTTTGTACTCCGCGCCGCCGGCGATATTGGCGAGCGTAATATCGGTATCGCCGTCGTATTTCGGGTCCAGCAGCACGGTGAGGGTAAAGGCGACATCGTCAGCCGTCAGCGGCGAGCCGTCGCTAAAGGTCAGATTGTGGCGCAGCTTGATGGTGTAGACCTTGTTGTCCGGACTGACCGTCCAGCTTTCGGCGAGACCCGGCACCAGTTTGCCGTGGCTGTCCCAGTCGATCAGGCGGGAGAAGATCACGTTGGTGACGTTTTCATCCCAGCCGTTGACGAAGAAGTAAGGGTTAAAAATGCCCTGCGGCTCGGAAATGCCGGCCACGACGGTATCTTTACGCAGCTTTGCCGCTGCGGGGATCTGGCTGGCATCGCTGGCCGGGGTGATCCCTTCTTTTAAGATCTCGTCGGCGATGGCGACAGAAGAAAATGCCACCGCGCCGCCGAGCAACGCGATTTTCAGAGCAAGCGCGAACCGCGTCTGTTTGGTTTTTAACCCGTGCAGTAGTCTGGACAAAAGTGCTCCCTCATCAAAGAATTGCGTAGTGTATTTACAAATCATGACGAAAGATAAGAGGCGCTTAGCGCCCTGTCTAACACCGAAAGGCTATGGCTTATAGCAATTTAGCATTAGCAATAATTCAGTATTAATCTGCCACTTTTGCGCTAAACGCCAGCATTCTCCGCTGCCGTATCGCCGGAAAGGGTTAAGCGGTCAGCCACCCAGCCGGCATGCTGCTGTAAATGAGGATTGGCCAGCGGCTTCGCCAGGCGTATCCGCAGCTGGCCAATCACCCGTCCCTGAATCTGCTCGCAGCTGCCGTATAACAGGCGGGCATCGGCGCCCAGCAGCGCGGCGATGCGCTGTAAATCCGGTTCCTGCCCGCTGCTGCCGTCAAAATGCAGCGTGACCAGCTGCTGGTTTTCGCTCAGCGAGAGTCGTTCTTCCGCACGGTCATGATGGAGCGTGCCGAGCAGGCTTTGCGTGACAGCATGTCCGGGATGACCAAATACTCGCCACACCTCGCCCTGTTCGATAATTTCTCCGTGCTCAAGCACCGCGACCCGGTCGCAGAGAGTGCGAATGACGTCCATCTCATGGGTGATCAGCACGATGGTCAAACCAAGGCGCTGGTTGATCTCTTTAAGGAGTTTTAGTACTGCAAGGGTATTTTCCGGGTCGAGGGCCGAGGTGGCTTCGTCACACAGCAGGATCTCCGGCTGCGTGACCAGCGCACGGGCGATACCGGTGCGCTGCTTCTGGCCACCGGAAAGCTTAGCCGGCCAGCTGTCGCGCAGATCGCTGAGGCCGACAAGCGCCAGGATCTCCGCAACCCGTTTCTGCCTTTCCGCCCGCGGTACCCCGGCCATTTTCAGCGGCAGCTCAACGTTCTGCGCCACCGTTTTGGTCGCCATTAAATTAAAGTGCTGAAAGATCATCGCGACCCGCCGGCGCAGGTCGCGCAGCTGGCTGCGGGAGTAGTGCCGAGTATGTTCGCCGTGAATGGTAATCTCACCGCTGTCGGCGTTTTCCAGGCGGTTGAACAGGCGCAGCAGGGTTGATTTTCCGGCGCCGCTGCGGCCAATAATGCCGAAGATTTCTCCCTAAGCGATCTGCAGATTAATATCCCGCAGCGCCTGCACGCCGTTGGGGTAGGCTTTACTTATCTGGCTCAACTGAATATGCGTTGTGGCGTTGGGTTTTTGCGTCACGATAGCGGCTCTGTTAACGAAATTAAGCGGCAGCCCGCAGGCTGCCGATGAACATCCGGCGATTAAAAACCGGGCAAAATTTTGCCTTTATAGCGGGTGAGAATAAAGCTACGCACGCGGTCTGAGTTCAGGGCTTTCGCCAGCTTCTGAATGCCGGGATCGTTGATGTTGTCAGGACGCGCCACCAGATACTCGACGTACAGGTCGCTGCCTTTTTCCACCAGCAGCGCCTTGTCGGTATCAATTCCGGCCTCCAGCGCATAGTTGGCGAAGATAAACGCCAGATCGACCTGATTCACCGCCCGCGCCAGCATCGCGCCTTCCAGCTCGCGAATTTTAAAACGATGCGGATTAGCGGTGATATCTTTGGTCGCCGACTGCGGATCCTGCGGGTTTTTCAGGGTAATCAGCCCGGCATTGCTGAGCATCACCAGCGCGCGACCGGTATTCACCGGATCGTTCGGGATGGCAACGGTAGCACCATCCGGTACCTCTTTGATTGTTTTATATTTGCTCGAATAAGCGCCAAACGGTTCAATATGCACGCCGACCACCGGCAGCAGATGGGTGTGGCGGGTCTGGTTGTAGTTATCGAGGAAAGGGCGGTACTGGTAGTAGTTGGCGTCGAGATTTTTCTCCGCCAGCTGCTGGTTGGGCTGGATAAAGTCGTTGAAGACTTTAATTTTCAAATCGACCCCCTGTTTCGCCAGCTCGGGCTTCACGAACTCGAGAATTTCGGCATGGGGGACCGGCGTCGCGCCCACGGTCAGCGTCTCGTTGGCGCTGGCGGATAAAGCGAAGAGGGCCAGGAGCCCGGCTGCGAGTGTTGTTTTTTTCATTGTCTTATTCCTGAAGCTATTGTTATTTGCGGCTCATCGCCTTCACCAGACGATCGCCGCTCATCTGTACTATCTGCACCAGAGCAATCAGCAGCAGAACGGTTATCACCATCACGTCCGTCTGGAAGCGCTGATAGCCAAAGCGGATGGCCAGGTCGCCCAGCCCGCCGCCGCCGATGACCCCCGCCATGGAGGTATAATCGACCAGTAAAATCGCGGTCACGGTCACGGCGGCAATAAGCCCGGCGCGCGACTCCGGCAGCAGGGTGTGCCAGATTAGCTGCCAGGTGTTGCCGCCCATCGACCAGCTGGCCTCCACCAGACCGTGCTCCACCTCGCGCAGCGCGGTCTCAACCAGCCGGGCAAAGAAAGGCGCGCAGCCGACAACCAGCGGCGGAATGGTGCCTTCAACGCCCAGCGAGGTGCCGGTAATCAGCGTCGTCACCGGGATCATCACAATCAATAAAATGATGAAGGGTAGCGAGCGCAGAACGTTGACCCCCAGCGACAGCAGGCGATAGAGGCGCGGAGCATGGAGCAGGCGAGGCTGGCCGCTGAGATAGAGCACAATTCCCAGCGGTAGGCCAATCAGCACGGTAAAGCCCAGCGACCAGCCCAGCATGGTCAAGGTATCGAGGCTGGCCTGCGCCACGTCGCCCCAGTCGATATCAGCGAAAAAAGCCAGCGCGCCGTTCATCTCAGTTCCAGTCATGGCGTTGTGGAGGAATGCCGTTCAGCACCCAGTTGCCCAGCAGCTGATATTTCCAGCGCACCGGATCGTGCAGGGTGTGGACGCGGCCGTTGCGCCAGTGGCGATCAAGATTGAGGGCGATGCTGGTTGAGCGGGTGCCGCTAAGCTCAAACAGGCGGCTGGCGGCTTCCAGCGCCGCTTCGGTGGTAAAGACCTTGGCGCGCGCCACGGCGATAGACGCCTGAGCAACGTTATCCTCGCTCAGTGCGTATTTATAGCGATCGAGCACTTTGCCGGCCCGCTCCAGCAGCGCATCGGCGGCGGCCAGCCGGCTGTCAAGCTGGCCAATATGGTAGATAGTCAGCGGGTCTTCGCTGGCCCGCTCAACGCCGGCATCGATCCACGGGCGAGCAAACTGGCTGACAAAGTTCACCGTGTCGTTAAGCGCCGCGCGGGCAATCCCCAGGTCGATAGCGGCGGTGGTGAGCTGGGCAAACGGCCCGGCAAGGGTTGGCGTCGCGTAGGATTTCCAGGTCGGGAACAGGTGGAAAGGCTCGACGACAAGATTCTCCGCCAGGACCGTTCCGCTGGCGGTGGTACGCTGGCCGAGGCAGGCCCAGTCGTCGATGACCGTCAGCCCAGCCGATTCGCGCGGCACAAACGCCAGCTGCGCGTTATTCTCTGCATCGAGCGCCAGAATGCCGATCCAGTGGGCGTAGAGCGAACCGGTGCAGTAGCCTTTTCGGCCGGTGATGCTCAGACCGCGTTCGCTGGCCTCCAGGCGAGTGCGGATATCGAGTACCGTCTTGCCGCCGGTTTCAGAAAGCGCGTTGGCAAAGCGATAGCCTTGCAGCACCTGAGCGAAGAAAAATGCCTGCTGCTCTTCGCTGCCCTGCAGACGGATATCCTCCAGAAGACAGTAATGGTTCTGGGGAATTTGCCCCAGCGACGGGTCGGCGGCGGAAATAATCGCTATCACCTGGGCCAGCGTGGCGGCGGATACCTCGGCTCCGCCCCATTGCCGCGGGACGGTGATACCCCACAGGCCGCTATTGGAGTAGGTATCGATAATCTCCGGCGGCACGCTGCCGCTGCGATCGCGTTGCGCCGCGCCGGGCTGCAGTACCGCCGCGATTTCATGGGCGATGGCGATGGCTTCGTCATCGCTGCGGATAACGTATGCCTTTGGCGTCTGGCGGCAATAGTGAAGGGTCTGTTTTTCGTCGGGCATAGTCACTCTCATGGTTAACAAACGGCATATGCTAAAAATAGCTAAGTAAATGCCTAATAATTCCAGTGGGTTATATAACTGTTAAAGCAAAGGCTATGCCAGAACGCGTTTCTTATTTAATGTTTATTAAACAGTAAGTTAGTTTTTTGGTACGCGCTCGTACTGCTGCAATTGCAACGCAGAATGAATCAGCGTGTTGGATTTGCGACAGTGGGCAGAGTGAACAGGCTTTGAGTCACGCAGGCGTTTCGGCCCCGGCTTACCGGGGCTCGAGTGTCGTTGAGGGATGGCGGGGGATTATCGCGCCTGCCAGAGGATCTCCGGTTGAGCAAAATTTTCTTCGACGCGGGCAAAAAAACGGCTGGCGTGCAGGCCGTCAACAAAGGCGTGATTGAATTTGCCCGCGACCGGAATAATACCGTTTTTCAGCTTGCCCCAGGTGAGGGCGGGCACCGACGCGCCAACGTAATACTCAGCGTGAGTCATGGCGCTGAAATGCAGCCACGGCAGGCAGCTGGCGCAGAAGAAATTTTCGCCGTTGACGATAAGCGGCGCCGGGGCGGTGTGTTTTGCCGCCTCGATATGTGGCGTGGCGGCCTGGCTGAAGGCGGCAAAATCGGCGGCATTCTCGCACCAGACCTGGCGAAAACCTTCCTGGGCGGTCATCACTGGCGTCATCACCGCCAGCTGGTCATATTCGATAATATCGTCGCCCAGCAGCCGCTGTTTAAGCTGCGGCACCTCGTTCGCCGCGCGCACAAGGGCGAAGAGGGCCAGCTGGAAAAACGAGACGCCGCGATCTTTCGCGCACTCATATAGCCGCTGCGCCTCGACAGGAACGCAGAGATTAAAGCTGGGATTGGCAAAACCGCGATAAAAATCAAAATGATCTTTTCGCGGCCAGGTTTGTTTGTCAATGACGTGATAGTTGGCCACGGGCGTCTCCTGTTGAATCACTGTCTGACACTATGCGACGATTTCAATCAGGTTGCCATCGGGGTCTTTAATTACCGCTTCATAATAGCCGTCACCGGTGGTCCGCGGCGCAGAAACCAGAATATCCTGCTCAGCGGCGCGTTTTGACAGCCTGTCGACGTTCTCCGTACCGCCAACGGTTATCGCCAGGTGCACCCAGCCGGTGTGGTTATTATCCGCCGTCAGCGCAGTCAATCCCGGCTTGGTCATCAATTCAATGGCAATATCATCGCCGATCCTGACAAAAAAGGATTCAAACCCCGGGTTGGTCTGACTGCAGTACTTCTCATTTATCTCACCGTCGAAGAAGGCTACCCAGAAGCGGGCCTGTTGCTCAAGCTGACGGGTCCAAAGGGCGATATGGGCAATTTTCATGGCAAACCTCGGTATAGGGTGTGTTGACAGTCAGGGTACGAATGCACGATTATGCGCTTTATTGCTCGATGAACAATCTTTCAGGAGTTATTTTTTGCTCGATTATGCTGCTTTTCCTAAACAACGACAAGCGCTTATTTGCCAGATCCTCCAGGAGAACGGCAGAGTGGTTTGCGCCGAACTGGCCAGCCGTCTGAACGTCTCCGAGCATACGATTCGACGTGATTTACATGAGCTTAGCCGCGAGGGATACTGCAAAAAGGTCTACGGCGGCGCGGTGATGACCCTGCCTGAGGCCGGTGACTACAGCGCGCGCAAAGAGAAAAATACGGCGACAAAAAGCAGAATCGCGCAGAAATGCGCAAAGCTGGTGAAGCCCGGCGGCTGCATATTCATTGATACCGGCACCACCAATCTGGCGATGGCGGAGGCGCTACCGGCGGAGCTGGCGCTAACGGTGGTCACCAACTCCCCCGAGATCGCTGCCGTATTGCTCAAAAAACCGCTGTATGACGTCGTGATGCTTGGCGGGCAGATCCAACGCGCCACCGGCGGCTGCGTGGGGGCCTCCGCCGTGGCGCAGATTCAGGGTATGCTTTTCGATCAGGGGTTTATCGGCGGCTGCGCCATGGCGCCTGAGTCGGGCCTGACAGGCTTTGACTATTCCGACTGCGAATTTAAAAAAGCGGTCATTAAACAGTGCAGCGAAATTATTGTCGGCCTGACCTCCGATAAGATCCCGGCGGTGGCGCGCTTCGTGGTGGTCGAGAGCAGCGCCATTGACGTACTGGTCGTGGAGGAAAATATTAGCCGGGAATATCGCGACGCGTTCAGCGAGCACGACATCCGTATTTATACCGTTTAAACGGTATGTTGGCCTACTTTGACAGCGAAGTGGCAATCAGGCGCAGGCCGAGCGCGCCCAGTACCGTGGCGGTGACGATATCAATCTTACGCTTCATGCGCAGATAGACGCTGCGCGGGCGGGCGGAAGAGAGCACCAGCGCCACCAGCGAATACCAGCTGACGTCGATCAGGAAGCTCATCAGCGGCACGATATAGTAAAAGGCCAACGGGATGCGTTCCGGCAGCAGGGCGGTAAAGATAGAGGCGAATACCAGCGCCGTTTTCGGGTTGCTGAGCTGGGTATAAAGGCCATCGCGGAAGGTTTTCAATAGTGAATGTTCCGCCGCCATGCCGCCTGCGGCAAAATCCATCGGCTGCGCCGCGCCGCGGTAAATTTTATAACCCAGCCACAGCAGATACAGGCCACCCGCAACCTTCAGGCCGATGAACATTTCCGGCACCGCCGTCAGCACTTTTTGCAGCCCCATCATGGCCATTATCGAAAAGATAGCCGCGCCCGCGCCGGTTCCCAGCGCGGTGACCAGACCGTGCACCCGCGAGCGCGCAACGGCGTTGCGGGCCACGTAAATAAAGCTTGGACCGGGGCTGATAACGCCCATAATGAGAACCGCGGCAATGGCCATCAGGCTGGATAAGAACATAAGCGCTCCTGGTTGATGTTGAGCGCTAAAGTCGCATGGGGCTCCGGCTCATCAATGTTTTCTCTGTCAAAAAATAAACAATCTTTACCGCGCTGTCACCAGGCTTTGCGGGACGATGTTTTATCTCATCCTCGAATAACGATTCCCATTTCGCGCGTCAGTGATAAACTGGCTAAATGTGATCTTTGTCATATCGTCATTAAAACAGAGAAAAGAGACACTGCTATGCAACATATCATTGAGGGCTTCCTCAACTTCCAGAAAGAGATCTTCCCGCAACGTAAAGAGCTCTTTCGCAGCCTGGCATCCAGCCAGAATCCCAAAGCGCTGTTTATCTCCTGTTCCGATAGCCGTCTGGTCCCGGAGCTGGTGACTCAGCAGGAGCCGGGTCAGCTGTTTGTGATCCGTAACGCCGGGAATATCGTCCCCTCATTTGGCCCTGAACCGGGCGGGGTTTCCGCGACAATCGAGTACGCCGTCGTCGCGCTGGGCGTGACCGATATCGTCATCTGCGGCCACTCTAACTGCGGCGCGATGAAAGCCATCGCCACCTGCCAGTGTCTGGAGCCGATGCCTGCCGTGTCCCACTGGCTGCGCTACTCCGACGCGGCGAAGGCCGTCGTGGAGAAGAAAACCTGGGCTAACGAGACCGATAAAGTCAACGGTATGGTGCAGGAAAACGTCATCGCCCAGCTGAACAATATTAAAACCCACCCCTCCGTTGCCGTCGGCCTGCGCGACAGCACGTTGCGTCTGCACGGCTGGTTCTACGATATTGAAAGCGGCGACATTCGCGCGCTGGATAAAAACAGCAAAACCTTCGTGTCGCTGTCGGAAAACCCTGACGTCTATTTCGAATAAATTCCTCTCAGGGCACGGAAGCCCTGCGAAGCCCGCCTTCCTGCCATAAATTTCCCGTCTGCCATACTCATTACGACTTCCTGAATGATTCTGAAGGAGATGTGATGATTACGCTGTGCGCAACCTGCGGTACGTCTTACGACGATCGCGGCAATACCCTGAACCATTGTCGTATCTGTGAGGATGAACGCCAGTACGTCCCGGCCAGCGGACAGGCCTGGATTAAACCTGACGATCTGATCGCGACGCATATGAATAAATGGCAGCAGCATAACGAACGGCTGTTGAGTTTCAGGACGGTACCTAAATTTGCTATCGATCAGCGCGCTTTTCTGCTGCTCACGCCGCAGGGGAATATTCTGTGGGACTGCATCGCTAATCTTGATGCCGCCAGCAAAACGCTGATCACCGCGCTTGGCGGGATAAAAGCGATCGCCATTTCTCATCCTCACTACTACACCACGATGCAGGACTGGGCAGCAGTCTTTGATGCGCGCATTTATCTTCATGCCAGCGATCGCGAATGGATCATGCGCGATAGCCCTGCCATCACATTATGGGAAGGGGATGCGCTGGAGATCCTTCCGTCGGTACGGTTGCTGCGCCTGGGTGGGCATTTCGCCGGGGGAACCGTTCTGCACTGGGCAAAAGAGGGAGGTATTATGCTGGCGGGAGATATTATCCAGGTCACGCCGGGCGCACGCGCCGTTTCTTTTATGTGGAGCTATCCTAATCTGCTGCCTTTGGCGGCCCCCAGCGTCGAGAATATCGTTGAGCGTTTGGGCGATGCGCCCTTCGGGGCGCTGTATGGCGCCTTCGAAGGGCAGAACATCACCAAAAATGCCCGTCAGATCGTACTGGATTCAGCGCAGAAGTATCTCGACTGTCTGCGCACGACGGCGGGCCGCTGAGAGGTCCGCCGCCGCAACGGGTTACAGCACGCCGTCGCCGCCGTCGGAGCACCACACCTGGCCGGAGGTGAAGGAGCAGGCATCAGAGGCAAGGGTAACGTACAGCGGCGCGATCTCCACCGGTTGCCCTGGACGGCCCAGCGGCGTATCGGCGCCGAACTGACGCACTTTTTCATCCGGCTGGCCGCCGCTTGACTGCAGCACCGTCCAGTAAGGGCCGGGCGCGACCGCGTTCACCCGGATACCTTTCGGCCCCAGCTGTTTAGCCAGCGACTTCGTGAATGCCACCAGGCAGGCTTTGGTTTGCGCGTAGTCGAGCAGGATGGGGCTCGGCTTAAAGGCCTGCACGGATGAGGTGTTAATAATTACGCTGTGTTCTTTAAGATGACGCAGGGCGGCTTTGGTGATCCAGAAGGCCGCATAAACGTTGGTTTTAAAGGTGGCGTCAAAGTCGGCGGTGGTTAACTCTTCCAGCGACTCGCAATATTGCTGGCGTCCGGCGTTATTGACCAGAATATCCAGCCCGCCGAGTTGGCTGGCGGCCTGCTCGACCAGGGATTCACAGAAGGCTTCATCGCGCACATCGCCCGGAATCGCTACGGCTTTACGCCCTTCGGCCTCAATCAGGGCAATCACGGTTTCAGCATCGGACTCCTCTTCCGGCAGATAGTTGATCGCCACGTCGGCGCCCTCGCGGGCGAAGGCGATCGCTACCGCGCGCCCAATGCCGGAATCACCGCCGGTGATCAGCGCGCGCTTACCTGCCAGCCGACCGGAACCGACGTAGCTCAGTTCGCCGTGATCCGGCTGCGGCTTCATCTCTTCGGCAAGACCCGGCGGCGATTGCGGCTGGTCAACAAAGGGGGGACGGGGATACTTCGCGGTATTGTTAGCGTTCTCGCTCATACTGACCTCCTCGTGTTAAAAGATTAAGCGTAGTTGCCAGGTCAGCCTGTCGTGGATGATTGACGAATAATCGAACGGATTCGTTTTTATAATTTTTGCGCTTACGTTCATCTCTGAACGGTAATTTACTGATTGCCGGGAAACTTTTCGAAATGTGAGGCGGTAGAGGCGTTTAGTATTTTAGGATTATTCTATCGCAAGCCTGACGGTATATTTAGCGCATTTTATTGCGGCCTGGCGGTAATATTTTCTCCGCCTATCGAGCCAGGAAATATATTTCTCAGACGATTCATTAGCCATTAGCTTGTGAAAATGAACATCAGCACCCAGACTTATTAAGACAAGATGAAAATACGCCGGAGGTGTTGTTGATGAAAAAGTTACTGCCAGTTATTTTTTGTTCGTTGATGGCTCAGGGCGTTTTTGCCGCGGATGATGGCGGGTTTAAAAAAGACGCTGCGCCGCCGCCGCCGCACAAGATTGATGATGGCTATCGTGGGACCGAGGACGGGCGAATCATGACCGTGGGCCAGGCCATGGAAATGCATGATGGGGCCACCATCTCATTACGTGGCAATCTTATCGAGCAGCAGGGTGATGACCGCTACAGCTTCCGCGATAAAACCGACACCATAGGGGTCATTATTCCCGCGGCAGTTTTTGATGGCCGGGAAGTGAAGCCCGATCAGATGATCAGCATTAACGGCAGTCTCGATAAGAAAATGACGCCGCCAGTGGTGCGGGTCGACCGGATCCAGAAATAACCTTGCAAACAGGAGGAATAGATGTCCGTACAGCATCCAGCCGACCCGGATAAACGCGGTCGTCATCCGTCGAAAGAGGATCCGCGCGAGCAGGGTGAAGTTCCGCGTAAAAGAGACGACAGCGAAGATCATAAAGAAGATCCCTGGCATCCCCAACCTGAAAAACGCTAAAACTAGCCGCCGTTAACGGGCGGCTAGTTCTCTTTCTTAAAGATCGAAGGGCGCTAAACGTCTGCGTGAGCGGCTCGCCGGCTGCGATATCGCCCTGGCTATTGCTGCGCCGATCTCCGCGCAGGCGGTAATCCCCTGAACGAAAGGCTGGTCGTGCATCAGCCAGGGGATTGCGGCGAAGGCAATACGCCCGCGCGCTACGGGCGGCTCTCTTAACGTATAGTCGTCGCCAACCTCCGGGATCTCTTCGCCCGTCGCCATCAGTTGCTCCCTCAAATGCGGGAAGGGGAGATCTTTATTTTTCAGCGCTTTTTGCCCCCTCGCATCAATAAACACGTCAAACGTATAGCGATTTTGCCCGCTGGTAATCACCGTCTTCTCCTGCTGCACCGCCATATCATAATCATGCCCTAAGGCGAGAATGCCGATCGCGCCCGCTTCGCGCAGCGCCAGCAGTCGGCGGATAGACTCCGAAGGAATGGCGGCATAGCAGTCAATAAAGACCCGGGCAAGGCCGTTTTTGAATCGCTCCCGGTCGCGGTCATTAAGGTGGGGCACCATCGCCTGAACGGCTTCATGCAGCCGCAGGATAACGTAGCGCCAGGGGACCGTGTAGCGCGCGCGCTTGTTACGCTCAACTTCTTCAAGGTTATCCATCGCCCAGTGGAAAGGGTTATGCTGCTGGCGTTTAGCAAACCACGCTTCGCTGAAGCTATCGGCGTTAAGGCTGTGAAGGGCGATATTTTCGCTCCACAGGGGGTCGGCCAGGACAATTTCCTGCGCCAGCAAAGCAAAGACCCGGTCAAGCAGGCCGTCGCTTCCTGCGGCGATGGCATTTTCCATCGCGCTGTCGGTGACGATTTCCAGCGGCTCCCAGGGAATAGGACAGTAAAAATCCGCTTCCGGAAGAATGCCGGAGCGCGACATCAGCACGATGTGCAGCGCCTGACTGGTTTCGTTAAGCCTGAAGGTGGGCGCCTCATCGTCGGAACCGATAAACTGACCGTGCTGGACGGCGACGGCCATTGCGGCATCAATTCCGCTTAGCGAGGTGCCCATAATTCCCACCCGGCAGGGCGGAATGGTGGCTTCCATCAGCCCAGACCACGGACTGGGAAACCAGGTGCGGGTTGACTCTTCTTCATCCGGCCAGACATGACCGGTGGCAAGCACCGCGAGGTCAAACACTTCGGCGACGGGCTGCTCCTCCACCCACAGCCTCACTCCTTCTTTGGTCGCCTGCAGGTCGCTGACCCGACAGGACTCATTGACCTGGACGTTAAATCCCAGTTCCCGGGCCTTTACGACCAGCGCAAGAAACTGGTCGCGAAAGTATTCGCCCAACAGGATGCGCGGCAAAAACTGGCGATCGTGCAATGTTTCATACTCTACGCCATAGCGCGCCAGGCGCGACGGGCTCTGGGCTTTTAGCCAGTCAAGATAGGTGCTTTGTACAGGAGGGATTTCAATACTGGCGATATTGGCCAGCATCATGCGCGAATTCTCTTCATCGTTATAGGGCATACCCACGCCCGCTTCCTCGGCCTGCTCGTAAATTGACACGTCCAGCGGCTCGCCCTGTTTAAGCAATGAGAACAGGGTATAAATCCCGGTAGGACCTGCGCCGATAATGGCAATTTTCTTCATAATGACTGACCCGCCGTTGTTGTTATCACATTTGTTATCGGTGGCCTTCCGCCAGTTGAAAAGCTCCACGATAGTTCATTTCCGGGTAACGGAAATCTGGCACAATAATTGTGGTTCAAAATGTGGAAGAGGGCCAATGGCTGGCGCGCCTCTCCCTTGTGATGAGCCGACGAGACGCGGTTTTCAGAACCAGGTTTCGAGCTGGGCGCCGAAGAACAGCGTACCAGCGCTATGGTATCCGGCGCTGCCGAAGGCGTCTGTTGAGGAGTAGTTATCCAGCGATTTATCCCAGCGCATCCAGGTGGCAAAAAAGCGGATTTCCGGACGCTCAAAGAAGTCCGTGACGTTTTGCAGCTTGAAAGTAGGAGCAAACGTCAGCTTGTAGTAGCTACCGCTGGCGGCGCTGTTGCCGTTAAAACCTTTCGGGTCGATATCCATATACTGATAGCTGGTTTCGTATTGCAGGGCGAAGTTCTGATTAATTTGCTGAATGATTCTTGCGTTCAGGGTGACCCAGTCGTAATGGTCAGAATCGATATAGCGATTATTGCTGCTCTGAGCGACGATCAGCGGCGCGAAGCTCAGCCTGTCGGTGAGTGATGTGATACCGTAAGAGGCGAACTTCACGGTCCATGCCGGTTGAATCAAATAACCGTCGGAGCCCGGGCCGCGAACTTCAGCTCCCAGCGCGCGGCCATAAAGCAGCGCGGTTTTCGTACTGCCGGGGCGCAGGCCGTAGAAGCTGTCGCCGTGGTACGCCAGCATGGTGTTAAACCCTTGCGAGGCCGCTTTATCCGACGCCAGACCATCGTTTATGCGTTTGTCGTTGTCCTGCGAGTAGAGGCCGTTGAGCATCCACTGCCAGTTCGCCAGACGGTGATTCAGCGAGAAGGTATAGTTTTGAATATACGTGTTATCCGCGCCGGTCATGTTGTTATATTCAACGTTGTCCATCGTATCGATATCGTTGAAATTACGGCCATATACCGCGAGGTTGGTCTTGATATCTCCCCAGAAATTAACATCATAAATACCGGCGCCGGTACCGATTAAATTCATCATATCGGAATCAAGCCAGTGAATATCGAAGTTATCCCGATCTTCCCGCTTACCGGCCCACAGCGTCGCCTGTTTAAACGCACCGCTAAACGCGAGCATATCGCTCATTTCGACAAAAGCCTGACGGACGTTCATCTGGCCGTTAAAGGAACTGTCGGTATTATAGGTTTTATCCCACTCGGCGATTTTCATGTAATAACGCAGCTGGCTATTGTTATCATATTTTCGCCGGTAGTTAATATCGGCGGTCACATAGGTATCCGACTCATTGCCAAGGCGACCGACGCTCCCCCCGGTGCTGCCCGCAGGCGTCAGGGAAGGCCCGACGGTACTGGTTGTGCCCTTGCTTGTTAATATGCCGCTGCGCGCGTAGCCGCCGAAGGTGATTTCCTGAAGCTTCGCCTGCGCGACGACATTCTGCGCCGGCTGGTTTTTTATTAACGCCAGATCCTGGTCGGTTCTGTGCTCAACGGCCTGCAGTCTTTCTTGCGCGCGCGCCGCGTTTTGTTCGGCGCTGGCCGCTCTTTTTTCCGCGCGATCTATTTTCCGCGTCGCATCCTGTAACTGGATGCGCGACTGCTTTAATTCGGCCTCAAGTCTTTCAAGCCGGGCATTAATTTCATTCAGGGTGGTATCCGCCGCAGCGGCGGATGCTGGCAAAGCCAGCGCGCAGAGCGTAAGCATATAGGCTTTCATCATTTATACCTGTACAAGAGTGGCTGTGCTCTGGACGTGCGGGTGCAGAGCACAGATGACTGTGCTAATAAACGGGATAGTTATCCGCAGGCTAAATTAATATTCGGGTTGTATTATTTTCAGCTCTCTTTGCGGGTGTTAGCAGTTTTGACAAAAAGGAATGTAATAATAAAAGCAAAAATAAACACCGCGAGTCCCACGGTAATATAGGTGACAAACTGATAGCGATCGTAGAGATACATTAGCGGCGACAGCAGGACCGCCAGACCGTATGAGTTCGCTTTTATCGACAGCAGCGACAGAATCATGCCGCCCAGCGCCGAGCTGATGAGCATCACCATTATCGCCCGAAGCCCGGATTGCATCACGATACCGAATAAAGCCGGTTCCGAGACGCCTAATAGCTGAGTAATGGTCGCGGAAATTCCGGCGGTTTTAAACGCGATATTTTTCGCCTTCAGTGAAATAGCCAGACATACGGCGGCGTTGGCAAAACCGTACATCGCGCAAACCGTAATGAGTGGATTAAACCCGGTGCCGGCAATCAGCGAGGTTTCAATCATAATAAACATGTGATGCATTCCGGTCATTACGGCAATGGGATAGATAAAGCCGATTAACAGGCCGCCAATACCCGCAGGCAGCGTCAAAAATTGCTGAATAGCCATCACGGCGTAGTGTTCAAACCCATGTACCAGCGGACCTAAAATCAGTAAAGCGATGGCCACAGCAATCAGAATGACGATAAACGGCGTGAAAATCAGGTCCATCGAGTTGGGCATCACCCGGCGGAAAAAGATTTCCAGTTTTGCGCCGATAATACCGGTGATGAGTGCGGTCAAAATTGACCCCTGATAGCCCACCAGCGGAATAACGCCAAACACATAAATCGGGCTGCTATTGCCGTACGCCACGTCATAGGCATTCGGCAGCGCCGGGGAAACCAGCATCAGGCCGATTAAAAAACCGATAATCGGCGTACCGCCAAACTTCTTAAAGGCTGACCAGCAGATAAACGCCGCCAGGAAGGCGAAAGCGGTATCGCAGAGTACCGTGGTCAGCGTTTGCAGGGCCGCCGGAACCTGATGGACGCTGCTGCCAAACCACGCCTGCACGGTATCATTAAAAATGACCCCTTTCAGACCGAGAAACAGACCGGTCGCCCCGAGAACCGGGACAATTGGCACAAAAACGTCCGATAAGTTGCGTATTCCCCGCTGTAATCGGCCCGAACTCTGCTTCGTCATTTCATCCTTACTGACTTCGGCAACCTGATATTCGTTAACAAACTCCTGATAAACCTTATTAACGATCCCGGTACCGAGGATTATCTGATACTGACCGGAATTGAAAAATACGCCTTTAACTTCGCTGATATTACGGACTTTATCATCATCGATTTTCTGCCGGTCTTTTACCTGCAAACGTAATCGGGTGGCGCAGTGGGTGGCGGAAGCAATGTTTTCCTTGCCGATGGTATTCACTATCTCAACGGCGATATTTTTATATTTGTTCATATTTAACTCATTCCTTAACGAGAATGGTTTGATAAGGTTTCAGGGTGGCGTCGGCGTCGGCATAATTATTGAGTACAATCTCTCCTGCCGGGAGCGTGTAAGGCAGATGCTGCGCGCTTAAGTTGGTGATAGAGATAAAACGTTCGTTGTGTGTTGCGCGCTGGTAGGCAACGATACGCTCGTCAACGTCCTCCACGGCGGCGAATGACCCATAAATCAGCGCTTGCGGATAGTGCTTATTCCGCAAGGCGATCATCTTCTGGTAAAACGCGAACACCGAATGCGCATCGTTTATCTGGCTTTGCGCATTGACGCTAAAGTCGGTTGAAGAAAACGCCAGCCAGGGCTGCGCACCCTGATTAAATCCGCCGTTGACGCTATTCGACCACGGGAAGGGCGTTCGCGAGTTGTCCCGGGAGCGCTGATTAATAAAGCCTAACGCCTGCTGTTCAGAGAAACCTTCCGCCAGGGAGCGGTGATAGTTATCCAGACTGGAAATATCGTCAAATTCCGCAATTGACTGCCGGCAGAAATTTTTCATCCCCAGCTCCTGGCCCTGGTAAATAAACGGCGTTCCGGCCATAAAGAAGTACATCGCGGCCAGCGCTTTGGCACCGATGTCATTTTGGTAATCCGCGTCGCGGATGAGTTTGGACAGCGCGCGGGGCTGGTCGTGGTTTTCAATAAACGTCGTCCCCCAGCCGGCCTGACAAAAAGCGCGCTGGCTGGCAAAAAGCGCTTCTTTGAATTCGCTCACGCGCCAGTTGCGCTGCTTAAACCACTCCGAGCCGTTCTCGACATCGATATCGGCAGCGTGAAAATCGAAGATCATATTGAAATAGCCGTCCGGGCCGATATAGCTGTCGTACTCCTGCAGAGGCACACCGGGCGCTTCGCCTACCGTTACGCAGCGATGGCGGTTGAAGGTGTGTTCTTTCAGCTCGTGCAGAAAACATTCAATTCCCGGACGGTTGCGCGATTTCGTTTTAATGGAGGCCAGACCATCGACGCCGTCAGCGGGCAGGGAGGCGTAATCCTGATCTTTTTTAATAAACGTAATTGCATCGATGCGAAAACCGGCGATGCCTTTATCCAGCCACCAGTTAATCATGGCGTAGATTTCCTGGCGCAGCTGCGGGTTTTCCCAGTTCAGGTCGGGCTGTTTTTTATGAAAAACGTGCAAATAGTAGCACTCTTCGCCAGCCACTTTTTCCCACGCGCTGCCGCCAAAAATCGAACGCCAGTTATTAGGCGCGGCACCAGCAACGGCGGGCTTAAAGATGTAGTAATCACGGTATTTTGAGGCAGGGTCCGCCAGCGCGGCCTGGAACCAGCGGTGTTCATCGCTGGTATGATTAACCACCAGATCCACCATGATCCCAATCCCCAGTTCGCCTGCCTGCTTAATCAGGTCGTCAATATCCTGCAGCTGACCTAAATCGGGGTTCACTGCATAGTAGTCGGCGATATCGTAGCCGTTGTCCGCACCCGGCGAGAGGTAGAACGGCGAGACCCAAATCATGGTGATGCCCAGCGTTTTCAGATACGGCAGTTTCGCGATTATCCCCTGGATATCGCCAGTGCCATCGTTATTGCTGTCATAGAAGCTTTTTGGGTACACCTGATAAATGACCGCTTCCTTCCACCATGCCCCTTGTTGTGACTGATTCATCGTTTCTCCTGAGTATGAAATCGATACCATATTGAGTTAAAAAAAATTACGCCGAGGCCCGGATGACCAGTTCCGATTTCAGGTCTTCCTCGTCATAGCGATAGTGCGTGTTGTTGATCAGGGCCAGCAGGCGTTCTACCGAGATGCGGCCCAGTTGCTCAATGGGTTGGCTAACGGTAGTGAGCGGAATATGCACCATCTCCGCCACCGGAAGGTTATCAAAGCCCATGACCGCCAGTTCGCCGGGAACGCTGATGCCGTTGGCCGAGAGCGCAGAAATTAAGCCGCAGGCGACTTCATCGCTGCCGGCGAAAATTGCATCGGGACGTTCGCTTTTAGCCATCTGTAGGATCTGCTCAGCCAGACGCTGCCCGTCGCGCCAGGTGTGGACGTGGCGGAAAACCAGCCGCTCGTCAATCGGCTGCTGCCCCTGCTGCATGGCGGCAATAAAGCCGCGGTTCCTTCTGCTACCGTGGCCCTTTTGCTGGAATGCGCCGCCGGTAGAGTAGGCGATTCTTCTATACCCTTTATGCAGCAGCCAACTGACGGCGCGATAGGTCGCCAGTTCATCGTCCATTCTGACCACGGGCAGAGTCGTGTTATCGATGCTGGTGTTGCACAGCAGGATCGGACCATATTTCTGATATTGCTCGATCACGTCCTTATCACTTTCGACGGCGCACAAGATAAGGCCGTCGATGATCTTTTTCTTCAGCAGATCGAGACAGTTCTCCTCTTCGCCCGCGCTATTGTGGTTCTGAACGATCAGCACTGAGTAGCCGTGTTTACGCGCGGTGACTTCGAGAGCATCCACCAGGCTGGCGAAAAAGGGGTTAGTGATCCTCGAAATGAGTACGCCAATGCGGTGGGTTTTCACGCCGCGCATCTGCTGCGCGACGGTGCTTGGCTCATAATCGAGCTCTTTCATTGCCGCGAGAATTTTTTCCTTTTTATCTTCAGCGATATAAGGATGATTGTTCAGGAAGCGGGAGACCGTCGTCACCGACAGACCTGCTTTTTCTGCTACGTCTTTTATGGTTGCCATGATGGTTATGAAATCGATATCACATGGGCATAAAATATTTTTGCTGACCGGCCGGGTCAACCGCCTTGTTATAAAACATGATCTGACTCACAATAAATTTTTCCTGCGCTATCCGTGTGCTACGGTTTGCGTATCCGTTGAAGGTGAGTTCGCGACGCGGACCGCCGGGTCGGCAAGACCGTTCGGGTCTGAGCGTGGGGAGGGGAGAAGCGGCGCAATGAATAATGCACGGTATTTTGTTTTGCTAATATTCCTGGTTTGCCGCGATGAACTTGACATATTAAACCTGATTGCTATTCCTTAAGCTGGCGCCGCGATGATAAGCGCAACGGTGAGGTGAAAAATGGTCAGTGAAAAAGAGAAGCTGCCCGGGATAAAAGAGAGTGAACTTTTTCTTAATTTTGAATGTGCTGCTCGTAAGATCGGGCTCGGGATATTATTATTAATCATCTTCGCAGCGCTGGCGGGGATTTTTTCCACCGGCTATTTGAGCCGTGCTGAAAAAACAAATGCCCAGCAAAATTTAACCGTGGTTTATGAGCGTTTTGGCCGTTTGCAAACTGAGTTCCGACTAAAAATTACTGCCCATTCGCGCGTCGCCAATAAATATGTTTTTAGCCTTGGCGGTGATTTTACTTCATCGCTCGAAACCAATACTATCTGGCCCCAGCCAGATAGTATGTACAGTAAGGACGATCGACTCTTTTTGGTTTATAATAATTTGAAAAGTATGGAAAATTTTTCCATATGGCTCTACGTTACGCCCACCGCTCCCGGCAAGCTGAATCACGCTTTACAGCTTAATAGCGAACCCGAAATTCGCTTCTGGCAATTTATTTATCCTTAGGAGAACGTGATGGAGATGGTGTTGCGGGCGCTGGCCATTTATTTAATTTTGCTGGTGGTTTTTAAAATCGCCGGACGCCGGGCGCTATTACAAATGACCAGCTTTGATCTGATTTTATTACTTATCATCAGCGAAGCGACACAACAGGCGCTGCTGGGGAACGACTTTTCGGTTACCGGCGCCATGCTGACGATTATCACGCTGGTGGTGGTGGATATGCTCTTTGGCTTAATGAAAAAATATATGGCTGGCGCCGAGTCAGCGCTTGATGGCTGCCCGGTAATTTTAGTCGAAAACGGCGTTCCGTTAATTGATAAACTCAAAAAAGTGGATGTCTCCTGCGATGATATTCTTGTGGCCGCACGGCAGAATCAGGGTATTACGGAATTAAGTAAAATCAAATATGCCATACTGGAAAGGAACGGACATATTTCTATTATTCCTGCTGAAAGTTAAGAAGGTATCTTTATGGCGAATAATCCTTATAACCAGGCGAAAACCACCGGTGAGCTGACCAAACAAGTCGCCATCGCATTGACCGACCGTCGTTTACGCTTAACCACCGCTGAGTCGTGTACCGGGGGAAGCCTGGCGGCAGCGCTGTGCGCGGAGGAGGATACGGCTGCGTTTTACGATATTGGTTTAATCACCTTTAGCGACCGTGCGAAGCAAAAACTTCTCGGCGTTAAGGCTTCGACGCTGGAAAAGTATAGCGCCGTCAGTCGACAGGCCGTGGAAGAGATGTCGGCGGGCGCGCTGGAGTGTTCTGGAGCGGATATCAGCATCGCGATAAGCGGATACGCTGGGCCGGACGGCGGCGAGGACGGGACGCCTGCGGGAACCGTCTGGTTCGCATGGAATTTTCGCGGCGCAATCGACGCGCAGAAGGTGCTGTTTTCCGGCGGCTGCCAGGATGTCGTTGAGAAATCCGTACGCTACTCGCTGGCGATGCTGATGGAGAAACTGCCCGGCTGGCAGGGCGAATAACACTTTCATGGCGGAGGTTCTATGGCGGTCATGACGATCACCGGCGGTACCGCGGGCGTCGGCAAAGCAACGGCTGTTCGCTTTGCGCGGGCAGGCTATGACGTGGGGATTATCGCCCGCGATCGTCAAAGCCTTGAAGCGACGCAGCAGGCGCTGCGGCAGTTTGGCGTTCGGGTGCATGTCGTTCAGGCCGATGTCGCTGATGCGGATGCGATTAACACTGCCGCCTGCGAGATCGAAAAGCAATTAGGGGCTATCGAGGTGTGGGTCAATAACGCCATGTGCGCGGTGCTGGCGCCTTTCAGGACGATGACCCACGATGAATTTTCGCGGGTCACCGAAGTCACCTATCTTGGTTACGTCAACGGCACCCGCGCCGCGCTGGAGCTAATGACGCCCCGCGATCGCGGCATCATTATCCAGGTCGGTTCCGCGCTGGCCTATCGCTCCATTCCGCTACAGTCCGCCTACTGCGGGGCGAAGGCCGCGATTCGGGGCTTTACCGATGCGGTTCGCACGGAACTGATGCATGAAAAGAGCGGCGTGAGTATCTCAATGGTACAGATGCCTGGCCTGAATACGCCGCAGTTTGAGTGGGCGCGCAATAAGTTTGCCTGGGCGATGCGCCCGGTGCCCCCCGTCTATCAGCCGGAGGTGGCCGCAGAGGCTATCTTCAACGTTGCACGCAGGCCCGTGCGTGAACTCTGGGTGGGGAGCAGCACAATCCAGTCTATCGTTGGGCAATTTCTCTTCCCCGGCTTCCTCGATCGACTGATGGTTAATAAAGCATGGGAAGGGCAAATGACCCGGCACAGGAATGTCGCTGACCGGCAGGATTATCTACAACAGCCGGTCAGCAGACTGCATAAAACCCACGGGCGTTTTTCCTCAGAGGCGAAGTATCGCGCCGCCGCCATCACCTCCGGCGTGCCGGGAAAAGCGCTGCTCGGCGGCGCGGCAGCGGCGGGATGGTTGTTGGCAAAATGGTTTATCTCGCGTAAAAAACGCTAACGCAGCGCGCTACTGTTGGTCCAGAACCATCGGTAGCCATAGGCGCCAATCTCCAGCTCAACGCGCTTACCCGCAACAAGGTCGTCAGCATAGGTTTTGTCGGCCAGGCAGGGCGTCCAGACGCCCTCGGCAATCTCTTTCGCGGTGAAGCGCACGCGCTTGTCGCTGAAATTAAGAAAGGTGATGACGCGGCGTTGGTCGGCATCGTAGCAAATCCCCAGAATCGCCTGCCGATCGATGCCGATAATGCGAAAAGGCGCAACGGCGATTTCCGGAAACTCGCACCGCGTATTGGCGATATCTATAATGCGATGTAGAAGGGAATGGCGGTGCAGCAGCGAATCAGCGACGTTGACCTTCTGATAGCGAAACGGCCCCTTATCGATCAATGGAGCGACGAAAGTAGCAGGATCGGCTGCGGAGAAACCGCCGCCCGCTGAGCCGGCCCATTGCATCGGCGTGCGCACCGCGTAGCGCTCTTCCAGGGCCAGATTGTCACCCATCCCAATTTCATCCCCGTAGCGCATTATCGGTACGCCGGGGAGCGAAAAGAGTACGGCATGACAGAGCGCCAGCCGCCGCCGATCGCCGTTCAGCATGGGGGCCAGCCGACGGCGGATACCGCGCTGGTAAACGTTCATCTCCTTATCCGGGGCGAAGGCATCCATCACGGTTTGCTTTTTCTTGCGGCCTACCCCTTCAAGATCCAGTTCATCGTGATTACGTAGCCAGTTGGCGAAGCAGCAGGCGTCGGGCGGCACGATGGTTTTCGTGATGGCGTCGATCAGCGGACGGGCGTTCTTACTCGCGAGACTGACGTAAAAATTTTTGTTCAACCAGAAGTTAAGCACCATATTAAGTCGATTATTATCGCCAAAATAGTCGCGATACTCCGCCACCTCAACGTCGACTTCGCCGAGCAGTATGGCCTGCGGGTTGTGCCGTTCAATCAGGCGGCGTAGATGTTCGAGAAGCCACAGCCCGCGTTTCTCCTCGCCGCGTCCGGCCTGCTTAGTCAGATGTGAGGCCGCATCGAGGCGAAAGCCGGACACCCCCAGCTTTAGCCAAAAAATGACGATATTTTCGACCTCTTTGATGACCGCTGGCGAGGCCAGGTTGAGATCCGGTTCATGACGATAAAACATATGCCGATAATATTGCCCGGCCTCAGCATCCCAGGACCAGATGCTCTCTTCGACGCCGGGGAACATCGGCGGCGTATCATCATCATCGTTGTCTGACCACAGGTAATAGTCGCGAAACGGCGAGCGTCGACTGCGGCGCGCTTGTTGAAACCAGGGGTGCGCGTCAGAGGTATGTTGAATCAGCAATTCAATAATGACCTGCATCCCCAGTTCACGGGCCTGCTCGATAAAGGCAATGATATCCGCCAGTTGTCCAAAGCGCGGATCGACCTGCAGATGATCGCTGACATCGTAACCCTCATCCAGAAAAGGCGTCAGGTAGAAGGGCGTTATCCAGATCACCGTCGCGCCCATTCGGCGAATATAGCGCAGCTTCGCCGTCATTCCGGCGATATCGCCGCAGCCATCGCCGTTGAGATCGTAAAACAGGGCTGAATCAATCTGATAAATGATGGCTCGCGTATGCCAGTCCGCCATAGCGCACCTCAGTGATAGCCTTCAGTGCCGGAAACTTTGCCGCGGAATACGTAGTAGCTCCATGCGGTGTAAACCAAAATCACCGGAATGATAAGCAGGGTCCCTACCAGCATAAAGAGCTGGCTGGCGGGCGGCGCGGAGGCTTCCCACAGCGTAATATGCGGAGGGATGATGTTGGGCCAGAGACTGATACCCAGACCACTAAAGCCAAGAAAAATGAGCCCAAGCGTAAGCAGGAAAGGGCGGGCATGGCTACCAGGATGGGCGCTTAACCGCCAGATCCACAGGCTTAAGGCAATGACCAGTACAGGAACGGGTACAAACCAGTAGAAATTAGGCAGGGTAAACCAGCGCTCAGCCACGGAGGGCCAGCCCAGCGGCGTCCAGACGCTCACAACGGCGATGACCGCCATCAGCGCCAGAAGCGTGTGGCGAGTCAGCTCACGCATGCGCTGTTGTAGGGCGCCTTCGCTTTTCATAATCAGCCAGGTCGTACCAAGCAGCATATACGCGACGACCAGCCCTAAGCCGCAGAACAGGCTAAAGGGCGTCAGCCAGTCGAGCGCCGAGCCGGCAAACCTGCGGTCGGCGACCTCAAAACCGTTGATGACCGCGCCTACCACCATCCCCTGGCTAAAGGTCGCCAGCAGGGAGCCGCTGACAAAAGAGTAGTCCCAGAACTTTTGATGCGAGGGGGTAGCCTTGAAGCGGAACTCAAAGGCGACGCCGCGGAAGATCAGGCCAATGAGCATGGCGGTGAGCGGGATAGCCAGCGCATCGGTGATAACGGCGTAGGCCAGGGGAAAGGCGCCAAATAGCCCCGCGCCGCCCAGCACCAGCCATGTCTCATTGCCATCCCACACCGGGGCGACGCTATTCATCATCACGTCGCGTTCATGAGCATTCGGTACAAAGCCGAATAAAATTCCGATGCCAAGATCGAAGCCGTCCATAACGATATACATCAATGTGGCGAATACAATGATGACAAACCAGATAACGGGAATATCGATGCCCATTAGCGAGTCTCCTCTTCAGGCACGGCTTCTGCGGCAGAAAGGGGGCGAGCCGGCGTGCCGGACGTTGACGATGTCAATTCGCTGACGGGCTGCGGCCCTTTCTTAATAAGCCGGACAATGTAGTAATAACCGACGCCAAAGACCGAACAGTACACCACGATAAAGACCAGCAGGCTGACGACCATTTGCGCCGTGCTGTGCAGCGATACCGCATCCCGGGTCCGTAAAAAACCATAAATGACCCAGGGCTGACGTCCCGCTTCGGTCGTGATCCAGCCGGCCAACAGCGCCAGCAGTCCTGCCGGCCCCATCGCCAGGGCGCACCACTGGAAGGCGCGAGAGTGGAAAAGACGCTGCTGATAGCGAAGCCACAGGCTCCAGACGCCGAGGGCAATCATCAGCACGCCCATACCCACCATGATGCGGAACGACCAGAAAACGATGAGGGAGTTTGGCCGATTCTCTTTCGGAAAATCTTTCAGCGCCGGGACCTGCTTATCCAGGCTATGGGTCAGGATCAGGCTGCCAAGCGCCGGAATTTCCAGCCCGTATTTGGTACGCTCTTCCTCCATATCCGGTATGCCAAACAACAGCAGCGGGGTGGCCTCGCCGGGTTTATTCTCCCAGTGGCCTTCTATGGCGGCGATTTTTGCCGGCTGATGCTCAAGGGTATTGAGGCCGTGCATATCGCCAACGAAGGCCTGAATTGGCGCAACCAGCAGGGCCATCCACATCGCCATGGAGAACATTTTACGTATGGCAGGGGTATTGTTCCCGCGCAGAAGGTGCCAGGCGGCAGAGGCGCCCACGAACATCGCACTGCTGAGAAAAGCGGCGATCGCCATGTGTAACAGGCGATACGGGAAAGATGGGTTGAAAATAATCGCCAGCCAGTCCTGGGGAATGACGTGGCCGTTTTCAATGGTAAAGCCCTGCGGCGTCTGCATCCAGCTATTGGAGGCGAGGATCCAGAAGGTGGACATTAGCGTGCCGAGCGCCACCATGCAGGTGGTGAAAAAATGCAGTCCTGGGGGGACTTTGTTCCAGCCAAAAAGCATGACGCCCAGGAAGCCCGCTTCGAGGAAAAACGCGGTGAGGACTTCATACAGCAGCAGGGGACCGGTAATACTCCCGGCAAACTGAGAGAAACCGCTCCAGTTGGTACCGAACTGATAGGCCATCACCAGGCCTGATACCACGCCCATGCCGAAATTAACGGCAAAAATCTTCAGCCAGAAATTATATAACGAGCGCCAGACGTCATCTTTTGTCCGCAGCCACATCCCCTCCAGCACCACCAGATAGCTGGCCAGTCCGATAGTAATCGCCGGAAACAGGATATGAAAAGAGACGGTAAATGCGAACTGTAGCCTTGCCAGATTAAACGCATCGAGTTCAAACATGTTCTGAACCCCATCACATAACAACCCCCCGCACCAGGCAGGGGGAAGTGATTAACAACCGATCGTTGCTGATTACGGCTTTTTCTTACCCGCGCCAAGTTCTGCGCCGGTGAGAGGATCGCCTTCCGGGTCGGATTGGGTGCGTTTCGCCATGGTTTTCACCAGGGCCTTTTGTTCGGCCGTTAGCTTAACGCTGGCACCGCCATCTCCGCCATCTACTGCAGGCTGCGGATTCGCAACATACTCGAAGTGCAGATCGCTATTCCAGCTGCCGCGAATGTCATCGCCCTCTGACATATTGTAGTAGGTGCTGGCGTAGTCAGTGATTGGCGGTAGCTTGCCCGGCGGATAGTTGTTTCTGATGGATTGAAGCGCCTTCTCAAAAGAGAGCTGATGGGCGGCTTCTCGGGTCATCAGAAAGGCCAGCGCATCCTTCACGCCGGGGTCATCGGTGACGTTTATCAGGCGCTCATAGATGATTTTAGCGCGCGCCTCGGCGGCCACGTTGGAGCGTAAATCCGCGGTGGGTTCACCAATGGTGTCAATGTATGCTGCGGTCCAGGGCACGCCGGCGGAGTTGGTCAGCGGCGTGCCTCCGCCATATAACAAAGAGGTAATATGGCTGTCGTTGCCGTTAGCGGTAAGCGAGCGGTACAGATCGGCTTCGTTTTCCGTTCCTTCCGCCAGGGCGCCTTTCGCCCCTTTATTGAGCATACCTACCAGCGAGCCGATAATTTCAAGGTGGCTCAGCTCTTCGGTGGCAATGTCCATCAGCATATCCTTGCGACCCGGATCGTCGTCGCTTAGGCCCTGTGTGAAATATCGGCATGCGGCGGCGAGTTCGCCCTGAGGGCCGCCGAATTGCTCCAGAAGGAGATTAGCCAGCCCCGGATTAGGTTCCGCGACCCTGACGGTATACTGAAGTTGCTTAACGTGTCGGAACATAGGCTCTTATCCTTATTGCTTATTTTTTAGCTTCAACGCCTTTTGCGTCAGAGCGCAGAAGGAACTCTTCCGTTGTTTGCGGGATATGTTTCAGCAGCCAGTCGGCCATGGCCCGCTCTTCCGCCAGAATGGATTCGATGGCGGGAATAGACGCGGTGTCACCGGCTCTTTTCGCAGCGGCAAGCAGGGAGGTATAACACGCGATTTCAAACTGTTCGAAAACATAGCCGCTAATTGAACCCTTAACGATTTCATCGGAAGGGAACATGCCGCCAATAGATTGACCTAACGCAGCCATTTTACTCATTGAATCTTTCAGCACCGACCGCGATATATCATTACGATCCAGAATCTCTTCCAGAACCGTAATTTGGCGCTTGGTTTCGGTGACGTGCTGTTCAATTCTGCTGCGCAAATCGGGGTAGTTATCGATACGGCCAGCCATCGACTCCAGCATGGATTCTGCTTGTTTTTCCATTGCATGCGCATCGCGTAGCCAGTCGTGATAGTGTTCAACGTGATTCATAATGAACTCCTTAATATCAGGTTATTTTCTGGCTATTTATTTTGTGCTTCTTTATTAATATTGCCGACCGCAAGGTCAGTTAATTTCAGATCGGTTGACTTCTCTTCTTCTAACGTTTCTGTTAAAAGCTTAACCGCTTTTTTATAACCCAGCTGTTGGGCTAAAGTGGCGAGAGTGCCGTAGCTGGCAATTTCATAATGTTCAACTTTTTGCGCAGCGGCAATTAACGCGGCATCGCGCACTTCATTTTTCTCAGTACTCTCAATAACCTCGTTAGCTTCTTCTATAAGCCCCTCCATCGCCACGCATTTCATGCGCTTAATTTTGATATTGGCTTCTTGTTCGACAATTTGATCGATACGTTCAATTTGCCCCTGGGTCTCCTCCAGATGCGCTTTGAATGCGGCGCTAAGCTGCTCGCTTGACGCCGCCCGGGCTAGTTTAGCCAGGCCGCGGGTTAATTGTTTTTCCGCGCTATAAGTATCCGATAACAGATGAATAAAAACGTCTTCTATGCTCTTCATATTCATTGGGAATATCCTTAATGCTAGAGAATAACTGCGAGTCCGCAGACCCGCAGGATACTCTTATTAATTACAAGAGAATGAAACGATTAATAATCAGGAGTTGTCAGATTTGCGTCCACCACCATGACTATTTTGGCCGCCTTTTTTACCGGCCTCAGATGCACGTTGCGGATCGTTTTTAAAATTACCACCGCTGTGCTGACCGCCTTTACGTCCAGCTTCAGATGCTTTATCACGGTCTTCAGCGAAATTACCGGAACCACCACGATGTTCTGCCATATTTTCATACCTCTGTGAGTTTATGTCAGGTAGATACGATTTAATTACGTATCCGTTGTCGTTCAGCAATTAAATTTAGTCGGTATTTTTGAACAGTCAAACCGGTTTGCGGTGATATTTTTTGAAATAATCTGAATTATGCCGCGGATACCGTTCCGCTTGTTTAAAGCGGCTGCGAGCATAACAGGCTAGGAACTAACGAAAACATTTATATTGCTGCAGGATATATTTATGACCGCTGCGTTAATACGGGGGGACTCGGGCGACGCGGGGCTTTACGTCTCTTTACATAAGCGCGAAAAATAAGTTGTCGGAATCGTGAAAGATATTAAGAACACAACCGGGAAAAATCAGAAAATAGCGTTTTGCCAATGCTGAAGGTCATTTTAGGATAATTCAATGCGGGAGAGAAATAAGGCACCAGATCACGAGGCTGTGAAATGGTGCGTCCGAGTGGACTCGAACCACCGACCCCCACCATGTCAAGGTGGTGCTCTAACCAACTGAGCTACGGACGCAGGATGGTGCGTTCAATTGGACTCGAACCAACGACCCCCACCATGTCAAGGTGGTGCTCTAACCAACTGAGCTATAAACGCATTATGGTGCGTTCAATTGGACTCGAACCAACGACCCCCACCATGTCAAGGTGGTGCTCTAACCAACTGAGCTATGAACGCATTGTTGCAGTGGCAACGGGGACGCATATTAGCGGCAGGGAGGGGTTGTGGCAAGAGGCAAACGTCACTTTTCTTCCAGATTTCTCGCGATCGCAGAAGTTTTATCCATATTGGTTATATTTTACTGATGCGAAAGAGGATTTGCTCATCAAGAGACGAAAACGGCGCTGAATCAGCGCCGTCAGGTATCGATAAATTGCCGCCAGAGATTAGCGCGCGGCGCGCTGCAATATGACGCTGGAAGGCTGACGCTGCAGGAAACGCATGCGCAGCATCATCATTACGGCAGCGGAGGTGAGGCCAATGATAAATCCGCACCAGAAGCCAGCAGGACCCATGCGCGGCACCACGATATCGGTCAGAGCCAGCAGATAGCCGCTCGGCAGCCCCAGAACCCAGTAGGCGGTAAAGGTAATAAAGAAGATGGAACGCGTATCTTTATAACCGCGCAGGATGCCGCTGCCGATCACCTGTATGGAGTCAGAGATCTGGTAGATCGCCGCGAGCAGCATCAGCTGGGACGCCAGCGCGACAACCTCAGGATTATCGTTATACAACAGGGCGATTTGCTCACGCATCAGAATGGTGAAAACCGCCGTAATCACGGCCAAACACACTCCAACCCCGACGCCGGTTCTGGCCGACGTTTGCGCCTCCAGAGTCGAGCCTTGCCCGAGACGGAAACCGACGCGAATGGTTACCGCCGCCGCCAGGGAGAGCGGTAATACGAACATCAGCGAACTGAAGTTTAGGGCAATCTGGTGCCCGGCCACGTCGACAATGCCCAGCGGTGAGACCAGCAGCGCGACGACGGCAAACAGGGTCACTTCGAAAAACAGCGCCAGCGCAATCGGCAGGCCCAGCTGCACCAGACGCTGGATAACGGCGAAATCCGGTTTGCTGAAGCGCTCAGCGTTATGAATATCGCGCATCGAACGCGCGCGGCGAACCCAGGAGAGCATGCAGAAAAACATCACCCAGTACACCGAAGCCGTCGCCACGCCGCAGCCGATCCCGCCGAGCTCAGGCATGCCAAAGTGACCGTAGATAAAGATGTAGTTCACCGGAATATTGACCAGCAGACCGATAAATCCCATTACCATGCCCGGCTTGGTTTTCGCCAGGCCTTCACACTGGTTACGCGCCACCTGGAATAACAGATAGCCTGGCGCCCCCCACAGCAGCGCCCGCAGGTAGCCGACCGCCTTCTCCGCCATCGCCGGGTCGATGTTATGCATGGAGCTGATGATGTAGCCGGCGTTCCACAGTACCACCATGACCAGGATCGAGACGAAGCCCGCCAGCCAGAACCCCTGGCGTACCTGGTGGGCGATGCGGTCGCGACGGCCGGAACCATTCAGTTGAGCAATAACGGGCGTCAGGGCCAGCAGCAGACCGTGGCCGAAGAGGATTGCCGGCAGCCAGATGGAGGTACCGATGGCGACGGCCGCCATATCGGTGGCGCTATAGCCGCCCGCCATCACGGTATCGACGAAGCCCATGGCGGTTTGGGCGACCTGGGCGAGTATAACGGGTATAGCCAGTGCTAATAACTGACGCGCTTCAATAAAATACTTCTGCACGTAAACACCTTTATATTGTTGTTATTGGAGGACTAAAAAAGCCGCCATCAGGGGCAGCAAGAAGAAAAAGCAGAGGGATTTGCCAGACTATTGTAGCGAGGATTAGCCATTTAGCCAGTGAAAAAATCGCACAACACGTTGTGCGCTGGCAACCTGTTTTGCCACCTGTTATTGTTCGTGTCATAGCCTAAAACGGTCTTGATACCGTTACGAATTCATACAGGAGCAAAATATGTTTACCGGTATTGTGCAGGGGACCGCCAGAGTGGTGGCCATTGATGAAAAACCCAACTTTCGCACCCACGTCGTGGAGCTGCCTGAGCATATGCTTGCGGGGCTCGAAACCGGGGCTTCGGTAGCTCATAACGGCTGCTGTTTAACCGTCACCGATATCGATGGCGCGCGAGTGAGTTTTGACCTGATGAAAGAGACCTTGCGCATCACCAATCTGGGCGCGCTGCGCGAGGGCGACAGCGTTAACGTCGAACGAGCGGCAAAATTCAGCGATGAAATTGGCGGCCACCTGATGTCAGGCCATATTATGACCACCGCGGAAGTGGTTAAAATTCTGACGTCGGAAAATAATCGCCAAATCTGGTTTAAGGTTCAGGACCCGACGCTGATGAAATATATCCTTTATAAAGGCTATATCGGCGTCGATGGTATTAGCCTCACGGTAGGGGAAGTGACGCCCACCCGGTTTTGCGTGCATTTGATCCCGGAAACGCTGCAGCGCACCACCCTTGGCGTGAAAAAGCTGGGGGACCGGGTAAATATTGAGATCGATCCGCAGACTCAGGCCGTTATCGATACCGTTGAGCGCGTTCTGGCGGCAAAAGAAGCAGCAGTGGCCCTGAAAAACGCGGCCGAATAATAAATTCCCCCGCCGAAGCGGGGGAATTTTTAGCGGGCTACGCGCAGGCCGTGTTCGGCACCGCGAGAAAAAACCACCTGCCAGAGCTGAATATCGCGCGCGCGGAAAGCGCCGGCGCAGGCATTCAGGTAATAGCTAAACATGCGTTTGAAGCGCTCCGAATAATTGTCGGCAATTTCCGGCCAGCTATTCAGAAAGCGCTCATACCAGGCCATTAGCGTGGTGTCGTAGTCGGCACCGAAATTATGCCAGTCTTCCATAACAAAATGCGGCTCGCTGGCTTCGGCAATCTGGCGTACTGAGGGCAAACAGCCGTTAGGGAAGATATATTTATCGATCCACGGGTCGACGTTATGGTCGGTTTTTTTCGAGCCGATAGTATGCAGCAGGAAGCGGCCTTCGGGTTTCAAATTCCGGTCGACCACGTCGAAGTAGGTGGCGTAATTTTTCGGCCCGACATGTTCAAACATGCCGACTGAGACGATACGGTCAAAGCTCTCTTGCAGGTCGCGGTAATCCTGCAGCAGGATAGTAACGTCAAGACCTGCGCAGCGCTGCTGGGCCATTTTTTGCTGCTCAGCTGAAATCGTGACGCCGACAACGCTGACCTGGTAATTTTTGGCCATATAGTAGGCCAGTCCACCCCAGCCACAGCCGATATCCAGCACCCGCATCCCCGGCTCAAGCTGAAGTTTACGGCAGATGAGATCTAATTTTGCCTGCTGTGCGTCTTCCAGATTCTGCGCATCCTTCCAGTAAGCGCAGGAATACTGCATATAGGGATCGAGCATGCGGCTGAACAGATCGTTGCCTAAATCGTAATGCTCTTTCCCGACAATCCAGGACCGTTTTTTACTTTGCAGATTGAATAAGCGTGCAGTGGCGATACGCAGGGTATCTTTGAAATGATGGGGAAGCTGATTTTCCAGACCGGCGCGTAATACTTTATGGAAAAATATATCCAGCCGCTCGCAATCCCACCAGCCGTCCATATAGCTCTCGCCTAAACCCAGCGACCCTTCCTGCAAAACGCGTTTAAAAAAATGAGGGTTTTTAATCCGCAAATCGGAGGGCGCAGGACCATTAATTTCAATGCCCGCACGGCTTAATAATTCAGCTGCGATTCGGTACCAGTCATCATTTGGTACACTTACTTCTTCTATACACGATGAACTCATAGCTTCTCCATCACGCCCAAGTGATCAGAACCTTAAAACAGCGTAGACGCTTTTTTGGCTTTGTGAGAAATCTCACGGATAATCCGTAAGGCTGCTATCCGACGTAGAACAGAGGAAGGGAGATAACCCTTGCCGAAAGGCCTTCCATGGTAAAACGGGATGCATCCTGCTCCCGTTAAAAATCAACTAATCTTTCTATTTATGTGATGCCAGATCCAGTATAGGCCGCTAAAAACAGGCTTTCAACAAAAATATCTTAGCAAGCTAACTACTGGATCTGGCAACTATCAGCAGAATACCTTAAGCATGTGACGATTCTGTTTCCAGATGCGCGGCCTTATGCTGCATGCGGTAGCCGATTCCGGCCAGCACGATGGAGACCAGCATCACGCTGGTGGTCGTTAGCAGCGGAGTGGCGATCAGCGTGGAGACCAGCAGGCTGGTCAAAAAACAGAGGCCAAGCTGCAGGGTGTTTTGCAACGCCGCGGCGCGGCCTGTCGCCTCAGGGAAGGGCTTCAATGCCTGGGCGACGACGATAGGATAGATACCGCCATTCACCACTGCCATGGCGCAGAACGGAATCATTAATCCCACCAGGGTTGCATTTTCCCGCAGGCCAACCAGCCAGGTGGCGGCCACGCTGACGGCGAAGATCGCCAGCAGCCACGGCAGAATTTGCTGGCCCTGCCATTTTTGCAGCGCCGCCCGGCAGCCGTAGCCACCTACCAGAAACGCGATGGTTTGCGGAACATAGCTCAGGCCGATAACGGTCGGGCCGTAGCCCATCTCGTGAAGGATAAACGGCGACCCCGTCAGCCAGGCAAAGAAGCTGGCGGAACAGGCGGCATAGATCAGCACGTTGCCGCTATATTCCCGCGAACGCAGCAGGGCGAGGAACGTAAGCTTCTGCTGGGCGCTGACGATCCTTTTTTTCGCCGCCTTCAGGCGCAGGGCTGGCAGCATTAACAGCAGGGTAATGGCGAACAGAACGGCAAAAATAGCCTGCCATTCAAAATGAACCAGTAACCAGCTGCCGAGCAGCGGCGCCAGCGCAGGCGATAATCCCACCAGGGGCATAATGGCGGCGAAAATGCGGTTGGTTTTTTGAGCAGGATAATAATCGGTCACCATAGCCTGCCAGGTCACCGCGGCGGCGCAAACCCCCAGAGCCTGGATAAAACGCAGCGCCAGCATCAGCGTAGCATCGCGGACCCAAAGCATGCCCAGACAGCCGATGGCAAAGATGGCCAGTCCGCTCAACAGCACCGGTTTACGGCCGTAACGATCGGAGATGGGCCCCCAGAAAAGCTGGCCCAGCGCAAAGCCCGCGAGAAACAGACTCAGGCTGGCGCTGATCGACGCCGCTGAGGTATGCAGATCTTGCTGCATGGCCGCAAAAGCCGGCAGGTACATATCGGTGGCCAGAAAGCCCAGAACGCTGAGTCCGGCCAGCCAGACTAAAAATCCTTTCCCAGGTTGTTGCATATCATTCTCTTTTTAGTGATGCAGGTACGATGGCGCAGAGTGTAGGGAGTGCATTCAGGCTTGTGAAACGCTAATATTTGTCAGGTGAATTCAAAAATTTTGCAGGCAGAAAATGTGGTCTGAATACTCGCTTGAAGTTGTCGATGCTGTCGCCCGCAACGGCAGCTTTAGCGCCGCTGCGCAGGAATTGCACCGCGTCCCTTCGGCCGTCAGCTATACCGTGCGTCAGTTGGAAGAGTGGCTGGCGGTGCCGCTATTTGAACGCCGCCATCGGGATGTCGAGCTAACCCCTGCCGGCGTTTGGTTTTTGCAGGAAGGGCGATCTGTTATCAAAAAAATGCAGATCACCCGCCAGCAGTGTCAGCAGATAGCCAACGGCTGGCGCGGACAGCTCTCTATCGCGGTGGATAATATCGTTAAGCCAACGCGTATGCGGCAGATGATCGTTGATTTCTATCGTCACTTTGATGACGTTGAGCTGATTGTTTTTCAGGAGGTGTTCAACGGCGTCTGGGATGCGCTGGCCGACGGTCGCGTGGAGCTGGCGATCGGCGCAACGCGCTCAATTCCGGTCGGGGGCCGCTACGCCTTTCGGGATATGGGAATGCTGAGCTGGGACTGCGTCGTCGCAAGCCACCATCCGCTGGCCAAAATGACGGGACCTTTAAGCGATGACGTCCTGCGCAACTGGCCATCGCTGGTCAGAGAGGATACCTCACGCTCGCTGCCGAAGCGGACCACCTGGCTGCTCGATAACCAGAAGAGGGTGGTTGTGCCGGACTGGGATGCCTCTGAAACCTGTCTCTCCGCGGGGCTGTGCGTCGGGATGGTGCCCGGGCATTTAGCAAAGCCGTGGCTCGATAGCGGTGAATGGACGGCGCTGGAGCTGGAGAACCCATTCCCGGATGCTGCCTGCTGTCTGACGTGGCAGCAAAGCGATGCCTCTCCGGCCCTGTTATGGCTGCTGGATTATCTTGGCGATAGCGAAACGCTGAATCGGGAGTGGCTGCGGGCGCCGGAATAACCGACGCCGCAGGAAAGGTTAACGGCGGTAATCGACAAACGGGCCGTCGGCCACAGAGCGGCGCTCGACCAGACGCGGATGGACTTCAATCGACTGGGAGACTTCGCGCTTATTGACGATGCGATCCAGCAGCATATTAAAGGCCGCTTCGCCCAGAGAGTCTTTAGGCTGATGGATGGTGGTCAGCGCCGGGCTGAAGTAGCGGGCGTTGCGCACGTTATCATAACCGATCAGCGAAATATCCTGCGGCACGCGCAGCCCCATTTCATCCGCCGCGCAAATGGCGCCCATGGCCATAATATCGCCGCCGCAGAAAATAGCCGTCGGGCGAGGATGCTGGTTGAGAATTTGCTGCATGGCGCGATAGCCGGACTCCGGTTCAAAATCGCCCTGGACAATCCAGTTTTCCGGAATGCCGATCTGCGCTTCTTCCATGGCTTTCATAAAGCCTGCCAGCCGGCCCGCACCGGTGTTACGCTCCAGTGGGCCTGGGATCGCGCCGATATCGCGGTGGCCGCGTTCAACCAGGTAGCGTCCGGCAATATAGCCGCCTTCGAAGGCGTTATCGACGACCGAATCAGTAAAGTCGGCTTTTGCCTCGCCCCAGTCCATGACCACCATCGGGATGTGGCGATACTCTTCCAGCATGCTTAAAACTGATTCCGGATACTCGGAGCACATCACCAGCAGGCCATCAACGCGCTTCTGCGCCATCATTGACAGATAGGCGCGCTGTTTCTCCGGGTCGTTCCAGGCGTTGCCGAGGATAAGGGTATAGCCCTTCTGGAAGCAGCTTTTCTCGACTGCTTCGATAATCTCGGCGAAATAAGCCGCTTCGCTGCTGGTCGCCAGCAGACCAATAGACTTGGTGTGATTGACCTTCAGGCTGCGAGCAACGGCGCTGGGGGAGTAATGCAGCTCCTTAATGGCCGCCCATACCGCATTGCGCGTCTCTTCCGCTACGAATCGGGTTTTGTTAATTACATGTGATACTGTTGTAGTGGAAACGTTTGCGCGTTTCGCTACATCTTTAATAGTTGCCATTACTTCTCACTCCAGACCTTGACCTGATCGTCTGTTTATCGGTACGTAAACGATTGCCTGTACACACCCTGGCGCCAAAATGGATCATGGCATCACGTCGGGAAAACGACACAGAACGACAGGAAGGGGTCAATGGCCGATACGCTTTCAAATTAGCGTGGGATTTTGTCCGATCTTGGGGCAAAGGGGAAGAGCAAAAATGTGCATCACTCTAAATCTCGGAAGATTTTTACGCTATTCTGTGTAAAAATGAGCAAGCTCACTTTTCATGTGGGGATAATCAGGGGGAAAAATTGATGGATACAAATTTAAAGTTTTCGCTGACGACAACGATTATTGTTCTGGGTTTGATTGTTGCCGCAGGTTTGACTGCAGTACTGCACTAATTCTTTACTGAGAGGGAGAGGCCGCTCTCCCTTTACCCCCCGCCTATTATTATCAATTTCGCAAAAATCTTTTGCCATTTCGTTTACTTTTGTTTTTCTGTGATTGATGTCATGCTTTTGACTTCTGAATAAGATGCCGTCGCTGAAGGCGGCCTGATGGAGTTCCTGCATGAAAATCAACTTTCCCCTGCTCGCGCTGGCGATCGGCGCCTTTGGTATCGGCACGACCGAGTTCTCCCCGATGGGACTATTACCGGTTATTGCTAAAGGCGTGGATGTGTCCATTCCGGCGGCGGGAATGCTCATTAGCGCTTATGCCATCGGCGTGATGGTCGGTGCGCCGTTAATGACTCTGCTGCTCTCCCACCGCGCGCGCAGAAATGCGCTAATCTTTCTGATGGCCATTTTTACCCTCGGTAATGTGCTCTCTTCAATTGCCCCGGATTACACTACGCTGCTGCTGTCGCGCATTATTACCAGCCTCAACCACGGCGCCTTCTTCGGTCTCGGCTCGGTGGTGGCGGCGAGCGTGGTGCCTAAACATAAGCAGGCCAGCGCGGTAGCAACGATGTTTATGGGGCTGACGATCGCCAATATCGGCGGCGTTCCTGCGGCAACCTGGCTGGGCGAAACTATCGGCTGGCGAATGTCGTTCCTGGCAACGGCGGGGCTGGGCGTTGTAGCGATGATCGGCCTGTGGTTGTCGCTACCGAAGGGCAGCGCCGGCGAACGTCCGGACGTGAAGCAGGAACTTTCGGTGCTGATGCGTCCGCAGGTGCTGTCGGCGCTATTGACCACCGTGTTGGGCGCCGGGGCGATGTTCACACTTTATACCTATATCTCCCCGGTTCTGCTTACTATCACCCACGCTTCACCGCTGTTTGTGACCGCCATGCTGGTGCTGATTGGCGTCGGTTTCTCGCTGGGTAACTATCTCGGCGGTAAGTTTGCCGACCGTTCCGTTACCGCAACGCTGAAGGGCTTTCTTCTGCTGCTTATGGTCATTATGCTGGCGATCCCGCTGCTGGCTCAGTCGCAGGTGGGAGCGGCGATAAGTATGGTTGTCTGGGGGGCGGCGACGTTTGCGGTGGTACCGCCTTTGCAGATGCGCGTGATGCGCGTCGCTCATGAGGCGCCGGGGCTGTCCTCATCGGTTAATATCGGGGCCTTCAATCTTGGTAACGCGCTGGGCGCGGCGGCGGGCGGCGCGGTTATATCCGGCGGCCTGGGATATGCGTTCGTACCGGTGATGGGAGCGATTATCGCGGGCGTAGCGCTACTGCTGGTGCTGTTCAGCGGGCGGGCGCAACCGGAAGAGGCGTTTGCTAACCATTAAGTTCACGTGAAGTGAAATAATAACCGCAGAAGCAGCAATGCTTCTGCGGTTGGCTTTTATGCTGCCAGATTAGCGGCAACAAACTTCCAGTTTACCAGCGCCCAGAAGTGTTCCAGATAGTTCGGACGGGCGTTACGGTAGTCGATGTAATACGCATGTTCCCAGACATCCACGGTCAGCAGCGGGGTAGCGTCGCTGGTCAGCGGCGTACCGGCGTTGCTGGTAGAGACGATGGCCAGGCTACCGTCGGCATTTTTCACCAGCCAGGTCCAGCCTGCGCCGAAATTTTTTGCCGCCGCGTCGGTGAATTTGGCCTTGAAATCCGCGAAGCTGCCGAAAGATTTAGCGATAGCCGCCGCCAGTTCGCCTTCCGGTTCGCCACCGGCGTTTGGCGCCAGGCAGTTCCAGTAGAAGGTGTGATTCCAGACCTGCGCGGCGTTGTTAAAGACGCCGCCATCGGAAGAACGCACGATCTCTTCCAGGGTTTTGCCTTCAAACGCGGTGCCTTTGATCAGGTTGTTAAGGTTAGTCACATAGGCCTGGTGGTGCTTACCGTAGTGGTATTCCAGGGTTTCCGCTGAAATGTGCGGCGCCAGGGCGTCTTTTGCATATGGTAATGCAGGTAATTCGAACGACATTGCTACTCTCCTTTTTATCGTTATACCCTTCATAATCCCAGCGGCATCTGTATTGACTACCTGCACTTACCCCGGTCATGTACTGTTGTTCGCTCCCGGGATGCGCTGAGCTGCCGCAAGACTCGGCTTAAGCCTCGCCCCTTTGGGGCCTGCGCAAGCGCGGTTCAAAACGGCAGGGCGTTCTGTGATGCTGCTGCAATTATTCTGGGTCTGGTGCGCGCAATAACCCTGTATTGCGCAAGGTAATAGTAGCAAATTAAAAGATGTGGCAAAAGAGAGAGTTACCCTGTCGCCGCAGCGACAAGGCACATTTAGCGAATGGTTTTCGGCGTCATAACGCGACGCGCGCCGACGTAGTGGCGTACCCAGTAATCGTCGCTTAAAGAGGTAATCTGTATATCGCGACCAGTGCGCGGAGACTGAATAAATTTGCCGTTGCCGACGTATACCCCGACGTGATCTGCCGTCCCGCGCCCGCGTGTGCGGAAGAAGACGAGATCCCCGCTTTGCAGCTCGCCGCGATCCACTGGACGAGCGTCGCGCAGGTGATACATCTCATTGGCAGTGCGCGGAATATGAATTTTAACCAGGTCTTTATAGGCGTAATAGACCAGACCACTGCAATCAAATCCGGTGCGCGGAGAGGTCCCGCCCCAGCGATAAGGTTTGCCAATCTGATCCATCAACTTTGACATCGCGGTGCTTTGCGCTTTTTGTACCCGCGCTTTATGCGCATCGGCGATAGTCAGCTGCGGCTCGTCGGCAATGGGTTTGCAGCGTGTTTTATAGCCTTTACGCACCACGCACTTTTTCTGCAGGCTCGCCGCGGCCAGCTTGCTTTCCGCAATCGACCTTGTCGAGCTGGCGCACAGCTTTTTGTAGCCCTTGCGCAGGACGCATTTTTTGGTGGCGCTGGCGGTCTGGCGTGAAGCGGTTATTTTGCTGCGGCTGGCGGTCGGTGTTTTTTTGCTGGAGGTTTTGGCGGTGGTTTTACTTTTGGAACTGGCTGCTTTTTTCTTACGCTCTGCGGTAGTGCCTTTAGCCGGATGCGCTTTGGGCGTGGCCGAAGCGTGCGTATGCCCGGAAGCATGCGCCAGCGGCGTAAGTGAAATAGATGTGAAAAGTAATGCACAGAGCGAAATCGCGATTTTGTTAAGACGCGCCACTGAGCAATCCCCTGATTAAATTACAGACATATACCTATGCCTGACGATGAATGACAAAACGCATCGATTCTAAAGCATAAAATCGTGGAAAGTTAATACTCTTTTGTATCTAAAGTCTCGTTTGGTTAACATTTGCAAAAAAATGCGTCTCCCGGCGGGCTCGCCGCATGAAAAACGCGCAATGCGTTGCTGCGTATAGCAATAAAATGATATTTTTGAGGCAACTTTTGCCTACAGAAGATAAAATGTGGCAAGTGAAAAAAATGTTATTATCGGTCCTGCGTTCAGGGCGCTACAATGACAAATTACTGCCGTAGAGAAGTTTAAGGAAGCACGACAATGAGCACGACTTTAGAAAAAATCCAACGTCAAATCGCTGAAAACCCGATCCTGCTGTATATGAAAGGGTCTCCGAAGCTGCCAAGCTGCGGTTTCTCCGCTCAGGCCGTTCAGGCGCTCTCTGCCTGTGGCGAACGTTTTGCCTACGTCGATATCCTGCAAAACCCGGACATCCGCGCGGAGCTGCCTAAATACGCTAACTGGCCAACCTTCCCGCAGCTGTGGGTAGACGGTGAGCTGGTCGGCGGCTGTGACATCGTGATTGAAATGTATCAGCGCGGCGAACTGCAGCAGCTGATCAAAGAAACGGCCGCTAAGTACAAAACTGACGAGCCGAAAGCAGAGTAATTTTGCTTTAAATAAAAAAGCGACTTCCCGTGAAGTCGCTTTTTTTTCATTTATTCTTCGGCCACAGGTAAGGGCCAGCCGCCAAGACGCTTCCAGCGGTTGACGATTTCGCAGAATAGCTGCGCCGTTTGTTCGGTATCGTAAAGCGCAGAGTGGGCCTGAGTCCCGTCAAATGCCATTCCGGCGGCGATACAGGCTTTCGACAATACCGTTTGGCCAAGCGCAAGACCGCTCAGGGCCGCGGTATCGAAGGTGACGAACGGATGGAATGGATTACGTTTCAGCCCCGCACGTTCTGCCGCCGCCATGGTAAAGCTATGGTCGAAGGTGGCGTTATGCGCGACCATAATAGCGCGGCTGCAGTCGCTCTCTTTCATGCCCTTGCGGATCATTTTAAAAATCGCGTGCAGCGCATCGTATTCGCTCACCGCGCCGCGCTCGGGATCGTTGGGGTTAATACCGTTAAAAGCCAGAGCTTCGGGCTGCAGGTTTGCGCCCTCAAAAGGTTCAACATGAAAATGCAGCGTTTCGTCCGGCATGAGCCAGCCTTCTTCGTCCATTTTCAGCGTAATAGCGGCGATCTCCAGCAGGGCGTCGGTTTTGGCATTAAATCCGGCGGTCTCAACATCAATTACCACTGGATAAAAACCGCGAAAACGGTCGCACAGACCATTCAGTTGAGCGTTCTCGGACATCAGATTCTCTTAGCTGGAAAAAAGTAGCGCGCATTATGGCAAATTTTGCCGCGGCTTGCAGCAGGAAGGGGATAAAACAGCGGGCACCGCGGGCGCCCGCAGCAGATTAGTTGCCGAGGCCTTTTCCGGCGTCTTTCTCTTCAATCAGCTCGATTTTATAACCATCCGGATCTTCGACGAAGGCGATGACCGTCGTACCGCCTTTAACCGGGCCGGCTTCACGGGTCACATTGCCGCCGTTCTGACGAATACGTTCGCAGGCTACCGCCGCGTTTTCAACGCTCAGCGCAATATGACCATACGCGTTACCGAGATCGTACTTATCCACGCCCCAATTGTAGGTCAGCTCAATCACGGCGGTATCGCTTTCTTCGCCGTAACCCACGAATGCCAGCGAGTATTTATATTCAGTGTTTTCGCTGGTGCGCAGCAGTTTCATGCCCAGCACATTGGTGTAAAACTCAATAGAACGTTGCAGGTCGCCAACGCGCAGCATGGTGTGAAGTAAGCGCATAATGTCCCCTATGCAGTTTATTTTGATACATCAGAGCGTTGAGTATAGCGGCGATAACCCGCCGCTATCAATGGAGGGATTACAGGGTAGGGTAATCGGTATAACCTTCCGCGCCGCCGCCGTAGAAGCTTTCCGGACGCTGTGGGTTCAGAGCGGCCTTTTTCTGCAGGCGCGCCACCAGGTCCGGGTTAGCAATGTAGTCGCGACCAAAGGCCACGGCATCGATCAGCCCTTTACCGATCAGATCGTTGGCCTTTTCAACCGTGTAGGCGCCCGCGCCGATAATAGCGCCCGGGAAAAGGTCGCGCACTTTCTGGCGGAACTCATCGCTGTACGGTTGGCCGCCAGCCCAGTCCGGTTCGGACATGTGCAGGTAGGCAATACCGCGTTTCGCCAGCTCTTCGATCAGATAGAGCGCGTCGGCTTCTTCATTCGGGCCATTATCGACGTTCTGGAAACTGCCGATGGGCGAGACGCGAATACCGATACGGTCGGCGCTCCACTCTTTACTCACCGCATCAACCACTTCCAGCACCAGGCGAGCGCGATTCTCCACGCTGCCGCCGTACTGGTCAGTACGATGGTTGGCAGAAGGGGAAAGGAACTGGTGCAGCAGGTAACCGTGGGCGGAGTGCAGTTCGACAAGATCGAATCCGGCATCGCGGGCGTTACCTACCGCCTGACGGAAATCATCAACGATCCCTGGGATCTCGTGGGTTTCGAGCGCGCGTGGCATTGAGGTGTCAACGCGAATGGCATGGCCGTTTTCGTCGCGCAGCGAAGTCCGGGTGCCCGCGCTGATGGCCGATGGCGCAACCGGGGCGGCGGCGCCGGGCTGGATGCTGCTGTGCGAAATACGCCCGGTATGCCACAGCTGGACGGCAATACGCCCGTTTTCAGCGTGGACGCCGGCGGTGATCTTTTTCCATGCGGCAATCTGTTCCGGACTGTGCAGCCCTGGCGCACCCGCGTAGCCTTTAGCCTGAGCGGAAATCTGGGTCGCTTCGGAAATAATCAGGCCGGAGCTGGCGCGCTGGCGGTAGTATTCGCCCATCAGCGGGGTGGGAATATCCCCCGGCTCAATACTGCGCAGACGCGTTAGCGGAGCCATAAACACGCGATTCGGCACGGTTACCGCACCTACTTTCAACGGGGTAAACAACTTTGATTCTGACATAATGACTCCTGAGTAGACCGGTCGTCTTGAAACGGGTTAAATAAAAACGCCTGTTATAGGGCAGGCGCAGCAATAATTTTTGTAGCGTGGACCAGGGCGCTTTCCAGCGGCGTTGCGCTGTGCGTAATCTTGGCCTGCAGATTCGCCCCCAGCCACAGAGAGTAAAGCACCTGTGAGAGCGTTAATGCGTCACCATCAAAGGTCAGGCTACCTTCCTGACGACCTTGCTCCAGCGCATCGCCCAGCAGGGTAATGATCTGACTGGCCCCTTTATCCATCGCGGTGCGCATATCTTCCGACAGATCGCAGACCTCTGCCGACAGCTTCACCGTCAGGCAGCCGCTAATGATGCCCTGCTGGCAAAACTGGGTCAGCGTATGCTGATAATAGGCCAAAAGGCGGTCGCGATAGTTTCCCTCGCCGTGGGCAAAATGCTCAACCAGGCGCTGAAGATATCCGGCGTAGTGATGGTCGAGCAGCGCTACGCCAAAGGCTTCTTTAGAGCGAAAATAGTGATAGAAAGAACCTTTCGGCACTTCCGCTGTTTTTAGCAGTTCACTCAGCCCCATACCGGTAAAACCCCGATGCATACAAAGCTGCTCGCCGGTGGCCAGGATATGTTCGCGGGTATTGCATTCACTGTGTTTGTTCATGGCGCTCACTGTAATAGACCGATTGGTCTAATGCAAGCCATAATTAAAAATGCTGCCTGGCGCAGAGGGCGACGAACAAAATTTGCGTACGGCGGATGAAACGTCTTCAATAAAGACAGAGATGAGCGGCTGGAGAGGCGAAGTGGCTGAACAACTGGAGTTCTTCCCGGTACAGAGTCCCTGCCGGGGGATTTGTCAGTCTGATGAACGCGGCTACTGCCGGGGGTGCATGCGTAGCCGCGATGAGCGTTTCAACTGGCAGAAAATGAGCGATGCGCAAAAGCAGGATGTTCTGCGTCTGTGTCGCCAGCGGCTGCTGCGTAAATTACGCGCAGCTAAGCAGGATAGTGCGGAAGAACCGCAGCAACCCTCACTGTTTTAAGCAAAAAATTGCGTATACTCAGGACACTTTTTTATTGAGGAAGCTGTTATGGTTCAGCGTATTGCTATGGCTCCCCAGGGGCCGGAATTCTCTCGTTTCGTGATGGGCTACTGGCGTCTGATGGACTGGAATATGTCCGCTCAGGCGCTAGTGGGCTTTGTGGAGCAACACCTGGATCTGGGCATTACCACCATCGATCATGCCGACATTTACGGCGACTATCGCTGTGAGGCGGCGTTTGGCGAAGCGCTAAAGCTGGCGCCCCATCTGCGCAACCGGATGGAGATCGTCACCAAATGCGGAATTGCCACGAAAGCGCGGGCAGAAAATACCATCGGCCACTATATTACCGATCGCGACCATATTGTGCTGAGCGCGGAGCAGTCGCTGCGTAATCTGGCGACCGACCATCTGGACCTGCTGCTGATTCATCGCCCGGACCCGCTGATGGATGCTGACGAAGTGGCTGAGGCCTTCCTGGCTTTACATCATAGCGGCAAGGTTCGCCACTTCGGCGTGTCGAACTTTACCCCCGCCCAGTTTACCCTGCTGCAGTCGCGCCTGCCGTTTACCCTGGCGACTAATCAGGTGGAAATTTCCCCGGTTCACCAGCCGCTGCTGCTTGACGGTACGCTCGATCAGCTTCAGCAGCTGCGCATCCGACCGATGGCCTGGTCCTGCCTCGGCGGCGGCCGTTTGTTTAACGACGAAAGCTTCCAGCCGCTGCGCGATGAGCTGGCCCGCGTCGCTCAGGAGCTCAATGCGGAAAGCATTGAGCAGGTGGTGTACGCCTGGATCCTGCGTCTGCCGTCGCAGCCGCTGCCAATTATCGGTTCAGGAAAAATTGAGCGCGTGCGCTCGGCGGTTGTCGCTGAAAAGCTAAATATGAGCCGTCAGCAGTGGTTCCGCATTCGCAAAGCGGCCTTAGGCTACGACGTTCCGTAAACACCGACACCTCAGCAATGGCCTACACTGAATAGTGATAGAGCCATTGAGGAGGTGTTATGCAACGATGTATTCTCGCCATACTTACCCTGGCCGCCTGTGCGGGCGCGCAGGCGGCCAGCGAAAGCGTCGATATCAATCTTGTGACCAGCCAGAGCGTTGGTCAGGCCATCGGTAGCGTGAAAATTAGTGAAACCGCGAAAGGTCTCGAGTTTACTCCGGACCTGAAAGCGCTGCCTCCCGGCGAGCACGGCTTCCATATTCACGCCAACGGTAGCTGCCAGCCGGCCATCAAAGAAGGTAAAGCCGTCGCCGCTGGCGCAGCCGGCGGACATTACGATCCGCAAAACACCGGAAAGCATGAAGGTCCTGACGGCGCCGGTCATCTCGGCGATCTGCCGTTCCTGGTGGTTAATAACGACGGAAAAGCCACCCAGCCGGTGGTCGCGCCGCGTTTAAAAACCCTCGATGAAGTGAAAGGCAAGGCGCTGATGATTCACGTGGGGGGCGATAATATGTCCGACAGCCCGCAGCCTCTCGGCGGTGGCGGCGAGCGCTTCGCCTGCGGCGTCATCAAGTAGTCCTTTCCGTCAACGTTCCTGCGATCGGCGCCTGTTCCAGCTGAGACAGGGCGCACCAGAGTCGCCAGATAACCGCCGCCAGCTCTCTGGCGGCGGGCTGGTGGTGGCGATTAAGCGCGTCGCAGATGCGCTGCAGTTCCTGCAGCGTTGAAGCGAGAGGGCGCTGCTGAACGCCGCGCTCGCTCATCACGTCACGCAGCAGGCTAATGCACAGATCGCGCACCTGCGAGAGCGGGTCGGAGCGCGTTTCCCAGTCGCGTAGTTGCCACACCACGTGGGAACAATTGAGTAACACGACGCCCCAGCGCAGCAGCCAGCGGCGCGCCAGCGCATCCTGACTGTTGCTAAGCTGGCTAATGTGATGATAAACCAGCGACTCAAATTCATGTTCACTATGCTGCGGACGACGACTCAACTGGTCGACAAAGTGACGCCGTAACGCACGGATGTGCCGACGGCTTTTACGCGCGTCTGAACCTGGACTGATAATGGCGAAAGCCAGCCAGGCAAGTCCTACCCCAATGATTTTTCCCAGATTATCATTAAGAAACGAAGCGTAGTCGTACACCGGCGGGTTGGTGACCGAAATAAATGAGCCCATAAAAACGATCAACTGCCCCCACAGTCCGGCGAGCTTTGGCATCTGCTGTTTGAGCAACTGCATGGTGGTCAGCAGGGGAAACAGAAATAGCAAAAACTGCCATAAATCGGTTATCTGCACCATCAGGCCAAATTTCACGACAAAGCTAAAGAGCGAAAGCAGGATCAGGGTACGCATTAAAAGCGTTAATGATTTAAACGGTGAGGGTGAAACCGAATAGAGCACGCAGCAGATAGCCGCCAGAGTAAGCGCTGCAGCGCAGGCCTGCCACTGGGTGCTTATACCCCATGCGCCGACCATCACCAGCGCGCAAAAAGCGCGAACTCCGTTCCAGAGAGCTTCGGCCTGATCGGTATGGCGGGCCAGCGCGGGTGCGGAAGGTACGTTGAATTCGGTGATCGCGGTGGCGTTTTCGATGCGCTTGAGCCAGCGGCTGCTCTCCAGATACAGGCGACAAAAATAGCGCAGGCGCTTCCAGAAGGCGATGTGTCGGTAGTCGGCATCGGCGGGCGGCGCAAGCGGCGCGATAATGCGGGCAACGCTGTAAGCATCGGCGTTTGAAAGCGCTAACTCGCTGAGCAAAGACTCCAGAATCTCGCGAGTACGAGCGGGCGCGGCGGGCCAGTTAAGCAGCATCCGCCGCAGGCTCGAAATGACGCTGGTCATTCGTAGCTGCTGATGTAGCAGGTAGTTGAGCAGCGGATTTTGCCGGCGAAAGCGATAATGGCTCCAGAAGGCCTGAATGCGCAGCAGATTCATGGTCAGGATTTGCCCAATCACGCTCTCGTGCGCGGCGCGGATAGCATCGGTTGTTTCCGGGACCCACAGCAGACTGGCGTGTTCCAGCAGGCGGGCATGCATATTTTTTAGCGCGCTCAGTAGCGTGGTGCCGTCGGAGGTACTCGGTAAAATCATCATCATTAGCCCGCCGCACAATATACCGACGATAACCTCGCAGACGCGCGACTGGGCGATAGTCCACAGTTCGTTAGCATCGGTAATATTGATAACCGGGAAAGCGATAATCGCGCAGGTGTAGCCCGCAAGCTGGAATGCATAGGCGACGTTATTGGTGAACATCGCGCAGGCCCAGGTACAGAGAGCTATCCACGCCGATATACTAAAAAGAAATAGCCACGGATCGTTGAGCGTATGGCCGGCCAGCAGCAGCGCCGCGCAGGCGCCGAGCAGGCTGCCGGCAATACGGCCAAAGCTTTTGCTGATCACGCCGCCGACGGTGGGAAAGCTGACTACCGCGGCGGAAGTCATCGCCCAGTAGGGTTCGTCAAGATTCAGCCAGTAGGCGACGCTCAACGCCAGGCACATGGCAATCCCGTTACGCAGGGCATAGCGCCACTGCGGACGGCTGGCCTTAATCCAGGGAAGAGAGCGCCACGTCAGGGCCTGTAGCTTCATTACTGCGCGCCAATGGCAACGGTGCAGGTGGTACCGGAGACCAACGTGATATCCGGCGGCAGATGGTCAAACTCAATGCGCACCGGCACGCGCTGGGCAAGGCGTACCCAGGGAATATTCGGTTTAATATTCGCTACCAGACCACTTCCGCTCTCTACGCTCTGATCGACAATAGCGCGTCCGATACTGCCTACGTGACCCTGTAACTTTTGTTTGCTGCTATAGAGGACGATCTGCGCGCTATCGCCGGGACGGATATTACGCAGTTTAGTTTCTTCAAAATAACCGATCACGTAAAAGGAGTGGCTGTCGACGAGGGCAAAAAGCGGATGGCCTACGGTTGCGTAGTCGCCAATGCGGGTCGAAAGGTTCGTTACCCAGCCGTCAACCGGAGCCTTAATTTCGGTCTGCGCGAGCTGCCATTGGGCATGATCGAGGGTGGCCAGGGCGGCTCCCACGACGGCCTTAGCCGCTGCCAGGTTAGTATTAGCGGTATTAAGCGCAGTATTAGCGTTTTCTAAATCTTCTGCGGAGATGAAATTCTCGGAGAGATGGCGTCGGCGAGCGGCATCGCTGGCGGCTTTTTTCTGTTCAGCCTGCGCGCGGGCAACTTCAGCTCGAGCCTTGTCGAGCTGGGCCTGGGCGTTGAGCAGCGCAATTTTATAAGGCGTATCATCAATTCTGAACAGCACTTCACCGGCCTTAACCAGCTGGTTATCGCGTACGTTGAGCTGCAGGATGCTCCCGGACACCTGCGGCGTGACGCCTACCTGCTCGGCCCGGACTTTCCCGTCGCGGGTCCACGGGGACTGCGTGTAGTAATTCCAGACCAGCCAGGCGGCAATAATGGCCAGCGCGGCGACCAGCAGCGTGGATAAATATTTTAGTTTCTTCATGTAATGAACATTACCAGATAGTCAGTAAAACCAGCGCCAGACAAACGGAGAGCGCAAAGAAGGAGAGATCCATGAGCAGGGGGTGCCAGATTTCACCTGCGTACATCCAGTCCCGCAGCTGACGATGAACGACCAACCAGATAAAGAAGCCCAGCAGAACGGCTTTAAAGACAGGAGGAAAATAGACCGAAGCGCCGAACACCAGGTCCTGGAGCGGCAATCCGGTAGTGTTAAGACTCAGTTTCACAAGCAAAAATCCTTTGCCGTTTCAGGATGAATGTTCAGGTTATGCGATTATTCACATTGTAAATCATTGTTCTGATTTTAGTGAATCAGGTAATTCATTTGTTTTGGTAATTTAAATGCTGCACACTATTCTAAAATCAGTATAATAACTTAGCAAGCTAATTATAAGGAGATGAAATTGGAATCGCCACTTGGTTCTGATCTGGCACGTTTGGTACGCGTCTGGCGCGCGCTAATCGACCATCGCCTGAAACCTCTGGAGTTAACGCAGACGCACTGGGTCACGCTGCATAACATTCACCAGCTGCCGCCTGAACAGTCGCAGATTCAGCTGGCGAAAGCCATTGGTATTGAGCAGCCTTCGCTGGTTCGCACGCTCGACCAGCTGGAGGAAAAGGGGCTTATTTCTCGCCAGACCTGTGCAAACGATCGGCGGGCAAAACGTATCAAGCTTACCGAAAAAGCCGAACCCCTGATCAACGAAATGGAAGAGGTTATCGGCAAAACGCGTGATGAGATTCTGGCCGGTGTTTCTAAAGAAGAGGTGGAAACGCTGCTCAATTTGATTCGTAAACTTGAACACAACATCCTCGATCTCCAGGCAAAAGATTGACCTTAACGAGGCCTTGAATCTTCTCAAGGCCTCTTTTTTATTTACGCCTGCCAGACGACTACGCGATTACGCCCGGTGTTTTTCGCTTCGTACATGGCGGTATCAGCGCGCTTGACGCACTCCTCCGCCGCAACATGCGCATCCTGAGTGGTGAAAACCCCCATACTGATGGTCATTCTTTCCGGTAACCCTTCATGCTGTTCACTGACGGACAGGCGGATGCGTTCGGCAATGGCCAGCGCTTCGTTGGCGCCGATATTGACCAGCAGCAGGGCAAACTCTTCCCCGCCGATACGCGCGGCAATGTCCTCCTGGCGCACGTTATTCTGCAGCACGCTGGCAGCAAACTGAATGACCTTATCTCCCTGCACGTGGCCGTACGTGTCGTTGATGCGCTTAAAGCGGTCAAGATCGCAGACAATGACCGATAGCGGCTGTGATGCAGAGACTTTTGTTAATCGTTGATTCAGCGTGTCGTAGAAATAGCTGCGGTTATACAGCCGGGTCAGGGGATCGCGAATAGAATTCTGGTACGAGCGAACGTACCTTTCGTTTGACTCCCGGTAGAGGATAAAAACATCCACAAGCAGAACTAAAATCAAAAACAGAGTGCTCAGCGTTTCAAAGAGCCGCGCCTGGTTCCAGGAATGAGCGTTACCGTTGACCGTGGAGAGCAGAACCAGCAGCGTAAATATATAGGCGGTACAAAAAAAGGCGCCGCTGTACCAGAATATATTGCGTAGCCGGGTCAGGCTAATAAGTAAAATCAGCGTAAATGACCATGTGCCAATTAATACCCAGCCAACCCGGTTATGCCATAGCGGCGTAAAGGTATAGGTCAGATTATCAATGAATTCAATGCTCAGTAATGGTGAGTTGCTGGAATGAACCCACGATAATATGAGCGTTGCGGCGATCAAAATAAAACAACCCAGCAGTACCAGACCGTGAATTTTTCCTGAATGAGTGGTACGGTGGCGAAGCCGATATAAAACGATCGAAGTTATAAATAAAACGACCATCATGACGTTGCGGAAAAAATAAAAAATCAGCGCGTCATTCTGGTTGATGACGCGACCCTGGGCGCATACCAGCCAGTCCGGGTAGCTGCCTATGGTCCCGAGCATCAACAGGGCCGAACAGGCAAAAGCGAAGGCTATTGGCGCCAGGTACAGCTGCTTTTTATCGCACAGATATTTCATGCCCATAAAACAGGCAATCATAATATGGAAACCCATCAGTGAGATAGTCAATACGGGAAACAGCATTGATGAAGTTGTAGAGATACGATGAATTAATGAGCCGGTAACGAAATTAATCGTAGCAATAGAAAAACCGCATACGACAGCGTAAAGAAATAGCCTGTCAGGCAAGCGTTTGAGATTAATAAACATAGTCAACATCCCTGAATAAAAGGGCAAAGGTAAAACGACGTCACTGTCGTAAATGTTTTGCGTAATACAGGATGCAGATTACTTGATAGCGGAGGGGAGAATATTGAGCAGGCGCAAGTTGTGGATGGGAGGCGGAAAAATATAAATATATTTGCAGTGTTTATTTATTATGATAAATGATACATATTTTATATAAATGAGCGGCCCGCAAGGGCCGCAGGGAAAAGATTTAGCGCGGGGATACGGTAACCTGGCTGCCGCTGCCGGCGATAGCCACGCGTTGTCCGACGGAGAACGGCGTGCTGCCTTGTTTCTGCACCACCATGATGGTGTTGCCATCATCTTTGCGAATTTCCAGCTCAACGCCCTGGGTTTTGTTCATTGCGCCCTGGACGCCCTGACCGGCTACGCCGCCCGCGACAGCGCCAGCTGCGGTTGCCAGAGAGCGACCCGTGCCGCCGCCGATGGTGTTACCCAGGAAACCACCGAGCACCGCGCCGCCAATGGCGCCGATAGCATTGCTTTCATCTCCGCCCTGAATCTGAACCGCGCGGGTATGCACAATGGTGCCGTAGGTCACACTTTGGACCTGTTTGGCTTCGGATGCGGAGTAAACATCGCCGGACAGGCCGCTGTTGCTGACGCAACCTGCAAGCGTAAAACCAATCATCGAGACAGCCAAAACACGTAAAATCATTTATGAATCTCCTGTTCACAAGAAGCGTTCTGTTGAACTTCCTTGTAGCCAATTATATGGCATTTAAGCGTCTGCTGGCATAGCAGATACCGTGACTATACAAAAAATAATAATCAGAGTCGTCTCAACCTAAACTAAACATAAGTTCTTTACGCTAAGTACCATCGCGCTGCTTGTATTGTTAAAAAGTATTATAGCAGCATAGCATTGCCCCCTCGTTTATGGTGGAGTGTGGGGATATACGAGAGTCATGGAATGAAGGAAAGCGTATGAAATCAGGCCGCTTTATCGGCGTCATGTCCGGCACCAGCCTTGATGGTGTGGATGTTGTGCTTGCAGCAATTAATGAAGATCTGGTCGCCCAGCAGGCCAGCCTGACGTATCCCATCCCCATTGCGATTAAAGAACAGATTCTGGCTATCTGTCAGGGGCAGCCGCTCACGCTTTCGCAGCTAGGGCGGCTGGATACGCGGCTGGGGCGGCTGTTTGCCGATGCGGTTCTGGCGCTAATGGCTCAGGAAAAGCTACAGGCAGCAGATATCATCGCCATCGGCTGCCATGGGCAAACGGTCTGGCATGAGCCAACGGGTGATGCGCCGCACACTATGCAGATAGGCGACAATAATCAGATTGCCGCGCGCACCGGCGTAACCGTGGTCGGAGACTTTCGCCGCCGCGATATGGCGCTCGGGGGGCAGGGGGCGCCGCTGGTTCCTGCTTTCCATCATGCGCTGCTGGCGCATCCGGTAGAGCGCCGCATGATTCTCAATATCGGCGGTATTGCCAATCTCTCTTTACTGGCGCCGGGGCAGCCGGTACGTGGATACGACACGGGGCCAGGCAACATGCTGATGGACGCGTGGGTCTGGCGCCAGTGCGGCAAACCCTATGATAAAGACGCGCAGTGGGCCAGCGAGGGGAAAATTGTGCTGCCGCTGCTGCAGGATATGCTCAGCGATCCCTGGTTTGCCCTGCCGGCGCCGAAGAGTACCGGGCGCGAATACTTTAACTACGGCTGGCTCACGCAGCATCTGGCGCGTTATCCGGGGCTTCGTGCCCAGGATGTTCAGGCGACCCTGGCCGAACTGACTGCCGTCAGCATCAGCGAACAGGTGCTGCTAAGCGGAGGCTGCGAGCGTCTACTGGTATGCGGCGGCGGTGCGCGTAACCCGCTACTGATGGCGCGTCTGGCGGCGCTGTTGCCGGGAACCGAAGTGTCGACGACCGATGAGGCGGGCATTAGCGGTGATGATATGGAAGCGCTGGCTTTCGCGTGGCTGGCGTGGCGTACCCTCGCCGGCTTACCCGGCAATCTCCCTTCCGTGACCGGCGCGTCGCAGGCAACCGTACTGGGCGCGATTTTCCCGGCCAATCCGCAACAAAATCAGAGTTAACTGAAATCACCCGCGCCGGTTTCTTCGTAAACTGGCCAACGTTGAGGGAGGGCGTTATGCCTTCCCGGACCGGGAAAGTCGAAGGCATACTGATGAAAAAAATACTTATTCTTGCTGTACCTTTTATGCTCGCAGGCTGTAGCTACTACAACCAGTTTGTTGAGCGGATGAACACGGATACCCTCGAGTACCAGTGCGAGCAAAAACCGTTAACCGTCCATCTCAATAATACTCGCCAGCAGGTCAGCTTCATTTACGACAACCAGCAGTTAAATTTACAGCAGGGTCTCTCCGCCTCCGGCGCGCGCTATACCGATGGCGTATACGTCTTCTGGTCTAAAGGCGATAGCGCCACCGTTTATAAACGCGACCGTATTGTGCTGGAAAACTGTCAGCTGCAAACCGCCAAACGTTGAGATTTCAGTCATGGGGGCGCACAATAACGCCACCCATTGATGACTTTCTCAATTGCCATGTCTGATAACGACGAATTGCAGCAAATTGCGCATCTGCGCCGTGAATATACCCGTGGTGGCCTGCGTCGCCACGACCTTCCTGCCGAACCCCTGGCATTATTTGAACGCTGGCTGCGGCAGGCCTGTGATGCGAAGCTCGCTGACCCGACGGCGATGGTTGTCGCGACCGTTGATGAAAACTCGCAGCCTTACCAGCGCATCGTGTTGCTCAAGCACTACGATGAGAAAGGCCTGGTGTTTTATACCAACCTCGGCAGCCGCAAAGCCCACCAGATTGAAAAAAATCCCCGCATCAGCCTGCTGTTTCCATGGCATATGCTGGAGCGCCAGGTCATGGTTATCGGTAAAGCGGAACGCCTGTCGACGCTGGAAGTAGTCAAATATTTCCACAGCCGCCCGCGCGACAGTCAGATTGGCGCCTGGGTATCGCAGCAGTCCAGCCGTATTTCGGCTCGCGGCATCCTCGAAAGTAAGTTCCTCGAGCTGAAGCAAAAGTTCCAGCAGGGCGAAGTTCCGCTGCCGAGCTTCTGGGGCGGATTCCGCGTCAGTATTGAACAGATGGAGTTCTGGCAGGGCGGAGAGCATCGTCTGCACGATCGTTTTCTCTATCAGCGTCAAAACAGCGGCTGGCAGATCGACCGACTGGCGCCATAAAGGACGCAAAAATGTTGTCTTAAGCGCTGGTGCATCGTGGCCTGGCGCTTTATTCTATACGCTTCATTTTTCAAGCTGCATCTTTATCCGCTGCGCCTGCCCGCTCTGTCGCTTACCTGTGTAAGTTCCCTGAGCTTTCATATGCTTGCCGCCGCGATGCAGCTTGAACAATTTTGCGTATACCCGTCATACTTCAAGTTGCATGTGCGTTGGCTGCGTTCACTCACCCGAATCACTTACTACAGTAAGCTCATCGGGATGAATCAGGGACATCCATGTCCCTGACCGAAGGTCATCTTCGGTTGTTCAAATTCGTTCCTGACGAATTTGTCGTTCACTTGCCGCCTTCCTGCAACTCGAATTATTTAGGGTATAGATGTTTTTTTTCGCGTCTGGCGAAAAGTCGTGTACCGGCAGAGGTGCAGTCGTTTATAGATGGAGAATTTGATGGCAAGCAGTAACTTGATTAAACAATTGCAGGAGCGGGGGCTGGTAGCCCAGGTGACGGACGAGGAAGCGTTAGCAGAGCGACTGGCGCAAGGCCCGATCGCGCTCTATTGCGGCTTCGACCCAACCGCCGACAGCTTGCACTTGGGGCATCTTGTTCCATTGTTATGCCTGAAACGCTTTCAGCAGGCGGGCCATAAGCCTGTTGCGCTGGTTGGCGGCGCGACGGGTCTCATTGGCGACCCGAGCTTTAAAGCCGCTGAGCGTAAACTGAACACTGAAGATACCGTGCAGGAGTGGGTAGATAAAATTCGCAAACAGGTCGCGCCTTTCCTCGACTTTGATTGCGGTGATAACTCTGCCATCGCCGCGAATAACTACGACTGGTTTGGCAGCATGAATGTGCTCACCTTCCTGCGTGATATCGGCAAGCACTTCTCCGTAAACCAAATGATCAACAAAGAAGCGGTGAAGCAGCGTCTGAATCGCGACGACCAGGGCATCTCTTTTACCGAGTTCTCCTACAACCTGCTGCAAGGCTACGACTTTGCTTGCCTGAACAAGCTGCACGGCGTGGCGCTGCAAATCGGCGGTTCTGACCAGTGGGGTAACATTACTTCCGGTATCGACCTGACCCGCCGTCTGCACCAGAATCAGGTCTTTGGCCTCACCGTCCCGCTGATCACCAAAGCCGACGGCACGAAATTCGGTAAAACCGAAGGCGGCGCAGTGTGGCTCGATCCGAAGAAAACCAGTCCGTATAAGTTCTACCAGTTCTGGATCAACACCGCGGATGCCGATGTTTATCGCTTCCTTAAGTTCTTCACCTTTATGGACATAGCTGAAATCAATGCCCTGGAGGAGGAAGACAAAAACAGCGGTAAAGCGCCGCGCGCCCAGTACGTGCTGGCCGAGCAGGTGACCCGTCTGGTGCACGGTGAAGAAGGTCTGGTGGCGGCAAAACGCATTACCGAGAGCCTGTTCAACGGCAACCTGAGCGATTTGAGCGAAGCCGATTTCGAACAGCTGGCGCAGGATGGCGTGCCGATGATCGAAATGGATAAAGGCGCCGATCTGATGCAGGCGCTGGTGGATTCTGAACTGCAGCCGTCCCGCGGTCAGGCGCGTAAAACCATCGCATCCAATGCGGTGACCATCAACGGCGAAAAACAGTCCGACCCGGAATACGTATTTGTCGACGCCGACCGTCTCTTTGGTCGCTACACCTTACTGCGCCGCGGTAAGAAAAATTACTGTCTGGTCTGCTGGAAGTAATTGCGTAAAGGCAGGGGCGTGGGAAACCGCGCCCCTTATTTTTTGCTCTCAGGTAATTAAGATGAAGAACATCCTCGCCATCCAGTCCCACGTTGTGTTTGGCCATGCGGGCAACAGCGCCGCTGAATTTCCGATGCGCCGCCTTGGCGCCAACGTCTGGCCGCTTAATACCGTACAATTCTCCAATCATACCCAATACGGTAAATGGACCGGCTGCGTGATGCCGCCAGCGCATTTGACGGAGATTGTTCAGGGGATTGCCGATATTAACCAACTGCAGCGCTGTGACGCCGTGCTAAGCGGCTATCTGGGATCGGCTGAACAGGGCGAACATATTCTTGGCATTGTGCGTCAGGTTAAAGCCGCCAATCCGGCTGCGAAATATTTCTGCGACCCGGTAATGGGTCATCCGGAAAAGGGCTGCATCGTGGCGCCGGGCGTAGCGGAGTTTCACGTGCGCTACGCGCTGCCGGCAAGCGATATTATTGCGCCAAATCTGATTGAGCTGGAGATCCTCTGCGGGCATCCGGTGGCAAACGTTAACGAGGCGGTTTTGGCCGCGCGCGAGCTGATTGCTCAGGGGCCGGAAGTGGTGCTGGTGAAGCATCTCTCGCGTGCCGGACTGAGTATGGATCGTTTTGAGATGCTGCTGGTTACCGCGCAGGAAGCCTGGCATATCAGCCGTCCGCTGGTGGATTTTGGCATGCGCCAGCCGGTAGGCGTCGGTGACGTTACCAGCGGGCTGCTGCTGGTCAAACTGCTGCAGGGCGCCACTCTGCGCGATGCGCTGGAGCATGTGACCGCCGCGGTTTATGAAATCATGCTGGCGACTAAAAACATGCAGGAATATGAGCTTCAGGTTGTGGCGGCTCAGGATCGTATTGCGCAGCCGGAGCACTACTTTAGCGCCACCCAGCTTTAAGGCGGGTATGAACTTGCCCGACATGTCGGGCAAGCATCGGTTTTACTTCAGCCCTTCAGCCTCAAGAGCAGCGGCTACGGCCGGGCGCGCGGCAACGTGTTTCATCCAGGCCGCGATATTGCTATAACCTTCCATATTCAGCTTCACGGCGTAGGCCCAGCGCAGTACGGTGAACAGGTAGCCATCCGCAATGGTGAAACGATGCCCGTTAATCCACTCTTTATCCTGCAGACATTCGTTCACGTACTGCATTTTCTTATCCAGCTGCGCGCGGGCGATAGGTTTGAAATCTTCCGGCGTATCCGGGCGAAACAGCGGTGTAAAGCCTTTATGCAGTTCCGTCGCCACGTAGTTTAGCCACTCCAGGGTCTGGTAGCGGGCGATGCTTCCTACCGGCGCCAGCAGCTGGCGGTCCGGTACGCGATCGGCGATATACTGCATAATGGCCACGCCTTCCGTCAGCAGCACGTCATCGTCCAGCAGCAGCGCCGGTACCTGACCCTTGGGGTTAACCAGCAAATAATCCTCCCCGTTTTCAAGGCGTTTTTTCATCACGTCAACGCCCTGCAGGGTAAAGTCCAGCCCGCTTTCGCGTAGCGCGATATGCGAGGCTAGAGAACAAGCGCCGGATTTATAGAACAGTTTCATCGGTGACTCCTCGTGGCTGCGGTTTTCTGTATGTTAGTCCGCCCAGGGGCAAAAAAAAACCGCTAACAGAGCGTTAGCGGTTTAATTTATCGGTTTTCCCAGGGAGCTTAAGCCGTGGCGGTATCGCTGGCTTTTGCCGTTTTATCATCGTCCTGGGTCATGCGGTTCAGCTTCGGCGCCGTCAGCAGCATCAGGATAGCGATAACGCCAGTTGCGACACCGATATGCAGGAACACGCGGCCGTAAACTTCCAGCGACATCAGCGGGTCAGTGACGTTGTCCGGTACTGCCATCATGTTCGCAACGTAGCCGCCGATCAGATTAGCGCCAGCGGTTGTCAGGAACCAGCTGCCCATGATGAAGCCCATCAGGCGCTGCGGAACCAACTGCGCAACCATCGCCAGGCCCAGGCCGGAGATCATCAGTTCACCGATACTCTGCAGACCGTAGCTAATCACCAGCCAGCTGACGTTGACGATACCCGCATCGCTGGCGAACTTCGCGCCCAGCGGCAGCACGAGGAAGGCGCCGGAGCACAGGACCATACCAATAGCGAACTTCATCGGCATTGGCAGGGTGTCGCCCATCTTGTTGTAAATGGCGGCAAGAATCGGGCTACCGATAATGATCCAGAACGGGTTCAGCGCCTGATACTGTTCAGGTTCAAAAGCGATACCCAGCAGAGAGTGTTCAACGTTGCGAATAGCAAAGAAGTTGAGGGAGGTCGGCATCTGGCTATACAGCACAAAGAAGATGATCGCCTGCAGCATCAGAATAAACGCAACGATCATTTTGCGACGCGGCGCGCCGTGCATCGCAAAGGCCTCTTTAGCAAAGATAACGATGATGCCCAGAGCAACCACGCCCAGCGCCATACGTGCAATGCCCTGGTTGTGCAGCAGCCAGGTTGCAATCGCGACCAGAACGACCACGCCAACGATAGTGGCCAGCAGTTTGCCCACGTGCACCGGTGCGAAGTCAGGTTTGGAACCGTACTGCTTAACCCAGCGCTGGCAGAAAGCGAAGTTGACGATGGTGATCACCAGGCCTACAAAGCTCAGAGCGAAAGCGACGCTCCAGCCGAATTTTGCCGCCAGCCACGGTGTCGCCAGCATAGAGAAGAAGGAGCCGATATTGACGGACATATAGTACATGGTAAATGCACCGTCCAGACGCGGATCGTTCTTTTCATAGCAGGTCGAGAGCAGGGAAGAGGGGTTAGCCTTGAACAGGCCATTACCCACGGCAATCGTTGCCATCCCCATATACACGATGCCCGCATCGTGTCCGGACCACGCGACCAGGCCGTAGCCGATAGCCAGAACGATGGCGCCGAGCATAATGACGCGCTTGGTGCCGAGCACCTTGTCGCCCAGCCAGCCGCCAATCGCCACCAGACCGTATACCAGGGCGCTAAAGGAGGAGAACAGAGTGATAGAATCCGCTTCTGACATACCCAGCTGTTTAACCAGGTAAACGGCCATAATCCCTTGCAGGCCGTAGAAACCAAAACGTTCCCATAGCTCAATAGAGAAGATGAGATAGAACGATCGTGGTTGTTTGAAAGCGTTTAAACTCACGCTCTCCGTTGGTTTATTGTTTGCAGTAGACACAAATACCTCTTTTTTTACATCCCATATTAACGGGGGGTGCTCGGGGCGCAATCTTCGCAGACCGCCGCCTTTATAGTTATTCTGGAGGGAAAACGGCAGGTAATGTTCACTATCCTGTGCCATCAGGCAATAGCTTTGCAATAATCTGTTACACATATCCTGAGCGTTATAATACACCGGACATATAAATGTTATGCAGAGTTAAATTTCAGTGTTTCGTTAATGACAGCGTTTTTATCTGTCAGAATCGGAAAGTTTTCGCATAAAGGCCATATGTTCTGCTGTTTGCGCTTGCATCCAGTGATATAGCCCAAAATCCTAAAAAATGATGGGTTATTGTGTTGGTATTTAAGTTGGAGGTATTTAAATCAGCAGGTTTTCGTATTAATAAGTTAACAACAAAGCAACAAGAAATTGACTCAGTGATCTGGATCACAAATGTATAGAAATTTTGTCTCTGAAAAAAATGAATAAGCTGATCGATGGTTATATAGCGGAATAATAAGCCATAAGAAGGCTAAATCGATGGCGTGAACATCGGAAAAATGGGGTATGCACCAGAGCCATGACTTATGAAGGGTTATGGCTCTGGTAGGGTCAGGAGTAGACCTTCTCTTTAAACTCGCAAAGATCTTCAATCAGGCAGGAACCGCAGCGCGGTTTACGGGCGATACAGGTATAACGGCCGTGCAGAATCAACCAGTGATGGCAGTCCACTTTGAATTCCGCCGGAACCACCTTTAACAACTTCTCTTCCACCTGTTCAACGTTTTTACCAGGCGCAAATTGTGTCCGGTTGCAAACGCGGAAAATGTGCGTATCGACGGCGATTGTCGGCCAGCCGAAGGCGGTGTTCAACACGACGTTAGCGGTTTTGCGCCCGACGCCGGGAAGCGCCTCAAGCGCGGCTCTGTCTTCCGGTACTTCGCCGTTATGCTGCTCAAGCAGGATCCGGCAGGTCTTAATGACGTTTTCTGCTTTACTGTTGAACAGGCCGATGGTCTTAATGTACGACTTGACGCCCTCTACGCCCAGCGCCAGCATCGCCGCCGGCGTGTTGGCGACCGGGTAGAGTTTCGCCGTAGCTTTATTGACGCTAACGTCGGTAGCCTGCGCCGAGAGCAGCACGGCGATCAATAATTCAAACGGCGAGTTAAAATTCAGCTCCGTAGTGGGGTGCGGGTCGTTATCCCTGAGCCTGGTGAGGATCTCCAGGCGTTTACTCTTGTTCATCCTATGCTTTTCCCGTCACATCAGAGGGCGCAACGATCCCGGCCTGCGCCGCTTTGGCTTTGCGCTGTTTGCTACGTTCATCAATGAGGTATTTTACCGCCAACATCATGCCGAGGCCAATAAATGCGCCCGGCGGCAGCATTGCCAGCAGGAACGGCGTATCGGTATGAAATACTTCTATACGCAGAACCTTTGCCCAACTGCCGAGCAGGCTATCGGCACCATCAAACAGGGTACCGTTGCCGAGAATTTCCCGCATCGAGCCGAGGACAAACATCGCGCAGGTCGCCCCCATGCCGATGGAAAAACCATCCAGCGCCGATAGCGCCGGGCCTTTTTTCGCGGCAAAGGCCTCAGCGCGCCCGACCACAATGCAGTTGGTGACGATAAGCGGGATAAAAATCCCCAGAGACTGATAAAGGCCGAACGCATAAGCGTTGATCAGCATCTGGACGACGCTCACCACCGAAGCGATGATCATAACGTAAATCGGAATACGGATTTCTGCCGGCGTCCAGCGACGCAGGCTGGAAATGGTCAGGTTAGTCAGGGTAAGAACCAGCGTCGTCGCCAGCCCAAGCCCAAGAGCGTTGGTGGCGGTAGAGGTTACGGCGAGCAGAGGACACATCCCCAGCAGCTGAACCAGCGCGGAGTTGTTTTTCCACAGCCCCTGAACAATAACGTCTTTTACTTCGCTCATGGTCTAGTCTCCACAGGGAGTGATAGCAGAAATCTGCGCGGGCAGAGTTTGCGCATACAGGCCCGCGCGCTTGACGGCATTGACCACCGCTCGCGGAGTAATGGTAGCCCCGGTAAACTGATCGAAATCGCCGCCATCTCTTTTCACGGCCCAGTGGCTATCGTTTTGCCCATGAATCACTTTATCGGCAAAGAGGGTGATCCAGTCAGAAATTCTAAGCTCGATCTTATCGCCCAGGCCCGGCGTCTCATGATGCTCGGTGACGCGGGTACCCAGCACGGTACCTTTAAAGTCGGCGGCAACCAGTAGCTGAATGGCTCCTGAATAGCCGTCCGGCGCGGTAGCTTCCATCACCGCTGCAACCGCTTTATCGCCATTCTGAGCAATCCAGACCTTATGCTCGCCTTTTCCCAGCTCCGGCGCGGTTATCCGATAACAGCTTTTCAGCAAGTCGTTATTATATAAATTGGCCGGCATAACCTGGTCGAATAAGGCTTTTTGCTGCTGGGCGGCCTGGTCTTCAATAGTGCTTTTAGTCAGTTCGTTAATGGCGGCCGTCAGCCCGGTCGAACCCGCAGCAAAGAGGGCCAGCGTGATGCCGTGTTTACGCATGCTTTGTAACATGTTCGGGTCCTCAGCGGTGGCCGTACGCGCGCGGGCGCGTGTAGTAATCGATCAAGGGAACGGTAATATTAGCCAGCAGAACGGCAAAGGCGACGCCATCCGGGTAGCCGCCAAAGCTGCGAATTAGCCACACCAGTAACCCCGCCAGCGCGCCGAAGATCAGGCGACCGCGATTGGTGGTGGAAGCGGTCACCGGGTCCGTCAGGATAAAGAAGGCGCCCAGCATGGTGGCGCCGGAGAGCAGATGAATTTGCGGTGAGGCAAGGCTTTCTGGTGAGAATAGCCATCCCAGGGTGGCGCAAACGGCAAGGCTCAGCAGGAAGCTCAGCGGAATATGCCAGCGAATGGCTTTTTGCCATAGCAGGAACAGACCGCCCGCCAGATAAGCCACGTTAACCCACTGCCAGCCGAGACCGGCCAGTGCGCCGCCGTAGACAGGATACTGGAGGATCTCTTGCACCGCATGACCGGCATGGAGCGAGGTTTTGAAGGTATCCAGCGGCGTTGCCTGACTGATGCCGTCAATGCCGATTCGCAGGCTGTTCATGTCCCCGCCGGTAGCCGTATGACCAGTGAAAATCATCCTCAGCGCGTCGCTAAAACCGGGAACATTGGCGGCTATCTCATGGGGCGGGAGCCAGGAGGTCATCTGCACCGGGAAAGAGATCAGCAGCACCACGTAGCCAATCATTGCCGGGTTAAAAGGATTGTGACCCAGTCCACCGTACAGCTGTTTGGCGATAATCACCGCAAACGCAGTGCCCAGCACGACCATCCACCACGGCGCAAAAGGCGGAATACTGATCGCCAGCAGCAGGCCGGTCAGCAGCGCTGAGTTATCGGCAAGAATCGCCGGGATATTTTGTTTGCGCAGTTTAAGAATGGCCGCTTCGGCTCCCCACGCCGTGACGGCGGCGAGGATAATTTGCAGTACGGTACCCCAGCCGAAAAACCAGGTCTGAACCACAATACCGGGTACGGCGGCGAGCAGCACCAGCAGCATAATCCGCGAAGTCTGGCGCTGATTGTGGGTGTAGGGGGAACTTGCGATTCTGAAAACCATTTAATCCTCGTTAACTGCCTGCCGGGACGCTTTCCGGGCCTGAACGCGGGCGATTGCTTCAGCGACTGCCGCTTTGCGGCCGTCATCATTGGCTGCCGACGGGGGAACTGCTTGTTGCTGTTGTTCTGCTTTGCGCGCTTTGGCGCGGGCGATCGCGGCCTCGACGGCGGCCTTGCGTGGGTCAACGGTAGCAGGCTGTTCTGTGGCGGGGGCAGGTTCAGCCGGGGCTGCCTGCTGGCCCGCTTTGCGCGCTTTGGCCCGGGCAATCGCGGCCTCGACGGCGGCCTTGCGTGGGTCAACGGTAGCAGGCTGTTCTGCGGCGGGGGCAGGTTCAGCCGGGGCTGCCTGCAGGCCCGCTTTGCGCGCTTTGGCGCGAGCGATCGCGGCCTCGACGGCGGCCTTGCGCGGGTCAACGGTAGCAGGCTGTTCTGCGGCGGGGGCAGGTTCAGCCGGGGCTGCCTGCTGGCCCGCTTTGCGCGCTTTGGCGCGGGCGATCGCGGCCTCGACGGCGGCCTTGCGCGGGTCAACGGTAGCAGGTTGCTCTGCGTCCGGGGCAGGTTCAGCCGGGACTACCAGCTGCTCAGCCCTGCGCGCCCGCGCCTCGGCCTTACGGGCTTCGCGAGCGGCGATGGCTTCGCTATTATCCGGTTTCTCGCCGGAGAGCACGATAATCGGCTGCGCCGCGTTGCGCTGCTTTTCACGTACGCGGGCAAGGGCGGCGTTAATCGCATCCTGATCTTTCGCTGCTGGCTGTACGGCTGCCTGCTTATGACGTTCCAGCCTTGCGGCTTTATCCCGTTCCAGGCGAGCCTGACGCGCCTCAAAGCGGACTTTCGCTTCCGCTGCGCGTTTCTCTTCTTGCGCAATGGCGTATATCTCGGCTTTCTCCTGGCGGAAGTACTGCACCAGCGGGATATTGCTTGGACAAACCCAGGCGCAGGCGCCGCACTCGATACAATCGGCGAGGTTATGGCTGGTGGCTTTGTCGTGCTGCTGCCCTTTGCTGAACCAGTATAACTGCTGCGGCAGAAGATCGGCCGGGCAGGCGTCCGCGCAGGCGCTACAGCGGATACAGCCTTTTTCCTCTTCCGGTTCGCCCATTTCGCTCGCCGAAGGCGCCAGCAGACAGTTGGTGATTTTGACCACCGGCACGTCGAGCCAGGGCAGGGTGAAGCCCATCAGCGGGCCGCCCATAATCACCATCGGATCGGCGCCTGGGCAGAAACCGGCATCTTTTAGCAGATGGCTGACCGGCGTACCCAGGCGCGCCCAGACGTTGCCCGGACGCGTGACCGCTTCGCCGGTTAAGGTGACTACGCGCTCCGTCAGCGGCTCGCCGTCTATCACCGCACGTTTCACCGCATAGGCGGTGCCGACGTTTTGCATCAATACGCCGATATCAGAGGAGCGCCCACCGTGGGGCACCTGTTTACCGGTGAGGATTTGCGTCAGCTGTTTTGCACCGCCTGAGGGGTATTTCGTCGGGATTACGCGCAGCGAAATACCGTGCGTGTCGGCGAGTACCGCGCGGAGCATCGAAATCGCCTGCGGTTTATTATCCTCGATGCCGATCAGCACCTGTGCAGGTTGCAGAATATGGGCAAGGATGCGAATTCCCTCAACGATTTGCGCCGCGCAATCCTGCATCAGGCGATCGTCAGCGGTGATATAGGGCTCACATTCCGCCGCATTGATGATTAATGTTTCGATTCTGTCGCCGCCCCCGCGCAGCTTAGTGCCGGTGGGGAAACCGGCGCCGCCAAGCCCGGCTACGCCAAACTGGTGAATGCGCTCAATCAGCTCTTCGCGGGATTTATTCTGGTAATCGTTCCAGCCATCGCGCTCAATCCAGCGGTCTTCGCCATCGGCATCAATAATGACGCTCATTTCCGCCAGCGCGGAAGGGTGGGCGGTCGAGTGGGGGGCAATCGCCGCCACGATGCCGGACGTTGGTGCGTGCACCGGCAGCATTCTGCCCCAGCCGCGGGTAAGCGGCTGGCCGCGCAGGACGCGATCGCCCGGCTGGACGCAGAGCTCACCTTCCGCGCCGATGTGTTGTTTCAGCGGGATGACAAAACGCTGCGGCAGGGAAACCTGACGCAGCGGGGTACCGTTAGACTGGGTTTTCATTTCCGGCGGATGAATGCCGCCGTTGAAGTCCCAGACTTTGTCTTTGCGAAATGCGGAAAATAACTTAAACATGTTGTTCCACGGGAATAATGCGTACCGGGATGGTTTGAAGATCCCATTTCCAGGTTTCTGTCGTCGCCGCCACCGGGCGCAGTTCAATACATTGCGTCGGACAAGGCGCGACGCAAAGATTACAGCCGGTGCAGAGATCGCTCATCACCGTATGCATCGCACGGGTGGCGCCGACGATGGCATCCACAGGACAGGCCTGAATGCATTTTGTGCAGCCGATGCAGTTCGCTTCGTCGATCACCGCCAGCATTCGCGCAGGTACGGCTTCTTGCGCATCGCCGTCCGTAGGCTGCGGGTCGACGTTCAACAGTTCAGCGATTTTGAGCATCACCGCTTCGCCGCCGGGCGCGCAGCAGTTAATTTTCTCACCCTGAGTGCCTACGGCTTCCGCGTAGGGACGACAGCCGGGGTAACCGCACTGACCGCACTGGCTCTGCGGTAGCAGGGCGTCAATTTTCTCCACCACCGGGTCATCTTCCACCTCAAAACGGCGCGAAGCGTACCCCAGAATTAAGCCGAAAACCAGCCCCAGCAGGCTAATGGCAACCACGGCTATCCAGACAGCATTCATTACAACTTCACCAAACCACTAAAGCCCATAAAGGCGAGGGACATTAAACCGGCAGTGACCAGCGCAATGGCATTACCGCGAAACGGCGCCGGCACATCGGCAACCACCAGACGCTCGCGGATGGAGGCGAAAAGCACCATCACCAGCGAAAAGCCGACGGCGGCAGCAAAGCCGTACAGCGCAGACTGCAGGAAATTATGCCCGAGGTTAATGTTGAGCAGCGCAACGCCGAGCACCGCGCAGTTGGTGGTGATCAGCGGCAGGAAGATGCCCAACAGGCGATACAACGCCGGACTGGTTTTACGCACCACCATTTCGGTAAATTGCACCACTACGGCGATAACCAGGATAAAGGCCAGGGTCCGTAAATAGACCAGGTCCAGCGGAATAAGGATCCAGGTATCAATCAGCCAGGCGCAAATTGAGGCCAGCGTCATCACAAAGGTGGTGGCGAGCCCCATTCCCATAGCGGCTTCCAGCTTTTTGGAAACCCCCATAAACGGGCACAGTCCCAGAAACTTCACCAGCACGAAGTTGTTAACAAGAACGGTGCCAACAAAGAGCAGTAAATAATCAGCCATTATTCGACCTGAAATAGAAAAAGCCGTCTATTATCGAATAAATCGATACCGGCGACAACAGGTTAACTGTGTGGTTATTACGGATTCACAAAGGTCCGCTTAACCCGTTCAGAACGCTTGAAATAGGGAGCCAGCAGCGCCGCAGCGAGAAGGGGAAACAGCAGCTGGCGCAGCGCCAGAGCGTCTGATATTGGGGAAAAGGCAAATGCTTTTACCGCCAGCAGAAGCGTAATCAGCAGCCAGATAATGTAATGCTTTGGCACCCCTTTCCGCCGCTTGAAAAAGGCAATGGTCAACCACAGCGTGTAGTACCACATGGCGATCGCGAAGGCCAGCGAAGCAATCCACAAGGCGAGATGTTCAGTACTCATATTGCGCAGCAGGGTATAAGTCTGGGAAGACATCAGAGCATCAGCAAAAAACAGCAGCGACAATGAGGCGCTAAGCAGGGCCACCAGGAGCCATGCCAGCGGCGCCAGAAGCCATCCGCCAATACGTTCCACAGAGTCAGAGGACATTATTACTCCCGAATTTAACGCCAGTTATCAATAAAAGCAGGGCCGGAAGTATAAGCAACTGGCGTGAATGATGACAGTCTTTATTGCACGTAGCGCCAGACGGACTTGGGCACCTCGCCAATGTTGAACAATTTGCCGCCAGAAACCAGCTCCGCCCGACGATGGTCTGCGGCGCGATACATGTTGACGATCTCTTCGTTATCGGTCAGGGAATAGTTAAGGTGATCAAAAAGTTTTTCCAGACTTTCCAGCGTGCTGATTTTACGAAATTTTAATAAGTAGTCCTGAACGGTCATTTGCGTATCCATTTTATAATCAGAATAATTTAAGTTGAATATACCCATTCTGTGTAAACCTGTTCTCAACCGGCCGTTCCTTTTTTTCAGTAAACTGTATGGAATTATTTCGGTTGTAAATACCCGGAACAAGAACAGATGATGTTTCTGGCCTGGTAAAGAGGAATTTAAGAGTATTCCAGAACTGAATCAGGCGCCGGATGGCGCCTGGGAGAGAAGATTAACGCTGTTCGCCTCGGCTGGCAATAACGTTTTGGTACCAGAAAAAGCTCTTTTTACGTTTACGCGCCAGATTGTTCTGATGATCGACATAAACAAAGCCGTACTGTTTTTTATAACCGTTGAGCCAGCTTAATAGATCAATAAAGGACCAGGGATAATAGCCGCGCACGTCAGCGCCCAGTTCCAGCGCTTTTTCCAGCGCAGTTATGTGGCTATTCAGATAGTCAATACGCGGGTCGTCGACGATTTCGCCATCGATGATCGGGTCAATGGCCCCGAGTCCGTTTTCGGTGATGTAAATCGGTATGTCACCGTAGCGCGCTTTAATCATCATGATCCCGTCGGTTAACCCCTGAGGCCAAATTTCCCAGCCCCATTCGGTATAGGTACTTTGCGGGTTGCGTACAAAATAGAACAGCCCGTCGACGCCGGGTTCGCCGCCGGTCGGAACCTCCGGGGGCTGCGCTGAGACGGTTTCGCGGCGGTAGTAGTTCAGGCCGATAAAATCACAGCGGTTTTCACGCAGCAGCGCATCGTCGCCCGCGGCAAAAGCCGGAACGCCCCACAGCGCCTGGGTTTGTTGCAGGAGCTCTTCAGGGTATTGACCTTTTAGCACCGGATCGTAAAGCCAGTGGGTGTGAATAGCATCCGCCATCGCCGTCGCTTGCATATCCTCCTCGCTGTCGGTTAAAGGGGTATGCGGCTGCAGTACGTTGACAAAACCTATCTGCCCCTCGACTGCCATTTCACGAAACGCTTTCACGGCCAGCGCATGGGCGATAAAGACGTGGTGGCAGGCCTGAATCGCGCGCGCAGGGTCGCGCACCGCTGGCGGGTGGATGCCGTTAATATAGCCATGCCCGATAAAGACGATAGTTTCGTTGAAGGTCGCCCACAATTTGACCCGCGAGCCGAAGCGCTGATAGCAGAGGCGGGCGTACTCAGCGAACGCTTCCGCCGTACTGCGCGCTTCCCAGCCGCCTTCCTCCTGCAACGCCTGCGGAAGATCCCAGTGATACAGGGTGATCATCGGTTCAATATTATGCGCCAGCAGCTCATCAATCAGATCGCTGTAGAACTGAACCCCAGCCTCGTTAACCTCGCCGCGGCCTTCGGGCAGCAGACGCGGCCATGAAATTGAGAAGCGATAGCTTTGCAGACCCATTTCCGCCATCAGCGCAACATCTTCGCGAAAGCGATGGTAATGGTCTACGGCGATATCGCCGGTGGTGCCCTGAAAAGTGGTGCCTGGGAGATGGGAGTAGATATCCCAGATAGAAGGGCCTTTGCCGTCGGCATCGTGTCCGCCCTCAACCTGCCAGGCTGCGGTAGCGGCTCCCCATAAAAAATGCTGCGGAAATCCGGACATGAAGAAACTCCTTATCGATTGATAAGGAGAGTGTAATAAAACCCTGTACCGCCATGCAACCGGTTTCAGAAACCGGTTGCATAGTTGCGAAGCGGGTCACTGTTTATTTCGCCAGCGGCTTCGCCTGAACAGTATCAACGGTAGGTGGGGACTGGTAGTTATCAATATGATGAGCGATAACTAAAAGCAGGGCTGAGACGCCCAAAACAATCCAGCCAATAAGTTCAACAATACGGTTAAAAACGTTTTCCATAACTCTGTAGCAAATTGTGAAACCAGAAGGAAATGGTACTAGAGGATTGAAGTAACGCAAGTGTTACATGAACTTAGTTGCGCAAATGACGTAATGCTGCGCGATAACGCGGGCAACATGCGTTAACAGAGGTCTTATCCGCAGCGTAACTGGGACACCGTTATTCTCGTTAAGGGGGTAAAAAATGAGTGATGCTATCCGGGTAGGATTAATCGGTTATGGCTACGCTAGCAAGACCTTTCATGCGCCGCTAATCAGCGGTACGCCAGGGATGACGCTGGCCGCTGTGGCCAGCAGTGATGAAAATAAAGTGCATGCCGATTGGCCTGCAATGCCGGTGGTTAGCGGGCCAGAGCGGATTTTGAACGACCCCAATATCGATCTGGTGGTGATCCCGACCCCAAACGACACCCATTTTCCGCTGGCCAAGGCCGCGCTGGAGGCGGGCAAGCACGTAGTCGTCGATAAACCCTTTACCGTGACACTGTCACAGGCGCGTGAACTTGAAGCGCTGGCAAAAAGCGGCGGGCGGCTGCTGTCGGTATTCCATAACCGCCGCTGGGACAGCGATTTTCTGACGGTAAAAGCGCTGATCAACGAAGGGCTACTGGGGGAAGTAGGATACTTTGAGTCTCATTTCGATCGCTATCGACCGCAGGTGCGTAATCGCTGGCGTGAACAAGGCGGACCGGGGAGCGGCATCTGGTACGATCTTGCCCCGCATCTGCTGGACCAGGTGGTAAATCTCTTCGGCCTGCCGGTTAGCATGCAAGTTGATCTGGCGCAGTTACGTCCGGGCTCCCAGTCCACCGACTATTTTCATGCGGTTTTAGCCTGGCCGCAGCGTCGCGTCGTGCTGCACGGAACTCTGGTCGCTGCGGCGGAAACGGCGCGCTTTATTATCCACGGTTCGCGAGGAAGCTATGTGAAATACGGTCTCGACCCGCAGGAGGAGCGGCTGAAAAGCGGCGAACGCCTGCCGCAGGAAGACTGGGGATACGATATGCGCGACGGGGTGCTGACGCGAGCGGAGGGCGAGGACATAACCGAGGAGTCGTGGCTAACGCTGCCGGGTAACTATCCGGCCTATTATGCCGCTATCCGCGATGCACTTAACGGAAGCGGCACTAATCCGGTTCCGGCAAGCCAGGCGATTCAGATTATGGAGCTGATTGAGCTTGGCCTCGAGTCGGCCAGACATCGAACGACGCTGTGTCTGAATTAGGTCATCCCGCGACAACAACCGCCCGGCGTTGAATGACCCCCGTTTATCACGGGGGAGTCGATCAAGCCTGCTGAACGCGCTGCATCAGCGCTGCTTTTTCCCCGGCGCTTAAAAAGGCGAGTTCCAGGCCGTTGATCTGCGCCTGGCGAATCTGCTCGCGGCTCAGGCCGGCAGCCGGGGCGGCAACCGTATATTCGTGGATAATATCGACGCCCTGGACGGCGGGGTCGTCGGTATTAATGCAGGCCAACACGCCGTGCGCGAGGAAAGTTTTCAGCGGATGCCGGGCCAGCGACGGCACGGTGCTGGTCTGGATATTGGAGGTCAGACAGGACTCAATGCCGATGCGCTGCGCGGCGAGATAGTCCATCAGCGCCGGGTCCTGCACCGCCTTCACGCCGTGGCCGATGCGTTCGGCTCCCAGCTCGCGAATGGCCTGCCAGATGCTTTCCGGACCGGCGGCTTCGCCTGCATGGACCGTGATCCGCCAGCCCGCATCGCGCGCGCGGCGGAAGTGCTCCATAAACAGATTCCCCGGGAAGCCAAGTTCATCGCCGGCGAGGTCGAGGGCGGTAATGCCGTCGCGGTGGGCGAGCAGGGCTTCGAGCTCTTCCTCGCACGCCGCTTCGCCGAAGGTGCGGCTCAGAATACCGATCAGACGGGCTTCAACGTTAAAGTCGCGGCTGCCTTCTTTTACCCCAGCGATCACCGCTTCGACGACGCCCGCTACCGGCAGCTGGTGGGTCATCGCCATATAGCGCGGAGAGAAACGCAGTTCGACGTAATGCAGTCCGTTGCGCGCGGCATCTTCAAGGTTTTCATAGGCAACGCGGCGGCAGGCATCCAGAGAAGCGAGCATTTTTACACCCCAATCCAGCTTAGAGAGGAAGCTGACCAGGTCGGGCTCATTGCTGGTGACCTGTACATGAGGACGTAATGTTTCGAGCGTATTTGCCGGAAGTGCGAGGTTATACTGGCGGCCAAGATCGAGAATAGTTTGGGCCCGGATATTACCGTCAAGATGGCGATGGATGTCGGTTAATGGCAAAGTTAAATCAATCATGGTCGCACTCTTTTTTTAGTTAAAGTGCGCGTCATTGTACATCAGAACGATAAATGGTTAAAAGAGGAGAAAAATACCGAATAAATCAATGAAAAAGGGAGTGGTGAGGAAAGATTCCCCTCTCTCTGAGCCGCATGTCGCATTCGCTCATAGCAAAACGCTATTAATCATAGTGAATCAGTATTTAATTTCGCCCGTGTGATTTTCTATAGTCTCTGGCGCTGGTTTTCCTGCAATGAATGGCAGGCTATTTTAAAAAGGACCCTGGGAATATGATCTTTACGTTAAAAAAAATTGCAGTACCGCTGGTTGTCGCAAGCTCGCTGTTGCTGGCAGCCTGCAAACCTGGCGAGCAGGACCCTAACCACATCAAAGTGGGCATTAGCGCAGGCGTTGACCAGGAGGTCTGGGCGGTGGCGCAAAAAGTGGCAAAAGAGAAGTACAATCTCGACGTCGAAGTGGTGACGTTTAATGATTTCGTCCTGCCCAACGAAGCGCTGAACAACGGCGATCTTGATGCTAATGCTTTCCAGCATAAGCCTTATCTGGATAAACAAATTCAGGAGCGCGGCTATAAGCTGGTTCAGGTTGGCACGACGTTCGTTTATCCGATTGCCGCCTATTCGAAGAAAATCAGTTCGGTCGACCAACTGCCCGATGGCGCGCAGGTGGCCGTTCCCAACGATCCAACTAACCTCGGACGCTCGCTGCTGCTACTGCAAAAGCAGGGGCTGATTACATTGAAGGAGGGCACCGGTCTGCTGCCCACTTCGCTTGATATCATTAATAACCCGAAAAACTTAAAAATCGTCGAGATTGAGGCGCCGCAGCTTACCCGCGCGCTGGACGACCAGCAGATAACCATGGCGATAATTAATACCACTTTCTCAAGCCAGGTGGGCCTGTCACCGTCGCGCAACGGCCTGTTTGTGGAAAGCAAAGATTCGCCCTACGTCAATATCTTTGCCAGCCGCATCGAAAACAAAGATAGCGAAAAGGTAAAAAATCTGGTGAAGGCCTACCAGAGCGATGAGGTGGCCGCGGCGGCAGAACAGCTTTATAAAGGCGATGCGGTTAAGGGCTGGTAATCGTTTTATACCCGGTATGGCGTCAGCCGCCGACGGGCAAGCGCATATAACGGCCGGTAGCGTGCTACCGGCTTTTTGATGGCTATTTTTGAATCAAATAGCGGATGGTTGGCCCATCTTGCTGAATATCGAGCACGGTATAGCCGTGATTTTTGGCATCCAGCGGGATATTGTTAATCGACTGCGGGCAGTCGCTGACCACTTCAAGAATTTCGCCTTTCTTCAGCGAGGGCATCGCTTCAAGCGTGGCGATGGCAGGATAGGGGCAGGGTTCGCCAACCATATCCAGGCGATAGTCCGGGACCAGAGTTTTCATGCGCTTTCCTTAACCGTCGAGGTGGCGAGAGATTTGCGGCGGAAAAAGCGTTTTTCCCAGCCAATAACCAAACCCAGCGCGATCAGCAGCAGGAGATAGGTCACCAGCAGGCCGCCGAAAGGCCCGAATGTCGCCAGCAGGTTGATTTTATCCCAGCTTGTGGCCAGCGCCGGGGAGAGTCCGTCCCAGTAGTATGCCAGGATCGTTGAACCTATCACGTTGCCCAGCCCAACCCACCAGAAGTGCACCTGGCCTTCCACCGCGCGGTACATCCAGCCGGTTTCGCAGCCGCCCGCCAGGACGATTCCAAAGCCGAACAGCAGACCGCCGATGACCGCGTTGGGGCCGGCCCACATAATTTTTGGTTCCATGCCAAGCTGCACGTAGCTGAAGATCCCGATGGCGCTGGCCGCCATACCGAAAATGATCGCCTTCGCCATATTGGTGCGTCCGGTGATCCACATATCGCGAAAGGCAGAGGTAAAGCAGATCTGCGCGCGTTCGATAAGCAGGCCAAACCCGACGCCAAACAGCAGCGCCAGGCCGAGCTTCGGCTGGTTAGCTGCGGTGAGCAGACCCCAGGCGATCATGGCAAAAAAGACCACCATCCCGAGACGGAACCGGCGTCGCGCCTGGTCAGGTTTTTGCGTCAGCGGCGACGCCTGCGACACTTTTTGCATCTTAACCGGAATACGGAAGATGGGCAGCAAGGTAAAACGCGCGCCGAACCAGGTGCCGATAGCCGTCGCGATGGCAAAGAACCAGGCGTGCAGAGAAAACTGCGGGATACCGGTGAAGAAGGCGGCCAGGTTACAGCCCATCGCCAGACGGGCGCCGAAGCCGGCAATGATGCCTCCGGCGACGGCCTGCAGAATACGCACCCGGCTGCGAGGAAAACGCAGCTTCACGTTATTCGCCCACAGCGCAGCGGCGAAACAGCCGCCGAACATGCCGATGATCATCATGCCGTCGATGCGAGTGAGCGGGGTGCCCTCAAGATGAATGAGTTTGTAGTACCCCCACTCTTCGCTGTGCACGCCGATAAGTTGCAGCAATTGTCCGCCCCAGCGGGTAAATTCGCCGGTGACGGCCCAAAAAGTGCCGGTAATGCCGAAGTAGTAGGTTGAGAGAATCCCCGCGGCGATAACGGCGGGAACGGGTGACCAGAATTTAATCAGCCACGTCTGTTTGAATTGTTGCCATGTCATGAAGATGCCTCTGAACTCAGAAGGTATATTACCCGTAACGGGTTGAAGAGGGGCGATACTACGCTGTTTAGTTCCTGAAAACGCTCGACAGGATCAAATTGACCGATAAAGAGAATATAAAAGGCCACGCGCTGGTGGCCTTTCACGACCGCTTATTCGCGGCCTGCTGTTAATGACGGTACGCGAATTCAGTTAAAGCCCAGACGAATCAGGTTCAGCGGGCTAAATAACCCTTCGTGTCCGTCTATTTCCACGCAATCAGCACGACGGATCTGCTCCGCCGTTTTACCTTCAGCGTGGATGGCCTTAATGACGCCCGTCGCGCCGCTATCGGCTACCATAACCATGCTGCCGGTAGAGATAGCATTACGGTTACGATCGTAAGTTTTCATAATTTCGTCCTCCTGATTAATACTTTGACGGGAATGAAAAGCGGCAATTAAATACACCTTTGCGGCGCGAATTTTTTTGCGTCTCGTCAAAATTTGGTCTTATTATGCCCGGAGACTCTTAGGTCGGGGGCAGGCAGGGGAGCGGGATTGAGACGGTTAATAAGCCAGAGGTTATTTTTTCCGCGGTCAGGTGAATCTCATCGGCGTGGCACAGAGAGAACTATGATTTTATTCGCGCTTAATGTTTGTACCGCGCAAAGCGCCGGTGAAATAAACGCCAGCGGTAGCGGGGAGCCCGCTACCTGATTATTGAAGGGAAAATAATTAGCGCAGCGAACGCAGGGCGGCGATTAATCCCTGCACGCCTTTTTCCAGCTTCTCGCGTGGGCAACCGGCGTTGAGACGGACAAAGCCCTTACCCTCTTCGCCGTAAGTGTAGCCGGGCATAATGGCGACCTTCTGCTCCTCGATAAGTGCTTTTTGCAGAGCGCGATCGTCAACGGCCAGCGGGCGCAGGTCAATCCACGCCAGGTAAGTCGCCTGCGGTGGCTGCCAGCCTAGCTCCGGAAACGCCTGATTCAGTTCGCCAGCGATGAAGCGCATATTTTCCTGCAAATAACCGCGCAGGGCATCCAGCCAGGGCGCTCCCTCGCGATAGGCGGCAATATGGGCGACCAGCGCCGGCACGGAAGGTGATGAGAGGCCATCGCGGCTCTTCAGCGCGTGCAGATAGCTTTCGCGCACGGCGGGATCGTCAATCAACCCGTATGCGCCGGTGAATGCCGGAATGTTGAAGCTTTTCGAGCCGGAGGTGAAGAGCGCCCAGGGGCTGCGGGCCACGTCGCACCACGGGATGTGCTGCTGCCCGTCCCAGACCATGTCCATATGGATCTCGTCGCTAATCACTTTTACCCCATGCTTCTCACACAGCTGCGCCATGGTTTCCAGCTCTTCACGGGTCCAGACCTTGCCGGTGGGGTTGTGCGGGCTGCACAGCAGCAGAACGGTATTACGCGGCTGAGCCAGTACCCGCTCCAGGGCCGCCATATCGCAGCGCCAGTGATGGTTGTCGAGAGAGAGCGGCACGGCCGCGACGCGCCGCTGGTTGCCTTCAATGGTTTTATAAAAGGCATCGTAGGCCGGAGTGTGTACCACGATGCCGTCGCCCACTGCCGACCACTGACGAATCATCTCCGCGACCATATAGATCACCGATGGCCCGTAAACAATCGCTTCGCGGTTGATTGGGCTATGAAAACGGCTGGCGAACCAGTGGCTCACCGCGCCGAGGAATTCATCATTTTTCCACCGGCTGTAGCCAAAAACACCGTGCCCCAGACGTTTGCTGACGGCATCAAGAATACAGGGGGCGGTGGCGAAATCCATGTCGGAGATCGTAAAGGGCAGCAGGTCGGCTACGCCAAAACGGTCGGCGACGTAATCCCACTGCGTGCACCAGGTACCGTGACGGTCGATCTGCTTTGAAAAATCAAACATCGCAACTTCCTTAATCCTGGCCCCCTGCCGCAAGGCGGGGGCGGAGCTTATGCCTCGACGGTATTCATCAGGACAGCCATTTCATCTTTTACCGACTGCACCTGCGGGCCAATCACTACCTGCAGGTTATGCTGGTTGAGCTGAACCACGCCGATGGCGCGATTCGCTTTCAGCGCGGCGCTGTCGACTTTGCTCATATCGTTAACCGATAGACGCAGGCGGGTAATGCAGTTATCGAGCGAAACGATATTTTCCGCGCCGCCGAGCGCGGCCAGAATCGCCGGAACGTTATACCCTGATTTGCCGGTCACGCCGGTGACAGCCTTCTCAAATGCGCTCGTTGTTTCAATATCGCGTCCCGGCGTTTTCAGGTTAAAGCGGGAGATCGCGAAACGGAAGATACCGTAGTAAACCGCAAACCAGATGGCCGCAACCACCGGTACCATGTACCACCTGGTGGACAGACCGTGCAGAATGCCGAATACCACAAAGTCGATAACGTTGCCGTCGGTGTTGCCGATTGTCACGCCGAGGATCGCCATTACGGTAAAGCCCAGGCCGGTCAGTAACGCATGGATAACGTAGAGAACCGGCGCGACGAACAGGAACAGGAATTCCAGCGGTTCGGTGGTGCCGCCTACCACGCAGGCGATAACGCCGGAAATCAGCAGGCCTTTAATCTTATGGCGATTTTCCGGACGCGCGCAGTGATACATCGCCAGCGCTGCGCCCGGCAGGCCGCCGAGGAATGCCGGCATTTTACCCTGTGACAGGAAGCGGGTCGCGCTCTCGGCGAAGCCGTGGCTGGTCGGGCAGCTTAGCTGGGCCTGGAAAATCGTCAGCGCGCCGCTGACGCTATGACCGCAAACGTCCAGGGTGCCGCCCGCTTCGGTAAAGCGGATCAGCGCCACCAGAATATGGTGCAGGCCAAAAGGCAGCAGCAGGCGTTCACCGGTGCCGAAGATCATCGGTCCGAAATCACCTGCGCTATTGATGACCTGGCCGAGTGCATTAATCCCCATGGCGAAAACGGGCCATATTAGCGGAATCACCAGACCGACCAGGCCGAGAACCACGGTCGTAATAATGGGCACAAAGCGGGTACCGCCAAAAAAGGCCAGCGCGTCGGGCAGGCGGATGTTATGGAAACGTTCGTGCAGCATCCAGACGATGATCCCGGCGATCACCGCGCCGAGGATCCCGGTGTCGATCGATTGAATACCGATAATGTTCTGGATGTTATTGGCTTTGAGGATGGCGGCATCGGTGGTCGGCAGAATACCTTTGGCCGTCAGCCAGAAGTTTACCGCCAGGTTCATTACCGCGTAGCCGACAAAACCGGCAAACGCGGCGACGCCTTTGTTTTCTCGCGCCAGACCCAGTGGAATGGCGATACAAAACATCACCGGCAGAAAGCTGAAGGCAAAGGAGCCGACTTTGCCCATCCAGACGAAAACGGCCTGCAGCAGCGGCACGTCCAGCCACGGCAGAAGCGTCAGGACATCATGGCTGCTCAGAGAGCTGCCGATCCCCAGCATGATCCCGCAAAAGGAGAGTAATGCTACGGGTAACATGAAGGTTTTCCCGAGCTGCTGGAAAAACTCCCACAAGGTAATTTTGTTTGCTGTTTTCGCCGTCATAACATGAATCCTGGTTCTAAAAGTTATCGGTAGGATGCAACGCCACGAAAAGATAAAACGTTTTACCAAACTTTAGTGCGATAAAAATCACATATTCCAGCGATAATAAAGTTTATAAAGAGGGCATCCTGATAAAACGTTTTATCGACAGCCAAAGGGAGTCGGCCTGCAGTTATGGCTATCGCGAAAAAAATTACCATTAATGATGTCGCGCAGGCGGCGGGGGTATCCGTCAGTACCGTCTCGCTGGTACTGAGCGGCAAGGGGCGTATTTCGTCGGCAACCGGCGAGCGCGTCAATCACGCCATTGAACAGCTGGGCTTTGTGCGTAACCGCCAGGCGGCTTCCCTGCGCGGCGGCCAGAGCGGGGTGATTGGCCTGATCGTCAGCGACTTGTCGAAGCCTTTCTACGCGGAGATGACCGCCGGATTGACCGATGCGCTTGAGTCGCAGGGCAGAATGGTCTTCCTCACCCAGGGCGGGCACAGCGGAGAAAAAATGCTCCAGCGTTTTGATACCCTGGTTTCGCAGGGGGTCGATGGTGTAGTGATTGCCGGCGCCATCGATCGGGGGGGCGAACTGCGCGATCGCGCGGCGGAAGCCGGAATGCCGCTGGTCTTCGCCTCCCGCGCCAGCTATCTCGACGATGTGGACCTGATCCGCCCGGATAATATGCAGGCGGCGCAAATTGTCACCGAGCACCTGATCCGCCGCGGTCATCAGCGCATTGCCTGGCTGGGAGGGCAGAGTTCATCCCTGACGCGCGCCGAACGGGTTGGCGGCTACTGCGCCACCCTGCTGAAATATGGCCTGCCGTTTCATAGCGAGTGGGTGGTGGAGTGCGGCTCAAGCCAGAAGCAGGCGGCGGAGGCGATGACGGCCCTGCTGCGACAAAACCCGACCATTAGCGCCGTGCTCTGTTATAACAGCGTGATCGCGACCGGGGCGTGGTTTGGCCTGATGCGGGCCGGGCGGCAGAGCGGCGAGGATGGCGTTGAAAGCTATTTCGAACAGCGGGTCGCGCTGGCGGCATTTGCGGAATTACCCGAGGAGGCGCTGGATGACCTGCCGCTGACCTGGGTTACGACTCCCGCCCGGGAGATGGGGCAAAGCCTGGCGGAATGTATTTTACGGCGTATGGAAGAGGGGCAGGGAGCGGCGCGAAACCAGATCATCTCTCCCCGACTGATTACGCGTAAATAGCCCCTGGTGAGGGGCTATTTGTCGTTTATTGCTGCGGCGCGACTGGCGGTACCACTTCTTGCGGCAGCGTCTCCTGCGGCTCAGCGGGCGCCGGGACAGGGGGAAGCGCTAAACCGAACATCCCGGCAAACTCATCCAGCGGCATTTTCTGCCCGTTCAGCGTCACCTGGCCGTCAGCATACTGCAGGCTGGAGGTGATGGCGTTATCTTCCATAGTGGTAATACGGAACATCTGTCCCATCGCCGCCAGGCCTTTCACCTGCTGCTCTGCAAGCTTAGCGGCGTCGGCGGGCTGATAGCCTTCCAGCCCGGCAATCTGAGTCATAAACGCCGTCGCCATATCGACCGGGATCACCAGCTTGCCGTCGAGAGATTTGACGCTACGATCCACTTCCTCGGCCAGCGTCTGCGGCGGAGTGGTAGTCAGCGACGGATCTTTGAGCAGAATCGATAGATTCAGGGTGGTTTCGCCCTTCGCGTTGCGCCAGCTTAGCGGAGAAATGGTCAGGGACGGGCTGCCTTTCAGCATCATCGGCAGTGAGCTAAAGAAGGTTTGCGTTAGCGCCTGCTGGTACAGCTCAGGATTCTGCGCCAGCTGAGGGTCCGCCATCAGCGCCTGGGCGTCGGCATTGTACTTCTGGCTGAACTGATGGAAAGCTTCACCATCAATATTGTCCAGCTTCAGGGTCAGCCTGCCGCTACCGATATCCTGATTTTGCAGCTTCAGGCTGTTGACGGTGTAGTCCAGCTGGCTGTTAATCCCTTTGCCGTCGGCGGTCAGCGAAGAGTTGCCGTCGATTTTCATCCCTTCAAACAGCGCCAGCTCTTTTCCTTCAACGCCAATCGCCAGTTTTTCCAGCGAGATGGCCTGCTTGCCAATACGCTCGTTGAAGCTGGCCATTTCGGTGGAACCGTCGGTTTTCAGATTATTAAAGGTGAGCTGTACCTTCTGATTGTATTCGTTGACCGCGTTAATTTGCCCGCTGCCCGCTTCGCCGCTCAGGCTGAGGGTTTTTCCCTCTCGATCGGCGTTAAGCTGGAACTGACCGCCGCTAAAAGTGACTTTCTCGTTGTCTTTCGCGTAATCAAGCGGTTTCAGCACGATAGCGGACTGGTTGTCGCCGCTGTAGGCGATGCGGGTATCGATAGTAAACGGCGTTTCGCCTTTTGCAATGTCAAACAGCGACTTGCTGGCCTCGTTGTTCACTAAGGTGGTTTTGACGGATGCCATCGCCGGGGCGAGGTTAAAGGATTTCAGTGAAGCCAGCGGGAAGGGGCCGTGATCGACAACTTCGTCAAACACCAGCGACTGTCCGGCGGCCAGCCAGCGGGGCGCTTTGCCGGCGATGGGTTTCAGGACCAGTTGTAAACGGCTGCTGAACAGGCCGCGCTGATAGTCCTGATAGGTGAGCTCTACGCCAGCCTGCGGCGCGCTGCTTTGCAGCTGAGCATTCGCCTGCTGCACCATATCGGCAATGCGGCTTTCCAGCTGCTTCCCTGTGTACCACGCGCCGCCCGTCCAGACGACGCCCAGCGCGATGATAATTCCTGCTGCGACCAGCGATTTTTTCATAGCATTTGTCCATAAATGAAACCAGGCGGATTGGGCCGCCTGGTTGTGTTGTCATGATGAGTGAAAGTCTAGCAACTGTGGCTAAAAAGTTCAGTAACTTACTGGAGCTTATTAAACACGCGCGCCACGCGACCGCTGCCGCTGACCTGTACCGGTGATTCGTTGTGCGCCACGAAAGCCGACTCGCCCGGCTTCAGCGTCAGACGCTGTTCGCCTTTCACGATCGTTGCTTCACCCTCGACGCAGAACAGGATCGCCGCGCTATCCTGGGCAATGGTTGATGCCTGCGCTGAAAGGTCGTGCAGTGAGAAAGCAAAATCGTCAACCGGGATGGGGAAGTCCAGCTCCGCGCCGTGAATGACCGGCTGGGTCAGGAGTTCGCCAGCGGGTTTGGGTTCAAATTTGACGTTTGCCACCAGCTCCGGAATATCAATGTACTTCGGCGTCAATCCCGCGCGCAGGACGTTATCGGAGTTGGCCATCACCTCCAGCGCCACGCCCTGCAGGTAGGCGTGCGGCGTTTCCGCAAACAGGAACATCGCCTCGCCGGGATTCAGCTTGACCACGTTGAGCAGTAGCGGAGAGAAAAGGCCGCTATCGTCCGGATAGAACTCGGCGATCAGGCGGATAGTCTGCCACGGTTCTCCCTGCTCGCTCTCCAGCGCTCTCTGCAGTACGCTCAGGGCGTGCGCTTTTTCGTCGCCTTTCATGTTCAGCAGGCTGGCAAACAGCTGGCTCAGATGGGCGGCGTCAGGCTGCGCCAGGAACTGCGCTATTGCCGGATGCGCTTCAGCTACCGGCTGCAGCAGCTTCACGATTTCGGAAAACTCGCGGAAGGCGTTCATGGCAAGGAACGGCGTTAACGCGAAAACCAGCTCCGGCTTGTGGTTCGGATCTTTATAGTTACGTTCGGCGGCATCAAGCGGGATTCCGGCGGCATTCTCTTTGGCAAACCCGATTTCCGAGGCCCGTTTGTTCGGGTGAACCTGAATAGAGAGCGGCTGGGCGGCGCACAGCACTTTAAACAGGAACGGCAGTTCACCAAAACGCTCGGCAACTTTGGCGCCAAGCAGGGTCGTTTTATCGCTGTCGATTGCATCGCGCAGAGAACGCGGCGTTCCGGCGTCATCGAGAATTTGCGAGCTGCTCTTCGGATGCGCGCCCATCCACAGCTCCGCCATCGGCAGGTTGTTTGGGTTAGCAATGCCATAAAGTTCGGTTAAGGCGGTATGACTTCCCCAGGCGTAATTTTGCACTGAGTTGATGAGTTTTTGCATTCTCAATCCCTGTTTCCACTTGATAGTAATGGCACTATTAAACCAGCAAACGCCCGAGAAGCAACCGGTGCGAAGAAAAAGTCGTCCTTGTCTCAGTTTTTGTTAAAAAATTGTGTAGAATCGATCGACTCGCTTTTCTACGGGCAAATGGAGTGTCTGCCTGAAATATAATCAGCCAAGCAGTAAGTGAGAGTACAATGTCGAATAAACCCTTTGTATATCAGGATCCTTTTCCACTGAAAAAGGACGATACCGAGTATTACCTCCTCAGCAGTGATTACGTCTCCGTCGCCGAATTCGCCGGCCAGGAAGTTCTGAAAGTTGAACCTCAGGCGCTAACTTTACTGGCACAGCACGCTTTCCACGACGCCTCCTTTATGCTTCGCCCGGCGCACCAGCAGCAGGTCGCCGATATTCTCAACGACCCGGAAGCCAGCGACAACGATAAATACGTGGCGCTACAGTTCTTGCGCAACTCGGATATTGCCGCCAAAGGCGTGCTGCCGACCTGCCAGGACACCGGTACCGCAATTATCACCGGCAAGAAAGGTCAGCGCGTGTGGACCGGCGGCGGCGATGAAGCCGCGCTGGCGCAGGGCGTGTACAACACCTATATCCAGGATAACCTGCGCTATTCGCAGAACGCGCCGCTGGATATGTATAAAGAGGTCAACACCGGCACTAACCTGCCTGCGCAAATCGACCTCTACGCTACCGACGGCGAGGAGTACAAATTCCTCTGCATCGCCAAAGGCGGCGGCTCGGCTAACAAAACCTATCTGTATCAGGAAACCAAAGCGTTAATTACTCCGGCGAAGCTGAAAAATTACCTCGTCGAGAAGATGCGCACGCTGGGGACCGCGGCCTGCCCGCCGTACCATATTGCTTTTGTGATTGGCGGCACGTCGGCGGAGTCTACTCTGAAAACCGTTAAGCTGGCCTCAACGAAGTATTACGATGGTCTGCCGACCGAGGGCAACGAGCACGGCCAGGCCTTCCGCGATATTCAGCTCGAAAACGAGCTGTTGCTGGAAGCGCAGAACCTTGGCCTCGGTGCGCAGTTCGGCGGTAAATATTTCGCCCACGATATTCGCGTCATCCGCCTGCCGCGCCACGGCGCCTCCTGTCCGGTGGGCATGGGCGTTTCCTGCTCCGCGGATCGCAACATCAAAGCGAAGATCAACCGCGAGGGGATCTGGATTGAGAAACTGGAGAGCAATCCGGGCAAGTATATTCCCGAGCATCTGCGTCAGGCCGGCGAGGGAGAAGCAGTTAAGGTCAATCTGAACCAGCCGATGAGCGATATTCTGGCGCTGCTGTCGCAGTATCCGGTGTCGACCCGCCTGTCGCTGAGCGGTACGATTATCGTGGCGCGCGATATCGCCCACGCCAGGCTGAAAGAGCTTATCGATAATGGCGAGGAATTGCCGCAGTACGTCAAGGACCACCCGATTTACTACGCGGGCCCGGCGAAAACCCCTGACGGCTACGCTTCCGGTTCTCTTGGCCCGACCACCGCAGGCCGCATGGACTCCTACGTCGATCTGCTGCAGGCGCATGGAGCGAGTAAAATCATGTTAGCCAAAGGTAACCGCAGCCAGCAGGTGACCGACGCCTGTCACAAGCACGGCGGTTTCTACCTCGGCAGCATCGGCGGTCCGGCGGCGGTACTGGCGCAGCAGAGCATCCGTAGTCTGGAGTGCGTGGCCTGGCCGGAGCTGGGGATGGAGGCTATCTGGAAAATTGAAGTTGAAGACTTCCCGGCGTTTATCCTCGTGGATGATAAGGGCAATGACTTCTTCCAGCAGATCCAGAGTTCGCAGTGCGCCCGCTGCGTGAAATAAGCTCAGCCGCCCTTCGGGGCGGTTTTTTTATGCCGCTTAGCGGCACGAACCACCAAAACAACTTATAAATCTGACCCATACTTTACGCTTTAAGCAGGTGAGCTTTGTCGCTATTACGCACTTTGAATCCAAGGAGAAAGTAATGACAACGCATCGCAGTGAAAAAGACTCTATGGGCGCAATCGATGTGCCTGCCGATAGGCTTTGGGGCGCGCAGACTCAGCGCTCGCTGGAACATTTCCGCATCTCGACGGAAAAAATGCCGGTCGAGCTTATTCATGCGCTGGCGCTGACCAAGCGTGCGGCGGCAAAGGTGAATAACGATCTCGGTCTTCTGAGCGCAGAAAAAGCGCAGGTGATTATTCAGGCTGCGGATGAAGTGCTGGCAGGCAAGCATCCGGACGAGTTTCCGCTGGCTATCTGGCAAACTGGCTCCGGTACGCAAAGCAACATGAATATGAATGAGGTGCTGGCTAATCGTGCGAGTGAACTGCTGGGCGGGGTACGCGGGATGGAGCGTAAGGTGCATCCTAACGATGATGTTAACAAGAGCCAGAGCTCTAACGACGTTTTCCCGACGGCGATGCACGTAGCGGCGATAATTGCGCTTCGGGTAAAGCTGATCCCGCAGCTCAACATTCTGAAGCAAACGCTTAATGATAAATCCCTGGCCTTCAACGATATTGTCAAAATCGGCCGCACCCACCTGCAGGATGCGACGCCGCTGACGCTCGGCCAGGAGATCTCAGGCTGGGTCGCCATGCTCGAGCATAACCTCCGGCATATTGACCATAGCTTGCCCCATCTGGCGGAACTGGCGCTGGGCGGCACGGCGGTGGGAACCGGGCTTAATACCCATCCGGAATACGCGGTACGCGTCGCCGCCGAGTTGGCGGCCCTGAGCGGCCAACCGTTTGTGACCGCGCCGAACAAGTTTGAAGCGCTGGCGACCGTTGATGCGCTGGTGCATGCCCACGGCGCGCTGAAAGGGCTGGCTGCTTCGCTGATGAAAATCGCCAACGATGTGCGCTGGCTGGCCTCCGGTCCGCGCTGCGGCATCGGCGAAATTGCGATCCCGGAAAATGAACCGGGGTCGTCGATTATGCCGGGCAAGGTTAACCCGACCCAGTGCGAGGCCCTCACTATGGTCTGCTGTCAGGTGATGGGTAACGATGTCGCGGTAAACATCGGCGGCGCTTCGGGCAACTTTGAGCTCAACGTTTACCGCCCGATGGTGATCCACAATTTCCTGCAATCGGTGCGGCTGCTGGCTGATGGGATGGCGAGCTTTAATGAGCACTGCGCGTCAGGCATTGAACCTAACCGCGAGCGCATCAGCCAGTTGCTCAATGAGTCGCTGATGCTGGTTACCGCCTTGAATACTCATATTGGCTACGACAAAGCGGCGGAAATTGCCAAAAAGGCGCATAAAGAGGGGTTAACGCTCAAGGCCTCCGCGTTGGCGCTCGGCTACCTGACGGAAGAGGAATTTGACCGCTGGGTGCGCCCTGAAGAGATGGTAGGCAGTATGGCTATTCGCTAGCCAGCCACAGGTGCAGTCGCGGAATCATTAGCCTGAGCGATTGCGCCTGCGGTTTATAACGATACTGCACGTTCCCGGCGTCATAGTTCAGAAGCTCTCCGAGGTCCGGCACGCTAACGCCCTGCGTGCCGGATATCAGCGCGATCATCGGCCCTGGACAGGCGTATTGCACCTGCTTTTGCTGCCCGCTATACCACACCCTGGCGATAGGCTGAACCTTTACCGGCCTCTTTATCTTCAGCTTCGCCCGCTGCGGCAGGGCGGCAATATCCTGGTACTCTCGCTCCAGCTTGCTTTGCCACTGTTCGCGCGTCCAGGGCGGAACCGCGCGGGGCGACTGAAGACTTTTTTCCAGTTGCATGAGAACCTGGTCGCGGGTGAGATTTTTAATCACATGCTTATTGGCCCAGCCGAAGCGGATAGTGCTCGGGTCAATTAACGGGGTGAGCGTGCGATAGGCGCTCAGCGTGATCAGTCCCGGCAGGTGGCGATGGACCCACTCAAATCGTGCGGTAGCGGGAAGACCGGAATCGACGGTGATAATCTTCTCGAAGGTCGCTTTAAGAACGTTGATATGGGCGATCTTGCGTAATAGTTCTGCCTGCTCGCTGGCCTCAGTTCGCAGGCAGATCGCGCCGGGCAAACGCACGGCAGCCTTACTGCTGCGGGTTTCCGACTGCTGCTGGATAAACAGGTGGCTATAGTGTTTGAGCGCCATCTCCAGCGCGGGTTTACCGGTGTGCTGAACCACGTTGATGTTCTCCAGCGGCTGGTGTTCGGCATCTTTGCTGACCGGCGGCAGCTCAAAGACGCGCGCAGCCAGCAGACGGCACTGGCTCAGGGCCTGTTTAAGCGCCTGCAGTTCACGCTCGAGCTGGCGAAAGGTGTCGTTCAGACGTTCAACGAGGTCATAGCTGGCCATATTTCTCCACCTTAGTTACAACATACTTTATGTTTTTTTAAACTATAGCAGACCTCAGCTCCTGCGCAAGGGCTCATCAGGCCGAGGTAAAATTCGGCAGCTGATGATAAACCGGCCAGCTAAAACAAAAACAGGCGCCACCGAGCTCGCTCGCCTGGCAATGGACTTCGCCAGCCATTGCCTGGGCAATACTGTGGACGATAGCCAAACCAAGACCGCAGCCGCCGGTGGCGCGATCGCGGCTGGGGTCGAGACGAACAAACGGCTCGAACACTTTCTCCCGCTCAGCGGGCGCGATACCTGGACCATCATCTTCGACGCGCAGCGTTGCGCGCGAACCCTGCAGCGTCAGGCTGACCTGAATACGCTGGTTACTGTAGCGCAGGGCGTTGTTCACGAGGTTATCCAGCACTCGTTCCATTAAGCGCATGTCCAGCGCGCCGTAATTTCCGTCCACGACTTCGCTTAGCGCAACGTCGCGCTGGGGATTCACCGCCTGAATATCTTCTACGCGATCGCCGAGCCACGCCGGGAAATTGGGGGTCGTCAGCTTCAGTTCATTCTGCGGGCGATCGAGGCGCGCATAGGTCAGCAGCTCTTCAATCAGGGCCTCCAGCTGGCCGATGTCGCGATTTAACGCCTGTGATTCGGCATCTGTAAGGTTCTCGCTCATCTCCAGGCGGTAGCGCAGACGCACCAGCGGGGTGCGCAGTTCATGGGCAATACCGTCGATCAGCTGTTTTTTGCTGGCGATAAGCGCGTTGATATTATCGGCCATCTGATTAAACGCCACGCCCAGCCGTTCGAAGCTGGACATGCTATCGAAGTGGATCCGCTCGCTAAGATGCCCGTCGCCGAAGCGCTGAGCGGCGGTTTCGATACGCAGCATATCCTGCCAGTGGGGGCGCATCCAGATGAATACGGGAAAGGCCAGCGAAATAGCGATGAAGGCCATCAGAGCCAGATCCAGCAGGCGCATCTCATGCAAAAAATAGAGATACGGTACCGGGCCGACGGAGAGCACGTAGTGGCTACGAGGGATGCGCTGAATAAAGGTGTACTGATCGTCCAGGGCTACGATATCGCCAGCGCGCAGATGCTGCATCGAGTTTTCCGAGAGCTTGAATTTGCTGATAGGCTCGATATGCAGATCGAATGAAAGATTAAGGTCCAGCTCTTTGAGCGTTTTGCTCCAGTCGCGCGGCGGGATCTCGCGCAGCTCGCTGCGCATCAGATACAGCGAGCTCTTCATCAAATCATCCAGCGACTGGCGGCCTGCTCGCTCGGCGGTAAATTTGTACACCAGGCCGACCATCATCGTCATTACCAGAAAACAGACGAACAGCAGGAGGTAAAACTGCACAAACAGCTTTTTCATAGCCAGATCCGTAAATTAATTGTCCCACGCGTGCGGGGCGAATAAATAGCCTTTATTGCGTACCGTTTTGATGCGATAAGGCTCAGTCGCGTTGTCGAGAAGCTTTTTGCGCAAACGCGAAATGGCGACGTCGACGCTGCGGTCCATACCATCGTAGCTTACGCCGCGCAGGTTTTTTAATAGCGCATCCCGATCCATAATTTGTCCTGCGTGGGTCGCCAGCTCCCATAACAGATCGAAATCCGCGGTGGACAACGCGACGTTTTCCCCGCTGAGCATAACCTGACGATTGACCGGATCGATACTCAGCGAACCAAAAGCGATCGCTTTATGCGGCGTCAGCGAGGAGGGGACGCCGCTACTGTCCTGGGGGGGGACATGCTGGCGCAAATGCAGACGCAGTCGGGCTAACAGCACCGCGGGTGGCGTTGTTTTCAGAATATAATCGCTGGCGCCCATTTCGAGCGACAGGATATGGTTCATATCGCTATCCAGTGACGTAAGCAGCACGATGGGCCCTTGCCACTGGCCGCGTAAATCCCGGCACAACGTCATCCCATCTTTACCAGGCAGCATGATATCCAGCAGCACCAGATCGGGCTTTTCGCGCGCGATAACCTCTTCGGCACGGTCACCGCGAGGCTCAACCACGACGTCCATATCATGTTTCCCGAGATAGGCCGCAATCAGCGCGCCTACTTCGGCATCATCCTCAACGAAAACAATTTTATTCATAGCGTGTATGCTTACACTCATCTCTGGCTGATTGAATCTGTTGCCCTTAGGCGCGGTCAGTGCCACGCTTAAGGCATCATCAGGGCGTAGCCCGTTAATTCACTGTTGTCATTGTAAACTATTCGGGCATCAATATGAGCTATGAGTTAGCGATGAAATTCGCTATAATGGCTGAATTCGCGCAATGATTGATCAGATTTATGCTTTGCCGCGCGTTTAGCGCATCGTGCTGGATGCGGGCAGGACTGGCTGAAGAGCTTCTGCCCGTACAAAATAGATGCTGCTAAATTAAGGTGAGATCGAAGCTGCCTTATTCCATGCTCTTTTGCCTGGCGCCGTAGGGGCAGAGGACGAATTTGCAGATGCTTCTTCGGTTGCAAATTAGCAGCGTTGGATTTTGATTGCCGGGGCACTGGATAAACTTTGTCAGCGTTGACCATAGCTTTTCGCTATAGGGAAAAGCATGAATAACCTGTAAGTCGCCGGGCTCACCGTTTATGAAGACGTCATCTTGCGTGATGTTAATAACCGAACCGATGTTCAAAAAATAATCTCCATTATACCATATAATTAATTTCAGATTTCTGGCACTGGCCGCAACTGAAAATCCTGTTCCAGTTAAAGGACATACAAGACTATTTTCAATATTCCACTCCATGCTAGACGCTCTCCAGTAATTCACGAGCATTTTCGCGTTGATAAATATAGTTTAATGAGTTTCAGATGCTTTTGGATTGTGTATAACGCAGGTCCGAACATGAAGATTCCTTTAGCTGGTTCTTATTCAGGCTAATATAAAATGATTGCGGTTATATGAGTGTCTAATACTAGTAAAGATAATAGCAACAAGTAAAAGATTCGAAAAACTCGGCAGGAGTGAACTAATAAACTGAAATGCATGTCATGAACAGAATTATATTCTGCAATGGATATTATGTTTAGATCGAAAGATCGTAAAATCAGTTAATTACGATCTTATTCACTGCGGTTGCTTTGATTAATGGCAAAGTATGCTTTTATATGAAATCGGTTTTATATTGATCTAAGTCAATAAATTGTGCCTTATTGTGCTCTTTTTCTCAAAAAAGGCTACGTGCGCTATTTAAGGTTATGCGCAAGTAGAATAACGCAAAAGCAAGCGATTAAGATGAAAAACCATCCATGTCAATAAATGGTTTCTACCATATTTAGTAGGTATTGATGTGTATCATTTAGTTCCAGATAATAGCTCTATTTAACGCACGATATAATTGATATTTATTTATTTTGTAGGCCCGTAAAAACGGAAGGCCGGCGTTCAGGAAGGGGGCTTTGCCTGCGGAGGCTGCAAAAAAGAAATACGCTAAATGGATGAGCAATAATGCTTGCGATAAATCTTAATCCGCTATAATGAACGAAAAATCGACTAATCCTTTACGCCTCGTTTGATAAAATAATTTATTTAAGCTCATGGGGTTAGCAGGCGTAAAATTAGCCGGAAATAGCAGACTCTGTTTCCTGGTAAATTGTCACTACGGCAAGCATTAATAACTGTTCATAAGGCATCAGAGTGATAGGCGAGGCCATTGTGATGATGGGATTCAGGGCGCTGGCGGATTCTGCGCCATGGTGTCTGCGTTTGCACATTTATCAACAGCGGGACTTAGGTTATGCTGCAGGTTCTTGTTGTTTAAATGTTAAGGCAAAGGAATGGGGCTGTTGATAAAAGCGCTGCTCGGCGCGCTGGTCGTCGTGTTGATCGGCGTACTTTCTAAAACGAAGAATTACTATATCGCCGGCTTGATTCCGCTCTTTCCCACTTTCGCCCTGATTGCGCACTATATCGTTGCCAGCGAGCGGGGGATCGAGGCGCTGCGAACCACCATCGTATTCGGGATGTGGTCGATCATTCCGTACTTTATCTATTTGCTTTCGCTATGGTATTTCACCGGCATCATGCGCCTGCCGTTTGCTCTGGCAGGCGCGGTGGTGTGCTGGAGCCTGTGCGCGTGGCTGTTGATTATCGGCTGGAGCCGTTTTCACTAGCGCAGATGTCGTCCGCCGTCGACGGCAAACGAGCGCCCGGTAACGTAGTGACTGCCGAAGAGATACTCGATCAGATCAATGATCTCTTTTTCACCCGGCGCGATTTTCATCAGCGATTTGTCGAGGGCCTGTTTGCGGTACTCCGCATCATCGCCTTCATTAAATAAAATCAGCGATGGGGCGATGGCATTAACTTTGATTTCCGGCGCCAGCTTACGAGCGAACGAGCGGCTCATATTATCCATTGCCGCCTTGCTGGCCGCATAGGCAATATGCTTGTCGCTGCCGCGCTCCACGACGTAGTCGGTTATGTGAATAATATCGCTGGCGGCCTGTCCGTGACCGCGTAGCAGGCTCTCCAGCGCATGGTTGAGCAGGTAAGGGGCGTTGACGTGAATTTGCATCATGCTGGCGAGCACCGTGGTTAACGGGATCCCCGGTTTTTCAGCCATCCAGCCGCTGGCGTTATGAATGACGGCGCGCAGGCCGGCGGCGGCCTGCGCTTTTACTTCTTCGGCGAACGCCAGAATGCTGTCGTCAGTGCTGAAATCCGCGTGCAGACAAACGGCACCCGCATTACGCAGTTCGTCAATGGCCGGATACCATGTGCGGTAGCTGATCATAACGGGCTGCTGCCGGGCCAGAAAATGGCGAGCCAGGGCGAGACCGATGCGACGGCCTCCACCGGTAATCAGGATCGGGCGAGGCTGGATGTCAGCCATGGGTATCTCCTATGAGTTCAGCGGCAGGGTAACCGCTTACCCTACCAACATCCACGTTGCCGGTACGGCGGCAACCAGCAAAAAACCAATTAATGCCAGGTCACGGCGTTTAAGCGGGCGATCGTGCTGGTGTGTACGACGGGCATACAGGAACACCAGAAGACCCGGAGCGTAAAGTATCACTGACAACAATAAATGCACAGGGCCGGACGCATATAATAACCATAAGCCATAAATGCAGGCTCCGACGCCTACCGCCTTGTGCAGCGGACGCCGGGCAATCTTCAGCAGAAATGCGCCGACCAGAAAATAAGGGACCAGAATCATCTCTGAGGCGATCGTCAGCAGCGTGTTGTAATCCGAGCCGGTCAGCCAAATCAATACCAGTGAAGCCTGCACGCTAATATTGGTGAGCCACAGCGAAGACGACGGCGCATTGTTTTTGTTGGTGCGCGCGAACAGACGCGGAAAGGCTTTATGGGTTGCAGCCAGGTAGGGGACTTCCGCCGCCATTATCGTCCAGCTCAGGTAAGCGCCGCAGACGGAGATAATCAGCCCGGCAGCGATCACGATCTCGCCCCACGGGCCCATCATTTGCACCATCAGCCCGGCCATTGACGGATTGCGTATTTCCGCCAGCTCGCTCCGCGGTACGACGCCTAAAGAGAGAAGCGTCACCAGCAGGTAGACCGCCAGCGCGGAGAGTACCGCCAGCAGCGTTGCGCGTCCGACATCCCGTTTATTACGCGCGCGAGCGGAAACCACGACCGCGCCTTCCACGCCGATGAATACCCACAGGGTGATCAGCATGGTGTTTTTCACCTGCTCCCATACCGGCACGCCCAGCGCCAGACCGCTAAAATCAATCCGGAAGGTCTCCATGCGAAACGCAAAGGCGGCCAGCGCGACAAATGCGCCGAGCGGCAGCAGCTTGGCAAGCGTCGCGGCGAGATTGATACCCGCCGCCGTTTGGACGCCGCGCAGCACCAGGAAATGGACAATCCACAGCAGCGCGGATGCGCCGACGATAGCTTGCCAGGTGTTGCCATCGCCGAACAGGCGCAGCTCGGGAGTATCGGTAAAAAAGCTTAGCGCCGAGAACACGATAACCAGATAGGAAACATTCGCGATAACCGCGCACAGCCAGTAGCCCCAGGCGGAGCAGAAACCAATCAGTTCACCGAAGCCTTCGCGGGCGTAGGTAAATATGCCGCCATCGAGGTCGGGGCGGATGCGGGTAAGCAGCAGCATAGCGAAGGCGAGGAACAAGATCCCCACGCCGGTAATGCCCCAGCCAATCAGCAGCGCGGAAGGACTGGCGACGGCCGCCATGTTTTGCGGCAGACTGAATACACCCGCGCCCAGCATCGAGCTGAGTACCAGCGCGGTCAGGGCGCTAAGGCCCAGTTTCTTTTCCATGGCGTTCCCGAGGTGACAATCATCAATCTAAGAATATTTATTTGGCGGAATCGCATAAAAATGGAGGATTACGCTAAGGCGCGGGATTTTACGGAGTGTTTTGTATGCATGCAATGGAGATAAATGAAAAAAAAAGAAAAGGCGACAGATCGCCGCCTTTTTGTTCAGTTCAGACGCCGTTATTTATACAGGTCGGCGCTGATAGTGATGTTGCCACCGCGCTCCTGCCACTGGCGTGTGATGTGATAGTACTTCGCGCCTTTCTTCGCGGCGCGCTTAGCCGTCTGGTAGGAGATTTCCGTCATGTTACCGAAATTACCGGTGAACTTGATGCTGTCATAAGGAACCATCTGCGCGGCGGTAATTTTGTTCACTTCCTCAACTTTGGTGCCGTCCGGGAGCGTGACGGTGTAACGTCCACCTTTAGAGGATTGCGTTTCAAAGAAACGGCCTACGCCAGTGCCGGAACCGACCGCTGCGGTCGTCGCAACGCCCGGAATTTCCACTTTCTTAGCCGCTTCTCCGCCTTCTGCCAGCGCGGCGCGTCCGGCTTCTGAATCGGCCGGGATCGCATCCGGGCTTTGCAGAACGCGCTTTTTGGCATCCGCTTTGTAGATATAAGCGGTGATACGCTGGTTGCCGCCCTGGTTGGCATCAACCTGGCGCACGATAAAGAAAGAGGCGGCGCCCTTGGCCTTAGCCGCTTTAGTGATGGCGTCGTTGACTTCCGGCTGGCTGCGGTAGAAACCTTGCACGGTAACGGTATCGAACGGTTCCAGCTCAACGGCCTGGTCTTTCGGTAATTCCATCACGCCGTTGATAATGCGATTTTTAGGCGCGTCGGCCTGCGGGGCGTTTTCTTTATAAAAATCGGCCGTTACGCGCAGGTTGCCGCCGCTGCCAAAATCAGACGTGTCGACAACATAAAAGGAAGCTGCGCCTTCTTTGTCCGCTTTACGGGAAACTGCCTGCACGGCGTCGCCAATGGCGTTAAAACGACCGGTGACCACTACGCGATCGTAGGGCTTCAGCGCCGCCGCCTGCTCCGGGGTCAGCTCGGTCGCTGCGTGGGCAGACAACGCGGTTGTAGCCAGAAGAGCAGACGCCAGGAGTGAGTTCTTAAGCTTCATAAAAATAATCCTTTGCCTTGCGCAAACCATGTACTGGTGTTGTTGTTGACTGAAAACGTTTGATTATTGCATTTATCGTGAGTGACTGTCTGCGTCAATTTTCAGTTGTCGCTCTAAACGTATAGTGCAGAAATATAACATTTTTCGATATGTTGAAAAAACAGCCGCTTGACCAGCAAAATCGATAATCAATATCACTTTCATAAGTTAACGTAATGTTAATACTATGATCCAGATGGCGATAAATGGTGAATTAACCCCTCATCCAGGCGAATTATCAGGTGCTGGCATGAAAATGAGGTAAATATTGCTGCCTGACACGGTTAGCCGTGCGTTTTACCAATAAAATCAAAATTTCTGTTTTATCGCTGTAGATCACAATCGGTATTTTCAGTAGGTTATAAAAAGTTTGTTACTGTTTCATTTTTTCAGACATATGTTGCCAGGTGCGTTCATCCGCCTTCGCAACGGTCGTTTGTAAGAAAAGTAAACCATCATCAAAAACCGATGGAAGGGAAAACTATGCGTATTGGTGTACCAAGAGAGAGACTCGCCCTGGAAACCCGGGCCGCCGCAACGCCGAAAACGGTGGAGCAGCTGCTGAAACTCGGGTTCAGCGTCGCGGTAGAAAGCGGCGCCGGTAAACTGGCCAGTTTCGACGACGAAGCCTTCGTTCAGGCTGGAGCGGAGATCGTGAGCGGTAATGACGTGTGGCAGTCTGACGTCATTCTGAAAGTTAACGCCCCTGATGACGATGAAATTCTGCTGCTGAATCCGGGCACGACGCTGATCAGCTTCATCTGGCCCGCGCAAAATCCGCAGCTGATGGAAAAACTGGCGGCGCGGAATATTAACGTGATGGCGATGGATTCGGTGCCGCGTATTTCGCGCGCGCAGTCGCTGGATGCGTTAAGTTCGATGGCCAACATCGCCGGCTACCGCGCGATTGTTGAGGCCGCCCATGAGTTTGGTCGCTTCTTTACCGGGCAGATTACCGCAGCAGGTAAGGTTCCTCCTGCGAAGGTAATGGTCATCGGCGCAGGGGTTGCCGGGCTCGCGGCCATCGGCGCGGCGAACAGCCTGGGCGCGATTGTCCGCGCGTTCGATACCCGCCCGGAAGTCAAAGAGCAGGTGCAGAGTATGGGCGCCGAGTTCCTTGAGCTGGATTTTAAAGAGGAGGCGGGCAGCGGCGACGGTTATGCCAAAGTCATGTCCGAAGCCTTTATCAAAGCCGAGATGGCGCTCTTTGCCGCGCAGGCCAAAGATGTTGATATTATTGTCACCACCGCCCTGATTCCGGGCAAACCGGCGCCGAAGCTGATCACCCGCGAAATGGTTGACTCCATGAAACCGGGCAGCGTAGTGGTGGATCTGGCATCACAAAACGGCGGCAACTGCGAATACACCGTACCGGGCGAAGTGGTCACCACCGCTAACGGCGTGAAGATCATCGGTTATACCGATCTGCCGGGACGTCTGCCGACGCAGTCGTCGCAGCTGTACGGCACTAACCTGGTTAACCTGCTTAAACTGCTGTGTAAAGAGAAAGACGGCAATGTCGTTATCGATTTTGATGATGTCGTTATCCGCGGCGTTACCGTGGTTCGCGAGGGTGAAATCACCTGGCCCGCTCCGCCCATTCAGGTTTCTGCTCAGCCGCAGGCGGCAGCGAAAAAGGTTGAAGCGCCAAAAACAGAGGAGAAACCGAGCTCGCCGCTGCGCAAGTATGCGCTGATGGCGCTGGCGATTATTCTGTTCGGCTGGCTGGCAAGCGTCGCGCCGAAAGAGTTTCTCGGCCACTTTACCGTCTTCGCGCTCTCCTGCGTGGTCGGTTATTACGTAGTCTGGAACGTCTCCCATGCGCTGCATACGCCGCTGATGTCGGTCACCAACGCCATCTCCGGCATTATCGTCGTCGGGGCATTATTGCAGATAGGCCACGGCGGCTGGGTCAGCTTTCTGAGCTTTATCGCGGTGCTGATCGCCAGCATTAATATTTTTGGTGGTTTCACCGTCACTCAGCGCATGCTGAAAATGTTCCGCAAAGGATAAGGGGTAACAAATGTCTGGTGGATTAGTTACAGCTGCATACATTGTTGCCGCGATTCTGTTTATTTTTAGCCTGGCGGGGCTTTCCAAACACGAAACCTCCCAGCAGGGCAACTACTACGGTATTGCCGGGATGGCGATTGCGCTGGTGGCGACCATTCTGGGGCCGGACAGCAGCAACGTCGCGTGGATCCTGCTGGCGATGGTCATCGGCGGCGCTATCGGTATTCGTCTGGCGAAGAAAGTCGAAATGACCGAGATGCCGGAGCTGGTGGCGATTCTGCACAGCTTCGTTGGCCTGGCGGCGGTGCTGGTTGGCTTTAACAGCTATCTGCAGCACGAAACCGGTATGGAACAGATTCTGGTCAATATTCATCTGACCGAAGTGTTCCTCGGCATCTTCATCGGTGCGGTCACCTTTACGGGTTCCGTGGTTGCCTTTGGCAAGCTGTGCGGCAAGATGTCCTCTAAGCCGCTGATGCTGCCGAACCGCCACAAGCTGAACCTGGCGGCGCTGGTCGTATCCTTCCTGCTGCTGATCGTCTTCGTGCGTACCGACAGTATTGGCATGCAGGTGCTGTGCCTGCTGGTGATGACCGTCATCGCGCTGGCCTTTGGCTGGCACCTTGTGGCCTCCATCGGCGGCGCGGATATGCCGGTGGTGGTGTCAATGCTGAACTCCTACTCCGGTTGGGCGGCGGCGGCGGCGGGCTTTATGCTCAGCAACGACCTGCTGATTGTCACCGGTGCGCTGGTGGGTTCTTCCGGTGCGATTCTGTCTTATATCATGTGTAAGGCGATGAACCGTTCGTTCTTCAGCGTTATTGCCGGTGGTTTTGGTTCTGACGGTACGGCGTCCACAGGAGATGAAGAAGTGGGCGAGCATCGCGAAATCAGCGCTGAAGAAACCGCTGAGATGCTGAAAAGTTCCCAGTCGGTCATTATCACTCCGGGCTACGGCATGGCGGTTGCGCAGGCCCAGTATCCGGTAGCGGAAATCACCGAACGACTGCGCGCGCGCGGAATCAAAGTCCGGTTTGGTATTCATCCGGTCGCCGGACGTCTGCCGGGCCATATGAACGTCCTGCTTGCGGAAGCGAAAGTCCCGTATGACATAGTGCTGGAAATGGACGAGATCAACGATGATTTCTCCGACACTGACACCGTGCTGGTTATCGGCGCTAACGATACCGTTAACCCGGCGGCGCAGGACGATCCGGGCAGCCCAATCGCCGGTATGCCGGTACTGGAAGTGTGGAAAGCGCAGAACGTGATTGTATTCAAGCGTTCAATGAACACCGGCTATGCTGGCGTACAGAACCCGCTGTTCTTCAAAGAGAACACCCACATGCTGTTTGGCGATGCCAAAGCCAGCGTTGATGCGATTCTGAAAGCGCTGTAGAGTCAGGTCTTTTAAAACCTGTGCTTCTTAAGCCGTCTCTTCTGAGACGGCTTTTTTATATAGCCAGCGAAGCCATGATTTGCTCATAAAATCATCAGTTCAGAGTGATATAATACGCCTGTTTTTCACCCAAACTGAGGATATTATGGATACCGAGTTAACCCCCACGCAACTGGCTATCGAATTTCTGCGTCGTGACCCCGCTGCACTAACCCCCGCGCAGTATCTGAAAAAGCTGAAACTACTGGAACTTGAGTTTGCTGATTTGATGGCGCTCTCATCCATGGAGCTTAAAGAAGAGATCGATCACGCCTGGCGTTTAGGTATCCACTAACGTTTTCGTTACCGATATAGCTGTTGAAATAAGGGCCATGAGGCCCTTTATTTTTGCTATCGACATGGCAAAAAAATCCCCCGCGCGGGCAGGGGATGATTGTTATGACAGCGATAAACGGCGCTGGTTAATCGTCTTCTTCGTCATCAAGCTCAACCGGCGTCTGATACTGATCCGGTTTCAGCGCCAGCAGATCGCAGCGCAGGTGGTCGATTACCTGTTCAGCGGTATTGCCGAGGAAGGCCGCTGAAAGCCCGGTACGGCCAATCGTACCCAGCACCACGATCCCCGCCTGGAGATGCTCCGACAGGTCTGGAATGACCTCTTCAGGTAACCCTTTTTCAACATGAGTACGGTTTTCATCGATGCCGAATTTCTGCCGCAGCGCTTTCATGGCCAACAGGTGCTGGCCGCGTATGGCGTCGTTGTAGACGCTGGGGTCAAAATCCGGTAGCTCAATGGCAATATTGATAGGCGTAACCGGATAGGCACCCACCAGATGGACCTCAGTATGGTTAACCTGTTCCGCCAGCTCAATGGTTTCTCTTACCAGCTTTTCATTGAGCGCGTTGTGGTAGTTCTCTTCACTGGCGAGATTAACCGCCACCAGCGCTTTGCCGCCTTCCGGCCACGGCTGATCTTTAACCATCCAGACCGGGCACGGACATTTGCGCAGCAGATGCCAGTCCGTAGGCGTGAAAATCACCGCTTCCAGCTTGTCGTGCTGGTGCGCCATCTTCAGAACCAAATCATGCTTCTCGCTTATGATTTCCTGAATAATGGCTTCGAAGGGGCGGTTATGCCACACCACTTTGATGTCAATGGGTACGCCGGACTCAATATAAAATTTGGCCTGCTCGCGAATCCAGGCGGTACGCTGCCCGATTACGCCCTGGCGCATAGCGGTACGCTCGTCCGGGGAGAGCAGGGTGGTCATTTCATAGGAAAAATCATAGATCGGCAAAAAGGCTTTGATGCGTCCACCAATCCGTTGGTGCAGATACACCGCACGCCGCAATGCAGGCTGGTCGTCCTGATTGGGGTCGATTACTACCAGCATGTTCTGATACTTCGCCATACAGGGTCTCCTTACAACTGTAACTACAGTCTGTAATTAAAAAGATAACCTATATGGATGAAATGAAACAGGGGATAAGCCTGGCCAGATCAACAAATGAGAAAAAAATTCGCGATCTGGCCGGATAGGAAGGAACTATCAGGCGACGTTGCGGGCCTGACCAGCAAGCTGCGCCAGCAGGTCGCTGTTTTCGATGGTGATGTATTTTCCTTTAACCGCCAGCATACCGCTTTTCTGGAAACGACCCAGCAGGCGGCTGATGGTTTCAACCGTCAGGCCCAGATAGTTGCCGATATCGCCGCGCGTCATGGTGAGGCGGAACTCACGCGGGGAGAAACCACGCTGTGCAAAACGGCGGGACAGGTTGTAGATGAAGGCCGCCAGGCGCTCTTCTGCGTTCTTTTTAGAAAGCAGCAGGATCATATCCTGATCGCCTTTGATCTCACCGCTCATCAGACGCATCATCTGCTGACGCAGATTCGGCATCTTGCCGGAAAGGTCGTCGAGCGTTTCGAACGGAATTTCGCAGACCATTGAGGTTTCCAGCGCCTGGGCAAAGCTCGGGTGGTGGCCGGTGCCGATAGCGTCAAAGCCGACCAGATCGCCCGCCAGATGGAAACCGGTGATCTGCTCATCACCCTGTTCGGTAATGGTGTAGCTTTTAATGGTGCCAGAACGAATTGCATACAGCGATTTCAGCTCATCACCGGCTTTGAACAAGGTCTGTCCTTTCTGGATAGGCTTTTTCCGCTCGATAATGTTATCAAGCTGATCAAGCTCATGCTCGTTCAGAGTAAAAGGGATGCAAAGCTGGCTAATGCTGCAATCCTGGCAATGGATTGCACAACCGCCAGACTGAATGCGTCGTATAATTCGCTTTTCCGGGATCATAAGTCTGCTCAGGCTTTAATTGATATTGGTCAATTTTAACATCTTTTTGGTGAGCAGGTAAGCCTCGAACCTCTGAAACACGTAATATTAAGAGGGTAAATCCATTTTGTTAGTTATCCATTTGATTATTAATAAGTTATCTGGCTAATTTGGATTGTAAAGTTACCGGAAACTTCCAAAAAGGCACTTACGGTCAAAGAAGCAGATACCCCTCATGGCGCAATAACCACTCTTTTCTCTGTACGCCGCCGGCATAGCCGGTCATGGTTCCGTTGCGTCCGATCACCCGATGGCAGGGCACCACTATGCTGACCGGATTTGAACCATTAGCAGCGCCCACGGCGCGCGCTGCGCCCGGTCGGCCCAGCGCCTCCGCCAGTTGACCGTAATGCATGACCTGACCGCAGGGGATAGTGCGCAGCGTTTTCCAGACTTCCCGTTGAAAAGGGGTGCCTGCGGTGGCGGTAGGAAGCGTATCAATAATGGCGAGATCGCCCGCGAAATAATCACTGAGCTTACTGCTCAGGTTACCGGGATTGCGGGAATCTACCCGTTGGTAACCTTCATGCAGATAATGAACATCCAGCAGTTGCTCCATGCGCTCGCGATGCTGATCCCACTCAACGGCCCGCAGGTTGAACTGCTCATCGCAAATCACCCAGAGCGGCCCCAGCGGGGTGTCAATTTTATCTTGTAGCAGCGTCAGCATCGGTAATCCTTCATCGAGGTTAGTTTGACAGGACATCACCATAGCATGAGGCGAGGTTGGCAAACTATACCCCGAAAAGGTCAACAGAGAGGGTCAACATGGACTATTAATTATGATGTGAGTAAAGCGATGTTTATTGCGGTATTCACTAACTGGCGCGCGGGCAATGCGATGTTATCCGGCGGCGAATTTTCCTGTACAGAGAGGGCTATTTACCGGCAGGCGCCGGTACTCTTTATGAATTGACTGGCATTCTTTGAGGCCATATTTCCTGGCGTTTCTTCGCTGTTTTTTCAACAAAGGTGGTGATATGCAATATATGATGACTGGCGTTGTAGTAGTGATTATCAGCGGCTTAGCAATTCATCTGATCTCTTTGGCGATTGAGGGCCTGTATAAAGTTATCCGTAACCGCACGACCTGGCGCTAACGTTTGGCGGCCTTCCCTGGCCTTTGGCGACGTTAAGGCAACCGCGGATAAATACCCGGTCCGATAGGGAGTCCCGCGAGATACCAGACCACCAGCAACAGTAGCCAGACGACAAGGAAAATGAGTGGATAAGGCAAGACCAGCGAGTAGTAGGTTCCCAGTTTAGCCTCGGGCCGGTAGCGCTGTAAGAAGCCGAGAAATAGCGGCACAAACGGCGATACCGGCGCCAGCGGCAGCACCGATGAGTCGGCAATACGAAACAGAATTTGCGCGAATGCCGGATGAAAGCCCAGCAGCATAAACATCGGCACGAAAATCGGCGCCAGAATCGACCAGATTGCCGAACCGCTGGCGATGAACATACACAAAAAGGCGGATAGCAGCGCCAGGCCGACGAACGCCGGCACGCCGCTCATTCCCGCGCTCTCCAGCAGGTCCGTTAAACCGACGGCCATAAATTTTCCCATATTGCTCCAGTTAAACATGGCGACGAACTGGGCCAACGGGAAGACCATCACGATAAAACCTGCCATCTCTTTCATGGGTTCAATCATCAGCGGAGGCAGATCGGCCTGGCGGCGAATTTTGCCGGTGGCAATGCCGTAAGCCAGTGAGACGACGAAGAAGAAAAAGATGATGAGCGGGACGATCCCTTTTATAAATGGCGAAGGCATCACGGTATGCTTAATGGGGTCACGCAAAATACCGTTTTCCGGCACGACCATCAGCGCGATAACCGCCATGAATAACAGCGCGGCAATACCGGCCACGCGCAGGCCGAAGCGCTGTTCTGGCGTTAACGATTGCAGCGTTTCATCGCTTTTGCCTTGCCATTGACCTAAGCGCGGCTCGACCAGCTTATCGGTAATCAACCCACCGACCAGAGTGAGAACGATCACCGAAGTTGCCATAAAGTACCAGTTATCGATCACGCTGACGTGCAGCGAGGCGTCAAGGGTTTTGGCCGCTTCGGTACTGATTCCTGAGAGCAGGACATCGGTGGTGACGATGAGGAGGTTGGCCGTGAAGCCGCAGCCGACCCCGGCGATTGCCGCCAGCAGCCCGGCAACCGGGTGGCGGCCGACGGCGAGGAACATCAGGGCGCCTAACGGCGGCATAATCACCAGCGCGGCATCGGAAGAGATATGGCTAAAGAAGGCGATAAACAGCACCATATAGCTGGCGTAACGGGCGCTAACGTGTGATGACATTTTTGCCATCAGCGAAGGCAGCAGGCCCACTCGTTCAGCAAATCCAGCCCCCAGAACCAGAGCCAGAATGGCTCCCAGCGGCGCGAAACCGCTGAAGTTTTTAATCACGTTCGGCAAAAACCAATGTAATCCTTCAATGCTGAGCAGATTTTTCACCACCACTCGCGAGCCGTCGGTGGGGTTCTGGACGCTGACGTTCAGCGCCGACAGGATGGCGGTGGCGGCCATTAATACCACGATCAGATAGATAAACAGTAAAAACGGATGCGGGACCTTATTACCAATTTTTTCAACCCAGCCATAGAGCTTACCGGTGGGGGAAGGCGACGGTATGGATGACATACTCATGGGCGTTCCTCAGTTGTCGTTGTTGTGTTGTTTGTCTCTTAACCCCAGGGCGTGTCAGCAGTTGTTTTTTTGCGCTTAACGCGTTGCTGTACTCCATCCGGAGGTCTTTTATTATTTTAAAATCGAAGGCTTGACGTCCTGCGGGATCGGACACCGGTAGGGCCTTTCGGCTAAAACCTGTGCCAGTTCCTGCTGACTGGTAGTCAGTAGCGACCTGTCGCTGAACAAACGAATGGCCGTTGCAGCCAGTATTTTCCCCGCCAGAAGCATTCCTTTGTGAGCGATGGAGGTTCTGCCCTGGCTCACCAGTTGCCAGGTATGCAGCGGCGTCCCGACGGCAAAGCAGGGGCTGAAGCATTGGGCTACGGGAGCTTTCCAGCTTACGTCGCCGACGTCGGTAGAGCCCGCAAGGATGTTATCGGTAGCCGCCCACGGCGCCACTTCATCGATAAGGATCGTCTCGCGGTGGCGGCGGGCGAATGCTTTCCCCTCGTCTCCGCTGGTATCGGCAATGTTTTTCAGGCTGTTATGAATATCGTTAGCGCTTAAGGTCGCGCGAATTTCGGCGGCGAAAGCGCGCTCTTCCTCGCTCCAGTGCGGCGTGCCGTAATGGCATACCGCCTGATACATCGCCGCTTCCAGGGTGCGGTTGGGGAGATAGCTGGAACAGGCTTTTTCGAAGCGACAGCTGACGCTGGTCTCGGTCATCAGCGCGGCGCCCTGGGCGATTTTTTCGATCCGGGCGAAGATTTGCTGTGCGTCGGCCATTTCCGGGGCGCGAATGAGATACAGCACTTCCGCCTGCGCCTGAACAACGTTAGGAGAGACGCCGCCGGTATCGGTGATGGCGTAGTGCACCCGCGCCTTTTCGATAATATGTTCGTTAAGGAAGTTGCTGCCGGTGGTCATCAGCGTCACGGCATCCAGCGCGCTGCGGCCAAGATGCGGAGAGTTTGCCGCGTGCGCCGCGGTGCCGGTAAACCGCCATGCCGCCTGAATGTTGGCAAGGGTACTGGTGCTGAACATCCCGGCCCAGGCTTCCGGGTGCCAGGTCAGGGCGGCGTCGATGTCATCGAATAACCCCTCGCGGACCATAAAGGTCTTCCCGGAACCGCCTTCCTCGCCGGGACATCCGTAGAAACGAAGCGTGCCGACGCCGCCTTGTTGCAGCAGCCAGTTCCTGGCGGCGACCGCCGCGGCGAACGCCGCCGTACCAAGCAGGTTATGCCCGCACCCGTGGCCGTTTTCCCCCGGCGTTGGAGATGCGGGCGCTGCGCAGTAAGCCTGCTGGCTGAGCCCCGCCAGGGCGTCAAATTCGCCGAGCAGGGCAATTACCGGTTGGCCTTCACCAAAGCTGGCGATAAAGGCGTTGGGGATCCCGCCCGCATTGCGGGTCAATTGAAAACCTTCCGCTTCCAGCGCATCGGCCAAACACGCGGCGGACCAGAACTCCTGAAAGCGGGTTTCCGGATGATCCCAGATATCATCGGCAATGGCGCAAAAATCGTTGCGCCGCCCCTCAATAATGTCATCGACAAATTGATAAACCTGTTCCATTACACACCTCGCTGCCAGGGAAAGTTCAGGGCGATGCGCGCTAACGTGGCGACGGCCTGGGTCATCACGCTTTCGTCGAAATCGAATTTTTCGTTGTGGTGGCCAGCGCTCAGTTCCGTGCCGAATATCATGTATGAGGCGAGACCGCCGCGCTCCTGGACCCGGGCCATCATCAGGGTGGCATCTTCGGAACCCGCCGGGGCAGCGATACGATCGACGGCCTGCTTAACGCCGGGGACCTGCGCTGTCTGTTGACGCAGATAGTCCACCCACGCCGGCGATGGGGCGCTGGAGGTGGCCGCGCCCATCAGGTGCAACTGGTAGCTGGCTGCATACATCGTCGCCGCGCCGGCGATAGCCTGCTTAGCCCGCTCAAATACGTACTGGTTAATAGCGTCGGTTTCGCCCCGGGTTTCGACTTTTAATAGCGCGGAGGAGGGAACTACGTTACGCCCGGTACCGGCCTGCATGACGCCGACGTTAACCCTTGATGCCCCGGCGCTATGTGGCGCGATGGCATGCAGGGCTAGGGCGGCTTGAGCCGCAGCCAGCAGCGCATTACGTCCATCTTCAGGTTTACCGCCAGCGTGGGCGGCGACGCCGCTGAACTGCACATCGAATTTGGTGGTGGCCATAAAGTTATCGCCGCCGCAAACGACGGTGCCGGCAGGGACGCCGGTACCGATATGAATGGCGGTGAAGTAGTCCACGTCATCAAGTACGCCCGCCGCCACCATGGCGCGAGCGCCGCGGGTACCTTCTTCTGCCGGCTGGAAAATCAGCTTAATCGTCCCGTTGAGCTGCGCGGCATATTCCTTGAGCACGTGCGCCAGCCCCAGGCCGATTGCGGTATGACCGTCGTGGCCGCAGGCATGCATCATGCCTTCGTTGCAGGAGGCAAAACGATCGCGATGCGGACGATGATTATCGTCGTGCTGCTCGTTGAGATCGAGCGCATCCATATCGACGCGAAACGCCAAAGTCGGCCCGGGCCGCCCGGTGTCGAGCGTCGCTACCACCCCGGCGAAGCCGCCTTCAAACGCTGGTAGCCAGCGCTCCGGCGCACCCTGGGCGCGAGCGCGCTGGAACGCCTGCGCCAGCGTCTCTTCATCAGGCAGACCCATACGGCTATCGGCATCGATAACGTCGCGCCCCAGCGCCAGCTGATAACCCAGAGCGTCTAATATCTCCGCCACCTTGCTGGCGGTGCGGAACTCCAGCCAGCCGGATTCCGCATGCAGGTGAAAATCGCGACGCCATTCGATCATTTTTGGCGCCAGCTGGCGGATGAATTCATTAAGTTGCGGCATAACCTTTCCTGTCATAATCAAAAACTGTGATAGTGTTCACGAAGTGATAGCGTTTGCTTATCGCTATGCCCTTTCATGCATACTCACCCTTAACCTGCCACAGCATGATCGATTACAGTAGATGTCATTTTCTTCTGTCTGATAAACATTGGTTATCACTTGCGATATGTCATTTCAGATTAAATTTCATCAGATTCGCGCCTTTGTTGAGGTCGCGCGTGAAGGCAGTATTCGCGGCGCCAGTCGGGCGTTGGCGATTTCGCAGCCGGCGTTAACTAAAGCGATTAAAGAGCTGGAAGAAGGGCTCTCCGCACAGCTGTTTGTGCGCCGTAGCCAGGGGGTGGCGCTGACTGAAAACGGCGAAAGCTTTTATCAACATGCGAGCCTGATTCTGGAAGAGCTACGGGCGGCGCAGGATGAGTTGCTGCAGCGCCAGGGAGAAAAGGCCGGGCAGATTAATATCGGCCTTGGCGCCAGCGTAGCGCGATCGCTGATGCCTTCGGTCATTTGCCGTTTTCATCAGCAGCATCCGCTGGTGAAGGTGCGGATTATGGAAGGTCAGCTGCTGGCGATGATTAATGAACTGCGGCAGGGTGAGCTGGACTTCACTATCAATACTTACTATCCCGGTCCGTACGATCATGAATTCAGTTTTGAGAAGCTATTTGAGAAACCCTTTGCGGTATTCGCCCGCGCCGGTCACCCGGCGGCAAAAGCGACTTCACTCAAGGCGTTGCTCGAACATCACTGGACGATGCCGACGCCGCGTGGCAGCTATTTCAAACAGTTACAGGAAATGTTTAACCAGGCCGGACTGGCGCCGAAAGTGGATATCGTTTGCGAGACTTTCTCTTCGTGCATCAGTCTGGTGGTGAAAAGCGATTTTCTCAGCATTCTGCCGGTAGAACTGGGTAACGACCCGATGATGGCGGATAAGCTGGTGATGATCCCCATCTGCGAAGCATTACCCAAAGCCACCTACTATCTGATTCAGCGCCGCGATATGCGGCAAACGCCTTTGACGGCATCATTAATCACCCTGTTTCGTCGCCAAAGTCGTCAACTGTTTCCCTAATCGCCTCGGGCCTCCGATTTGCCAGCATAAATGGCTAAACGCGTTGAGGAGGCGTCGTGAGGCGGCTATAGTACCCTCCCGGTAGTAGCTGGAGGAACGCGCATGAACCTTGACGACAAATCCCTATTTCTTGGCGCCATGGAGGACGTTCAGCCTCTGAAACGCAACAACGATGTTCACTGGCATCCCGAGCGGAAAACCCGCGCCGTACAGCGGGTTGACACCCTGCAGCTGGATAACTTTTTGACCACCGGTTATCTCGATATCGTGCCGCTGGCCACCGCGCTGGAGTTTAAACGCGAAGGGCTGCAAAGCGGCGTGCTGGAGAAGCTCCGGCGCGGCAAATATGGCCAGCAGGCGAGCCTTAATCTGCTGCGTCAGCCGGTGGAAAAGTGCCGACAGATGTTATTTGCTTTTGTGGTTCAGGCGCAAAAAGAGGGGCTGCGGAATCTGCTGATCGTTCATGGCAAAGGGCGCGACGACAACGCGCACGCCAATATTATCCGTAGCTACCTGTCGCGCTGGCTGGTGGAGCTACCGGAAGTCCAGGCGTTCTGCGCGGCGCTACCGCACCACGGCGGCAGCGGCGCCTGCTACGTGGCGCTACGAAAATCGCCCGAGGCTAAGCTGGAGAACCGGGAGCGCCACGCCAAGCGCAGCCGCTAGCGCATCAGCAGCGTTAATTCCCGGGCTGCCTTCTGGAGCTCGGGTAATACGCGTTCGAGCATCTCCTGGGCGGAAACCTGTCCGGCGTGCACCCCGACGTTCAGCGCCGCCTGAATCTGGCCCTGGGGATTAAACAGCGGTACCGCCAGCGAGCGCAGCCCCATCTCCAGCTCCTGATCGTTGAGCGCATAACCCTGCTGACGTACGCGTTTGAGCTCAGCGCGCAGCCTGGCGACCGAATCAACGGTTTGCGGGGTGTAGCGAATCATCGTAACCCGACCCAGCATATCGTTCAGCTTCTCTTCCGGCTGATAGCTCAGGAGCACGCGCCCCATTGACGTTGCCCATGCCGGCAGGCGGCTGCCGATGTCCAGGTCGATGGTCATAATTCGCGAGCTGGAGGCGCGGGCGATATAAAGAATATCGTCGCCGTCGAGGGTGGCGATAGAGCAGGATTCATTGAGCATTTCGCTTAAATGCTTGAGTACCGGCTGCGCCGAGCGCGCCAGCGGCGTGGAGGCCAGCCAGGCGTGGCCCAGCGCCAGAATTTTCGGCCGCAGCTGGAAATTTTTACCATCTTCGGCGTACACAAACCCCAGCTTGCTTAGCGTATACAGACAGCGACGTACCGCCGCGCGCGGAATGCCGGTTTTTTGACTGATTTGCGAAATAGAGAGCAGCGGGCGCTGCGGAGTGAACGCCTGGATCACTTCCAGCCCGCGCGCCAGCGAGGCCATGAAGTTGGGATCGCCCTTAAACGGCTCGCTATCGCCGGTCAATAAATCGTCTGGATGTTTCTCCATTTTCCTCTCCCAATTTGCCGTCGATCACATTCTTTCGCTAAACATACACGATGTTCGATTATCGCACCATATTTCGATTATCGCCCTTGACCAGCATCGTTAAGCGGGTCACATTTTGTGCGAACAACGAATAAAAGTGCGATTACCGCACATACGGGAGCGACCTGATGATTGATAAAAGCGTGTCGACGCTAAGTGATGCCATCGCCGGGATCCACGACGGGGCGACGATTATGATTGGCGGTTTTGGCCCCGCCGGCCAGCCAACGTACCTGATAGATGCCTTGATAGAACAGGGGGCCCGCGATTTAACCATTATCAACAACAATGCGGGCAATGGCGAAGTGGGACTGGCGGCGCTGCTGAAAGCCGGGCGGGTGCGCAAAATGATCTGCTCGTTCCCTCGGCAGGTTGACTCGCAGATTTTCGATGACCTCTATCGCCGCGGCAAAGTCGAGCTGGAGCTGGTTCCGCAGGGGAACCTCGCGGCGCGTATTCAGGCGGCAGGGGCGGGCCTCGGCGCGGTTTTCACTCCAACCGGCTACGGTACGCCGCTGGCGGAAGGGAAAGAGACTCGCGAGATCGACGGGCGTCACTATGTGCTCGAATATCCTATCAAGGCCGACTTTGCGTTGATCAAAGCCCATCAAGGCGATCGCTGGGGAAACCTGGTATACCGCAAGGCGGCGCGCAACTTCGGCCCGATTATGGCGACCGCCGCGAAAACCACTATCGTGGAAGTCTCGCAGCTGGTGCCCCTCGGTAGCCTTGACCCGGAGAGCATCATTACCCCGGGCATTTTTGTTCAGCGCGTCTTCTCCCTGGAAAACCTGATTGCCGCTAAAAGCGCCTGAGGACCCCGTTATGCAAAAACTGACTCGCGATGAGATGGCCCAGCGCGTGGCTCGCGATATACCTGAAGGCGCTTATGTCAATCTGGGGATCGGCTTGCCTACCCGCATTGCTAACTATCTTCCCGCTGATAAAGAAATCTTTCTGCACAGCGAAAATGGCCTGCTGGGGATGGGGCCGAAACCGCTACCGGGGGAAGAGGACCCGGAGCTGATTAACGCCGGAAAAGAGTATGTGACTTTGCTTGAGGGGGGCTGCTATTTCCATCACGGCGACTCCTTCGCCATGATGCGCGGCGGTCATCTCGATATCTGCGTACTCGGCGCTTACCAGGTCTCCGCCAGCGGCGATCTGGCGAACTGGAGTACCGGCGCGCCCGACGCGATACCTGCCGTTGGCGGGGCGATGGATCTGGCCATTGGCGCTCGTCAGGTCTTCGTGATGATGGATCATCTGACCCGCGACGGTGAATGCAAGCTGGTAGAGCACTGCACCTATCCGCTGACCGGCGTCGGCTGCGTAAGCCGCATCTATACCGATCTGGCGGTCATCGATATCAGCGAAAGCGGCCCGGTGGTACGGGAAATCTTTAACGGCCTCTCTTTTGAGGAACTGCAGCGCATCACTCCGGTGACGCTGACTTTTGCACAACTGGCGGAAAGCGCGTAAGGAACCTATGATGAATCAGGCATTTATCTGTGATGCGGTGCGTACGCCGTTTGGTCGCTTTGGCGGTACTCTTGCCACCGTACGCGCCGACGATCTGGCGGGACTGCCGCTCAAGGCGCTGCTGGAGCGCAACCCGGGCCTCGATCCGGCGCGCATTGATGATGTGATTTATGGCTGCGCTAACCAGGCGGGTGAAGATAACCGCAACGTCGCGCGGATGGCGCTGCTGCTGGCTGGCTTGCCGGAAAGCGTGCCGGGCAGTACCGTCAATCGCCTGTGCGGTTCCAGCCTCGATGCGATCGGCATCGCAGCGCGCGCGATTAAAAGCGGCGAAACTCAGCTGATGGTCGCCGGCGGCGTGGAGAGCATGTCGCGGGCGCCGTTTGTGATGGGCAAGGCCGAAAGCGCCTTTAGCCGCACGATGCAGATGGAAGATACCACCATCGGCTGGCGCTTTATCAACCCGCAGATGAAAGCGCTGTACGGCGTGGATTCGATGCCGGAAACGGCGGAAAACGTGGCCGGTGATTTCGCCATTTCTCGTGCCGATCAGGATGCGTTTGCACTGCGCAGCCAGCTGCGCACGGCGGCGGCGCAGGAAGCGGGGCGATTTGCCGACGAGCTGATCGCCGTCTCGGTGCCGCAGCGTAAGGGGGAATCGCTACTCTTTAGCCGCGATGAGCACCCGCGCAGCACCACGGCGGAGGCGCTGGCCAGGCTGCGCGGCGTGGTGCGCGCCGACGGTACGGTGACGGCAGGCAACGCCTCCGGAGTTAACGACGGCGCCTGTGCGCTGCTGTTAGCCAGCGAGCAGGCGCTGACCGCCAATGATTTACAGCCGCTGGCGCGCGTAGTGGGCGTCGCGACGGCAGGCGTTGCGCCGCGAATTATGGGATTTGGTCCGGCGCCGGCGGTGCGTAAAGTGCTGGCGCAAACCGGGTTAACGCTTGGGCAGATGGACGTCATTGAACTGAATGAAGCCTTTGCCGCTCAGGCGCTGGCGGTCACGCGCGATCTGGGTTTGCCCGACGATGCGGCGCACGTCAATCCTAACGGCGGCGCGATTGCCCTCGGTCATCCGCTGGGCGCCTCCGGCGGTCGTCTGGCAATGACCGCAGCGTATCAACTGCGTCGTACCGGCGGGCGCTATGCGCTATGCACTATGTGTATCGGCGTTGGTCAGGGGATCGCGCTGATAATTGAACGCGTTTAAGGAGCCATAATGAGTTTGTTGACCCCGATGCTGCGTACCAGCCCGCTGACAGACTGGTTCAGCGATGTACAGCGGGTGCAGGGGATGCTGGACTTTGAGGCCGCTCTGGTTCGCGCCGAGGTCGAATGCGGCCTCGTGCCGCAGACGGCGCTCAATCCCATCATCGAGAGCTGCCGGCACGAAAAAATCGACTTTTCCGCGCTGGGGCAGGCCGCCGCCAGCGCCGGGAATCTGGCGATCCCGCTGGTCAAACAGCTGACCGCTCGGGTCAAAGAGCGGAATGAGGCGGCAGCGCGCTACGTACACTGGGGGGCCACCAGCCAGGATGCTATCGATACCGGTTTTATTCTACAGCTGCGCGGCGCGCTGGCGGAAACGGAATCTCTGTTACAGCGTCTGCTCGACGCCTTAGCTCGTCAGGCGGAGCGCCATCAGGATACGGTGATGCCTGGCCGTACATGGATGCAGCATGCGCTGCCGGTCACTTTCGGCCTCAAGCTTGCCGGGACGCTGGATGCGCTGCTGCGCTGGCAGGTGCGTCTGCGAGAGATGCGGGCAAGGGTGCTGGCGCTGCAGTTTGGCGGCGCAGCGGGCACCCTGGATTCCCTAAAAACGCAGGCGCCGCCGATCGCCGTCGCGCTGGCGAAAGCGCTCGACCTGCAGCTTCCGGACGCGCCCTGGCACAGCCAGCGCGACCGGCTGCTGGAAGTCGGGGCATGGTACGCAGGCGTCTGCGGTACGCTGGGTAAATTCGCGAATGATTTTTCTCTACTGATGCAAACCGAAGTGGCAGAGGTGGGTGAACCGGTTGCCGAAGGGCGCGGCGGTTCGTCAACCATGCCGCACAAACGTAACCCGATCTCCTGCGCCGCTATTTTGACCGCCGCTCAGCGAACGCCGGGCCTGGTGGCGACGCTGTATGCTGGCCAGATCCAGCAGCATGAGCGGGCGTTGGGCGGCTGGCAGGCGGAATGGGAAACGCTGCCGGAGCTCATCACCCTCGTCGGCGGCGCGCTGGCGCAGAGCGAGGCGCTGGTCAGCGACATGCAGGTCTTCGCGCACAAGATGCGCGCCGACCTTGAGATGACCCACGGCCTGATTATGGCTGAGGCCGTTACCCTGGCGCTGGCGGAATTTATCGGTAAAGCCGAGGCCCATCACCGGGTTGAAGCGCTGTGTCGTCAGGCGCTGGATACGTCTCGCTCATTGCTGAGCGTGCTGGAAAACGATCCGCTGGTCAGCGAGCATCTTTCCGCCAGCCGCTTAACCCAACTGCTGGACCCGGCAACGGCGACCGGCAGCTCAGCACTCTTCGTGCGCCAGGTTGTGGCGCGATATAAGGAGCAACGTCTTGAATGTTGATTATCAGATTGACGGGCCGCAAGACGCGCCGGTCATCGTTCTCTCTAACTCGCTGGGCACCACCCGGGCGATGTGGCAGCCGCAGATCGAGGCGTTGACGCAGCATTTTCGCGTGCTGCGCTACGATACCCACGGTCATGGCGCCACGCGTAAAAATGGTAAAGTGACGCTGGCGCAGCTCGGCGAAGATGTGGTTGCGCTGCTCGATCATCTTAATATTGCCAAAGCCTGGTTTTGCGGAATTTCCATGGGCGGTCTGACCGGTCTGTGGCTGGGACGCTTTGCTCCGGAACGTTTTTACGGGCTGGTCGTCGCCAACACCGCCGCGCGTATTGGTGACCAGGCAAGCTGGCTGTCACGCGCCCGCGCGGTGCGTCAGGAAGGTATGGAAGTGGTGGCCGCAGGCGCGGCGGATCGCTGGTTTACCCACGCGTTTCGTCAGAAGACGCCGGAAGTGGTGGCAGCGCTCTGTCACCAGTTGACCCATATCGATGCGGAAGGCTATGCGGTCTGCTGTGAAGCGCTGGCCGCCGCCGATCTGCGCGCTGAGGTCGGGCAGATTGCCGTTCCGGTGCTGATCGTTGCCGGTGAAAGTGACCCTGTCACTACAGTGGCCGATGCGAACTTTCTGCATCAGCAGATCGCGACCTCTGAGGTAGTGGTGCTGGCGGCATCGCATTTATCGAATATCGAAGCGCCGCGGGCGTTCAGCTCGGCGCTGCTGGGCTTTATTGAGGGGGAACAACAGCATGGACGATAAACAGCGTTATCAGCAGGGAATGACGGTTCGTCGCAAGGTGCTTGGCGATACGCATGTCGATAAGACGCTGCAAAAGCTGACGCCGCTGAATGAAGAGTTCCAGGACTTCATTACCCGCTACGCCTGGGGAGAGACCTGGACCCGACCGGGGCTCGATCACCATACCCGCAGTATGATCACCATCGCCATGCTGATTGCCCTGAATCGCGAGGCTGAGCTGAAAATGCATCTGCGGGCGGCGTTTAATAACGGTGTTACCCGCGATGAGTTAAAAGAGTTAATTATGCACTCCGCGCTTTACTGCGGCCTGCCCGCAGCCAACGCGACGATGCATCTGGCGCAGCAGGTGTTTGATGAGATGGATGCTGTTTAGCCGCCACCCGGCAGGTTTGTCGCTCATCTCAGGCCGTCACGCGACGGCCTTCGACAGTGACCCGCCGCCAGGGGCGGGTAATATCACCCTCTTTGCTGTGAACAGCCCGCGCACTGCTTATTCTGGATCTGCTGGAAGAAATCGTTGCCTTTGTCATCCACCAGAATAAATGCCGGGAAGTTTTCCACTTCGATTTTCCAGATGGCTTCCATACCCAGTTCCGGCCAGGCCACGCACTCCAGGCTCTTAATACTCTGCTGCGCCAGTACCGCCGCCGGGCCGCCGATGCTGCCGAGGTAAAAACCGCCGTGCTTGCGGCAGGCGTCGGTCACCTGCTGGCTGCGGTTGCCTTTGGCCAGCATGACCATGCTTGCGCCGTGGGATTGCAGCAGATCAACGTAGGAATCCATTCGGCCAGCGGTAGTCGGGCCAAGGGAGCCTGACGCATAGCCTTCCGGAGTTTTCGCCGGGCCCGCGTAGTAAATCGGATGATCTTTAACGTACTGCGGCAGTTCCTCACCGTTATCGATAAGCTCTTTCAGCTTCGCGTGGGCGATATCGCGGGCCACAATAATGGTACCGTTGAGCGTCAGACGCGTTGAAACCGGGTGGGCGGAAAGCTGGGCCAGAATCTCGCTCATCGGCTGATTAAGGTTAATGCTGACGACCCTGCCTTCACCCTGCTGGCGCAGGTGTTCAGGAATATACTGGCCCGGATTGCTCTCCAGTTTCTCAATCCAGATACCGTGGCGGTTGATTTTGGCTTTGATATTGCGATCCGCTGAACAGGAGACGCCCATGCCTACCGGGCACGACGCGCCGTGGCGCGGCAGGCGGATGACGCGAATATCGTGAGCGAAATATTTACCGCCGAACTGCGCTCCGAGGCCGAGGTTTTGCGCTGCGAGCTGCAGCTCATTTTCCAGCTGAATATCGCGGAAGGCCTGGCCGTGCTCGTTGCCTTCGGTCGGCAGGCCGTCGTAATACTTCGTTGAGGCCAGCTTAACGGTTTTCAGCGTGGCCTCTGCCGAGGTGCCGCCAATCACAAAGGCAATATGGTACGGTGGACAGGCGGCCGTGCCGAGCGTGCGCATTTTCTCGACGAGATAGTTTTTCAGCTTCGCTGGGGTGATTAACGCCTTGGTTTCCTGATACAGATAGGTTTTGTTGGCCGAGCCGCCGCCTTTGGCCATACAGAGGAATTTATATTCGTCGCCGTCAACGCTATAGAGATCAATCTGCGCCGGAAGATTGGTGCCGGTGTTGACCTCTTTATACATATCCAGCGCGGCGTTCTGCGAATAGCGCAGGTTGTCTTCGGTATAGGTGTTATAGACGCCGCGGGCGAGGGCCGCCTCATCGCCGCCGCCGGTCCATACGCGCTGGCCTTTCTTGCCCATAATAATCGCCGTACCGGTATCCTGGCAGGTGGGCAGCACGCCTTTCGCCGCGATTTCAGAATTGCGCAGAAACTGCAGCGCCACGTATTTATCGTTGTCGCTGGCTTCAGGGTCGAGAAGGATTTGCGCGACCTGTTTCTGATGATCCACCCGCAGCATAAATGCCGCATCGTGGAAGGCCTGCTGCGCCAGCAGAGTGAGGGCCTGAGGATCGATTTTGAGGATCTCCTGGCCTTCGAACTCGGTCACGGAAACGTTATCCTTGCTCAGCAGATAGTATTCAGTCTTATCTTGCGCTAACGGAAAGGCTTCCTGATAGACAAAAGGTTTAGTCGACATTGCTTTGCTCCCTAAGAGTAAAACCGCCGGAGTTGGCCCCGGCGGTTATGAATCAGAACATCATGGACATCCACGGATAGCCAATCAGCAGCAGGGCAGCCAGGAAGATGGCGCCGAAAATCGTACCAAGACGCCAGTAGTCTTTGGTCGGCAGATAGCCGCTGCCGTAGTAAATCGGGCTGGGGCCGGTACCGTAGGGGGTAATAATCCCCATCACGCCGAGCGAGGTCACCATCAGCAGCACGAAGACCTGCATGTTCATACCCGGGATGGTGGAGGCGATAGTCAGCATCGCCGGCAGCAGCGCGGTGGTGTGGGCGGTGGTACTGGCAAACAGATAGTGCAGCAGATAGAACGCCAGCAGGAGGATAACGGTAGCCACGCCCGGAGAGATGCCGCTCATTAGCGCGCCGCCTTCTTTACCCAGCCAGGCGATAAAGCCGGTGGAGGAGAGACCGTCGGCCAGCGCCACCAGGGTCGCAAACCAGGCGAAGGTATTCCATGCCGCTTTATTACTGGTGATATCGTTCCATGAGAGTACGCCGGTCCATAGCATCAGCACGATAACCAGCAGGGCGGCCAGCGCCGGTTCAATCCACTCGGCGGCGAAGATCCACATCATCAGCGCGAAGCAGACGAAGACCAGCAGCAGGATTTCATTGCGCGACAGGCGGCCAAGTTTTTCCAGCTCGCGGGCGGCCCACAGCGGCACTTCATCGTTGACTTTGACTTCTGGCGGATAGAACCAGTAGGCCAGCAGCGGCATTGCCAGAATCAGCAGGATACCCAGCGGCAGAAAAGCGATAAACCAGGTGCCCCAGGAGATATTGATTCCAACAATGCTTTTCACCAGCGCCAGAGCCAGCAGGTTCGGCGCCAGAGCTGAGAGAAACATCGAGCTGGTGATACAGGCGGCGGTGATCGCCACCCACATCAGGTAGGAGCCGATGCGGCGCGCGCTTGGGTCATTGGGTTTTGAGCCATAAAGCGGCGGCAGGTTAGCGATAATCGGGTAGATGGTCCCCCCGCTGCGCGCGGTGTTGGAGGGGGTGAACGGCGCCAGTAGCAGATCGGCGAAGGTGATGGCGTAGCCCAGCGTCAGGCTACGGCGGCCAAGATATTTCACCAGAATGAGCGCCAGACGGCGGCCAAACTGGGTCTTATCGTAGCCTGCGGCAAACATAAAGGCGCCGAAGATCAGCCACACGGTGGAGTTACCGAAACCGCTCACCGCCCATTTAAAGGAGGCGCCGGCAAGCTTAAAGCCGGGTGCGGCGAGCTGTTCAGGACTGAACAGCAGCCACTGGCTGCACAGGGCAATCACCACCACGCCGGTAATACCGATGACCGCGCCGGGCAGCGGTTCAAAGATTAGACCGACGATGACGCCGACGAAAATGGCAAAGTAGTGCCAGGCGTAAGGGGGCAGGCCCTCGGGCACCGGGATGAACAACAGCAGGACGGCAACGATAATGGGCATCGCCATCATCAGTAGACGTTTATAAGCAGCCTGGGGGGCTGCACCGGCAGGCGGTATGGTTGTCTTTTTCTCTTTCATAATGAGTATCTGCAAGTAGTTAAAAATTGGGTTTTGTCACCGACCAACCTTTCGATTTCTTTAGTTGCAAAACTTACTTTAATTATTAATCGTCGATTCTGGTTATGCCGATGACCATTATTTAACGCTTTTTGTTGGGCGCTAAATTAAAAAGATTGGTTATTTATATATTGCGCTTTCATGCGGTATTGCAATTGATTGAGATCAAAAAAAGCGGGTTGTTGAGCAAATTTTTATTATCTCTAATAACCCTGTTTAGTGAGGTGTTTATTTGTATGAAATATAGATAGATGTTAAATGTAAATTGAGCGCGATAAAGTAATTTAAATTTATCTTGTTGAAATATATGTGTATTTATTGGTTTCCTGGTGGGGGCTCATGTTAACAATGGTTTCCTGATTGTTATGATTAGTCCTGTTTTTGTGAATAATTTATTTTTAATTAATAATACAAAGGAGGTATTGGTGTTATTGCTGGTATTAAATAGTTTTTTAACTAACGTAATATCTTTGGTAACTAAAAAAAGCGCTATATTATGGGCATGACTTAAGGGATTACTAAATACAAGCAAAAACAATTCCGTCGCCTGATTCTCAATTTTTAATATTTATAATCTGGAGCGTCATTATGACCAGTTATCCACGAATTTTGCGTCCTTTTACTTTACCGAACGGTACCGAGCTTAAAAACCGCCTGTTAATGGCGCCGATGACAACCTGTACCGGTTATTTTGACGGAACCGTAACCAGCGAACTGGTGGAGTACTATCGCGCTCGCGCCGGCAGTATCGGCACCATCATTGTTGAATGCTGCTTTATCGATGATTACGGCCTGGCATTCCCGGGCGCTATCGGCATCGATAACGATGAAAAAATAGCCGGACTGGCGAAAATCGCCGCCGCTATCAAAGCGGAAGGCTCAAAAGCGATTCTGCAGATTTACCACGGCGGCCGGATGGTCGATCCGCAGCTTATCGGCGGACGCCAGCCGGTCGCGCCCAGCGCCATTGCCGCGCCGCGCGATGGCGCTGCGACGCCGCGCGCGCTGAGCGGTGATGAAGTTGAAGGCATGATCGCGAAGTTTGGCGACGGCGTGCGCCGCGCCATTCTGGCCGGGTTCGACGGCGTAGAAATTCACGGCGCGAATACCTATCTGATCCAGCAATTTTATTCGCCAAACTCTAACCAGCGCGACGACGAGTGGGGCGGCAGCCGCGACAATCGAGCGAAATTCCCGCTGGCAGTGCTGGATATCACTCATAAAATGGCCCGCCAGTACGCCGACGATGCCTTTATCATCGGCTATCGTTTCTCCCCGGAAGAGATGGAAGTCCCGGGCATCCGTTTTGATGACACCCTGTATCTGCTGGAAAAGCTGGCCGCCCGCGGCGTGGATTATCTCCACTTCTCCGTTGGCGCAACGCTGCGCCCGTCGATTGTCGATACCACCGATCCCACGCCGCTAATTGAAAAATATTGCGCCATGCGCTCTGAAACCCTGGCTCAGGTGCCGGTGATGGGCGTGGGCGGGGTCGTTAACGCAGCCGATGCGGAGCAGGGGCTGGATCATGGCTATGATCTGATGGCGGTGGGACGTGCCTGCATTGCTTACCCTGACTGGGCGGCGCGCATTGCCGCCGGCGAAGAGCTGGAATTGTTTATTGACAGCACCCAGCGTGAAGCTCTGAACATCCCGGAACCGCTGTGGCGCTTCTCGCTGGTGGAGGCAATGATCCGCGATATGAGCATGGGCGACGCCAAATTCAAACCGGGGATGTTCGTCGAAACGGTTCAGGACGACGCCAACGAGCTGGTTATCAACGTCAGCCTTGAAAACGACCGCATCGCCGATATCGAGCTGGCGGCAAGCCCGGTGCAGACCGTCGAGTTCACCACCAGCTTTGAAGAGATCCGCGAACGTATTCTCAGCGCTAATACCCCGCACGTGGATGCGATTTCCGGCGCAACCAGCCAGAGCGAAGCGGTGAAAAAAGCGGTGTCCAAAGCGATGCTGAAGTCCAGTAAAGCGCTGGCCGCCGAAGAGGGCGCGGGCGATGCGGCGCCGAAAAGCTACGATGTGGTGGTGGTCGGCAGCGGCGGAGCCGGGCTGGCGGCGGCGATTCAGGCGCACGATGAAGGCGCGAGCGTGCTGATCGTTGAAAAAATGCCGACCATTGGCGGCAACACGATTAAAGCTTCAGCCGGGATGAACGCCGCAGAGACCCGCTTCCAGCGCGTGAAAGGTATTGAAGATAGCAAAGAGCTGTTTTACCAGGAAACGCTGAAAGGCGGTAAGAACAAAAACGACCCGCAGCTGCTGCGCCGCTTCGTGGAAAATGCGCCGGAAGCCATTGAGTGGCTGGCGCGTCGCGGCATTATGCTTAACGATATCACCACTACCGGCGGAATGAGCATCGACCGCACCCACCGTCCGCGCGACGGGTCGGCGGTCGGCGGCTACCTGATCAGCGGCCTGGTGCGTAATATCACTAAACGCGGGATCGATGTCCTGCTGGATACGTCGGTTGAAGAGATCCTGATGACCGACGATGAGGTGAGCGGCGTACGCCTGCTTAACGATGAACAAGAAACCGTTGTGGTACAGACGAAGAGCATTGTCGTGGCTACCGGCGGCTTCAGCGCCAACAGCGCGATGGTGGTGAAATACCGCCCGGATTTGGCCGGCTTCGTGACCACCAACCATCGAGGGGCGACCGGCGGCGGTATCGCGCTGCTTGAACGCATCGGGGCCGGGACGGTGGATATGGGCGAAATCCAGATTCACCCGACCGTCGAGCAGCAAACCTCGTATCTGATTTCCGAGTCGATCCGCGGCGGCGGGGCGATTCTGGTGAACCAGCAGGGCAACCGCTTCTTCAACGAAATGGAGACCCGCGATAAGGTTTCCGCCGCGATTATCGCGCTGCCAGAGCACTTCGCTTATATCATCTTTGACGAGCACGTCCGGGCGAAAAACAAAGCCGCCGACGAGTACATTGCTAAAGGTTTCGTCACCAGCGCCAGCTCGCCGCGCCAGCTGGCGGAGAAACTGGGGATGGATTACCATGCCTTCCTCAATACGCTGGAACGCTATAATGGCTTTGTTGAAAAACAGCATGACGATGATTTTGGCCGCACTACCGCGCTGCGCGCGCCGATTAATGAAGGCCCGTACCATGCGATTCGCATCGCCCCGGGGGTTCACCACACGATGGGTGGCGTGACCATCAATACGGAAACCGCGGTATTGAACGCCGGTCAACAGCCGATTGCGGGCGCTTTTGCCGCAGGTGAAGTGGTTGGCGGCATCCACGGCGGTAACCGCATCGGCGGTAACGCAGTGGCCGATATCATTATCTTCGGTACCCTCGCGGGCCATCAGGCGGCGAAACGCGCCAGAGGTTAAGCGTCAGCGACACCTGCCGGGCTGGCAAATAGACGGCCCGGCTTCTTATCTCTCAGGAGTATGATATGTCCGACAACCGCGTCTACAGCTACTCCGCCGTGCTGATGGGTTCGCCCATTCTCCTCAAGCTCTATGTTCACGATGAACCGCTCGCTTCACGCGTTTTTCAGCTGATTAAGGGCTACGAAGATCTTTTCACCGTTAACCGCGCGCACTCCCAGGTGATGGATATCAACCAGGCCGCCGGGCGGCATCCGGTGACGGTAAGCCGTCCGGTCTACGCGCTGATCAAATGCGCCAAAGCCGCCAGCATGGTGCGCGACAGCGCGTTTAACCTGGCGATTGGCCCGCTGGTGAAGCTGTGGCGCATCGGCTTTCAGGGCCGCAGCGTGCCCGCGGCACCCGATATTGCCGCCCGACTGGCGCTAACGCGTCCGCAGGATGTGATCCTCGATGATGCCGCCAGTAGCGTCTACCTTGCGCGGACGGGGATGGAGATCGATCTTGGGGCCATTGCCAAAGGCTATATCGCCGATCGGGTGCGCGACTATTTGCAGCAGCAAGGCATAAACGCCGCGCTGATTAATCTCGGCGGCAACGTCCACACGCTCGGTGAGTGGTCTATCGGGCTGAAAAAGCCGTACTCAGCGGCGGATGCGCTGATCGGCAGCATTGCGGTGGCGGGGCAGTCGGTGGTGACCTCGGGCATTTACGAACGCTATTTCGAGCAGGATGGCAAACGCTGGCACCATATACTCGATCCACGCAGCGGTTATCCGCTGGATAATGAGCTGGAAAGCGTAACTATTATTTCCGCCGACTCGCTGGACGGCGATATCTGGACGACCCTGATTTATGGCCTTGGCGTCGAGAAAGGCTGCGCGGCCCTGCGCCAGCGTGAGGATATCGAAGCGATTTTCGTTACCAAAAACCGCGACGTTATTCTCTCTTCACAGCGCCGGTTCCGCTTTCAGCTGCTGGATGACGGCTACCGGCTTAGTGACTGTACTGCTTAAGCAGATTGTACTGCTCGGCTATCAGGTGATAGCGATACACCGGACGTCCGGTGGCGCCATAATGAATGCTGGTATAGAGAATGTTAATTTGCGCCAGCCAAATCAGGTATTTACGGCACGAGACCCGAGATATGTTCACCGCCGCCGCCAGTTCGTCGGTGGAAAACTCCGCGTCCGGGTGGGCATCAATCCACTGACAGAGGGTGCGCAGCGTCTGGGGGGTTAAGCCTTTCGGCAATTTACGGGCATCCGCGGCATCCGGCACATTGCCGTGCAGCAGCCGGTCAACGTCCGCTTGTTCGTAATAGGGTTGACCGGTCATCAGCTTACGTTTTTCGCGCCAGGCGGTCAGGGCCTCTTCAAAACGCGGAAACTGGAAGGGTTTGATCAGATAGTCCACCACGCCGTAGCGCATAGAAGCCTGAACCGTCGCGGCGTCAGCGGCTGAGGTGATCATAATCACGTCGATGGCCCGTCCCGAGGCGCGGATAGCGGGCAGCAGATCCAGGCCGCTATCCTGCTGCATATAGACATCCAGCAGCACCAGGTCTATCTCCAGATCCTTGTCGTTAATCATCTCCCTGGCTTTACTCAACGTAGACGCGGTGCCGCTACAGCGGAAGCCGCTGACTCGTCCCACGTACAGGCGGTTCAGTTCAGCAACCATGGCATCATCGTCAACAATTAATACATTTATCACGCACTTTTCCTTTTACTGTCCCAGGGGAGGTGAACAAAAAATTGGGTAAACACACCGGGCTCGGATTCCACGGCCAGCGACCCGCCCAGTTCACGAAGCTGCTGGCTGGCGAGAAACAGCCCGACGCCGCGATTTTCGCCTTTGGTGGAGAAGCCTTTATTAAAAATATCCTCGATAAACTCTGCCGGGATGCCGGGGCCATCATCGCTGACTTCGCCGCTCAGCCAGCCGTTCTGATAATGCAGCAGCAGGCCGACTTCGCCTTCGGCCTGGCCGCTCATAGCATCCAGCGCGTTCTCGATTAAGTTGCCCAGCACCGTGACCAGCACGGTGACCTGTTTTTCATTCGGGCAGTCCGGCACCAGGCTCTCTTCGGCAAGGGTGAGGGTAAAACCTCGCTCCTTGGCGCGCTGTATTTTGCCGATCAAAAAGCCGGCCACCACTGGCGATTTGATCCGATGCTGGATTTCGCCGATATCCGCCTGATAGGTGTGGGCGGTCTGCAGCACGTACTCTTCCAGCTTATCGTAGCTTTTCATATTCAACAGGCCGAGAATTACGTGCAGCTTGTTCATAAACTCATGTGAGGTGGTGCGCAGGGCGTCGACATAGTTCACCATCCCGTCAAGCCGCTGCAGCAGCTGGCTGACTTCGGTCTTGTCGCGGAAGGTACTAATCGCGCCGACCACCTCATCCTGACTGCGGACCGGCACCGTATTACTGATCAGCAGCAGACCATTACAGCCGAGCTCCCGATCGTAGATCGGCTCGCCGGTATGTAAAACTTCCTGCAAATCAGCCAGCAGCGGCGTTTGCGCGATATCGCGTCCAGGGCCGCTAAACAGAACGTCGCGCGCGGCGGGGTTAATCAGCGTCACCTTGCCGTCGGCATCTACCGCCACCACCCCCTCTTTTAATGAATGCAGCATCGCCTGGCGTTGCTGGAACTGCGTTGAGATCTCCTGCGGCTCGAGGCCCAGCAGAACGCGCTTCAGGCCGCGAACCAGGCTCCAGGTACCGACGGCGCAAACCAGCGCGCTGAACAGCACGGTGAGGAGCACATCCCAGCGGCTGTCGGCGATCTGCGTATCGACTTTGCTCAGCGAAATACCAATCGCCACCACGCCGATTTGCCGGCGGCTATCGTCAAAGACCGGGGTGAATACCCGCAGCGCGGGGGCCAGCACGCCGTGATTGACGGCTACATTCTCTTTGCCCTTCAGCGTAGGCAGGATGTCATCGCCGATAAAGGGTTTGCCGATAATCTGGCCATCAGGATGCGAGTAGCGAATCCCGTCCATATCGGTCACGACGGCAAACAGCAGGCCATTGCGTTTGCTGACGGCCAGAGCCAGCGGCTGAATGATTCCGCGTTCAGGCGGCAGCGTCAGACCCCGCTTAACTTCCGGGGAGTCGGCCAGCGTCCGCGCCACCGCCAGCGCCGTATCCTTGACGCCATCGCGGGTTGCGCCGCTTATCTGCATAAACCACAGGGCGTAGACCAGAATCAATACGGAACCGATGACGCTGCCAATCATTAAGGTCACGGCGGTGCTCAGCTTCATACTCATCGGGCGTTTACGCGCGGGCGCTGCCTGCTGCGCTAATTCATTCATACCGACCCCAGGATAAAACGGTTAGATAGGTATTATCGCTGAATGCATGGCTTTCATAAAGCCGTGTAATAAAAGCCAAATAACTCTGATACGCCAGCGTTGAAGATCGCGGTGGGGTTTATTCCGGATGTTTCCTGCGGGCGAAGCGTGCCGGATATTTACCTGGTTAAAAATCATTGCGCTCAACGGACCATTGCCTGAATAACGACCAGTCGATGGCTGAATGGCTTCAGGGGGGCAAAACTGTGACTCCCGTGGCGGTAAAGCGCGTCATGAAAGCTTTACACTGCAATTAATAGCCATGGTCAATGAAAGGGTTTGCCGCAGGCCAGCGCTTTCGCCCCCGAAGGTTCTTTCGGTTCTAAACGGAGGTTTTTATGAGCAGTAAGCCAACCGCTTCAATGATGGAACGACGCCACCCTGAAACTACCCATATAGAGAGTCTTGCCACCCTCGATATGCTGACGCTGCTGAATAAGGACGATCGGCAGATTGCCGAAGCGGTCGAAGCATGTTTGCCGGAGATCGCGCGCCTGATGGATAACGCCACGGCGACGCTGAGTCGGGGAGGGCGACTGGTGATTATCGGTGCCGGGGCGTCAGGTCGTGCCGCCGTGCAGACGGTAAGTGAGTTTACGCCGGAGGGGAAACATTCGCTGGTCGGACTTATCGCCGGCGGCCCTGCCGCTGCGCTGCAGGAGATGGAAACCGCGGCGAATGATTACGATCTTGGCGCCTTTGAACTACAGGCGTTACAGTTCAGCAACCAGGATATGCTGCTGGCGCTGACGGTAAGCGGCAAGACGCCGTGGGTCTGGGGGGCGATGCGTCATGCCTGGTCGCTGGGCGCGCCAATTGCGGTTCTGACGCAGCAGGCCAAGAGCGAAGCCGCCCAGCTGGCGGATATTATTATCGCCCCGCAAACCGGGCCGGAAGCGGTGGCTGGCTTTGGCAATCCGAAGGCGCAAATTGCGCAGCGACAGATCCTCAATATGCTGACCACCGGGCTGGCTATTCGTAGCGGGCGAGTGTACGAAAACCTGCGCGTCGATTTGCAGGCCAGCACGCCGCGCTGGGCCGAGCGGCAGATTGCCATCGTAATGGCGGCGACGGCGTGCTCGCGCAGTGAGGCCAAAGCCGCGCTGGCCAGCTGCAATCAGCACTGCCGGACGGCAATCTTGATGCTTCTCAGCGGGCTGGATGCCTGGCAGGCGCGCGAGCTGCTGGCAGAGCATAACGACAGTCTGCGGATTGCGCTACGGGCAGCGCAGCCGGTGGCCTGAACTTAACCTGGCGGCGCGTATTTCCTCAATACGCGCCGATGAAGGCAATATCATTCCTCCGGTACGGCAATTTTATTCCTCACTAACCATCCGTTTACTCTGATTTAATTTTGCGGGTTGTAAATATACCATCCGATGCATATTTATTGCTTTGGGCAATATTTTACTTTTTTAAGTTAAAAAACCAGGTTAACAATAATTAGCTATGCGTGCGAATGTGTAAATGACATTTTAAAATAAAGTAAAAGTGCGTTAATATGCAGGCTCTTATTACACTTGTGCTATGTGATATTTCTATTATGCCTGCAATTAAAAATACGATTATATCTATGACCGCATTAGCGATGTTCGTCAGCTCGGCGACCTTCGCAAATGACGATACCTCGAAAAAAACCGATTTCCTGCTGATCGGCGGCGGCATCATGAGCGCGTCGCTAGGAACCTGGCTGCATGAGTTACAGCCGGACTGGAATCAGGTCATGGTTGAGAAGCTGGATGGCGTCGCCCTGGAGTCCTCTAACGGCTGGAACAATGCCGGTACCGGGCACTCCGCGAATATGGAGCTGAACTATACGCCGGAACGCCCGGATGGCACCATTGACGTCAGCAAAGCGCTGGATATTAACGAACAATTTATGATCTCCCGCCAGTTCTGGACGGCGCAGGTCAAGCGCGGCATTTTGCACGATCCGCACTCCTTTATTAACTCCACCCCACATATGAGTTTTGTCTGGGGCGATAACGTGGATTATCTGCAAAAGCGCTATGCCGCGCTGCAGCAAACGACCTTATTCCAGGGGATGAAATTCTCCACCGATCACCAACAAATAAAACAGTGGGCGCCGCTGGTCATGGAGGGTCGCGATCCGCAGCAGCGCGTGGCGGCGACCTGGACACCGGTGGGTACCGACGTTAACTATGGGGAAATAACCCGCCAGCTGATCGGTAGTCTGAAGAAAAATAACAACTTCACCCTGCAAACGTCTTCTGAAGTGACCGCCTTTAAACGCAATGCTGATAATTCCTGGCACGTGACAATCAAAAACGTAAATAGCGGCGAAGAGCGGGCGATCGATGCGAAATACGTATTTATCGGCGCCGGCGGCGGTGCTCTGAAATTACTGCAAAAAACCGGTATTCCGGAGGCGGATAACTACGCCGGTTTCCCGGTGGGCGGCTCCTTCCTGATGACCGAAAACCCGGCGGTAACCAACGAGCATCGTCAAAAAGTTTACGGTCAGGCTTCGGTTGGCGCGCCGCCGATGTCGGTGCCGCACCTGGATGCCCGCTTCCTCGACGGCAAGCGCGTGGTGCTGTTTGGGCCGTTTGCGACCTTCTCAACTAAGTTCCTGAAAAACGGTTCCTTCCTCGACCTGCTGAGCACCACGACTACCAGTAACGTGCTGCCGATGACTCATGTCGGTCTGGATAACTTTGACCTGGTGAAATACCTCATCAGCCAGGTGATGCTCAGCGACGATGACCGCTTTGCCGCGCTGAAAGAGTACTATCCTGGCGCGCGCAGAGAGGACTGGAAGCTGATTCAGGCTGGCCAGCGCGTGCAGATCATCAAAAAAGATGCCGAGAAGGGCGGCGTACTGAAGTTGGGTACCGAAGTGGTGGTGGATGAACAGAAAACCATCTCCGCGCTGCTGGGCGCTTCGCCGGGGGCTTCCACCGCCGCGCCGATTGCCCTGAACGTGATCAAGCAGATGTTCCCGGCGCAGTTTAATTCCCCGGAATGGCAGAGCCGCATTCGCGATATCGTACCGAGCTATGGCCAGAAGCTGAACGGCAACGTCGCGCTGACCCAGCAGGTGTGGGATGATACCGCAGCGGCGCTACAGCTCACCAAACCGCCGGTGATTGAAATGAACGTCTCCGCTCCGGTAATGACCGCCAAACCGGCAGAGCCGAAGGCGGAAACATCGCCGCAGCACGATATGGCGCTGTAAGCCCACGTCGTTGACATTGCCCGGTGGCGGCTGACGCCTCACCGGGCCTACTGGCCTCTCTTCGCTGCCCCGGCGAAAACGCTAAATTGCTAAAATCTCTTCCCCCGGCGATATCCCCCTTCCGGCTAATCCTTCAATTGTGAATTGCGGTTATACTGTCTTGAAATCACAAGAGAAAATGCGAATGAAGACCGAAAAGCGGAGCCCGGGGCAATGAAAGACGATATTAATCAGGACATCACCTTCCGCAAGCTGTCGGTATTTATGATGTTTATGGCAAAGGGCAATATTGCCCGAACCGCAGAATCAATGCAGCTGAGCGGCGTCAGCGTCCACCGGGCGCTGCATACGCTGGAAGAGGGCGTTGGCTGCCCGCTGTTTATTCACAAAGGGCGCAACCTGCTGCCCCTCCCGGCGGCGTGGACGCTGCTGGAGTACTGCCAGGACGTGATCAGCCTGATGACCCGCGGACTGGAAGCTACGCGTAAAGTAGCGGGTGTCGGACAAGGGCGGCTGCGAATCGGCACGCTTTACTCTCTGACCCTTGAAACCGTACCGCGCATTATTATGGGCATGAAGCTGCGGCGGCCGGAACTGGAACTGGATCTCACCATGGGTTCCAATCAGATGCTGCTGGATATGCTGGAAGATGACGCGCTCGATGCGATCCTGATCGCCACCAACGAAGGTGAATTCAACAATTCAGCTTTTGATGTGGTCCCGCTGTTTGAGGATGATATCTTTCTTGCCGCCCCGGCGACGGAACAACTGGACACCTCAACGCCCGCCGAGCTGCGCGACTATGCGCGGCGTAAATTCGTTTCTCTGGCGGAAGGGTTTGCCACCTATGCCGGATTTCAGGACGCTTTTCAGGTGGCGGGATTTCAACCTGAAATCGTCACCCGGGTTAACGATATTTTTTCGATGATTAGCCTGGTGCAAGCGGGCGTGGGCTTTGCGCTACTGCCGGGACGAATGAAAAAGGTGTATGAAAATGACGTTCAGCTGTTGAAGCTGGCGGAGCCCTATCAGATGCGCCAGCTGATCTCCATTGTCTACTCACACCATCGCGAGCGCGACGCCGACCTGCTGGCGCTGGCGGCGGAAGGGCGGATGTACGCCCGCAGCCTTAGCCATTAAGCCGGTTTGCCAGGTGACGGGCGACGTCGATACCGCTGCGCTCCAGCGAAATGCTCTCTCCTCGCCAGCCCGCCTGGCGGGTGAGGCAGGTTAGCACCCCGCCGGGCGGCATCTCGATTGCCAGCCGCGCGTCCCGTTCATCAGCGGCGATCATCGCTTCCTGCCAGCGCACGGTTCGCGCCATATTCAGCGCCAGATCGTCGGCGATTTTTAATGGGTCCCATAAAACGCGCGCCGTGGAGCCGCTCAGATACGCACAGCACGGTCGTTGCAGCGTGACGTCAGCGAAGGCTTTTGCCAGCTTAGCCGCCGGTTCATTCAGCAGCGCGCAGTGGGAAGGGACGCTAACCGCCAGCCGCTGAGCTTTACTGGCGCCAGCCGCCAGCGCCAGCTGAGCCACGCGGGCCATCTCGTCGTCGCGTCCGGCAATGACAATCTGCGTTTCAGCGTTAAGGTTGGCAATATAGAGGTCGCTATCGGCAATCAGCTTTTCCACGCGGTTGAGCGTCAGGCCCATAATCGCGGTAAGCCCGTAGCCGTGGGGATAAGCCTGCTCCATTAAATCGCCGCGCAGCGCCACCAGCCGCAGGGCGTCGGTGAAATCCAGCGCGCCGGCAATGACCGCCGCCGGGAAAGCCCCTATAGACAGGCCGCTGACTATGTCCGGCTTCACACCTTGACGCTGTAGCTCCCGCGCCCAGGCTGCGCCTGCGATCAGCAAGCACAGCTGCACTGCACGGGTATGTTTTAACGCAGCGGCGGTATCTAAATGGTCTACTTCATCGCCGAGCACGGTACGCGCCTCGGCAAGGATGTTCTGGCGGTCGGGAAGGGCGGCGAGCATATCCGGCCGCTGGTTTCCCTGACCGGGAAAGGTAAAGAGAATTTTCATGCTTCCTCCCTGTTCCATGGCGTAGCGGTCAGGCGCGCGCCGCGGGACGTTTTCAGCAGGGCGCGGCCATCTCGCAGCCACTCGTTTAACGCGAATGCCCCTGCGGGCGTTTCGACCTGGGTATCCGCCCGGCAGGGCAGATGGGCGACGCGGGACTGCCAGGCGAGCAGCGCTTCGCGGTCGAGCGGCTGCGGCGCGCGGATCAGCAGATCGAGATCGCTGGCGGCGTGAAGCACGGGAATTTCGGTGGCCAGCGCATAGCCGGTACTGCCGGTAATGCCCCAGCGCCACGGCCAGTCGTGCAAGGTCAGTGATATCGCCGCCTGTACCGGCGGCTGAGAGACAAACGGCGAACGCAGAAGCAGCAGGCGATCGGCGAGCGTTTCCGGGGTAATGGTTCGGACGATATTCTCCCTCCGTACCCACCCCGCAGCGCGCTGTTCGCGCTTCATGCCCCGCACGCCTACCGGAATGCGGGCGCTGATGTCAACGTCGCGTCGTACCACCACCGGCAGGCTGGTGCGCCAGTGCTGAGCGACCCAATGTTCCTCGATCGCCTCCAGCGCGGCGGCACTATTCAACCAGACTAAATCGTGAGGACGCGGCGTTGATAGCATCGTTAGATCCCTGAAGTTAAAGTGATAAACAGCGGCAGCGACAGGATACACAGAACCGAGCTTAACAGCAGCACCGCTTCCGCATCCGGCGACTGTACGCCAAAGCGGTTGCCGAAGACCACGCCGAAGAAACCGGCCGCCAGCGCAATCATCAGAATGGCGGTAATGGCGATAGAACCGTGCAGCCCCAGCAGCATCACCAGACCCCAGGCGATAAACGGTTGAACCAGCAGTTTGACGAGAGTGGAAGTGGCAATCAGCGCATTGAGCTGCAGCTTACGCGCCGACAGAATGACACCGGTCAGGAACAGCGCCGCGGCGGTCGCCGCCAGGCCCAGCGGTTTAATAGAGGCCAGCAGCAGATCCGGCATTTTGAGACCGATCGCCGAAAGGACAACCCCCAGCAGAGGCCCCCAGACTATCGGTTTTTTCACTGAACGCCACATCAGTACCGGCAGCATCGCCAACGTCGAACCGCTGTTCTCGCCGGCGGCGAGCGCTTTTTCACGCTCCAGAATCAGCAGACAGAACGGCGTCATCAGTACCGATCCGCAGGCGATGGAAACGGCGACGGAGAGGGAGGTCGATGCGCCTTCGCCGAGCACGCTGCCCAGAATCGGCAGACCAAGAGCGGCGTAGTTAGGCAGCGCTACGGTCAGGGTCAACACGGCGGCATCCTGCGGCGAGCGCTTGAATACGCGGGTAGCGAGGAAGTAGATGGCCGCATAGGTAATCCACATGGCCCCGGTGAGTACCAGTACCAGCGGCGATTGCGCGACGATACCGTTCCATGGGGTTTGCACCGTGGCGCTAAACAGCGTCGCGGGGAGGGCAAAATCCATCACGAAAATATTGAGTAAAGAGACGTTTTTGTTATCGACCATTTTGGCCTTGCCGGCCCAGAAGCCCAGCAGCATGATGACAAAAATCGGCGCGAGGGCATGAATAATCACATAAGTCATATATCACCTGTAAATGAAAAAGAGTACTGGCGCGATTGTTATAATTTCTAAAAGCGGTTCCTTCCCGGAGCGCTCGATGGCGCCCCGGGTGGCCGCTTCCGGCAGGTTTTCTTCTACTTAGGGACTGACTACCAGCTGGCGCGCATGCGATCGCGTACTAGTTGGGAACTACGGCGGTTCTCCGCGCCAAGGCGGCACTTCAGTGAGGCATCCCGGCGGGCGTCAGCGATGGCGTCGCGCAGGGTATCGGTGACCAGCGTCAGATCGCGGGCGTCCGGTGCGTCAGGATTACTGATATCCAGCAGAGCGGAGAGCAGGCCGAGCGTCGCGTAGTTGCTGACGTCATAAGCCATAGGCGGAATGGTTGCCGCCAGTTTCTCCAGCGCTTCAACGGTACGCAGGGTGATCCGCGCGGCCGACTCTTTACCCATCGCATGCACCAGTACCCCGGCGTCGTTAAATGCGATCAGTCGATTAGCCTGGTAGCCGTGGGCGAGAAACGCCCCGGACATCGCTTTGCCGACGATCAGGCCAATCACCGGATGCCCGGCAAGACGCGCCTTCGCGTATGCTCCTGCGGCGCCGGCCAGCGCCTGATGAATACCAAATGCTTCTTCGCGACGGCCATAGGCCTGGCTGGGGACATCGATAACCGCGATAATCGGGCGCTTCACCGTTTTATCGGCATCGGCGTCGAGGGTTTCGTTGACCACTTTTGCCAGCGTCCAGCCTTCGAGCAGGCCAACTTCACCCTGAGCGGCGCGTGGGTAATGGTTATTAGCATCCGGTACCACGGCGATAAAACGGGCGCTTTCACCGTTAAAATCGGCGTCGGCAACCTGCACCGATGGGCACAGACCGGTCATTAGCGGGGCATTCGGCGCCAGCTGATTTAGCCACAGCGCGGCGCGATTAGTGAACTGGCTCATTATTTCACCTCCCGGGCGAATAGCTGTTTGATCTGCGCGGTGTCCGCCTGCTGGCGGGTATCGAATCGGGTCAAACGGGTCAGGAAATCTTCATATTTGTCGCTGCGATGCTGCGCGGGCACGCCTTTGGCGATCGCCTCGTTCATCGCGCTTTTCACCGCGTTGATACCATCGCCTACCAGGGCATCGACCAGGCCGCTGGCGTAGCGAATTTCGCCGCCGGTCATGCTCCAGATAAACGGACGGTCGCGGGAGTCATACTCTTCAATCCCCGCTTCCTGCTCGATAACCTGCGGCCCGTTGAGGCCCAGACGCGCTTCACGGGTGACAATCAGGTAGCTACACAGCGCCGCGGCGATGGACATTCCGCCGAAGCAGCCGACGGTGCCGGCAACGATGCCGACCACCGGGGTATAGCGGCGCAGGTCGACTATTGCGGCATGAATATCGGCGATGGCAGCAAGGCCCAGGTTGGCTTCCTGCAGGCGCACGCCGCCGGTTTCCAGACACAGCACGGCCTGAGTGGGAATACCGTTGCGGTTATCTTCCGCCGCCAGCTCAAGGGCGGCGGCCATTTTCGCGCCGGAGACCTCACCCATGCTGCCGCCCTGGAAGGTACCTTCAATGGCAATCACCACCGCCGGCTGGCCATTGATGGTCCCTTTTGCAACAACCATACCGTCGTCGGATTGCGGGACGATGCCCTGCGCGCCGAGCCACGGCGACATGATGCCGTCGAAAGGATCCAGCAGTTCGCGATAGCTGCCGTCATCCAGCAGGGTGCGGGCGCGTTCACGAGCGCGGAGTTCAATAAAGCTGCGATCGTTACGCATGAGCCACCTCCTCAAAAACCTGTTCAATACGGATCCGCGCGACGCCGGGCGTGGCGCCGAAGTCGTGGATGATCAGCTGTCCGCCGGGCAGGCCGTTAATCAGGCTCAGCCGTTCGAATAGCGCGTTCCAGCGCGCCTGGCTGTTGTCCACGGAGGTGGTGATTTCTACGTTAAGCGTATCGCTCTGTCCGGCGGTATAGAGCACTTCCATATCGCCGGAGCCTACAACGCCTGCCAGCGCTTTGCCGCTGAGGGCGCGGTTGGCAGGGAATGACAATTTAATCTGTTCCATAACATCCTCTGAATGCGTTAAGCGGAAACCCGGTCGAGAAACAGGGTGGCGGCAAGAAGATCCGCCGCGCCACCCGGCGAGGCGTTCTGCGCCAGCATCTGCGCATCAAGACGCGCCAGCGCGGCGCGTCCCCTGGCTGTCGTACATCCTCCCGCTGCCAGCACCTCGCCAGCGCCTTGCCGCATCGCTTCAAGGCCCGCCATTCCGGCGCGGGAGAGCACGCAGGTATCGCTAAGCGAAGTCATAATCGCCATCAGCGCATCAAGCCGGGCCTGCTCTTCACTGGCTCCCTCGGCCCGGCTGCGCAATAGCTGCGGCAGGGCAAGGGTAGTGACGTGCGGAAAAGCGCGCTGCGCTTCTTCCCGCGCGCCCGGAACCTGCCAGCGGCGGCTGGCGCGCAGGCCTTTACTGAAAGTTTTCGGCGCGCAGGCATCCGGCAGACGGGCGAGGGCGGCGGCGGTTTCCGCAATCCTCTGTGCATGACCCTCTCCTCCCAGCATCGCCGTCGCGCTGACCAGCAGGCCCAGCGCCCAGATAGCGCCGCGATGGGTATTGACCCCGGCAGTCGCCTGCATCATCTGCGCTTCGCCTTCGCGGCCCAGCCGGCCAACGGTTTCACGCAGGGCAACGTCCGCCGGCCGCAGCCAGCTCTGCTGGGCCAGCGCATGAAACGTTGGCTGCAGGCTGCGGGCTGAACGCTCCATCAGCGCCAGGCTCAGATCCTGATGCGCGCCGTTGCCGCGGCTATCGACCAGGCCCGGTTTAGGGCTGAGTCGCGCCTCGTCAACGAGGCAGGCGCTGGCGGTATGGGCCAGCCAGCGGGCCCGGGTTTCAGCAAACTGGGGAGAGAGTTTTTTCATTACCAGCTCCGGAATTTTGCCGGTGGGTTGTACAGACCGTCGGACCACTCAACCAGATCGGCCACGCTACCGGCGGCAAGCAGGGAGCGGGTGGCATCGCTGCGGCGGATACCGATATCCTCCGGATACACGACTTTGCCGCTTTGGCGCAGTGCGGCCACGCGTTTGGCATCAACGCCGAGACCGATATCGGTGATCCCGGCCACGGCGGCTACCATAGCCCGGCGCTCTTCAAGGCTTTCCGCCCGATAGAGATAGGCGATGCCTTCTTCGGTCAGTACATGGGTAACGTCATCGCCGTAAATCATTACCGGCGCCAGCGGCATCCCGGAGGTTTTGGCGACTTCAACGGCGTCAAGTTTTTCCACGAAGGTCGGTTTCACGCCCGCCTGGAACGTTTCCACCATCTGTACCACCAGCTTTTTACCGCGCTGCATCGGGTCCGGTTCGGTAATCATGTTGAGCCATGCCGGCGTGGCGTGGCGGCGACCGTGCGGATCATGGCCCATATTCGGCGCGCCGCCGAAGCCGGAGAGGCGGCCGCGGGTCACCGTGGAGGAGTTAGCGTAGCCGTCAACCTGAAGGGTCGAACCGATAAACATATCTACCGCATACTGTCCCGCCAGCTGGCAGAAGGCGCGGTTGGAGCGCATGGAGCCGTCGGCGCCGGTAAAGAAGATATCCGGACGCGCGCGAATGTACTCTTCCATCCCCAGCTCGCCGCCGAAGCAGTGGACGCTCTCTACCCAGCCGCTTTCAATCGCCGGAATCAGCGTCGGGTGCGGATTCAGCGTCCAGTGTTTACAGATCTTACCCTTCAGACCGAGCTGTTCGCCGTAGGTTGGTAGCAGCAGTTCGATGGCGGCGGTGTTAAAGCCGATCCCGTGGTTCAGGGATTGCACCTGATGCTCGGCGTAGATGCCTTTAATCGCCATCATCGCCATCAGGATATGTTCCTGTTTAATCAGGCGCGGATCGCGGGTAAACAGCGGCTCGATAAAGAACGGTTTATCCGCGACGACTACGTAGTCAATCCACGAACCGGGGATATCCACGCGCGGCAGATCGCATTCGTCATCGACCAGTTCGTTAACCTGGGCAATAACGATGCCGTCATGAAACGCGGCGGCTTCTACCAGCGCCGGAGTGTCTTCGGTGCTCGGCCCGGTGTACAGGTTGCCCTTGCGGTCGGCTTTATAACCGGCGATCAGCGCGACGTTCGGCGACAGGTCTACATAAAGACGGGAATAAAGCTCGATATAGGTGTGGATAGCGCCGATTTCCAGCAGGCCATCTTCCAGCAACTGCGAAATACGCACGCTCTGGGTACCGGAGAAGGAGAAATCGAGCTTGCGGGCGATACCTTTTTCGAAGAGGTCCAGGTGCTCGCTGCGCCCGACGCTCGGCATAATCATATGCAGGTCGTGAATTTTTTGCGGGTTAACTTCCGCCAGCATCCGCGAGAGGAAATCAGCCTGTTTCTGGTTGTTACCTTCCAGCACCACGCGGTCGCCGGGGGCCAGCAGCTGCTCAAGGACCGCAACCAGCTGGTCGGTGGGGATCACTTTGCCTGAGACTCTGGCCTCGGCCAGTCGCCGCTGTTTTTCCGTACGGCGACGGTTCCAGACGCGTCCCGTCGTTTGTTCGGCACTCATTATTAACCTCCTGATTCGACGAATCGTTTTGATTGTCCTGGTGTGGGAATAAGTGTGCGTCGCGACGTGGCGGGCATCAATTAAGGCCGATGGAGAATCGTTAGCGTAAGAGTAATGATTGGTGGGGCAGAGATGTGATGGCGATCAATAATGATAGTGAATGATTGGTCTACGAGGAGGCGACGTAGAGATAAAAGTGAAGAGTGGGGGAATTTTCCGGTGGCGCAGCTTCTCCCCGGCTCGCACTGCGTTTAGCCCGGCTACGGGTTCACAGCCGTTTGCAGGCCGGTAGCCCGGACAGATGCGCCAGCATCGCCTCCGGGAAGTTTTGCCACTCCGCAGTCAGTCCCCCGGGGGCGGCGCAAGCGCCTGCCCGGGCTACAGGTTCACAGCCGTCTGCGGGCCGGTAGCCCGGACAGATGCGCAGCATCGCCTCCGGGAAAAGCGCGTGCAATGTCGTTAGTTTTTACTCAAATCACTCAGCAGAAAGGCAATACTCTGCCCGGCCACCGTCTGTTCGAGGGCGATTTTGACAATGATCGTCAGCGGTACCGAAAGCAGCATCCCTACCGGACCCAGCAGCCAGCCCCAGAAAATCAACGACAGGAAGACCACCAGCGTCGATAACCCCAGCCCGCGGCCCATAATGCGCGGTTCAAGGATGTTGCCGAACACCAGGTTAATCACCAGATAGCCCGCCAGGACCACCAGCGCTTCGTACAGACCGCCGAAGACCAGCACCTGTAAAATCGGCGGGATCGCCGCGAGGACCGAGCCAATATTCGGAATATAGTTGAGAGCAAAAGCCAGCAGCCCCCACATAAAGGCAAAACGAACGTCCAGCAGCACCAGCATTCCCCAGACCACCAGTCCGGTCACCAGGCTGATGGCGGTTTTTAATACAAGGTAGTGGGAGACGCTATCCAGCGCCCGTTGAATCGCGCCCATGCCTTCCACCGGCCGCGACATCAGCTGCTGCAGCTTTGCCGGAAGCTGCGGGACCTCCAGCAGCATAAACACCACCGTCAGCAGCAGCAGGAAGATAGAGGACATGGCGTTTGAAAGCTGGGTAAGCAGACTGGTCACCAGCGTCATCACCGCGTTGGGGTCAATGTACTTATTAAGCTCTACCACCGAGACGGTAAAGCCGAAGCGCTGCAGCCATGGCGCGATAGTCTGCATCGGTTCATAAAGATAATTGCGGTACTGCGGCAGCGTGCGCGCCAGTTCGTTAAGCGAGGTGCCCAGCGAGGCCAGTAGCACCACGGCCAGCAGGACAATGACGCCGACCAGCAGCGAAATAGCCAGTACCCGCGGCACCCGACAGCGCACCATGAGCTGAACCAGCGGGTTAATCACTACCGCCAGAAAGATCGCCAGAATAAAAGGAACGATAATATCCGCCGCGAAGCGAATACCAGTCAGGATGATCACCATCATGCCAAGCATGATGACAATTTTTAAGCCGTTAAGCGTAATGATGGGTTTGGCCATACCGCTCCCTGCGAGAGAAAAAATGGGGTCTAATATGCGTTTATTGTAGACGCTGGCAAAGACAGCGTCTCAACGCGTCGCGTTGGTTAAAATGAAAAGCGCGACCCATGAATAAATAATTGACGAAACGCTATCATAATGGCGAACACCCCAGTAAAAAGCTAATCCAAATCAAATATCCGAGGTAAAGAACTGCAAAGACTTTGAGTTAAATGTGGCGTTATGGTACAAATCTGCGTGTGTATAACTACAGAGGACAATTTTCATCCGCAAATGATGAGAAGCAATACCGCGGATAATTGTAATTTTATGGACAATCAGTTCAGGATGTATATTTCTTATCACCCTGCAGTATCCCTCTTCAACTCCCGCTTCCTCGGCGAGCAGCACTGGCGCTCGACGCTTTAGTTTTCTTCTCTCTGCCTGAGCTGGCGCGCTGCGCACGGCTAAATTAACGTCAGAATTTTTCCGGTTTACTTCGCAGTAAGCCGTCATGGATTATATTCTCAAGCAGGAGAAGGAATCATGTTTTATTGGATTTTATTAGCTTTAGCTATCGTTGCTGAAATTACCGGCACTTTGTCGATGAAATGGGCAAGCGTAAGCGGCGGGCATACTGGTTTTATTTTAATGCTGGTTATGATCGCGCTTTCCTATATTTTTCTCGCGTTCGCGGTGAAAAAAATCGCCCTCGGCGTAGCCTACGCCCTGTGGGAAGGGATTGGGATTTTACTGATCACCATTTTTAGCGTCCTGTTGTTTGATGAGACGCTGTCGATGATAAAAATCGCCGGGCTGGTCACCCTGGTCGCCGGGATTGTCTTGATCAAATCCGGGACGCAGAAAGCGGTAAAACCAGGCAAGGAGAAAGCGCATGCAACAGTTTGAGTGGGTCCACGCCGCCTGGCTGGCGCTGGCGATTGCGCTGGAAATTATCGCCAACGTTTTTCTTAAGTTTTCCGACGGCTTTCGCCGTAAATTCTATGGCGTGATGTCGCTGGCTGCGGTGCTTGGCGCCTTTAGCGCGCTCTCGCAGGCGGTCAAGGGGATTGACCTGTCGGTAGCCTATGCGTTGTGGGGCGGTTTCGGTATCGCGGCGACCATTGCCGCCGGCTGGGTGCTGTTTGGCCAGCGTTTGAACCATAAAGGCTGGATCGGGGTGATCCTGCTGGTGGCCGGCATGGTGTTAATTAAACTCGCCTGATATGATGCCGCCTGCGAATGCGGGCGGCAAAATCTGCTCTCTGTATTACGCTTAAAAAATGAGCCTGTTCGGGCAATTTAGCCACCGGCCGTGATGAGGGCAGAACATGATTCACTTGCCAGGTTGGCGCAATATTCCCTCCGCCAGAACGCTTTCCATCATGATCTTTTTCGCCGGGATCGGCCTCATCGTGTCGGTGGTTTTTCTGCTCTATCTTTCCCAGCATCTGATTGGCCAGAAAGCGAACGAAATTGATAAGCATCGCTCCGTTTTATCGGTTAATGGCGCGGTGCAGACGTCGGTTAACCGCGTGCTGTCGCTGGTTCTGGATAATTCCGTCTGGGATGATGCCGTGAGTCAGACCTATGCCGGAAGGCTCGATCCGCAGTGGCTCTATAATTCCTGGGGTTCTGGTTTCAAGATTAACAATCTCTATGACGGTACTTTCGTACTCGATCAGCACTACCGCGTACTGTGGGGATCGTTTCGCAGCCAGCCCTTCCCCGGGCAGGATACGCAGTTTCTCGGCAGCGGCTTCCACGCGCTTATTTCGCAGCATGCCGCCGCGCTGCGCAGCGGTAAAAGCGCCTGGGCAGGCATTACCCGCACCCGCGCCGGTATTGCTTTTATCGGCATCGGCCTGATCCGTCCGACGGTCGGACGCCTGCAGGTGTTTGATGATACCCGCCGCTATCTGGTGATTACCCGCCATATCAACCCGCAAATGCTTGAACGTCTAGGCGATACGTTCCAGATTCGCAATCTGCACGTCACCCAGACCGGCGGCGAATACAGCATTCCGCTACGTACCCAGGCCGGGGAAACCGTGGGCTACCTGAGCTGGCAGCCCGGCCTGCCCGGCGCCGAAGCGTCGCGGGCGGCATCGAACAGCATTCGGCTGATTGCAGCGGTGGCGGCAGGGCTGATCCTGCTGTTTATCCTGTTCAGCTGCCTCGGGCTGTACAAACTGGCGCGTGGCGAAAGCGTGGCGCGGCATACCGCCATGACCGACTGGCTGAGCCGCCTGCCTAACCGGCGGGCGCTGATCGAACGGCTTAATCAGGTTTGTGAAAATTCGCGCTATCAGACGCAAAGCGTGGTGTTTATCGATCTCGACGGCTTTAAGGACGTTAATGATAACTACGGTCACGACGTCGGCGATGCGCTGATCCTGCATATAGCGAAGGCGCTGCGGGAGCGGGTTCCCCCGGAAGGGATGCTGGCGCGGATGGGGGGCGACGAGTTCGCAATGACGATTAGCGGCGCAGAGGCGGCCAATCAGGCTTCGGCCTTTGCCCGCGCGGTGCTGGAACTGTTAAACGCACCGATTATCCTGAGCGGACGCAAAATCTATATCAGCGCCAGTATCGGTATTGCCAGCGGCGTGCCGGCAAGCTGCTCCAGCACGGAGCTTTTTCGTCGCGCCGATATTGCCATGTACCACTCTAAAAAGACTGGCAAAGGGCGTACCACCTGGTATGACGACGCGCTCAGCGACGCGCGGCAGTATCAGCTCAATATCGAGAATGGCATTCGTCAGGGACTGGAGAACGAAGAGTTCGATGTCTGGTATCAGCCGATCGTCAACGCTGATACGCTGGTGATGGAAGGGGTGGAAGCGCTGCTGCGCTGGCCGCGACGCCCGCAGGGGGCGTTGCCGCCGGATGCGTTTATCGGTATCGCCGAAAGCAGCGGCCTGATATACGCCCTCGGTCAATTTGTCCTGCATCGCGCCTGCAGCGATCTGCAGCCGTTAGGCGATCTGCTTCTGTCGGTAAATATCTCCCCGGCGCAGTTCCGCGATCCGGAGTTCGAGTCGCGGGTAGTCCAGGTGCTGGGACGCTGCCATTTTCCGGCCCGTCGCCTTCAGCTTGAGGTTACCGAGAGCTATGTTCTGGAGAATCCCGACCGCGCGAGAACGGCGATTAAAAATTTAAAATCGCTGGGTATCGCGGTAGCGCTCGACGATTTTGGTACCGGCTACTCCAGCATCGGCTACTTACGCAGCTTCAGCTTCGACAGCCTCAAGATCGATAAATCGCTGGCCGGATTGGTGGATGTTGATACCCAGGCCGCAGAGCTGGTGCGCGGTACCGTGAGAATTGCCGGGGCGCTGGACATCACGGTGGTGGCGGAAGGCGTAGAGAATCAAAAACAGCTGGCGCTGCTGCGGCGGGCGGGATGCGACAGATTGCAGGGCTACTATTTTAGCGAACCGATGCCCGTCACGTCGTTACTGCAGCTGCGCCAGCAGCAGGGCTGACCGCTTACTGGGCGGCCAGCGCTTCCAGCTTATCGCGAAAACCGGTCACCGAGATGGCGCGGTTATCCGCTCGCCAGCGATCTTTTGGTCCAGGCGCCGAGCTTTGAACCGCAATCACCTGCCAGCCATCATCAGTTTTCAGCAGCAGCGGCGAGCCGCTATCGCCCGGCAGCGTATCGCACTGATGGGAGAGCACCGATGCCTGCGCCCAGCCGGTGACCACGCAATCCTGATGGGTGTAGAGATTATCCAGATGATCTTCCGGATAGCCAGACTGAGTCACTTTCCGTTCGGCGGTTTTTAGCGCGGCGGTCAGATCGGCTTTGCTGCCGCTAAAAATCGGCACCGGCGTAATGCCGGAAGGGGCGTAGCGCAGCACGATAAGGCCAAAATCCCATGGCGCCGCGGCGCTGGGAACTATCCAGCCATCGCCGTCTGCCTTAAGCCGTTTGCCCAGTGAAGGATCTACCCGACCTTCGATACCGTGAATTTCGTACACCCAGCCGCCTTTACGCGAGATAAAACGCAGCGCGACGGGTTTGTCTGGCTTACCTTTAGGTGGCGTAAGCAGACAGTGCCCGGCGGTGAGCGCCAGATTGGGGGAAATCAGCGTGGCGGTACAGAGATTACCGCTGGCGGTTTCCAGTTGCCCGATAGCATCCCAGGGATCGTCTGTGGGATTGCTGACGGGTTTACGGTCGTCATGACCAAAAAACAGCGTCTTAATATCTTTCGCACTCATGCCATCATCATCGGCCTGCACCAGCGCAGGGAAAAGACAGATCGAACACAGTAATAACAGTACGTCTCTACGCATATCACTCTCTGGGGAGATAATTATGTCTATTGAAAGTAGCAGCAGATTTAAGTTTATGAAAGTTAAGAACAATTTTAATTAAGCCAGACGGCGGGCTAATCCAGCCAAAAACGCGCCTTCATGACGGATCAATGGTGTTATTTCAAGATGTTAACGCTGTTTGGCCGCGGCGCTATTTCCGCAGAAAAGGGCGGCGGAAGCAACATAAATCGTGTATCCGAACGTACATCAGACGAGGGAACATAACCTGATTTCCGCTTCAGCTTATTCTTAAGTCCATTCAGCAAAAAAAGCCGCTATTGGGTAAAATATGCAATTTCTTCACAGGAAAAACGCACTTCTTTACCTGTTTCTTACTTACTTTCAAAGCGAAACATTTTCTCACCGTAAACGTTGTTATTGCTACCCGCTTGTTGAGCAAACAGAGATGTTATCCCGGCGATGATATCTGCAATGTCTAACACCCGATGTACGGGAGGATTTATGTCTAAACAAGGTATTCGCGCATTAGTTTATGTTTCGGTCGTATCCGCGATGATCTGGGGCGCTACGGGCTATCTATTAGTTGCCGCGGTTCACGTTCTCTAATTCGGGCTCCTCTCCCCGGCGGAGAATATTATCGGGGAGCGGGCCGGGGATATGCTGATTTAAAAAGTGATGCAGTAAAGCGATGGGCTGTGGGCTGAGAGGGTTTTTCGGCCAGACAAAATAGTAGCCTTCGCCGGTAGTTACCGCCGTCGGGAAGGGTAAGGCCAGCAGCCCGGCGCGTATCGCGGGTAGATTAAGCAGCAGATCGCCAATGCTGACGCCGTGCCCGCTCATCGCCGCCATGGTGCCTTGCTCAAGGGTATCAAAGACGATGCCCTGAGCAATATCCGGCGCAGGTCGCTCATAATGCTCGAGCCAGCGCCGCCAGTCACGGCGATCGGTGGACGGATGTATCAGCGTGCAGGCCGCTAAATCTTGCCTGGCCTGCTGCATCATCCCCGGTGCGCAAAGCGGGATTAACCATTCGGCAAAAAGCAGGCTGCAGCAGTTATTATTGCCAAAATTGCCATCTCCCAGGAGGATTGCGCAGTCGAATGGCTCCTGAGTAAAATCGACGCTGTCGCGATCCATCCACAGGCTGCTCATTTCCACTTCCGGTCGCTGGTGCTGCTGGCGAAACTGTTGCAGGACGTCCAATAGCCAGCGCATCGTAAGCGTTGACGGCGCCTTCAGCCGTAGCTTGCCTGCCTGACGACGCAGGGTCTGGCAGGCCCGGTCTATCGATGAAAAACTCTCATTCAGCGCCTTCGCCAGCTGATAGCCGGCATCGGTAAGCGTGACCTTTGGGCCATGGCGAACAAAAAGCCGGCATGCAAACCATGACTCCAGGGTGCTGACGTGGCGACTGACGGCGCCGGGCGTGACGTGCAGCGCCGCGGCGGCCTGACTAAACGAACCAAGCCGAGCGGCGGTTTCAAAAGCGCGCAGTGCGTAGAGCGGCGGCATAGACATTGGCAGAGATTTTCAATATTGAGTAAAACTCACATTCAAACTCACTATAAGTCGTTTTTCAACTCTGAAATCAGAGAGGAAGATAGGGTTTTAATTGGGAAATGGTGAGTTTAAATCATGAATATCTCTTTGCTGACGGCCTACTCTTTGACGGTACTGGCGCTTATTGCCACCCCGGGGCCGGTGGTGGTGTTAGTGACCGGCGCGGCGGCGCGGGAAGGTTGTGCCAGTGCGGTGCGCACGATGATTGGCGGGAATCTGGCTTCTTTAGTGCTGCTGGCCGCTGCTGCTGCGATGCTGAACGGCATAGTGGCGCTTGATCCACGCGCGCTAACGCTGATGGCGACGATCGGGTCGCTGTTTATTATTCGACTTGCGCTGGGGATGTTACGTGCAGAGCCGGTGACGCAGGATGCATCGAAAAAGCGTAGTGGGGTGATGGCAGGATTTGCGACCGCGTTAAGCAATCCCAAAGATATCCTGTTTTTTGCCGCGTTTTTTCCGCAGTTTATTTCTGTAACCGACAGCTTCGGTTTGAGCCTGGGGCTCCTGACGGCGGTATGGGTGATGATCGACTTAGGCGTGCTTACGCTCTATATTCTGGCGGTTCGTCGTTGGTTAACGGCGCGTTACGCCCAGCGATTAACAACGGTGTCGGCGTTTTTCCTGCTAATTCTGGCGCTTTACGGCCTGGGCTACAACCTCTGGCAGCTAAGTCTTCAGTAGAGGAAAAAACGGCTGGCGACCAGCGCGCAGATAATCAGCAGGATCAGGATGAGCTCAAAACGGTAGCGCCGCAGCATAGTGCTCTCCGGAAAAAAACGGCGCTGAAGCCAGCGCCGGTATTATATCAATCAATCTCACCCGGGAGATTAAGCAGCTGGTTGGGCAGCAGCTTTAGCGGTATGGTGCCCGGTGGTTTTGTGGTGCTTTTTCGCAGCCTGGGCTTTCTGAGCTACCGGTTTAGCGGCGGCCTTTTTGTGTTTTTTGGCGGCCTGAGCCTTCTGGGCGGCAGCCGGTTTAGCTTCTGCTTTCTTGTGCTTTTTAGCCGCCTGCGCTTTCTGCTCTGCAGCCGGTTTAACAGCGGCTTTATGGTGTTTCTTGTGATGGGTCGCTTTAGCGGTGGTGCTGTGAGTTGCAGCAGCCGGAGCCGGAGTGGCGGTGGTGGCAGCATCGGCAGCGAAAGCGACAGAAGACAGACCCATAGCAGCGGCAACGACCAGAGCTAATACTTTTTTCATTCTGATATCCTCGAAAAGGTTTCTTGTTTCAACCCCACTGCGGGGCCGTTGAAAGAACTATATGCTTGTCTTATCGAGGTTTCCGTGAGTGTTTGGTATCGGCGTGTAACCGTATGTACAACCTGCTCTCACCGGGGATAATTGGGCGCCGGGAGCGGCCCGACGCCCGTAGCTTACAGATACCGCGAGGTGAGGTGCTGGCGGAAAAAGTCGCTGTTAAGGTCTTCCCCGGTCGCATGCTGTATCAGCTGCGAGGTGGTGAAACGGCTGCCGTGCTGCCAGATATTCTGCCGCAGCCAATCGAAGAGGGCGGTAAAGTTACCGTTGGCGATATCGCTTTCTAGCTGCGGTAGCGCCCGTCTGGCGGAAGCCATCAGCTGAGCGGCGTACATAGCGCCCAGCGTGTAGGACGGGAAGTAGCCAAAACCGCCATCGGTCCAGTGGATATCCTGCATACAGCCGTCCCGATAGTTGCCGGTAGTAGACAGTCCCAGCCAGTGCTGCATTTTTTCATCCCACAGCGCCGGAATATCATCAACCTCGATATCGCCATCAATCAACGCACGTTCAATTTCGTAGCGCAGAATGACGTGCGCCGGATAGCTCACCTCGTCGGCGTCGACGCGGATAAAGCCCGGTTTGACGCGTTGATTCCAGGCGATAAAGTTGTCGCGGCTAAAGGCCGGCTGCTCGCCAAAGTACCGGCGTACCGTTGGCAGCAGGCGTTGAAGAAAGGCTTCGCTGCGGCCGAGCTGCATTTCGAAAAACAGGCTTTGCGACTCGTGGATTGCGGTAGAGCGGGCGAGAGCGATGGGCTGATCGATCCAGTTACGCGGTAGATTTTGTTCGTAGCGTGCGTGACCGGTTTCATGAATCACGCCAAACAGCGCACTGAGCAGATCGTTCTCGTTGTAGCGCGTTGTGATACGCACGTCCTGGGGCACGCCGCCGCAGAAAGGGTGGGCGCTGATATCCAGCCGTCCGCCATCAAAATCAAAGCCCAGCACGCGCATCGCTTCCAGCCCCAGTTCGCGCTGGTCAGCAATCGGAAACGGCCCTTGAGGTTCGATGAGCGGCGTTTGCGCCTGCTTTTCAACCACTTTCTCAAGCAGCGTGGGAAGCCATGACTTGAGGTCAGCGAACAGCACGTCAAGACGCGCGCTGGTCATATCCGGTTCAAAAATATCCAGCAGCGCGTCATAGCGGGAGCAGTCTTTTGCCGCGGCGCGAATCTGCGCCTCTTCGCGGCTCAGCTTGACCACTTCCCGCAGGTTTTCAGCAAAGCCCTGCCAGTCGTTCGCCGGACGCTGGCTGCGCCAGGCGTGCTCGCAGCGGCTACCCACCAGTGATTTCGCTTCCACCAGGCTTTCCGGCAGCAGCGCCGCCTGCTCGTACTGGCGGGTCATCTCGCGCAGGTTGGCCTGCTCAGCATCGTTCAGCTCTTCCTGAAGCGCATTGCGCAGCCATTCGCCCACTTTTTTATCGGTCAGAATCTGATGTTGCAAAACGCCAAGCTCAGCCAGCGCTTCGCCGCGGGCCGCGCTGCCGCCGGGCGGCATCATGGTGAACATGTCCCAGCCGGCGATGGCGGAGAGATGCGAAAAGCGGGAAAGGCGCTGAAAGGTCTTTACAAGTGACTGATACGGCGATCTTTTTTCCATATTGTCGGATCCTGTTGGCTGTGTTTGCATAGGTGAGAATGAGGAGTATTCCATCACAATTCCTTTACCTTTCCCACAATGAAAAACCGGGGTGATGCTGACCTGGACGTCAGGCAGCGCTGGAATTGACCATCTGACCACAGCTACCCCAATGGAGTAAGGTGGTACAGACGGGTAAGTGATTGCCCGGACGGTTCATCAGCATAATGTCATGATTAATCGATTGCGTATTTTATGTTTGGCTCGAAATAATCCGGATGTGCGCAAAATAGCAGTTTCTTTCTCTGTGGTCGGCTAAAATATAAACATAGACAGGCCGCTGATGTGAGGTGGATTATGAATCCGTTTACCTGGCTGTTTATCGCACTGCTTTCTATGGACGCCGTCAGAGAACTGATGGGCATGTCGTCGGTACTGGGAATGTGGTGAACTGCGTGGCCCGCTTCAGGCCACGCAAGCCCGCGTTACTTCAGGCGCTTGTGCAAACAGGCGCCGGTAAGCAGCGCAGCCAGCAGCATCAGCGCAATAAACCCGCCAACGCCGTTCCAGCCGTAATTATGCCAGAACACGCCGCCTAATGTCCCCGCCATGCTGGATCCCAGGTAGTAGCTGAATAAATAGAGCGACGAGGCCTGGCCACGCGCGCGGCGGGCTCGTGGGCCGATCCAACTGCTGGCGACCGAGTGGGCTGCGAAAAATCCCGCAGAGAACAGCAGCATGCCGATGAAAATCAGCCACAGCGATGAGAATAACGTCATCAACAGCCCGCCGAGCATAACCGCCGTGGAAAACAACATCACCGGGCCGCGGCCATAGCGCACGGTCATCGCACCGGCTTTTGGCGAGCTCCATGTTCCGGTTAAATAGGCCACCGAAAGCAGGCCTACGACCGCCTGGCTTAATGACCACGGCGAGAGCATCAGGCGATAGCCAATATAGTTAAACAGAGTGACGAAGGACCCCATTAACAAAAAACCTTCGAGGAACAGCAGGGGCAGCCCGCGATCGCGCCAGTGCAGACGAAAGTTGATCAGCAGCGTTTTTGGTCGCAGCGAGGTCGGACGGAAGTGGCGCGATTCCGGCAGGATGCGCCAGAACATCAGTGCTGCGGCAAGGGCGAAGCCGCTGATGACCGCCAGCGCAATCCGCCAGCCGAAGAAATCGGTGAATACACCGGTCAGCAGACGACCGCTCATGCCGCCGATGGAGTTACCGCTGATATACAGCCCCATCGAGAACGCCACCACGCTGGGATGGATCTCTTCGCTCAGGTAGGTCATGCCGACCGCCGCCACGCCGCTCAGCGACAGACCAATCAGGGCGCGCATAATCAGGATCCCGTGCCAGCTGGACATCATTGTCGACAGCAGGGAGCAGCAGGAAGCCAGCACCAGCGCCGTCACCATTACCTGTTTGCGGCCAATCGCGTCAGAGAGCGGGCCGGTAAACAGCAGGCCGACCGCCAGCATGGCGGTGGAGATGGACAACGAGATACTGCTGCTGGCTGGTGAGACGCCGAATTCAGTGGAGAGCACGGGCAGGATCGGCTGAACACAATAAAGCAGCGCGAAAGTCGCCAGTCCGGCAGAGAAGAGCGCAAGCGTAACGCGAATAAATTGCGGAGTGCCGCGTTTGATAAACTGGTTTGGCTGAGGAGCGATGGTGTCGCTGACGTCGCTTGCCGGGACGGCGTCAGCGGTAGTTGTACGGCTCACGGAAAAATCCTTGCTGATATACAGAGTTAAATGACCTTGCAGGGCACTTATTAAGGGTATGAAAATGTAAATATTCTGTCTAATATATTAATAATCTCAAATAAGACGTTTTAAATATGAATATTGAGCTGCGTCATCTGCGCTACTTTATTGCGGTGGCGGAAGAACTCCATTTTGGTCATGCGGCGGCGCGGTTGAACATATCTCAGCCGCCGCTTAGCCAGCAGATTCAAATCCTTGAGCAGCAAATTGGCGCACGTCTGTTTGCTCGTACCAACCGCAGCGTTAGCCTGACGGATGCCGGCAAGCAGTTTCTCGCCGATAGTCGGCAGATCCTCTCGCAGGTGGAAGATGCCGCCGCGCGGGCCGCTCGTCTTCACCACGGCGAGACTGGTGAACTACGCATTGGCTTTACTTCGTCGGCTCCCTTTATTAAGGCGGTATCGGACACGTTGTCGACCTTCCGCCATCGCTATCCGGATGTGCATATTCAGACGCGGGAAACCAACACTCGCGAGCAGATTGTGCCGCTAAACGAAGGGGCGCTGGACCTGGGGCTGATGCGTAACACCCAACTGCCGGAAACGCTGGTCTGGGAAAGAGTGCTGCGTGAACCGCTGCTGGCGATGGTGCCCCGGGACCATCCGCTGGCGAGCCAGCCTGGCGTTAGCCTGCGGGAGCTGGCGCGGGAGCCGTTCGTCTTTTTTGATCCTCATGTTGGTACCGGACTGTATGACGATATTCTGGGGTTAATGCGCCGCTACGACCTGACGCCGGTCATCACCCAGGAGGTGGGGGAAGCCATGACCATTATCGGCCTGGTTGCCGCCGGGCTTGGCGTGTCGATTTTACCGGCCTCATTCCGGCGGGTTCAGCTGTCGGAAATGTGCTGGTTGCCCATCGAAGAGCAGGATGCGGTCTCGGAAATGTGGCTGGTATGGTCTAAGCATCGTGAGCAGGGTCAGGCGGCGCGCCGTTTTCGCGAATCGCTGCTGGCCAGCGCCAGGTGATGCATTTAAGACAAATCAGGGCTAAAAATGTGCGGTAAATCACAAGGCTAAGTAAAAATTTGACGAGTACCGTTGAAGTGCTTCACCATAGCCCTCAGTTTATTTCGAAGCGCGAAAATAAAGGGAGTCAACGGTGGTAGCGGACAGTCAGCCAGGCCATATCGATCAAATAAAGCAGACCAACGCGGGCGCAGTTTATCGCCTGATTGATCAGCTTGGCCCGGTGTCGCGCATCGACCTCTCGCGCTTCGCGCAGCTCGCGCCTGCCAGTATCACTAAAATCGTCCGCGAAATGCTGGAAGCGCATCTGGTTCAGGAAACGGAAATCCAGGAGCCTGGAAGCCGTGGAAGGCCCGCCGTAGGGTTGATGGTGGAAACCGAAGCCTGGCACTACCTCTCAATCCGCATCAGCCGCGGCGAAATCCACCTCGCGCTTCGCGATCTGAGCAGCGCGCTGGTGGTGGAAGAGCAGCTGGAGCTGGCATTACAACACGTCCAGCCCTTTGCGACGCGGCTCCTCGATCACGTAGACCAGTTCTTTATTCGTCACCAAAAGAAGCTGGAGCGTTTAACCGCCATTGCCGTCACTATGCCGGGAATTATCGACACCGAGCACGGTATTATTCACCGGATGCCGTTTTATGAAGACGTTAAGGATATGCCGCTGGGCGAGATTTTAGCCAATCATACCGGCGTATCGGTCTATATTCAGCACGACATCAGCGCCTGGACCATGGCCGAATCGCTGTTTGGCGCCTCCAGGGGGGCCCGCGATGTGATTCAGGTGGTTATCGACCACAACGTGGGGGCGGGGGTGATCACCGACGGTCGTCTGCTGCACGCGGGCAGCAGCAGTCTGGTTGAAATCGGCCACACTCAGGTCGACCCGTATGGTAAACGCTGCTATTGCGGCAACCATGGCTGTCTGGAAACCATTGCCAGCGTCGAGAGCGTGCTGGAACTGGCGCAGATCCGCATGGCCAAGTCGATGAGCTCAATGCTGCATCAGCAGCCGCTCAGCGTCGAGTGGCTATGTGAGGCCGCGCTGCAGGGGGATTTACTTGCCCGCGACATTATCAGCGGCGTCGGGAACCACGTTGGGCGGATTCTGGCGATTATGGTTAACCTCTTTAACCCGCAGAAAATCCTTATCGGTTCACCTTTCAACCTCGCCGCTGATATTTTATTTCCGGCAATATCTGATTGCATTCGACAACAATCGTTACCTGCCTATAGCCGACATATTGCCGTTGAAAGCACGCAGTTTTCTAACCGGGGAACGATGGCTGGTGCGGCTCTGGTAAAGGATGCCCTCTATAACGGATCGTTGCTCATACGACTGTTACAGGGTTAACATTTTTTCATATTCACACCAAAAATTGCGCTATCTCAAGCCCGCCCTCGATGGCATCGCGTAGACTTTTTCCACAGTTGATTATTTCTCTCCCGTATATTTCATCAACATAACTGTGGGGTTAGTGATGTTTAAGCGTTTCTTCATAACAGGTACTGACACTTCTGTCGGCAAGACAGTCGTTTCCCGTGCGCTGTTGCAGGCACTCGCTGCCAGCGGCAAAAGCGTAGCCGGGTACAAGCCTGTGGCGAAGGGCAGTAAAGAGACGCCGGACGGACTGCGGAACAAAGATGCGCTGGTTTTACAGAGCGTGTCATCGCTGGTGTTACCGTATGATGCTGTCAATCCCATCGCGTTAAGCGAAGATGAAAGCAGCGTGGCGCATAGTTGCCCAATCAACTACGGTCTGTTGTCGGACGGCCTGCAGCGCATGAGCGCGCAGGTTGAGCATGTGGTGGTCGAAGGTACCGGAGGCTGGCGCAGCCTGATGAACGATCTGCGTCCGCTGTCGGAGTGGGTGGTACAGGAACAGCTGCCGGTGCTGATGGTGGTGGGGATTCAGGAAGGCTGCATCAACCATGCCTTGCTGACCGCACAGGCTATCGCTAACGACGGCCTGCCGCTGATTGGCTGGGTTGCCAATCGTATTAATCCGGGCCTGGCGCATTATGCTGAAATTATCGATGTGCTGAGCAAAAAACTGCCAGCGCCGCTCATCGGTGAATTGCCTTACTTGCCGCGCGCGGAACAGCGCGAACTGAGCCAGTATATCGACTTATCGATGCTCGGCGAGATGATGGCGGTAGATAGAATCCCGGCGTAACGTCCGCGACAGCACCGATGCCAGTACGCTGGCAATCAATAAACCGGGCAGTAAAACGTACTGTCCGGTCATTTCACAAATCATCAGCGTGGACATAATCGGCGCATGGGTTGTCGCCGCCAGAAACGCCGCCATGCCGGTTAAGCCTATCATTATCGCGATCTCCTGGTAATCAGGTAGCCACAGTCCCGTCAGGCTGGCGAACAGCATGCCGATCCCCAGGCCAACAAACAGCGTTGGCGTAAACACCCCGCCCGGCGCGCCGGAACCGCTGCTGGCCAGCACGGCGAGCAGCTTGCAGACAAAGACAAGAATGATAGCGCTGAAGAGCGGCGGCGAAAGCAGATAGCTTTGTACGACACTGTAGCCATTTCCCCAGACGGCCGGCGCGAGAAGCGAGAGCAGGCCGACAATAAGCCCGCCCAGCGCCAGCTGCCAGGGGGGCGACAGACGCAGCCGGACAAAGCACTGATGGCTATAGCTCATCAGCCAGATAAACAGCGGCCCGCAAAGCCCGGCCAGCAAACCCGTTGCCAGCATTAACCCATAGTGGGTCGCGCGCAGGGTGGCGTGAAACTCAACGTGGTAGAGCGGCGCCGAACTTCCGTTCAGCAGATTGGTGAGCAGCAGGGCGGTTACCGCAGCAATGACGACCGGACCAAGCGACGCCAGCATCAGAGTGCCGAATAAGATCTCGGCGATAAACAGGCTGCCGGCAAGCGGCGCATGGTATGCGCTGGCCATCCCGGCGGCGGCGCCGCAGGCGACCCACAGCTTCCACTCATCTTTTGGCGTAAACCGGCGGGCGAACAGCGAGGCGGCCAGCGCGGCCAGCAGGATCATCGCCCCTTCCCGGCCAATAGCGCTGCCGGTGGTGACCACCAGCAGAGAGGCCAGCGATTTTACCAGGCTGGCCGGGGTATCAAACCCGCCGTCGCCGGTCTCGAGAGCTTCCATGTAGTCGGTTGGCGCGTGCGGACGTTCAACACTGCGGCGCTGCCAGAACCATAGCAGGGCGCCTGCGGCAAGGCCGCCCAGCATTGGCGTTAACAGCCGACGCCATCCGGGCATAGACTCAGCGGCGTTCACCAGACTTCCGCTGTCATTGCTCAGAAACAGGCTTTCCAGTCCCGCCATTGCATGGCGGAACAGGGCAACCGCGAGGGCGGCGAAGACGCCGACCAGCATGGCAATGACCAGACGGCGAAACATAACCTGGACATCAGGATAAGCGTGAAGACGATGCATTAGCGAATACGATTAGCGAAACAGATGGCTTATTTTCTCTGGATATAAAGATATAAGCAAAAGCGATAAGTGCGAATGAAGCGGAAAGGTGACATTGTCACTTGCAGGTGATGCCCGGCTGGCGGGCATCAGCTGAGGGAGTTAACGGTAGAGCGGTTTCTCGGCCACCGCACAGGGCAGCCGCGCCTGCCATTGCGCCAGCGTCTCTTGCGCCAGCTGGCCAAGAGCCTGATAAAAAGGCTGATTCGCCTCGGCCACAAATACGCTCAGAAAGCGGCCGGACCACGGGAGGAGATGCCAGGCCAGAAGCTGGTTAAAGGCCTCATCCTGAGCAGATTCGCACAGCCAGGCTGCCAGCAGTAGCAGGGTGCCAAAGTGGTCTTCCGGCTCCGAACGTTGTTCGGACAGCGCGATGCCGGTTACCCGCATCCATTCACGAAGCGCCAGCGTTGAGTCGCCAAACAACACGCTTTCTTTATCCAGCCAGACGGAGCCCCACGGCGGCGCAGGCAGCGCCCACGGACCGATAAACAGCCGCTGCCAGGCTTCCGGCAGCGGTTCATCGTCCTCGCGAGCGAACAGCGCCGCCAGGCCGTCCGTCACCGCGTAGGGCCACTGACTTCGCCAGCTGCCGTCGCGCAGGGCCGCAACCAGCGGAGCAGCCTGCTCGCTGTCCGGCGCAAAAGAGAACAGAGCGCCCAGCGTGCGGGCGCTGAGTGCGACAGCGTCGCGGTCTTGCGATTGCATCATACCATTCCTTACAGCAGAGGGTGCCGCAGCACCCGTTTATTAACCGGCAATCGCCGTACCCACGGTCATATGGAGACCATAAAACAGGCCGCGGCCGATAAACTCGCCGAGCATCACCAGTGCCAGTCCGAGCAGCAAGCTGGCGATGCGCGGATTCTGGCGTCTTGCCAGCGGGCAGATCCAGCAGCCGAGACCCAGCGCCAAAAGAACTAACCGCAGGATTTGTAGCCAGCCATAATAAGGCAGCAGTGCGCTGGCCTGCTGTACGGAGCTGTGGATCTCCGCCAGCTCGCTGTTTTGCAGTATGACGACCGCCAGGCTTGCCAGCAGCGCGAGCACGCTCATCGAGGCGAAAACTCTGCCGTTAAACGGCACGTTGGCTACGCGCAGCAGCAGGGCGGCGAAAAGCGGCCCGCACAGCACCATTGTCAGGAAGAATGCGGCGGTGGTGTAGGCATTATACCAGGTCGGCACGGTATCAATCTGGTACACCATGGTCATCTCAAGGACGAACAGGCAGCCGAGCAGCATAGTCAGCAGGAGCCAGGCTTTCGCCAGAATCCGCGGCATTTTCCCGAGAATCGTCACCAACCACCAGAAACCCCCGACGGCGAAAAACAGCGCGCCGCTGGCAATTTCATTGCTTAACGCCGATGATCCCACCCGGTTAAGGGCGTTAAATGCCCGCAGCGGCGAGCCGAGGTGGATGATTGACGCGAGAAAACCAATCCCCATTATCAGCCAGATAAAAAACATGCCCCGCACCAGGCGCTGCCGGGCTTCGGAGTTGTTATTCAGCGAAAGCCAGCCCAGCCCGCTGACGATAATCGCCCCTGCGACGCTTTGCCCCAGCACCGTAAACAGCACCAGCGGCCATTCATGCCATCCGTTTCCCATTTTATACCTCCTTCGGGTTGGCCAGATAGCCGGTGGTATCGCCGCACGGACGCGCATTGGCGTTCGGTTTGATCACGATACTCGGCCTGGTAAAGTGCGCAGACGGCAGCGGAGCGACGGCGGCCAGCTGACCGTGTTTTTCGCGGAGTTCTTCGATGGGGCCAAAGTCGAGAGCCCGCAGCGGGCAGGACTCGACGCATATCGGTTTTTTACCTTCGGCGACCCGGTCGTAGCAGCCGTCGCATTTAGTCATATGGCCTTTTGCCGCGTTGTACTGCGGCGCACCGTAAGGGCAGGCCATATGGCAGTAGCGACAGCCGATGCATACCTCTTCGTTCACTACCACCAAACCGTCATCGCGCTTGTGCATGGCGCCGCTGGGGCATACTTTCGTGCAGGCCGGATCTGCGCAGTGGTTGCAGGCGATTGACAGGTAATAGGCGAAGACGTTTTGCTGCCACACGCCGTTATCTTCCTGCCAGTCGCCGCCCGCGTATTCGTAGATGCGACGAAAGCTGACATCAGGCGTTAAGTTTTTATAATCCTTACAGGCCAGCTCGCAGGTCTTACAGCCCGTGCAGCGGGCGGAGTCGATAAAAAATCCATACTGAGCGCTCATGGTTTACTCCTTAAACCTTCTCGATTTCGACCAGATTGGTGTGCTGCGGGTTGCCCTTAGCCAGCGGCGAAGGGCGGTGCGTCGTCAGCGTATTAATACAGGAGCCGCGATCGATACGATCGCCATTCATATTGGCATCATGCCAGGCCCCCTGGCCCATCGCCGACACGCCGGGCATGATGCGCGGGGTCACCTTGGCCGGGATCCGCAGTTCGCCGCGGGCGTTGAATACGCGCACCATATCGCCGTTCTTGATCCCGCGTTTTTCGGCGTCCAGAGGATTTAGCCACACCTCCTGACGGCAGGCTGCCTGCAGTATATCCACATTGCCGTAGCTTGAGTGGGTGCGCGCCTTGTAGTGGAAGCCGAACATTTGCAGCGGGAACTTCTCGCGTAAAGGATCATCCCAGCCTTCAAAGGTTGAGGCGTAGATCGGCAGCGGGCTAATGGTTTCGTCCTTTTCGAGCTGCCAGTTTGCGGCGATCTCCGCCAGACGGCTGGAGTAAATCTCGATTTTACCCGACGGGGTTTTTAACGGATTGGCGGCCGGGTCTTTACGGAAGTCGCGATAGGCGACAAAGTGGCCGTTGGGGTCTTTACGTTTATAAATTCCCATCTTTTTCAGTTCGTCATAGCTCGGGAGCGCCGGGTCTTTCGCCAGCATTTTCGCGTATAAATGCTGCAGCCACTGCTCCTGGGTACGGCCTTCGGTAAACTTCTGGTGGACATCCTCGCCAAGCCGTTTTGCCACTTCGCTAAGGATCCAGTAGATAGGTTTGCGCTCAAATTTGGCGGAGGTGACCGGCTGAATGAAAATGAGATAACCCATATTGCCGGCGTAATCGTTGGGAATAATATCTTCCTGCTCGACGGTCATCAGGTCCGGCAGCAGAATATCGGCATATTTGGCCGATGAAGTCATAAAGTTTTCGATAACCACGATCATCTCGCATTTGCTTTCATCCTGCAGGATCTCGTGGGTTTTATTGATATCCGAGTGCTGGTTGATGATGGTGTTGCCGGCATAGTTCCAGAGGAATTTAATTGGCACATCCAGCTTCTCTTTGCCGCGTACGCCGTCGCGGGTGGCGGTCATTTCCGGGCCGCGAGCGATGGCGTCGGTCCAGCTAAAGCAGGAGATGGCGGTTTTAACCGGATTGGTCAGCACCGGCAGGCGTTCAATAGTGATGGTATAGGTGGATTCGCGGGCGCCGCTGTTGCCGCCGTTAATGCCGACGTTGCCGGTCAGTATCGGCAGCATGGCGATCGCTCGGGCCGACAGTTCACCGTTAGCCTGGCGCTGCGGTCCCCATCCCTGGCAAATATAAGCCGGTTTCGTGCTGCCGATTTCCCGGGCCAGCTTGATGATGCGGTCGGCGGGAATGCCGGTGATCCGCGATGCCCATTGTGGGGTTTTCGCCGTGCCGTCGTCACCCTCGCCGAGAATATACGCTTTGTAATGCCCGTTCGCCGGGGCATCTGCCGGCAGCGTTTTCTCATCGTAACCGACGCAGTATTTATCGAGGAATGGCTGATCGACCAGATTTTCATTAATCAGCACCCAGGCGATGCCGGCCACCAGCGCGGCGTCGGTGCCGGGGCGAATCGGGATCCACTCATCTTCCCGCCCGGCGGCGGTATCGGTATAGCGCGGGTCGATAACGATCATTCGCGCGTTAGAGCGCTCGCGCGCCTGTTCTAAATAATAAGTGATGCCGCCACCGCTCATGCGGGTTTCTGCCGGGTTATTACCGAACATCACTACCAGCTTGCTGTTTTCAATATCGGAGGTGCTGTTGCCATCATTGCTGCCGTAGGTGTAGGGCATGGCGCAGGCAATTTGCGCCGTACTGTAGGTCCCGTACTGATTCAATGAACCGCCGTAGCAGTTCATCAGGCGCATTACCGGTGAGGCGGTGGGCGACGAACGCGTCATGTTGCCGCCGACAATCCCCGAAGAGTAGTTAATATAAACGGCTTCGTTGCCATAATCTTTGACGATGCGTTTGAGATTGCCGGCAATCGTATCCAGCGCCTCTTCCCAGCTAATGCGGACAAACTTGCCTTCGCCGCGTTTACCGACGCGCTTCATGGGATAATTAAGGCGATCGGGATGATTAATGCGCCGGCGAATGGAACGGCCGCGCAGGCAGGCGCGCACCTGGTGATCGCCATAAATATCCGCGCCGGTATTGTCGGTTTCGACCCAGACGACTTCATCGTCACGCACGTGTGAACGCAGCGCGCAGCGGCTGCCGCAGTTGACCGAGCAGGCCCCCCAGACAATCCGTTCTTCACCGCGCGTAGCGTCTTGCACAGCGGCGGCGGCATTGCGGAGGCTGAAAGGCAGCGATAAACCGCCGGCGGCGAGGGCCAGCGAACCAAGGGCGGTTGATTTGATTAGCGTTCGGCGGGTAAGGCCGTCGGTATGTTCCTGGTTAGACATTGCTCACTCCATGATTTTGTTATAATGGCGTAATGCCAACGCCTGCTTAATGTCGGCGTGGAGAGTGAGGGATCTTACTTAAAACGGAGTAGAGAGATCTTATCCCCGGTCAACCAAGGGATAAGACTTCTCCAGTCATGCGGTGAGGTTACTGCGCGCCGCTGTCGCGGGTGTAGATGATCTTAAAGGTATCGTTGGCGCAGTGGCCGACCACCTGCTCGCCGGGCCGATCGGGCTGGTCGTTCGGGACGATCGCCAGGCTAAAGCCCGATTCCGGGACGCCGTTGTTGATGATTTTCTGCTGAATATCGCTTTTTACCCGCTCGCAGGAATCCGGCGCCGCGAAAGCAGCTGTCGAACCCAGAAGCAGGGCCGCACAGAGCCAGGGGGATAGTTTCATCATAAACTCCTTATTGACGTTATCCAGAATTAAGCATAGCAGAAGTGGTGTAAACAATTGTATTTGCTAATATGATTGTACTATGCACAAAAGGAATCGCGTGTGAAAAAACGGTTTTTGCTGTTACTGGCTGTCGGAGCGCTTAGCGCCTGCGATGAAAAGGGAGCACCTCAGGCCTTCACTCCCGAAATGGCGAGTTTTTCTAACGAATTTGAGTTCGATCCGCTGCGTGGGCCGGTTAAAGAGTTTAGCCAGACGCTGTATGACGAACATGATGAAGTGGTGAAGTGGGTTAAAGGGCGTTTATCCAGCGAAGGGTGCTTTGACCTGCTGGCATTTGAAGACCTGGAGAACAAAACCGGCGCGGCGCTGGTGCTGGACGCGAACTACTATCTGGATGCGCAAAGCCAGGAAAAACGCCTGCGTTTGCAAGGAAAATGCCAGCTGGCGGAAATGCCTTCGGCGGGCGTGTCGTGGGAAACCGATGATAACGGATTTGTTGTGACCGCTCGCGGCAAGGAGAGCACCGCGACCTACCGCTATGATAGCGAAGGCTATCCGCTGGGTAAAACGACCACCGCTAAAGGCGAGCGTTTTACGGTAAGCTCAACGCCGTCGTCCGATCCGCGCAAAAAGATGGACTACACCGCAGTGAGCATCTTTAATGACCGCACGCTGGGCAACGTAAGTCAGACCTGCGATTACGACGACCACGACAACCCGGTAAGCTGTGAGCTTAAGGTTGTCGACGACAGCGTACAGCCTGCGCTGATCCGCCACTACACCATCAAAAGCACCATTGACTATTACTGAGCCGTCGGTTTCAGCAGCGTCTGGCCCTGTGGTTTATGCTCGGCCAGATACTGGTGTTGGAACAGGCACATACGGATGGTATTGCGATATTCACCGTTAATAAAGAATTCGTGGATCAGTTCACCTTCCACCATAAATCCGAGCTTGCGGTAGATGTGGATCGCTTTTTCATTTTCTTTATCGACGATAAGGTAGAGCTTATATAAGTTGAGCACCATAAAGCCGTAATCCATGGCGAGCTTCGCGGCGCGGGTGGCCAGTCCTTTGCCCTGATAATCAGGGGAGATGATGATCTGAAACTCAGCGCGACGGTGCACGTGGTTGATTTCAACCAGCTCAACCAGTCCGGCCTTTTCGCCGTCGCATTCAATAACAAAGCGGCGTTCGCTCTGATCGTGAATGTGCTTGTCGTACAGGTCGGAAAGTTCAACAAAGGCTTCATAGGGCTCTTCAAACCAGTAGCGCATAACGCTGGCGTTGTTGTCGAGCTGGTGGACAAAGCGGAGGTCTTCGCGCTCAAGCGGGCGGAGTTTGACGTGATAAGCGTCAGTCATGGGAATACCTGTGTGTTATAGCGAAGTTTTACTGATTATGGCGCCCGCAGGCGCCATACATTACGGAGTAATAGTGCGGCCAGTGCGGCGGTCAAGGCAGCGCAGGGTGTTAGGTTCCCAGTACGCGTTGACGTTCGCGCTCTTCTGGCAGTTGTCCTGGGCATCAAAAGCCACGTCGGCTTTGTCCCACTCTTTTTCGGCGCGCTTGTTGACCTTCTGGCGTAAAGAGCGGGTGTCGTTCCACTGCTCTTTTTCCATCGCGGCCTGCTGGCGGCTCTGGGCGCTGTCGCCGGACTCAATGACCAGCTTGTCCGTTTTGGCGAACGACGATGCGGTAAAGACCATCGCGCTCAGCGCCAGCAGGGCGGTCAGACACCAGCGTTTGTTCAGTGTTGTGTTCATCACGATTTCCTTTAAGTGATCCCCGTGGTGTGAGTTTACTACATCTCCTTTCGACGGCATACCCGACAAAATAGAGTTAACGACGGCCATTATTGCGTAGAATGAGTTAACGCTTGCTCAACTTACGACGTTTTAAATGGTAAAAACCACGCTGCTTTTCTTTGCCACCGCGCTGTGTGAAATCATTGGCTGCTATTTACCGTGGCTATGGTTAAAACGTGGGGCGACGCCCTGGCTACTGATTCCGACCGGCCTGGCGTTGGCGCTTTTTGTCTGGCTGTTGACGCTGCACCCGGAGGCAAGTGGGCGGGTGTACGCCGCTTATGGCGGGGTATATGTTTGCACCGCTCTGCTATGGTTGCGTTTCGTCGATGGCGTCAAACTGAGCCATTATGATTGGGCCGGGGCGCTGGTTGCGCTGTGCGGCATGCTGATTATTGTGGCCGGCTGGGGACGCGCTTAGCCCTTCTTTTCTGTTAAAAAAGCCGGGGTAAATACCGCTATCCCGGCCTCTTTGTCTTGTGCATTAGCCCATTCCTTCTCCGTTTATACCCTCCCTGACCGCGCTGAGATAATGTGATCTGTCGCGTCTTTTTCGATCGTTATACTTGTATGGTAGTAGGTCTGATGTTTTAATTTTGTTCACTAACCGCATAGAAGTAAGGAAGAAGAAATGAAGATCGTTGCCGCTGAAGTTTTCGTCACCTGCCCGGGACGCAACTTCGTCACCCTTAAGATCACCACTGATGATGGTATCGTCGGTTTAGGTGACGCGACGCTAAACGGCCGCGAGCTGTCCGTTGCATCGTATCTGCGGGATCACCTCTGCCCGCAGCTGATTGGCCGCGATGCGCACCGCATAGAAGATATCTGGCAGTTTTTCTACAAGGGCGCCTACTGGCGTCGCGGCCCGGTCACGATGTCGGCGATTTCCGCTATCGATATGGCGCTGTGGGATATCAAAGCGAAGGCTGCGGGTATGCCGCTGTATCAGCTGCTGGGCGGGGCTTCGCGGGAAGGGGTCATGGTTTATTGCCATACCACCGGCCACTCTATTGACGAAGTGCTGGACGACTACGCGCGCCATAAAGAGATGGGGTTTAAAGCGATTCGCGTGCAGTGCGGCGTGCCGGGAATGAAAACCACTTACGGTATGGCGAAAGGTAAAGGCCAGGCCTACGAACCGGCAACGAAAGGCCAGTGGCCGGAAGAACAGCTATGGTCCACCGAAAAGTATCTCGATTTCACTCCACGCCTGTTTGCCGCCGTGCGCGAAAAGTTCGGTTTTGACGAGCATCTGCTGCACGACATGCACCATCGCCTGACGCCGATCGAAGCGGCGCGTTTTGGCAAAAGCATTGAAGAGTACCGCCTGTTCTGGATGGAAGACCCGACCCCGGCAGAAAACCAGGAGTGCTTCCGTTTAATTCGTCAGCATACCGTCACGCCGATTGCCGTTGGAGAAGTGTTCAACAGCATCTGGGACTGTAAACAGCTGATTGAAGAGCAGCTGATTGACTATATCCGTACCACCATCACTCACGCTGGCGGGATTACAGGAATGCGGCGGATTGCCGATTTCGCCTCGCTTTATCAGGTGCGCACCGGCTCGCACGGGCCGTCCGATCTCTCTCCGGTCTGCATGGCCGCCGCGCTGCATTTCGACCTGTGGGTACCGAATTTCGGCGTACAGGAATATATGGGCTACTCCGAGCAGATGCTGGAAGTTTTCCCGCATAGCTGGACATTTGATAACGGCTATATGCACCCGGGGGAAAAACCAGGACTCGGTATCGAATTTGATGAAAAACTGGCCGCGAAATACCCCTATGAACCGGCTTATCTGCCTGTCGCACGTCTGGAAGACGGCACGTTGTGGAACTGGTAACGAAGGAAATAACAAATGAAAAGTATCGTAATTCGTCAGCCGAATGAACTGGTGATTGAAGAGCGTCCGCTCCCGCAACCTGCCGCAGGAGAAGTACGGGTTAAGGTGAAACTGGCGGGAATATGCGGTTCCGATAGCCATATTTACCGTGGACATAATCCGTTTGCCAAATACCCGCGGGTGATAGGCCATGAATTTTTTGGCGTTATCGACGCCATTGGCGAGGGCGTTACCGACAAAGCCATCGGCCAGCGCGTGAGCGTTGATCCGGTCATTAGCTGCGGTCATTGCTACCCCTGTTCCGTGGGCAAGCCGAACGTCTGCACTTCGTTAGTGGTGCTTGGCGTGCATCGGGACGGGGGGTTTAGCGAATACGCGGTGGTGCCGGCGAAAAATGCCTGGCGGGTGCCTGACAACGTTTCCGACAAGGATGCGGTGATGATTGAGCCTTTCACTATTGCGGCCAACGTTACCGGGCACGTTTCGCCGACCGACCAGGATATTGCGCTGGTATACGGCGCGGGTCCTATGGGCCTGACGACCATACAGGTGCTGAAGCGGGTGTACCGCGTTAAGCAGGTTATCGTTGTCGACCGCATCGATGAACGCCTGCAGATGGCCGAGCGTAACGGAGCGGATTGGGTAATTAACAACAGCAATGAGCCTCTGGCTGACACGCTGAAGGCGCAGGGGATCCTTCCGACGCTGATCATTGATGCGGCCTGCCATCCCTCTATTTTACAAGAGGCGGTTACCCTGGCCTCGCCGGCGGCGAGAATTGTCTTGATGGGCTTCTCGACTGAGCCTTCGCAGGTGGCGCAGCAAGGAATTACGGGGAAAGAACTGTCGATTTTCTCATCGCGGCTTAACGCCAATAAATTCCCCGTGGTCATTGATTGGTTAAAACAAGGGTTAATTGATCCGCAGGAGTTGATTACCCACGAATTTGCGTATCAACACGTTGTTGACGCTCTTGAGCTTTTTGAAAATGACAGAAAACGTTGCTGCAAGGTTTTATTAACCTTCGGGCAATAATAACAGGTGCGGACTTTGTACCCTACAATTAGAGATAATCATTATGACTACCGTTAAAAATGAGAGAACCACTTCCGATCTCATTCGTGCAGCCGTATCTGGTTGGTTAGGTACTGCGCTGGAGTTTATGGATTTCCAGCTCTATTCCCTGGGCGCAGCGCTGGTTTTCCACGAGATATTTTTCCCGGAGCAATCTGCCGCTATGGCGCTTATTCTGGCGATGGGCACCTACGGCGCAGGCTATATTGCGCGCATCGTCGGCGCCTTTATTTTCGGTAAAATGGGCGACCGTATTGGGCGTAAGAAAGTCCTGTTTATTACCATCACGATGATGGGTATTTGCACTACGCTCATTGGCGTGCTGCCAACCTATGCGCAGGTGGGGATTTTAGCGCCGGTATTGCTGGTCACATTACGCATTATTCAGGGACTGGGCGCGGGCGCTGAAATATCCGGTGCGGGCACCATGCTGGCGGAATATGCGCCGAAAGGTAAGCGCGGAATTATCTCTTCGCTGGTAGCGATGGGAACCAACTGCGGTACCTTAAGCGCTACGGCTATCTGGGCGGTGATGTTCTTCGTGCTGGATCGCGAACAGCTCGTCGCGTGGGGATGGCGTGTGCCGTTCCTCGCAAGCGTAGTGGTGATGATCTTTGCCATCTGGCTGCGCCTCAATCTGAAAGAAAGCCCGGTATTTGAAAAGGTGAGTGAAGAAGGCAGTCTGCAAAATGGAGTGGCCGCTCAGGAAGGCTCCTTCAGCGCAATGCTGAAAAGTAAGTCTTTCTGGCTGGCCACGGGGCTGCGCTTTGGGCAGGCCGGAAATTCAGGGCTGTTGCAAACGTTCCTGGCGGGCTATCTGGTTCAAACCTTAATGTTTGATAAAGGTATCCCCACCGATGCGCTAATGATCAGCTCCGTGATTGGTTTTATCACCATTCCATTCCTGGGCTGGCTGTCAGATAAAGTAGGGCGCCGCATCCCTTATATTATCATCAATATTTCAGCCATTATTCTGGCCTGGCCGATGCTGTCGATTATTGTTGATAAAAGCTACAGCGCGAGCACCATTATGGCGTCATTAATCGTTATTCATAACGTCGCTGTATTAGGCCTGTTTGCGCTGGAAAATATTACGATGGCTGAAATATTCGGCTCACGTAACCGCTTTACCCGCATGGCAATCTCTAAAGAGGCGGGTGGTTTAGTCGCGGTTGGCTTTGGTCCTGTTCTGGCCGGTATCTTCTGTAATATGACCGGTTCATGGATGCCCATTGTTGTTATGCTGGTGTGCTACTCAATCATCGGCTTAATTTCTGCCATCCTGATGCCTGAAGTTCGCGATCGCGATCTGAGCTTGCTGAATGATGCAGCGGATTGCGCACCGCAGAATAAAGCGGTGGGCAACGGACAATATATTTAAGCAGCATACATTCCGCACCGAATGATGATAGCCAAAAATAACAATCTGCCGGGCCTTTAGCCCGGCATTTTTCACGCTTTTAGTGCGTGAAATAGTACGGTAAATAACCCACTCTGTCTTGTATGGTAGTTGATAAAGGTCAAGGATATCATACCGGTTGCATGAGAGGGTTTATATCAACAGCCTATTCTCACTTCATGTGGGGATCCAGAAATCATAAATATGAGAGCCACCATGGAAAATATGCTTCTAACAGCGCATGCCACGCTGCCATCCTACGATCGTAACCGTCTCGTTCCGCGCATTGTCCATCTGGGCTTTGGCGCATTTCATCGCGCGCATCAGGCCGTATATACAGATATTCTGGCGACGGAGCACGACAGCGACTGGGGTTATATTGAGGTAAACCTGATCGGCGGCGAACAGCAGATTGCCGACCTGCAGCAGCAGGATTTACTTTATACCGTCGCGGAAATGTCGGCCGATGCCTGGACCGCTCGCGTTGTTGGCGTGGTTAAGCAGGCGATACATGCCCAGGTGGATGGCCTGGAAAGCGTCCTGGCGAAAATGTGCGAGCCCCAGGTCGCGATTGTGTCACTGACCATTACTGAAAAGGGCTACTGCCACTCTCCGGCCAGCGGCCAGCTGCAGCTGGACCATCCGTTAATTGCTGCCGATTTACAACATCCTCATCAACCGAAATCTGCGCCGGGCGTGGTGGTTGAAGCGCTGGCGCGGCGCAAAGCAGCAGGACTGCCGCCGTTCAGCGTCATGTCCTGCGATAATATGCCGGAAAACGGTCACGTAATGCGTAATGTCGTCTGCGCCTATGCTAACGCTGTCGATGCTGAGTTAGCCGAGTGGATTGCGCGTAATGTCACTTTTCCCTCCACTATGGTGGACCGCATCGTTCCGGCGGTAACGGCCGATACATTAGAGAAAATTGAGCAGCTTACCGGCGTTCGTGACCCGGCGGGCGTCGCCTGTGAGCCGTTTCGCCAGTGGGTCATCGAAGATAACTTTGTCGCCGGTCGTCCAGAATGGGAGAAAGCCGGCGCCGAACTGGTCTCTGACGTGCTGCCGTTTGAAGAGATGAAGCTGCGTATGCTAAACGGCAGCCACTCTTTCCTTGCCTGGCTGGGCTATCTGGCCGGCTACCAGCATATTAATGACTGCATGCTGGACGACAACTATCGCCGCGCCGCGCATGCGCTGATGATGACTGAGCAGGCGCCGACGCTAAGCGTGCAGGGCGTTGATCTGGCACGCTATGCCGGCCTGTTGATCGATCGCTATAGCAACCCGGCGCTGCAGCACCGTACCTGGCAGATAGCCATGGACGGCAGTCAGAAGCTACCGCAGCGGATGCTGGATTCGATTCGCTGGCACCTGGTTCATGGCAGCGACTTTACGCTGCTGGCGATGGGCGTTGCCGGCTGGATGCGCTACGTCAGCGGGGTGGACGACCGGGGGCAGGAAATTGAAATTTCCGATCCGCTATTGCCGATCATCCAGCAGACTGTCCAAAATAGCGCGGACGGAGAAGAGCGAGTTAAAGCGCTGATGGGCATTGAGGCTATTTTCGGCCAGGACCTGAGCCAGGAGCCCCGGTTTGTTAATGAGGTTACGCGCGCTTATCTGTCGCTGAAAAAACACGGAGCCAAAGCGACCGTTGCCGCCTGGGCTCAGGAGAACTAAACATGGTGCCGCCGATGATGGCGGCATTACTGTTACATACCATTTCTGAACACTATTTTTATGTTCAGGGAGGGCTGTTTAAATAATAAATCTTGATCCAGATCGTTGAATATACATAACTTTATCTAACAACAGTTAAGTATAAATAATTGGCGTTTATTTTAATCTCTAAAGTATTTATTTGGGTGATTTATCATTCACCTGCTGAAGTAACTATGGCATGATGAGTTAACTTACTAAGTTTCCTCAGAAAAAAGGAGAACGGTCTATGTACAAAAAAATTTTGTTGCCAGTAGACGTTTTTGAAATGGATTTAAGTGATAAGGCGGTGCGTCATGCCGAGTTTTTGGCCTCAGCGGATGAAGGTGAAATAACGCTGCTCAACGTTCTGCCGAACAGCAGTAGCTCAATATTGCGCGGCTTTGCGGCTGATATACGTAAGTTTGAAGCCTATATGCGCGAGGAGTCGGAGAAAAAAATGAAGACGATATCCCGTCTGTTCTCGATTCCCGCCGGGCGAATTCACTCCAGGGTGGTGTTTGGCAACGTACGTGATGAAATCCTGGCGGTGAGCAGTAATGAAGAATTTGATGTTATCGTTATTGGTTCCCGTAAACCGGGAATATCAACCCATCTGTTGGGCTCTAACGCCGAGTCGATTTTACGCCACGCCAAAATACCGGTTTTGGTTGTCAGATAATACCGATCATTTTGTTTCTGGCGGCAGAGAAACGTTCTGCCGCTACGCATTTTACTCTTCGCTAAACCAGTCGCTATTTTCCTGACGTACCAGCAGCACGGATTCGCTAATTTCTTGCAGATGCAGGCTCATCGCCTTTTCAACCGCATCCGGGTTGCGGGCCACCAGCGGCTGGAAAATATCATAATGCTGGCGCAGCATCATATCGGGAGGAGTGACGTGATCGAGGCTCATGTAGCGCACCCGGTCAATGGTGGCTTTAATGTTTTCAACGGTATCCCAGGCGAGCTGGCAGTCGGCAATTTGCGAAAGCTTCTGATGAAACTCATCATCCAGCTGGAAAAAATCGGTTAACTGCTGGCGCTCAACCGCCGTGCGCTGCTGATTAAGATTTTGCTCAAGCTGGTAGAGCTGCTCATCATTCACCATTCCGGCAGCGCGTCGCACCACGGCGCATTCGATAGCCTGGCGGACAAAACAACCGTTGCGTACCTGCGAGAGAGAGATCTTATTTACGTAGCTGCCGCGCTGCGGACGGATCTGGATCAGGCCATTTTCAGCCAGTTTTATAAAGGCTTCGCGCACCGGCTGGCGAGAAACGTCAAAGCGCACGGAGACTTCTTTCTCCGAAAGCGGGGTCCCGGGCGGAATCAGACAATGGACGATATCCCGACGAAGGATACGATAAATTTGCTGATTTACGGGCTGTGTCGGATTCAGTTGAGCTTCTGCGGCCATTGATGGTTACTTTTTATAAGGTAGTTGCGCTATTTTACGGGATTTTTACCGTCCAGCCCAGACCCGGCCTGCAGGCCGGGTCACGGAGCTTAGCCCTGACGGTGAACGTTCAGTCCGGCAAAACTTTGGCTGACCGGCATCATTTCCAGGGTGTTGATGTTGACGTGTTTTGGCAGGTTCGCGACCCACCAGACCGCTTCGGTGACGTCTTCCGGCGTCAGGGCTTCGGTATTCTCGTAGGCTTTACCCGCCTTCGCGTCGTCACCTTTAAAGCGCACGTTAGAGAATTCGGTTCCGCCAACCAGGCCCGGTTCAATATCGGTCACGCGCAGGGCCGTACCGTGCAGGTCTGTACGCAGGTTCAGGCTGAACTGGCGCACAAACGCCTTGGTCGCGCCGTAGACGTTACCGCCTGCATATGGCCACGCGCCGGCGACCGAGCCGATGTTAATGATATGGCCGCGATTACGTTCAACCATTCCCGGCAGAACGGCGCGGGTCATATAAACCAGCCCTTTGTTATTGGTGTCAATCATGTCTTCCCAGTCTTCAATGCTGGCTTTGTGCGCGGGTTCAAGACCCAGCGCAAGCCCGGCATTATTGACGAGAACATCAATCGCCTGCCAGTCATCCGGCAGCCCGGCAATCATCTCTTCGATGGCTGCGCGATTGCGTACGTCCAGCTGGGCGGTATAAAGATTCTCGCCCAGCTCATCCTTAAGAGTTTTCAGGCGTTCTTCGCGACGCCCGGTGGCAATCACTTTGTGACCGTTAGCGATAAAACGGCGAGTAATACTTTCACCAAAACCCGCGGTTGCTCCGGTAACCAGGATAATCATCTTACTGTTCCTCAACGCTTTTTGTGTCTTCATACCATAGCACGCGATCCCGGCGACGTGTAATGGAAATCATCAGCCAGACGTTGTCGATCGCGGCGATAAACAGAGTATTGATTGCGGTCAATCAATGAGTTGCCTAATCTTACAGGATAATCGTTTTCAGGAGATGAAGATGTCGGAGAACAATCCTTTTTTCAGCGTTAGCCTGCTGCCTTATCAGGCGCCGCGTTTCGATCTGATTGACGTCAGCCATTACCGACCCGCCTTCGACGAAGGCGTTCGTCGCCAGCGTGAAGAAATTGCCGCTATCGTTAATAACCCGCAGCCGGCTGATTTTGCCAATACCCTGGAGGCCCTGGAGCAGAGCGGTCAGCTGCTGGCGCGGGTAACCAACGTCTTTTTTGCGATGGCAGGCGCGGAGACTAACCCGACCATTCAGGCACTCGATGAGCAGTTTTCCGCCGAGCTGGCTGAACTGGCTAACGATATCTGGCTCAACGATGCTCTTTTTCAGCGGGTGAAGCTGGTGTGGGAGCGGCGAGAATCGCTCTCCCTTGACGCCGAGTCCAGACGTCTCCTTGAGGTAACCTGGCAACGCTTTACCCTTGCGGGAGCCACGCTTGCGGAAGAGCAAAAAGCGGCGCTGCGCGCGCTGAATACCGAAGCGGCGGCGCTGCAAAGCCAGTTCCAACAGCGCCTGCTGGCGGCGGTAAAATCGGGGGGCCTGGCAGTGGATTATGCTCATCAGCTCACAGGTCTCAGCGATGATGAGATAAGCGCAGCGGCAGAAGCCGCGCAGGAGAAAGGGTTAAGCGGACGCTGGCTGCTTTCTCTGCTCAATACCACCCAGCAGCCTGCGCTGCTTTCGTTGCAGGATCGGCAAACGCGAGAAAATCTTTTTGCAGCTGGCTGGACGCGAAATCAGAAGGGCGATGCGAATGACACACGCGAGCTGGTGCTGCAGTTGACGGCAATCCGCGCGCGCAAAGCGCAACTGCTGGGCGCAGATGACTTTGCCAGCTGGTCGATGGCCGATCAGATGGCGGGCGCCCCGGCAGAGGCGTTTGCCTTTATGCGGCGAATCGCTCCGGCGGCGCGGGCGCGAGCCGAACAGGAGCTGGCGGATATTCAGCAGGTTATCGATCAGGAAGGCGGCGACTTCCGCGCGGCAGCGTGGGACTGGCTCTATTACGCAGAACAGGTGCGCCGGGCGAAATTTGCTATCGATGAAGCACAGCTAAAGCCCTATTTTGCCCTCGAGCGCGTTCTGCGTGATGGCGTATTCTGGGCAGCGACACAGCTGTTTGGCATTCGCTTTGTGGAACGATTCGATATCCCGGTTTATCACCCTGACGTGCGGGTCTGGGAAATCATCGACGCTAGCGGCGAGGGTATCGCACTTTTTTATGGCGACTATTTCTCGCGGGATAGCAAAAGCGGCGGGGCGTGGATGGGCGTATTTGTCGAACAATCCACCCTGCGTGCGCAGCATCCGGTTATCTACAACGTCTGTAACTATCAGAAACCGAAAGCCGGGCACAGCGCGTTGCTTTCCTGGGATGAAGTTATCACTTTATTTCACGAGTTTGGCCATACGCTGCACGGGCTGTTTGCCAGCCAGAAGTACGCCAGCCTGTCGGGAACCAATACGCCACGCGATTTTGTTGAGTTTCCTTCGCAGATTTATGAACATTGGGCCAGCGAGCCGCAGGTGTTTGCCCACTATGCGCGGCATTACCAAACCGGCGAGGCCATGCCGGCAGCGCTTCGCGACAGCATGTTCCGCGCGGCGAAGTTTAATAAAGGCTACGATATGAGTGAGCTGCTCGCGGCGGCACTGCTGGATATGCACTGGCACAGCGTAGCCGTGGATAAGCTACCCGATGACGTTGATACTTTTGAAGCCGCAGCCCTGCATGCGGAGAAAATGGATCTTCCCGCCGTGCCGCCACGCTATCGCAGCAGCTACTTCTCGCATATTTTCGGCGGCGGCTACGCGGCAGGCTATTACGCTTATCTGTGGACGCAGATGCTGGCGGATGACGGCTACCAGTGGTTCGTTGAGCAGGGCGGTTTAACCCGTGAAAACGGCCAGCGTTTCCGCGAAGCGATTTTGTCTCGCGGCAATAGTACTGATTTAGCTGAACTTTATCGCCAGTGGCGCGGACACGATCCGCAGATTGAGCCGATGCTGGAAAACCGCGGGCTGAGTTAGTCGAGCGTTTTGGCGAGTAGAAGAAGACCGGGCGCAGTTCAGCAGAGCCCGGTTTTGTGTCTATTTTTTTCTTCCCCAAAATCCCGCCAAAACTTTTCCCCAAAATATCATGAGGCATGGCCCATTTGATGCCACTGAAACCTATAAATTGACTTTGTATTATATATTTGATTTCTTATCTGCGATTCCTTTGGCATCGCTTGCAGAGTTCTGCAATCGAAGGAAGCCATTATAAAATAATAATAGCTTTGTATTGGTTACAAAACAAAATTGGTGTTAAATAGCGATAATTTTGTTAGCTTCTTCTACGATGGTATCGTTAACGATAGCACCAATTCCAGCCATAATTAAGCCACATCCCAGCACTCCTACCGGACCAGACAAAACGGCGGCAAAAGCTAATGCTGCGAGATGCGTGGCGGCAAAATCGATAGCGATTGTCTGCACTTTAACAAAGAAAGGATGCCAGTTATCAGTCTCAACTCAGCGCCCGGTTCTCAAGGTACAGGTCGGCAAACTAGTTGGCCGACTGATTATGACGGAGGATCTCTAAATGTGAATGGCACGATTATGCGGGATACTTACATCAATAGCCTCAAAATGTTCATTTCCGGCACAAGGTTTTCAGCAGGGAGTCCCAGACTTATTTGTGAAGATCTTTGCAAAATGGATGGTCAATTTTGAAGACCCTTCGGCTGTGCGCTTGAACCTTTGATTAAGTTGTTCATTCCAAATAAGAATGCTCCATGAGCCAACATCCCCCATATGCAGATACTTAATCCATCGATGCTCCACTTACGGCTTAAAAGATAATGACAAATTGCAGCTGATGGCTGATAATTACTGGTTGTTAAGTAACATCATGGCTGAAAGATGCTATGTGTTACTATAACGAAAATGGGGTATTGAAGGTTTAGGGATTATAAATTTATGAGATTTTATGGCATCGATTATCTACAAATGCAGTCTAATATCAATGATTATTTAAAATACATTATTATATTTAGTACATTATTTATCCTGATCGTTGTTTTTAGCCTGTATATGCGCCATCGTTTACAAACTAAATACCGTGACTTAACGATCATTGCGTTCTTATTTTTACTCTTCATTTCTGGTGTTCAGTATGCAGATTATACCGATAGCCAAAATATACACTCCAGGTCATCACAAATGGTCAACTTTATTAGGTTGTTGTCACAAGAAAAAAAAGTGAGTGTTAATTCTATATTCTCCAGTTCAGTACAACTTTCGGATGGCATTATCGTTAAAATTAATGATTTTTATTATCGTGTCAACTTAAGTCTGGATCAAAAAACATACAGCCTGGTAGAGGTTTCGTTAGTAACCCCAGATGTTGATATCGTGAAAAACTGAGGAATAGAAATGATAATTTATACACCTATCATAATAAAGTTGGGACTGGGAATACTGTGCTTAATTGTTCAAATAAATCTCATGGGAAAGGGAAATCTGGCCCCTTCATCCGCAATGGATCAGGTTCAGAACTATGTGCTGGGGGGGATTATTGGTGGCGTAATTTACAATGAATCAATAACAGTACTACAATTTGTTCTGGTATTAATTATATGGACTTTTCTGGTTTTTGTTCTTAAGTTTTTAAAAGAAAATAATCGGTTAGTAAAAAGAATTCTTGATGGAAAGCCTATTACTTTGGTTCATAATGGAAGTGTCAATGTTAAGGAATGTTTACGCAATGGTGTTTCAGCTAATGATTTGATGTTCAAATTAAGAGCAAGTGGTATTTATGAAATAGAACAGCTTAAACGAGTGATACTTGAACAAAATGGTCAGTTAACCATTATACAAAATGGTGATGAAAATATACGTTATCCAATCATAGTGGATGGTTTGGCCAACCATGATCTGCTCGAAATCCTTAACAAGAATAGTGACTGGTTAGAAAACGAAGTTATAAAGCAAGGCTTCAATAAAATCAGTGAAGTGTATTTAGGTGAGTATTTATCAGGTAGAATCAATTTATACGGATATGAAAAATAAAACCCAAAACTAATGCCCTTGTTATCAGCATCCAACTGATATTGGTGATTTTTTGTAGAGGGGTAAGTATCAGGAGGCTGCCATTTCTGGTGTACCTCTATCTCAGGTCTTTAGCATCAACATCCGCTTCTGACGTATAGCGGACGTTTTCAAAGCTATAGGCTATTGGTAGCATCATCAGTTCTGGCCATTTTTTTCATGTTACTAACCGTGCGAACAGGGCGCCAGGTGAAATGGTTTGCTGACAGAGCGCCATTTGCAATTATCTTCCCCGCTTATCAGAGAACTTCATTTTGGTGAGATCGCCGCGTCTTTGTATGGTGACTATCGCCATCAGCATGGGGTTTTGAACACAAAGGGCCATGTTGTTGTGCCTCCCTGAACATGACGAGCGCGGCATATTCAGCGATATCCATGCCGAGCGGCATGCCCTTTGTGATGGCCGACAGTTGGTTATAATCCCCGATATTATCGCCGATTTTCGCAGGTTACCTTTTGAAGCCTCATCGTTTTCTGTGGTGGTTTTTGATCCCCCACATCTTGAACGTGTCGGACCAAACGGATGGCACGGTAAAAAAATATGGAAAGCTGGATTGGGACAACTGGGGAGATGATCTACGCGCTGGCGTTAGAGAGGCATTTTGAGTACTGAATCCTCATGGTGTTTTAATTTTTGGCCTGGTTTTAAATAAATGTTGAAGTTGATAGTTTTTGGTGATATACCATAATAATAGTATATTTAAAGATTTAGAGGCCATATTATGGCAAATGTTAAATCTTTGATTTCAGATAGTTAAAAACCATCAGTATCTCAACAAGAGCCGTTGCTTTGATATTTAAAAGAAATGCTCGTATTAGGTTCAAAAATAGATCAAGTAGTTCAATGCAATATATTCCGTGCTTTTGCAAGAGCAATGGATTTTAAAGCTCGAGAACCTGTATGCGTTTAATGTATACATTGTCTTGAAATTAATTGTAAAAGTAGTATGCATTAATGAAATTAGATTTTTTTATATTGCAAATTAAAATAAAAATTATCACATACCGAGGAGTTAAAGTATATGAAGCCAAAAGAAGTACTTTGCCAATGGGTTGACGCATTTAATAATGCAGATATAGAAACCATCTCAGAATTATATGATGATAATGCAATAAACCATCAGGTTGCCAATGAGCCAGTTGTTGGGAAAGAGGCTATAAAGAAAATGTTTGAACAAGATTTTTCTTACGCACAAATGGTTTGTATCGTTGAAAACATTTTCGAAGATGGGCAATGGGCAATTTTAGAGTGGCGTGACCCATTCGGTTTGAGAGGTTGCGGTTTTTTTCAAATAGTAAATAATAAAATTTTATTTCAAAGAGGCTACTGGGATAAGCTATCTTTCTTGAAATTGCGCAATTTACCTATTGAATAAAATAAATATTTACCCTATGTGAATAGTTTGCAAATTTCTTAAAATTTTCGTTAAGGGAAGTGTAATAACTTCCCTTTATAAATTGTTATAATATCAACTCTGTATTAAAACATAGCCTAATTTTAAGTGGAACGAGATTGCTGGCTGGGATATAGCATTGATTATCGCGAGCTGCGCGCCTGCGACTATGGTGCCCCAACGATAACTGACCAAATTCCGAACCGGAGCTACCGGGCAGCAAGTAACGGATCCGTTGCCGACGGTAACCGTAGGGACATCAAAACGCCCGGCGGGAATGGTCATGCGTGGGGGATTGTCGAGGCAGATTTTTCTTCCCCAAAATCAATCTTTATCCTTAAGACACCCTTTTACACTGTGCAATTATTGATGAAATAGCTTCATACATATCCTTGTTATGGCGGGCATAATAAAAACTTACGGTGCTTTGCTTTCCGCTAAAATCTGCTATATCGACCCATGCTACGGTGTTTCCTCCTGCGTCCAGAATGTTATATCTATAGGAACCGTCTGGCAGCGAGTCATCCTGTTGCATCAATAAGTCGTTGTTCACCGCTGCGGATTGTAAGCATGACGCGACTTCATTTTTATAACCATTAAAATAACTCGTGCGTAATTCTGGATGTATCCCGACAAGGCCGGGGTCCACACAGCCGGTCAGGGTGATAAATATAAATGCTAATAATGATATCTTCATTGGGAATAAACTCCTGATATGAGGCTTTAGGGTAAGCCGCAAAAAATAACTATGCAAATGTTTACCTTTAGTATCTTGATATTATCAATTGTTGTAATTGTGTTATTTAAAAAAGCAAATTTAAATAACATCCGTGGTTGTCAATTCTTATATTTGTTATGTTTATCATCCATTGAATAAAAATATATGGGGCAGGTCACAATCAATGATGATTTTTACTTAGTCAGATACTGATTTCCATGCTTATAATTTAACTGGTGAGTTCCGTAATTCAATGGCTAATACATTTTGTTACAAAAGCAGGCAGTCATCTCATGCTTTATAATAAAATATCAAACGTCCCTCTTTTCTTATTTAAATGTTCTGTGTGATGTGCGCCCACATCAAAATGTGAGTTTTTATAAGATTTAAGCTAAAGGGATGAAATAAGCGATAAATGTATTGTAAATAGCATGAGTGTGACTTAACCTTGCTGTGTTGTCATGTTAGTACCTGTTCTTAAGTTTTTAGCGTGAGGGATTATAATGTTCTCCAGGAAAATTAAAATTTTTAGTCTGTTTCTATCTTTAATGGCCGCCGGTCAGGCGATTTCCGCCGTTAAGTCCCCAGACGTCACTGTCTATGCGCAGAAAGAGGGGGCCGGAAGTGTATGGAACAGCGTGACGGGGAAAGCTGAGCATTTGCTATCATATCAGGTTACGGTTAACAACAACTCCAGTGAACCTTTGGTTCCTGGTAAAGATAATAAAATGTGTTTTTACCTCGATGATAATATGGGGAAAACCTTAATGGGGCATGGGATACAGTTAGAACTTTTATCCCCATATAAGCCAGGAGAGTCCCGCACTGGCGTCATTTACTTTTCCAGTACTGAACCCGATATGCTGTCATTACCTTATGTCAAACTTGGTTTAGGTTCCCAGTGTAAATAACTCTTTTTTAGGATTATTAATGTCGGATAAACAGGTCAGGGGATTTACCTTTAGCGGCCTGTTTTTCTTTAATATAAATAATTAAAGCAAAACAGATTGCTCTCCCTTTTTTATCCTTTCTTTTCCTCGTCAGCAAAGTATAAGCATGCGGCGGGCTTCCGGGTTAACCGACTGGATTAAGCAGATAGTGGACCAGGGCTGCCGGTGATTCGTTGAGCAGGGCGGTTTAACGCGAGAAAACGGCCAGCGCTTGCGCGAGGCGGAGCTGTCTCGCGGCAACAGGACTGATCTGATTTAGCTGAGCGTTATCGCCAGCGACGCGGGCAGGATCCGGATATTGAGTGGTGCCGGAAAACCGCGGGCTGAGGTTCGTCGAGCGCTTTGTCGATTCATCGAGAACCGGGTGCCAGAGCCCGGTTTTCTGTTCTTTTTCTTCTCCAGCATCAACCCTTAAACGCATCAATATTGGCCTGGAGATTCTGTTGGGGGGGCTAAAATGCATGCGCATTCGATTTAACCTTAGCAATAAACTTCTCCGTAAGGGACAGCCCTTCGATGATTTCCTTATCTACTACAGCAATTCCATACTGGATGATTAACTCAAGTAGCCCTTCATAGCTCTGTATGAGCTCCTGAAGGCTGTTGAGCGTTTTGCGATCGGAAACTGAGGGGCTCCGGGAATTCGCAGTCGTTTGATTAACAATCCACTCAAGGTTGGCTTTAATTATTTCTATGTCATTGTAACTATACATATTTCATGGGCTTAAATCCTCATTTCAAGATTTTTTTGAGAAAACGTGTTTCTGCCTTCACAGAATGAAGCTGTTGAATAACATTCAAAAACGCTATTACTGAAGGTGTCGATGGCCTGGTCAGACTGGGGGTGAGCTGCAGAAGCGGTTCCTGTTGAATAGCGCTGCTACTGGCATATCCCGTGAAGAAGGGCGCGATGCGCATTATCTTAATTATGCAACGGTTCGCCGATATATCAAGAAATGCACGGTACAAACTGCGGAAAAGTCATTTTCCCTGCGGGATCAGTTTGCTCACCTGCGAACCGTATGCAAGAGCTGCAGGTGAGCAATTTGCTATGAAGGCAGAACCATAGCGACAAAATTTTATCGTCGCACTGCTGGCAAAACCAACAAACAGTTTATCGCCGGGAACACTTTAGGACTTACCTTACTCGTTACATCAATATGTTACGACAGTGAGGTAAATTGATAGACGGAACCTATATTGATATGTCGCCGGGTTAAATCTACTGTATGTATAAACAGTATTTATGTGAGCGGATACTTACAATGATTTTTTACACCCCAGCAGAGCTGCGAGAAGTCCTTTCACTTCCGCTATACAGTTGTCTCGTTCAATGTGGTTTTCCGAGCCCCGCTCAGGATTATGTTGAACAACGAATCGACCTGAACGAACTGTTAGTCAATCACCCCTCAGCGACGTATTTTGTCAAAGCTGCGGGCGATAGCATGAAGGATGCGGGCATTGGTGAGGGGGATCTTCTGGTCGTGGATAGCTCAAGAACTGCAGTCCATGGCGATATCGTGATTGCCGCGGTGGACGGGGAGTTCACCGTTAAGAAGCTGCAGCTTCATCCACGGGTTCAGCTCAATCCGATGAATATCGCTTATACCCCCATCGTCGTGGGTAGCGAGGACACGCTGGATGTATTCGGTGTGGTGACGTATATCATCAAAGCGGCTGGCTGAGATGTTCGCCCTGTGTGACGTGAACTCGTTTTATGCCAGCTGTGAGACGGTGTTCAGACCCGATTTAAAAGGGCGGCCGGTGGTTGTCCTTTCCAATAACGATGGCTGTGTGATCGCGCGCAGCGCAGAAGCTAAAGCCGCCGGGATAACGATGGGAGAACCGTTTTTCAAACAAAAGGATCTTTTCAGACGGGCTGGCGTAGTTTGCTTCAGCAGCAATTACGAGCTTTACGCGGATATGTCCAACCGCGTGATGACAACGCTTGAGGAGATGTTGCCGCGGGTAGAGATTTACAGCATTGATGAGGCATTTTGCGATCTAACGGGGGTGCGAAACTGCCGTGACCTGACGGAGTTTGGTAAAGAGATCCGCGCTACGGTTCTTAAGCGTACGCATCTGACCGTTGGCGTTGGCATTGCCCAAACGAAAACCCTGGCTAAGCTCGCCAATCATGCGGCTAAAAAATGGCAAAGGCAGACGGGCGGCGTGGTTGATTTGTCGAACGTTGAGCGTCAGCGCCGGCTGTTGGCCCTGGTTCCCGTGGAGGATGTCTGGGGCGTTGGCAGACGCATCAGTAAGAAACTGAATACGATGGGCATCAAAACGGCTCTGGATCTCTCAGAGCAGAGCGCATGGGTTATCCGAAAACACTTTAATGTCGTACTGGAGCGAACGGTAAGAGAACTTCGCGGCGAGCCCTGCCTTGAACTGGAAGAATTCCCGCCGGCAAAGCAGGAGATCGTCTGCAGCCGATCTTTCGGCGAACGCGTCACCGAGTATGAGCAGGTGCGTCAGGCGATCTGCAGCTATGCCGCCCGCGCGGCTGAAAAGCTGCGCGGTGAGCATCAGTACTGCCGCTTTATTTCGACGTTCGTGAAGACTTCCCCCTTTGCACTGAATGAGCCTTACTATGGCAACAGCGCCCAGGTGATGCTTCTCATCCCCACGCAGGATTCCCGCGACATTATCCATGCGGCGGTAAAGTGCCTGGATAAAATCTGGCGCGATGGCCACCGCTATCAGAAAGCTGGCGTCATGCTCGGCGACTTTTTTAGCCAGGGCGTCGCGCAGTTAAACCTGTTTGATGACAACGCCCCGCGGCATAACAGCGGCAAGCTTATGGAAGTGCTCGATCATCTCAACTCGCAAGAGGGAAGAGGCACCCTTTATTTTGCCGGGCAGGGTATTCAGACCGCATGGCAAATGAAAAGAGAGATGCTTTCGCCGCGTTACACCACGAGATACAGCGATTTGCTTCAGGTCAGGTGATAGGGAGAACGCCGCAACTCTATACCATTCCTTTCTTAGCAAGTTGCCTGGTTGAGCTCGCAGCTCGGATAACACGCCAATATCAGCGCAGGGTTCAGGTTGATTCCTGCCCCAGGGTTCCGCGAAAATTGCAGTAATAACCAATAGAGGCGGTGAGACAAAGCATATAACCGAATGATTCGCTGCCTTCCTCAACGACATTTTTTACAACCCGAACGTAACCGTCATCGAGTATGGCCTGCCATAAACCTTGCATACCGAAGAGTCGGGAGAAGACCAGAATAGCCAGCAGCCCGCTGATTAACATGCCGTACCCGGGCGTACGGGTATATTGTGTAAGCTGTTCCATGGTCTGACGATAATGAATAAGTGGATTAATTAAGGCTGCCAGAGCGGCAATCAGCGCAAACCACACCCAACTCCCGTGAGAAATAAGATCAAAAAGGGCGTCCAGCTCACGAATTAGCATGGCAAGGAAAAAGCCGCCAATAAGAATATTGCAGTAGCGCATGGATTTATACTGCTTCGCCAGCAGAAAATGAATAACAACAATGGTAGCTAACACCAACTCCTGAACAATTTCAGTGAGTGATAATTCCGAAATATTATAATCCCAATAATGTATATCGACCCACAGGCAAAGTACCACAAATGCGCAGGTACAAGCCGCGCCAAGGAAGAAGAAAAAGCTTTTAAGTACAGTCATTAACATCACCAATTTTGATTATGGCGAATATGATAGGTGACGTTAATGTAAATTCTGTTCACTTTGTGCTGTATAATAACCTTTCTTTAACACATAATGCGGGATTAGCTTATTCTGGGTGATATATTTTACGAACATGGAACGATCGCGCCTGTAAGAGGTATATGCAGATTGTGCTTAGCTGAGCGCTTGTATCAATTCCGGTCCCTGGTTTTTCACATTACCTACCGCTCGCGATACCGGGTGCCAGGCGAAATGGTCTGCGGAAACCGCCCCGTCGGCAATAATCTCTTCCGCTTCTTTCCCACCGACATCCTGGCGCATCCATTTCCTGGCAGCTTCAGGCTCCAGCACTAACGGGCTGCGGTCGTGAATATCGACAAGGCCTCGATCGGCGGCGGACGTGACGATAAGAAACCCTTCCGCTTCATCGCCGCGTTCGAAAGGTACGCTGCCGATCGCCGCCATGAATAGAGGCTTACCGTCTTTACGATGGATGAAGTAGGGTTGTTTTTTATCGCCTTCACGCTTCCACTCGAACCAACCGTCGGCAAAGCAAATCGCCCGGCCATGCTGCCATAGCGGTTTAAACATTCTGCTGGTGGCCGCGGTTTCGGCACGAGCGTTAATAAGCGCGGGTTTGTCCCACCACCCGGGGGCATAGCCCCAGTGTACCGGATCGAGGTGCAGCCGTTCGTTACGTTCGCTGAGCAACAGAACTTTGGTACCGGGCGCCACGTTATAGCGTCCTATAGGCTGCGGATCATAAGCAATGTCGCGCTCGGCTTCTTCAGCCAGATAGGTCAGATATTCTTCCCTGGTTTGTGATTGAGCAAAACGTCCGCACATAGCCACCTCTAATCGGATATCAGATTTTAAGTATAGGTCAGTATGCTTCTCCTCTATTTTCAACGGCGCCGTGGCTGCAATCGCGGCGGACCTGGCCCTCTCGAAGTTCGTTGAGCAGGGCCCGGTTTATGGCGCAAATATCCGCTACTCAATCCCTTTAAAAAATTAAAACCTGAGAAAGTTCTGAATAAATTAGTGTCTATCTTTCAGTATCCTGCGCGCTTTTATCTGATTGCAGTGATAAATGTTGTGAGCGTAGCCGAGAGCCCAAAAAGCGATGGCAAAATCCATTTAACGTCCACGCCTGAGATAATGTTTATCCTATTATTTAACTAACTGATTAAAATCAATATATCTGGATTATTTATTACGTTAGGATGACCTTACAACTAACGGGGATAAATAATGAAAAAACTACTCTTAATTGCTGTTGTTATTGGGTCTTTAACAGGATGTGCCAGCGTTCCACCTCTGAATTTTTCTACACCTGGCGTTGGCGTTAGCCAGAAGAAAATTGATGCACAGCTAAAATCACTCACGGTTTCGCTTGCGCGTCCCGATGAGCAGAAAGGCGATATCGTCGCGGGGATGGAAACCATTACCCCCATTTGGCGAGACTCGTTACAAGAGGCGCTCGATAGAATGGCGATCTTTAAAGATAACTCTGCTAATACGGTGAGCCTTAACGTGAAAGTCTTAGCGATTGATGTTCCGAGCTTTGGCATGGCCATGACAACGAAAGCCGTTGCGCGTTATGAGGTAATTAACCGCTCTAATGGCGATATTATTTATACGCAAGATATCGAATCTACTGGAACTGTGCCTGCATCCTATGCCTTCGTGGGCGTTGTTCGCGCCCGTGAATCAATAAACCGCGCGGTACAAAACAATATTACGCAGTTCTTACAAGCGTTAGAAAGCATTGAACTCTCCCGCCCGATGTTCCCTTCGAAGGTAGATAAATGAGACGGGTCGCTTTAATCACGATGCTCACGTTGTTAGGGGGGTGTGCGCAGGATATTTCCCCGAATAGCTATTCCGTGGGTTCGGTAGGCATGGTGAATCGCTCTATTGCCGGCACTATCATTAGCGCGCGACCGGTCGATATTCGTGGCACATCCGCTTTGGGCGGTGCTGCGGGTACGGCCGCGGGAGCGGCTGCAGGGTCTGCAATTGGAGGAGGCACTCGCGCGAATATTGTCGGCGCTATTGGCGGGGCGGTTGTCGGGGGGCTAACCGGCGCAGCGCTTGAAGCTTCTGCGACAAAACAGACGGGGATGGAATATGTTATCGAAACGGAAAACGGTAATCTGATGACCGTTGTACAAGGTAATACCCCCTTGTTTGTCGAAGGTAATAAGATACTCGTACTATACGGCAGTCCTTCACGTATCATTGCCGATCCTCGGCATTGATACAGCAATAAACGCCGGGCGTAGAGCCTGATAGCTGCCAGTTAAGCGTATTGAAGGTAGCCGCAACCTGCGCGTTGCGGCTGTTTTTTTGCGGCTTACAGAAGAGCCAAACCTGCGCCACTGTCCCGGTACCCGGCTGCACAACACCAGTTCGGGAAACGTCAGGCTGCATGGGCAGGCGGGCGGCAGAAAGTGAGCTCTGCCCCGGCTTTCTTCACCGAAGGATCTTACACCTTAAGCAGTTTCACCGTGGCGTCGATGTCTATCTCATCTTCCGTGAAGATGAGCGTGGTGCCCTGGAAGGTGGTGATGGCCAGCTTTTTGACCGAGCGCATTTCCCCGGGCTTAGCGGCTGATTTTGGCCTGATATTTCCCATCAGCAGGCCCACGGAGAGGACCGCGTTCTCTTTATCAATACGGGCGTCGGCAGGCTCCTCCTCGTTATAAACCAGGTAAGATTTTATCGACGTGAGCTTAATCCGCTCGCCTGCGATATAGATATATTTGCTTTCCGGGAGGACCTTCACGGCGTACGCTGACAAACCCTTGTTATTGGTTGTGGGTTCAAAAGTGACCGCCGCATCCTTTTTAATCAGCTCAGGGTTGGCAACCTTAATCACATGAAAATAGCGATTATCGCCGTTTTCATCTTTGATAAATCCAAAACCTTTATCTTTAAACCACGTTGTGATCGTTCCGTTCATCGCCATTACCGCCTGGTTAATCGTTTATCTACTCAATTTTTTGCCGCGCGCAGTGTAAAGCACATTGCCCGCGCAGACTACGTCTAAATCTTTTGCCTGAGCGGGCTAACGCGATTTACCACATCAAATCATCAGGTACTTTAAAATCAGCATACGGATCGTCTTCATCCTGCTCTTCCGCGCTGAGCGCGCTGTTTAAGACAATGCTGCTGGCGTCGCGCTGGGCGATCTTATCGGCTACGCTTGCCGGGATAATCGCGTATTTGCTCTCGCCGTCGCTATCACCCGCCAGGCGCGCAATGGCGAGGCGACCGCTTATCAGCTGTGCCTGGGTCAGTTTATCCACGGTGATTTTTTTAATGAAATTGTTATCCGTGAAATTAAAATCAATATTGCCTTTAGAAATATCGATTTTATTCATCTCGATGAGCTGTTTGACCTGCGCTTTATATTCTTTCGATAACGCTGCCTGCTTTTGCTGCTCGCTAAGCTGTTTATCCCGCTCCAGCTGCGCTTTCTTATTCTCTTCCACCGCCTCTCTGGCCTCGCGCGCCTGAACGCGTGACTTTTTCGCCGTTCTTTGAACCTTGGCCATCTTTTTGCTGGTCACTAAGCCGGCTTTTAGCATCTGCTCTTGTAAGGTGAGTTTTGTCATCTCGTTTCTGAATCCGCTGAATAATTTGTGGGATTATACCTGTAATTTTAGCGGATGTGTCAGCGTGCAGGGTTGGGCCTGGGGATAGAAGCAGAAACGGCAGCAAAAAAGGGCGTCGACGCAATAGTGTGAAATGAATAAAAAATCACACAGTGGCGATTTTATTTGCTATAAATTCATTTTTATTGATTTTATATGGAGTCTGTCGATGATTGTCAGAACCTGGCATGGTTGTGTTCCCGTTGCGTTTGGCGATGCGTTTGCGGAGCATTTGCAGGCAACCGGAGTGCAGCATTCGCGGAGCATTGCCGGCAACGCGGGCGCCTTCGTCAGGCGGGAAACGCAGGGGGAGTGGGAACACTTCTTTCTGGCGACCTACTGGAACGATCTGGATGCTATCATCGCTTTTGCCGGTGAAGAGTACCATGTCGCCGTCACCTATGCCGATGATGAGCAATTCCAGCTGCTGTCCGATCCGTACGTTTTCCAGTTTGAGGTGGCTGCGGTGGTGGGAATTTAAGGGCGCTTTAAGGATTTCTTGCAGCAATACCCCACGTTCAGGCTCTCAACGCTTCTGATGGCTGACAAACCGCATAGGGGAGAAATAGCCCGGTAGCGGCAAGCGCTTTACCGGGCCGGTGAAGAGTGCGTAACCTGATAACACTCCGGTGTTTCTCAGCCATTGGCGGGCTGGAATAGGGGAAAAGGTGTAACCGGCTTGCCATCAGTTTTCAGGCCCGCAGGCTGGAGAATTACTTCCGTCCTGCCAACAGACCAATGACCAGGCCGATAGCGCCGGCGGCCAGCAGTCCGGTTAACGGATTTTCCCTGACGCGCTCGGAGACCTCTGAAACGGCATCCGAAGCCTGAGCGGCGTATTTACGGGCCGCGCCTTTTAGCTGATGTTTCGGCGAATCTACCGCATCACCAAACTGCTGCTGGGCTTCCCCGGCAAATTCATTGACTTTATTGCCCACTTTATCGGCCAGATTCTGCGCGTCGTTTTCATACTCTTGTGATGACATGAGACTCTCCTTTCGTTTGACTTATTTAAGTCTAGTGGCTAACAGGCGAAGTACCAATGTTCGGGCCGCGGCGAGCGTCACTCCAGGAATTTTCCCTGGCGTGAGCGCTTACACGCTACCGTGTTTTTGCAGTACGCCTTTATCGTCGAAGGTAAACAAAATTGATTGCCCTAATCCGTTCTGGCAAACGACGCCATCGGCATGAGTTTTATCGGTGATCCCCTGACAGGCCATATTGCTGACATAAGGACGAATCTGGCATTTGAGGGTTTTACCATCCTCAATAATCAGCTGCTTCGATTTGCTAATCGCTTCTGGCGCGGGAGTCGGGCAGGTACCTTCGCCCCAGTTAACGCCGTGATGTTTATCGAACGCCGAGCAGCCCTGTAATAGCCCCGCGCCAGCCAGAAGAAGTATCAGAGGGAGTTTTGTCATTGTATAATCCTGATGGTTATTTTCGTTTTCAGTATAGAGCGGTGCTCCTGCAAAAAACTTCGCCAGAATTGGTGGTATTCCTGTTATTTCAATTGATTGAGATAATTCTTAGATATAAGATCCCTCGGGCGCTGGGGCTGGAAACGTCGCAATTCATAAATAAGAACTATTGATGTTCACAATTCCTCTTTTTTCCTTCATCATTTGTCAGCTTTTACTACTAATAATCAGCGCTTAGCTCAGCATGAGAAATACATTTTTTACTCAAGGCCGGTATGAACTATAAGAAAGTACTGAAGAATACGTTACTGCTTGCTCCCGTGGCGCTCCTGAGTCTGCAAATGCCCGCCTGGGGCGCAGATGTGACGAAAACGGCGACCTGCCAGAAGGCGCCGCCTGCGGTGGACAAAGAAGGCGTGCCGTTACCGCCCGTTGTTGGTAAAGAGGGCGCGCGTCCGGCTTCCCCGAAAGGCTCGTCCGGCCAGGGCGGCGCAGCGGCCAACTGTCAGCCAGCGGCCATCGAAAATTAATCATTGACCTCAACCCGGGAGAGACATGGTGCACCCGTTAATTAAGGTGATGCTGGTTGGAGGGAAAGGCGACGGCCTGATGGTCAGCGTTGCCGATAACGCGACGGAGATTTCCGTGACGCCTGCGCAGTATGGCGCGAAATCCGGTCAGCCGCTGAGCTACAGAATCGTATCGCAGACCATTGATGATGAACGCTATTTTTTCGGCGTTTTCAACGAGAGCCATGAGGATACGGAAAAACTCAAAAGAGTCGCGCTAACTCGCGGCATGAAAAAACTCTTCGGCTAAGCCGGTTCCGGGCGATCGCTTGTCGTCCGGTCTCCTCATATTTCGTTTTCCTTTTGCCTCCGATACAGTAGAGCGAAACGCTTCTATCAGTTTCGGGAATTTATGATTAACCATATCCGGATAAAAAATTTCAGATCGGTCAGGGATATTGAGCTGGAACTCGGCGCGCTGAATATCGTCTTTGGCCCCAACGGCTGCGGCAAATCCAACATTTATAAAGCCATCCATCTGTTAACCGCCTGCGCCGATGGAAAGTTCTCCGGTTATATCAGCGATGAAGGCGGCCTGGAGAACATTATGTGGTCCGGGCCGAGCGCGCCGAACGATCGCTTTCCGCGGCGGCTGCAGATTGCCTGCCTGACCGATGAGTTTGACTACCAGCTGCAGGTAGGTTTCCCGGAAAAACTGCCGTATCCGACTCAGTTCCAGCTGGATCCCATCGTTAAAGAGGAGTCTATCTGGCTGGCAGGATTTTCCCGACGCCCTTCATCGCGCGTGCTGGAACGCAAAAACCAGGCGGCGTTCCTGGTTGACGTCAATGGTGAAAAAAGCACTTTTACCGACGCGATTTATGAGAATGAATCGATTTTTGGCCAACTGGGCGAGCCGCACCGCTTTCCTGAAGTCTCCAGGGTCAGGGAAACCATGCGCCACTGGCGCTTTTATCACGAATTCAATATAGGCAGACTCTCGCCGTTGCGTCATCCGACGGTAGGTTACCGCTCGCCGGTGCTGGACAGCGATGGGCACAACCTTGCCGCCGCTTTTCAGACCATCGTGGAAATCGGCGCCGAAGAGCTGCTGCATGAGATCCTCGGCGAAGCGTTCCCGGAGTGTACATTTTACTGTGAAAATGAGAATTCGCGTTTCTCGATAAAGATGCGCCGCAATGGCGTCTGGCGACCTTTACTGGCGGCGGAAATGTCCGATGGCACGCTGCGTTTCCTGTGCCTGGCGGTGGCGCTGCTGAGCCCGCGTCCGCCGGCATTTCTGGCTATTAACGAGCCGGAAAACAGCCTGCATCGTCAAATGTTCCCCGCGCTGGCCCGGCTGATTGTCGAAGCTTCCCGCTATAGCCAAATCTGGCTAACCAGCCACTCCGCGGAGCTGGCTGAGCTGGTTTCATCCATGGCGGAAGCCCGGATTTACGGGCTGGAAAATAGCGATGGGGAAACGCGGATCGCCAGCTAGCGGCAACTGACTTATTCGGTGTAGTAACGGTGTATTGCCGAAGCGCCGCCGGAGGGTTTCCGGCGGCCTGATGTTATGCCGCGGCCGGGAGCAGGGTTTTGCTGCCTTTCAGGGTGAACAGCGAGATGAGGGTAAAGCTCAGGGTAATACAGCCCAGGATCAGATAGGCCTGATGGAAGCCGACGGTATCATACATCCGTCCTACCCACGCCGAGAGCACAACGCCTGACAGCTGTTTTGATAAATTGAAACCGATCAGGAACAGGGTCGCCGAGAGCTTCGGGTTAAATGCCGAAGAGATATATTTAAAGGTGCCGACCAGCAGGAACGGGATCTCGAACATATGCAGCATTTTTAAAATGATCACTTCCACCGCCGAGTTAGCGAAAGACGATCCTAAAATGCGTACTGACATAATCATCCCGGCAATTAGCAGGGCGTTTTTAGCGCCAATCCGGTTAATAATCGCCGGGGCGCAGAACATGATTAGCGCGTTAAGTAATTCCCCACCGGTGGTGACGAAGCCGAATACTTCAGTGCCGCGCTGGGGGCTGGAGAAAAAGCCCTTAAAGAAGTTGGCGAACTGCTGGTCAAAAACGTCATAGACGCTGGCGACGCCAACGACATAAATAATAAAGCCCCAGAAGCGCGGCATCCGCAAAAGCTCTGCGGCGGTGCGCATGGAGAAAGCCTGACGGTTGGCGCCCAGGGCATCGATAACCTCGGCGCTGTTGCTACTCTCCGGCTTTGATACCCACAGCAGTACGCCGAGGATCAGAGCGAAACCGGAGGCGATCCAGAACGTAATGTTCGGGTCGATACTAAATAAAATGCCGGTGATTGACGCGCACAGCGCCCAGCCGACGCAGCCGGAGACGCGGACTTTACCGTATTCAAAACGGTTGGCGCGGCTGACGCGTTCAATATAGGCTTCTACCGCCCCGGAGCCGCTGGAAAAGACGATCCCCAGATAAATCCCGCCCACCAGCGCGCCCGCGATGATATTCATCTGCAGCAGCGGCGAAAAGACGAAAATAAAAAAGGGCGCAAACAGGATTAACAAAATCGTAATCGTCCACAGCAGATGCTTGCGCAGACCGAGCTTATCCGAAATCAGGCCAAAAACCGGCTGGAAGATTATCGCGAATAGCGAAATAGAGGAGAAGACGATCCCCGTCTCGGTTTTGGTTAAATGGTTAACTTCCGCCAGCCACACCGGGAAAAAGGGAAAATAGGCTGACATGATGAAATAGTAGAAGAAAAAGAACAGCATGAAATATATAAAATTATGCCGTTCTCGTGGCGCCAGTTCAGAGAGTTTCATTGTGAATATTCCATATTATTATGCCTGTAAGGTTGGGGGCTTGCGCCCCCGATTATTATTGGAAGTGAATCGTTAACTGATATTGCCATTGTGTCTCAAGCAGCAGCCATTGCTGTAGTACGCTGGGCGTCCAGGAGTCATCGCCGCCGATGCCCATGTGCTGAGCGTCGAGGGTGATCCAGACGCCGTTTTCCGGCTTCATCCAGTGCCAGTGATCGGTCTCCATTAACTGCGTGGTGCCATAGGGCTGTACGGAGAAGTGGAAGTTGCCTCCCACGTGCCAGCGCCCCCAGTCCAGCGTTTTGCTGTCGCAGCGCAGGCCGTTTTCCGTCGGGAAAATGTACGGCGTGGTCATCTCCTCCAGCGGCAGCTGCCAGCGGGAGAAGCAGGCGCTGGTGCGGCGGTCCGGATAGTTCTCATGCGGACCGTAGCCGAGCCAGGATACCGGTTGGTGCTGGTCCGGAACCTGGAAATTCAGCCCGATGCGCGGCAGCGGCGGCAGGGGGCCGGCACGTTCGCCATCAACCGCCAGATGCAGCTTGCCTTCGCTATCAAATGTCATCCGCCAGTGGCTGACAATCACTGCTTCGTCGCCGCGCAGATAGTGCCAGCGGCTATCGATAACCACTTCATGGGCCAGGCGCTGAGCGTCGCACTGGACGCAGCGGGCGCTGAGCTCGTAAAGTCCGGCGCTTTTCCAGCGCTCTACCCAGGCGTTAGGGTCAATACGCTCCACTTCGCTGACGCCAATGTCGTTATCCAGCGGTGCGCGCACAAACTGGTCGCGCAGCGGGGTCAGCAGCTGTTCCACGCCGTCCACCTGCCAGTGGGTTAACAGACCGCTTTGCCGATCGATGGTCCATTGCTGCGAGCCGCTGCGGACAATCCAGGCCGCGTCGCTGCTCTCCAGCGCTGGCGCGATATCGGCAGACCGAGGGTCGCGTAGCGCCAGCGGCGCGGCGAGCGGGAACTGCTGCCACGCAACGCGATGCCCGGCGTCGGACCAGAGGGTGGCCTGGGGCTGGACCACCTCCAGCGTCAACCACACCTCTTCCGCGCCGGCGGGCAGCTTCAGCGCATCGCACAACGTCAGCTCACTCTGGCCCTCCGGGCAAAGCGCCAGCTTCACGCTACCCTCAGCAAAAGTTTCACCCGCGGCCTGAACCTGCCAGCGCAGCTCTTCGTTATCGGTGGCGCGGAACAGATATTCGCTGCTGAGGCGGATACGCAGCGGGGATTGCGCGAGCAGCGCAAACTGGAAGTACTGCTGCGCATGTTTGGCCTCGATTAAGGAAGGATGCGCGCGGCGGTCGGGGAACACCAGACCGTTCATGCAGAACTGGCGATCGTTCGGTTTGTCGCCAAAATCACCGCCGTAGGCCCAGCCAACGCTGCCGTCGTCGAAGGTTTTACTGATGGCCTGATCCGCCCAGTCCCAGATAAACCCGCCCTGCAGGCGAGGATAGTCGCGAAATGCCTGCCAGTAATCAGCAAAGTTGCCGAGGCTGTTACCCATCGCATGGGCGTATTCGCAGAGGATCAGCGGGCGTTGTTCCCCAGGCAGACTGATCCACTTTTTGATTCCCCATTTCGGCACCGTCGGAATCGGCTGGTCGCGGTCAACGCGGGCGTACATCGGGCAGATAATATCGGTGGTGGTGCTGTCGGCGCCGCCGCCTTCGTACTGTACCGGGCGGGAGGGATCGTTGCGCTTCAGCCAGTGATACATCGCTTCATGGTTACTGCCGCCGCCGGACTCATTCCCCAGTGACCAGATAATAATGGACGGATGGTTGCGGTTGCTTTGCAGCATTCGACTGACGCGGGCGCTGAAGGCCGGTAGCCAGGCCGGATCGTCGGATATTCGATTCATCGGCACCATGCCGTGGGTTTCTATATTGGCTTCATCAACGACGTACAGGCCGTAGCGGTTGCACAGCTCGTACCAGCGTGGGGTGTTTGGATAATGCGAGCAGCGTACGGCGTTAAAGTTGTTCTGCTTCATCAACAGAATGTCCTGCACCATATCCTCTTCGGTAACGACCTGGCCGCGCTGGTGGTGATGCTCGTGACGGTTGACGCCGCGGATCAGCAGCGGTTTGCCGTTCAACAGCAGCAGGCCGTTTTTGATTTCAACGCGGCGGAAACCGATATCCCAGGCTTCGGCCTCAATCGGTTCATCGCCGCGCCACAGCGACACGACCGCCCGATAGCAGTCTGGCGTTTCCGCGCTCCATAGCGCCGGACGTTCTACCGGCAGACGAATGGCCGCGCGCTCCGCATAGTTTCCGCGCTCATCGATAATCGGCGAACCGGGCGACTGCTGGTGGCTGGCGACCAGGCGATCGTCATCCCACAGTTCGACTTTCACCGTCAGCTCCTCCAGCAGCGCGACCGGTGCGGCGACGCTTAAGTTCACCAGCAGTTCGGCATCGCGGTAGAGGGCATCCAGCTGCGGCGTAAGCTGGACGTCGCAGAGGTGCAGCGTCGGTTTATTCAGCAGCCAGACCGAACGGAAGATACCGCTCATGCGCCACATATCCTGATCCTCAAGCCAGGTTCCCGCGCTCCAGCGCATCACCATCACGCAGATACGGTTATCGCCCGGCTGAAGATAGGGGGAGAGATCGAAGGCCGCTGGCAGGCGACTATCCTGCGAATAACCGACCCATTCGCCGTTGCACCACAGATGAAACGCGGAGTTGACGCCATCGAAGATAATCTGCGTCTGGCCGTCGGCCCGCCAGCTCTCATCAACGCGAAAGGTCAATGAGTAGCAACCGGTCGGGTTCTCTTGCGGAACGCGCGGCGGGGTGGTGTCGATAGGGTAGCGAACGTTGGTATAGATGGGCGCATCGTAGCCCTGCATTTGCCAGTTTGAGGGTACCGGCGTACTGCGGCTGTCCGGCAGATCGTCTTCCAGCCAGCGGGCATCCACGTCAAACGGGCTGCGGGCCCAGGAGAATTGCCACTGGCCGTCAAGCCGACGGCGGAACGCGGAGGGCTGGTTTTTCCGCGCCGCGTCGGTATCGCGCCAGCTGGCGAAAGTCGGGTGGGCCGGTAAACGGTTGAGATGGGTAATGGTCTGGTTCTGCCAGTCCTCGCGGGCGAGAATCTGATGGAACGTGGCTCCTGCGGCGGAAATAGAGTGGTGTTGTTGCATACGCATTCCTGACGGATAAGTGATAAAAATGTCGTTCGCTAGACAATATGATTTTGTTATCAGTTATTTTCGCTATAGCCGCAATATTGGCGAAAATGAAACCCACCGGCGATCACGAAAAGCTGGGAAAACAGCTGATTTTTGTCGTCTTTTAAACATAAAATGTTAGCGGACGACATTGAGGTTTTGATTCAGAAGGAGTGCACTATGCAGCGTCGCCTGGCAACGCTTGACGATGTGGCCCGTGAGGCCGGCGTTTCTCAGCAAACGGTCTCCCGGGTGCTGAATAATCCTGGGGTGGTGTCCGAACGAACCCGCGAAAAAGTGATCCGCGCGATGCAGACGCTGCGCTATGTACCAAACCGCTCCGCGCAGCTGCTGGCGGGTAAGTCCGCGCCGTCGATTGGGCTGATTACCGCCTCGCTGACGCTGCACGCGCCTTCGCAAATCGCCGCGGCGGTGAAAAGCTATGCTGGTTTGCATCAGCTTGAGGTCTCAATTGCGATGCCGGTGCAGGTCGATTACGCGTCTCTGCAGGCGCGACTCAATGAGTTTCGCGCCCAGCATATTCGCGGAGCGATTATCAGCCTGCCGCTGGAAAGTAGTCTTGCGGAGCGTCTGGTGGCGGAGAATCCAGATATAGCCTGCATGTTTCTCGATGTTTCGCCGGAGGCCGACGTTTGCGGCGTGCGTTTCGATCATCGTGATGGATGTGGCGCCTGCGTGCGGCATTTGTGGGACGCCGGACACCGCGAGTTCGGACTGCTTGCCGGGCCGGAAAGCTCGATCTCGGCGCGAATGCGGCTCAGCAGCTGGCGCGAGGCGCTGCACCGCCTGGGCGTCAGTAATGCGGTAACGGTGTTTGGCGACTGGAGTGCCGCCAGCGGCTGGAGTAAAACGTTCGAGCTGCTGCATCAGCATCCGCGCATTAGCGCGATCGTGGTCGCTAACGATCAAATGGCGCTCGGGGTGCTGAGCGCGCTGGCGCAGCTTTATCGTACCGGCAGCCAGGCCATCTCGGTGACCGGTTATGATGACACGGCGGACAGCCTCTACTTCCAGCCGCCGCTGACCACCGTCGCCCAGGATTTCAACGTGCTGGGGAAAAGGGCGGTCGAGCTGCTGATCAAGCTTATGGCTGCCCCACAGCTGAAAATTCGCGAACTGCTGCCCACCCGCCTGATTATCCGCCAGTCCACCTGGCCCGTTACGGGGAACGGGGAGGGGGAAAAAGATGAGCTGATTAGTCAACTTAAGGCGCTGGTGGAAAAGCTATGAGCGCCACCGCCGTTTAGCTTTCATTGAAGTAGCCTGTGGTAGCGTACCGATTAGAGACGTAGACAGAGCTGCTCGTGCTCTGCACGTAAAAATGCAAAATACAATCTATCCATGCAAGCATTCATTCACCGCCAGTCACATGGCGGTTTTTTTTGCCCATTTTTTGCCGACGGAAAACGTTCTGATTTTATTTAATTCTGCTGGCTGGCGGGTTAATCGCCTGCTGCAAGCATAAATGCGCTGGTTTTTCCGCAGGGTATCAGAAGATTTCCCGAGGCCATAGTTTTTACCACAGCATAATATGCTATTGGCCTGGCGGGCCGGCCTCTCTTTTTTCAGCGTCGTTCAGCTATGCTGAAAGCCAGGGCTGGCGAGTGAAGGGCAATATCATGATGGTATTAAAAGAGAAAGAGCACCTGGAGTCTGTTGACTGGCGCAGGGTTGCGGAGATCATTGCCGATGCGGGACTTAATCAGCGCGATATTGCATTGGTTGAACGGGCGTTTCGTCATAGTACTTTTTGCTGGTTTGGCTATGAAAAGGGTCAGCTGGTCGCCGTTGCCCGCGCGATTAGCGATCTGACCTGGTGCAGCTATCTTGCGGATGTTGCGGTGGCCCCGAACTGCCAGGGGAAGGGATACGGGAAGTTGCTGATGCAGGCGGCCAGCGAGCAGCTGCGGCCGTTTGGCAAAACCTTTATCTATTCGGTGGTGGATAAAGTCGGCTTCTACCGCCGTTTTGGTTTTGAAATGCTGACTACGGGTATGGTCTGCGCCAGCGCCGAGAGTCTACTGCGCATGCGCGAGCAGGGATATATTTGCCAGGACAGCGACACTAGCCAGCTTTAGCCGCTTCATCTTGCTCTTTATATTTTTCATGCCATTGCCGGTGCGGCCTGATAAACATAAAATAAATAGTCTGGATGCATTTTTTATATTTTTGAATCTACCAGGCTTCTCATCGGATATTGTAAGTTTATTTTTTGCTTTGAGAGGTTTTTATTAGCGGTGGGGGCGTGTATTTTTTACATTAAGGATAAGTCTCCAGTTGGATTTGTGGATGGATGCAAAATATTATAAATAAGCTGTGTTTAAAAGTGAAAGTGTGTTACACAGTCTCTTTTCTCCTGGCAAAAATCTGGATGGGATTATGCTGACAACCCTGATTTACAGAAGTCAGATACCTTTAACTCATGAAATTAATCTCTCTTTGCTGGTTGAAAAAGCGAATGTTAATAACATGTCTCATGGCGTTTCAGGCATTCTTCTTTTTAAAGATAATGTTATCCTTCAAGTGCTTGAAGGTGACGAAAGTATTCTGGAGCAGCTCTTCAGCAAGATTAAACACGACAGCCGACACTTTGGTGTCGTCGAGCTGATGCGAGATTACGCCCCGCGCAGGCGCTTCGAAAACGTCGGTATGATGTACTTTGATCTGGATACGCTAGAAGCCGATGCCGTGCTGAAAACCGTTCGCCAGCTAAGCAAGTTGAAGAGCTATCTTCTGACGGAAGAGCGCGTTTATAAATTTATTCATACGTTTATAACGCAAAAAAGAGCTCTCCCGGTTTCCCAGTATTTCCAGCCTGACAAATGGTCAGTTATCCCACAAAGATCGCCCTTTCATACACCTGAACGCTCCCCAGTTGATACTCAATTCTGCCAGTTTGCATTTCAGCCCATTATTGAGCCCCTGGCCGGTCATATCACTTCACTGGAAGCGCTTATTCGTAATAAAGATGGTGGGAGTCCGGCGAGCTTTTTTGCTTCAATCGACCATGATAAACGTTATGAAATTGACCTCAAATCTAAATCGGTGGCTTTCGCGCTGGCAAAAGAAATAGACATCGGCGATCATAAAATATCCATTAATATTCTGCCGATGTCTTTGGTGGTGGTTCCCGATGCCGTGGAATTCCTGCTGCAGGAAATTAAAAAGTATGGGTTGATGCCTGAACAGGTTATCGTGGAAGTGACTGAAGACGAAATGATCTCCGGTTTCAGCCAGTTTAGTAGTGCGATTAAAAAACTGCGCGTCTCCGGAATGGGACTGGCTATTGATGATTTTGGTGCCGGTTATGCCGGACTGTCGTTGTTAACCAAAATCCAGCCTGACAAAGTCAAAATCGATCGTGAGATTATTACCAATATCCACCTGAGCGGCCCTAAGCAGGCCGTCGTCCGTTCTATCATCAACTGCTGTCATGAGCTGGAAATTGCGGTGGTGGCGGAAGGGATTGAACGTATCGAAGAGTGGTGCTGGCTTGAATCCGCGGGTATCAAGCGTTTTCAGGGGTTCTTGTTTGCCCTGCCCGAACTGAACGGCGTAGGAGAGATACGCTGGCCGGTGAACACAGCGGATAGCCTCGTACAGGCGTAAAAACGTGTTATCTTCGCGCGGCCTTCCGATCGCCGCGCTTCGATTTATGCGGCCCGGTAGCGGCCATCTGAGCGCCTGCGCCCGCCGCGAATCCTCTCAATCCCCGCCTACAGCGATGCTGAACCAGGCTGTGAGCCAGATCATGAAAATGGCTCATGTTGCAATGAAATTAAGTCGCTTTCCCTCCTTGCGGGGCTCTGGCATAAATTAGCTAATATTAACTTATTGGCAACATGAAGAGTGCTGGCGAGCAAATCCGTTAACGCCGGGAATTCGTCCGATAATCACTTTTCATTGCAAAACCAGGATGCCAGATCGCCATGAATAAAGATTTTACGTTTACCATTAAAAGCACACTGTTTGATGAAAACTATAACCCCTCGGAAAGTACGCGTATTACGACCAACTTTGCTAATCTGGCTCGCGGCAAAAATCGGCAGGAGAATTTGCGCAACACCTTAATCATGATAGACAATCGGTTCAATACGCTGGCGCACTGGGATAATCCCAAAAGCGATCGCTACTCTGTTGCGTTGAATATTATTTCCGTGGAAATGGTTATTGAAGAGACTGGAACCACCTTTCCGGCGATTGAGATATTGCAAACCACAATTATTGATAAAAGAACGGGTGAGCGTATTGAAGGCATCGTTGGCAATAATTTCTCCTCGTATGTTCGCGACTATGACTTCAGCGTATTGCTACCGGACCATAATAAACAACGTTCTGGCTTTAGCATCCCAGATGATTTTGGCAACTTGCACGGGAAGATCTTTAAGCATTTCGTTCATTCCGCCGAATATAAAGCCAATTTCAAAAAGCCGCCGGTGATCTGCCTCAGCGTGTCCAGTAAAGACACCTATCAGCAGACCGGAAACCGCCATCCGGTATTAGGCCTTGAGTATCGGCCTAACGCCTCGTCTTTGACCGAGCAGTATTTTGCAAAAATGGGCCTGCAGGTCCGCTATTTTATGCCGAAAAACAGCGTAGCGCCTTTGGCATTTTATTTTACCGGAGATTTACTGAGCGATTACAGCAGCCTTGAGCTGATGAGTACCATCAGCACGATGGAGACGTTCCAGAAGATATACCGGCCTGAGATCTACAACGCTAACTCCGCAGCAGGCCTGTGCTATCAGCCCGATCTGAATCATCAGGATCATTCGTTAACCAAAATAGTTTATGACCGGGAAGAGCGTAGCCAGCTGGCTATAGAGCAGGGGAAGTTTACTGAAGAGCACTTTATCAAACCGTATAAAAATATTCTTGAGCAGTGGTCTGCTTATTCCGCTCTTTAATCCATCGCAGATATAAGGCTATTTATAATGAAAAAATTACTTCCTACTTCAACGGCCGGCAGCTTACCGAAACCTTCCTGGCTTGCAGAGCCTGAGAAACTATGGTCTGCATGGAAACTCGAAAGCCAGGAATTAATCGACGGGAAAAAAGACGCGCTGAGTTTGTCCTTATTCGATCAGCTACGCGCCGGTATTGATATCGTCAGCGATGGCGAACAAACGCGCCAGCACTTTGTCACCACGTTTATTGAGCACCTCAGCGGCGTGGATTTCGCAAAGCGCGAAGTTGTCAAAATCCGTAATCGCTATGATGCAAGCGTCCCGACCGTCGTGGGGGCCGTCGAGCGGCAAAAGCCCGTTTTTGTTGAAGATGCGCGTTTTTTACGTCAGCTTACCAAACAGCCGATCAAATGGGCGCTCCCCGGGCCGATGACTATGATTGATACGCTCTATGACGATCACTATAAGAGCCGCGAAAAACTCGCCTGGGAATTTGCGAAAATACTCAATCAGGAAGCCAAAGAGTTGGAGGCCGCCGGCGTTGATATTATTCAGTTTGACGAGCCCGCCTTTAACGTATTCTTTGACGAGGTCAATGACTGGGGGATCGCGGCATTAGAAAGAGCCGTTGAAGGACTCAAATGCGAAACCGCGGTGCATATCTGCTATGGATATGGCATCAAAGCCAATACCGACTGGAAAAAGACGCTGGGGACGGAGTGGAGACAGTATGAAGAAGCGTTTCCTCAACTGCAAACCTCCAGTATCGATATCATTTCGCTGGAATGCCATAACTCGCATGTTCCCATGGATCTGCTTGAACTGATTCGCGGTAAAAAAGTGATGGTGGGCGCTATCGACGTGGCGACCAATGCGATCGAAACGCCGGAGGAGGTCGCCGCAACCTTACGTAAGGCGCTGCAGTTTGTTGATGCCGATAAGCTTTATCCTTCAACCAACTGCGGTATGGCGCCGCTATCGCGGCGGGTCGCAACCGGCAAGCTCAATGCGTTAAGCGCCGGGGCGGAAATTATCCGCAGGGAACTTCAGGGTAAATAGCACCCGGATCTATGCGCGCGGCGGTATAATCTGCGCGTTAATCACTGACGCGCATGATCTTGAATTAACCATTTATTACCAGGCCGCTATCAAGCCGGAAAATAGCAGGAAAGCATTGCCGCTGTTGACTGGCCGATGTGCAGAGCATGGAATAGCGGCCATGCGTTACTTAAAATATTTATCCAGCGGATCGTAATGGCGGTATTTTCTAAAGAAAAATAGCCAGTAGACAAAACCCAGGATAGCGCCCAGCCCGGCAAACTGCAGATAGAGAATTTTACGCAGATCAAGAAGGTTCAAAAATGAATACGAGCCTTGCCACATATCAATAATCCCGCCGTTTATCACCAGGTCCGTGAACAGCGCCAGTGCCGGCAGGGCAACAGCGTAGGCCGCCATAAGGTATAACAGTGCTGCCAGCCTCAATTTGGTATTGATACGCATATTTCTCCCTCCTTGCAAGTAATCAACAAGTATAACATGGCTCATCACGAGCCTGTCTGCGGTCAGCGATATTTGAATCTGATACCTCGGATTAAAGTTATGGGGTAAGGAGGCTCTGGCTGATGCTGCAATGTGGGTTGCAGGTTGGGGCGTTGGTAAGGTTGTAGCCCCCGCTATCATGTTATGGGAAGAAAAGATATAGACTTAGATATCCTTCGGGGAAGTTTATTGCAAATAAGAAGCGTGTCCACTCATGGTGCTTTTTTTAAAGCAAGGGATAGGTCTGTATATTATGAATCTCAGCTTATACATGAGTTTTACTTACTGTTGAAGTATGATGATTTTAATGATTTAGATATTTGTTTTTTAAATAAAAATGCTCGCTGGTACTATGAGGACTGTAGTGAAAAGAAAAGTTTCTTATACGAGCATCAATTAAAGAGAATTTCTTCTCTGTTCTCTTTGGTCCCGAAGGAAATGAGAGATAAACTTGAATGGCACGGGCCAGAGATCAAGTAGAAAAAAGATTCTCCGTTAAGAATATCGATTAAGTTAGTGCCCATAACTGCTGGCTAAATTATTATTAAGCCAAGGGCTAGAGGGAAACAACGGTTAAGAGTTTCACGAAGAAAAAAACCATGCTAACAAAAACGCCCCCTGGTGCATCAGCAGCAGGGGGCGTTTACGGGTGGGGATTATCGTCGTTCATCAGTCATCCCATTTGTGGCTTAGATACGCGGCAAGAAATCCAAAGAACAGAATGGTTCCCAGAACTGCCATAAATACATGCATATTTCCCAGCATGATTAACCTCCATTAGTTTTGCTATGCGCTAAATTGTCCTCATTGAACAGGTTTACGGTTGTTGAACATATCTTAACTTGCGCAATCTAAACAAATGCTTAACAAATTGCCCAAAGTGACTATTTCACAGACCAAAAAGCCGCCTATCGGTCAGGCTGTATAATCTTTTGATACTGCAACGGGCTAAGCATCTACTGCTGGCGGAATTGATGGCGCAGGATACAGCCATTGGCGAAACCACACAGAGCAGCAGGAAATTGGTAATTAACAAGCACAAGCGGTAAAAAAATACTTTTTAAATAATCTTTAACGATATCAATACTCATATTAAAAATTACCTCATTGAATAGCGATTTACTCAATAACTCCTTAGCTATAATTCATTCTGCACTATAGTTAACGAGTAGCACAACGCTACATATGCTAATGGAGTTTCCTATGAAATCTTCAACTGTAAATTCAGAAAAAGACCAGCCAAAACAGCCGAAAAAAATGCCTGAAGATGATAAAGGCAGCCAGAAACCGAACAAAAGCAAATAGCCCTTTCACACGTTGTTTAGGAGGCATTATGGTAGAACGCCCAGATATTACTGAACCGCTACCGGGTACTGACCCTTTACCTGACGAAGATTTACCTGAAAGTCCGGACGTAAACGATCCGGTAGTCCCTGAAGACCCGGATGTCATTAAATAACGGCTGTCTGGATATTCAAAAAACCGCCTTTTATTTCGGGCGGTTTGTTTCTTTTAAGCTCATCTCCGCAGACAGATTTATATCGATAAAAGACGACGACAATTGCGGTGGTTTTCACTTTGCTTTTGAATGAATAACCGCGTAGTCGCTTTCGGTCGGTATCAATATGCCGGCACGATTTTTCCGGCCAGGCTTATCGTTCACTGGCCATAGAATATGAATTGACGGCTCAGTGTCTCGCACTAGCGATATGCGCGTATCTAAGATGACACGTGAAGTAACAGAGCCCGCAAAACAATCATTTACCACATTCCTCCGAGCGACAATATCGCTGATAAATTACGCTCGGTTTGTTTCACTCTGCATCTTTTTTCGATACTGCAACGGGCTAAGCGCATACTGCTGGCGGAAGTGATGGCGCAGGGTGCTGGCATTCGCGAAACCGCAAAGCTCGGCAATCTGCTCAACGCTCAGGCGGCTGTGGGTTAAATGCTGGGTCGCGCGCAGCAGTCGCTCATCAAGCAGCCAGCGGGCAGGGGTTTTACCGGTAGCGTCTTCAAAACGGCGTAAAAAGGTCCGTGAGCCCATACCGGCTCTTTCCGCCAGCGATGCCACGGTATGGTTGGCGGCGAGATTCTGGTGCAGAAAATCGAATAATAGTCCGAGTCGCTGGCTTTCTCGCGCTTTGGCTACCGGCCGAACAATCTGCTGCGCCTGTCCGCCGTCGCGATGGGGGGACACCACTAAACGCCGCGCGACAATATTCGCCGCATCAATACCGAAGTCCTCGCGCACCAGATGCAGACATAAATCGATTCCTGCGGCGCTGCCTGCGGAGGTCATCACGCCCTCAGTGCCGACGTACAGCACGTCATCAATGACTTCAATCAGCGGAAAACGCGCCCGCAGCTGATCGGTGTAGCGCCAGTGGGTGGTCGCCTGGCGGCCGTTAAGCAACCCGGCAGCGGCCAGAACGAATACCCCGGAGCAGATCGAAATTATCCGGCAGCCCCGCGCATAGGCGGCAACCAATGCCTGGCACAGGTCAGGCGGCACAGGGGAATCGATACTGCGCCAGCCGGGCACTACGATCGTGTCCGCTTCGCTTAACAACGACATGCCGCCGTCGGTCATCAGACGTACCCCGCCGGTTGCCCGCAGCTCGCCTTCATCCACCGCGGCCACGGCGAAACGATACCAGCGCTCGCCCATCTCCGGACGCGGCAGGCCGAAGATCTCTACCGCGACGCCAAATTCAAAGGTACACAGGCCATCGTAGGCGAGGGCAACCACCCGGTGGCGTGACAACGTCACTGATGGGATTGTCATGATTTCAGCGTTTTCAGTCATGGTTATCGGCAGATGTCGTGCAGGCGGTTAATTAAAGTAGTGGTACCACAGACAAGGAGAAGATGCCATGAGTGTTGTAACCGCGATTACCCCCGCCAGCTCTACCGATGCCGCCGCCTGGTTTCGTCATAAGCTAAGCCTCGAAACTGACTGCGCCGATGTCTACAGCGCGATGCGCGAAGAAGACGTGGATTTTGTTCTGCTACATGTCGTCGGCAGTGAGGAAACCTTTGCCCGTCGTCATCTGCCGGGGGCCCTGCATTTACCGCACCGACAAATTGATGCAACCCGAATGGCGCAGTGGCCTGAGGATACGCTGTTTGTGGTTTACTGCGCCGGGCCGCATTGCAACGGAGCAGATGTTGCCGCCATGAAGCTGGCGCTGCTGGGACGTCCGGTAAAAATGATGCTCGGCGGCCTGACAGGCTGGGAAGATGAAGGGCTACCTTTCGCAAAATGAATTTATTTCATGTGCCATGAATTATTCTCGTTTGCCGATGAATCGTCTGCATGACAGTATCTGGACATATAGACATCCAGAAGTCTAAATATTCAAATAATGAACTATCACGGCGGGCAATTAACCTTGCCCGCCGCTAAGGAGACACCATGCAACGTCATCAGGCCCCGTTCCGCGCAGATATCGTCGGCAGTTTTTTACGTCCGGACGCCATCAAACAGGCTCGCCAACAGCTGGCTGCAGGCGCTATTGACGCGCAGCAGCTACGGCAGATAGAAAATGAAGCTATTCGTCATCTGGTGCAGCAGCAGTGCGAGTGTGGGCTGCACGTGGTGACCGACGGTGAGTTCCGCCGCGCGTGGTGGCACTTTGATTTCTTTGACGGTTTGCAGGGCGTCGAACGCTACGATTCCGAAAAGGGTATCCAGTTCAACGGGGTACAAACCAAAGCGCACGGGGTACGCGTCACCGGTAAACTGGCCTTTGGCGATCACCCGATGCTGGAGGATTTTCGCTATCTGAAGAGCATCAGCGGCAGCGCGCAGCCGAAAATGACCATCCCCAGCCCAAGCGTTTTACACTTCCGCGGCGGGCGCAAAGATATTGACGCGACGGTTTATCCGGACCTCGCTGACTATTTCGACGATCTGGCGACCACCTGGCGCGATGCCATCCGCGCCTTCTACGATGCGGGCTGCCGCTATTTACAGCTTGATGACACCGTCTGGGCCTATCTGTGCTCCGATGAACAGCGCCAGCAGATACGCGATCGCGGCGAAGATCCCGATGAGCTGGCGCGCATCTATGCCCGCGTGCTGAATCAGGCCCTCGAGGGAAAACCGCAGGATCTGACCGTTGGTCTGCACGTATGCCGCGGTAACTTCCGTTCAACCTGGATATCCGAGGGCGGGTACGAGCCGGTTGCCGAAGTGCTGTTCGGTGGAGTGAACATCGATGCCTTCTTCCTGGAGTACGATAACGACCGTTCCGGCGACTTCGCGCCGCTGCGCTTTATCCGCCCTGGCCATCAGCAGGTGGTGCTGGGCCTGATCACCACTAAAAATGGCGAGCTGGAAAACCCGGAAGGCGTGAAGGCGCGTTTGCGGGAGGCGGCGCAGTACGTCCCGCTGGAGCAAATTTGCCTTAGCCCGCAATGCGGTTTTGCCTCTACCGAAGAGGGGAACTCGCTGACGGAAGCCCAGCAGTGGGACAAGGTCCGTCTGGTCACCGGTATCGCCGCTCAGGTCTGGTAACGCTTTTATAGCGCAGCGTTGCACTATTTTAAGGCAACGCTGCCCGTCGCTTCGCTTTTCCCGTCTGGTTCATCACGCTTTCACGCCCCTGCAAAAGCTGGCATTGTTTTTGCCTTATCACTTCCGGTTAGTCGTTAATTCATTTTTGTTTTTGCGCTATTCAGGAGTGACACACATGCAGCGTCGAACACTATTAAAAGCTTTTGCTCTCTCCGCCTCTGTTATCAGCATGGGCTTCTCCTTGCAGGTATACGCCGCCGACACCATCAAAGTCGGGATTATGCATTCGCTCTCAGGGACGATGGCGATTTCCGAAACCCCGCTTAAAGAGGTCGCCCTGATGGCGATCGACGACATTAACGCCAAAGGGGGCGTGCTGGGTAAAAAGCTGGAGCCGGTGGTCGTTGACCCGGCCTCAAACTGGCCGCTGTTTGCGGAAAAGGCGCGTCAGCTGCTTACGCAGGATAAGGTCGCGGCGGTGTTCGGCTGCTGGACCTCGGTGTCGCGCAAATCGGTTCTGCCGGTATTTGAAGAGCTGAACGGCCTGCTTTTCTACCCGGTACAGTATGAAGGCGAGGAGATGTCGCCGAACGTCTTCTACACCGGCGCAGCGCCAAATCAGCAGGCTATCCCGGCGGTGGAATATCTGCTGAGCGAAGACGGCGGCGGGGCGAAGCGCTTCTTCCTGCTGGGTACCGACTACGTTTATCCGCGCACCACCAACAAAATTCTCCGCGCGTTCCTGCACGCCAAAGGCATTCAGGATAAAGACATCGAAGAGGTCTATACCCCGTTCGGCTATAGCGATTACCAGACCATCGTCGCCAACATTAAGAAGTTTTCCGCCGGCGGTAAAACGGCGGTGGTTTCCACGATCAACGGTGATTCCAACGTTCCGTTCTATAAAGAGCTGGCTAACCAGGGGCTAAAAGCGACCGATGTTCCGGTAGTGGCCTTCTCGGTGGGTGAAGAGGAGCTGCGCGGGATTGATACCAAACCGCTGGTGGGCAATCTCGCGGCGTGGAACTACTTCGAATCCGTGGATAACCCTACCAACAAACAGTTTGTCGCCGATTATCGCGCCTGGGCCAAAGCGCATAAGCTGCCGAACGCGGATAGTGTGGTCACCAACGATCCGATGGAAGCAACCTGGGTCGGTCTGCATATGTGGGCCCAGGCGGTAACCAAAGCGGGGACCACCGATGTCGATAAAGTTCGGGAAGCCATGGCCGGTCAGACCTTTAAAGCGCCGTCGGGCTTCACCCTGACGATGGATGCGACCAACCATCACCTGCATAAACCGGTCATGATCGGCGAAATCGAAAGCAACGGCCAGTTTAACGTGGTCTGGCAGACTGAAGCGCCCGTTCGCGCCCAGCCGTGGAGCCCGTGGATTGCCGGGAACGATAAAAAACCGGATCACCCGGTAAAAAGCGCCAGTAACTAAACGTTGAACCCCGGCGCTAAGCCGGGGTGACGGATTCTGTCGTTCGGGCACGGCCCGATTTCCCGGGTAAGGAGGACCACCATGAACCCATTGCGCCTTATGAGTTATTTTGCGCTGCTGCTGGTATTGATGCCGTGGCGGGCGCAGGCAGCCGACGCCGACGATTTCGTGGCAGCCACCCGCAGCCAACAGGCGCTGCTGCTTGAGCAGTGGGCCGTCGCGCCTGCAGCGCCGCGTTTACCGCTGCTAAGGGCGCTGAAAAGCGAGACATTACAATCGGACAGTCGCGGTCATGCGTTCAGCAAGCAGGGTGATAAGCTACTGGCGCTGGGTGCGGTTGCGGCTCCCGAAGGAACAATAAAACCGGTACGCCTGACCAATCGTCTGCGTAACCTCGCGGCAGGGGCGCTGGCCACGCATCAGCTGGTCAGTGACAACGTCACGGAAAGGGCCTCTGCGGCAAAAACCCTCCAGCGCGAAGCGACGCCAGAAATGGCGGGCCTGTTACAGCAGCGCCTGACGGCGGAAACCGACGGCGCGGTCAAATCGCTGCTGGAAATTGCGCTTGCTCGTCTGCAGCTAACCAGTCCGCAGCCTGCGCAAAGGCTGGCGGCCATTGAACGGCTCGGTCACTCAGGCGACCCGGAAACCCAGGCGCTGCTGACGCCTTATACCGACGCCCGGCATGAGCCAGACCCGGCGATCCGCGCGGCGGCGCAGGAGAGCCTGAGCAAAATCCAGCACCGCCTGCTGCTGGGCGATCTGCTCGGACAGGCGTTTATGGGCCTCTCCCTCGGCTCTGTCCTGCTGCTCGCCGCGCTCGGCCTGGCGATCACCTACGGACTGCTGGGGGTCATCAACATGGCCCACGGCGAAATGCTGATGATTGGCGCCTACAGCTGCTGGCTGGTTCAGCAGGCGCTGGCGCAGCTGGCCCCGCAGTGGCTGGCCTTCTATCCGCTGATTGCGCTGCCGGTGGCGTTTCTGATTGCCGGCGGGATCGGCATGGCGCTGGAGCGCACCGTGATCCGTCATCTCTACGGTCGCCCGCTGGAGACGCTGCTGGCCACCTGGGGGATCAGCCTGATGCTGATCCAGCTGGTGCGGATGCTGTTTGGTGCGCAGAACGTCGAGGTCGCCAATCCGGCGTGGCTTTCCGGCGGCGTGCAGGTTCTGCCGAATCTTATCCTGCCGTGGAACCGTCTGGCGGTACTGGCCTTTGTGCTGCTGGTGCTGCTCTTCACCTGGTTGACGCTGAACAAAACCCGCCTCGGGATGAACGTGCGGGCGGTGACGCAGAACCGCGCGATGGCGGCCTGCTGCGGCGTCCCTACCGGCCGGGTCGATATGCTGGCATTTGGTCTCGGCTCCGGTATTGCCGGACTGGGCGGCGTTGCGCTATCGCAGCTCGGCAACGTCGGGCCAGAGCTGGGCCAGGGCTACATTATCGACTCCTTCCTCGTGGTGGTGCTCGGCGGCGTCGGTCAACTGGCCGGCAGCGTGGCGGCGGCGCTTGGTCTTGGCATCTTTAACAAAATCCTTGAGCCGCAAATGGGGGCCGTGCTGGGCAAAATCCTGATACTGGTACTGATTATCCTGTTTATCCAGAAACGTCCTCAGGGACTGTTCGCCCTCAAAGGGAGGGTTATTGACTGATGAGCCAACCTGTTACCTTAACGCTGGCGCGCAAAGCGCCGCGCCCGCTGCGGTGGATCGGCATTCTGCTGCTGTTGGGCCTGCTGAGTATGCCGTTTCTGGCGCTGCTGCCTGCTACGCATCCGCTGGCGGTTTCCGCCTGGCTGCTGACGCTGACCGGTAAGATCCTCTGCTACGCTATTGTCGCTGTCGCGCTGGATTTAGTCTGGGGCTATGCCGGGATGCTCTCGCTTGGCCATGGGATCTTTTTTGCCCTCGGCGGCTACGCCATGGGCATGTATCTTATGCGCCAGGCGGCGGGCGACGGACTACCGGCCTTTATGTCGTTTTTATCGTGGAGCGAGCTGCCGTGGTTCTGGTGGGGCACCCAGCATTTTGCCTGGGCGATGCTGCTGGTGGTGCTGGTGCCCGGTCTGCTGGCGCTGGTGTTTGGCTGGTTTGCCTTTCGCTCGAAAATCAAAGGCGTCTATTTTTCGATCATGACCCAGGCGTTGACCTACGCCGGAATGCTGCTTTTTTTCCGCAACGAAACCGGCTTTGGCGGTAATAACGGCTTTACCGGCTTTACCACGCTGCTCGGTTTCCCCGTCACCGCCATTGGTACCCGGGCGGCGCTGTTTATGGCGACGGTGCTGCTGCTGTTGCTCACTCTGTGGATTGGCTATTTGCTGGCGCAAAGCAAATTTGGCCGCGTGCTGACGGCGGTGCGCGATGCTGAAAACCGCCTGATGTTCTGCGGCTACGACCCGCGCGGATTTAAGCTGCTGGTCTGGACGCTTTCTGCCGTGCTGTGCGGCCTGGCAGGGGCGCTGTACGTGCCGCAGGTCGGGATCATCAACCCCAGCGAAATGTCGCCAACCAACTCTATCGAAGCGGCCATCTGGGTGGCGCTGGGCGGTCGTGGAACCCTAATCGGCCCGGTGCTTGGCGCAGGGCTGGTCAACGGCGCGAAGAGCTACTTTACCATGGCGATGCCGGAGTACTGGCAGCTGTTTCTGGGGCTGATTTTTATTATCGTGACGTTGTTTTTACCGCGTGGCGTTATCGGCCTGCTGCGTAAAGGAGATCGCTGATGCAACCGGATGAAGAGCTCTTTACCCGCCAGCTGCCGACGGACCGTTTTCGTGAGCAGACCGATCCGGTGCTGCAGCTGGAAAAGATTAACGTCAGCTTTGACGGTTTTCAGGCGCTGACCGACCTGTCGCTGCAGATTGGCGTCGGCGAACTGCGCTGCGTGATTGGGCCGAACGGCGCCGGTAAAACCACCCTGATGGACGTCATCACCGGCAAAACCCGGCCGCAGAGCGGCAGGGCGCTTTACGATCAGTCGGTGGACTTAACGACCCTCGATCCCATCGCCATCGCCCGGCAGGGGATCGGACGCAAGTTCCAGAAACCGACGGTCTTTGAGGCGCTGACGGTGGCAGAGAATCTCGAACTGGCAATGAAAGGTGATAAATCGGTGTGGGCCAGCCTGCGGGCGCGCCTGAACAGCGAGCAGGCCGACCGAATCAGCGAAACCCTGCGCCTGCTGCGCCTGGAGGGCGAACGCCATCGGCCGGCGGGGCTGCTGTCGCACGGGCAAAAGCAGTTTCTTGAGATCGGCATGCTGCTGGTGCAGGAGCCGCATCTGCTGCTGCTGGACGAGCCCGCAGCCGGGATGACCGATGCAGAAACGGAGTATACGGCCGAGCTGTTCCGCACCCTTGCCGGTCAGCATTCGCTGATGGTGGTTGAGCATGATATGGGCTTTGTCGAGACCATCGCCGACCGGGTGACGGTGCTGCATCAGGGACAGGTGCTGGCGGAAGGATCGCTGCGCGAGGTGCAGGCCAACGAACAGGTAATTGAAGTTTATCTCGGACGCTAAGGAGCGCGGATGCTACAGGTTAATCAACTACATCAATATTATGGCGGCAGCCATATTCTGCGCGGCGTCGATTTTGCCGCGCGTCAGGGGGAGGTCACCTGCCTGCTCGGACGCAACGGGGTGGGGAAAACCACTTTGCTGAAGTGCCTGATGGGGCTGATCCCGGCGCGCAGCGGCGAGGTGCTGTGGCAGGAGAAGAATATCACCCACCGTAAACCGCACCAGCGGGTGCAGTCGGGGATCGCCTACGTGCCCCAAGGGCGGGAGATTTTTCCACGCCTGACGGTTGAGGAGAATCTGCTGATGGGGCTGTCCCGCTTTCCCGCCCGCGACGCGCGCGCGGTGCCGGAAGAGATTTATCAGCTGTTTCCGGTGCTGAAAAGCATGAAGCAGCGGCGCGGGGGCGATCTTTCCGGCGGGCAACAGCAGCAGCTGGCCATTGGCCGCGCGCTGGCCAGCCGCCCGCAGCTGCTGATTCTTGACGAACCGACGGAAGGTATTCAGCCGTCGGTCATCAAGGAGATTGGCGAAGTTATCCGCCAGCTGGCGAATCGCGGTGATATGGCGATCCTGCTGGTCGAGCAGTTCTACGATTTCGCCGCCGGGCTGGCGGACCGCTACCTGGTGATGTCGCGCGGGGCGATTATCCAACAGGGCAGCGGCAGCGATATGGAAGCCGAAGGCGTCCGCGGGATGGTTACCATATAGGCCTTTCCCGGATGGAAATCTCTCCCCGGCTCGCGCTGCGCTTAGCCGGGCTACAGGTATACAGCCGTCTGCTGGCCCGTAGCCCGGGCAAGGCGCTTTGCGCCGCCCCCGGGAGAAGCGCGCACCATCGCTCAGTAGGTTACTTTCGCAGCAGCCGCTGCAGCCGCGCCTGACGCCAGTTTTTGATCCATTCGCCAAACACAAACAGGCGTAATCCTTTTACCGCCAGCAGCGCCCCCCAGATGATCGCCACCCATGCGGACCAGTAGCTGTCCGCGCCGGTCAGCCAGTTCAGCACCGCCAGCAGGATGCAAACCACGACCGCCACGGTCAGTGAACGGTAAAAACGGCTTTCGCGTTCGACACGCGCTTTGGCTTCCTCAATGCGTAAATCCAGCGATTCGTCATGGCCTTCCGGCGAATCGCCGCTAATCTCGGCGACGTTAACTTCAAAGACTGCCGCAAGCGCGCTAAGGGTCTCCAGACCGGGGCGGTCACCGTTCTCAATGCGCTGAATGGTCCGCACGCTCACGCCCGCCAGCTCGGCGAGCTGCTCCTGGGACCAGGCGCGCTGTAAACGTAATTGTTTAACCTGATTGCTACTGTTCATCGTGACTCTCTCCGGGTGAAAAACCTGAGATGGAGTATTATTGAGCAGGCTGTCGGCAACCACGATCGAAACCCGACAGGGGGGCGACAGCAACCTGACAGCCGCACGGCGCCTGGGCTCAGGCGCGGGCGACCGCACTACCGTTCCACGGGCGTACGTTCATCCCACGGAAAATCATCAGCCAGGCGGCAATAATAGCGAACATCAATATTGCAAACAGCGACCAGTGCGGCAGATGGGTCAGAATTGTCCCGGTCAGCATCGGGTTAAAAGCCGCTCCCAGCCAGCCCAGCGACTGGGCGGAAAAGTAGCTGGCCTTCATGCCCGGCGGAGCAATGTTATCGATCAGCATATATTCACCCGGCGCGTAGATCACTTCACCGAGCGTAAAGACGGCGGCAGAGAGGCCCCACAGCAGCAGGCTATTATCGGAAATAACAAAACCGCCCAGTCCGAGTACAAAACAGACCGTACCAAAGGTCATCAGCGGGCGAATATTACGCGCGGTGAGGCGACGGCCGACCGCGTACTGCAGCGCCACCACGACGGCGGCGTTGACCGGCAGTACCACGGCAACCACTTTTTCAGCAAAATCGCTGTCCGCTACCACCAGCACATACTGGGAAATACAGGAAGCGAAAGAGCCGCCGACGAATGACGCCAGCAGGCCGGAGAGCGTAAACCACAGTAGCGCACGATCGCGCAGCAGCACCGAAGGCGACCACTGGACCGCATTATCCTCAGCAATCGCGGCGCTGGTGCGCTGGACAAACAGCTGAATAAACACCAGCGGCAGCGCGGCGCAGCCCGCTGCCAGCCAGAACGGCAGGTTAATGCTGTACATCACCAGCAGAGTGCCGATCGGCGGTCCAACGGTCCAGCCAATATTAAGAAAGGTGTAGTTAAGAGAAAAAATCTGCGCCTTCTTTTCCGGCGACAGCACGTCGGCGAACCACGCTTTCAGGACGGTGGAGAATACCGAGTAGGCGCAGTTAATCAGCGCGAAGAAAAACACTACCAGCGCGACGCTATTGACCAGCGGAATAGCGATGAAACCGCCAATAAACGCCAGCACGGCGAGAGTCATATAGCGCTTTTTATCGAACTTATCGGCGAGAATGCCAAACCCCATGCTGAACAGTACCCCGACGATCAGCGCGCTCGACAGCGCATAGCCGATTTTATCCACTTCCAGCTGGTACTGCCGGGTGAGGTAGATCGTCATAAAAGGTAACGTTGCGCCGCGGCCAATCGTTAACAGCAACGACGAAGCCAGCAGCGCCGCCGTTGAGCGCCTGAGTGTCGGTATCATTTTTTCCTTGCCTGAAGTGATGTTATTTTTGTTGTCCCGATCACAAATAGCATGCTAACCGACGCTTGTATAGTTCCCATCGGTGATGAAAAGCACGCCAGCGACCTACCGAAAATAATGATCTAGGCGGCGGACGAATTATTCTGTAGTTTGATTTTGTTCACAAAAAATCCAATAACAACCGAGGCAGGGTATGACGCGAAAAGACGGGCTGCTGGCATTACTGGTGGTGGTGGTATGGGGGCTGAATTTCGTGGTGATTAAGCTGGGGCTGCATAATATGCCGCCGCTGATGCTTGCCGGGCTGCGTTTTTTGCTGGTGGCTTTCCCGGCGCTGCTCTTCGTCGCGCGGCCAAAAATTCCGCTCACTCTGCTGCTGGGCTACGGTCTGACTATTAGCTTTGGCCAGTTTGCGTTTCTGTTCTGCGCGATTAGCCTCGGTATGCCTGCCGGGCTGGCCTCGCTGGTGCTGCAGGCGCAGGCCTTTTTTACCATTATTCTTGGCGCGTTTATCTTCGGCGAGCGTTTGCAGGCGAAACAGCTGGCAGGTATCGCACTGGCGATTTTCGGCGTCCTGGTGCTGGTCGAGGCCAGCCTCGGCGGACAGCATGTTCCGCTGGTGGGCTTTTTGCTGACCCTGGCGGCGGCGCTGAGCTGGGCCTGCGGCAACATCTTCAATAAAAAAATCATGTCCCATGCGAGCCGGCCGCCGATTATGTCTTTAGTCGTGTGGAGCGCGCTGATCCCGGTGCTGCCTTTTATGCTGGCCTCCTGGCTTCTCGATGGTCCGCAGATCATGGCGGCAAGCCTGTTGCATATCGATGGGGTAACGATTCTGTCGCTACTGTATCTGGCGTTTGTTGCGACGATTGTCGGCTATGGGATCTGGGGTTCGCTGCTCGGTCGCTATGAGACCTGGCGCGTAGCGCCGCTGTCGCTGCTGGTGCCGGTGGTGGGAATGGCCAGCGCCGCCTTGCTGCTCGGCGAAACGCTGAATAGCCTGCAACTGCTGGGGGCCGTGCTCATTATGGCCGGGCTGTATATCAACGTTTTCGGCCTGCGGATCGTGCGTCCTGGAATGGCGAGAGGATAAAAAAAAGCCCCGGTGACGGGGCTAAAGGGATTTTACAGGCCTTGCTGGTTGTAATAGGGTACGCCCAGTTCATCTGATTTATCACTGCCCGAAGCCATGTGATTGAAATCAAAAGGCGAATCATTATGCTCGGAAGGAATAATCATCGCATCCCGGTTGTTGTGGCGAACCGGAGTGGTGGTCTGCTCCGCATAACTCTGGCTGGAGACCAGCGCCAATAGCACGATGGCAGCGGAAGCGAATAGTTTCATGATTTCCTCAATACGTCTTTTTTGCAGGCGGTTAACAACAGTTGTTCAACGGGAGCAGGTAGCGCGACTCGCCCGGCACGTTAGTAATACGATACTGGTGCGGCGGAACATCGAAATAGTTTTTGAAAGTCCGCGTCAGCGTTTGCTGCGACTCAAAGCCATAGCGCTCGGCCAGGTATAAGATAGGCTCGTTGCTCTGCTTCAGCTTCTGCGCAATCTCGGTCAGCTTACGGCTGCGGATATATTGTCCCAGCGAGTGACCGGTCTCTTTCTTGAACATTCTTTGCAGGTGCCACTTGGAGTAACCTGAGCGCTCTGAAACCTTCTCCAGCGACAGGGGCGATTCCAGGTTATCCTCGATCCACGACAAAATACTATGGATAGTGATGGCGTCGTTATTGCGTCTGGACATCATCTTACCTCTTCTTATTACGACAGAACTTTTTTGAGCAGGCACTCAAGAGTGGCCACTTCATCCGTCGACAGATTTTTTGTTAGTTCCTGGTGCAATTTCTGACCCACAACCTGATGACACTGCTCACAAAGGGCTGCGCCGTCTGGCGTTAGCTGCACCAGTACGCCACGCTTGTCAGTCGGGTTGGGTAACCGTTCAATCCAGCCTTTACAGACCAGGCGGTCAAGCATGCGCGTCATGGCGCCCGGATCGACGGAAAGGACGGTTTTCAGCTCAACGGGGGTAATACACACTTCGCAACGAATGGAACAGAGCACCCGAAACTGGGTGGACGTAATATCCATCGGTGAGAGGTAGTCGTTGAGCAGGCGATCTTTTTTCTGGTTAACCATCTGGATCAAGCGTCCGAGGGGGATCATTTCGTTAAACAGGTCGCTTGTACTTTTCACGATGGTTGCCCAGGCAATGACTTAGTTGCGGGAGATATTATTGCCTAGGCAAATATAAGTCAACCTGATGAATAAGCCGATGCCACGATTTGCTAAAACGGATAGTTGTGATGCAGGTCACTCTATTTGGCGCGGTTGTCTTATGATTTATTGCATGATGGATACATTCTGCCGGGAACTCGCGCTACTCTGACAACCGACGCTATACTCGGCGCGCGTCATTTTTTGATAATCCAATATTTACAGGACTTTAACTCACTATGATGGATCTTTTTAAAGCGATAGGCCTGGGACTGGTTGTGATCCTACCGCTGGCAAACCCGCTGACTACCGTGGCGCTGTTCCTTGGCCTGGCCGGAAACATGAATAACGCCGAGCGTAACCGGCAGTCGCTGATGGCCTCGGTCTACGTGTTCGCTATCCTGATGGTCGCGTGGTACGCCGGGCAGGTGGTGATGAACACCTTTGGCATATCGATTCCCGGACTGCGTATCGCCGGGGGGCTGATTGTCGCCTTTATCGGCTTCCGGATGCTGTTTCCGCAGCAAAAGGCCCATGATTCGATGGAAGCTAAGCTCAAATCGGAAGAGCTCGAAGATGAACCGACGGCCAATATTGCCTTCGTTCCCCTGGCGATGCCGAGCACCGCAGGGCCGGGGACGATCGCGATGATTATCAGCTCGGCGTCGACGGTGAAGCACGGCGCAAACTTCCCGGAGTGGGTTGTGCTGGCGGCGCCGCCGATTACTTTTGCGCTAGTCGGCATTATTCTGTGGGGCTGCCTGCGCAGCTCCGGAGCGATTATGCGTCTGGTCGGGAAGGGCGGTATCGAGGCGATTTCCCGCCTGATGGGCTTCCTGCTGGTCTGTATGGGCGTGCAATTCATCATCAACGGCGTGTTGGAGATTATTTCGACCTATCACGCCTGACGACTTTGCATCGACAGGAAAAATAAAAAAGCCTGCCGTTTTGCAACCGGCAGGCTTTTTTTAGTCGAACGATCAGGAGTGATGCGGCTGATGGTCGTCCAGCGAGATCGGCCAGCGGCGGAAAATCATCACCGCCCACATTAACGCGACGACGGCCGGGATCGCGCCGACATAGCCAATCGACGCCATCGACAGATGGGTACTGACCTGACTGCCCACCAGCGCGCCAGCGCCGATGCCGATATTAAAGATCCCCGAAAACAGCGACATCGCCACGTCGGTTGCATCCGGCGCCAGCGCCAGCACTTTAACCTGCATACCAAGCCCGATAATCATGATCGCCACGCCCCAGAAGACGCTCAGCAGCATCAGGTGGTTAGCGTTGTGCGAGGCGGGCAGCAGCAGTAGCAGACACGCCAGCAGCAGGCCAATCGCCGCATTGATTAATCCGGAAGCATGCAGGTTGCCGAGCTTACCAAACAGAATGCTGCCGACGATACCCGCGCCGCCCAGCGTCAGCAGCAGCACGGTCGCGAAGTTGCCGCTCAGGCCGGCGACCGTCTGAACGAACGGTTCAATATAGCTATAGGCGGTATAGTGCGCGGTCACCACAATCACCGTCAGTAAATAAATACTCAGCAGCGCAGGGCGGCGGAACAGCACCGGTAGGCTTTTCAGCGAACCTGAATGCTCGCTCGGCAGCCTGGGCAGCAGCTTGATCAGGCATACCATGGTGATCAGCGCTCCCAGGCCAATAACCAGGAAGGTGGTGCGCCAGCCAAAGTACTGCCCGACGATACGGCCGATCGGGATACCGAAAACCATCGCCAACGCGGTACCGGTAGCAATCAGGCTCAGCGCCTGCGCCCGTTTACCGGCTGGCGCCATACGAATCGCCAGCGCTGAAGTAATCGACCAGAATACCGCGTGGGCAAAAGCGATACCGATACGGCTGATCACCAGCACGTTAAAGTTCCATGCCAGGAACGACAGCACGTGGCTGGCGATAAACAGAATAAACAGGCCAACCAGCAGACGACGGCGCTCCATCTTGCTGGTCAACAGCATAAAGGGCAGCGACATCAGCGCGACGACCCAGGCGTAGATCGTCAGCATAATCCCCACCTGCGCCGTTTCCATGCCGAAGCTGTCAGCAATGTCCGACAGCAGGCCAACGGGCGCAAATTCGGTGGTATTAAAAATAAATGCCGCAATCGCAAGCGTGACTACGCGCAGCCACGCGACCTTGCGTGAAACCGTATTTGTCATCATAAGTTCAGGGCTGGTTACAAAGAGGAAAGAAGTGGCACGATCTTAAAACGATCGCTGCCTAAAACACAACCATTTTGTGATCTGAGTCTCATTTTTGTTTGAAGGAAATACCTGAACCTAACGGATTAATTTTCTTATAAAAGGTGTGCAATTATCCCGTTTATGTCATGTTATCGATAAGTAAAGAAGATGAAGGGACCGAACGATGCAGGAAATTAATTTTTATCTGGTCGATGCGTTCAGCGACCATAGCTTTGGCGGCAACGCAGCGGCGGTTTGCCCGCTCACCGAATGGCTGCCGGACGAAACGTTGCTGAAAATGGCGCAACAGCATAATCAGTCGGAGACGGCGTTTTTCGTCCGCACCGATGAAGGATACGAGCTGCGCTGGTTTACCACGCTGGATGAGATCAACCTTTGCGGCCATGCGACGCTGGCGGCATCGCACGTGATTTTTGAATATTTCGATCACCCGTCATCAACGATTGTCTTTAGCACCCGTTTTGTTGGCGAGCTTCGCGTCACGCGCAGCGGCGACTGGCTGACCCTGGATTTCCCGGCCTGGGCGACGACCGCCGTTGAGCAGCCGCCTGCGGAACTGCTGGCCGGGCTCGGACTGCGCGAAGCGCAGGAGATACGCGTGGCGCGCGATTATCTGGTGATTCTGGCCAACCGCCAGCAGGTGGAAGCCGTGCGCCCGGATATGCAGAGACTCCAGCGCCTCGGTAAAATGATCTGTATCAGCGCGGCGGATGAAGAGTATGACTTTGTCAGTCGTTTCTTCTGCCCGGGCGAGGCGGTGGCGGAAGATCCGGTGACCGGTTCGACCCACAGCATGCTGATTCCCTACTGGGGCGAAAAGCTCGGCAAAACGGAGATGCAGGCGCGGCAGGTTTCGGCCCGCGGCGGCGATCTGCGCTGCCAGTGGCGGGGCGAGCGGGTTCTGATCGGCGGTCAGGCGACGACCTATTTAATCGGCACGATTACGCTGCGTTAAGGAGGCCGGGTGAAGGAAATCCCTTTTTATCTGGTGGCGGCTTTCAGCGACCAGCCTTTTGCCGGCAATCCGGCGGCGGTATGCCTGCTTAAAGAGTGGCTGCCGGATGCGCTGCTGCTCAACATGGCGCAGCAGCACAACCAGTCGGAAACCGCGTTCGTGGTGCCAGAAAGCGATGGTTTTGCGCTTCGCTGGTTTACCACCCGCAACGAGGTCAATCTCTGCGGCCACGCTACGCTTGCCAGCGCGCACGTGATATTTCATCACCTGGATTATCCTGACGCGGTCATTCACTTCGCGACCGCTTCCGGTCGCCTGACCGTGAGCCGTGAAGGCGAGTGGCTGACGCTGGATTTCCCGGCGGGAGAAACGCAGGAGGGTGAGCCGCCCGCCGCGATGCTCTCCGCGCTGGGTATTGATAGCTATCTGCACGCGCGTAAGGGACGCGCATGGCTTATCGAGCTGGCCTCTCGCGACCTGCTAGAAGCCCTGCGGCCGAATATTACCGCGATGATCCCGGGTGAGCATAAAGTTACCGTTACCGCCGCAGGCAGCGGCGAATATGACTTCGTCAGCCGCTTTTTCTCCCCGGGAGAAGCGGTGTGGGAAGATCCGGTAACCGGTTCTGCGCATACCATGTTGATCCCCTACTGGCGTGCGAAGCTGGGCAAAACCCGGATGCTGGCGCGGCAGGTTTCCGCGCGCGGCGGTGATATTCGCTGCGAGCTAAAGGGCGAGCGGGTATTAATGAGCGGCCAGGCGGTAACCTATTTAAATGGCGTAATCACGCTACGTGAAATAACGTCAGGCGAGTACGAAAAATAAAAAGGGATCGGCAATAAACCTGCCGATCCCTTATCCATCCCCGCGTGTTGGGCAAACGTCTCCTGCGTACTCCACGAAAAACCAGAGCCACTATCGGGTCAGACCAGAACAGATTGAAGAGAAAACTACATCGGGAATATCACAATCGCGCCGACGCACAGTGCCAGAATCCGTATTAAGTACATCGGCACCGAGAATATCCAGAATTCCGGTAATTTATATTTCCCCATTCCCAGAATCATTGCCGGCATACCGTCAATCGGCATATAGCCACCGTTCCAGCCAGAAATGACCACCGCAATCGCGGCTGCGGTAGGGTTGAGGCCGAGGCTGGTACAGGCGGCGATCGCGATCGGCGCGAAGATATACACCGAGCCCATGTTCGACCCGGTAAAGGTTGAGCAGGTGCTGGTCAGTAGCGCAAAGATAAAAATAAACACGAAGGGCGATACGTTTGCGCCGAGCACGCCCGCCACCGCATCGCCGACCATTGCCGTGAAGCCCGTGCCTGCCAGCGCATCGGCAACGCCGATCACCCCAGCCATCATCAGGATAACCGGCGCGCCCATATGATCGCGAACCTCTTTGAAGTCGACAACGTTAATCATCATCACGAAGGCGGCGGCGAGACCCGGTACGACATAGGCGATATTGCCTAACTGATTCATCAGCATCATACCCACGACGCTGAACGCAAAGGCGCCAACGGTGCAATACTCTTTCCACGCGGGCAGCACCACGGCTTCCTCTTCGCGTACCGCCATCGCTTCCTCGGAGGCATCGGCGATCGGGTGATCGGGTAAAAAGCGATACGCAACCAGGCACCAGGCCAAAAAGGCCAGCGACATCACCAGATTGACCAGAGCAAATTTCACCATTGAAATCTCCTCGTTGAAACCGGCGGTTTGCAGTACCGTGGCGGTGACGCCAAACAGCAGCGCGACGTTAACCGGGAACAGAGGATGATTGGTGGCGAATCCCAGCGGCATCATCAGCTTTGAGGTCGGCAGCTTCTTGCTGTAGGGGATGGTCGAAACCAGTGACAGAATCAGCACGTAGTAGCCGGTTGAACCGGTACCCGCCAGGCTGGCGCCAATCATGACAATCACCAGTAGCAGCGCGTAGCTTTTATAGCTGCCTTTATTTACCAGATTAACCATCGCCGATTTTACGTTACCGATCAGCCGCGTTTTCTGCAGCGCCGCCATCACCACCATAAAGCCGGCGATCATAATGACGCTTGAGTTAACAAACCCGGCAAAGGCCTGCTGAACGTTGGAGAGCCCTGTCACAACCAATAGCAGACAGGCGAGCAGCGGCGGTGCGCCAAACGCCATTTTGTCTGACATAATAAGAACTATCATTAGCACCAGAATGCCCAGCGCCAGAATCATTTCCATTGTCATTGTTATTTCTCCTTCTTATTTACCCTTCCAGCATGTCGCTCGGCACTTTAAATACGGCTTTGCGTACCGTTGACGGCACGTCTACCGCGCACAGCGCCTGATGGGGTTCGCCGGGCAGAAATATCGCAAAATCACCGGGATACAGGGTGATGGATACCGGCAACGGGCTATCGCGGGCGATAAACAGATCCGGTTTGCGCTCTTCATCGCTATCCTGCGCGACGCAGAGCATTCCGGCGTTAATCACCTCGCAGCCCGCCAGCATCACCTGAATATCGGCCCACTGATGGTGATATTCGGTGTGCCGCTGGGCGGTCGGCTGGGTATGCGCTTCGCCGATATTGCAATACCAGCGACAGTTTTCCGGCTGCCAGCGGCCGTCCGGCCTGCCGCTCAGCGCCGCTAGCGTGGCTTGCGGAAGGGAGAGGATCTGCCGCAGCGCCGGGGGAAGCCCTGCCAGCGGCAGGGCGTTAAGGTTGCCGACGATCATCGTGCGGACTCCTTCACCCACTCGGGCGAAACGTGCACGTATTTAATCGCCTGGCGGAACCAGGTGTAGGCAATGTGCAGCGTGCCGTCCGCCCCTTGTTTGATACTCGGGTAGGAGAACTCGCGATTGCGCTTATCCAGCGAGTTATTGGTCATGCAGTAGCCGTCGCCTTCATCGAGGTTGCGCTGCCATGGCCAGGTTTTACCGCCGTCGGCGGAGATGGCTACGGTCATCGGCGCGCGCGGCGCTCCCCAGAAGGCCGAACGCCCGCTGGTCACTTCCGGCTCTTTACGGCTGTTATCGCCATCGTCGATTTCGTCGTAAAGCGATGCCCGGCGTTCCCGCGCGCCGGCGGCGCTCATGTGGTTAAAGACCAGCGCCAGTTCGCCGCTGGCGAGGGTAGTCACCTGAATAGATGAGTTGTTATTGGGCAGTTCAGTCGGTTCCGGCACTGACCAGCTTTCGCCGTTATCGACGGACTGACTGTAGTAGATATTGTCGGCCCAACGGCTGCGGAACAGCGCAACCAGCGTGCCGCCCGGCAGCGCGGTGATGTTCATATGTACGCAGCCCAGGCTTTGCGGGACTTCGACGTCGCGCCAGGTTTTGCCGCAATCGGAGGAGATTTTGACGGCGCTGATATCGTCGTTGCCAACCCATTTTTCACCCGGTTGAGTGCGGCAGTAGAAGACCGGCAGCAGCCAGTTGCCGTTGTCGAGGACGGTGATCGGCTGGCGAATAAAGGTGCCGGGCTTATCGAGCAGGGTGGCAATCTCGCCCCAGGTTTGACCCAGATCCGTTGACTGGCGATAGCGCACGATGGCGGTATCCTGGTTGCCGGAGATCTGCGCGGTCCACAGCAGCCATAGCACGTTATCCGGCGCCAGAAACAGCACCGGGTTTTGCTCGGAACGGCTGGCGTCATCAGACAATTTGACCGCATCGCTCCACTGGCGGCTCCCGGGCAGCAGACGCGATCCCCAAACGGAGATGTCGGCAACGCCTTCCTGGGTACCGCCGAACCAGACGCACATCAGGGAGCCGTCCGGCAGCGGCAGCAGGTTTGCCGCATGGTTTTGCGGGCAGGATGACGGTAACATCGCGGTTTCGAGCCGCGCGTCCTGTTCATGCTGATTAATGATTCCGTCACGAATTGCGGTTACAGACATATTCATACTCCGTTATTTTCAGTAGGGTTTTATTTGTTTAGCTGTAATGAGTCGTAAGCTTCTGCGGGCTGCGAAGCCTTAATGATTTTTTTATTACGAATAATATTGAGCGTTTCCACCGCCAGCGAAAAGAAAATGGCAAAATAGAGATAACCTTTTGCAATGTGTATCTCCAGACTATCCGCGACCAATAATATCCCCACCAGCAACAAAAAGGTTAAAGCGAGCATTTTCATCGTTGGCGTGTTATTGACAAAATCGCCAATGGTCTTTGCCGCGAACATCATAATGCCAACAGCAATAATGACTGCCGTAATCATAATGAAAATATGTTGCGACAAACCGACTGCGGTAATAACTGAATCCAGGCTAAAGACAATATCCAGCAGCATAATCTGGACAACCGCGCCCGCCAGCGAAAGCTGACGCTGGCCTCCGCCGTGCGACTCTTCTTCCAGCTGCAGTTCACCGCGTATCTCCTGCAGTGACTTGTAAATAAGGAAACAACCACCGACAAATAAAATGATGGTGCGCACCGATACGACAAAATGCGCAATAGTAAACAGCGGCACCGTTATATGCGCCAGCCAGGCAATAGATACCAGCAATAGCACGCGCATAACCATTGCGCCGCTTAATCCCAACTTACGCGCAACATTTTGTTGATGCGGTGGCAGTTTGGCTACTACCAGCGAGAGAAAGATAATATTATCGACCCCGAGAATAATCTCCAGAAAGGTGAGCGTTACCAGCGTCAACCATATTTCAGGGTCAAGCATCCATATAAACATTGAAACATCCCTTACGTTACGTAAGACGTTATATACAAAATATTAAATATTCCCGGCACTGATTTTTTGTTTACACCAGTGCCGGAAATTTAATTAACTATTTCCGCTATCGTCAGGAAATATATTTGGCAATAATGTGATTAATTTCCGCGCACTGCGCCGAGGTGAAGCTCACCGCGTAGCGACTGTCGCCAACATCGTGGCCCATCAGCTGCAGCGCTTTTTTTACCGCCGCCGGCGAGAACGCAACTTTATAAAGATCGGTGCGCAGACCGGTGACGCTCTCCTGAGCCTGGCGGGAGCCCTCAACATTGCCCGCTTTAAAATTTGCCCAGATGGCGTTGATCTCTTTTGGCGCGACGTTCGCCAGCCCGGAAATACAGGCGGAGCAGCCATCAACAAAACCCTGGTGTATCAGCGAATCAGGGCCGTTCAGCACGTCAAAATCGGCGATATCCCGGACCGCATCGAGGAAACCCTTCAGGCTTTCGTAGCTGCCGGCGCTGTCTTTGACGCCGATAATGTTCGGATGCTGCGCCAGCGCGCGCGCGGTTTGCGGTTCAATGGTGTTGCCGGTGCGCGCCGGGATGTTGTAGAGAAATACCGGTACGCTCAGGGCGTCAGCAATGGCGGTATAGTGGGCGATCAGCTCATCCTGCTTTAGCGGCACAAACCAGGGGGTAATCACGGAGACCGCGTCAACGCCCAGTTGTTCGATCTGTTGACCCAGGCGGATCGTTTCGCGAGTCGACACTTCGCCAATATGCGCCACCACCGGCGCCCGACCGGCAACTTCATCCACGCAGGCTTTAGCGACGGCGATTTTTTCCGCTTCATTCAGCACAAAGAATTCGCCGTTGGTACCGCCGCAAAAAATAGCGTTGCCCGCGGCGAGCTGGCGCTGTACCTGCTGCCTTAGCGCCGGGATATTCACGGCTCCCTCTGCGGTAAAAGGCGTGACGATGGCGGTCAGAACGCCGGTAATTGAATTGCTCATTTCATCTCTTCCCTGGTGTTATTGTGCGGGGAACAGGGTGCGGTAAACCGCTTCAACCTGATCCTGGTTAACGCTGCATGGCGCATTATTCAGTAAACGCTTGACGTTCAGCGCCGCTTCGCTCAGTTCGCTGATGCTCTCTGGCGGTACGCCCAGCGCGGCAAGGTTATCGGGCAGCTGCAGGCGTTTCACCAGCGCGGCGAGCCAGGCGACCAGCGCATGGGATTTCTCTTCTTCGCTAAGCGTCAGGTCGGTTTCAGGGAGCAGATCCCAGACCTGGGCAAATTTCGCCACCGCGTGTGGGCGCACCACCTTCATACAAGGCGCCAGCAAAATGGCGTTAGCCACGCCGTGCGGCAGGTGATATTTGCCGCCTAACGGATAGGAAAGGGCATGAACCAGATGAGTGCCCGCATGGTTAATAGCCACACCGCCATAATAAGAGGCCCATAGCATCTCCAGCTTCGCCGCCAGATTGTGCGGCTCACTCACCGATAGCTCGATGTTGCGCACCAGCTTGCGCAGGCCAATCAGCGCCGCGTTATCGCTAACCGGATTGGCAACGGTCGAAGTAAAGCACTCAATAAGATGACACAGCGCGTCAATGCCGGTAGAGGAGGCGATATGCGCGGGCATGCTGGTGGTTAATTCCGGCAGCAGGGCAACATAATCCGGCAGCAGAACCGGGGAGATAATCCCCACCTTCGTATTCTGTTCCGGGATTGCCAGGATCGCGTTCGGCGTGGCTTCGGAACCGGTGCCGGCAGTGGCGGGAATTAATAACGAGGTCACCTTTTGCTGCGGCTTTTCGCCGGCCAGCAGCGCCTCAAGCCCCGGCGAGTCGGGATGCAGCAGAACCGAGAGCAGCTTGGCCACATCCAGAACGCTACCGCCGCCAATCCCGACAATTAGCTCCGGCTGGTTAGCGCTGACGAGGCGCAGAATTTGCGTCATATCATGCTGGCTTGGCTCTGCGGGTACGGAATCAACGATCTGAACCTGACGCCCTTCGTCTTCCAGAAGCGTACGGATCTGCCGTGCGGCATCGAGTTTGCCAACGTTGGCATCGGTGACCAGCAAAATGCGCTGTTTGCCGGTCAGCAGCGGTAGCAGGGCGGTAAACGCGCCCGCGCCGCTAATCAGGGTGCTGTTAATGGTTGCCACTTCTTTCTCCTGTCTTATGGATGATTAAACTTAATCATCTATTGTTCGGGTCACTCACATTGTGGGATGAAGTTATAATTTATAGCGAGATTTAATAACTTGAGCTTGCTCACATTTAATCAATTGTGATTGAATGTAATCATTATCAATTTCGAACAGCTTGAAAAGGGAACATGATGGGCAGCGGCGATAACAAGGTGCTGGTTCTGGCGGATGACTTTACCGGCGCAAATGACGCGGGAGTCAGCCTGGCGGAGACGGGGATGCGGGCGGAAGTGGCGTTTAGCGCCAGCTACCAGGGAGAGGCGCAGGCGCTGATCCTCAATAGCGACAGCCGCGCGCAGCCCGCCGCAGAGGCGGCACGGCGCATCACGCATCTTTTACAGGCGGTGTTGCCGCGTTTTCAGCCGCGCTGGACGGTGAAAAAAATCGACTCCACGCTGCGCGGCAATCTCGGCGCCGAGCTGGAAGCAACGATGCGCGCGCTGAACTGCGCCGTAGCGGTTCTGGCGCCGGCTTTTCCGGCGGCTGGCCGGTTGACGCGCCGGGGTGTGTGCTATGTGCACGGCTCGCCGGTGAATGAAACCGAGTTCGCGACCGACCCGAAAACGCCGGTCAGCAGCGCGGATATCGCCGCCGTGGTCGCTCAACAAAGCGATTTGCTGTGCCGCGGGACAACGGTCGCCGGGCTGGCGGCAGAGCTGGAACAAACGGTTGAGACGCCGCGGGTGCTGATCGTCGATGCCGAAGAAAACCAGCAGTTGGATGCCATTATCGCCACGGTCGCTCTGTGCGAGCAGCGGGTGCTGCTGGTGGGGTCTGCGGGGCTATGCGACGCCCTGGCGCGTCGGCTGGCGACTATGCCGCACGGCCCGCTGCTGGCGGTGGTCGGTTCAATGAGCGAAATCGCGCAACAGCAGGTTGCCCGCCTTAATGAGCATCCGCGCGTCCGGCGGGTCGACATTGATGTGGCTATGGCCTTTGACGGCGATGCCGCCCTTGATGCCCGGCGTATCGTGGCGGTATTGAGCGAAAATAATCATTGCGTTATCACCACCCGACCCGATAGCGAGGCGCGAAAGGCGGTTGAAGCCTTGTGTCGTCGGCATGGGGTCGATCGCACCGCCCTTGGCGAACGCATCTGCGCATACCTGGCGCGGGTCAGCGCGCTGGCCATCGCGCAGAGCCAGCCGGGAGCGCTCTATTTATCCGGCGGCGACGTGGCGATCGCCGTGGCGCAGGCGCTGGGCGCCAGCGGATTTCATATTACAGGCCGGGTGGCGCAATGCGTGCCGTTCGGCAATTTTCTGGGTAGTAGCTGGCAGCGGCCGGTAATGACCAAGGCAGGCGGATTCGGAACGGAAACCACCCTGCTGGAGGTTGTGAATTTTATTGAGGAGAAAATGAGTGACTAACATCATTGCGGTAACGATGGGAGACCCGGCAGGCATTGGCCCGGAAATTATTATCAAATCGCTGGTTGAGGGGAAACTCAACGGCGCGCCGGTCGTGGTGGTGGGCTGCGCGCAGACGCTGCGGCGGATCCTGGCGATGGGGATAACCCCGCCCGCCAAGCTGCGTATCATTGATCGTCCGGAACAGGCGCAGTTCAGCGCGGGCACGATTAACGTTATCGACGAACCGCTGGCCGATCCGCAAGGACTACGCGCGGGGGAAGTGCAGGCGCAGGCGGGGGATTTAGCTTACCGCTGCATCAAGCGAGCGACCGCGCTGGCGATGGCGGGTGAGGTGTTTGCGATCGCTACCGCGCCGCTCAATAAAGAAGCGCTGCATCTGGCCGGGCACAACTTCCCGGGACATACCGAAATGCTCGCCCATCTGACGCAAACCAAAGATTTTGCGATGGTGTTATATACCGATAAGCTCAAAGTGATCCATATCTCTACCCACGTGGCGCTGCGAAAATTCCTTGATAATCTGAACCAGCCGCGAGTTGAAACGGTGATCGGCATCGCCGATAGCTTCCTGCGCCGGGTGGGTTTCACTAATCCGCGCATTGCCGTTGCCGGAGTGAACCCTCACGCCGGGGAAAACGGTCTGTTTGGCGATGAAGAGATTCGTATCGTGGGTCCGGCCGTTGAAGCGATGAAGGCCAGAGGGCTCAACGTGACCGGGCCATGCCCGCCGGACACGGTATTTATGCAGTGTCACGAAGGTCTGTTTGATATGGTGGTCGCGATGTATCACGATCAGGGGCATATTCCGCTAAAATTACTTGGATTTTATGATGGGGTAAATATTACCGCCGGACTGCCGTTTATCCGCACTTCCGCAGACCACGGCACGGCGTTTGATATTGCCTGGACAGGTAAAGCTAAGTCTGACAGCATGGCAACCTCTATTGAGCTCGCCATGCAAATCGCACAGGAATAACATGAAGGGATATAACCGGTTAGAGCAGATTATGGATTTTCTGAAGAGCCATAATCTGGTGACAGTGGACCAGCTGGTGGCGGCGACTCACGCCTCGCCGGCGACAATTCGCCGCGACCTGATTAAGCTCGATCAGGAAGGGGTCATCAGCCGTACCCACGGCGGCGTCACGCTCAACCGGTTTATTCCTTCACAGCCCACCACCCAGGAGAAGTCCCAGCGCAGTCTGCAGGAAAAATACGCCATCGCCAGCGCGGCGGCGGCGTTAGTCAAGGCCGGGGACGCCATCGTCCTCGATGCCGGAACCACGATGATCGAACTTGCCCGGCAGATAACCCACTTGCCGCTGCGGGTGATCACCAGCGATCTGCATATCGCCCTGTTTCTCTCGGAATTTAAGCAAATTGAAGTTACCATCATCGGCGGACGCATCGACGACAGCAGCCAGTCCTGCATCGGCGATCACGGACGCCGTCTGCTGCAAAATATCTGGCCCGATCTGGCGTTCGTCAGCTGCAACGGCTGGGATCTGGAGAAGGGCGTAACCTCGCCAACGGAAGAGAAAGCGGCGCTGAAGCGGGATTTAATCGCGAACGCCCGGCGGCGCATTCTGCTGGCGGACAGCTCAAAATACGGCGCCTGGTCGCTGTTTAACATCACCCATCTCGACTCGCTCACCGACATCATCACCGATAATCATCTGCCGGAAGAGACGCGTGAACTGCTGGGGCATATCCATCCCCGGCTGATCATTGCCGACTAGCCGGGAAAGCGGGTTACGGTAGGCGGGCGATATTGGCTTTAATCACTTCCACAGAGCGGCGGAACTTCTCTGCTTCATCATCGGCCAGCTGCAGCGCAATGATCTGCTGTACGCCGCTTTGGGTAAGCACCGCGGGTACGCCTGCCGCCGCGCCGGTGATGCCGTATTCGCCATCCAGAATGCACGATACCGCCAGCGCACGATGGCTGCCGGTGAAAATATGGCGGCAGATTTCGGCGATAGTCCCGGCGACGCCGTATTCGGTGCAGCCTTTACCGGCGTAAATTTCAAATCCCAGCCTGCGCACCTTTTCCGCAATCCGCTCCCGGTCGAGAATTTGACCAGTATGCTTTTGGTACACATCGCCGATGGCGGCGCCGTAAACCGCTGAGTGCGACCAGACCGGAAACTGGGTGTCGCCATGCTCGCCGAGAATAAAGGCGTCGATGCTCTGCGCGCCGATATCCAGCTCCTGAGCCAGCACTCTGCGCAGGCGCGTGGTATCCAGCCAGACGCCGGTACCCAGCACCTGGCTGCGCGGCAGACCTGAAAGCCGCCATACCTGCCAGGTGATGATGTCGCAGGGGTTGGTGGCAATCAAAAAAATACCGTTGAAACCGCCGCTCATCATTTGCGGAATGAGGCTTTTTACAATTGTCGCCGTGTTGGTCAGTTCGTCCAGTCGAGTCTGGCCCGGTTTGAGCGCGCCGCCGGAAACGGTGAGCACCGCAATATCAACATCGGCGCAGTCGCTGGCTTCCCGCGAGGAAATCGTCATCATCCCCGGCATGTAGGCCGCCGCATCGCTCAGGTCCTGGGCGTGCGCTTCGGCGCGGGCTTTATTCAGGTCCACGAGGATTAACTCCTCGCAAATATTCTGATTCAACAGGGCATAGGCCGCAGAGGCGCCGACGTTGCCTGCCCCGATAATCATGACCTTGCGCGCTTTGGTATTCATGGTTTGTTCCTGATAAATGTCGTCATGACGCAAAATTACTGCCACTTTAGGGGGAAGCGCAAGCGAGGTGTGAAGCGATAAGTTAATGCTATGGCCGCCTGCGAGACGCTCCGCGCTACAGTATGGTCAAAAAGGAGCTTCTTTATGTACACAATCACCCCAACCCCGCAAAACCACCCGGATCTGATGGCCTTAATTGCCGAACTGGACGCGTATCAGCAGACGCTCTACCCGGCTGAGAGCAACCATTTGATCGACCTGAGCGCGCTACCGGCGGAGTCGGTTATTGCGCTTCTTATTCGCGATACGCAGCGCCAGGCCGTCGGCTGCGGGGCGATCGTGCTCGGCGAAGAGGGGGTTGGCGAGATGAAAAGGGTGTTTATTCACCCGGCCCATCGCGGGCAGCAGCTGGGAGAACGACTGCTGGCCGCGCTGGAGGAAGAGGCGATAAATCGCGAATGCCATACCGTGCGCCTGGAAACGGGCATCCATCAGCACGCCGCCGTTGCGTTATATACGCGCAATGGCTACCAGACCCGTAGCGCCTTTGCGCCGTATCAGCCGGATCCGTTAAGCATCTTTATGGAGAAGATGCTGCTTGCCGATCTTCGTTCAGCAGCGCTATAAACGCGTCGAGCTGACGGGTTTTCGCCCCCCGCCGCCAGACCAGCCAGGTGGTCAGCCAGCGCCACTCTTCCGCCAGCGGCCAGGCGGAAACCTGCTGATGGCCCGGCATGCTCTCCAGCATACTGCGTGGGATCAGCGCCAGACCGGCGCCGGCAATGACGCAGGCCAGCATCCCGTGGTAGGACTCCATTTCATGGATGCGTCCCGGCGTGGCGCGATCGGCATGAAACCAGCTTTCAAAATGGCGGCGGTAGGAGCAGTTGGCGCGAAACGCATAGACGCTGGCGCCATTCACTTCACTGGCGCGCGCAATGGGCGGGTGGCCGAAGGGCGCGACGATCATCATCTCTTCGGGAAATACCGGTAACCCCTCAAGCCCCGGATGCACCAGCGGGCCGTCAACAAACGCCGCGCTCAGGTTTCCCTCCAGGACGCCGTCGATCATAGTGCCGGAAGGGCCGGTGGAGAGGGCCAGATGAATTTTGGGGTAACGTTGATTAAAGTGCGCCAGGGTTGGTGAAATGCGCACGGCGGCGGTACTTTCCAGCGAGCCGAGGGAAAACAGCCCCTGAGGTTCATCTCCGGCGACCACCATTCTCGCCTCATCTACCAGGGCGAGGATCTGCTGGCTATAGCGTAAAAAGCTATGCCCGGCGGGCGACAGGCGCAGACGCTGGTTTTCGCGAATAAACAACTCTACGCCGAGATCCGCCTCCAGCTGGCGAATGCGCGTGGTCAGGTTCGACGGCACGCGATGCACCTTCTGCGCGGCCTGGGTAATGCTGCCGGTGCTGGCGACGGCGTTAAACATTTCAAGCTGGGTCAGGTCCATGGCATTCTTCTTTTGTGAACAGGTTGCTTAATATTATTCATTTTTAATGAAGGGTAGGGTAAGCCAGAATAAGGTCACTTCGCAATCAACACAGAGAGATTAACGATGAATGTATCTGCCACTCATGCGGTTTCCGTGAACCCGACCACAGGTGAAACCATATCGTCTCTGCCCTGGGCGAGCGAGCAAGAAGTCGATTCGGCCGTTGCCCTTGCGGAACAAGCTTATCGTCAGTGGCGCAACGTTAGCGTTGCGGAACGCGCGGCAGCGCTGCGTCATGTCGGTAACGCGATGCGCGCGCGCGGCGAAGCGCTGGCGCAAATGATTAGCCTGGAGATGGGAAAACCGATCGCTCAGGCGCGCGGGGAAGTCGCGAAATCGGCAAATCTCTGCGACTGGTATGCCGAGCACGGACCGGCGATGCTCAAAACCGAAGCGACGCTGGTTGAAGATAATAAAGCGGTCATTGAGTACCGGCCGATGGGCGCTATCCTCGCCATCATGCCGTGGAATTTCCCGGTGTGGCAGGTGCTGCGCGGCGCGGTACCGATTCTGCTGGCGGGCAACAGCTATCTGCTTAAGCATGCGCCAAACGTACTGGGAAGCGCGGCGATGATCGGTGAAATCTTTGCCGCAGCCGGCGTTCCGGCCGGGGTGTTTGGCTGGGTGAATGCCACCAACGATAGCGTTTCGCAGATGATCAACGATTCGCGTATCGCCGCGGTGACCGTTACCGGCAGCGTGCGGGCCGGGAAGGCGATTGGCGCGCAGGCCGGCGCGGCGTTGAAAAAATGCGTCCTGGAGCTGGGCGGTTCGGATCCGTTTATCGTGCTCAACGATGCCGACCTCGACGAGGCGGTGAAGGCGGCGGTGATCGGCCGCTACCAGAACACCGGGCAGGTCTGCGCCGCGGCGAAGCGTTTTATCGTCGAGGCGGGCATTGCCGAGGCCTTTACGCAGAAATTTGTCGCCGCCGTCGCCGCGCTCAAAATGGGCGATCCGCGCGATGAACAGAACTACATCGGGCCGATGGCGCGTTTCGATCTGCGCGATGAGCTGCATGAGCAGGTGCGCGCGACCTTAAAAGAAGGAGCGACCCTGCTGCTGGGCGCAGAAAAAATCGCCGGCGCGGGCAACTACTATGCGCCGACGGTGCTGGGCAACGTCACCGCTGAGATGACCGGCTTCCGCCAGGAGCTGTTTGGCCCGGTGGCGACAATTACCGAAGCTCGCGATGCCGACCACGCGCTGGCGCTGGCGAACGATAGCGAGTTTGGCCTTTCTGCAACGGTATATACCACCAGCGAAGCACAGGCCCAACGCTTTGCCGATGAGCTGGAGTGCGGCGGCGTGTTTATTAACGGCTACTGCGCCAGCGATGCCCGCGTGGCGTTCGGCGGCGTGAAGAAAAGCGGATTTGGCCGCGAGCTCTCCCATTTTGGTCTGCATGAATTCTGCAACGTACAGACCGTCTGGAGAGATCGCCGCTAGACTGCGGAAAAATCCCCGGGTTGCGGCTCACGCCTGACCCGGGCTACCGATTCGTGCGATTTGCCGGTTTGGTCGCCCTGACAGGCCCCGCTGACGAGCGACCCTTCACCCTGGCGATGCAGGAGCAACAAAGAGGCTGTTTCTTCGCGCCAGCTGCGCCTATAATTACCGCCCGAATTTTGATGTTGGCAAGGAGCCGCGCGTGGCGACGGTAATTAATAACGCAATGCTCGATGCCATTCTGGCTGAAGTCAGGCCGCTGATTGGCCGCGGTAAAGTGGCGGACTATATTCCTGCCCTGGCCAGGGTCAGCGGCGATAAGCTCGGCGTGGCAATCTGTACGGTGGACGGTCAGCACTGCAGCGCCGGTGACGCCCACGAGCGTTTCTCGATTCAATCTATCTCCAAAGTCCTCAGTCTGGTGGTGGCGATGAACCACTATCAGGAAGAGGAGATCTGGCAGCGGGTGGGTAAAGATCCCTCCGGCCAGCCTTTTAATTCGCTGTTGCAGCTGGAAATTGAGCAAGGCAAACCGCGTAACCCGTTTATTAACGCCGGGGCGCTGGTGGTCTGCGATATGCTGCAAAGCCGTCTTAGCGCGCCCCGTCAGCGGATGCTGGAAATCGTGCGGCGCCTGAGCGGGGTGAGCGATATTGCCTACGATCCGGTGGTCGCCCGCTCGGAGTTCGATCATTCGGCGCGTAATGCCGCCATTGCCTGGCTAATGAAATCCTTCGGCAACTTTCACAACGATGTTGCCACGGTACTGCAAAACTATTTTCACTACTGTTCGCTGGAGATGAGCTGCGTAGAGCTGGCGCGTACCTTTCTGTTCCTTGCCGACCGGGGTATCGCCCCGCATCTTGCGACGCCGGTTATCGCCCCCATTCAGTCGCGGCAGGTCAACGCTTTGATGATGACCAGCGGCATGTACCAGAACGCCGGTGAGTTTGCCTGGCGCGTCGGTTTACCGGCGAAATCCGGCGTCGGCGGCGGGATTGTGGCCATCGTTCCGCAGGAGATGGCGATTGCGGTCTGGAGCCCCGAGCTCGATGACGCCGGGAACTCGCTGGCCGGGATCGCTTTACTGGAAAAACTGACGCAAAAACTGGGGAGGTCGGTATTCTGATGGTGCCCATAGAAAATCTGTTCGCCCGCCTGCAGCGTTCCACTTTTCGCTCCCGCTTTCGCCTCGGCGTAAAGGAACGGCAGTATTGCTATGATAAGGGGGCGGAAGTTATCGACCAGCACGCGGCTGATTTTATCGCCAGGCGCCTGGCTCCGGCGCAAATTCCTAACGATGGCAAACAGACTCCGATGCGCGGACACCCGGTATTCATCGCCCAGCACGCCACCGCGACCTGCTGTCGCGGCTGCCTGGAAAAGTGGCACGCTATCCCTCGGGGGCGGGGCCTCAGCGAGGCAGAACAGCGCTACGTGGTGCAGGTGATTCACCACTGGCTGGTGATCCAGATGAACTCGCCGGACCGCGGCAGAGCGTAATTCATCGGGCGTCGGTATATGCCTGATAATTATTCTCATGATATGATGAACCGCTAACTAATTATTAACATAATAATTGCCTGAAACAATTAGACGGATAATCATGAATGTCTCCACTGTCGATTCGGTCATTCACGCTGTTTCGTGAGGAACAACCCGTGCGTGATGCGCTGGTGTTGTTCACTTTAACGCTACTCCTGCATTTCTTTGGCGCGATGCTGCGTCTGGTACAAGAACTGTCGTTTTTCTGGCCGCTGAATGCGGTAATGGCGGGGATTTTTGCGCGTTATATCTGGCTAAATCGCAGTTATTTTTACGCCATCTGTTTTGCCGCCATGCTGGTATATGACGGTTTAACCTCGCGCTGGGGGATGGGCTTCGCCTCCTTCCTGATCAACTTCTCCAATCTCGTTTTTATTGTCACTCTGGCGCAGCTCATTTTATGGGACAAGCGCCGGACGGACTCGATGCCGGGACCGATTAACGCGCTTAGCCTGTTTTGCTACTGCCTGCTGGCAGCGCTGCTCTGCGCCGCCGTGGGCGCGCTGGGGTCGGTAGATGTCGAGCGCGCAACGTTTATCCCGCAGCTGGCGGACTGGTTTAGCGAACAGTTCTCAACCGCCGTGCTGATCCTGCCGTTTATCTTGACCCTCACGCTCCCTTCGGCGTTCGGGCGTTTTCGCCTGCGCCAGCTGCTGCCGGCGATTGCGCTGGTGCTGTCGATTGTGCTCGGCGTAGCGGTTGGCGGCGCCGGGAGCATCACCTTCCCGTTACCGGCGCTGATCTGGTGCGCTATTCGCTACCCGCTGCCGCTGACCTGTCTGCTGACCTTTATTACCGGCATTAGCGAAATTCTGCTGGTGGCGAACTCGCTTATCCACCTTTCGCCCGATAGCCGGATGCAGCCGTGGCAGCTGTTTTCGACGCGTCTGGGGATCGCTGCGATGCTGATAAGCCCCGTTATCGTCGCTTCCAGCGTTGAGGCGATTAACAATCTGGTCAAACAGCTGGCCCTGCGTGCCGACTTTGACTTCCAGACTCGGGTCTATTCCCGCTCTGGGTTAAGCGAAGCGCTGAAGCGCCAGCCGATCGCGGAAAATACGCTGCTAACGGTGATGGTGCTGGATATCGACGGCTTCAAGCAGGTCAACGATCGCTGGGGACATGAATGCGGCGACTGTATGCTGGCCCAGTTTGCGCAGCAGGTGCGGCAGCTGGTGGGAGAAGAGGGCATGGTCGCGCGTATCGGCGGGGAAGAGTTTGCCGTCGCAGCGCTGACCTCATCCGGTCAGGAAGCGCAGCTGCTGGCAGAAAAAATTCGCCAGGGTATTGAAGCGCAAACCTTCACCTGGGGTCAGAGCAAAATCCAGCTGACCATCAGCATGGGGCTCGAGAGCCAGCCGCTTGGCGCCGCCAGAATTACGGATCTCTTCAACCAGCTGCTGATGGCTGCCGACGATTATATGATTCAGGCGAAAAATGCCGGGCGCAATCGTATTTTTACGCAAAAGATGGCCTGAATCCTACGATAAGAAAATACGATGATAGATTCACTTGTGTTAAATATAAGTTAAAAAATATAGTGATGTGGTCAATTTCAAGGAGTTACCGATGACCACATCCTTTTCTCTGCGCACGCTGTCGCGTGACGATATTCTCGAACATCTTCCTGAATTAACCGATATCCTCGTCAGCTGCGTCAACGGCGGGGCCTCGGTGAGCTTTATGCTGCCTTTCGCCCCTGAAACCGCGACGGCGTTCTGGCTGCGAATGGCGCAGAGCGTGGCAGCCGGGGAGCGGGTCGTCATCGCCGCGGCGGATGAGCAGCAGCGGCTCGTTGGTACGGTGCAGCTCATTATCGACCAGCCGGAAAACCAACCGCACCGCGCCGACGTCGCTAAACTTCTGGTTCACCAAAATGCGCGTCGCCTGGGTCTGGCGAATGCGCTGATGGCCAGGCTGGAAGCGATCGCGCGCGAGCAGGGCAAGAGCGTTCTGGTGCTGGATACGGCGACCGGCAGCGGAGCCGAGAATTTTTACGTGCAATGCGGTTGGGAAAAGGCCGGGGAAATTCCTCGCTATGCGCTGATGCCGGACGGCGAACTGACGGCGACATCGCTGTTCTATAAACTTTTGTAATCTCATCATATACTGCAACCTGCCTCATTCACACGCCCCGGCAGCTGAGTTGATAAGCCGCCGGGGCTTGTCTCCCTCGCCGCGTTACCCGGCCACGTCCTCGCTCCGACTATTGCCCGACTAAGCGCTGTACAAACGGTTCACCGTTTTGTCGTGCAGAGAGAAATATTTCGGCGACAAATTTGATATTGCATACAGCTTTGATCAAAACGGGGTTTCACCTGGCTAAAAACCTGATAACTTATTGGACCAATTACTCAGGTTGTATGACTACTCTATGAGGGAACCCATTGTGAAAACACTAAACCGTCGCGATTTCCCGGGCGCGCAGTACCCTGAACGTATCATTCAGTTTGGCGAAGGCAACTTCCTGCGCGCGTTTATCGACTGGCAGATCGATCTGCTGAACGAGCATACCGACCTGAATTCCGGCGTGGTGATCGTGCGTCCGATTGAGAGCGCATTCCCGCCGTCTCTCAGCACCCAGGACGGCCTCTATACCACGATTGTTCGCGGCCTGAATGAGAAGGGCGAAGCGGTGAGCGATGCGCGTCTGATTCGATCGGTAAATCGTGAAATCAGCGCCTATGCCGATTATGAGGAGCTGCTGCGTCTGGCGCATAATCCGGATATGCGCTTTGTGTTTTCCAATACCACTGAGGCCGGGATCAGCTACCACGCCGGCGACCGCTTTGACGATGCGCCAGCGGTAAGCTATCCGGCAAAATTGACTCGCCTGCTGTTTGAACGCTACAGCCACTTCTCCGGCGCGGCGGATAAAGGTTGGGTGATCATTCCCTGCGAGCTGATTGATTACAACGGCGAGGCGCTGCGTGAACTGGTGCTGCGCTATGCCCAGGAGTGGGCGCTGCCGGAAGCGTTTATCACCTGGCTGGATGAGGCGAACGCCTTCTGTTCTACGCTCGTAGACCGTATCGTGACCGGCTATCCGCGTGATGAAGCCGCGCAGATTGAAGAACAGCTGGGGTATAAAGACGGTTTCCTCGATACCGCTGAACATTTCTACCTGTTTGTTATTCAGGGGCCGAAGTCCCTGGCCGCAGAGCTGCGTCTGGATAAGCTGCCGCTTAACGTCCTGATCGTGGACGATATTAAGCCGTATAAAGAGCGTAAAGTGGCGATTCTTAACGGCGCGCACACCGCGCTGGTGCCGGTCGCCTTCCAGGCGGGTCTCGATACCGTGGGCGAGGCGATGAACGATAAGGAAATCTGCGCTTTCGTTGAGAAAGCGATTTACCAGGAGATCATTCCTGTTCTCGACCTGCCGCGCGATGAGCTGGAGTCTTTCGCCAGTGCGGTCACTGGCCGTTTCCGCAACCCGTATATTAAGCATCAGCTGTTGTCTATCGCGCTTAATGGCATGACCAAATACCGCACCCGTATTCTGCCGCAGCTGTTGGCGGCGCAGAAGAAAGAGGGCAAGCTCCCGTCGCGCCTGACCTTCGCACTGGCAGCGCTGATCGCGTTTTATCGCGGCGAACGTAACGGTGAGAGCTATCCGGTTCAGGATGATGCTGAATGGATGGAGCGCTACAAGGCGCTATGGGCCCAGCATCGGGATGCGCAAATCACCACCGGCGAGCTGGTAAAAGCCGTACTGTCCGTTGAATCCCACTGGGAGCAGGACCTGAGCAAAGTTTCAGGCCTGGTTGAGCAGGTGACGCAGGATCTGGATGCGATTCTGCGCTACGGCATTCGCGCCGCCGTTCAGCCGCTGTGCTGATATAGCGCAGGGCGCCGCCCGACGAGCAGATAAGGACGGATTATCGGCCAGATAAGCTGCCAGCCGCCGTCCGCTCGTCATCCGGGCGCAACGCCTGAGCAGAATTAGCATTAATTTCAACCCGGCCACCGCCGGGTTATTTTTGAGTCTTCATTAGTTACAACATACTTTTATTTTTTTCTTTCACGCAGGTCTGGCAGATCGTGCAAAATGGGTCCGGCAACAAAGATGGGGCAATTAAGAGAAAAAGATGAATTGTGTGCCAGGCGCTTGAACTAATTATCGCACCGGAAAATAATGCCTTATCCAAACGAGGAGTCGGCCCATGGTCATTGAGATTCGCGAACCCGATCGGCAGGATAAAGCACAGTGGTTATCGCTTTGGCAGGGTTATACCCGTTTCTACGGTAGCCCGCAGCCAACGGAGGTCACAGAATACACCTGGCAGCGGATGCTCGATGCCGCTTCGCCGATGCTGGGTCGTTTCGCGGTGGTGGATGGCAATGTGGTGGGCTTTGCGATTTGTATCCTCCACGAAGGAACATGGGTTAAGACGCCCATTTGCTATCTGGAAGATCTGTTTGTCGCCCCGCAGATGCGCGGGCAAGGCATCGCCAGAACCTTAATACAGGCGCTGCAAACGGAAGGAAAAGAGAAAGGGTGGTCGCGCCTGTACTGGCACACTCGCACCGACAATCCGGCACGGCGTCTGTATGATGAATTCACGCCAGCCGATGACTATGTTCGTTACCGCGTGACGCTCTGACAATCTGAGATTAAGAAGTTGTTAAGCTTTTCCCTGTAAAACAGGGGAAACGGCTCAGGAGAAACAAATATGGAAAAACGCATAGAAACGGTGGTGAATTTAATCATGTTTCTTTCGCTGTTGGCCACCGCGTGGGATCTCTCCCTGGTTCATCACCTTGCCTGGTAAATCAGACCCTACGGCGCCTGCTCCTGACGCCGTAGTATTCTCGTTCTGACTCCCTTTATTCCTTTACTTTCAGCCGCCGGGCTAACGGCGCGCGACGATAAACAGGCGCGGAAATAATAACAATACCTTTCCGTTACACTGTAACGGATAGTGCCGCTTCAACTCTTCCAGATAGCGCTTGAGAAACGCTTCGCGCTGTGGCTCATCAAGTGGCTGTAAAAATGGTCTCAGGCCCGTTGACTGCAGCCATTCGATAATGGCCTGATGCGATGCCAGCGGGTGATAGTAGGTGGTGCGCCAGATATCCACCTCGCAGCCGCAGGCAGTGAGCATATCATAATACTCCTGTACCTCTGGCAGCGGATGCCGTCCGCTGGCCGGGTGCCCAAGCTCTTCTGCAACCTGACGCATCAGGGTATGGGACGGCTCCTGCCAGTTAACGGGCATCTGCACCGCCAGTACGCCGTTTTCTGCAAGATTGCTCACCAGAAAAGGGAACAGCCGCTGATGATCCGGGAGCCATTGCAGCGAAGCATTGGCGTATATCAGATCCGCCGGACGCTCCGGGCGATAAGCGGCAATATCCGCATCAACGAACCCACAGTTCGGCAACCTTTGTGAGGCCTCTTCCAGCATTGCCGGGGAATTATCAATGCCGATAATCGTCGCGTCCGGCCAGGCATCTTGCAGCAGAGCGGTGCTGTTGCCTGGCCCGCAGCCTAAATCAACGGCCAGCGTCACGGGATGATGGGCAATGCGCGCAAGAAGCTCGGCGGCAGGCCGCGTTCGCTCAGCGCCAAATTGCAAATAGAGTGAGGGATTCCAGTCTGCCATAGTACGCTCCGGTTGCGAGAAACTCGTCCAACAGCATAGACGGCAATGTGCATCTGGCAAAGCAGCAAGTTCGGCTGAGTCATATTGTGACGTTGTCACTTCTACATGTGCCGGGCGGGTCACGGTACTCCTGTAGACAACAGGCTAGAGTATGCGCGCAATTCTCTGGTCAATGGGTATGAAATGGCTTTAATCATTAAGATGTTACTTGAGAACCGGCTTGGTAAGGACAAGGATAAACTGTTGCAGGTGAAACCTGGGCTAAGCCTTGTTGTTGAGGATGAAACCTGCCGGGTTCTGTTTGATACCGGCCCTGACGGCAGCTTTTTGCATAATGCGCAGCGCATGGGGGTTTCTTTATCTAACCTGACCGCCACGGTACTTTCTCACGGTCATTATGACCACTGCGGCGGCGTGCCGTGGCTGCCGGACAATAGCCGTATTATTTGCCATCCGCAGGTCGGGCAAACGCGCTATTCGGCGTTATCGATCGGCGGGCATCGCGTAAAGGTCAAAAAGCTGTCGCGAGAGATCGACTATTCCCGCCACCGCATGGAATACAGTCGCCAGCCGTTGGCTATCAGCGAGCGGCTGATGTGGTCAGGTGAGATCGCGGTTGCCAGGCCGCGAGCTTATGGCGTGCTGGCGGGGCTATCCCCAGCGGAGGATTATATTGCCGATGAGGGCGTACTGATTTACCGCTCGACGCGAGGCTTAATCATTATTTGCGGCTGCGGACATCGCGGCTTGATCAATACCCTTCGCCACTGTCAGAAGGTTACCGGCGTCCAGCAGATATACGCCATCATCGGCGGACTTCATCTGCGCCGCGCGCCGCCGTGGAGAATACGCCAGATAAAGCAATTTTTGCACCAGCAGAAGGTGGAGAAAGTGATGGCCTGCCATTGTACCGGTTCGTGGGGACGCTGGTGGTTATCGGCGGATAGTGCCCCGGCGACCGGCGATACGTTAGTACTGGATCAGGGATGACGTGTACGGCTGCTGATTACATATAAATAACACTTTGGCTATTTATTAAATACATCGACGCCGCGCTATACACCTTCCCCCTGGGGGAAGGTCAAACGTTAATTTTGCGATGACGTGTAAATATTTATCGAGAAACTTCATTCTATTTAACTCGCGGTTTTAATTATGTAATAGCGTTTAATTCTTTGGGCGGGTGTGCTTTAATTCAGCGGTCGTCCTATTGCGAATATTACTATGATTCAGTCACTACAGGCATTATTCAAACAAGCCACCCGACGCCGGCTTCGCATCCGCGCCGGGCTTGTTATTGCCTGTTGGTTGCTACTCAATCTACAGCTTGCCGTCGCGGCGCACCACGGCGGCCAGCAGCAGCCGGTCACGCCGCAGGTGCAAATTCATCACATCGTTGATGGCATGATGACCATGTCCGGCATGGATAACGTCGGGCAGAAAGTCATCTGTGAGAAACACTGCGACCCCGACACTGCGCAACCTAATACCTCCACCTCTCTACAGCTGAATGCATTGCCCGCCGAAACCACCCTGCTGGTGGTTTCGCCGCAGCAGGAGATTTGCGCTGAACGTATGGACTGGCACACGCCGCCGGTCACCGGTCCGCCGGCTGAAATACGTTTCTGCCGTTTCAGAGAATAACGCTCCGTTAAAAAACATCCATCAGAACTGCCCGTTCTGCGGGCGACTTTATGTTTTTTTCGGAGTATTAATTATGCGTTCGACCTCTATTTTTCTGCTTTTTACCAGCGTTCTGACCTTTTCTTTCACCGCATATTTCGCCAGCGCGGAAGATGGCGCGATGCATCAGCATAATATGTCCGCGATGGCGGAAATGCCGGGGATGAATAAGCCCGAGAATACCGCCGCGCTTTATTCGGCAAGCGGGGTGATTAAAGCCTGGCGCGACGATGCAGTGGTGATTGCCCATTCTCCGGTTCCCGGGCTGAACTGGCCGGCGATGACGATGAGCTTTGCGCTCGATGGACATCAAGATAAAAAGCTGCCGGTGGGACAGCAGGTCGATTTCACCTTCCGCCAGACCGACTCCGGCTACGCGCTCGTTTCGATTACCGCGCAATAATTCCGGAGTCATTATGCACATCTTAACTAAGGCGGCCTGCGGGCTGCCGCTCTTGCTGTCGCTGACGTCCACCAGCGGCTGGGCGACGACGCTCTCTGAGGCCCTGTCGGCGGCGGAAAGCTACTCTGCCGAGCTCTCCGCCAACGATCATCAGGTTAACGCTTTGAAGAATATGGCGGATTCCGCCATGGAGCTTCCCGATCCGAAGCTTAAGTTTGGTCTTGAAAACGTCCCGTTGGGGGGAAGTAACGCCAGCCGCCTGACCCGCGAGGGCATGACCATGCAGCGGATTGGCGTAATGCAGGACTACGTTAGCAGCACCAAGCGCGAGCGCAAAGCCGACTCGATAACCGCCGACGCGCGGCGAACCGCCGCCAACGCCGATGTTATCCGCGCCAGGCTACAGCGGGAAACCGCTCAGGCGTGGCTGGCGCTGGCGGTAGCGCAGAAGTCGCTGCGCTCGGTACAGGCGCTGATTAGCGAAACCTCCCGGCAAATTGGCGTCCATAAGGCGGCCGTCAGCAGCGCCAGCGCTACCCCCGGCAGCGTGCTCGACGTCGAACTGGCGCTCAATGCTATGAAAAATGAGCAAGATAACGCCCGGCGCGATGTGCAGATCGCTCAGGCGCGTCTGATGCAGCTAACCGGTAAGGATATCCGCGTTATTTCCGGCCCGCTGCCGCGCATTGAGCGCCTGCCTGCCGATGAAGCGACCTTAATTGAGGGGATAAAACTTCATCCAGAAGTGATTCAGGCCGCGCGTGAGGCTGACCTGGCTAAAGCAAAATCCGGGCAGTCAGAAGTGGCGGCGATCCCCGACGTGGGCGTTGAGGTCTATTACGCCAGACGCGGAGATGACTATGACGACATGGTCGGCGTTATGTTTACCGTCGATTTGCCGGTTTTTCAGGGTAAACGTCAGGATAAAGACCACGCTGCGGATGTCTCCCGAACCTATGAAGCCAACGATCGGTTGACCTTATTGATGCGCGAGCATCAGGCGCAGCAGTATCAGCTGATCGCGCAGTATAACGCCGCGAAAGCCATTTACGATCGCCAGCAAAGCGAGGTCCTGCCGCTGCTGCGCAAGAAGGTGAGTCTCGTCAATGCCCAGTATCGGGGCGGCAGCTCCGCGCTGCCTGAACTGCTCGCCGCCCGTCGCGACCTGCTGAACGGGGAAATCGCCAGCAACAACGCCGAGAAAGCGCTCGCTGACGCGTGGGCCGCCGTTCGCTACCTTATTCCACAGGATGTTAAATAATGAAGCTGAAAACTGCTTTTACCCTTGTGGCGCTGGCCGTCGCTCTTGCCGCCGCGGGCGGATACTGGCTGGGATCGCGGAACGCCTCGACTGTCACTCCGGGCGGAACCGAAACGGCTGCGGGACGCAAAGTGCTCTACTGGTACGACCCGATGACCCCCGGTACCCGTTTTGATAAACCGGGCAAATCGCCGTTTATGGATATGGACCTGGTTCCGCGTTATGCCGATGAAGAGGCTGACGATGATGCGGGAGGGGTGAAGATTAGCACCCGCCAGCAGCAAAATCTTGGCGTACGCACGGCGAGCGTTTCCCGTCAGCCACTGGCGCCGGAGCTTAACGCTTTTGCTACCGTCGCCGTGGACGAACGCGGCGTCGAGACGGTGCCGGCGCTGGCCAACGGCTTGATTGAGAAACTCTACGTTAACGCCTCTCAGCAGTTTGTGAAAAAGAACGAGGCGCTGGCCGAACTGTGGATCCCGCAGTGGGCGGCGGCGCAGCAGGAGTATCTGGCGGTGAGGCGGCTGGGCGACAGCGGGCTGACCGCCGCCGCTCGCGATCGTCTGCAGCTGCAGTTTATGCCGGAAGCGATTATCCGCAGCGTTGAGCGCAGCGGGAAACCGCAAACCCGGATGACGGTACGCGCGCCGCACGATGGTTATGTCAGCAAGCTGGATGTGCGCACCGGCGCGCAGGTCACCCCAGCCCAGCCGCTGTTCGAGCTGGCCCGTCTCGACCCGGTATGGGTCGTGATTGATTATCCGCAAAGCCAGGCCAGCCTGCTGCGCGTGGGTAGCCGGGTGACGGCGACCACCGGCAGTTGGCCCGGGAGCGTTTTTCAGGGCTCCGTGCGCGAGCTACTTCCCGATCTGGAAGCGACCACCCGCACGTTAAAGGCCCGGGTAGTTTTGAACAATCCGCAGCATCAGCTCAAACCCGGTATGTACCTGAACGTTCAGCTGGCCGAGGCGCATCAGGCGCGCGCCGTTCTGACCATCCCTGAAGAGGCATTGATTGCCACGGGTAGCAGCAATCGGGTGTTAATTGCCGATGGCGAGGGGCATTTCCGTCCGGTCGAAGCGATCGTCGGGCGCACGCAAAATGGTCTGGTCGAGATAAAATCCGGCCTCAAAGAGGGCCAGAAGGTGGTCACCTCCGGACAGTTCCTGATTGACTCCGAAGCGAGCCTGCGCAGCGCGCTGCCGCAAATGGCCGGGGAGGATCCGCAGGAAAAAAGCTATACCACGCAGGGGGTCATCAAAGCTGTAACCGATGGGGCGGTGACCATCGCTCACCAGCCGGTGCCGGCGCTGAAGTGGCCGGCGATGATCATGGATTTTGCCATTACGCCGCAGCAGCAGGGACAGATGCGCCCCGGCGAGTCGGTTATGTTTAGCTTCGTCCTGACCGACGATGGAGCGCGAGTCACCTCGATGATGCCGATGAACGGCGCTAAGGAGCAGCCATGATTGCCGCCGTTATCCGCTGGTCGTTACGCAACCGTCTGCTGGTACTGCTGGCGTCGCTGATTATGGCCGCCTGGGGCGTCTGGTCGATACAGCAGGCGCCGCTGGATGCGCTACCGGATCTCTCCGATACCCAGGTGATTATTCGCGTAAGCTATCCGGGAAAAGCGCCGCAAATTGTCGAAGATCAGGTGACCTATCCGCTGACCACCACCATGCTGTCGGTGCCGGGGGCGAAAACCGTGCGCGGTTTTTCCATGTTCGGCGATGCTTACGTTTACGTACTGTTTGATGATGGCACCGATCCGTACTGGGCGCGCTCCCGCGTGCTGGAGTACCTGAGCCAGATCCAGAGCAGCCTGCCGCCGGAAGCGAAAGCTTCGCTGGGGCCGGATGCTACCGGCGTTGGCTGGGTGTTTGAATATGTGCTTACCGATAAAAGCGGTCAGCATAGCCTCGGGGATTTGCGAGCGATTCAGGACTGGATCCTGAAATATGAACTGAAAACCGTGCCGGACGTATCGGAGGTCGCCAGCGTCGGCGGAATGGTCAAAGAGTATCAGGTGATCCTTAATCCTGACCGCCTGCGGGCCCTGAACGTTACCCACGAACAGGTTATCAGCGCGATTCAGAGCGCCAACCAGGAGGGCGGCGGCTCGGTACTGGAACTGGGTGAAGCTGAATATATGGTGCGCACCACCGGCTATCTGAAGTCCATCGACGACTTTAAGCAGGTCGTTATCGCTGCGCGTGACGGTGTGCCGGTGCTGCTGTCCGACGTTGCCAGCGTGCGCCGGGGGCCGGCGATCCGGCGCGGCGTCGCCGAGCTCAACGGTGAAGGCGAAGTGGCCGGGGGAATCATCATTATGCGTTCGGGCAAAAATGCCCTGACCACCATTAATGCGGTGAAGGCGAAACTGGCTGAGGTGCAAAAAAGCCTGCCCGCAGGGGTAGAAATAGTGCCGGTTTATGACCGTTCGCAGCTGATTAAAAATTCAGTCGAAACCCTGACCCACAAGCTTATCGAAGAGTTTATCGTTGTGGCGGTGGTCTGCTCGCTGTTTCTGTTCCATTTCCGCAGCGCGCTGGTGGCGATGATCACGCTGCCGCTGGGGATCCTCGGCGCATTTATCGTGATGCACTATCAGGGCGTCAGCGCCAATATGATGTCGCTTGGCGGAATTGCGATCGCCATCGGAGCCATGGTCGATGCGGCAATCGTAATGATTGAAAATATGCATAAGGTGCTGGAGCAGTGGCGGTATGAGCATCCTGAGCGCCAGCCGTCTTCCGCCGACTACTGGCAAATTGCCCTACATGCGGCATCGGAGGTGGGGCCCGCGCTGTTTTGCAGCCTGCTGATCATTACCCTGTCGTTTATTCCGGTATTCACCCTCGAGGCGCAGGAGGGCAAGATGTTCTCGCCGTTGGCTTTCACCAAAACCTGGTCGATGGCGGTGGCCGCCGGGCTTGGGATCACCCTGGTTCCGGTGCTGATGGGCTACTTTATTCGCGGCAAAATCCCTGATGAGGCCGCTAATCCGCTCAACCGCTGGCTGATACGCGCCTATGAGCCGCTGCTGGATAAGGTCTTGCAGTGGCCGAAGGCAACGCTGGCGGCGGCGGGCCTGCTGCTGGTCGCCACGCTATGGCCGCTGGCGCAGCTCGGCAGCGAATTCCTGCCGCAAATCGACGAGGGCGACCTGCTGTATATGCCATCCACGCTGCCGGGGATCTCCAGCCGCGAAGCCGCCCGCCTGCTGCAGCAGACCGACCGTCTGATCAAGACGATTCCTGAAGTACAAAGCGTGTTCGGCAAGGCCGGTCGGGCGGAGAGCGCCACCGATCCGGCGCCGCTGACCATGCTGGAAACCACCATTCAGTTCAAGCCGAAAAGCGAATGGCGGCCCGGTATGACCATGGATAAGCTGATCGGCGAACTGGACAGTGCGGTAAAAGTGCCGGGCATCGCCAACGTCTGGGTACCGCCGATTCGCAATCGCCTGGATATGCTGGCGACCGGCATTAAAAGCCCGGTCGGCATCAAAGTGAACGGCAACAATCTGGCGGAGATCGAAAAAACCGCTGAGGAGATTGAGCGCATCGTGCGTCATGTCCCGGGGGTGACCTCGGCGCTGGCGGAGCGCCTTGACGGCGGTCGCTATATCGATATCGCTATCGATCGGCTGAAAGCCGCCCGCTACGGCGTGTCGGTGAAGGAGCTGCAATCGGTCGTCGCCAGCGTGGTGGGCGGCGATAACATTGGCGAGACTATCGAGGGGCGTGAACGCTATCCGATAAACGTGCGCTATCCGCGCGAAATGCGCGACTCGCTGCAGAAGCTGCGCGATCTGCCGGTGGTAACCAGCAGCGGGGCGCAGGTGACGCTCGCCGAGCTGGCGGATATTGCTATCACCGATGGCCCGCCGATGCTAAAAAGCGAAAACGCCCGTCTGTCGGACTGGATCTACGTCGACATTCGCGGGCGCGATCTGAAATCCGCGGTTGATGAAATGCAGCGCGAGGTCAGCAAACAGGTCAGGCTGCCGGATGGCATCTCGCTGACGTGGTCCGGGCAGTACGAGTATCTGGAACGCGCTACCGCGAAGCTCAAAATCGTGCTGCCGTTTACTCTGATGATTATCTTTATCCTGCTTTACGTCACCTTCGGTCGCGTTAAAGATGCGCTGTTGATTATGGGCACGTTGCCGTTTTCGCTGATCGGCGGCGTCTGGTTGCTCTGGCTGCTGGGCTATAACCTGTCGGTGGCCGCCGCCGTTGGCTTTATTGCGCTTGCCGGCGTGGCCGCGGAGTTCGGGGTAATTATGGTGCTCTATTTAAACCAGGCGCTCGCGAAGCGGCGCGGTGAGCTTAATGACCGGACGCTCAACGAAGCGATACACGAAGGAGCCGTGCTGCGCGTGCGCCCGAAAGTAATGACCGTCGCGACGATTATGGCCGGGCTGCTGCCGATTATGTGGGGTGGCGGTACAGGTTCAGAAGTGATGCAGCGTATTGCCGCGCCGATGATCGGCGGGATGATCACCGCGCCGCTGCTGTCGATGCTGGTGATCCCGGCGGTCTATCTTCTGACGCACCGCAACAAACCCTAAAGTGCAACGCCCGGGCCAGGCGGCTCGGGCGTGAATCAGTCGGCGTTTTTGAGATCGGACGCGCGTTTGGCGGTGGCGTAGACAAAGTCCAGCATCGGCTCGAGGTCGGTATCGTAGCCGGCCTGAATGATTTTGCCCCGCAGCCATTCGATCTCACTGGTAATATCCGGGTGAAAGATATTGTTGTCCTGCGCTTTGCGTAGCCACTTGAGCAGGAAATTATTTTTCCCGCGGATACCGCCCGATTTCTTCGATTTTGCGTGTATTTTCAGCGCCACCAGAATGCAGTAATAGAAATGAACGCGCTGATTAAAACTTTGGTGCATGTCTTTTATTCCCGCCAGAATCAGGTTGCGGCCGGGCATGGACCTTAAACATGCGGTCTCTGATATTCACCCGTGCCACCATCGCGCCGCTTGCCAGGCGCCGGGGCGATGGTGGCACGGAAGCCGAATTGCAGTCAAATATTGATTATTTTTTTACCCATATTTGCGTCAGGGGTCGCGCGAAGAGTATTCCTCAGGTTCGCGGCAGAGCAGCGCGTTGTTGCAGGTAAATGCGCAAAACCAGGATAAATGCCAGCGCGACCACCGCTGCGGCCAACAAATAAATAGTCTCCAGCTCGTAGTAGCCTGCCACCCAGCCGGCTAGCGGTCCGGTTAATCCCAGCGCCAGATCGAGAAAAGCCGAATAGGTGCCCAGCGCGGTGCCCTGATTCTGCTCTTCAACCTGTTTTACCGCTTCCACGCCAAGCGCCGGGAAGATCAGCGAAAAGCCCGAGCCGGTGAGAAAGGCGCCAATACCCGCTATCCATGCCGAGGAGGCATACCAGATGATCAGCAGGCCGAGACATTCGATCGCAAAACAGATTAACGATACCGGCACGCCGCCGTAGCGGGTAATGGTGTTACCTAAAATCAGGCGAATGCAGATAAAACCGATGCTGAATAGCGACAGGGTAAACGCCGCGCCTTGCCAGCCATGAGCCGAAAAGTAGAGGGTAATAAAGGTCGCGATAACCCCAAAACCGACGGTACCCAGCGCCAGCCCCATCCCATAGGGCCAGATTTTGCGTACCACCACGTGAAACGGCGCCCGGATTCCCGCCGACACGCTGACGTCCTGGCGCGTACGGGCATAGAGCAGGCCAACCGCCGCAGCCAGCACCACAACGGCGGCAAATCCGCTGATGCCAAAATAGCCGTTGAGCATGACGCCCAGCGGGGCGCCAACCGCCATCGCCACGTAGGTTGCCACGCCGTTCCAGGAGATCACGCGCGACGTGTGGATCGCGCCCACGGTTTTGATCCCCCACAGGGTCGCGCCGGTGGCAGTGAAGCTTTCCCCGACGCCGAGGAAAATTCGCCCCACCAACAGCGCGGCAACCGCCAGCGGCGGCGCAGATTGCAGCAAGACCGCGAGCAGGGTGAAGAGCCCGCTGAGCAGACAGCAAATAATCCCCAGGCTGACGACTTTTTTCGGCCCCCAGATATCGGTATAGCGGCCCGCATGCGGGCGGCTGAGCAAGGTTGAAATGTACTGGAGGCTGATAACCACGCCGGCGATAAAGGTGCTATAGCCAAGCTGATAATGGATATAGCCGGGCAGCACGGCGAGCGGCAAACCGATGGAGAGATAGCAGATACAGGTAAAGACAACGATAGAAATAATACGCAGATTAAGCTGGGTGGTGCTGACGGATGTGGCCATAACGCTAAGTACTGGAAACCAAAGGGAGACTAAGCATAGCGCAGCGTCGTCGGGCGCGACGAGCAGACCATGCGCTTTTTCAATGATTCAGGCAAACTCACTAAAAATAGTAATGAGAGAAGAGCAATCTGGGCAAGTCGTGCGCAGCAGAGTATAAAATTTGTTAACGCATCATGGATATTGACAGGAGAGGGTATGGAATACGATTTAGACGGTATGGATGTTCTTTTTGTCGCGGGCTTTGGACCGATCACCCAATCAACGCCAGCCAGCAGGGAATTTTATGTGGCGGCGCTGGGCCTGCCGCTCAAACCGATGCCCGGCAATGAAGAGTATTTGCTGACCGAACAGCATGCCCTCGATGGGGTAAAACATTTTGCGCTGTGGCCGCTGGCTCAGGCGGCGCGCTCCTGTTTTGACTCGGATCTCTGGCCGGACTATCTGCCGGTGCCGCAGGCGTGGGTGGAGTTTGAAGTGCGCGATATCGATACCGCCACCGACGCGCTGAAGGCCAGAGGCTATCGTCTGCTGGTGGATAATCGCGTGGAGCCCTGGGGACAGACCGTCACGCGGTTGCTGAGCCCGGAAGGGCTGCTGGCAGGGATTACCGTAACCCCGTGGCTGCGCGAGGGCAAAGCATGAAAGCCAAATGGAATGTATTAGCCGCCCATCAACTTCGGCGACCAGCAGGGTGATGGAATGTTGATTTATGACGTATTCGGACGCCACATTGGCGTCCAGCGTCGGGACGGGCGATGGTTACTCTTCCGCGTCGATCTCAACGAACGGAAATATTCGCCGCTGCATGGGGTCATCATCCCGGATGACCTTACGGAAGCAGAAATTCCCGGCTGGCTGGGCGATATTTTTCATGAAGCCGCAAGCCCGCGCCATCCTGACGTCCGGCTGATGGAGTAGCGGCTACCGCCAGCTTCTGTTTTGCAGCACCACCCGGTAACCGTCGCGGTCGACAAAGGTTTTGCCGTGCACATTCCAGTACGGATTAAACGCGCTGACCGGTGTAAAGCCGGCGGTCAGCATTCTCTCGCACCGTTCCTGCCATTCGGCGGTGTGTGGATAATAGAGCACCAGCAAATCTTCCTCGCTCGGGGAGGGCTTCACCGGGTGATGGTGGCAGAGGGTGAACTCAAGATGCCAGCCGAGATCGCCGCGTCCGATCATGACACCGCTGAAGCCAGCGTGATCGGCAAACTGCGCGATCTGCTCCAGCCCAAGGCCCGTGCAGTACATGCTGCTGCTCAAAGAAAGGTCGGTGACCGGCCGGGCGATGCGCATAGCGTTAAGAGTCATAAGAACCTGTATTAATAAAAGGTGGTCGGGTGACTGTATCCGTTTTTACGCCGATCGTTTGTCGTGGAGAGCTTTCTTTTGCATAAACGTCATCCCTCAGACGGCCAGCCATTTGATGGCTCTTACTGTGCCAATTAGCGATAGCCAATATAAAAAGTGTGCTAATTATTATTGTGGCTAATTAAATAATTGCGGCATTTTTTGTCCTTAACTTAAACACATCTTAAACGAGGGTCTGGCGTTTTCTAGGATTTTTCTCATGCGACGCGATATTTCGAAAGATAAGCAAGGGCGCTTTTGAAAAAAATAAAAAAAGCATATCCATGTAAATCATATGGATATATCGCTGCTGTTGCTGAATGGATCGGTTTCAGCGATCGATTTAATATTTATTGATAAGCGATAGCAATTAAATATTTTGTATTGATCGTTGGTTTCGATGTAGGTATCGTTTTGCACGTATTTCACCGGCAGTACAAATAATTAGTTAATCTCATTTGCGCTAAAAAAATTATTTACCGCGATATTTCATTAGAAGATGAAATTAAACTTTTTTTTGAAATTTGTATGGCGTGTAAGTTAACACCGTACATTTACCCCGTCGGTCATGGTGAGATATATAAATATTTTATATTTCCTCGGGAGATGTCCTGAAAGTGTTGTGTGGGCTTGCTGCCCTATTAATACCCCACATTATTAATAAATGGAGTTTATTTATGAACATTAAACGCGTAATTCTTTCCGCTGCAATTTCTTCTGCATTAATGTCTGGCAGTGTTATGGCGGCTGAGACCGGTACCGTGAGTTTCAGCGGCCTGATTACCGGTGCCACCTGTGATGTCAACATCGGTGGTGCAGGCGCAAACGCGGCCGTAGTGCTGCCAACCGTCAGCGCGAATACACTTGATGGCGCGACTAAAACAAATGGTAAAACTCGTTTCAGTCTTGAATTGAGCGGTTGTACCGGTGCATTAACTCAGGCGAAAGCCTTCTTTGAAGGTGGTAATACAGTAAATAACGCGACCGGACGTCTGATAAATACAGAGACGTCCGGTGCAGAGAATGTTTCTCTACAATTACGCGATGGTCAGAACAATAGCGTTATTAATGTTGGCGATGCTGCACAATTTGATTCCGCAGCTATTGGTTATGTTGATATATCTTCCGGTACGGCTTCACTTCCGTACTATGTTGAGTATTACGCTGAAGGCGCCGTCGTAGCCGGTACTGTCGCTTCCCAGGTGACCTATAGCCTCATCTATAAGTAATGCTTCTGCGGGGAGAGAACACTTTCTCTTCCCAATTAATTTCTGGAGACATCACATGGATGTAAGGAAAACTATTTTCTTGCCTGCTGCGCTGAGTTGTCTGATGAGTGCGCTGTGTACTTTTCCGGTTCAGGCTGGCGTGGTAATTAATGGTACACGGGTTATCTATCCCGGCGATGAAAAAGAAATTACCGTTCAGGTTAGTAATAATGGGCAGCGTCCGGTATTGGTGCAAAGCTGGCTGGATACCGGCGATAGTGAGGCTACACCTGATACTATCACCACCCCCTTTATTCTGACGCCGCCGATCAATCGTCTTGACTCTGGCAAGGCCCAGGCCTTGCGCATTAGCAGCCTGACAACCTCAGCGCTGCCGCAGGATCGTGAATCCCTGTACTGGCTCAACGTGCTGGAAATCCCCGGGCGCCCCGGTAGCGAGATCAAAAATGAAAACTATCTGCAGCTGGCGGTGCGTTCACGAATTAAATTCTTCTGGCGTCCCGCTTCGCTGAAAGAGGGCGCAGCGAGAGCGCCGCAGGCGCTGAGCTGGGCCGCCACGGAACAGGGGCTGAAAGCCATCAATCCAACGCCCTATTTTATTTCCCTCGCCACCCTCACCGTGGCAGGAAAAACTGCGGATGTGGATATGGTGGACCCGTTCAGCGATCGTATTTTTCCCCACGTGAAGGCCTCACGAGGAAGCCAGGTACAGGCTGAATGGATTGATGATTACGGCGCCATTCGTTCGCAGAATTTTACCGTTAAGTAGTCCACTCGCTATCTGTCTGTCCTGGAGAAGTCATCATGCAGGGAATCGCACTCCCCGGTAAAGCGGCGCTGCTGTCCGTTTCCGTATTATCTGCCCTTGCGCTAAACGTCAGGGCTAAAGAAAACGCTGAGATTCATTTTGATCCTTCATTCCTGAGACTGGGCACCGGTCCAGCGCCGGATTTATCGCGTTTTAGCCATGGCGCGAGCCTGTCTGAGGGAACGCATCGGCTGCGGATATGGTTTAACGAAAAGCCGGTAGTGAATCAGGATGTCCGTTACGTCGCAGAAGGACATGGTACCACGCCCTGCCTGACGCCTGAGCTGATTACGCAGCTTCCGCTTCGCCACGAGATGCTGCCCGATAGCGCCTGGGCCAGCGCTGCTGATGTCTGTACAGACCTGACGGCGCTGATTCCTGGGGCGACGGTGATGAGTGACAGTAATGCGCAAACGCTCAATATTCAGGTGCCGCAGGTCTGGCAACAGCGCAGCGCGCGCGACGCGGTACCGCCCGCATTGTGGGATAGCGGTATTCCCGCCGCGCTATTGGGCTACAACCTTAGCGCATATAGCAGTGAGAACAACGGCTATAACCATGACAGCCTTTATGCCAGTCTCAACGGCGGCATCAACATTGGTAGCTGGTACCTGCGCCATAACGGCAACTGGAGCCGGGATAATCACGCTGGCGGCCATTATCAAACACAGAATACCTATATTCAGCGGGATCTCCCTGCTTTAAAGGGCCGGATTTCTGTCGGCCAGATCAATACCTCGGGGCAGCTTTTTGACACGCTGCCTCTAAGCGGACTAAAGCTGGAGAGCGATGAGCGCATGGAGCCGCTCTCCCGTCGCGGCTACGCGCCGGAAATTCGCGGCATTGCCCGTACGAGCGCTCGGATTGCTGTCCGCCAAAGCGGTAACCTGATTTATGAAACAACCGTCAGTCCGGGGGCGTTTGTCATTGATGATCTTTATCCTACCGGCTATGGCGGGGATCTTGACGTCACCGTTTACGAAGCTGACGGCAGCGAACAGCATTTTCAGGTGCCATTCGCTTCCGTTACGCAGCTATTACGTCCGGGCCAGTCCCGTTATGAACTCTCAATAGGTGAACTGAACTATCGTTCGTTGCCCGCCGACCCTTCACTCTGGCAGATGACCTGGCAGCAGGGCGTGACCAACTGGCTAACGGTTTACGGCGGAATGCAGGCCAGCGAGCGTTACCGGGCGGGTCAGGGCGGTATCGGCATTGCGACCCCCATAGGTGCAGTGAGCGCAGATGCCACCCTCGCTCGTACGGAATTGGGTAAGCGGGGCCAGGATGACGAAATACGCAGCGGCGAGAGCTACCGGCTCAGCTATAGCAAAAATATCACCGAAACGGCCAGTCATTTTTCCCTGGCCGCCTACCGGTTTTCGACCAGCGGATATATGGACTATTTGACCGCCATGCAGACGCGTGAAGCGATTTTCCAGGGGAACCATGCCGATAGTATACGGCGTAATAAAAGCCGCTATACGCTTACGGCAAGCCAGGGATTGCCGGGTGGGTGGGGGCAGTTTTACCTGAGTTCATCGGTGCAGAACTACTGGAACGCCAAAGGTGTAGACAAGCAATATCAGTTTGGCTACAGCAACAATTATGGCCGATTCAGCTACGGGGTTAACGCCGGACGCAGCTGGAGCGCCTACGGACGTTCCCAGGACACGCTTTCCGTGAATCTCAGTTTCACGCCAGGCAGTAGCCGACAGGCCGTAACGGGGCGCCTTAGCTATGACCATACTCGTCACGGTGAGCAGAGTCTGCGAACCGGTATAAATGGCTCTTTTGGCGAAGATAGCCGCTTCAGCTACGGCCTGTCTGGCACGACGAGCAGTCAGGGTAACGGCAGCAGCGCGGCGGCGAGCGCGCAGTACCTGGCCAATTTCGCTTCGCTAAATGCGGCGTTCGGCAGCGGTCGACATTACCGCAGCGTTTCGGGCGGCGTAAGCGGGACCGTGATAGGCCACAGCGGCGGTCTGACGCTGAGCCCCTTTCAGGGAGACACCTTCGCGCTGGTAGAGGCTAAAGGCGCTGAGGGCGCTGGCGTCAATGGCTATAGCGGTATCCAGGTTGACAAACGGGGCTATGCAGCGGTGCCGTATCTCAGTCCGTATCAGCTGAACGATATCCATCTTGACCCGAAAGGAACAACTCGGGGCGTAGAGCTGGATAACACATCGCAAAGAGTTGCCCCGCGTGATGGCGCGGTAGTGAAGATCAGCTATCAGGCCCGTCAGGGATATCCGCTATTAATTACCGTGACAGGTGCCGCCCATCCACTGCCTTTCGGAACGGAAGTTCATGACGCTTCGGGACGTACGGTGGGTTATGTAGGTCAGGGCGGGCAAATCTACGCGCGGGTCGAGCAGGTCCGCGGGGTGTTAACGGTTCGTGCTGGCGAACAATCTTGCCGCCTGGCTTATGTTCTGAGCAACGGACAAGCGGAGACACTGGAACAGCTCTCTCTACGTTGTGAATAGCCTTAAGGGAATAAATGATTATGAGCAAAATTATCAAAAAAAATTGCCTCCCGGCAGGGGCGTTCTCGGTATTGGTCGTCTTATTTTTTGTCACCACCAATGCTAAAGCAGCCTGCACTATAACCAGTACGCCAGCACCAGCTGCGCTGCAAACGTATTCGTTGCCAATTAATCGGATCTCTCCTAATGTACATAACAATAATGTTTTATTGAGTGTGCGGAAATATTTTGATGCCGCAGCGGTACGTTGCGCTACGGGCACGATTTACTGGGTCCATAAAATAGAAAATACCTCCGGTACTACCGGCGTATTTGTTAATGGTTCGCCGGTGTATAAAACTAATATTAACGGCCTGGGGGTATATTATACTCGTAGTAATTCAAGCGGCATGGAGGTAGGCTCAACTGGCGCAGATATTGTCCTGGTGCCTGAAGTTAACATGAACCTAATTAAGTTAAATAACTCTACGATTAGCGGCGTCTTAGATGCCTCGACGCTGCCGGTGGTGAGTTTCTACGCAACAGAATCCAGCAGCGGTGCATTCAACAGCAGCGCGGTGCAAATTACTAAAATGGCTTTCAGAGGCACTGTAAGTTATGTTGTACCCAGCTGTAGTGCTCAGGATAAAGATATCTGGTTGGGAGAATATACCACCGGCAATTTCACCGGTAACTCAACGACGCCGTGGGTGGATGCCAGTATTGTACTGACCTGTGATGCGACTTTTCGCAATGCTTACAGCAATGTTGCGGATTCTTATATAACGGGCAATATCACTACGACCACCAGACCTGATAATTATTATTCCGTATCTCTGGAGTCCGTTAATGGTTTTGTTGACAGCTCGCGAGGCATCGTGGCGCTGGACAGCGGTGGCGCCACCGGTCTTGGCGTACAGATATCCCGTACCCGGTCGGAACAGGCATGGTCCTCTCTGGCATGGACTGGGGAAAATAAAGCCGGAGCCAATACGATTAACATTCCGCTCTATGCTCGTTATATCCAGACTGATAGCAATGTTAGTGCCGGGCAGGCGAACAGTAAACTTCTGTATACCGTTCAGTATAAATAAAAGCATTTTTCAGGAAAGTATTATGCAGCAAGAAAGGGAAGTGAGTCCGCTGGCGCTGAACGGCCTTAAAGCTTTGGAGCGAGAACTTGATAAATATTATCGCGGTAGATCTTTTATCTATCTGTCAGCGATGCATTTGCAGTCAGAATGCTATTGTCATTTAACCCGCAAATATATCGTTGTAGGCGTCTCGCCTCCGGCGGAGAATATGTTTCTCAAACGCCATATTAGCCTTAAGGATTCTCTGGCAACTATCATTAAGAAACTTAATTTATATCGCGAATATCGATCTCAAGACAGGTGTGAATTTTGCTACTTTCTTAATAATTTAAAAGAAGATGAGCGAAGAATTTTCAGTATGTTATGTAAAACAAGCAATTATCGAATGGCTGCAAATGAACTTAACATTAATGAAAAGAATCTGCGGCGAAAAGTTTATACTTTTACGCAAAAGATGAGTATTCCAAATCGGCGTTGGTTTCTCTGGTGGATTACCTATATGAGCAGGCGCCGACCCCATTTTTTTAACGTAAGCGCGGATTAGCAAAAATTAATCTATGACTACCGTCATTGTTGAAAAACAGCACGTCAGGATTGGGGATTCTTCGCTTGCCACTGGAATATGTTTTATCTAGAATCTTCGCTTTCGGAGAGAGAAAATGTCCGTTGCAGATTCCCTGTTTGCTTACTCTTTTGCTGCCCTGTTGCTCACCCTTACCCCAGGCCTGGATACCGCGCTAATTTTACGAACCGCGACCGTTGAAGGCGGAAAAAAAGCCTTTCAGGCGGCGTTGGGTATTGATACGGGATGTTTTATCTGGGGAGCTGCGGTCGCCTTCGGTCTTGGGGCGCTGCTGGCGGCATCGGAACTGGCGTATGACCTGCTCAAATGGTGCGGGGCCGTCTATTTATGCTGGCTGGGCATTCAGTTAATTCTCCAGCCGCGTCGTCATTTTGTTCATCAGGACAGGGCGGCGGCCCCGGCAAGTAACTGGTTTGTAAAAGGGATGATGGGGAATGTGCTCAATCCGAAAATGGGGATCTTTTACGTCTCTTTCCTGCCGCAGTTTATTCCGGCAGGGCACTCGCCCATCGCCTGGACGTTCCTGCTGGTCGCCATTCATGTGGCGATCGGCACAATCTGGTCATTAACGCTGATTGTGACCAGCCGCTCTGCCGCTCGGCTATTAAAAACGCCGCTGTTCATTCGGTGGATGGATCGCGCGACCGGCGGCCTCTTTGTGCTGTTTGCTACCAGGCTGGCTTTTAGCCACCGCTAAATCCTGCCGGGCAGGGATGCCCAGCTTCTCGCTCCCACATTTCGTTGCTCACCGAAGCATCCACCGACCTTTGCCGTAAATTTCTTCTCCTGGAGGCCGCGCGCTGTCGCGTGGCGTTGCTTGCGCGTCGGGTTAATCGAAATCATAATGAAAAGAGAATAATATTAAAAATCATTCTCTTTTTGAGAATAATAATGGAGGGGAGTGGGTGAACGTTTTTCAACTCAGGCCGGAGTGGAAGGCCTTTCTGCTGGCGCTGGCCGGATCGGTGGTACTGATCGTCGGTATGGGCTATGGCCGGTTTGCCTATACCGGGATCCTGCCGCTGATGCTTAATGAACAGGTACTGACGCTACGCGAAGGTAATCTCGCCGCTTCGGCAAACTATGCCGGTTATCTGGCGGGGGCGCTGCTGCTGGCGAAAGCCAGACCCACGGACGCCAGATGGCTGAGCCTGCTTTCCGCGCTATTGACGCTACTGTGCCTGGCTTTACTGGCGGTTTTAGTTTCTCCGCTGGCGATTATCGCGGTTCGCGGTATTGCCGGATTATTAAGCGCGGTGACGCTGATTGCCGCCTCACTCTGGCTGCTCCAGCATATGAAGCACCCAAACGGTGCGCCGGTGCTTTTTTCGGGCGTCGGAATGGGCATATTTTTGTCGGCGGAATTTATCTCCCTGGGGAAGGCGCTGGCGCTCTCCAGCCAGCAGATCTGGCTGATGTGCGCGCTAAGCGCCGGCGTGCTTTTTATCCTCGCGCTGCGTCTATTGCTGAGCCCCGCAGACTACCTTATCGCTTATCAACCCGCAGCAACCGCACAGCATGAGCAGGCCGAGGGGCCGGTGCGCGAGGCATGGAAACTGCTGCTGATTTATGGCCTGGCCGGCTTCGGCTACATTATTACCGCCACCTATCTCCCGCTGTTTCTCAGCGGTTCGCTGAACGCTATCGATCCGGTGCAGATCTGGGCCATCTTCGGTCTTGCCGCCGTCCCCTCCTGTTTTCTCTGGCATCGGCTGGTCATCAGGCTTGGCTACCGCCGCGCGTTTACCCTTAATTTGCTGATCCAGGCCGTTGGCGTGATCCTTCCGGCGTGGAGCCATACGTTGCCGTTTTGCATATTGAGCGCGCTGCTGGTGGGGTGCACCTTTTTGGGCACCGTGACCATCGCGCTGTCCCAGGGGCGGCGGCTGAATCATCTGGTTTCGTTCAATATGATTGCCGCAATGACCGCAACCTACGGCATCGGGCAAATTGTCGGCCCGCTGGTTGCCGGGGCGCTGTATGACCGCAGCGGGTCGTTTAATCCTTCGCTCAGCGCGGCGGCTATAGCGCTGCTGGCTGCCGCTGCTCTGGTGGCAGCGGGGGCGCGGCGAGCCTCAAAGGTCGGAGGCTGATTCAAGAAGCTGGCGCATCTTCTCAAGGGCCGGGGAGGCGTAGCCTTTGCGCCAGATAAGCTGGGTGATCGCCTGGCCAACCGGTTGCAGCTGGCTGGCTTCGGGCAGCGTCAGAGTCTCAAGCACGCTCTGCGGCACGATGCCGGCATAGCCGCCGGAGGCAACGCAGGCGAGCATCGCGTGGTAGGAGCCGACATCCTGGATCTCGATCTCCGCCTCCTCTGATTGCGCCAGAAACGCTTCCCCCATCGCCCGGTAGGTACAACCCTCCGCAAAGGCGGCAAAACGAAAAGGTTGCGGGTGAGCCTGAAGCACCAGCATCAACTGTTCTTGAAAGATCGGGACAAATTCCAGGTCGTCAGGCGGAGGCGCTCCCTGCGGCAGACTCACCAGCGCGCAATCGAGCTCGGCGTCCAGGACTTGTTGAGCAAGTTGCCGGGTTGGCTGGGTCTTAAGGGTCAGTTTGACCTCCGGGCACTGAGCATGAAAGCGGGGAAGCAGCTGCGGCAGGCGGCTTGCGGCGGTGGCGTCCATCGCCCCCATGCGCAGATTACCGCCCGGCGTCGCCGGGTGCAGCGCCTGTCTGGCCTCCTCGGCCAGGCTGAGGATTCTCAGCGCGTAGCCCAAAAAATGCTCGCCGGCGGGGGACAGAAGCATCCTTTTATTGCCGCGAGCAAACAGCTCAACGCCCAGCTCCTCTTCCAGCTGGTGAATGCGGGTGGTGATATTGGACTGCGCCCGTCCCAACAGTTTTGCCGCGCGAGTCACGCTGCGCTCTTCCGCCACCGTTTTAAAAATCTCTAATGTGGTGTGGTTCATATTTTTATTCTTAAATTGAAAATAATGTTGATCTTATCATCTCTAAAAGAGATTTTAATGGCCCGAATGCACAAATTTAACAGGGCAAACCATGAAAAACCGGCTGACGCAGCAGCTTGCTATTGATTATCCCATTATTCAGGCGCCGATGGCTGGCGTGTCGACGCCGGAACTGGCGGCAGCGGTCAGCGGCGCCGGCGCGCTCGGCTCGCTGGGGCTGGGGTCGTCAACCATAGAGCAGGCTGAGGCGCTGATTAACCAGACCCGTCGCTTAACCAGCCGTCCGTTTAACGTCAACCTGTTTTGCCACGCACCAGCGGTAAGGGATCGGCAGCGTGAAGCCGGGTGGCTGGCTCGGCTGCGCCCGGAATTTGCCCGCTTCGCCAGCCATCCGCCGGAGACGCTGGCGGAAATCTACCTCAGTTTTAATCAGCAGCCGCGAATGGCCGAGCTGCTGCTCGATCTTGCCCCGGCGGCGGTGAGCTTCCATTTTGGCGTGCCGGATCGTGAAACGCTTCGCCGACTGCGGGATAAGGGTATCGTTACCCTGGCGAGTGCGACCAGCGTGGCAGAGGCGCTGCTGGCCGAGGCGCAGGGAGTCGATATGGTGGTTGCCCAGGGCTACGAGGCTGGCGGCCATCGCGGTATCTTTGACCCCCTGGGGCCAGACGGACAGATGAGCACCTTTACCCTGATTCAGGCGATGAGACGGCATACTGATCTACCGGTTATTGCGGCAGGCGGCATCATGGACGGCGCAGGAATCAACTGCGTAATGAACCTGGGCGCAGACGGCGCGCAGCTGGGAACGGCGTTTCTGCTCTGCCCGGAATCGTCCACGGATGCCGGCTATCGTGAGGCCATCAAAGGCGCGCCTGACGGGCTGACGGTTTTAACCTCGGCGATCTCCGGACGTCCGGCAAGATGTCTGGTTAACGGCTGGCGTGAAATAAACGATCCGCATCTCGTTCCGGCTTATCCCGTAGCTTATGATGCCGGTAAAGCGCTGGCATCGGCGGCAAAAGCGCAGGGAAATCGTCAATTCGGCGCCCACTGGGCCGGACAGGGCGTTAGCCTGATTCGCGAGCTGCCGGCAGCGGAGCTGATACGAAAGCTGGTGAGCGAAAGCGGGTTTTAATCGCGGATGGCGCGCGGCCATCCGCTCATCGTTAACGGCGGTGGGCGAGGCCGCGAACCAGACGGTCGCCGGCCATCTGCACCCCCTGTACCAGCGCGACCAGAATGAGCACCGTGCCGACCATCACCTCGTTATTAAAGCGCTGATAGCCGTAACGGATAGCCAGATCGCCCAGTCCGCCGCCGCCAATCACGCCCGCCATCGAAGAGAAGCCGATCAGCATGACGATGGTCAGCGTGATGCCTGCCAGCAGGGTCGGCAGCGCTTCCGGCAGCAGCGATTTAAAGATGACGTGCCAGATATTGCCGCCCATCGATAAAATCGCCTCGATACGCCCGTAGTCCACTTCATCCAGCGCATTTTCAGTCAGCCGCGCAAAGAACGGAAAGGCGCCAATGGTGACCGGAACCACCGCGGCGGTACTGCCGAGGGTGGTGCCGATAATCAACCGGGTGAACGGAATCAGCGCGATCAGCAGCACGATAAACGGCAGCGAACGACCAAAGTTGATAATCGCGCCCAGGATGGCGTTGAGCTTCGGCATCGGCGCCAGCCCGTTGCGGCGTGAAACAAACAGCAGCACGCCGGTTGGCAGCCCGAGCAGCACGGTAAACAGCGCCGCCAGGCCGACCATATAAACGGTATCCACCGTGCCCTGAAACAACAGCGGCCAGAGATCTTCCCAACTCATGCTACTCCGCATAAGGGCCTCCCGTGTAAACCGTGGCGAGCGAGGAAGTCCCGCTCCGCCTGCGGGTCGTGCAGCAGCGACTGCCTTAGCCGCGACCATGGCGCCACCAGCAAATCGGCAATTCTGCCGCTTTCAATAATCTCACCGTGCTCCAGCAGCGCCGCGTGGTCGCAGAGGGTTTTCACCACTTCCAGCTCGTGGGTGATCAGCACGATGGTGAGGTTCAGCTTCTGATTGATGTCCGCCAGCAGGTTGAGCACCGAGGCCGTGGTCTCGGGGTCAAGGGCGCTGGTGGCCTCATCGCACAGCAGCACATCCGGCCGTGCGGCCAGCGCGCGGGCGATCCCCACGCGCTGCTTTTGCCCGCCGGAAAGCTGAGACGGGAAGGCGGCGGCTTTATCCGCCAGCCCGACCAGCTCCAGCAGTTCCGCCACGCGAGCCTGGCGGGCCGCTTTCGGCACTTTGGCTATCTCCAGCGGCACCGCGACGTTGTCAGCGACGCTGCGGGCGTGAAGTAAATTAAAGTGCTGGAAGATCATGCCGGTGCGCAGCCGGTATTCGCGCAGCGCGCTTTTATCCATCCGGGTAATATCATTCCCGTTCACAATAATGCGGCCCGCCGTGGGCCGCTCCAGCAAATTCAGGCAGCGTATCAGCGTACTTTTGCCCGCACCGCTGCGGCCAAGGATGCCGTAAACGGCACCGCCCGGCACATGCAGAGAGACATCGTTTAGCGCCGGTCGGCCTGTTCCGGCATAGGTTTTACTCAGCCCGACAATCTCAATCATGACTGAGGGGCAACCGGGATCACCGAGCCGTTATACTGCTTACGAATAAATTCAGCGACCTGCGGCGAGGTGAGGTCTTTGGCCAGCGCCTTGATGCGCGGATCGTTCGCCAGCGCCGGCGTTGTCACCAGAATATTAGCGTACGGGTTGTTGGTGGCGCTCTCCAGACCCAGCGCATCTTTGGCCGGTACCAGCCCGGCTTCCAGCGCGTAGTTGCCGTTTATCACCGCCAGGTCAACGTCATCCAGCGACCGCGGGATCTGCGGGGATTCAATCTCAAGGATTTTCAGGTGCTTCGGGTTTTCCACGATATCTTTCGGCGTTGCCAGGGTGGTCGCCGGGTCGGTGAATTTTGCCGCCAGCTTAATCAAACCCTGATTTTGCAGCAGGAATAGCGCGCGGCTCAGGTTAGTGGTGTTATTCGGTACCGCCACGGTGGCGTTCTCGGGCAGCGATTTAAAATCTTTATGTTTGCGCGAATAGATCCCCAGCGGCTCAATATGGACGGTCGCCGCGACGGCGAAGGTTTTGCCCAGCGCTTTTTCCTGATCTTTCAGATAGGGGACGTGCTGGAAGTAGTTGGCGTCGACGTCGCCGTTAGCCAACAGCTCGTTGGCGTTTACACCGCTGGTGAGTTCGACGATTTTCAGGTCGAGGCTGGGATCGATCTTTTTAATATAGTTAAGAATTTCGGCGTGCGGCACCGGGTCGGCGGCGACGCGCAGCGCGGCGGCCTGAGCGGAAGTCCAGGCCAGAGAGAGAGACAGTGCAACCCCTGCCAGTTTAAATGCGGCATATTTCATCATCTTATTCCTTGTGTTTGTTGTTATGTTTAAACGATCAATTGCTCGGCGCGTTCGCGAAAAACATCCTGGTAGTAGCGCTCGGCGACATCAGGATGCGAGCGCAGACGCCCTTTCAGGTAATTCCAGCCCACCTCGCGCAGCAGCGGGTTTTGCGGGTCGCTATCCGGTCCGAGGGCTTCGCGGGCCAGCTCATCGGGCAGGGTGTAGACGGGGACCACGGCATCCAGCTGGGCACCGAGGAAGAAAGCGATCGACAGCCGCTGCTGGTCGGCGGGCGGCGAAACGACCCGGTGCACCGTTGCCCGCAGATAGCCGTTGGTAGCCAGCTCCAGCAGCTCGCCGATATTCACCACAAAGCTGCCCGCCAGCGGGGTCGCGTCAATCCAGCGGTCAGGAGAGACTTCGACCTGCAATCCTTTCTGCTCATCCTGCAGCAGGAAGCTGAGAAAGCCGGAGTCCTTATGCGCGCCAACGCCCTGGGCGCTCTGGGTCTCCTGCTGGCCGGGATAGCGGATCAGCTTGATATGTTCATTGGGCTTATCACCATACAGGCCATCGAAGGCATCCTGCGGCAGGCGCAGCGCTTCGGCGAAGGCGCGCAGCAGGGTGATCCCAACCTGGGTCATTTCCCGTTGCCAGGTCAGTAATGTGGGTTTGAGCGAGGGCAACGCCTCTGGCCAGAGATTCGGCCCCTGCAGACGCTGCCAGCGCGGGGCGCGTTCGCTAAGCTGCAGGGCCGGGCGCTCGGCGCCGATATCGAACTGCTCGCGCCAGTCGGGTTGACCGCGGGTTAATTCAGAAGCGGCGCGGTTGTAGCCGCGAAAATGCGGAGAGTGAATCATTGCCACCCTCTGCTTTTGATCGTCGGGCAGGGCAAAAAAGGCGCGGGATTGCTGCTGCACAGCCTGCTGCAGCGACTCATCAACGCCGTGGTTGATCAGATAAAAGAAGCCGATATCGCGGGCGGCGTGGCGCAGGTCGGCGAGAAACGCCGCTTTTTCAGCGGGGTCCGCGTAGCGGGCAAGATCCAGTATCGGTAAGGTTGTCGCGTTCATTGTCTTCTCCGAAGGCGGTATTCAGGTGTTTTCGTCGATTCAGGTTCAGGGTTCGGGGACAACAACAGCGCATGATCGATTCCTCAGTCGGGTGGTTGAGGCCAGCTTGCCTTAAGCGAAAATATTCAACCAATAACGTTCTTTTCTAATTTATGACCGTGGAGGGTTCTGTGCTTTTGCGAATTCTGGATAAGGGGCGATAAGGCAGGTTGCGTATAGCGTCGGGAGACAGTATGGTGAGCAAAATTTTTAAATCAGGTAACAAGACGCAATGCAGCATCCAAACGATCCTCTGCACGGCATCACGCTGGAGGCGCTGTTAAACGCGCTGGTCGCGCAATATGGCTGGGCCGAACTGGCGAAACGCATCAACATTAACTGCTTTAAAAGCGATCCGAGCATTAAATCGAGTCTGAAGTTTTTACGCCGCACGCCGTGGGCGCGCAAAGAAGTGGAAGCGCTGTATATCGATTCGCTGTCCGATACCGATACGGCAAAAGCGGAAGCGCCGGCGGATAATCCGTGGGCACACTGGCAGAAAAAGTAAGGCGCGCAGCGGATAATTCCGCGCGCGCCCTGTGCAGTGTTTTACTGAAGATTGCCTGCGGTCAGGCTCTCTTTATCAAAGGCATGGCTGACATCAATATGATTCTGCTGCACAGACGTATCGATATTTGAACCTGCCTCCGGGCGCGCAAAGCTATTCTCTGCGGCCATCGCGCCGGACGAAAGGGTAGCGGCTAACAGCAGTGCGGTGACTACGCCGATATTTTTCATATTTTGTTCCTTATTTCATCGTGTTGTCGCTGTCGCCTGTGTCTTCCGGCGGCCCGGCAATGTTTCAAATTTTATTTCGTCAGCTCAGCGGTCATATGCACGCGGTTATTGAACTGAGCGCTGGTGATTTTGTAAGACGCGCCTTGCTCTGCGGCCTGAGCGGCAATTTTGGCTTCTGCGCGGTCCAGTGTGGAAGCGCTGGCGCTAATGCTCTGCGCAAAAGTACCGAAAGAGATCATAGAGAGTGCGGCAACTGCAACGAAAGTTTTGATGGATTTCATGGTCGTATTCCTTAAGCGTTTTGTCAGTGTTGGAGCGTTGTTGCCCCGATGTGATAAATGATATGACGGCGACGAGATGATTAAAATCGAAACAATTTGTTCTCATTGTTCAATAAATCTGAATAAAAATTATCGGTTAACGCTATCCTGTTTTGCTAATAAAGTTTGATTACAATCCAGCCTCATTGTCATAACAAATATATAAAAAGTTATTTTTTGACTTTCGATAGATGATTTTCTTGTTTGCTATCATCTGAACGGCGGCAATATAGTTTTTGTACAGCAATAATTGCCGGTGTGCGGCAAATAATCATTATTCACGAATATCTCATTATGATAACGCTCAATAAGATCAGTAAAAGCTTCTCCGGTGAAAGAGTGCTAAAAGAGGTATCCCTCAGCATTCATTCTGGCGAGATTATTTGCATTATTGGCCCCAGCGGCTCAGGGAAAACCACGCTATTACGTACGCTTAATTTCTTAGAGCCTGCCGATAGCGGGCAAATAAGAATAGATGATGTGGCGCTGGATTGCGCAAAAGCGGGAAAAAAGGAGATTGAAAAACTACGCTCAAAAACCGCTATGGTTTTTCAATCGTGGAATCTTTTTCATAATCTCACCGCACTGCAAAATATTACCGAAGGCCTGATATACGCTAAAAAGCGCCCGCGGCAGGAGGCGCTGGCTATTGCTGAACGACTCTTAAAGCAGGTGGGGTTACTGCATAAAAAAGACCACTATCCGCACAGTCTCTCCGGCGGCCAAAAGCAGCGTATCGGTATTGCGCGGGCGCTGGCGATTAACCCCGCCGTTCTGCTGCTGGATGAGCCGACCTCCGCGCTGGATCCGGAAAAAGTCGGTGAAGTGCTGGAGCTTATTCAGACCATTGCCGCCGCGGGCCAGACGATGATCATCGTGACCCACGAAATGGCGTTTGCCCGTCAGGTCGCTTCCAGGGTGGTATTTATGGAAAACGGTGAAATCGTTGAACAGGGCCCGGCGGAACAGATATTTGGCGCAGCGCAGCAGGGCCGAACCCGGGCGTTTCTTGCGCAACTGCACTATCATGCCTGAGGCTGATGATGAACAATAACCCGCTGTTTAGCTGGCAGGATATCGCCGGAATAGTGCCGAAACTGCTGGAAAATTTACCCGTGACCCTCGGCATAACGCTGGCGTCGCTGCTGCTTGGTTTGACGATCGCGCTGCTGATTGTGCTGCTGCAGTTTAGCCGCTTTAAGCCGCTCAGCGCGGCGACAAAGGGGTATACCGACATTCTGCGCGGCGCGCCTCTGGCGCTGCTGATCCTGCTGTTTTTCTTCGGCGGCAAATTAATTTTGACCGCGCTGGCGCTGCCGCCGCTGTGGATTAGCGATACCACCTTTGCGGTGCTGTCTATCTCGGTCAGCATCAGTCCCTACTTTGCAGAAATGATGCGTTCAGCGTGGCGCGCGGTGGATAGCGGCCAGAAAGAGGCCATTATCAGCCTGAATATTCCCTGGCATAAGGGAATACGACGGATTATTTTCCCCCAGGGACTTATTATTGCTATTCCCGTCTTTGGCAATCTTTTAATTAATCTCGTGAAAATGACCTCGCTGGTCAATATTATTGGCATTGTGGATATTTTTGGTCGTGCACAAAAGATTTCGCAAAATAGCTACGGGGCTAAACAAGTCGCGGCATTTATTAGCGTTATTATCGTCTACTGGGTGCTAAATAGTATTATTCTCTATTTTACCACTCGTATTGAAAAGAAATATCAGTTCCTGCTGGAGTGATAAATTAACATGTTTAGCCTGGCGTTCATTCGGGACAATTTTACGTTTATTTTAAGCGCGCTGCCGGTCACCCTGACGATAACGTTATTATCCTTACTGTTTTCCACTTTGCTGGGCGCAGCGCTGGCGTGGACGATTATTCGTCAGGTACCCGGCGTTCAATGGCTGGCGAAGGTTTTCCTCTCCTTTGGCCGTTCGGTCCCGGTCCTGGTGATGCTGTATTTCTTTTTTTACGTCTGGCCGTGGATTGCCGCCGGGCTGTTCGGCGGCCCGCAGGACACGATGTACCGCTATAAACTTTCGCCGCTGGCGGCGGCGGTCACCGCGTTATCGCTGATCTTCAGCGCGTATTTCGCCGAAACCTTTCGCGCGGGATGGAACGCGGTTGATAAGGGGCAGCGCGAGGCTGCATGGTCAATCGGGCTGAGCGGGTTCACGCAGTTCCGACGCATTATTTTTCCACAGGCGGCGGTATCCGCGCTGCCGAACTTTACCAGCGTGCTGATCGATCTGATTAAAGACACTTCGCTGGTTTACACCATCACCGTTGTTGATCTGATGGCGAAAGCCAATATCGCCGCCGCGCGCGGGTTTCATTTTGTCGAAGCCTACTGCGTCGTGCTGGTGATTTATATCGTGCTGTGCCTGGCGATTGCCAGAGCATTGCGCAGGGCAGAAAGATTTCTGAGCGTCCGCTGGCAAGGCAACGCAGAAAAGAGTGTTCCACGGTTATCATTTTGGGGAAGGTATTTTGAAAAATAAAATTTTACTGGTGAGTGCGCTGGTGTTGGCAATGGGAATGGACGCCGCGCAGGCGGTTGAAAAAAGCCCAAACGCGAAAACGGTTGAGGTTGTCGTCAATGCTAACGGTTTTCCCTTTAGCTTTGTTGACGATAACAACAATATTACAGGCTACGATGGCGACCTGTTAAAGGTGCTGGACCAGCGGTTAACGGACTATACGTTTCATTTTAATGCGGTCTCTCGCGATGCGATGATCGTCGGCCTATCGACCGGCGCCTATACCCTCGCGGCGGATCACTTTTATCTCACCAAAGAGCGGGCGGAAAAATACGACCACTCCGGCGAGCCGACCGGGATCAGCGATTTACGCCTGATTGTACGTAACGATGAGAACGATATTCATAACCTTGGCGATCTCGCCAGCGGTAAGAAAAAACTGGTGCCGATTCATACCTCCGACGCCCGTTATACGGTGATTGAAAACTACAATAAAAAACATCCAGGCCAACAAATTAATCTGCAGCCCAACGGCGAGCAGTCTGCCGCCGATATCTTTAAAGCGGTAGCCTCCGGGGAATACGATGCGGCGATTTATCCTATTGGCGCGCTGCTGGCGTTAAATAAGGCGCTAAATCTTAATCTGAAAGCTTCGGATTCCGTCGGCCTGTTTCCTAACGTCTATTTGTATAAAAAAAATACCGATCCGCAGCTAATCAAAGCGATTGACGCGCAGCTGGTTGCCCTGAAAAAGGACGGCACGCTCGCTGACCTCTCGCGGAAATGGTACGCCGAAGATGTATATGCCCTGCCGGGCGCCAGCGACGTGAAAGTGAATACCGACTGGGAATAAGCGCATGACGCAAATAAGCTCGGAACCGGCGCATAACGCCGCCACCTTAAACGATGAGGTGACCCTGGCGCTGCGCGCCATTACTGAAAAACGCGCGGCAACGATCGGTTACCTGTTGGACGAAAGCCGACAGCGCGATATCGCGGATGATTCTGTCCGTGAAGCAATACGCCACTATGGCCGCGATATCGGGCATAAGCTGCGCGCGCAAATGCGCGATCGAAAAGATTTGCAGGAGTTTGCCGGGCTGTTTTCCCGCGGTCTGGAATCTCAGGTTTATGAGATGGAGCCCGTTAGCGCCAGCCGGGCCGAATTTATCGTCCTGTTTCACTACTGTCCCTATGTCAACTGCTGGCGGCAGCAGGGGCGAGGCGCCAGCGAAATTGAGACGCTGTGCGATATCTGCATGGAAGGCGATCGTGCGCTAACCGACGCGTTTCCGGGGCTGCATTTAGAGGTGCAGACCGCGCTGGCTCGCGGCGATGCCGCCTGTCGGCTGCGTTTTTATCAGGCAGAGGAGCGGGAGGGCGAATGGCAACCTTAACGTGGGACCACGCGGTCCAGTTTGTTAATCAGCCGGAAGCGGCGGTTCAGGTGTTATGCGGGCAAAAGCTCAACGCGGTGGCCGGTGGGCGCCACCCGGGTTGGGGACCTGAAATGTGTTGAGCTATTTCGGTCTGACCTGGATCGAATTTCTGACGATTGCCGATGATACAGAGCTGCTTTCCGCCGCGGAGACGTTTTTACTCTCCCGGGATGCGTCACGATTGGTGCCGGATAATGAAGCGCTGTATCGGGTGGCGCTGCGCTCCATTCGCAGGGGCTGGCGGTGGGCGGTCGAGAGTTACTTTTCCTCCAGGGCGCGGCGAATCAACTGACTGAACTGGGGTTTCGCGTTGCCGACCCGGCGCTCAAAGGCCGACGCTTTCGCGTTGGCAACGGCGAATATCTTTTTGAATAAGGAGTAATACTCATGGCCAGGATCCATTTTATTGGCGCCGGACAGATGGCGGAGGCGATTATTCGCGCGTCATTAAGCCACGGTGCGCTGCGGGCGGACGCGATCTCGCTCGAGGATATCGACAGCACGCGAGTCGAGGCTCTGCGCGCCCGTTATCGGCTGTCGGGCGACGGTGGTGTAAACGAGGCCTCTTTGCTGGTGCTGGGGATCCGTCCGCAGGACGATCTGGCGGGGGTGGCGAACCGCGTGCGTGCGCAGCTAAACGGCTCGACAACGGTGGTATCTCTGATCGCGGGGGTGACCCTGGAAAAGCTGGCCTCCCTGTTTGGTGCGGCAACGCCGATTGCCAGGGCGATCCCCAATACCCTGACCGATACCGGATTTGGCTATAGCGGTGTGACCTTAAACGCCCACGCCAGCGCGGCTGAGATCGAGCCGTTTCTGCGCGGCTTTGGCAAGGTGCTGTATCTGCCTGAGCGGTTGATCGATATCTTTACCGGCTTTGGCGTCGCGGGACCTAACTATATTTACTACTTTATTGAGTCCCTTACCGATGCCGGCGTACTGGCGGGACTGCCCCGACCCCAGGCAACGGAGGTGGTGCTGGAAAACCTGCTCGGCGCGGTCGAGATGCTGCGCCAAAGCCAGAAGCATCCGCGCCAGCTTCTGGATATCAACAATTCCCCGGCGGGTGTCGGGATCCACGGTCTGTATGAGCTGAACAACAGCGATTTTGCCGCGGGGCTTCAGCGCAGCGTACAGGCGGCGGTCAGGCGCACCCGTGAACTGGGACAGTGCTAAAATCCTTCTTCCCGCGACAGATCGCGCAGCGCGCCCGGCGCCTTTCCGATAATGCGTTTAAAGGCGCGGCTGAAGGCGGCATGAGAACTGTACCCCAGCCTGAAGGCCACTTTTTCCAGCGCCTGACCCTCATGGGAAATGTACTGCACCGCGAGGCGCATACGCAGCTCGGTAAGATAGCGGGCGGGCGTGGTGCCGGTGGCGGAGAGGAAGCGTTCAGCAAATACCGAACGCGAAATTCCCGCTTCGCGGGCCAGATCCTCGACTTTCCAGTTAATGCCCGGCTGCTGATGCATAACGTAAATGGCTTTAGCCAGTTTAGGATCGCGCAGCACCTGTACCCAGCCGGTGGCGTTGCCGCAGCCGCACTCCACCCAGCCGCGGACAATCAGCGCGGCGACCACATCGGCCAGCCGCGCCAGAATACCGGCGTAGCCCGCCTGTCGAGTGAGGCTTTCGCGTTCCATGGCTGCCAGCATCGGCGGGATCTCCGGACGGCTGGTCAGCAGGCTGCTGACCCGCATCACTTCGGGCATCGCTTTGACTAACGGCTGCATGCCGCCCAGCTCAAAGTCCATACAGGCGCTGAAGATAATGGCGCTGTCGCTTTTCGCGTCGTCGCAGGCGTTTTTGACGCAGCTTACCGAGTCGCAAACCGGTTCGCTGGGCAGTCTGGACACGTTAACCACCGTTGCCTGGTCATCGGAGAGCAGCACGTGACCATCGCCGTTAGGAATAAACAGCGCATCGCCGCTCTGCAGCATCAGGCGCTGGCCGCTGACCATGCGCAGCAGTACCGGTCCCCGGCTGATAAAGTGGAACTGCGCTTTACCAGGTACGAAGCCGAATTCGACGCCAAAAGGGCGCGAGGTTTCGATGCGGCGGTAGTTGACGCCGGAAAGGCGCATGCCGCGCAGAAGTTCGCTGGTGAGATCGAGGGCGTGCTGAGTCATAACATCATTCCCGGACGAATTATCAATAATCACAGAGTATGTATCATAGATCGTCCGAACAGAACCGCCTAACCTTAACGAAATGTTAATTGTTCTGGAGAGATGTTTATGAGTTCCTGCATTGCAGCTGAAGAGAGCCTGGCCAACGCCAGGCCCGCGTGGCGCGCCGTTTATGCGCTGGCGCTGGGAGTATTTGGCCTGATTGTCGCCGAGTTTCTTCCTGCCAGTTTGTTGACGCCGATGGCGGCAAGCCTGGGCGTTAGCGAAGGCATGGCGGGGCAGGCGGTGACCGCGACGGCGCTGGTGGCGTTAGTTACCGGGCTGCTGATCACCACCGCGACGCGAAATATTGACCGCCGCTGGGTGCTGATGTTCTTCTCCGTTTTGCAAATTATCTCCAGCATGATGGTGGCCTTCGCCGGTTCGCTGGAGTTTTTGCTGCTGGGACGTCTGCTGCTGGGGATCGCCATCGGCGGCTTCTGGTCGATGTCGACTGCGACCACCATGCGTCTGGTTCCGGCGGCGATGGTGCCGAAAGCGCTGGCGATTATCTTTTCCGCCGTTTCCATCGCGACGGTGGTTGCCGCGCCGCTGGGCAGCTATTTCGGCGCGCTGATCGGCTGGCGCAACGTATTTCTTATCTGTGCGCTGCCGAGCGTGGTTGCGCTGCTCTGGCAACTGTGGGTTCTGCCTTCCATGCGGCCGGAGAGCGCGGGCAGCTTTGCCACCCTGGTTAAAGTGCTGCGCCGTCCGGGCATGGTTGGCGGAATGCTGGCGACAATCCTGATTTTTAGCGGCCACTTCGCCTTCTTTACCTATCTGCGTCCGTTCCTCGAAACCGTGGCGCAGGCCAGCGTCGAAGGAGTTTCCCTGATCCTGCTCGGTTTTGGTGTGGCGAACTTTATCGGCACGTCGATTGCCGGACATCTGTTGGCCAGAAGCCTGCGCATGACGCTGGCGCTGGTACCGCTGGCGATGAGCGTGCTGGCGCTGATGATGGTGACGTTCGGCCACTTCGCGCTGCTGGACGGTCTGCTGGTGGCAATGTGGGGCTTCGCCTTTGGCCTGGTGCCGGTGGGCTGGTCGACCTGGCTTGCCACCACGGTGCCGGATGAGGCGGAAAGCGCGGGGGGTCTGCTGGTGGCTTCTATCCAGCTGGCGATTAGCGCCGGTGCCGCCGGCGGCGGGGCGGTGTTCGATCTTAACGGCGCCAGCGGGGTTTTTGTTGGCAGCGGTTTGTTGTTGGTCAGCGCGATGGTGATTGTGCTGTTTGCGGTGAGAGTAAAACCGGTGGCGAGCGAGGAGTAGGGCCTTTCCCGGGCCAGGGAGCCTGCGGATTTTGCAGCCCGGGCAGATGCGCAGCATCGCCTCCGGGAAATTCTGCCACTCTGCGCTCTTTTCCCGGGGGCGGCGCAAAGCGCCTGCCCGGGCTACCGGCCCGCAGGCTGCTGGTAACCCGCAACCCGGGGAATGTGCGGAGACGTGGTATTGCTGCGGCTTCTTCCCGGCTCGCGCTGCGCTTAGCCGGGCTACAGGATCGCTGACTGCTGAGAACACGTAGCCCGGACAGATGCGCAGCATCGCCTCCGGGGAGGGGTTAACTCTCTCCGATATCGTCGAGCAGATGCTGCACCAGCAGCGGAACAGGCCGACCGGAAGCGACGCTTTTACCCCCTTCTCGCCACAGCGCTGTACCGCTGACGTCCAGATGGGCCCACGGGATCTCCGGCGGACAGAAATGCTGCAAAAGCCAGGCAGCCGAAGCGCTGATCGCTGCGTTATTGCCCGGCGTGTTGCACAGGTCGGCGATTGCGCTTGCGGTCTGTTTCTTCAGCCTGCTATCCAGCGGCAGTGACCAGACCTCATCTCCGCTCTTTAACCCCGCCTCGGTCAACGCCGCTCGTAGCGTGTCGCTTTGGGTCATCAAACCGCTCAAATCATAGCCCAGCGCCTTAACCACCGCGCCGGTGAGGGTCGCAATATCAATAATATAGCGCGCCTGCGGATACCGCTGGCTGGCCCAGGCAATGGCGTCGGAAAGCACCAGACGGCCCTCGGCATCGGTATTATTGATCTCTACCGTCAGGCCATTGCAGGCCCGGGCGACGCTGCCCGGCTGCATGGCGCCGGGACCAATCGCGTTTTCCGCCAGCGCCAGTACCCCCATTACCCGCACCGGTAGCGCCAGCTCGGCGATGCTCAGCATCAGGCCGAGAACGTTGGCAGCACCGCACATATCGTACTTCATGGTGTACATTCCTGAGCCTTCCTTAAGCCACAGCCCGCCGGTATCAAAGGTGATGCCTTTACCGACGTAGCAGCGAACCGGGCCCTCGCTGACGCCCTCATAATGAATCGCCAGCAGGCGCGGCGGGCGTTCGGAACCTTTACCCACCGCATGCAGCAGGCCGAGCCCCTGATCGACAATCGCTTTTTCATCGAGAACTTCGCAGCGCAGAGCAGGAATATCGGCGCACAGACGACGGGCTTCTTCCACCACGTATTGCGGCGTACACTGCTCCGAAGGCAGATCCGCCAGCCGCCGCGCGGCGAGCATACCGTGCGCCGTGGCCCGTTGACGATGGGCGAGGGCATCCAGCGTCGACCGCTGTTCAGGTAAGGCGTAGAGGACCAGCTGACGCAGGCGTGGCCTGACGGCTGTATTCTGATGCAGACCTAAATCAGCAAGCTGCCAGTCGAGATTAAATAGTTCGCGCAGCGCTTTGGTTAACGCGCCGGCGGTCTTTCCCAGCGAACAATCAAGGATAAGCGATTCGCTCACCGGCTTTTTACATAACGGCCGCAGCGCCTCGCTCAGCCCGTCGTTAAGCGCATCCTGCCAGTGCGCCTGCGGGATAAGAGTGATGCGCGCGAAGGGCGAACAGCCGAAGCGGGTGTCAGCCACCTCGCCGCGGGCGGCCTGCGCCGCCATTTCTGTGAGCAGAGTGCTGTCGTTGAGCGGGGCCTGTTTTAACAGCGTGCTGCCCGGCCAGGTCACCAGGTGCGCGCCGTTACAGTCGCTATCCAGTTGATTGATTAAGCGATAATCCAGCATGGTTACTCCTCGATGGGGGCGCGAATGCGTGCGGCATAGGCCTGCATCCATTCGTCGTCCACCGGACGGTAATGGGTTTTCTCCTGCACGCGTTCGGCGCAGAATACGGTGAGCGGCTGCGTCGCGGTGGCGACAACAAAGGAGAAGGTTTTTATATTGGTGGCCGCGCCGAATTCGCCGCCGCGGTTCATGCACACCACCGAGAGATCGCCCGCACGGCCAAAGCGCGACATCAGTTTGTCTTCCAGCTCGCAGACTACCGAGTCCGCCGCCTCCTGCGGCGTCATGCCCTGAGCCATTCGCCGGACAATCTCGTAGCTGGTACAGCCTTTCATCAGATCTTCACCGACGCCGGTCGCCGTAGCGGCGCCGATTTCGCTGTCGCAGTAGAAACCCGAGCCGATAATCGGAGAATCACCGAGCCGCCCGCGCTTTTTCATAAACAGGCCGCTGGTCGAGGTGGCAACGCTCATGGAGCCCTGTTTGTCGAGGCCGATAATGCCCACGGTATCGTGGCCGTCGTAAGGGCTTAGGCCTTTATCCAGCGTTTCGCGACAGCGTTTCCGGTAGTGCTGCATGGCCCGCTCGGTCAGCATGGATTTGGCGGCGAATCCCTGACTGATGGCCCACTCTCTGGCGCCCTGGCCAACCAGCAGACTGTTATAGCGCTGGCGGCTGAGGGCGTAGGCCACTTTGACCGGGTTGGCAATATCCACCAGGTTGCCGACCGCACCGAAGGCGAGGGTATCGCCATGCATAAAGGCGGCATCCAGCTCAACCTCGCCGTTTTCCGTCGGTAGCCCGCCGTAGCCTACCGATTTGTAGAGCGGAAAATCTTCTACCGCCGCCACTGCATCGACCACGGCGCTGGCGGTATCAGCGCCGGCTGCCAGCGCAGTCGCGGCTTCCGTTACCCCTTCCAGCGCCATTCGCCAGGTGGCAATCATTCCCCACATTGGTTTACTCCTGTTTAGCAAGCGTGTTGTCCGTTTCGGTACGGGAGGTTGTCTCCGCCGCGCGATACTGCTTATCGACGATACGCATGAAAGGCAGGTATAGCATGGCGCCAATCAGCAAATTGAGGATCTGCATTACGCTGCCGCTAAGATGTCCGGTCACGATAAACCCGCTGATCACCGGCGGCAGCGTCCAGGGAATAAACACCCCGGTGGTGACGGCCACCGCGCCGATTTTCATCGCCGCGTACTGCACCGTGACCAGCACCAGCGGCACGAGGTTAAAGGGGATCAGCATGATCGGGTTCATGATCACCGGCAGGCCGAAGAGGATGGGTTCGTTGATATTAAAGATGGAAGCGCCGGCCCCGAGGCGGGCGACCTCGCGCATATTTTTACTGCGGGCGAAAATCAGCATGGCGATCACCAGCGACAGCGTTGCGCCCGCGCCGCCCATCCAGATCATATCGAAGAACTGCTCGGTGATAATGTGCGGCGGGGTCACGCCGGCCTGAATCGCGGCGATGTTATCGGTCTGATTTTCCATCCACAAAGGACGAATAATGCCGTTGATCATTGAACCGGAGTTGATGCCGACGGACCACAGAATAGTGATGCTGAATACGGTCATCAGTGCGCCGAAATAGGAGGTACCGTAATGGCGAACCGGCGAGGCGACGACCTCATAAATGAACTGGTGAATAGTGGCGTAGTGCGTGTGTTCAAACCCGATGCGAATCGCCAGGATCAGAATCATCACCAGCAGGGCCGGGATCAGGGCGGCGAAAGACTCCTGCACGGCGGGTGGAACCCCGTCAGGCATCTTAATCACCAGCTTCTTGCGCTTTAACCAGCAGAAGAGTTCGGTCCACAGCAGCGAACCGATCATGGCGACGAACAAACCTTTGGTACCGATCCATTCAACGGGGATCACCGTGATACCGCCGTTTTCAGCGACTTTAATAAAGGGGGTGAGGATCAAAAATCCCACCAGCGACAGGATGCCGCAGGAGATACGGTCATCCCCGTAGTGCTCCGCCAGGCGGTAGGCCACCAGGAAGCTGATAAACAGCGACATCGTGGAAAATACCGCATTGAACGGGATTTCAATTATCGCACTCCAGCTGGCGCCGAAGGTGCTGGCCATAAACTGCTGATAGCTCTGATTAGGAAACGACGAGATCACCAGCAGAATTGAACCGACAATAATAAAAGGCATGAATGAAACATAGGCGCCACGAATAGCGCCGAGATGACGCTGCTGGGCAGTTTTCGCCGCCAGAGGCATCAGTTTTGCTTCAAGAAATCCCAGAACATTGTTCATTGTGAACTCCGTACAAGATCGACAGGGGCTGTGTGTGTTATCTATGGCGGATTATGCGAGAAAGCGGTGGGCTGAAAGGTGAAGCGGTTCACAATGTCTTCTCTGTAACTATATATATCTCATATGATTAGTTATATTTTCCGTCGAGGATTGTATGGAAATAAAGCTGCATGCCAACGCCACCACCACCCCAAGAACGCGAAAATATCTCCAGGAGTCGACGAAAAGCGACCGCGAACTGGCGCAGGAACTGGGTATATCAATCACTACGGTTCGTCGCTGGCGCAACCGCAGCCAGATTTCAGATAATCACACCACGCCACATCTGATACACAAAGTGTTGAGACAAGAGCAGGAGGCGCTGATTAACGCCCTGCGCGATATACTGCGTGCGCCGCTGGACGAGCTGCTGTTTATGGTGAATGAAGGGCTGGGTATCACCCTTTCACGGGCCACGCTAAACCGCTATCTTCGCCCGGCCCATGAAGGGCGAAAAAACGCCGCGCCGCAGGGAAAGAAAGCGTTAAAAGCGGGAATGAGGCCGGATACTCTGACGCTGCATTACCGGCAGCTCGCGCTGTCGATGGACGATGGCGGCGAGCATCATCTGCTGTGGGCGCAGGAGCCGATCAGCGGCTGGTGCTTTGGTCGTATCTATTCCGGCATTTCGCCCGCGCTGGTGGATAGCTGGCTGAACCAGGCGCTGGAAGCCTGTCCGGCGCAGATACAATGTCTTGAGACTTATGCTCATAAGGGCTTCGAACCGATACGCGCGGATTTATCATGCACAACGGTGATCGCGGAGGAGCGCGGGGCGTTACAGCTTAGCGAACGATTGGCCAATATTATCCCGGCGCTGGATGAGCCTGACGCAACGCTGCAGCGGCTGTGCACGCTGTGGAACCAGGGACGGGCGCAAAAGAAACTGGGTGACAATACGCCGCAGGGCTTTCTTGCCTCGCTCAATCAGATCTAAATTCAGCGACGGGATCAGGGGCGGTCTCCGCATTGACTGAGAACCGTCACCTTCTCCGACAGCAACAAAGCCCTTTACTTGTCGGCCCGCGTCTGCCCCTGTGCCGGTCAGCCGTTTCGCAGGCCATCAACCGCGCTGGCGCTTAGAACCATAACCGATTTTACGCTTACGGCAATCATGTCGATGATGGCCTGACGTGGGCCTTCGCGCCACGCGGGGCTACTGTAAAAGCGCTCCTGGGAAGCGTTTAAATGCGCCAGGTCATCATAAGCCCGAATCAGGTAATAAGCGTCGTTGTCTTCCACCGAATTGCCAAAGGAGACGATATCCATCCCGGCGGCGCGATGGCGGGGGGCGCTTTGCTCCTGCATTACGCGGTGAAAATCATTCCCGGTACCGGGTTTAAGGGTATAAAGCAAAAACTCTACCGTTTTCATCCTGAACTTTCCTTTCAAAACCGCCGAGTGGGCTGGCAATAGAACACAGCGTCGGCCTGAATACAACTCCGCCAGAACCTAACGCCTCTCCCGGGCAGTATTATCGATCGCGGGTTGCCAACGCCCGGCAATAATTGATATGTTATATTATAACAAATAAAGCATTATAAAATATGTGACTATTAACCTTTCTTTTTAAATGATAATGATTATCATCTATGCGGGTAAGAATAATTGATTGCGAGCGCATTTTGCCAGGCCGCTCGGCAGAGAGCAGGAGAAGAGGCTAATGGAGAGGCGTTTGACAAACGGGAGTAGGGCCAGTGAAGCGGTGCTTAGCGTCAATATTGCATCGCTACCGCGTCCTGGCGGCGGCGCGCTTCTTACGGATATTCATTTCCACGCCAGAAAAGGAGAGTGCCTGGCGGTGATTGGGCCTAACGGCAGCGGCAAAACCTCCTTATTACGGGCGATAGATCAGCAGCTGACGACGCGGGAGGGCGAGATTCGCTTGAATGGCCGCTCGGTTTCAGCGTTAACCCGCCAGCAGCGTGCCCGGCAGATCGCGGTCCTTGCGCAGAATGATGCCCCGGATATGCGGCTGGCGCTTGAGGATTATGTCGCCCTCGGGCGGATCCCCCACGCCAGGGAGATGTCGCGTCGTGACCATGACATCATCGTGACCCGGGCGATTAATGATACGGGACTACAGAGGCTGCGAACGCGCTCGCTATCGGCATTATCCGGCGGTGAGAGGCAGCGCGCCGCGCTGGCGCGGGTACTGGCCCAGTCGCCAGAACTGGTGTTGCTCGACGAGCCTACCAACCATCTCGATCCCCCGGGTCGGGTTGAGATTCTTTCTTTAGTTAAAAACCAGGGGATCACGGTCGTCGCGGTATTGCACGACCTTTCGCTGGTGGAGTCCTTTGCCGACCGGGTTTTGCTTTTATCGCAGGGGCGCGCCGCAGCCTGGGATGTGCCCGAGCGCGTCCTTATTTCGGAACAGCTCTATCCCGTCTTCGGCTTAACCAGCTTTACCGTGCCGCATCCCGAGACCGGGAAGGCGCTGCGGATTTTTGAAGTTCCAGGCTATGCGTAATCAATTTTGAGGATGACGAAGAATGAATAAATGGCTTGCCGGCATGATGGCGATTTTTTCTATTACAGCGGCGAACGCAGGAGATTTTCCTGTCACCATTGAGAGTTGCGGAACGCCCGTAACCTTTACCCAGGCGCCGAAAAGGGCGGTCATACACGATCTAAATATGTCTGAAATGGCTTTTGCTCTCGGTTTACAGGACCGTATCGTGGGTTTAACCGGGATTAGCGGATGGTACAAAATGACGCCGCAATTTAAACAGCAGATGGGGGCGATTCCTGAGCTGGCGCCGAAGTATCCCTCGCTGGAAACGCTGCTGGCGGCTAATCCGGACTTCTTTTTCGCGGGCTGGAATTACGGCATGAAAGTGGGCGGAGAAGTCACCCCTTCCGTGCTGGCTAAATACGGTATCAAGACCTTTGTTCTGAGTGAGAGCTGCGTGTTTACCGCTAAGGACAAACGAAAAGCCAGCATGGACCTGCTGTATAACGATGAGCTGACGCTGGGCAAAATTTTCGGCAAACAGCGGGAAGCGCAGGCGCTGGTCGACGGCTGGAAAAAAACGCTCAATGCGCTGCCCAGGCCGCCGCAGGGCGTGCAGCCGTTGAAGGTGTTTGTTTATGATTCCGGCGAAGACAAGCCCTTTACCAGCGGGCGCTATGCTATGCCGACCGCGATTATCGAAGCGGCCGGAGGTCAAAACGTCATGGATGGCCTCGAAATAAGCTGGGGCACCACCTCATGGGAAAGCGTCGCGACGGCGGAACCCGACTTTATTATTCTTCTCGACTATCAGACCGGAAGCGGCGCCGACGCGCTGCGCCGCTTCCTCGAAAATCATCCGTTAATGAAGCAGACCCCGGCGGTGAAACACCAGCGTTATCTGAAGCTGCAGTATGCTGAATTGACGCCCGGTCCGGCAAATATTAAAGCGGCCGAAAAGCTGGCCCATGCGATGTATCCAGCGGCTAACCAATGAGTTCAACGCCATATCGTTACTACTGGGCCGCGTGGGGCGCGCTACCGGTGTTAGCCGGGTTGATGCTGCTCAGCGTGGCGAAAGGCAGCGTACCGCTATCGCTGACGCAGGTTCTGGGGGCTTTACGGCTGCTTGATGTGCCAGTTTCGGACATGATGGCCCGTATCGTCATTGATTTGCGCGTGCCGCGAACGCTGCTGTCGGTGCTGACCGGGGCGGTGCTGGCAATGGTAGGCGGCCTTTTACAGACCACCACGCGCAACGATCTGGCCGATCCTTTTCTGTTCGGGCTCTCCTCCGGGGCATCGGCGGGGGCGGTGCTGGTGATTACCCGGTTCGGCGAGCGGCTAGGGGGGCTGACGCTGCCGGTGTCAGCATTTGTCGGCGGGATCTGCTCTGCGGTGGCGGTGATGCTGCTGTTTCATTTTAAAAAGCAGCGCGGCGCCGAGCATTTAGTCATTTGCGGGCTGGCTATCTCCTTTTTATTCGGCGCGCTGACCAGCTATTTGATTTTCTCCGGCGACCAGCGGGCCGCCAGTTCAGTGCTGTTCTGGTCGCTGGGCGGCCTAGGCCTGGCGCGGTGGGATAATTTACCTTATGCCGTATTCAGTCTGCTATTTCTCTGCGCTTTTATCCTGTTACGCTGGCGATCGCTGGATGGCCTGTTGGCCGGAGAACAGACCGCGCAGTCGCTGGGCATCAACGTCAGCCGCCTGCGAATGGAGGTGTTTTTCTGCTGCGCGCTGGCGACATCGCTGCTGGTGGCCTTAACCGGAGTGATCGGCTTTATCGGGCTGATGGTGCCGCATATGTGCCGCTACTTTTCCGGGGTTAAGCATCTGCGGTTGCTGCCTTTATGTGGTCTGTGGGGAGCTGTACTGCTGTGCGGCGGCGACATTGTCAGCAGGACGCTGCTGGCCCCGCAGGAGCTGCCTATCGGGATCATTACGGCCGGCATCGGCGGACTGTTTATTATTATTCTGCTGGCCCGGAGCCGGGCATAATCTTTATCAGCGCCGGGCCGCAAGCCCGGCATTTTCATCTGCTGCCCCACCTAAACGAATGGCAAACAAACCCTCAGAAATTCGATCTCGCCGTCACGTCGCGGTACGTGCAACACCTTGATAACCGAATTTATCTGTTTATAAAGCGTTTTCTCCAATGTAATTGGTTGAATATATTCTGCATGACAGAATGTTCTCCTGTTCATTTCTTTGCAACTGACGTTTAATGAGAAAAATCCTAAAGAAAAGGGAGGTATGGTTGCCGTCGTTGGGGGCGCGAAATGTCGACAGGGTAAATTTTACGGGGATTTATCTGAAATTTGCTCGTCTGGACAATAAATATTAATCAAACCTATAATTCACCCGCTTCACTCATGGGTATATTCCCATGGCGCGTATTATACGCATTTCTATAAAGGATGATTGCACTTTCGTGAGGGAACGGAATGTTAACTATTTTCAGCCATAATCATTTTTTTAAAAAAGCCATGCGTCTGAAAATAAATGATATAAAAGCGGTCAGAAAGGCGAATCTCGTCGATCTGTGCTTAACCAGATACTCATCCAGCAGCCATGCGCAGTTTCATTTTTTGATAAACAGCTTTGAAATGAAAAAGAATTTTGTGTGTTTCAAGGTGGAAGGCAATATCATTTGCTTGATCAACAAGAGGCGCACCGCGCACATCGCCAGTATTATCGCCAGAGTCACTGACGGTATCCCTGTCGGTGAGGACATCACCCTAACGGAAAGAGAATTCCAGTATATTTTTATTATGAAATTTAACGTGCTGGCAAAAGACTATCCGGAACTGCTCGGCATCTCACCTAAAGCCTACAGCAACTATAAAAGAAGATTAATTGATAAATTCGGTTTTAACTCATTTCATGCGCTGTTGGCGCTGTCTAATTATTTACACGCTTTTTCGCTGATTGATAAATTCACCCCAGACTAATTGCCCGCGATGATACTGCGCGCAGGCTAATCCTGTTAATTACCGTCAACCTCCTGGTTTCAGTGCGCCGTTCTATCACCGTGCCATCGCTTCCGGCGCCCACTTTCCGGCAGGGCGAGCGTCGATGCCAGGCTACAGGTCTATTTGTTTACCCGGCCAATGATTTGCATAAAGCGCAGCTGCTGACCCAGCTCATCACTTCTCATGGCGGCATCGGTAGCGGCAAAATCATTATCGCACTTTTGCCACTCTAGCCACGCCTGACGGCCGGATGCCATATGACGGCACTGATTGACCGCAAGATGCTGGCTCCCGGACCAGATTGCGCGCCAGCGGTCGGTGGTAAAAAGGGCGATGCCGCTAGCAATGAGCGCATGGATTTCAGGTCGCGTTTCAGCGTCGCTGCTGCGCAGACCCGGGATGACAATAGCCACCGTTCCGCCGCCTTTGACATAAGGCGCAATGCGCTGGTCAAAGAACAGGGCATCGCGGGCAAAATAGTGCCAGGCATTGATACTGACCACGGCATCAAAGGCGTCGCGGGCAAAAATACCTAATCCCGGCAGGGTGCTGATATCAAGATTGATCGGGGTGATTTTATTGTCCATGCCCGCTGCCGCAAAACGCCGGGCGTTATCGTCGGCGCGAACCCACAGATCCGCCGCGACCACCTCCACGCCGAATTCAGTCGCCAGATACATCGAAGATAACCCTGTCCCACAGCCCAGATCGAGAATACGCATCCCTGGCCACAGTTCCAGGGAGCGGCTAAGCTCTTCAACCAGCCTTAATACATTTGGCCCCATCATATTTTGATTGACATACGTCTGCGGGCAATTCGCTGGACTAAATTTATTCATCATCACCTTCATCCCTTGAAAATAGAGTCATCGCTATCCGTTTCACATAATTTCTAAACAAATCTTAAACCGCCGGGCTATAATGAATGTGGGTTTTGTAAAGAACTTTCAATAACGCCAGGGCTTATCTTGATACTGGAATTAATTCTGAATGCGAAAATCAGAATATACCTTTGAAAACACGATCTGGCGAATCAGGATGTTTATGATTAAGGATTTTCTGAAGAAATAATTATTCATAACATTATGATTTATATGGATTTTAACAAATTGAAATCTTTAATTATTCTTATCATTAGAATTTCCCTATGAGAAATTATTTATTTTGGTTAAATCTGCTGATTTCAGGGGTTGTACAAGGTGTGATTTAGAATAATTGCGGGCTCAGAACGGGGTTGATTGATGTGTGTCAATTAACAACCACCGTTTTCGTCACAGTTATTGTATTTGGTATAAAATTTCGGAACTTTTAATTTCAAGTCTCTTTGCGAATTATCGCATAATGGTCTCGCTCAGAAGGTATCTGAGATTTGATATTCTATTAATAGTTAGGGACGAAATAATATGAAATTAAAATTACTAACAGTGGCCGTCTCTACACTTCTTGCTGCAGGAACCGTGCAGGCAGCTGAGGTGTATAACAAGGACGGAAACAAACTCGACCTCTATGGGAAAGTGACCGGCCTGCATTATTTCTCCAGCGATAAGTCAGAAGATGGCGATCAGACCTATGCCCGTCTGGGCTTCAAAGGTGAAACGCAGATCAACGACCAGCTGATCGGCTACGGCCAGTGGGAATATAACTTCAGCGCCAATAACGTTGAAGGCGACAACTCCGGCGACAAAACGCGCCTTGCGTTTGCTGGCCTGAAGTTTGGCGAATTTGGTTCTCTGGACTACGGTCGTAACTACGGCGTTGCCTATGATATCGGCGCCTGGACCGATATGCTGCCGGAGTTCGGCGGTGATACCTGGACCCAGACCGACGTCTTCGCCACCGCGCGTACCACCGGCGTTGCCACTTACCGTAACAACGGTTTCTTCGGTCTGGTTGACGGTCTGAATATCGCCGTACAGTACCAGGGTAAAGAAGAGGGCAACGACCGCGATCTGGCGAAACAGCATGGCGACGGCTGGGGTATGGCCTCGACCTATGAGTACGAAGGATTTAGCGCAGGTGCGGCCTACGCGGCATCCGATCGTACCGATGCGCAGGTCAGGGAAGGTCGCGTCAAACCAGACTTCTACGCCCGTGGCGAAAAAGCGGAAGTGTGGGCGGCCGGTCTGAAGTACGATGCCAATAACATCTACCTGGCGACCACCTATGCGGAAACCCGCAACATGACTAAGTTCGGTAAAGGCTATATCGCCAACACCGCGCAGAACTTTGAAGTGGTTGCTCAGTATCAGTTTGATTTCGGCCTGCGTCCGTCCATCGCCTACCTGAAATCAAAAGGCAAAGATCTGGGCCGCTATGGCGACCAGGATCTGGTTGAATACGTTGATGTAGGCGCGACTTACTACTTCAACAAGAACATGTCTACCTACGTGGACTATAAAATCAACCTGCTGGATGACACCAGGTTCACCAAAGATGCCAGCATCAGCACCGATAACATCGTTGCCGTGGGCATAACTTACCAGTTCTAAAATTCAGCCTTTTATCAGCCATGCCTGCCAGCTTACCCTCCTGGCAGGCATTTTTTATGGTGGCGAGCGGGCGATAATAAAAAGCCCGGCGCCGTTTCCCACGCCGGGCAGAGTGAGAAGAGAGGGAATTTACGGCGCGGTAGTGAAAAACTCGCCGAATTTCACCGCCAGCCAGCCCACCGGCGTGGTGGCTCCGCCAACGATATTGGTAATTTCCGCCATCCCCTCCGGCACAGGAATATTAGAGTTGACCGCCGCCTGGGTGTATTCCCGCGAAATATCCGTTCCGACGTACAAAATGCAGGTGACCACCAGCGTGCCGGTGATAAACATGCGGAACATATTACGTTTGCAAAACGGCGTTACCATCGCCAGCAGGAACATCAGGGAGGCCAGATCGACAAACGGCAGCACGCGGTTGCCTGGCAGAATAATCGCCAGCACCACCGCCATAGGGATCAGCAGCAGCCCGGTTGCCAGCACCGAAGGTTCGCCAATAAGCAGTGCGGTATCCATGCCGATATAGAAGTCGCGGTTGGGGAATTTCGCCTTCAGCTTCGCTTCCGCGGCATCGCGCACGATCAGTAGGCCCTGCACTAAAATTTCGATCATTTTCGGTAGCAGCAGCATGGCGGCGGAAACTTTAATCGCCAGCGATACCGCCGCCGAGACATCGTACCCGGCCAGGAAGGCCAGCAGCAGCCCCAGCACGAAGCCCAGAGTGAGTGGCTCCCCGAAGACGCCGAATTTTTTATTAATGCTTTCCGGGTCGAAATTAATTTTATTGATCAGCGGGATCTTATCAATAATATAGTTACAGGCAATACCAAACGGCACGTAGGTTATACAGGTAAGATGGGGAAATGATATCCCTTGCAGATTATAGTTTTTTTGCAGATAGGGTGCGGTTAAATCCGCCGCCAGTAGCGTTAAGATAAATATGCCGAAAGTAATGCCGACGGAGAGCCAGTAGTTACCGGTACCGGCATAGACGACTGAACCCATAATGAGGAAAATCCAGTAGTTAAATATATCGATATTTACCGTTTTGGTTAATTTCAGCAGCAGCATGGCAATATTGATAACGATAAATCCCACCACAACCGGCAGCATCAGCGGCGAGCCCCAGCCGATTGTCGAGGCGGTCGGCCAGCCGGTATCGACCACCGTCAAGTGCAGGCCGATACGCTCTACCATGGCCTGCGATGCCGGCCCGAGGTTGGTTAATAGCAGGCCGATCACCAGTCCCACCCCTTCAAAGCCGATGCCTACCAGCATCCCGGCTTTAAATGCGGTGCCGATTTTAACCCCAAAGCATAGTGCGATAATAAAGAATATTACTGGCATCATCACTGATGCCCCCAGGCTAATAATGCTGTTGATAATATCCATAATATTTCCTTAAAAGGCGGCCGAATTGGGCGCGAGCGAACCCGTGCCCAATGGGCCGTAGCAAAAACCTTAAGCGGCTCTTTTAATATTTAACCGAGTTGCTTCAGCAATATCTCTGAAAAAATCTTCGGCGAATTGCTGAAGGCATCAATGGTACTGCCGGCAATATGCGGCGTTATCGTGACGTTATTCAGCGAATAAAACGCGCTATCGTCCGGCAGCGGCTCGTCATCAAAAGTGTCGAGGGCAGCGCCCATGATTTTACCCGCCCGAAGCGCGGCGATCAGATCGCCTTCATTAATTAACCCGGAGCGCGCCGTGTTGACGATGATGGCGCTCTCCTTCATTAATTCAAAATGATGGGCGTTGATCAGGTTTTCCGTTTCCGGGGTCATACGGGCATGCAGCGAAATCACATCCGCACGGCGCACCAGTTCGTCGAGAGTATCCACCTTTTCATAACTTTCATGGCCGGGGACGTACTTATCGTAAAAGATAATCTCGCTGCCGAAACCGCGCAGGAAGCCAGCCACCAGCTGCGCGATATGCCCCAGCCCGACCAGACCTACCACTTTGCCGCCCAGTTCAGGAATGGCCCGGTGGTTAGGACTCTCTTTGCGCCAGAACTTATCGCGCAGCGCATCGTGTGAGCGGGCGATATTGCGCATTTCCGCCAGAATCATCCCGACGGTAAATTCCGCCACGCTGCGGGCGTTACGCCCCGGCGTGTTCATCACCTCAATTCCGCGCGCTTTTGCCTCCTCCTGATTAACGTTTTCAATCCCGCCGCGCAGCACCCCGACGTATTTAAGCTTTGGCAGCTTGTCGAATACCGCCGCGTTAACCGGGGCGAACTGGACTATCAGGATCTCCGTCTCCTCAGCACCCTGAAGCAGAGCGGCAGGCAGCGCCAGCGCCTCAGAACCTTGCTGTTCAACCAGTAAATTATCCTCCTGCAGTTTTTCAATTGACTCGTGCGACCATTCGCGTACTTCCACTGCAATACCTTTATCTTTGAGCGCTTTCAGACCCGCGTCCATCATCGCTGCATTGATAAACAGATCGGCAATTGCCAGACATTTCATAATCATTCTCCATAAATTAACGCATCAACATACCGCCGGTGACATCCAGAGTCGCTCCCGTCATATAGCGGGTTTTCGGTGAGACCATGAAGACGCCAATGTCGGCAATTTCGTGCGGTTGGGCCACCCGGCCTACCGGTATACGGCTGACGTAATAGTCAGGATTCTGTTCAATGTTTTTACGGATCATCGCGGTATCCATGATGCCGACGGCGATGTTGTTGACATTGATTTTCTGCTTCGCCACCTCGCGCGCCAGCGAGATTGAGAAGGCCACCAGACCCGCCTTACTGGCCGCGTAATGAGCATGACCGGTGGTTGAACCGTGGAAGGCCGCCTGAGACGTGATATTCAGAATACTGCCGGCCTGATCTTTCGCCAGGCAGTGGTTGACAAACAGCTGGCTCAGGTGGAACACCGCCTTCAGGTTGACGTTCATCACGCTATCCCACTCCTGCTGGGTGATTTCAGCGACGTAACCGCTCAGCCAGATCCCGGCGTTATTGACCAGAATATCGGCGTTCCCCAGGCGTTCGAGACAGGTCGCGAACAGATTCTCCCGGCTATGCTCGTCGGAAAGATCGGTTTTCACCGCAATAATTTCGACGCTGGCGCTACTTTTTACCGTAGCGATCAGCTGTTCCGGGCGCTCCTCATCACGCATATAGGTGAAGCAGATGTTGACCCCTTCTCGGGCGAGCGAAAGGACAAACTCTTTGCCGAGGCCCGTAGCGCCTCCGGTAACGATAGCCGTGCGGTGGTGTAAATTCAGATCCATACTTTCCTCACTTAATGCGTGATGTAGTTACTGCAGCTTTTCCACGGAGACTGCATTTCCGATAGCAGGTTTTTGTAAAGCTGATACTTATCCTGATAGACCTTGTTGCTGTCCGGGTCCGGCGTAACCGTTCGCGAAACGTGAACCATCTCATTTGAGGTGGCAAAGACGTCATCAAACCAGCCAACCATTACTGCGGCGGTCATCGCGGTGCCCAGCGTGCCGTGCTCTTTCACGTCGACAATCTCCAGGGTGGACTGGAAAATGTCGGCGAATATCTGCAGCCAGACCGCTGAGTTAGTCACGCCGCCCGCAATCCGAATGGTGCGGCTGAGCTGCGGGTTAATATTGCGTAACCGTTCGGTGTGATACAGGTGGCTGAAAGCAACCCCTTCATATATCGCGCGTAAAAAATGCGCTTTTTTGTGGAAACTATTCAGGCCGATAAACCCCGCAGAGGCATCCGGGATGGTGTTGGAACCGAAGACAAACGGGAAGAACAGCAGGTGGCTCTCCGCGGGCGTGGTTGTGGAGACCAGCTCATTGCACAGATCGTAGACTGACGATCCCTGCGCAGCGGCGGAGATGCGATCGCTCTCCATAAAGTTATTGATAAACCACTCCAGATTACTGGCGGAGGTGGGGCTTGCCTCGGTAATTAACCATTTGCCCTCAATCGGATAAATCGAGGTCATAAAGAGATCCTGGTCAATAACCGGATGGTCGGTCACGTATTCGTTAATGCTCCATGTTCCGGTAATAATTGCCAGCTTATCCAGGGTATTGATACCGGATGCGACAGATGACGCCGAGATATCAAACACCCCGCCCGAGACCGGCGTTCCGGCACACAAACCGGTGAGATGCGCGACGTCATCGGTAATGTAACCGCAGCAATCGGTGGAGAGCTTGATGGGCGGAAGCTTATCGCGCAGATCGCCGAGTCCCCACCAGGCCAGCAGCGAGGCGTCATAGTCGCGGTCGCGAACGTTGATCAGGTTGGTTCCTGAGATATCGGTAAGTTCGAGAAAAGCTTCGCCGGTCAGATAAAAACGAATCAGATCTTTGACCATGAAAATGTAGCGCGCTTTACACAGCGTTTCAGGCTCGTTCTCTTTCAGCCAGGCGAGGAGGGCGACGGGCTGCCCGGCCCAGATAGACTGCATAGTTTTGGGCAAAATATCGCTAACAAACGTCGGGTCGCGGTACCACTTTTCTACCCAGGCCTTAGCCCGGCTATCGGTGGAGATAATTCCGTTGCGCACCGGGGCACCGGTTTCGTCCACCATATAAAGCCCGTTGCCGTGACCGGTTACCGCCACGCCTTTGATTTGGCTGGCGTCGATACCCGACTGCGCGATGGCTTTTTTAATGACTTCGACGTTAGCCGCCCAGAGTTCGTTGATATCCCGCTCGGTATGAAATTCCTTCGGGGTCAGCATTTGCGTTGATTTCGACGCGCTGGCCACCACGTTGCCGGCGCGATCGTAAATCGCCGCTTTTGTAACGGTGCCGCCGTTATCAATGCCCATGACATAGTGTTGTTTCATTCGCGTGGACTCCTTATGAGTTACCATAAACCGGGTTCGCTGGTGGTAATGCCTTTAAATCCGGCATGGAAAATTTTATCTACAAGGTATTTCCGCTTAACAAAGCCTCCGGCGATGAATATCACATCAAAGCCTTTTAAATTCCGGCTAATCAATTCCAGACACTGGCAGGCATATTCAGCAGGTAAGATTTCAATAGCATCTGGCGGGTTATGCTTAACAATATCGATGGAGTGATCCAGCGAGCGCGAGTCGATGAGCAGTACCCGAAAGATAGTTAACAATCCCTCTTTTTTGGCATAGCGTAGGGCCGAGAGATTGGACGAAATAACACCATCAACCTTGTAGTAATTTTTGAGCAAACTAATACCCGCCTGGTCAGGTTTAAAACCACCCAGTAGCTCGAGGTGAATAAGCACTTTCTTGCCACTCTGATGACATTTACCGATCAACGATTGCAGATTGCCAATATTCGCTTCGGATAACAGTACGTATTCTGATGCGCAGGCCAGCGCCTGTTCAAAATGTTTATATTTTCTGATTGAAGGAATGATGGTGTTATTTAAGAGCATATTAATATCCGATGTTATTTAGCCATATAGAGGCTGTAGGCATCTTCCGCTGTCGCATTTTCATGGATGATGGCATTCAGACCTGCTACTACTTTTGCCGGCTGTGGGTCCTGAGTGATATTGCGACCCACCGCCACGCCTTTTGCACCAACCTGCATGCAGTGATGAACAAATTTAAAATAACCGTCAATCCCGGTTTTCGGCCCGCCCAGCGCCAGCACCGGCACGCCGGCCGCTTCGACGATAAGCCGGTCGTCCTCGGTGCCGGTGAAGCGGGTTTTGATCACGTCAGCCCCCAGTTCAACGGCAATGCGGGCAGAGGCGGCGATAACGGCCGGATTGTTGGAGTCGTCGCTAGTGACGGGATAGCCGTACGGCAGGGATTCCACGATCAGCGGTACGTTCCAGCGGTCGGCGGCCTGCGCCAGCTGCATCGCCATGATATGCGTTTTCTCCTCATTGAACGCGCCGGGAAAAGTCATGCACACCACGCCTTCCGCCGCCACTTTCAGCGCGTCCTCAATGGAAAATACGGGGGTGGTATCGGGAACGGTATTGTCAAAAATACTCACTGTGCTATCGACGCGTAATACAACGGGGACGCAATTGAAAACTTCACGGAAATTTTTCAACATGCCCCAGGTCACCAGCGCGCAGTCCAGACCGCTGTCGACGAGGGCCGGGAGCTGGTTTATCGTATTATCAATACCATTAGTTTTGGTCGAAAAATAGTAGCCATCCAGCGCCAGAGTGACTGATTTACCATCTTTTGCGAAAATGCGAGAGAGACGACGTTCTTTAGACATTTTTGACTCCTGAGATAGAAAAAAAACAAAAAGGCCCTCAGAGACTTTCGTCTCTGAGGGCCTTCGATTCACTTACCCTTTTGATAATCGTTCAGCTACCCAAACCATTATCAATTAATTTTTCCAGCCTTACGGGTGGGGTTTAAATGGTGTTTAATTTAAATCCGTTCCCTTGCTTGAATTAATTACTAGCATGTCTGAGTTCTTTCTGTCTAGCCATTGTTGATAAACTGAGATGCCTGTCACAAATCCGGGTTGAGTTTAAACTTATCGGTACTGGCGAATGGGTTGTTGTACTGTTCTTCGCCAGCGATATTTATGATGAGAGCCTGCTGGAGGAAACTTTCAGGGGATATATTTACACCGGGAAATGTTTACCTGATTCATCATTCGGCTATTCCTTCATTTTTTTCTACTGAACTCAGATTGAAAACGATCCCTGTGCGCTGTTTCTGTTGGTCGACGCCGTGTTTTATCCTGGGGTCTGCGATGATTCGTCAATGGTCAGGAGAAAAGTCTTAAACAGATTATTTTAAAACCACGACAGATCATCCTCTCAGTTTCCTTTTACTGAATGTAATGACGATTATTCTTATTTTTGACAGCAATAGACAGCTGCCTGTCGGGAATTTATACTTCGCCGCATTGAAATTTCAATATACATTTAGCTCGGCGTTTGTCGAATGTCTTCAGCGCTGCAGCGTCGTTTTAATAGCCCGTAATGAATCTTATTTTGCTCTCGGGGCAAAATATCTCTGTGGCGGCAACGCCAAAGCACTACATCTGGAAATGTTTATTAAGGATATATAATGAAAAAGTCTCTTCTGGCAGCATGCGCGACGTCCATTCTTTTTTGCTCCGGCGCCATGGCTGCGGACGTAACGGCTTCCGCAACGGCAAGCTGGGATGCTTCTGCAACAAAAGATACCACCAGCCTGTTGGTCGTTACGCCGCTGCGTTCCGTCTCTTTTGAATATGCCGAAGGTCTGAAAGCGTTTAATTCACAGGATGGGGCGTTTGATATTACCATTCAGGGGCAGGAGAACGCGTCCGATTTCGTTTTAACCTCTCAACTGGTGACCAACACGCTGACCCGCGCTACGGATAACTCAACGCTGGAAATTGGCGTGGCATGGAACGGTGAGAAGCTGTCCAAATCCACGCCGGTGAAAATGATGGATATTAACAATAATATTACCGCAGGCCTGGAAGCGCTGATCGCGGGATATGCTGATAAAGATAACCGCACCAGCACGCAGAGCGCCTTCCTGTTTACCGTCGATTCCGCTACCTCAAATGGTACCACTGCGACGCCTTTCGCTTCCCTTGCCGACGGCTACTGGAGCGGCGATGTGAAGGTGCAGTTTACCGCCGAGTGGACGCTGTCTCAGAGCTAATATCGCCTTTAAATATGCCAATAAGGAGGGGTAGCCCTCCTTTATTTTAATGATGAAAAAATTATACCCATTTTTATTTCTGCCGCTGTTAATCAGCGCTAGCGCGGCGGCGATTGGCGTTGGGGAAGTGACCTCCATTATGTTCGCCAATGACCAGATGCTGGCGAAAGAGATCGATAACGCCAGCGACTCGGCGCGATTTGTTAGCGTCAGCGCCCACCGCCTCTCTACGCCGATGGCAGGGGGCAAAATTATTCCGATGGAACAGCCCGGCGAGTTGCTTTCTACCCCGGCAAACGTGATTCTTCCCGCCGGCGCCAGAGAACATTTCCGCTTTATTTATCATGGTCCTGAAGATGATAAAGAGCGCTATTACCGGCTGTCGTGGCTGGATGAACCGGTGAGCGATCATCAGGCCAGCAGTAATTCACGTCACGGTATGGCGACAACCTCAGCGCAAATTAACACCATTCTGGTGGTGGCGCCGCGCAAGGCGAAATTTAACTATCAGCATCGCGGCGATACGGTGACGAATACCGGCAATGTGACCTTCCGGGTTATTTCCTATGGGCCCTGTAAAGATCCTGAAAAAAATAAAGGCGAGGGCTGCCGTGAACGTTATTACGTCATGCCCGGACTTAGCGCAAAAATAACGCATACGCAGGTCGCGAATAAACAGACGCGAATCGGTATCTGGCACGAAGGTAAATATATTCACGTCAAATAGAGAATTACAGATGTCAGGATGGTTATTCAGAAAAGGAATGCTGCTGCCGGGAATATGTCTCGTCTGTACCGTCGATGCTTCAGCCAACGAAAGCGCGGGCAGAGCGACGCTGCTGCGGGTGGGGGATTATGTTATTCCGCCCGTTTTTGCTGATGCGCTTAAGCAGGGGATGCGGGTACCGGTTTTTATCCGCTACAAAGAAGCGGAACTGCCGTCGCGCAGTCGGCAAAAAATCGCCGATGCGCTGATTGCGACCAAGGACGGGGCGCTGACGATCCGCGAACTGACGCTGCTCTCCACGCCGGATAACCTGTCGCTATCTGCGCCAGTAGAGGAGATTGTCAATGGTCTGCAGGACCAACAATTTTCTGCGGATATGACGCTGCGTCTCTCCGGCGCGGCGCAGATCACTTTCGACGTCCGGGCATTTTACCTTGAAATGATCGTCGATCGCAGCGCGCTGGCGGCGACGACGCTTGCCAGGCACAGCGTTTTGGGCGACTCAACCGCCGGTGCGCCGTCGAACGTGCTCAATTATACCTTTGGTACTTATCATCACCGTTATAACGGCTACGACGGCACCAGCAGCTACCTGACGCTGGATAACACCGCGGCATTTCGCGAGCACCACGTGAATATCAACGGCTCTTTCTACGGTATCGGCTCTGGCGACAGCAGCGGTAACCTCTACCGGGCGATGTATGAGCGCGATATGGCAGGCCAACGCCTGGCGTTGGGAATGGTCGATACCTGGAATCTACAATCCATCGCCAGCATGAGCGCGCTGAATTCCAGCCGCATCTACGGCGTGAGCTATGGCAATAAAAGCAACTCGCGCCTTGAAGATACCGCCCTGTCCCTGACGCCGATTACCGTCTTTTTACCGGCGGCGGGCGAAGTGCATATTCTGCGCGATGGCAAATTACTGAGCATTCAGAACTTTGCGATGGGCAGCTACGAAGTCAATACCGCAACGCTGCCGTTCGGCATATATCAGGTTGAGGTGCAGGTTGTGATCAACGGCAAAGTGGCCAGCAGCCGCACGGAACAGATTAACAAAACCTACGCCCGTCGCTCGAGCGTCACCGAGCGCTGGTCGTGGCAAGTATTCGGCGGAATGCTCGAATACCATAAAACCGACTATCGACCACAACATGCCCGGCGCGAGGGGAAGCAGGAAACCTGGCTTAGCGGCGGCGCGGCGGCGGTCACGCTGCCCTGGCTCGCCGGGACTGGGTTTAAAACCACGCTATACGGTTTCGACAGCAACGCCGTAAACGAAAGCGAAGTGGATGTGATGTTCAACGAACGTCTGCGGGTTAATCAGCAGGTTTTGCTGGCCAACGACGGCAGCAGGAAAAGCATCACCACCCTCAATCTGAGTCTGCCTGCGGGCTATGGTTCACTTTGGGGTTCGCGAGAATTTACGCATATTGGCAACCACTTACCGCTGCGCAAAGGGGATTACTTTACCTGGGGGACAACGCTGCCGCTGCAATCGCTGACGCCCTACCTCGGCACATTGACCTTCAGCCGTACGGAAAACTACAGTAACAAAACGCGTTATAACAACCTTGATTACTCGCAGACGCTGGCGTCGGGGCGCTACGGTACCGTTACTCTGAGAACCGGGGTGCAGAATTACCACTATCAGCGCAACCAGGACACCACGCGGGATAAATACATTAACCTCGATTTTTCGTTGCCGCTGGCGGCGTGGTTCAGCGCCGGTGTTTCCAGCGAAAACGGCAACATGCTGGCGAATATGGCGCTCAGAAAACGCTTCGCCGATAGCGCCATCACTCAGGCGGGCATCTCAGCTTCCCGGCGGTTAAAAAGCAAAGAGAGCGAGAGCTACCGCAGCGATAAACGGGCGATCAATGGTTTTGCCAGCTACGACACTAAATACAGCAGCGGCACGCTATCCGCCACCCATGCTTCGGATAACAGTACCAACCTCAATTTCAGTACCCTGGGCAGCGTCGCCTGGGCCGGAAAAGATGTTGTTCCGGCCAAAGGAAGCCATACATCGGGGGTGCTGATCCATACCGATTTCCGCGACAACGCCACTATGACTGCCAAAATTAACGGCCAGCATTACCCGCTCAGCGGCCAGAAAAACTTTATTCCGCTGCCCGCCTATGGGCGCTACAGCGTGGAGCTGATGAATGACAAACGCAGCGCCGATAGCGTGGATATCGTCAGCGGCAGAAGCCATCAGGCGGTGCTGTATCCCGGTAATGTGGACGTTATTCGTCCAGAGATAAAACAGCTGGTTACGGTGTTTGGCCGCATTCGGCGCGATAACGGCACCGTCGCCGCCCACCTCGATATTCATAATCACATCGGCAAAGGGCGCACCGATGGACAGGGAGAATTCGCCATGGATGTTGATAAACGCTATCCGACCATCACTCTGGTCGAAAAAAACGGACAGCGCTGCGAGCTGGAGCTGAATCTGCAGGAAGCGCGCGGCGCGGTGTGGATGGGGGACCTGCAGTGCGAGGCGCAGATGCGTATGGCGGTACAGGGGGAGGGGCAGCGTGACACCTGGTAAACTGATTTGCGGCCTGGCGCTGGGCGCTTGCCTGGCGACCACGTCATTCCAGAGCCTGGCGGTGAAAGCCAGCAGCAGCGGCTCGGGGAAAAATGACTATATGTTTATTGAAAACCATGTCGATAACGAATATTTCGTTACCCCCGGCAGCCTGGACCCGCGCTTTTCCGGCGCAAACGTCTGGACCCGCTACTCGACGAAGCAGCGCAGTCTGGGCTATATGGGCTACGTCAGCTGGAGCTATCGATCCTACTACTACGATATGTGGTTGTCGGACTCGCCGGTGAATTCACCGTTTATCGGCATTCGCTGTATGACCACCGGCGCCGACTGCCCGTCGCAGGGCTATATTTCCGGCGAGGTCATTGATAGTGAAGGTTTTTATCATACGATGTCCGGAAGCTCTTTGAACAATGGCGGCACCGGCTACGCCACGTTCTCCCCGGCAATGTATGAATATCTGCGCAACCGTCAGCCTGGCGAGAGCGATGCCTTTGTGCTCAATCTTTGTTACACCAAAACTAATTACGATGCGGCATCCGGCCAGCGCTGTCGGGATCTCGCCTCGGGCGCGACGTGGCGTTATTACACCATCAATGCCACTAAAGTCGGGCATTTAACGCTGAACAGCACCGGCGCGCTGGCGGAAATCTGGATTGCCAGCGACGGCACGCCCAGCGTCAATATCGGTAGCGAGCACTGCGAGGTCAGTATCGTCGGCGGCGAAAGTGGGATGACCTGTAAAATGGTGTCGTATCGCTATCGTCAAACCAAGCGGGTGACCTCTTCTCTGTCATTTGAAATGGTGGTCGATACCGCCAGGCTGGGCTTTAGTCCGGCGTCTAAAACCATCAAATATAGCGGCAATGGATCCACCTGGTATAACTGGAGCGCTTCAACTACCTATAGCAACGTCTTTACCCCCGAAGGCCAGTACGTTTATGTGTTCCTCTCGAAAACCTTTTTCCAGAACCTGATCCAGCGCGGAATTAGCATTACCAATAACGACGATTTGTTTACCTTCTTCTTTGATAACAGTAACACCGCGCAGTCCGGGTTTTATCAGTTTACGGCGTCGAGTATGATCAATATTCTGCCGAAAGAGTATGGGATCAGTATTGTGTCCACGGACGGCAATGCTGCGCCGAAAGAGTCGGGCAATATCGGCGACCCGACGCCGATCGGCTTTGAATATCAGGTAACCGTCTCCTCCGAGCGTATGGCGGACGCGGTGACGGCTCAGGTGATCGGCGAAGGTACCTCTATTGATGGTGTCTCATACTGCCTGTTTACGTCGCAAGAGGGCGGCTGGCAGGTGCCGATCCCGGCCTTTCTCTCCTGGACGGCATCCACCGGAGAAACCCGCACCAGCCGCAATAGCTGCATCGATGCGGAGATCGATATGACCGCTGCGCGCTGGACGCAAACGCCGTGGAATGCGGCAATTGATGACGGCTACTATTTCACCACCCGCCTGCAGCTGCTGTTTCCGATGGACGATCCGCGCTCCAGACGCACTCTCGACGGCAGCGACTGGATGGGAACGGTCAACGCGAGCGGCGAGGTCAGAGTGACTGCCAAATGGCTGGGCGTCGAGTGAGAGGCAGATTAATGAAAGCCGCTGCTATGCTGTTGGCCGCGTCGCCGCTGGCGGCGGCAGGGGCGTTTTTTAATGCCGTCGTGTATGAGATGCCCTCCGACCGGGCCTTTATCTCGCAGCCGCTGTATAACGACACGCCGCGCAATAATATGTACTCCATTGCGGCGTGGAAAATTGCCAAACCCGGCGCGGGGAATGAACCGGTTCTGCCTAATCAGGGCGAACTGCTCTACGCCCCGCTGCGCTTCAATTTACCGCCGGGAAGCAGTGAATATTTCCGTCTCTATTACAAAGGCCCTGAAGATAATCAGGAGCGCTATTATCGCGTGGTATTCAAAGAGACGCCGGTGACGCTGATACCTTTCAGGACGACGCCGCAAAAGATGGATGTGCTGCCGGTGGTGGCGATGAGCACTATTCTGGTCGTCAGGCCGCGTCAGCAGCGCCTGGAGTGGCAGATAGATGAACGCCAGGGGGAGATTTACAATAGCGGAAATACGTTTTTTCGGGTGATTGTTCACCAGGGATGCGCGGGGAGTGATGAACGCGCCACGCAGCTGTATCTGCTGCCGGGCGAACGCTATCGCGACGCGGCTCTGGCAGGGAAAAACAGAAAATTCGTGGTGGCCAATCAGCGCTACTTTCCGTTGGGGAAGGCGTGCCCTGATGCTATTCAGTGAGCAACAGGGATTCGACCATCAGCTGCGCCAGCAGCAGCAGCAGGGCAATCAGCGCCAGCCATTTCGCGGGACGAAGCTTATGCTCCGGAATAGAGGTATTACGTAAGCGCACGAGCCATGGAGTATTTTTCATTATTGACGTCCTGTCCCTGATGTCTGTCAGCGAGATCGGCAGAAAATAGATCACGATCTAATTGTCTGATATTAATGGATTAGTAGGTAATAACCCATGATTAAATGAAGCTGGTTTAGCTTTCATTCAATAATTGGGACATAAATCATATCCACAATAAATAAAGATGATGGTCCATCCATAAACGCTATTTTCAGACCATCATCCGGTCGCCTGCGGTTTACAAGGGTTGGCGTCCTCCGTCTTCAGAGCTCATGGTCCCACGGCGGGTTAGCTCCCGGCCTGGAGACCGTCACCGCGGCGGCGCGCATACCGAGATCGACCGCGCGGCGCACCTGTTCTCGTGACAGTGTCACTAATTTAGGCTTCTCAAGGAGTCCGGCCTGCGAAAGGCTGGCGAGAATACCGGCATTGACCGTATCCCCGGCGCCGACGGTATCGGCAACCGTTACGCGAATCCCTGGAACATGAAGATGGAAATTAGCGGTCCAGGCATCGGCGCCGTCAGCCCCGCGGGTGACCACGATAAGCTTTGGTCCCAGAGCAAGCCAACGGCGTATGACCGCGTGTTCTTCGCCGGGTTCGGCAAACCACGCGAGGTCCTCATCGGAAAGCTTGACGATATCCGCCAGGGCAATCATCCGCATCATGCGCGCCAGGTGTTTTTGCCGATCCTGGATGAAGATTTCACGAATATTGGGGTCGAGGAACATCACCCGGCGCGGCGCCTCTCTTACCATCAGCGCTTCATAAACGCTGCCGCACGGTTCGGCTATCAGGCTGATGCAGCCGAACAGGACGGCAGATACGTCATCACCGAGCGTCGGCAGGTCGCTTTCAGTCAGCATTCTGCCGGCGCTATTCTCATCGTAAAAGGTATAGCGCGCCTGTCCGCCTTCCAGCCTGACAAAGGCCAGCGTGGTCGGTAGCGGCGCGCGGGTTGAGGGCGAATAATCCACGCCGGAGGCGTCAAGCGTGTGGCGCAGCATGTCACCCATAAAATCGTCCGATAAACCGGAAAACAGCGCGACCGCCATCCCCTGGCGCCCCAGGGCGATGGCGGTATTGAACGCCGCGCCGCCGACGCAGGGCGTAAAGGCGGGAGCATTTTCACGGCTCCGGCAGGGCAGCATATCGATCAGGGCTTCTCCGCAGCAAAGGATCATGGCTTTTCCTCCCGGCTCACCGCGACCTGCGGCGGCGTTTCCAGGCCGTCGGCTACCTGCATCCAGTTGTCAGCGAATATCCCGCAGGCGGTCTTGATATCGACCCCGACCGGGAGCTCCGGACACTCGTTTTCCCCGTTGCTGCCCCAGTTCACCCAACCGGACTGACGGCGCTGGACTATCTGAAACGCGCCGGAGGGGCGGGAGGTCCACCAGATCATCGCCCGGCCGCTCGCTGAATCGTACTCGACGGTTTTACTGGCTGGTCCCGGGAACACGGTTTCATCCGGCACGGCGGAAACGTTGACGGGAGAATCAGTCAGGCGCCATTCCCGTTCATTCAGGTCGGCGCGAACGTGCGCCCGGGCGCGCACAACGCCAAGCCTTTCGCGGATTTCAGCTTCATCCAGCACGTTCTCCCAGCGGCAGAACATTCGCCAGTAAAGATCCCAGTGAGCGGAGGCCATATCGGCGAGCTGTTCGCGGAATTCGGCAAATTTCGGGCTCTGGTTTTCAGAGGTGGTAACGGTATGAGCCACCATGGCGACCAGCTCTTCGGCGTAGGGGTCGCCTGCGCGATAGCGGGTACCGCCGTAGGCCGCGAAGCGGTCAAACAGCAGTTTTCCCGGACCGCTTTCAAACTCGTCGCCGACGGTGATCTTGTTGGTCACCGAACGCCCGTTGATGACCGTCGAAAAGTCATCCACCCAGTAGCGCCGTTGAAACCACGGGGTATTCCAGCTGAACTTCCAGTCGATGGTGAAGTGCTTACCGCGCAGCTCCGCTAATAACCCATCGGGGATCGTGCCGTGCATGCGATAGTGATGATAGACCGGGCCTTCCTCAACAATTTCAATATCAACGAGGGTATGTTCCGGCGGGTTAATCAGCCCATTTTCCGGGGTAAAGAACGGACCGTAAAAACCGCCGATGGCGTTATTCCCGGAAGGAAGCAGCTCGACATTGTCCTGCAGACAGCGAAAATGGCGCAGCCCCCACTTGGATGAACCCACGCCCTGGGCGGTTCCCCGACACATTTCCAGATCGAAGCAGCCGGTATTGAGGCGGACAAAACAGTCTTTCTCCCGGCCAGGCAGGCGGTGGATACCAGCGACTTCACCGACTTCAGCCGCCGTTAACGGCCGCTCAAGCCGCATCCGGAGCGTGCCGCTGAAGCTTACCGTAGCGATAAAGGCGGTACTGTTTTGCGTCGACTCATGAGTGAGGCGCTGGCAAAGGATCCGCTGGTCCTTGCTGGTGATTGCCCACCACAGGGGCTCCTGCAGTTTCTCCGGGAGAGTAAACGTAATCGGTTCGCGATCCCGGGTACCGTTCATCGGGTCCGTCAGCGTAATGTGATATGTCATGGGCGTAGACTCCATTAAAATTTAAGCATGCGAAGACCCGCCGCCAGCGCGGCGGATAAACAAAGCGTCAGGGAAAGCTAGCGGGTACGGGCGATCTCTTTTTTCCGCCAGAAGGTAAACAGTTCCGGATGCTGCTTCAGTCCGTCAATCGCCACGGCAAGAATGATGACGATGCCTTTAATCAATAGCTGGGTGAAAAAGGGGACGCTCAGCAGAATCAGGCCGGTGCTGAGCACGCCGAGAATTATCGATCCAATCAGGGTGCCGATAATTCGCCCGCGTCCTCCGGCGAGGCTGGTGCCGCCCAGCACTACCGCCGCAATGGCGTCCAGTTCATATCCCGTACCCGCCGTAGGCTGGGCGGAAATGACCCGGGCGGCGAAGATAATGCCCGCCAGACCCGCGCAGACGCCGGCAATCATATAAACCGCCGCCAGTACGCGTTTTACCCGGACGCCGGCCAGGCGCGCGGCCTGGGCGTTGCCGCCGACGGCATAGATATGACGACCGAACCGCGTGCGCTCAAGAATGAACCACGCCAGCAGATAAACCACCAGCATAATAATGACCGGAACAGGGATGCCGGCGAGATAGCCATTCCCCAGCTCGCGGAAGCTCAGGCTACTCGATACAATAGGTTGCCCTTCGGTAATGGTGTAGGCCATCCCGCGCAGGAAGGTCATTGTGCCGAGAGTGACGATAAAGGGCGCAAGAGCGAGATAGGCGGTGAGCACGCCGTTCAGCAGACCGCAGAGCGCGCCCACGCCCACGCCGGCCAGAATCGCCAGCGGCGCAGGGATCCCGGCCATCGCCGCAACCACCGAGATCACGCCGGAGACGGCGACGATAGACCCGACGGACAAATCAATTCCGCTGGTTAAAATGACGAAAGTCATGCCCGCCGCCAGAATAGCGTTGACGGAAATCGAGCGGGCGATATTCAGCAGATTATCGACGCGGTTAAAGTTTGGCGCAAAGGTCGACATCAGGATCAGCAGCACCAGCAGAACGATTAAGATCCCCACCCGATCCCACCATTTCGCAAAATCAAACGGCGCTTTGACCGGCAGTTCCGTCACAGGTTTATTGTTGTCCATGGCATTCTCCGGATTGACTGGTAAAGGTTCCTGTTGCGTGCAGCATCACTTCTTCTTCCGTTGCTGAATATGAGGGTAACTGGTGAACGATTCGGCCGCCGCGCATAACCAGCACGCGGTCGCTGATGCCGATGGCCTCCGGTAAATCGGAGGAGATCACCAGAATGGCTTTCCCGGCGCGGGCGAGTTTGTCGATCAGTTCGTAAATTTCCCTTTTGGCGCCGATATCCACGCCGCGGGTCGGTTCATCGAGGATAAGCAGCCTCGAATCGCGCAGCAGCCAGCGCGCCAGCGCCGCTTTCTGCTGGTTTCCGCCGGACAGGGCGCTTACGGGCAGTTCGACCGCATTTTCCCGCAGCCGTAACCGGCGCATCTGCTCAAGGACGGCGGCGCGGATGGTTTTGCGTTTAACCACGCCGCTGGCGACAAAGTTCTCCAGCGAGCTGATATCAATGTTGTGCTCAACCGAATGACCCAGAAACAGGCCCTGGGTTTTGCGGTCCTCGGTCACCATCCCGATTCCGTCGGCGATGGCGGCGGTGGGATCTGACGGATGGCTTACCTTGCCGTTAATACGTACGCTTCCCTGGGTGCGGGGGTCGGCGCCGAATAACAGGCGGGCCACTTCGGTTCGGCCAGAGCCAACCAGCCCGGACATGCTGACGACTTCGCCCGCTTTGACCTCAAAGGAGACCGGGCCGGTTGCGCTACCCGCCAGGTCCGCGACCTCCAGCAGTACTTTGCCGGGCGTACGCGGTTCGTGCTGATAGAGATCGACGATTTGCCGGCCGACCATCATGCGTACAATATCGGTGGTCGAGACGCTGCTCAGGGTTTCCGTGCCGATCCACGTGCCGTCCCTGAACACCGTGACCCGGTTTGCCAGCTGCCATACCTCTTCCATGCGGTGCGAGATGTAGACCATCCCGACCCCATCCTGACGCATCTGCTCGATCAGCCGGTAAAGCTGGAGGGTCTCCGCCCGCGACAGGGCGGCGGTCGGCTCATCAAGCACCAGTACTTTTGCGTTTTCACTGACGGCGCGGGCGATCTCGACCATTTGCTGACGTCCGATGCTCAACGAGCCGAGCGGCGCCTGCGGGTCGATGTCCGCGTTAATCCGGTCCAGCTTCTCCCGGGCCTCCCGGAGCATCCGTTTTCGATCGAGAATACCGGCGAAAGAGGTCGGTTCCTGGCCGAGAAACAGATTTTCCGCCACCGACATATCGGGAACCGTATTCAGCTCCTGATGGATGATGGCGATGCCATATTTGCGCGCATCTCTTGGCGTGCGAATATCAATCTCCTGCCCGTTGATATAGATCGCGCCGCTATCGCGCTGCTCGTTTCCGGAGAGGATCTTCATCAGCGTGGATTTACCCGCGCCGTTTTCCCCCATCAGGGCATGGACCTCTCCGGCGAATAAATCAAAGCGTACGTTGTTCAGCGCGAGGGTCGCGCCGTAGCGTTTTGAAATCCCTTCCAGCCTGAGCAAGGGGGGTGAAGTGATGTCGGCCATTGTCTTTGCCCTCCGGGATGAACCCAATCGTCATCCCGTTTTTGCCTCTTGAGTGATGATGTGATTACCAGCCCGGATAGCTATCTACGTTGTCGCGCGTGACCAGCACGCTGGGGATCAATACGGTCGGGGACGCAATAGGCTTGCCGTCAACCATATCCTGAGCAAGCGAGATGGCCTGGCGCACCATTTCGCCCGGGTTTTGCGTGGCGGTGCCGATAAACGGTGAGCCGCTGCGCTTGAGTTCTTCAACCGCTTCCGGGCTGCCGTCTACGCCGGTGACTTTAATCGCACCGGCTTTGCCGGCCTGCTCAACGGCCAGCACCGCGCCGAGCGCCGAAGGATCGTTCATACCGAAAATACCGGAGACATCCGGATTGGCGGTGAGCATATCGGTGGTGACCATCAGGCCTGAAGCGCGGTCGTTGCGCGATGCCTGCTGCCCGACGATTTTGATATCCGGATATTTTTGCGCGACGTTTTTACAGCCTTTGATGCGGTCAATAATGGTTTGAATCGGCGTGCCGTCCACCAGCAGCACTTTGCCTTTGCCGCCCATCTGGCTGAACAGATATTCGCAGGAGGTTTCGCCGGCCTGGATGGCATTGGTCATGATCGCCGCGTCAGCGCCCCTGGCGGGCGTATCGACCGCGATAACGATAATTCCGGCGGCTTTTGCCCGCTGAATGGCCGGCTCGATGCCGGACTCATCGACGGCGGAAATAATGATCAGATCCACTTTCTGCTGAATAAAGGCGTCAATCTGCGTGTTCTGGTTTGCCAGATCGACCTGCGCATCTTGTACGTTAAGGGTTGCGCCGATTTTTGCCGCGGCCTGCTTTGCGTTCCTTTCCATTGCCGAGAAGAAGGGGTTGGACATGTCCTGCACCATTAAGCCGATGTGGGATATTTTTTTGCCCTCCTGCGGCGCGGCGCTGGCGGCGGGGATAAATCCTGTCATGGTGGTGATTACCGCAGTAACCGCGACAGCCAGAAATGCTTTACGAAGTTTGGTCATATTCTGTTCCTTTCATTATCGTGTGGTATGACGTACGGCCAGGTGTGGGGAAGCCTCAGAAATAATCCCCTGATGTTGTTTTTTTACTGGCGGCCGATTATTCAGCCGTTATTTAAATCATCAAAATGATTAGAGAGGGCTGGCAAACGCGTTGCGAACGCTTTGCCGCTGTTATCCTGCGGCGCCTTAGCGGGCCTGGAAAACCGCGACAGCCGTTTTTCAGGCCCGCGCGCGAAGCGGCGTCGGGCAAGTCCGTTCGGGCGAAACGTTGTCAGCAATCTCTATAATGTCTTTTAATTGTTATGCGTTTTTTTACAGCCGCAGGACTGGCGAATAACCAGCTCGGCGGGAACTTTACGTTGAGTGTTGATTTCTCCTTTCCCTTCCGGGTTAATTAACTGGATAAGCATTTCAGCCGACTGTCTGCCAATCTCTTCGCTATTTTCATTGAGCACCGTCAGCGGCGGATTTAATAGCGGCGCCCAGTCGAATTCGTCGTAGGCAATCAGGGCCATATCCTCTGGAATGGCTATCTGGCGCTGCTGGAGCTGTTTGAGCGAACCCAGCAGAATAGGGTTGTTACCGGCAATAAGGGCATCCGGCAGCGCTTTCTGGTGGTCGAGGTACTGGCTCAGTTTGTCAGCAGCCGACTGCGCGTCGTTTTCCGTTTCGACAACTTCAAGCGTAGCGCCGGACCGCTCGGCGGCCTCGCGTATCCCGCGCTCGCGTTCAAAACGCGTGGTCCAGCGGTCCGGGTAGATAAGGAGCAGCCAGTTTTTATAGCCGTGCTGCGCCAGATGGTTTCCCACCAGCAGGCTGGCATGGTAATTGTCGGTTGTGACGCTGGGAAAGTTGTGCTCGCCGCGGGGCGGAGAATCAACGAAGACGACCGGGATATCCCATTTCGCCAGCAGAGTCAGGCTTTCCGGCTGCAGCGTCACGGTCGAAATGATCCCGGCCATCCGTGACTCGATCAGGCGGTTAATCATCCGATCTTCCTGCGCGCGGTCGTAGATGCCGTTGACCGCAATATCGCCAAGCACCACGGTCCACTGCGAAGGCTGCAGCATCTGCTGAATGCCGGACATCAGGTTGAGATAGTAAGAGTTCGACGCATGGGCGGTGATCACTGCCACCGAGTCTCTGCTCGAACGGCGTAGCGCCTGGGCCGCGCGGTTGGGTACGTAGCCGAGCTCTCGCGCCACTTTTAAAATCAGCTCCCGGCTGTCGTCAGCGACGCCATCGCCACCGTTTAGCGCGCGCGAAACGGTAAACATGGAAAATCCCGTCGCTTCGCTCACATCCCGCATCGTTGCTTTACGCATTTTTTGCTCTCTGCTTTTAAGAAATTACCTGCGATATAAACGGTTATTGTCTGTACCTAAACGTTTATGTGAGTAAACATAAACGTTTAGGTTTGTTTGATCAGTGAGCCGCTTCTCGTTTTGTGAACAGAAGGTAAATAACGTTGTTTGTGAATGATTTCTATGAATTTATTGATTTAATGCATATTTGACCCGCCAGCCGCTTTGGTATTCTTGGCCTCTTCATTAGCGGTCAGACAGGGTAGTCGCGTTGGAAATCTTTTTTTAACCCACTGAAAAGTATTCTCTAAATATTTTTCACATTGCAAATATCACGGTCCGTTATCGACGGATCCGCTTTTGTATGGGTTAAAAAAAAGGTTCACCATGAAAGTCACATGGAACGTCAGCCCTGCGGGCTACCAGCTGCTAAGCAAACGCTGTCCCGCCTGCCATGGGCAGCAGAAATTCACGCCATCCGGAGCCTTCCGGATCAATTCGCAAAAAAAACAGCTCGATGTCTGGAGTATCTATAAGTGCGTCCGCTGCGCATACACCTGGAACATCAGCCTGTTCTCTCGTTTACCCGTCAGTAAAATAGATCCACACCTCTATGAGCGACTCATGGCAAACGATAAATCTGCTGCAGAGGACTACTCTCACGATTTGCAGGTTCTGCGGCGCAATAGCGCGTTGTTAGCGGGTTCGCCTGAATTCGTCGTACGGGAAGGCTGGCGAATCAGCCTTGTCCGTGCTGCTCAGGTCAGCGTCAACGTCTACGTCGAGCGCGCTTTTCAGGTCAGCTTACTGGCGGTGCTACGTAGACAGCTCGGCCTTAGCGGCAGCGCGATCCGCAAATGTCTGGCGGCGGGCGATATCGCCGGAATTACGCTGAAAGAGCTACGTTCGCCGAGGATACGGCCGGAAGGATACAGGCTTTATATCGTGAAGGAACTTCTTCTGGCGCGCAGGCGAATTTCATTAAATACCGGCTCAGATCTCAGGAGATGATAGCCCGTTTCCCCGGATAGATTGCTATCCGGGGAGCTGACTCGCAAAAATGGAGCACGGTTGTCCACGGTGGAAAAATAACCTTGCCTTTCTTACTGTGCATTTATACAGTTTCTGGCGACGGCGCGGCGACCAGTGTCGATCGACTCGCCGGATATTGCGACGGCAAATTCTGTTTAAAAAAGGAGAAATCCCTGTCTATGGATACGCGTAAAGAAGTGCTGTTTGTCCTCATCCAGGAGTATGCCGACTGGGAGTTTTCGCTGCTGGCGCCCGGCCTGCGCCGGGGGTTTGGCGTATGGGAGCCGCGCTACGAAGTCAGGACCGTGGCTGCGGATGAGGGGCCCGTGAGGTCAATTGGCGGGGTGCGCTGTCTGCCGGATTATACCTTCCAGACGATACCTGATGACTACGCTGCTCTGGTGCTGGTGGGAGGAATGAACTGGTGGGGAGAGGAGGCTCAGCGGGTTGTGCCTCTGGTTCAGCAAGCGCAGGCGCGGCAGATCGTCGTCGGCGCAATATGCGATGCTTCGGCATTCCTCGGCGCACACGGTTTTCTTAATGATGTTGACCATACCTCCAACGGCCTGGCATACCTGCAGAGCAGGGCGGGGTCAGCCTATCGCGGCGCCTCACGGTACAAAAACGTGCCATCGGTGCGCGACGGCAACCTGGTCACCGCCAACGGCGTTGGTTTTCTGGATTTTACCTGCAATATGCTGTCTGCCTTAAACGCGGCCCGCCAGGAAGAGATCGAAGCCATGAGGGCGACCTTTACGTCGGGAATGTTTACCGAGGGCTGATGCGGACAAAGCCGCATTCTGCATCGTAGTGGGCTGCGGTCGTCTCATCAGGCTAACCGCATCCGGCGCGCCGCTCAGAGACAGACAGGGTTTCGCAATGGACAACCCTGCCTGAATTTGCCGGCCAGCGGCCTCAGTCGGCGTTTGCGTAATAAACAAACGCCAGCTTATTGCCGTCCGGATCTCTGACGTAGGCGCTGTGGAAACCTTCACCGTACTGCGGGCGATGTCCCGGAGCGCCTTCATCGCTTCCTCCCAGACTGAGCGCCAGCTGATGCAGCTGCTGAATATGCTCAACCGAACGTGCGTTCAGAGCCACCATAACGCCGTTGCCGGTTGTTGCCTGCTGCTGATTAAACGGTTGGCCAACGCACAGCCCGATGGTGCTGTTTCCGCTGAATGTCCCCCACGATGCGCCTTGATCGCTTCGGCCGCTTTGCGGCTGCCCCAGCATCTCCATCAAAGGATCGTAAAAACGAATGGCGCGCGGCAGATCGTTAGTGCCGAGCATAATATAGGAAAACATGACGCCTCCTCCTTTTCGCCTGCAAGTTGTTGCCAATCTAGCAGCAAGGTGAGAAGTCATGCAGTCCCGGCAGCCAGAAATCATACCTTCGTCGCGATTATTCAGCGAAAGCGTCCGCCCTGGGGGCTCCCCTCAGCTTAAATCGTGCAAATCTTTATCGTTGGCCGGCAGCAGCGATATTTCGTCGAAATTAACCCGCAGGCCGCTGCGCTGCGGCGTACAGCACATGATGCCCACTTTCGCGGCGCCGGTCGGAAAAGGGCACAGCCGCAGTAGCGGCCACTGGTGGCCATCCGTTGAGTACTGCAGGCGCAGCGCTTCGCCCCGACGGGTCAGGCGCAGCCAGAACACCGCGGGGTTGCCTGGAAAAATGCCGGTGGCCCAGTCTGAAGTTCCCAGCGTCAATACGCTACCGATGGCGGGCGCGCCGTCGTTGTACTCGATACCGGCCTTAAGCCAGTGCCGGGCGTCCTGCATTAACATAATCCCCGCCTGGTCATACAGGGTGCTGAAATCTGCGCGCACCCGCACCTGAAAGGTGAAATCCCCCGCGGCTTCCGTGGCATAGATATGCCCGGAGAAGCGCTCAAACCCGTACCAGGTTTCGCGCCAGAAGTCGGTTTCCTCATCGGTTACGACGCTAAGTGAGCCGTCCTCTTCCGACCATGTCGCGGGTTCGTTAATCCATTGAAATACCTGTTGCATCAGGTCTCCTGTCTTTGCTGAATAAGCGTTAAAAACCGCAGCGAGTCTTCGTCTGCCTGCTGCGTAAGGCGCGGATCCCACGCCGGACTGTCAGCGTCGCAAAAGCCGTGCTGCGCATTGAACATCCGGCAGGTCACGGAGGGGACGTTCTCCAGCTGATCTTGCATTACCCGGGGATCGAACGCCGGTTCCTCGCTGGCGAGAATCACCAGCGTCGGGCAGGGCGGCGCAACGTCGCTGTAGTGGCGGATCCGCGAGCCGTAGTGGCAAATCGCGGCGTTGCAGAAACCGCTTCTGGCGGCCAGCCAGGCCAAGGTGGCGCCCACGCTATAGCCGATGAGGATTAGCATGCCATATTTTGTTTTCAGCTCGGCCAGCAGCGACTCAATGGCGGTGGTGTCGAATCCGACGTTATCGTTAAAGTGACGCCAGGCTTGCTCCTGCTGCTCATAGGCGAACGGCGCAGAGTGGGGAAAAAGCGCTGGCGTGTAGACATCGAAGCCGCGGCTGCGCCAGGTCGCGGCGGTTCGCTGAATATGCGCATTAATGCCGTAGATTTCATGCAGCAGGATGATGGCTTTATCACACTCAGGTAACATAAATGCGCCTCGGTCGGATAAAAACAGGATTGTCAGGTGGCCGAATGATGGTGTCTGGGGAAACGGGCTAAATTTTGCAGCACTCAGGCCAGAGCAGCAAGCTCCCTTTTTACGTTACCCTGCATATCCCTTAGCGGCCAGACGATATTGCCGGTGATGGATATTCATCACCTCCGGCATTTTGCCGCATTAACCCCACGCTATGTTGGCCTGACGGTGGCTGTTTTCAGGTTGCGGGCGAAAGCCTTCAACTGACAGAGCATCGCCTCCCGATCGTCCTGGTGTTGTTCGATGATTTTCACTATTGCTGAGCCGGAAATAGCCCCGGCGGCTCCCGCTTTCATGGCATCCGCCACCTGTTCCGGGGTTGAAATACCAAACCCCTGAATCGGCGGTGGCGCCTGATAGTCACCAAGCTTAGAGACCAGATGTTCCAGCGGCAGCGCGGCGCGTTTTTCCGCGCCGGTTACGCCCGCGCGCGACAGCAGGTAGGTGTAACCGCGGCCGTGAGCGGCAATGTGTCGCAGCAGCTCATCGTCCGCATTGGGTGGGCAGATAAACACGGGCGCAATATCATGGCGCATCGCGGCCTCGCGGAACGGCGCCGACTCTTCGAACGGGACGTCTGCTACCAGCACAGAATTGACGCCCGCGCGGGCGCAGGTGGCATAAAACGTCTCGATTCCCCGGTTATACACCAGGTTTGCGTACATCAGCAGACCGATGGGCAGCGCCGGATACCTGGCGCGAATGGCGGCCAGCATGTCAAAGCAGCGCGCAGGGGTGACGTTGGCTGCAAACGCGCGCAGGGCGGCATTTTGTATTGTCGGGCCGTCGGCCAGCGGATCGGAGAAGGGAATCCCCAGTTCCAGCGCATCGGCTCCGCCCTCGATCAGCGCATCGATAATTTGCAGCGACAGATCCGGCTGCGGGTCGCCGAGCATCACGAAGGGAATGAACGCGCCTTCTCCCCGAGTTTGCAGTCGCGAAAACATATCGTTATAGCGTTTCATCACATTTCTCCTCGCGCTTGCAGAATGTCGTGCACGGTAAAGATGTCCTTATCGCCGCGGCCGGAAAGGTTCACCACCAGCAGCTGCTCTTGTTGCGGATTGTCGCGCATCATTCTTAAGGCATGCGCGAGGGCGTGGGATGACTCAAGTGCCGGAATAATGCCTTCAGAACGGCTCAGGGTTTTAAATGCCGCCAGCGCTTCATCGTCGGTGACCGAAACGTATTCCGCGCGGCCAATACTGTTCAGATAGGCATGCTGCGGCCCGACGGCCGGGAAATCGAGGCCGGCGGAAATAGAGCAGGACTCTTTGATCTGGCCGTCATCGGTTTGCATCAGCGGCGTTTTCATGCCGAAATAGATGCCGGTCCGCCCGTGTTTCAACGGCGCGCCGTGTTCCCCGGTCTCAATGCCCAGGCCAGCGGGCTCAACGCCAATCAGTCCGACCTGGGGCGTATCGATAAAGTCAGCGAACATGCCGATGGCGTTGGAACCTCCCCCAACGCAGGCGATAACCGCATCCGGCAGGCGCCCCTCTTTTTCGAGGATCTGCGCTTTGGTCTCTTCGCCGATGATGCGCTGAAATTCGCGTACGATAGTCGGGAAAGGATGTGGGCCAGCGGCGGTGCCCAGCATAAAGTGGGCGGTCTCATAGCTCCCGGACCAGTCGCGCAGCGCTTCATTCGAAGCATCTTTCAGGGTGGCTGAGCCGCTGTGCACCGGGATCACTTCGGCCCCCATCAGGCGCATGCGGAAGACGTTTGGCGACTGACGTTCAATATCTTTTGCCCCCATGTAGATGCGGCATTTCAGGCCCAGCAGCGCGCTGGCCAGCGCCGAGGCCACGCCGTGCTGACCGGCGCCGGTTTCGGCAATAATTTCGGTTTTGCCCATCCGTTTTGCCAGCAGCGCCTGGCCGAGCACCTGATTAGTCTTATGCGCGCCGCCGTGCAACAGATCTTCACGTTTGAGATACAGGGTAGTGCGCGTACCCTGCGTCAGGTTACGGCAGCGCGTTAGCGCCGTCGGGCGACCGGCGTAGTTTTTCAATAGATGGGTTAATTCCGCCTGAAAGCGCGCATCTTCGCGTGCGCTAACAAACGCCTGTTCCAGCTGGCGTAGCGCGGGGATGAGGATCTGCGGAACGTACGTACCGCCGAATTCGCCAAAGTAGGGGTTAAGTAAGGGACTCATTATTGCTCCTTGTTGTATGTGCAGTGTCTGATGATTCGGGTTCTGCCCCCGGAAAGGACGCTGCACATGAAGTGAAATCGGGTACTGCGCAGTGGCTCCCGGCTGCTTGCACTCCGGCAGATGCGTCCCATGCGTAAAATCCGGGCGAAAAAAAGCCCGCGTTTTGGCGGGCCGGGTATCGGTGTGCGAACTGCAGACGTGACGATACTGCCCGTTATCGGGAAGTACGCCACCAGCCGTGCAGATTCATGATGATTACGCGTTGCATTATTCGCTATCCTAAAATTTATCTTGTACTAGTAAACTAGTTTGATGGGTCAATGTCAATGGCATAATGATTGACGCCCAGAATCAATGGAGGCCGCTTTTCCGGCCAGGGCTGGCGTTACGCCAGATTGCTTTACGCCATCAAACCAAGGTAACGTTGTTTTTTCAGCTTATTTTCTATCTGGTTAGCGAGAACGTATGAATGTAAACCGTTCCGATATGGCCGACCTGGTCTATTTTTGCGCCATCGCTCGTCATCGCAGTTTTAGTAAGGCCGCCATCGAGCTCGGCGTAAGCGCCTCGACGCTGAGCCATGCCCTGAAGGGGTTTGAGGCGCGGCTGGGCGTGCGTCTGCTGAACCGTACGACCAAAAGCGTAACCCTGACGGCGGCAGGCGAGAGTCTGGCCAGCGCGGTGAGCGAGCCGGTGGCCGCCATCGATGGCGCGATTGAACAGCTCAACCAGTTTCGCGACTCGCCTGCGGGACATATTCGGCTCAACGTCGCCGTCGAGGCAGCCACGCTGCTGCTGGCGCCGATCCTGCCCGTTTTTGCCGAACGCTATCCCGATATTGAGCTGGATATCGTGGCCAGTAACCGCATTGTTGATGTCACCGAAGCGCGTTTTGACGCCGGTATCCGCTATGGCGGAACCGTACCGGAAGATATGGTGGCGCAGCGTCTCTCCGCCGATGTGCGCTGGGTCGTCGCCGCGTCGCCCGATTATCTTGCCCGCTTCGGCGAGCCCCTGCACCCCAACGATCTTCAGCACCACCGCTGCGTCAGCAACCGTCTGGGAAACAATCGGATTTATAAATGGGAGTTTGAGCGAGGTGAAGAGCAGCTGACGATCAAAGTGCCGCCGCAGTTAACCGTCGATCTGGCGGAGACGGGCGTGGTGGCCATCCTTCAAGGATTCGGCCTGATGTACCTGCCGGAGCCGCTGATTAGGCAGCACGTCAGCGAGGGGCGCCTGCGTCTGGTGCTCACCGACTGGGCCTCTTACGGGCCGGGATTCTATATCTATTACTCCAGCCGACACCAGATCCCTACCGGATTGCGCCTGCTGATCGCGCTGGTCCGTGAACTGCAGCCGCTCGGTTTGTAGCCTGATTGATGAAAATGGCTCACAGCCCCATTCGATAGCGAGGGCTGGCTCCTTCTTTTTGCGCGGCTTAACCTGTGGCAAAAGAGAAGGAGAGCTCAATGACATATTCGCCCCGCAATTTCGCCGGTCTGCTGTGGTTTGTGGCCATCGCCATCGTTCTGTTTAGTCATAACCGCGTCAGCCATGCCGCCGAGGTTAAAACGCTGGTTATTGTCTCTCATCCTTACCCTGAGCAATCGGTGTTGACGAAAGGTCTTGAAACCGCAGCGCAAAGCGTGCCCGGCGTGACCGTACGCAATCTTGAGACGCTTTACGGCTATGACAGCCGCAATATCAATGCCGATGCCGAGCGTCGATTGATGCGGGAACACTCGCGCGTCGTGTTTATCTTCCCGACCCACTGGTTCAACATCACGCCAATGATGAAGGCCTGGCTGAACGATACCTGGGGCAGCGTGGGGCCGGGCGTATGGCAGGGTAAAGAGATGCTGATTGTTACGACCGCCGCGGGAGGAGAATCGACATACGGCGAATCCGGGCGAACTGGCGTCAGCCTCGCCGACGTCTTCACGCCGATGAAGGCCAGCGCTCTGCATGCGGGAATGACCTGGCTTCCTCCGCTGGTTTTTCAGAGCGCCAGCCGCAGTCAACTGCCTGAGTACCAGCGTCAACTGGTGGAAAGGCTGAAGAATTAACGTGCCGGGAAGGAGTACAGGATGAAAGCTTTTATTGCCGCTGCGGCAATGTCGTTGATGCTGGGCGCGCCTGTCCAGGCAGAAGAAAAGAGAGGTGAAAAAATGGTTCCACTTAGCCCAACCGTACTGTCCGCTGAGGATGTCCAGTCCGTCGCGCCCGCGCTTGTCCGCTTCGGCAGCGAGGTGCTGATAGACGATCTCTGGCAGCGAAGTGAACTCTCGCGTCGCGATCGCAGCATCGTGACGGTGGCGATTCTGATCGCGCGTAACCAGCCCGCCGAGCTAAAACAGTATGTTGATGTTGCCCTGGATAACGCCGTCACGCCGGTCGAAATTTCCGAGATCATCACGCATCTGGCTTTTTATTCCGGCTGGCCTAACGCGATGGCCGCCGTTGCGGTCACGAAAGATATCTTTGCCGCCAGCGGTATCCGCCGCGAGCAGCTGGCTTCGGCATCCCCCGAGCTGCTGGCGCTTAATCAGGCAGCGGAAAATCAGCGCTCGTCAACGGTGGAGCACAACTTCGGCGCAATTTCGCCCGGGCTGGTGAAGTTTACCGCTCAACCGCTGTTTCTCGACCTGTGGCAGCGGCCGGGGCTGAAACCGCGCGATCGTAGTCTGGTGACGGTCAGCGCGCTGATCGCCGCCGGGCAAAGCGCGCAAATTGGCTACCACCTTAACCGGGCGATGGATAACGGCCTTACCGCGCAAGAGGCGGGGGAGATTGTTGCTCATGCCGCGTTCTATGCCGGCTGGCCAAACGCCTTTTCGGCAGTAGCGGTGGTGGGGGAAGTCCTGCACGCTCGCGGTCTGGCAGGGTGAGCGGATGCTGAAAACGCTCGGTGCGGTGCTATCCATTTTGATCATGATGACGGGCGCGGCATCCGCCGCCGGCAGGGAGAACGCGGTGAAGATTGAGTTTGTATTTAAGGGCGTCACGGTCGTCGGCTTGCTGGACGAGAGCGCTGCGGCTAGTGCGTTTGTGGCGCAGCTGCCAATGACGGTGAAGCTTGAGGATTATGGTTCTACGGAAAAGATCGCCTGGCTGCCGGAGAAGCTGCGCGAAGTGGATGCTGGCGAATCAATGACTCCGCGACGCGGCGATATGGCCTATTACGCGCCGTGGGGCAACCTGGCTATTTTTCGCGAAGACTTTCGCCACTCGCCCGGTCTGATAAAGCTCGGGCGGGTGGAAGAGGGACTGGCCTCGCTCGACCAGCCCGGCGCGGCAACGGTGACCATCAGGCGTTACTAAGTTTATCCAGCATTAAATGACCCTGACGACTTTATTCAATGGGCTTTCTACAGCCCATTTGTTGAATTCTTTTCGCATCTCCGGCATCGCAAAAATCATCTACACTTTTTCTGCGCATCACTTTCAAACCTGACGAGACACGCTCGTTAAGGCTGAGCATCCGACCTTTACACCCGACCAACTGCAGGCGTCAGGCCCGCAGCCTTGTTTTCTCTTCAGAGGAGTTTGTAACATGGCATTTGTGACCACCAAAGACGGCGTCAACATTTACTTTAAGGACTGGGGCCCGAAAGAGGCGCAGCCCATCGTATTTCATCACGGCTGGCCATTAAGCGCCGATGATTGGGATAACCAGATGCTTTTCTTCCTGGCAGAAGGCTTCCGGGTGATTGCGATTGACCGACGCGGTCACGGTCGTTCAGATCAGGTGAGTGACGGTCACGATATGGATCATTATGCCGCCGATGCCTCCGCGGTGGCGGAGCATCTGGATCTGCATAACGCCGTTCATGTCGGGCACTCTACCGGCGGCGGGCAGGTCGCGCGCTACGTGGCGAAGTATGGACAACCGCAGGGGCGCGTTGCCAAAGCGGTGCTGATCAGTTCGGTTCCGCCCTTGATGGTCAAAACGGAGAGCAATCCTGGCGGTACGCCAATTGAAGTCTTCGATGGTTTTCGCCAGGCGCTGGCTGCCAATCGCTCGCAGTTTTATCTCGACGTGGCGTCCGGCCCATTTTATGGCTTTAACCGCGAGGGCGCGGAGGTGTCCCAGGGCACTATTCAGAACTGGTGGCGGCAGGGCATGACCGGTAGCGCAAAAGCGCATTATGAGGGGATTAAAGCCTTCTCTGAAACCGACCAGACCGAAGATTTAAAAGCCATTACGCTGCCGGTGCTGGTGATGCAGGGCGATGACGATCAGGTGGTGCCTTATCAAAACGCGGCGATACTGCAGGATAAGCTGCTGCCGAACAGCCAGCTGAAAATTTATCCCGGCTTTCCGCATGGCATGCATACCTCCCACGCCGATGTGATTAACGCCGATCTGCTGGCGTTTATTCGCTCGTAGTCAGGCGGTATAAGAAGGCCGCCATGGCGGCGGCCTTATCGTCTACATCAGGCTTTCATGCTGGAGGATTTTGAGCATTTCATCCTTCAACATAAGTTTTTCTTTCTTCATCTGTACGAGCTCGAGACTGTATCCTTTGCCATCGACTCCTTCTATCCGGGAAATGTCGTGATCGAGTGCGTTATGTTTTTCGAATAGCGACTGAAAGCGCGGGTGCGTGGTTTTCAATCGAGAAATCAGCTCTCTGTATTCTGGAAACATGTACCTTCCTTGTTAATGGAGAAAGTGTGTACGACGACACACACATTCAGATTACCCATATGAATAAAATGGTAATGCGAACGAAGTCGCGTTTATGTTATGTAGCCATGAAATCTCAGGGGCCGGAGGCGGCCTGGAGGCATAGATGAATGTTGAAGAACCCACCGTTGCGTTGATTGGTCCCGGCGCAATTGGCACCACCATCGCCGCCGCGCTGCACGAGGTGGGTCGAACGCCTCTGGTATGCGGCCGGCGCGCTCACCCGCAGCTATCGCTACGTTTCGATGGCGGAACGATTGTGGTTCCGGGGCCAGTCGTCACTGAACCGTCTTCGGTCGTTGCGCCGTTCGATCTGCTTTTTGTGGCGGTAAAAGCAACGCAAATTGCCGCTATTGCGTCGTGGCTTAAAGCGCTATGCCATGCGCAAACGGTGGTTTGCGTGCTGCAAAATGGCGTTGAACAACGAGCGCTTTTCGCGCCTCATGTCACGGAAGCGACGGTACTGCCGTCGGTCGTCTGGTTCCCCGCGCAGCGCGAACCGGAAGCATCGGTCTGGCTGCGGGCGAAACCGCGCCTGACGCTGCCCGATGCGCAGGGGGCTGAACGGGTCCAGTATGCGCTACGGGACACGCGCTGCGCAGTGGATATTAGCGACGATTTTCTCTCCGTGGCGTGGCGTAAACTGCTGCAAAACGCGGTTGCGGGCCTGATGGTACTGGCGGGACGGCGGGCAGGCATGTTTGCGCGCGAAGATATCACCGCGCTGGCTTTTGCTTATCTGCAGGAGGGGCTGAAGGTTGCTCGCGCCGCAGGCGCCAGGCTGGACGAGAGCGTGGCGCAGGAGATCGTCGCGGGATTTCATCGCGCGTCTCCGGACTTAAGTACTTCTATACTCACCGACCGTGAGGCTGGTCTACCGCTGGAGTGGGATATTCGTAACGGGGTCGTGCAGCGTTACGGCCGTATTTACCACATTGCCACGCCGTTAAGCGATGTGATTGTGCCGCTGCTGGCCGCCGCCAGCGACGGTCCCGGATAAAGGCGCGGGCGGCGGCACTAATCGATTATTGTTCTGCGAGCTCTGGCGACAGGTGACCAAAACGCCGGTGTGTTGCGTTTCCCGTGATTAGAGGGATTCTGCCAGCCGGTCTACGACAACTTTGCCGCTATTATCAAACTGGGTAATTCGATAATTCACGCAATACGAACGACGGGTGGAAAATTGATTGAATAACGCCACCCGGCCTTTTTTATCGCCATTTTTACTCACAATTATCCATTCGGTGACGTCCGTTGAATTGCCGTTATCGCTGCTGGTGTCCTGCTGTTCCACCAGTCGATCCTCTTTTTCTACCTTCAAAAAATCTCGTAACATTTATTTATCTCCGCTCATCATTGTTTTTAACAATACTCTCTTTATCGATTCATTCAATTAAACATTTTAATCAAAGGTATTGATTATTAGTCTGAAATGCATTGGTTTAATAGGTTCGTATCCAATTGAATTAATAGAACATAAATTTAATCGCCTCATCCGAAACACCTATATTTTTCCATGAGTAACGGTTTTTTAGCCCGAATCTATTTACGTGACAACGTCACATAAATGTTAATGTCGATCCACCTCACAGATAAGAATTTAATATGATTGATGCGAACTTGATCACTTGACTGGTCAAGTGAGTCGCGCCTATGTTGAAGGCACCTTCTTATCCGTTCCGGAGAGTAAGAAACATGGCCATCATTCGAACGTTAAACGGGGATATTTCCGCTAATCAGCTGGGCGTAACCTACAGCCACGACCATATCTACTGTATTCCGCCCTATTGGGCCGAGCGTCAGGATGACGACCTCTTGCTCGACGATCCACAGGCTTCTGAGCGTGAATTAAGCGACTTCCGCCAGGCGGGAGGCAATGCCATCTACGACGCCACCGCGCCGGATTATGGTCGTCAGGCCGCTGCCGTCGCGGCCATGGCGCAGCGCCAGCAGCTGCACATTATTGCCACCGCGGGTTTTAACAAAGGGTTTCTGTGGAGTAGTCAGCGACCGGGCACAGCGCAAACTTTTGCCGAGTGGATTGAGCGTTCTGACGTCGACGAACTGGTTGAACACGTTTGCCGCGAGGTCACCGAGGGAATCGAAGGCACCGCGCATCGGGCCGGCGTAGTGAAATGTGGCACCGGCTATAACGCCATTTCCCCTCTGGAATACAAAACTATGGAGGTTATCGTTCGCGCCCAGCAGCGTACCGGGGCGCCGATGCACAGCCATACGGAAATGGGGACGATGGGACTCGAACAGGCGCGGATCTTTAAAAAATGGGGACTGGATTTGTCCCGCTTATGTTTTGCCCATATGGATCGCAATCCTGACCCCTGGCTGCACCGTCAGATCGCCAACACCGGGGCGTTTCTCTCATTTGACGGTATCAGCCGCATTAAATATCACCCTGAGCACATTCGCACCCAGGCCATCCTGGCGCTCTGCCAGCGCGGTTATCAAAAGCAGATTTTGATCGGCGGTGATTTTGCCCGTAAATCCATGAGCGCGCATTACGGTAAAGGAGGGCTGGGACTGAAGTTCATCCTCAGCGACTGGCGGCCAAGATTCATGGAAGAGGCCCGGGAGGCGGGGTTTGACGGCGAAGCGTTGCTGCATGATTTCTTCATCGAAAACCCGGCGCGTTACCTCGCTTTTGCCTGAGGAGGCGTCATGAAGCTGCATCATTTAAATGAGCGCGAGGCCAGGCGGGCGCTACAAAAGGCGCGGATAGCCTTACTGCCCCTTGGCGCGGTCGAACCGCACGGCGATCACCTGCCGCTGGATACCGATAACCTGCTGGCCGAGCGGTTTTGCGCGCGGCTTGATGAGCAGTTGGGCGAGTGCGCGCTGAGCCTGCCGGTTGTCTCCTATAGCCAGGTCTGGTCGCTGCGCGGGCATGCGGGCGCGATTGATATCGGTAATGAACGGCTGACGTCGCTGCTGGTGGCGCTGGCGGAAAACATGGCCAGCTACGGTATTACCACCACGGCGGTGATCAACGCGCATTACGGCAACTTTGACGCGATTAAAGCCGCTTCCCGCCAGCTTAAAGAGCAGGGCATCACGCTGCTTAGCTACAGCTGGGCGGGTATGGATGAAGAGGTAAAAAAACGACAAACCTCGGCGGTGGCTTATCCGGGATATATGCATGCCGACGAGGTCGAAACCTCGCTGATGCTGGCGCTGGCGCCGGAGTTCGTCAACATGGCGGAGGCGCGCGCGCACTATCCCGAATTCCCGCAGAATTTTCGCTATCAGCCGATGCGCTGGACCGAGTTTTCTGCTTATGCGGTGCTGGGGGACCCCACCCTGGCGAGCGAAGAGAAAGGGCGCGCGTTTGTGGCCCGGGCGCTGGCAACCACCCTGGCCTCCATTCGCCACCACTTAACGCAAGGAGCCCGTGATGATTAAACGTCAGTCGATAACCGTTGACTGCCCGGCCGCTACCCCGGAGGAGGCTATTCGCAAGGCGGGGAACGCGCTGTGCCGCGCGGGGGCCTGCAGCCCGCAATACGTCCAGGCCATGATCGCCAGCTATCGCGAGCTGGGCCCTTATTTTGTCATCGCCCCTGGTCTGGCCCTGCCGCATGCCCGTCCGGAACAGGGAGCGATCAAAGCGCAAATTAGCGCGATCCGGCTGCGCGAACCGCTGGCGTTTGGTCATGCGGAAAACGACCCTGTGCGGGTGGTTCTGGGCCTTTCGGCTACCAGCAGCGACGCGCATATCCACCTTATCCAGCATATCGTCACCGTGCTCAGCGATGAAAATAATCTGCATACCCTGATGCATTCAGACGATCCGGAACAACTTTATCGGCTGTTGGCCAGCGGCTCACAGCGTTTATAGCTGTAATTAACACGGAGTGAATAGCGATGAAAATTCTGACAGTCTGTGGTTTAGGTATGGGCTCCAGCCTGATTTTAAAAATGAACGTTGAGGCGGTATTAAAGCAGCACGGGATTCAGGCCTCCGTGGAACATATGGATGTCTCATCCGCCGCGTCGGCCAACGCCGATGTCGTCATCACCAATGCCGAACTGGTGGACAACCTGAAGCATCTTTCCTGCCCGGTGGTGGTAGTAAACAACTACATTGATAACGCAGAAATCACCGCGGCGCTGACCCAGGCGCACATTCTGCGCGCGGGAGAGCCAACATGAGCGAGTTTCTTGGCGTCCTGCGCTGGATCACCATCAACATATTTGGTGAGGCGTCGATTTTAATTGGTCTGATCGTGCTGCTGGGACTGGTTTTGCAGAAAAAATCGCTGGCAGACATTGTGTCCGGCACCCTGAAAGGCATTCTGGGTTTTCTGATCATCGGCGCGGGGGCCGGGATTATCGTTTCCGCGCTACTGATCTTTCAGCCGATCTGGACCGAAGTTTTCGGCCTCAGCTCGATGAATCTGACCAATATTATCGGTCAGTCGCGCTTTAGCGAACGCTACGGAAGCAGCGTGACGATCGCCATTGCCGGCGGTTTCGCTATCAATCTACTGCTGGCCAGGCTGACGCGCTTTAAATATATCTACTTGACCGGACATATGATGTTCTGGACCACCATGATATTTGCCGGGGTGATGGTGAACACCGAGCCCGCTATTTCTGCGCTACAGCTGACGCTCATGCTGACGGTTATCATGGGACTGTACTGGACCTTGCAGCCCGCGCTGGTTCAGCCATGGGTACGGAAAATTACCGGCAACGATAACGTGGCGCTGGGGCATACTTCCGCCTCGGTCGCGCTGCTGGGGGCCATTTTCGGCCAGATCTTCGCCCGTAATAAAATCAGTTCCGAAGATATCAAAGTCCCTAAAAAGCTCGGTTTTCTGCGCGATTCCAACGTGGTGACCGCGTTAACCATGGCGCTGCTGTTTTTTATCGGCACCTTTATTCTGCAAATCAAAGGCACCCCGAAAGCGGCGGAGATTCTTGCACAATCCGGCGACCTGAGCTTCTACATCTATGCCCTTAAACAATCGCTGATGTTCACCGGGGGCATCGCCGTGGTGCTGCTCGGGGTGCGGATGTTTATTGGTGAAATGGTGCCCGCGTTTAACGGCATCGGCTCGCGGCTGGTTCCGGGGGCCAAACCTGCGCTGGACTGCCCGATTCTGTTCAACTTTGCGCCAAATGCGGTGGTGCTGGGGTTCGTCGGCGCCTTTGTGGGATCGCTGCTGTGGCTGACCCTGATCGGCCGCTATACCGGCTACGTATTTATTCCCAGCATGATCGTCATTTTCTTCCATGCCGGTACGGCAGGGGTCTTCGGCAATATCACCGGCGGCTATAAAGGCGCGCTGCTGGCGGGATTTATCACCTCAACGGTGGTCGCCTGGGGGCAATATTTCTGCGTGACCGGCTTTATCAACAACACGATCCCGGATACCGCGCTGTGGGCGGGCGATAGCGATATGTTTGTCCTCGCGCCGCTAATCCATCTTTTGACCCGCTTGCTGACGTTCTGATATCAGGAGGAAGTCTATGAGCCAGGCACTGAAACAGTATTACAGTCAGATCCGCCAGAAGCTGGGGTTGCTCGAACAGCGCGCCGATGAGCTGAACCGGGCGGCAGAAATGATGGCCCACAGCGTTCTGGCGCAGCGCAATATCTTCGTCTTTGGCGCCAGCCACGCCGGTATTCTGGCGGAGGAGATGAGCTATCGGGCAGGCGGTCTGGCCATCATCAACCCGCTTTTTACCCCTGCGCTGATGCTTAATGTCAGGCCGTTAACCCTTACCAGCGCGGTGGAAAATGTGGAAAATCTTGGCCGCGTGCTGGTTGAACAGTCGCCGCTGAGGGCCGACGATACTCTGCTGATTCACTCAGTGTCGGGGCGAAATGCGATTACGATCGATGTCGCGCTGGCGGCAAAAGCCTGCGGAGCCAGGGTTATCGCAATTACCAGCCTGGCGACGGCGGCACGAGTCTCTTCCCGCCACTCCAGCGGTAAACTGCTGGTAGACATTGCCGATATCACCCTTGATAACCACTGCGAGTATGGCGATGCGGCGGTGAGCCTGCCGGGGCTGGCGCAGAAAGTGGCGCCGCTCTCCACCATCATGGGGGCGGCCATCGCCAACAGCCTGGTACTGCGTATTTGCGAAATTATGCTGGAAAATGCGCGCACGCCGCCGGTTCTCGCCAGCGCAAACATAGACGGTAATCAGGAGATAAATCAGGATATACTGAGCGCATACAGGAGCCAGATACACTATCTCTGAGTTGGAGCGCAAGTATGTATGAGTCGGATGGACTCCCTCTCTATTTAAGAATAAAAGACGTTATCCTGCAGCGGATCCTCTCTTTTACCTATGACGATAAACTCCCGGGCGAGCTGCTGCTTGCCGGGGAGTTCAAGGTGGCGCGCGGCACGATTAAACAGGCGATAGATTCGCTGGCCAGCATCGGTATGGTTTATCGCGAGCAGGGAAAAGGCACGTTTATCAACCGCGATGCGTTGCAAAAATACTACACCGACCTGCCGGACGTACTGACCACCTTTGCTGCTCCCGGCGCGATAGAAGTGGAGGTGCTGTCGCTGATTTCAACCATGGCCGACCGCCACGTAGCGGAACAGATGGGGCTCGATTTGGGTAGCCAACTGATGCGTCTGGAGCGGTTACTCGTGCAGGGTGAGCGGCCGGTCGGCCACGTGCTGACCTGGCTTAACGGCCGAATTTATAACGACCTGAGTCACGTGGACGGCAGCCGATCGCTCTATAAACAGCTGCGGGAAACATTCGGTTACTCGCCGGCTAACGCGACCGAACGCTATACGCCGGTGTGCTGCGATATCCGCACGGCGGGATTGCTGACTATTGAACCCGGGCGCCCTCTGTTTCGCATTGAGCGCGTCGCGCGCGATCTTGATGACGTGGTCCTTGAATACAGCGTCACCCATACTCTGGACGCCAGCCTGTCGCTACAGATCGCCACCAGTCAGAGTAGCGTGAGTCAGCAGTGGAACTGCACGATCGAGAAAGGGCGCTGATCCGCCTTATATTACCGGCTTGCCACCCCAGCGACAGGCAGATGATAGCCAGCGTACCGCAGCAGCTTTGCCGTTGGCAGGCTGGCTTCCAATCGTTTAAAAATGGTTGAGCTCACTTCGCTCATGGTCTGCAAAAGAGCGACAGTTTTAAACCGGCATTAGCGTAACGCCTTCGCTATCGCGCTAAACATCAGCGACGCCTCAAGCGGTTGGGCGCTGAAGGAGGGTTCAGCCTGCGGCCAGGTCGACCACTGCACGATGACCAGGTTTTCCGCCTGATTGACCATAATCATCTGACCAAATATCCCCAGCGCCCACAGCGAATGTTGAAGGGATGCCTGCGGAGCGGGCTCAACGTTGCTGGCATTGACCGGCACTTCATTGTTCCACCACTGGTAGCCGTAGAGACCGTTTGGATGTGCCGCGGATACTGAACCTGTCGCCCAGGTCCAGTTTGATGATTCGGCAACCCAGTTTTCCGGCAAGATCTGCTCGCCGTTCGGCAACACGCCGTTATGCAGGATGAACTCACCGAAGCGCCCCCAATCTTCTAGCGTGGCGTTAAAGCCATGCGCGCCCACGTCGTGCTCACCTTTTGTATAGGCATGCCACACGCCATCGCTCGCCATACCGTAGGGTTGCCAGATACTTTTCTCCAGATACGCCGCCAGCGTCATACCGGTGGCGCGTTCCAGGACATCACCCAGTAGCCAGGCGCCGCCGGAGGAGTAAGACCAGTTCTCTCCGGCCGGATGCGCCCGACGCAGGCCGGACACCAGCTGACGTACGCAGTCATAGGCGCCGGGTCTGGCTTCACACTCGGTAAGCCGGGCGAAGTCCGATTGCGGATTAGTGTAGTCTTCATTCCACGCCACCCCGGAGGTGTGGCTAATCAGCTGCCTCAGCGTCACGCCTTCCCAGGCGGTGCCTTTCAGGTCGGGTTCATACTGGGTGACGAGATCGTCAAGCGAGTGAATTTTGCCCTGTTTAATCGCCACGCCCACCAGCGTGGAAACCACGGACTTGCCCACCGAGCGCGAGGTCCAGAGGGTGGTGTCGGTATTGCCTTCCGCCAGATATTTCCAGGCAACGTTGCCATTTTTCAGCACCAGCATGCCGCTGACGTTCTGGCGCTGCAGATAATCCTGCAGGGTCCAGGTGTGGCCATTAACCTGATAGCTGGCGTGAGTTAACCGTTTTGCTGCGGTCTGCAACGGTACGGCATGACCGTGATGAAACACATCGCCTGCGTAATTGCGGTAGTCGTTACGAAAGCCGATTACCCGGTCGGTCTGGCTCCAGGTGAGCATTTTATGGGTATCCGGAAGCTGTGCATCAAAGGGAGCAGGGCACGCGCTAAGTTCGGTCCCGGGGCAGGCGGCCTGCGCGATGGGGGCCAGCAGGCCGCTGCAGAGGGTGATGACAACACTGGACAGCAGGCGACGATTAACCACTTTGTTTTTCATATTTTTTCTCGTTCAGCTCAGGAAGGCGTTTAGCTTAAAAAAATGCGGCCTATAATAAAAAACGCCTCATGGGGGAAAATCCCCCCGAATAACCGAGTGGAGAGCACAATGCCGACCCTGATGTATTCTTTTGCCCAACTGGAAGCCTTCACCGCTGTGGTTGAGTGCAAAAGCCTGGCGAAAGCGGCGCGCCAGCTGGGCAAGGACCGCACGACGCTTCGCGATTTGATTGAGTTCCTTGAAGATGGTCTGGGGTATGCGTTGTTTCTGCGTGAAGGTCGCAGCTTGCAGCTGACGCCGGAGGGGGAACAGCTGCAGCGTCAGGCGCACCTGCTGATGCGCCAGGTCAAAGCCTTTGAAGCCTTTGCCAAAGAAGTGCCGAATAGCGCCACGCAGGATATTACGCTGGCCTACGATCCCTTTACCCCCAGAACGTTGTTGCAGGCGCTGATTGGTGCCATGGCCCGGCGCAACGTTCGTCTGAGCCTGATTAACGCCTCGCGTGACGAGGCGGAAAGGCTGCTGGCGAGTGGATTGGCCGACCTGGGTATCTGCCAGGCGCGCCATCGCAGCGTGGGCGACGCTATGGAGTGGCGCGCCCTGGGATCAATCGAGATGGATTTTTACGCCTCCGAAGCGCTTTTTCCCGCCGCTAAACAACCGCTTTCTCTGCTGGAACTTTCGCTGGCACCGCAGGTGATTATGCACCCGGATACTGACGAGCCCGTGGCCCGCCGTCTGCAGATTTCAGGGCGCACCATTTTTACCAACGAACAGGAGATGCTGCGCGCCCTGCTTGAACAAGGCTGCGGCTGGGGATTTTTGCCGACGCACATGAATGCGGCGCGGTGGAAAAACGTCAAAAAATTGCCGACCGAAGTGGGTAATCAGGGGATCGGCCAAACGATGGTGACCATCTGGAAGCCCGGCAACGACAGGCGCACGCTGGTGGCTGACGCGCTGGCCTTGTTGCCGGAACTGTGGTGAAAGCAGAGCCTCGCTGTGGGTTTGGCGGCGACAGGCCGGGGCACAGGATGCCGCGGTGGTGGAACCGATATATAAATATATTTCCCTGACCACCATTCTGGTATTAAAACGCCTGCCGCAGAAGAATTAAACGCGATTAAGCAAGATATTTAACATACGACGCAAAGGCTCCGCCGCTCCCCATAAAAGCTGATCCCCAACGGTGAGTACCGAATATACAGGTTCATTATTCAGGGCCATTTTTTTATAACGGCCTATGCCTACCTGCAGCGAGCCACTGATATAGGCTGGGGTCAATTTGCTGACGCTGTCGTTTTTATTATTGGGGACATAGTTAACCCAGGGATGGGCATTACCCACTAATTCAGCAAATTCAGCTTCGCTGACTTCACGCTTTAATTTTAAGGTAATCGCTGCGCTATGGCAGCGAATGACGCCAACCCGAATGCATAAACCGTTCACGGGAATAGTTCCGCGGGGCAGGCCCAGAATTTTGTTGGTTTCTGCTTCGCCTTTCCACTCTTCGCGGCTATTGCCGTCGCCTAAATCGGCATCAATCCAGGGAATGATGCTTCCCATTAGGGGAGCGCCGAAGTGTTGGACGGGCATGCCCGCGCTGTTAATCAGTTCGCTGACTTTATTGACTAAAGGAAGGACTGAGCCGGAGCTGGTCAATTCCTCTGCCGACAAATGATTACTCACCCAGGCGCTTTGCGCGATTAATTCTCTGACATGTTTAGCGCCAGCGCCGGATGCAGATTGATAGGTCATCACGCTCATCCATTCGATCAGGTCAGCCTTGAGCAAGCCGGCGAGCCCCATCAAGCTGAGGGTAATCGAACAATTACCGCCGACAAAAAGTTTTAGCCCTTGGTGGATTGCCCGATCGATATGGGTACGGTTAACCGGATCGAGAATGATACAGGCTTTTTCATCCATGCGAAGCGCCGATGCCGCATCGATCCAATAACCCTGCCAGCCATGCGTAATAAGTGCGGGATAAATGGCTTTAGTATAATCGCCGCCCTGGCAGGTGATAATAATATCCATATCGGCGAGTTCACTGACTGAATTCGCATCTTTAAGGATATAACTCTCGCCATCTATAGTTGGGCCAACGGTCCACGCGCTGGAGGTACTAAAAAAATGTGCAGCGATATCACGGAAATCGTTTTCTTCAACCATGCGTTGAAGCAATACAGAACCTACCATGCCACGCCAACCAATAATGCCGACCTGTTTCATTTACTTAGCCTTTGATCTGTTATAAAAAAGTTAAATCTTGCGTGGTTTTATATCGCACTCTTAAGTTCAGGTCATCAAAAATAAATGGAATTGATATCGTAATAAGAATATTTAATCAGGGGTTAGAGAAAGTAATAAGAGAATTTTCGAAGACCAAATAAAAAACCTAATCTGCTTACACTTATTCCTCTGCCGTTCTTTCATGCAACACGGCTGGGTGTGGCTTTCGCCGCGCATCATGCTGCTCTTTTCAGTCAACACGATCGCTGTCGGCAGCGGCAAAAGGGGCCGAGGCAGAAAAAACTGGACGCTTGCGTCCGCAGGCGTAATATACGAAACATATATAAATCGTAATGGTACGTATAAATGGGTATTGTAAAAATTTCAGACCTGCTGCACGACGATATTCGTGACGCCAGTAAGGCGATGTCGCGTTCGGTCAATGCCCAGGCGGAGTACTGGATCCGTCTGGGGATGATGAGCGAGCTCTATCCCGAACTTAACCATCAGCAAATCAAGCTGATGATGCTCAAGTCCGGCTCTGACCGGTTGCTGGAGGTGATCAATGCTATCAATTCCCATTAAAACCACGCAGGAGCTCGCCAGCCAGCGCCATGCCGGCAAACTGCTGGCCTCGGTCTTCGACATGTTGGATAGCTTTATTCAGCCCGGCGTCTCCACCATGGCCATCAACAATCGGGTGGAGGATTTTATCGTCAACGACCTGCATTCGCGCCCGGCCAGCAAAGGGCAGTACGATTTTCCCTATGTGCTCAATACTTCGATCAATGAAGTCGTTTGTCACGGCATGCTAAAGGAAAGCGAGCTGCTGAAATCCGGCACGATCGTGAACGTGGATATTACGCTGGAGAAAGAGGGGCTGATTGCCGATTCCAGCAAAATGTATCTGATTGGCGAGGTTTCACCGCTGGCCCGTCGGCTAGTGCAGAAAACCTATGAAGCTATGTGGAAGGGCATTAAGGTTGTCAGACCGGGGGCGACGCTGGGCGATATCGGCCATGCGATCCAGACTTATGTTGAAGGTAATGGCTACAGCGTGGTCAGGGAGTACTGCGGCCACGGCGTTGGCAGAGAGATGCATGAAGATCCGCAGGTGCTGCATTACGGCAAACCCGGCACCGGCGCCGTGCTCAAGGAGGGGATGGTGTTTACCATTGAACCGATGGTTAATCAGGGCGATAGCCGAATAAAAACCAGGAAAGACGGCTGGACGGTGGTCACTCGCGATAAAAAACTGTCTGCCCAGTGGGAGCATACCGTCGCCGTCACCGCCGAGGGGTTTGAGGTGCTGACCCTACGAAAAGATGAAGTGATTCCGGATTAGCCTGAGTAACAGGTTTCACGCCTGCGCGGTAAAACCTGTCAGTCACCCGCCCGTAGTGACTATACGGGCATCTCTTTACGTCCCATATAACGCTCTTTCCATAACGCGCCCGCCACCCCAATATCCAGGAACGGGGAGGGCGGCATAAAGTTGGCCTGGCCGAGCGACTGCATCGCGGCGATCAGCGGGTTGTCCTGGCCCATCGCCAGATCGGCAAGCAGCGTCCCGGCGATGGTCTGTTTTGATACGCCGGCGCCGTTACAGCCCCCCGCAGTCCAGATCCGCGGCGCAAGACGCCCCCAGACCGGCGCGCCGTTGCGGGTGACGCTGATGGTCCCGGACCAGGTTCGCTCCAGAGGAACATCCTGCAGCTGCGGATAGGCCGTATGGAACAGCGCCAGATGCTGTCTTGCGGCGTTAGCGGTTTGTCCGGCGGTAATCACGCCGCGCAATGCCGGATCGACATGCTGGCGGACAAGAAAACGATAATCGTGGGTATAGCGTAGGGTGGCCCCGGCGATCGCATTGACCGGGGTTAATCCCCAGCTCTCCATCGCCGGCAGACGCTGGCGCTGATCGGGCGTAAGCGGGGCAGTAATGCTGGCGTAGGTCGCCATCGACGCCTGGCGGCTCACGGTTGGCGAGAGCTCGCGGGAGAGCGCATTGGTGGCGAGCATCGCCTGGTCGGCGCGGATGGTGCCCTGCAGGGTCGTCACCCTGACGCCGCCGTTTTCCTGGTGAAGAGCCAGCGCCGGGGTCTGGTGAAACACGGTGACATTATCCGGCAGATGGCGCGCGAGGCCCGCGATCAGTTTTGCCGGATTCACCAGAATGCAGCCGGGAGTGTAAATCCCTTTGCTGTAAAGGCGAGTTCCCAGCTTTTGATACAGCTCTTCGCCGTTCAGCAGGCTGTAAGGTTCCTGCATCAGCTGCAGGTTATCCACGTACTCCTGCATAATGGCTTCGCTGGACGGATCTATCTGGCAGTGGTATTTCCCGACGTTTTCCCATTCGCAATCGATCTGGTGTTTGGTCACCGTGTCATCAAGCAGGCGGATCCCCTCCTGCAGCAGAGCGCGATAGTCCTGCGCCTTTTTCAACTCGGCGGTAGAGCTGCCGATATTATGCGGCAGGCCGATAATAAAGCCGGAATTCCGCGCCGAGGAGCTGGTCGCGGCGCATTCTGCGTCAATGAGCACGATGCTCAGCTGCGGGTTGATGCTGGCCAGCCTGCGGGCAAAGCTTACCCCGGCATAGCCGGAACCGATAACCACCCAGTCAGCTTTAATGTCGCCGCTCAGCGAGGGCTGGCGATAAAGATCTTCTTCATTAAGCGGCCATCCCACCTGATTTTGATTGAAAGGTACTGATGCAAATCTCACGGTAAATCTCCCTGTGGAAAAAACACCTGCAGGGCAGGTGTGAATAATGGATTTGCCGCTCTCCATGTTTTTGCTCTGGAGGGGGAGTCGGCAAGAAAGGCGTTGTAACCAGATCAGCTTCCATCGCATCAGCAATCCTGAATGATACTTTTCTGGACAACAATTCAGCAGAATAACAACTAACAGGCCAAATAACACTCCATAATATACGGGTTTAACTTCCTCGTTTGTTAGTGACTAAACCCGGATCGCTGAGCGGTTTCACTCAGCGGCCGGTCACAGGATAACAATTTATACCTTGTCGCCCCGACTCGAGTATCTGCAGAAATTCTTGTTGTGGATCATCATCACCTTAACCACATATCTATATTGTAACCTCGTCCGCAAGGTGGATTTTTGACCAGATGGTAAAAATATCGCCCCTCTTGCTTTTCTCTTTATACCTCGACCATCCATTTCATAGGATTATTCGTTTTTTAAACCTGCCTCTTTCCAGGATACGTTAGGAATTTTCTTATGGATGAATCTGAATGTGTTTAAGAGGTTGTGTTTTCATGTAAAGTAATGATAAATAACTGTTTTTATTTTTTTATAACTATCTGTGCGATCTTTTTAAAATATACAAATAGTTTATTTTAAATTATTAGTAATATTTTCACACACCTTGTCGTATTAAATTACGCAGGCAGGATTTTATCCTGTTGAATGTTTTTATGTAAAATTATTAGCTCGTAATGATCGTTTCAGCAGGTGCATATGTTTAATCTTAAGATATTTCGCGATAGGATGATTTTGCTGTCAGGAATATACGTAACTCAAGAGGATATATATCGAGGCCTTGGTTTCTATATATACGATTTATTACCTTCGAGAGTTATTTTCAGGATGGTTATCCAGTAACTTTTAATATAACGGAATGTATTATGAAAATTAGCAAAATTGCATCTGCTGTTGTTCTCACTATGGGTGTCGCCTCTTTCGCAGCTCAGGCCGATCAGGGAAGCGGCAAGGTCACCTTCTGGGGTTCGATTATTGATGCTCCATGCTCTATTAAAAATGGCTACGGCGATCAGCGTATCGAACTGGGTCAGATTTCCAATACGCATTTGGATAACGGCGGCATCTCTACTCCTCGTCCGTTCGACATTGAACTGGAAAACTGCTCCTTCGAGAAGGATTCAAACGGTGACCCGATGTATAACACCGTCACTGTCACCTTCAATGGCGGTAACGTTCCTAATGACATGACCATGCTGGCTATCACCGGTCAGGCTGCTGGCGCAGGCGTTCGAATTCAGGATTACTCAGGCACGATGGTGACTTTAGATAAGCCGACTGCCGGACGCATTCTTGGCATTGGCGACAACACCCTGAGCTTTAGCGCTTACCTGGAAAAAATTGCGTCAGTGACTAATGTCACTCCGGGTGATTTTGAAGCCGTGACTAACTTTACCCTGGCTTATCAATAAGTCATCGCCTGTTCTCAAGTAGTTTTATTCGGGCTGCGTCTGCAGCCCGATATTCAGGAGCACAGTCATGGTAAAAATTATGCGTTTCCTGACATCAAGTCTTTTATTGGGAATATCTTCAGTTGCTGTGGCATCCGAGCAAGGCATGGGGCTCGTCACAATGAATGGTCAAATTCAGGAATCAGCCTGCTCTATCCATACTGATGATATCTGGCAGGAAATACCATTTGGGGTAATTTCTTATAATGACCTTGACCAGGAAGGTAAAGCGATTATTAAACCCTTCGCTGTTCGCCTGGTAAACTGTTCACTGGAAAGAAGTGATGGCGGTTTATGGCAAAGCGTCAACATTACTTTTAGTGGGGAAACGGAAGTATTTCGTCGCGATATTTTTAAAGTTTATGGCGACGCCCAGGGGCTTGGTTTACGTATTCATAGCCAGGTCGGCGATGTGGCGCAAGACGGAATTCCGATGCCTGCCGTCATGTTACAAAATGATAATAATGAATTGCGTTATTTATTATCGCTGGTGCGCGGCGGAAAATCGTTGTCGGAAGGTGACTGGTACGGAATTATTCGCTTTATGGTGACTTACCAGTAAGTTGCAGCGTCATTAAATGGCAGGGGCTTTTATTCCTCCTCATTCATTTTTCGCCGTAATAAAAACTTTCCCACTGGTGAATTCTGGTAGGCAATAAATGGATTTTAAAAAATGAAAAAAAACAGACCACCAGCTTATTCCCTGCGGCGTCTGGGCGTTTACATTGCTATTGCCATTTTTGGTTCTACATCACCCGTTGTGGCGGTAGAGTTTAATGTGGATATTCTGGACTCAGAGGACCGTGAGAATATCGATTTATCCCGCTTTTCTCGGGCTGGATATATTATGCCCGGGACCTACACGCTGAGCATGCGCCTTAACGAACATGGGATTTCCGATCAGGATATCACTTTCGTTGAAAGAACTCGCGACGATCAACTGGTTGTTGAAGCCTGCCTGACGCCTGAGCAAGTCGACTTACTCGGGCTGCGTGAAGATGCGCTCAAAATGATTCAGTGGCTTGATGGCAGTCGTTGTGCCGATTTCACTGCGCTTGAAGGTATTGTCTTGCGTGGCGATCTGTCCGAATCCTCCTTGCAAATTTCCGTTCCTCAGGCGTGGCTGGAGTATCAGGATGCGTCCTGGTTACCCATTTCCCGCTGGGAAGACGGTATTCCCGGTCTGCTGTTTGATTACAACCTCAACACGAACGTCACGTTTCCGCGGCGCGGCAATCAAAGCCAGAGTGCCAGCGTTAGCGGGACCACCGGGGTTAACCTTGGTCCGTGGCGCTTAAGGGGGGATTACCAGGGAAGCTATTACAACACCACTGGACGCCCAAATAGCACCACCCGTAATTTTGACTGGAGCCGGTTTTACGCCTATCGCGCGCTGCCGGGCATCATGTCAAAGCTAACCGTCGGTGAGGATTATCTCACTTCCGATCTCTTCGATTCGTGGCGCTACACGGGGCTATCGCTGGTCAGCGATGAAAGCCAGCTGCCACCAAAACTGCGCGGCTATGCCCCGGAAGTTTCAGGTATTGCGCGGACGAACGCAAAGGTTACGGTCACCCAGCAGGGACGAGTGATCTATGAAAGTACCGTTGCTGCGGGGCCGTTCCGTATTCAGGAACTGAGCAGCGCCCTGACCGGCAGGCTGGATGTGCGGGTTGAAGAACAGGATGGATCGATTCAGACATTTTCCGTGGATACGGCTCAGGTTCCCTATCTGACGCGTCCCGGCCAGCTTCGCTACAAAATGACCACGGGTCGCCCAAGGGATTATCGCCATAGTACTCAGGGACCTTATTTTGCTACCGGTGAGCTCTCCTGGGGCCTGACGAATGCCTGGTCGGTGTACGGCGGCGGCATTTTCTCGCAGGACTACAACAGCGTGGCCTTTGGGGCAGGCAGGGATATGAGTGTCTATGGCACATTGTCCGCTGACGTTACCCATGCCAGCGCCCTCTTCCCGGGGGATAAAAACCGTCACGGACGATCCTGGCGACTCAGCTACTCCAAACGTTTTGATGAACTCAGTAGTGAAGTCACGTTTGCAGGCTACCGCTTCTCTGAGCGCGATTATCTCACCATGGGTGAGTATTTAGATATTCGCTACCGGGAAGGTTATATCGGTAATAGTAAAGAGCTGTATACCATCCAGGCGACCAAGAATTTTGAGGATCTACGCCTCTCCACGAGTATTAACTGGTCGCATCAGACTTACTGGAACCGACCGGCGACCGATCGCTACAGCGTGTCTCTCAATAAATATTTTGATCTCGGCGACTGGCGACATCTTTCGTTATCGCTCAACGCGGCGCGCAGCGAATTTAACGGACGTAAGGATGACACCGCCTATATCTCGCTCACCATGCCGTTTGGTTCAGGCACGGTTGGCTATAACGGAAGCATTAATCGCGACCGCTATACGCAAAACGCCAGCTGGAGCGATCGTCTGGAAAATAATGATTATTACCGCATTAATGCCGGTAACAGCATGGGCGGCGGGCAAGGAACGCGTAGTCAGATGAGCGGCTATTACTCGCACCTTGGCAGTATGGCCGATGTCACCACCAATTTTAACTGGGCACAAAGCCAATATACCTCTTTTGGTATCTCTGCCAGCGGCGGAATGACCGCTACGGCTGAAGGTGTGGCGCTGCACTCCGGTGGGGTGCAGGGCGGTACCCGGATGATGATCAGCACTGACGGGGTGAGCGGAGTACCTGTGGGCTATCAGGGCTACAGCAACGCCTTTGGTATTGCCGTGATCCCTGGCGTGCCGAACTATTTTCGCACCAGTGCCGAAATTGATGTTAATCGCTTACCAGACGACGTGGAGACTTCTGGCTCGCCTATTGCTGAGCTGGCGCTTACCGAAGGTGCCATTGGGTTCCGCCGTTTCGATGTGTTAAAGGGCGCGAAAGTGGTCGCCATCCTCAGCCAGGAAGATGGCCGTCATCCACCGTTTGGCGCGACGGTTCATAACGCTAAAGAGCGAGAGCTGGGAATGGTCAGCGATGGCGGATTAGCCTGGCTGACCGGCGTTAACCCGGATGAACATTTAACCGTGCACTGGGGCGGTTCTGCCCGGTGTGAAGTCGTACTGCCTCGAGTCATCCCTGCACAGCAGCTATTACTGCCATGCAAACCGATATCTCGCGGCTGAGAAAGTGAATGGTGATGGAATGAAAGTAAACAAAACGGTGATGGCTATTCTGCTGGGAACGCTGACGTCTGGACTGCTCAATGGTGCAGAAGCGGCGATTGCCCTGGACAGAACGCGGGCGATTTTTCCCGGTTCGGAGAAGAGTATTTCCCTGAACATTACTAACGACAGCGCATCAATGCCGTACCTGGCCCAGGGATGGATCGAGGATGAGCAGGGGAAAAAAATAAGCGGTCCGTTGGTCGTGGTACCCCCGCTACAGCGGCTTGAGGCAAAGAGTAAAAGCGTTATGCGCATCAATGCAATGCCGGATGCGTCGTTATTGCCTCAGGATAAAGAGAGCCTTTTTTATTTTAACGTGCGCGAAGTTCCGCCGAAAAGCGATCGGCCTAACGTGATGCAGCTAGCGCTGCACACCAAAATAAAGTTGTTCTATCGGCCAAAAGCCATCCTGCCGGAGAAGTATAGCCGTTGGGATAACCAGCTGGTGCTGCAGAAGGTAAACGGCGGATATCGCGTGGAGAATCCGACGCCTTATTACATGACGGTGATTGGCATTACGCCAGCGCCGAACATGGCCGTAGCGAAGGGGTTCCAGTCGGTAATGGTCGCGCCAAAATCAACGGCAATGGTGAATAGCTCGCACTTTACGGCGCCTCACGTCACCACGATTAACGACTTTGGCGGTAAACCCACTTTGCCGTTTAGCTGCAACGGTAACGTCTGCCGGGCGGCAGCCAGACCCGCATCTTGATGGACGCTGGTATTGGACACAGGAGATGCCTGATGAAACATGGATTCGGTCGTACCACCTTGATTCTGTGGCTGTTAACAGCCGGAGTCGTTTCTGTGGCTAGTGCCGCAAATTGGGACACCGACGGCCTCAACGGCGGTATTCGCGCCACGGGCACGCTGGTTGCGTCTCCGTGTGTATTGTTGCCTGAATCGGCGGAGCAAGAGATCGATTTGGGCAGTACCGTTGCCTGGGGACTGGATCGTCCCGGTTCGGTCACCATGCCAGTCGCCATATATATCAAATTAGATCGTTGCCCCGGAGAGTATCAGTTTATGCGTGACCGTCAGTTAATGCGGGGTTCGCTACTGCTAAACGGGCAGTCCGCCGTAAGAATGACGATTTATGGAGAAGTCGAACCTACGGATAGCCGGTTCTTCCGGGTGCAAGGCGGCGTGAAAGGGGTAGCGCTGCGATTGAGCGACCAGCGGGGCGAGCTTCTGCGCCCTGGTATGTCTGGTCGGCCGCAGATTCTGGCTCCCGGGCGCAACGATCTGGTTTTTCAGGCGCAGCTGTGGCGTCTCCCTGCGTCGCTGATGGCCAACGAATGGCGCAGCGTAGTGAATGTCGGCCTGGAGTACGAATAATGAAAAGTCACATAGCGCGAGCGCTAAGTCTGGTGGGCTTTCCCATGCTGCTGCTGGTCAGTATTCCGGCCACGCATGCTGATACGGACGTCTTCTTCACCGGTAACCTGGTGGCCGATCCGTGTGAACTGCACGTTGATTCAGAAGATCAGATTGTGGATTTCCGCAACATACCGTCAAAGACGTTTATTAAATATCACCTGAGTGAACGCGAGCGTTTCTCCATCATGCTCATCAACTGTGACCTGTCGCTGGGAAGCACAGTAGAGGTCACTTTCATGGGCGAGGAGGATGTCGATCAGCCCGGACTTTTCGCGGTTACCGGCACAGCCGCTGGGATCGCCATCGCCATTGAAGATGCGGATGGTACCCCGGTGCTACCTAACACCAAAATGCGGCCGACCGCTTTGACTGCGGGTGACACCACTTTAAATTTTCAGGCTTTTGTCTCCGCGCCGGTTCATAGCCGGGTGCGTGAAGGCGATTTTGAATGCGTGACAACATTTTTGCTGGAGTACGACTAGAGGTAACTCGTTATGAAGAAAACACTCGTTTTTGCCACGGTTGCAGTGTTATCGGCGAGTTGTTTGTTACCCGCAGAGGCGGCGTTAACGGTTAGCCGTTCACGAGTGATCGTTAATGAAGGTGACAAAAGCGTCAGCATGAGCGTGACGAATCGTAATACTCAGGAACCCTATCTGGCGCAGACCTGGATAGAGGATGAAGCAGAAACTAAAGTGACGAGCCCATTAATGGTTCTGCCGCCGGTGCAGCGTATCGAAGCCGGAGCCAAAAGCGCGGTGCGCGTTCAGGTGCTACCGGATGTCAGCAAGCTGCCGAAAGACAGGGAGAGCGTGTTCTGGTTCAACTTACGCGAAATTCCACCGCGCAGCGATAAGCCAAATGTCTTAACGCTGGCGCTGCAGACCCGGCTGAAAATTTTCTGGCGTCCGGCTTCTATAAAGGTCGATGCGAAATCCGAATCCTTTCCCGGCATTCAGAACGTGACGCTGGCCAAAAATGGCAACAACTATACGCTGAATAACCCGACGCCGTACCACCTGACGTTTGTCGAAGGCCGCAGCGCCGTGAAGGGGAAGGGCAAGGAAGGCTTTGAACCGGTAATGGTGGCGCCAAAGGCCCAGGCGACGCTGAACGTAGGCGCATCTGACCTGGGCGCAACGCCAGTTCTGGTTTTTGTTAATGATTACGGTAGCTTACGTTTGCTGCCATTCCAGTGTACCGGTTCCGTCTGTAAGGCGCTGCCGGTTATCACGCCTGAAAGCTGACCGGAGGCCAAACGTGAAAATTGGGAAATTAGGGCGCCTTGCGGCTTTATGCTGCCTGATTGCCTCATCACCATATAGCCTGGCATCTGACGGTGGGACAACTACGTTGACTATCACCGGCAACATTGTCGAGCCAGATTGTGTGATTAATAACAATCAGCAGATTGTGGTGGATTTCGGTGAAGTGCTGACGACGCGTATCGACGGATCGAACTATGAAACGCCGATTGTCTATACGTTGAGCTGCGCAAATTTAATTCGTAACACGCTAAAAATCAATATCAAAGGCACCGGAGCGTCATTTGACAGCCAGCTGTATATGACCGATGTGACCGGCCTCGGTATACAGGTCTATGGCGCTGGTAAAGCCGTTATCGTCCCCAATTCTGGGACGCTGAATTTTACCTATGCTGTCAATAGCCCACCGGCGCTCTATGCGGTACCGGTGAAGCAGACCAGCGCGACGCTGCCAAACGGGGCGTTTAATGGTTCGGCGACCATGGTGTTTAGTTATCAATGAGGATTATCTAATGCGTCAGCTAATGACAGCCGCACTTTTACTGGAAATCCTGTTGGTTGGCGTCAGCCCGGCGATGGCGGCCAACGAGGCAGACATCATTTTTAAAGGAACGCTGGTTAATCCGCCGCCGTGCTCGATCGACAACGATAAAACCATTCATGTACCTTTTGGCGATCGTCTGTCGATCAAGAAGGTCAGTGATGGCGTTTATCGTAAGGATGTACCGTACAACCTGGTCTGTGACAGCACCGCCGGGAAAGATTGGAAACTGATGCTTAGCGTACGGGGAACTCTGGCGACATTTGATACGACCGATCGCGCGACGGTTGCGACATCGATGGGCAATATTGGCAATCTTGGCGTGAAGATCCTACGTGACGGCCAACCTTTTCAGTTTGATTTGCCGATAGAAATCAGCCTTTCGGCGATACCAAAAATCGAAGCATTGTTGGTGCAAAGGCCGAATATTGAGTTGGCTGAAGGGCCGTTCGAGGCGACGGTGACCTTGAAGGCGGAATATTTGTAACGGAGTCCCGTGGTCGGAATACTATTTAACGCGGTAGGGTGCTTATGGAAAAGAGAAAGTTAAAAAGATTAATACTGGCGGCGGGGATCATCCTCGGCAATGCTCTGCTATGGTCTGAATCTGCTTCGGCGGCGGATTGTAATGCCTTTGGCAATCAGGGGGGAGGATGCCCGACGGTACAATCACTCCAGGCAAACGGTGGTTCGGTATCGGTTAACTGGGCTAGTGATTTAAGTGCGCAGACTTACGCTTCAATAGAGAGCACCCGGGCTGCTACCTGGGGGCTATATATGATTTATGGCTGGTCGACATCGATGAACGGTCACTGGTTCGGCGGGGGAACCATGACTCCTATTTTAACTGTCAGCAATACCGATCCTGTGCGTACAGTTTCTGGTGGAACTACAACGGATTACTGTACTGATAATCCGTTTTATTGTACGCATCAGACAATGGCCGCTCGATTCTTTCAGAAATATGGTTTCTCCGGTACCGCAAGCGTGGCGTTGCCCTCTTCGTACCCTGCTCACGCACCGCCATGCCTGATTTTTGGGGCAATAAACCCGAGCACCGGTGATTTCTATACTGTTTTTGCTCCTGGATTAGCGGAACCTTGTCAGCCAGGATTCCCGGGGACTGTGGACCCACAGCCCGATCCGGAATGGTGTGGCATGAGCACCAGCGCGTTGACTTTTGCTTTTGGTGATATGGCGCCAGCCTCAGTCTCGGGGCAGTCGATGACGAAAAGCGCGGTGATGGCCTGTAGCGATGCCGGTGTGACTTATAATTTATATCTGAGTAATGTCTCTACCGCCGGAAGAAATAGTCTTGATTTAGGTCGAGGCATCACCGCTACGGTAAGTGCTAATAATCAGGCACTACAAACCAATAGGGTATCAACGGGTACAACAAATACGTTAAATATTACGGTGACTCTCAGTGGAACGCCTACCAGTACGGGATCAATTAGTGGTACCGGGATATTGGCTGTAAATTATTTATAAGATATAACAATGCCCGCTAATTTATTTCTGGGTCAATAGAATAGTATATTCATCATCGTCGCATTTAGTAGAAGGTTTTTACTGCTCTGATAATGAGTGCGGCGGCGGGGATAATTCTGGAGTTAATAATATAATGATTAAATCAGGTTTCATTGCAGTTATCATTGCCGGTTTTTTTATAACCGGCTGTGTCCCTAAAAAAACACCGTCGCTGGTCACCTCGTCAAGAGAGGCAGTTTCGCCGCCGACAAATTCAGAGGGTGAAGTTGATATGGTGCAGTGCGAAAAAGAGCTAAGTGCGTTGGGTTCGGTTAATCAACTCAGGTATTCCGAATTAAAGGTTCGCTTTGAGCGAGTTATGCATGGCGCGTCAGGATATACCACCGTTCGCAACGCTGTAAATCCAGAAACGCGTAATGCCATTGATGCTTTGTATAAGTTCCAGGCGGTAAAACTATGTTCAGAGATCCGTGGGGAAATGCTTAATAGTCTGGCAGACAAACCAACAGGAGATAAGGTCGAATGAGTCATCGGGCAGGGAAAGCGACAGTCTTCATTCTTGGTATCGCGATGGTTCCTTGCGCTCAGACTGATGTTTTGAATTATGCCCGGGACTGGACACAGCGTGAGGGAGAAAATAAATCCCTCGCGCAACCGCAGACACAGGGAGAGAAACGTCCTGTATCGCATTCAAAGCCAGAAATGCAGCGGGTTAGGCCTGTTAAAGATAAGCCTAATCCCAGATTATCCGCTCCGGTTAAAGCCAAAACGGTTCCGGCTAACAACAGGGCGGTTGAAGAGAAAGTTAAAAATACGCCTGTAGTTCAGCCGAAAGACCGTAAAAAAGACGTAATCGGGGCGAGGGAAATAGAAACAGAGAGTTTGGTTAAATTCCCCGATGAACGTACTTTAGGTGGGTGGTTGAAATCGTTGATACAACATATTTACTTCACGCCATCAGAGAAGGAAATAAAAGAATTGTACCTGGCGCAGAAGGATAAAGTTAAACGCATTAGCGAAAAGCTAGCGCGCAATGAAAGTGAGATTGCTGGATTGAGGAGCGCTGAGAAAGAGCGCCTTTCTCTGATTAAGCGAGTTGCTCAACTGGAAGAAAGAAACGCACAGTGGCAGGTGTTAACTCAGAAAATGCAAAAAAACCTGAAGGATGCTAAATATCCTCCGCTGCCTACAAGTGAACCTGAATTGGAGGATTTTGCGGCCGGCATGGCAATGGGTATTGACATTATTACGCTGCTTGAACAACGAAGTGAGCAAGGCGTAAAGGTTGACCGGACCGTATTTCTGGCTGGAATAACGGAAACATTACGCGGTGAGCGCCGCCTGTCTCAGGCGGCCTTCGAACAACACCTAAACAGGGCTAATCAGCGTGTTGCTAACGCTATTCAAAAAAACCTTAAGGATAAGGAGGCGCGCGATAGCGAATGGTTGCAGAACTTTATTAAGCAGGATGGTACGCTGGTCGCCGATAAGGAAGCCTGGTTCAGGGTTCTCCATAGCGGTGAAGCGTTATTACCGGATAATGAGTCGGAAGATGAATTAACTATTTCATTTACACGTCGCTTCACTGACGGAACATTGATTGCGGACTCCGATATTTCAGGTCTGATACTACAAGAAAAATTAACCAATCTGCCGACTTGGTTGCAGGTCGTTGTTGAAAACACGCGCTTGAATGGCGAAGCTGAATTAGCAGTCAAAGTCAATGAATATGGTGATCCAAGTGAATATGGTTCCTATGTAGAGCACTGGTATATTCGCGTACAAGAACAACAGCCAATGTAAGTTTGGAAATTAATAATTTACGCTTCTTTTAATATATTACCAACCTACTGTAGAGTGTTTTTTCTCATTCAACTGTATAATTATATAAGGTTGGGTATGTGTTAATGGAATGTTTTAAATGAATGTCAAAGGAGGTTCGAAATGGTATCTTTTGTCGAAAAAACATATTTACCTGTGCATATTGCAACTACGGATAATTATTTTTCTATGGGGGTTATATTCCTTTTGAAAGAACTTTTTGAAGAGGAGTACCACGGCAAAATCATCATTTCAAAGGTTAACGAACCTATGGCGGCCGATCTGATAGTACAAATACATTCACCGGGAGAGAAAGTATTCGACTGGGTGGGATGTGACGATTTTCGTATGAAAAATGAGTATAAATTTATGATGTTGAGTAAAAAATGGTTGAGCGTATACCCTCACAGTGAGCACTATGATCGTAATATTGTTTGTCCGGTCGTCAGCGCCGTTATCACTATGAGAAACTCAGTTGCCACTATCCGTAGGAAGTTATTTAATTTATTTTTCGCCGATTTAATGTGCGGCCCTCCGGATTTACGTAAACCAAATTGCGCCAATTGCCCAGGGCCCTACCAGCTGGCATGGCGAGAAAAATTGATGCTGGGTTATTTAAGTCAGGGGTTAGGGCATTACGCCATATCACAAAAAATGGGTTGTACAATTAAAGCACTCAGCAGCTATCGTCGTTCAATTATGCGTAAGCTTAATATAAATAAATATAGTGACTTCGCACTGTGGCTGGGGTCCAGATCCGTCTCTGAAAAGTATTCTGATATTGTTAATCAATACGAACAGAAACTTAATGAGGAAGGGGTTATATGGCAAACCAAAAAAATTGCTAACCCAGTCGAAGGTAACGACGATAAACACCGCGTATTGCAAAGCATGAAACGTCTGATGATGCGCCGTTTGCATATAAGCGAGTCTGAGGGCGATGTCTGGCTAACGACGCGTGAGATTGCAAACGAAATGGATATTAGCATTTATAGTATGCGCTATTTATTATGCCAAATGGAGATGGCGGGGGCCGTAGTAAGCATCAAAACCGGGAAGGGGCGAAGTCATACTCTACGCTGGAAACTAGCAAGTTAGCCATAACGCGTAAACGCATGAAATTTCAATTTATGGAATTTTTGTACAATTACTTTGGATGGATTTCTTCTCTGTAAGCAATTGCTACGGCAGTGCACTTCCCATCCCTGACCCATTAAGCGAGTAAAGCATTAATCAGCAAAATTCCCTCTAAGAGCCTGTCACTAAGGCTCTTAGCAAATCAGGAGGCTATTTAATGATGAGTCCTCTCAAACCGGCACACCGGAGTTTCTCTCCTGCACCTGCTCAACCCGCCAGGGATGTAAGCGGGGAAGCCGGCAAAATTGTGCAGGATACCTTTACTCCGGCCGTGTAAGCGACCGGAAGGATAAATTTAACCCTGGTCAGAAACCTTTTTCAGCATGGCAAGGACCGCCCAACGTGTCGCGTCGTCAGCGATATTTTCAGGCAGAGCATCAGCTCGCAGATTGATATAAGCATCAACAGCCATTCTGATGGCAACGCTGACGGAGTCACGATCGTGCGTTGCCAGCGTGGAGGTCAGCAGGCCGTCAGGATCAATGCTGTGGAATTCAATGCGGCGAACCCCACGTTGCGGTAGATTTGCCCGACGATACAGCATAGGTCCCAGAACCTGCTCTCGAAAGAATGCCAGCATACCAATCGCTTCGAACAGTTCTCCTCTTCCCAGCTTAACCACTGCATAGTGAAGCCAGATCCAGGCTCGCGACTCAAACCACTCCGGCGTCATGTTGGGCCAGTGAGCGCTGGATTTTACCCGTTGTCGCTCCAGAGCGGTGTTATCACGAGTAAATAATACTGCTGGCTCCTCAACGCGTTGAGTGAGCATTTCCAGAGTGACAAATTTTAGATCGACATGGAGGAGTTCAGGCCCGTACAGGCATATTAGCAGGCGGGGTTCTCCGACATGTTCCCCGGTGAAAGCATGTAACAGATGGCCTAATGTTCCGGCAAGCTCCCTACGCTGCGCCATGACTTCGTCATAATAGCCAGGGTCTACGACAACGATAAAATCGAGATCGGAGTATTGATCAAATCCGCCATGAATAATCGAGCCGCCAGCGAGAAGGGAGTGAATCCGCGAGTCAGACTGAAACTTAAGCTTGAGTTGCTCTGCAAAACTTCTGTGTAAATCGGGTAACGTACTTAGCATACTTTTTCCTGTTCACAAAAAATACAAAGCATTTCAGAATAGCGAGTTGTTTATATTCAGGCCAGATTTTTTTGCACGAACAGGCATGCCCTTTACTGCCGGTTATCCTGACGTACGAAAAATAGCACAGGAGCCGCAGGGCTCCTGACCCGCACGATCCGTTACCCTCCTGACCACCAAACAAAAAGTATGATTCAGGCCTCTCTCCAAACAAAAAGTCAGAAATAAGTGTGTTGTCGATCACTTTTTGTTCAGATTCATATTGCTGAATTTCTGCTGATGCAGGTATACATAACAAAAAGTTTGGTTGTCTAACATAAATTCAGGTCGACATGGAAAACATACAGCAGAATTTAGACGTCTTCATTCCGATGATGGAAGGAATAGCAAATCAGTTCGGTGACAACTGTGAAGTGGTCCTGCACGACCACTCCCAGGGGCTGGAAAGCAGTATTATCGCGATTATTAATGGCCATGTCACCGGCCGGAAAGTGGGCGATCCCAGCAGCAATCTGGGGCTGGAAGTGCTGCGGGGAACGGATGTCAACGGCGACAGGCATAACTACGTTACGCGCACCCGTGAGGGTAAAACGCTACGCTCCACCTCCATTTACATACGTAACAGCAATAAACAGGTTATAGGCGCACTTTGTATCAACCTCGACATTAGCGATATTTTACAGGCGGAAAAAACGCTCAGTAAACTGGCCGGTCATTCGGATAGCAGCGCCGCTAAAAAAGAGGACGTTAATGAGGTATTTGTTAAAGACGTCAATGAACTACTTGATTACCTGATTGCCGAGTGTATGGGAATTATTGATGTCCCCGTCGCCAATATGTCTAAACAGGATAAACTCAACGCGATTAAATTTTTCGATGACAAGGGCGTTTTCCTTATTAAAAAGTCCGGAGAAAAAATCTGCGAATTTCTGAACATTTCGAAATATACCCTCTATGCCTACCTGGGAGAGGTCAGAGGGGAAAACCCAACAAGTGACGGCTAGCCGTCAGGAGGAAAAATGTTAACCACACCTTATGTTGCGCTGGATATGGATATTATGCAGAGGAATATTATCGCCATGACCTCCGGACTGGCTCGTCATAATATTCAACACTGGCCGCATATTAAAACCCATAAATCTGTACGCCTGGCTCAACTCGAGCAGGCGCTGGGGGCGAGTGGAATTACCTGCGCTAAGCTATCTGAAGCGGAAGTGATGGCTGCGGGCGGAATTACCTCAATTCTGCTGGCCTATCCGCTGATTGGTGATGACAAATGTGAGCGCTATGCTGAACTGGCGCGCAAGATTACCATGCGAACCATTGTCGACAGCCTGGCTGGCGCGCAGGGGCTCTCACGCGCTGCGCTGAGGCATGGCCTGACGTTTGACATCGATATTGCCATTGATTTCGGTGCCCACCGCGAAGGAGTACAGCCGGATCAATTGCTGACGTTCGCCCGTGAGGTGGCGGCGCTTCCGGGGTTAAGGGTTCGCGGGGTATTTACCTATGCCGGGACTATTTATCAATACCACAATGAGCAGGATATCCGCCGAGCGGCGCGCGAAGAAGCCGCTCTGCTGATGACCAGTCGGGATCTTCTTAATGCGCATGGTTTTCATATTGACGTTTTATCCGGCGGCTCAACGCTCTCTTCTTTTTATGCCGATGAGCTCAGCGGAATAACCGAATCCCGCGCCGGAAATTTTATTTTTGGCGATATGAACGCGATTAACGGCGGGATTTACACGGCTGCCGACTGCGCGTTGACCATTTGTGCGACGGTTGTCAGTATCCCGCTGCCGGGCTACGCCACGCTGGATGCCGGTACAAAATCGCTGACCTCCGATCTTTCCGCGACGCCCGGTTCTTACGGATTGATTCAGGAACATCCGGACGTCGCGCTGGTCAAGCTTAATGAAGAACACGGCTATCTGCGCTATGACCCGGAAAAAGTATCGCTCGCTATTGGCGATCGGCTGCATATTATTCCCAACCACTGCTGCGTGGTCGCAAATCTTGTCGATGAAATATATGCTTTCCGTAACGGAATATTGAGCGAAACGATAACTATCGACGCCCGCGGCAAAAGTTATTAATTAACTGAGAATATTATTATGACCGATATTGAATTAACTGCCGATGAACGGCAGGAGTTGACTACGCTCCTGTGCAGCCTGATACAGCACCCGTCGGAAAACCCGCCGGGCAATGAAAAAGCGGTCGCGCTGTTCATTGCTGATGTATTACGCGGCGAAGGCATTGACGTTGAAGTACAGGAGGCGGTAGAAGAGCGGCCGAACGTGATTGCCCGACTCAAAGGGCAGCGGCCAGGCAAGCGGCTGATCCTCAACGGACACTCTGACGTGGTGCCATGCGGCGCAGGGTGGTCGGTGGAACCCTTTGCCGCCGTCATTGATGGTGACCGCATTATTGGCCGCGGGGCGGCAGATATGAAATCCGGCGTTGCGGCAATGATGTACGCGGCGATCCTGATTCAGCGACGGCAGTATGCGTTCAACGGTGAAATTGTTTTACTGTTCAACGTTGATGAAGAGCGCGTCAACCTGGGGATGGAACATTTTGTGGCGCAGGGCGTCGAGGCAGATTACGCCATTATCGGCGAGCCGACCTCGCTGGAGATCTGCGTGGCGCATAAAGGGGTGAGCCGAACCCGCTTGACCACGCACGGCACCGCCGGTCATGCGGCAAAGACGCGCAATCCGGACAGTGCCATCGACAAAATGGCGCGGCTCCTGCCGGGGGTGCTGGCAGAGTGTCAGCGGGTGAAGCAAAAGCATCACGATTTACTGGGCAACGCCTCTATGCTGGTGACCACCATTACCGGCGGCAGCGCGCCGAATATTGTCCCGCAATCGTGCGTTATTGAAATCGACCGCAGGGTGCTGCCGGAAGAAAGACGTAATGAAATTAACGAAAGCCTGCAAAGATCGCTTAGCGACTCAGGACTAAAACCGCAGCACGACTACGACCTCGAAAACTATCTGTATATTCCGGCCTCGTCTATTGCAGAGACGCATCCGCTGGTGGAAGCCGCTTTTCAGACGGTAGAAACGCTCACCGGCGCGGCCAAAAAAACGATTTTCGACGCCACCTGTGAAGCGCCGTTCTTCTCCGTAGGCTGCCAGATCCCGACCATCATTCTCGGCCCCGGTGATTTAGCTCAGGCGCACGTCAAAGATGAATATGTCAAAATCGAAGAGCTGCATCAGGCCGCGCAAATATATACCGCACTGGCATTATCTTTACTCAAATAAATATCAGGGAATTACCATGAATATTGAACAGCGATTAACCGAATTGGGTATAGTGCTCAGCGCGCCTGTACCGCCTAAATTTTCTTATGTGCCCATTAAGCAGACGGGAAATTTATTGTATACGTCAGGTAATGACTGCCGGGTCAACGGGGAATTACTTTATCAAGGAACCCTCGGCAGGGAACTCACGATAGAGCAGGGGCAGGCTGCCGCGCGCCAGTGCATCATCAATATTCTCTCGTCCCTGAAAAGCTACCTGGGCGATCTCAATCGCGTGGCTGGCTGCGTTAAAATGCTCGGTTTCGTGCAGAGTGCAGACGTTTTCAAAGACCAGCCGTTGGTGATGAATAGCGCTTCGGATTTACTGATCGCAATATTTGGTGAAGCGGGTAAACATGCGCGTTCAGCAATTGGTACCAACACGCTGCCTTTTAATACGCCCGTTGAAATTGAAATTATTTTTGAAATTAAAGATTAAACTTATTTAGTATTTAACATTTATCTTTCCTCCGGGAATATATCCGGGTCCCTGTGACGGCATTATTCTGCGCCGTGCAGAATGCTGCCGTGGTTTACATTACAAAAGGATAATATATGTCCAGTCAAGCAAGCTCTCGCCTGAAGCGTTTGCAAATTATGGCATTATTGTTTTTGCTCGTGGCGGGTATTATTAACTTCCTCGACAGAACCTCACTTTCGATTGCCAATACCACTATCCGTGAAGAGATGGGGTTGACGGCAACGGAAATGGGATTGTTGCTCTCGGTATTCTCCTTTGGCTATGCGCTGTGCCAACTGCCGATTGGCATGGTGATGGAACGGTTCGGCGTTAAAAAGGTGTATGGCTTTGGTATCTTCCTGTGGTCCGCAGCTCAGACCGCGCTGGGGTTTGTCGGCTCCTTCAGCCAGATGATTGTCGCCCGTATCGTTCTCGGCATAGGGGAGTCGCCGCACCTGCCTACCGGCGTAAAAGTCGTTAATGACTGGTATAACATCCGTCAGCGCGGCGTGCCGATGGGGATTGTGAATATGTCATCAACTCTGGCGCAGGCGCTGGCGCCTCCGCTGCTGATCGCCATGATGCTGGCTTTCGGCTGGCGCATGATGTTCATCATCATCGGGGTGAGCGGTATTATTCTTTCTATCCTCTGGTTTATGTTCTATCGCAACCGGGAAGATGCCGGCCTGTCGGCAGAAGACATCGCGCACCTGGAAGAGGAGACGCCTCCTTCCAGCAAGGAAAAGGTGACCCTGAAGGACTGGGCCGGTCTGTTTAAGCAAAAATCGATGTGGGGAATGATCATCGGTTTCAACGGCGTCGGCTACATGGTTTGGTTATTCCTCACCTGGCTGCCTTCTTATCTCGAAATGTCCCGCGGCCTGAGCCTGGAAAAAACCGGTTGGGTAGCGGCTATTCCGTTCCTGTTTGGCGCTGCCGGTATGCTGGTTAACGGCGCCGTAGCCGACTGGGTGATGAAGCGCGGCGCGGATAAAATGAAGAGCCGTAAATGGATGATCTGCCTTGGCCTGCTTTGCGCGGCCGGCTTTACGCTCCCCGCCGCTTATACTGACAGTACGTTTATGGCGGTCGCCTGCATTAGTATGGCGCTCTTCTCCATTCACTTTGCCGGTACCTCGGCATGGGGACTGATCCTGGTGTCGGTACCGTCACGGCTGATAACCTCGGTGAGCGGCATTCAGAACTTCGGCGGTTTTATCGGAGGGTCGTTTGCACCAATTATTACCGGAATGATTCTGGATAATACCGGTTCATTTACCCTGGCGCTGGTGGCCTCTTCGGTCATCGCTTTTATGGCTTCGCTGGTTTACTTCTTTATGGTGAATAAACCGATTGTGGACCCGGCGGCAGCGTCCTGTTCATGATGGTTAACTGACAGACACGACCAGGCCTCCAGCCTGAACTGGAGGCTTATTTCTACCAGTTTTTCCAGTTAGCGCGAGGGACTACTGTAAATAGTTTTCCTGCATTTTAATAAAGTCAGCGTCGGTAAAGCCAAGCTCTTTTTTAATATAAGCATTAACGCTGCCGGAGAGTGCCTTCATGGTGTTCAGTGTTTCAACGATAAATGCCTCCCGGGTATCGATCAGGGTAAGTAAGTAATCGAGTACATCCTGATTATCGGTAATTTGTCGATAGGCGGTCATCTTCACATTATTTCGCGCCAGGCGGTTTGCGCCGGTCAGCATGTAGTCGGCGATAATATCCTGTTCAGAAACGCCAAGCATGGAGAGTATCAATAAAGCGCCATAGCCGGTGCGATCTTTGCCCCCACGACAATGCTGAATATTCGGCGCATTGCCCGGGTCAAGCAGGACGTTAATCATCGACTTAAAGGCTTTTTTTGACTTGTCGCTGAGTACAAAATGCCTGTACTGCTCAATGACCTGGCCTCCCTGACCATTAATCAGTTCCGCCGGTATATCGCGTATAACGCTCTCGATCAGCGCGCGATCCTCATTGCTGGGTTCGGCGGCAAACTGGGCCGCCAGCTCTGCGGTTTGCGCCGTGGCATCCAGGTGGAAGGTCTTATTTTCCCCGATAAAGCCGTTGGGGCTTTTCGCGATTTCGTTGGCGCTGCGGTAATCGATAATGGTTTTTACCTCCAGACCTTCCAGGTAGGCCTGAGCCTGCGGCGTCAAATTATACAGATGGTTGGAGCGATAGAGCAGGCCCCATTTAACCCTTTTGCCGCCTGCACCGCGATATCCTCCGATATCCCTGAAATTATTTATACCGGATATCGGCAGGGTTCTTTCGCCAAACAACCATGAACTTTGCGCATGTTCCACGATAAAATAGATACGCTGCCGCGCCTGCAAAGGGTCATCAAAATATACCGGACCTGAGATACGATCGGTAATAAGGTTACGCTCGGCGGTGTGAATATCGCGGTCTCGCGTCCAGTAGAGCGTGGCGTTATCTAATGCTTTGGAAAAATGAATTTCAAGCTGCGTATGATTATGACGAATAACGGAAAACTGCGGTGTTTCATTCATACATCTTCCCTTAATTTAAAATTCCCAACATCGAACAAATGACGCCGATGCACATCATGCCGATGATGAGCGCGACGGTATGTTTGCCCTTAAATTTTTTGACGAGGAAAAAGATACCCAGCGCAAATAGCAGGGTCAGCAAGTTAGGAATAACTTTATCGAACATCTCCTGCACTTTTATCGACTGCTCGCCAACCGCAATAACCAGCGGAGTTGATATTTTCACGGTTGTCGCTATTAACGACCCCAGCACCATCACGCCGACCACGTTGGCGATGTTGGAGATACGCTGGATAATGTTCGAGTTTTTCGACTGCTCGATTAAGTCTACGCCCTTGTTATAGCCATAGTGGATAAAGAAATATTTTGAGCCGACGTTAACGATATTAAACAGGATGAACATCAGAAGAGGGCCAATAATATTGCCCTGAAGCGCAAAGGCCGCCCCGATACTGCCGCAGATTGGCAGCCAGGTAAATTTGAGTAAGCTATCCCCGAGACCGGCAAAGGGTCCCATCAGCCCGGCTTTTACCGACACCACGGCTTCTTTTTCTTCTTCCGAGGTTTTTTCCTCCAGCGCGGCGGTGACGCCAAGGATCAGCGCGCCGGTATTCACCTGTGAGTTGTAAAACTCAAGGTGGCGCTTCATGGCTTTAATGCGCGTTGCTTTATCGGCATCAGCGTAGAGTCGCTCAAGCACCGGAATCATGCAATGCGCAAAGCCGATGGTTTGTAACTTCTCATAGTTATAGGAAAAGGACATTGACTGGATATTCCAGAAAATACGGTTTAGATCCTGCTTAGTCAGTTTTTTGTCCTGGGTTGCGGTTTCGGCCACCCGATAAGAGGCGATATCGCTCATAAGTCATATCCTTCTTCAGTGTCGGTAGTGGACTGCTGCTCTTTTTCCGCAGGTGAACTCTCGGCCTTCTGACCATTGCTGTAGGCCATGTCATAGAGCACGGCAAAAGCCAGAGCGATAAAGGTAATGGGAATGATCGGCAGCTTCAGATAGGTGGTGAGCATGAAGCCAAGCAGGAAGAAGAACCACATCCGGCCTTTCAGCAGCATTAAGAGGAGGATACAGACGCCGATGGCCGGGATCATTTTGGCGGCAACGCCCATACCGGTCAGAATACTTTCCGGGATGGCGGCCAGAATCCGACCCACCAGCTCCCCGCCAAAATAGACGGCCAGGAAGCAGGGGACGGCGCGGATCAGAAACCACAGCGGCGTAGAGAAATAATGGACTTTCAGCAGCTTACCATAGTCACCCTCCTGAATGGACTTCTCCGCCCATACGTTCAGGAAACTGGCGAAAGAGCGCCAGATGATAAGAAGCTGCTGGCAGAGTATCGACACCGGGACGGCGAGGGCGATGCCCGCAGCGATACCGCCTTTGGAGGAAATGCCCAGAGCGACGCCGATGATTGATCCGGCAATAATGTCGGGCGCGGAATAGGCCCCGACGTTGCCGATCCCCATCCACATCAGCTCCAGCGTGGCGGCGATCGCCAGCCCCTGAACCGTATCGCCCATAATAATTCCAGCAACGGTTCCCGTCAGAAGCGGGCGGCGTAGCATCTGCGGCCCGACGTCGTCCAGTGAGCAGATCCCTGCCCAGATGGCGACCAGAAAAGCTTCAATTAACATAGAGTATTCCCTGTTTTAAAAGTCGTCATACGCGCTGGCGTTAAATTAACGTTTGCAGATCAACTACCGGATCTTTGGGCACCATCTGTATTTCCACCGGTATATTCCTGGCTATTAGCGATTTAAAGGCTTGTTCTTCTTCCGGCGTTACCGCGACGGCGCGGGAAAGACTCTTTCTGCCTTCCTGCATTCGCATGCCGCCGACGTTGAGTTTGTCGATTTTCACCCCGTTTTCAACGAGCGTGTTTACATCAATACTGTTAGTGAACAGCAGCATGGTGCGTCTTTTAATTTCCGTTTTTTGCAGGATTTCGATAAATTTCTGCACGCCGAATACCTGTACCTTTAATTCCGGCGGCGCGGACATGGTTAAAACCGATTGCTGTATTTTGTCGCCAGCGACTTTATCGTTGATGATGAGCACTTGTTCGATATCGTGGTTTTTTACCCACGTGGTAATAACCTGGCCGTGAATCAGACGGTCATCAATTCTTGCGAGATTAATCGGCATATTTATTTCCCCTACAGATCGGTCGATTGTGTGTATTCAGCGTGTAACGTTTTTCCGACGTTAAAACAGCTACCCGGGAAAACGTCTTCAATAATTGTTGCAATCTCATCGCGCGGTAAATCACGATTGCTGAGCACTTCCAGCAGCGTCGGGATATTGAACCCGCAGAACAGCAGGATGTCCGGATAGGTCAAAAAGAGCTCGCTCGCCAGGTTGCATGGCGAACCGCCCATCATATCGACCAGTATCACCACGCCGTTTCCCTTATTGACCGAGAGATAGGTCTCGAGCAGCGTGGCGCGCACATCGCTGATATTGGCCTCAGGCTGCAGCGAAATCACCGACACGTTGCGCTGTTCACCGATAAGCATTTCCGCACAGGAAAGCGCCCCCTGGGCAAAAGGACCGTGGCTGACCAGAATGACAGGAATTTCAGTTTGCATACGTTCTCCCGGGCTGATGTTGAGTTACATTGTTACTATTTATTGTTTCGATATTAGTAATAGTATTACTTTAAGGTGAGGGAATACACAGGACAGAAGTCCCATTTATTCATTCTGCGAGGGTGATCACTCTTCAGTTATTCAGCGCCGTGTTGGGTTTACGACGCCGCAGGCACGGCAAGGGCAGGAGGCTGGAGCGCGTTATTCGTCAGGATTTGTGATTCTGATTGTAGAAACGCTGGGCGCGGTTTTGGGTTTGTTTCAGCAGGCGATCGTCGTATTGCTGAATAAAGAGATTCGTCACCAGCATATTGATAACCGAGAGCTGCGACATTTTTGAACGGATAGGGATCAGGCGAGATACGCTTTCGCTGGTGATGGTGTGTAACAGAACGGTAGCGAGAGCAGAGATGCGGCTTTGCCCCATTTTGGTGATAGCAATTGACGGAACGCCCAGCTGCTGAGCCATGGTCAGCAGCTTAACGCTTTCCAGGTTTTCGCCGGAATGGGAGAGAATAATCACCAGGTCATGCTCATCCAGCGTATTGACGATGCTGTACTGGATACTGTAATCCGCGTGACAGCTCACGTCTTTCTTTATTTTGATGAGCTGATACTCCAGCTCTTTACCGACGAGTCCGCTGCTGCCGGCACCGTAAATCACGATCTTATTACTCTTCCTGATCAGCGCTATCGCCAGCTCTAGCTGTTCGATATTCACGATGGCATGGGTCTCATCAATGGAGGATTTTTCAATCAGCTGGATTTTATGATTGACGCTCTCTACAGAGTCATCAAGATTGATATCCTCCTGTAAAACCTTGTCGTGCTGGGGATGACCAGAAGAGGTGATCAGATCAATTTTAAGATCGCTGAAACCCTGATAGCCGAGTTTGTGGCAGAGACGCAGGATGGTTGTGGTGCTGACATCATTCGCTTTGGCCAGGGTCTGAATGCTCATGCTTTTTAGCAGCGGCTTATTCGCCAGAATATAGTCGGCGACAAGACGCTCTTTGGCGGACAGATTGTTATTCACTTCTCTTAGCTTTAGATCAAGCACCTGGCCACCTTTAAAAGTGAGACGATAATTGTTCGCCATCATACAAGATAATCGGAAGGTTGATAACCACTCTGCCATCAGGCAGATTTGTCGCCAGGCAATCAGACGGCACCAGGCGAAGAATGAAATATCAGGACGAATTACAGAGATTATTATTCAGCGACCCGCTCAGAATGGAGGCGCTTTATGCCGTTCAGGCGCTCGAACTCAACGATGGCTGGATCGGTGCCGGCCTGGTCAGAGATGCGGTTTGGAATCATCTGCACGGATACGGTCAAAGGCCGGTTTCGGGTGATGTGGATGTTGTCTGGTTCGATCCGAAAAGCTGCAGTGCTGCCCACGATAACGCGCTGGAAGCGGGGCTTTGCCAACGGTCGCCCGCCTTTAACTGGTCGGTGAAGAATCAGGCCAGAATGCACCAGCGTAACGGTAATCAACCTTATCATTCAACGGAGAATGCGCTTAGCTACTGGCCTGAGACGGCGACGGCCATCGCGGTCAGAATAGGGCGCTCTGGCCTTATTGAGGTCATTGCGCCTTACGGACTCGACGATCTGTTTGAACGTCGCCTGCGGCCAACGCCGGAATTTGGGGGCGATAAGCTGAATATTTTCCGCCAGCGCGTGGCGGAAAAACGCTGGCTGGAACGCTATCCTGTTCTGCAGCTTATGCTCCCGACCGGAGGCGGTCAAACCCAGCGGTGAGTCAGCGGTGAAGGGGATGCGCTAATCGCCCCCCTCTATCGATTGTCAGAAGAAATCAATGCGCGTATTGATCCCCACGGTGCGGCCCATATTGACCTGCGCGACAGCGCTGCTGCCGTTCATATAGCCGTAGGTACGGTAACGGCGATCGAACAGATTATCGACATAGACGGAAATATTCATCCGTTCAGTCGCCTGCCAGCCCAGGCTGCTGTCGAGGGTGGCGTAAGTCCCTTGCCGCAGCTGGTTATCGCCATCGAAATAATGCGGTCCTACCAGATTCACCGCCAGTCGGGGCATCAGCGCCCCATAACGGGTATCAATCATGCCGTTCACGCTGCTTCCCGCGCCGTAACGCGGAACAAACGGCACCCGATTGCCGTGATACAGCTCACTGTCATTGGTGAATTCGGAACGGATCATGTTGCCATTGATGTCCCATGACCAGCCGGGCGCAAACCGCCATTTTGCCTCAAGCTCAACGCCGGTGGCGTCGGCTCTCCCCGCGTTGCTTAAGGTCTGCATCCCGACCGGACCAGAGTAGAGCTGCATATCTTTGGTGTGGGTATAAAACGTCGCAGCTTGCAGCGTGACGTCGGCGGTCTCGTAGCGGGTGCCAATTTCGTAGTTGATGGATTTTTCCGCGCTGAACGGCCTGGCATCAAGGCCTGCGGTAGGCACGATATTATATCCGGAAGGTTTATATCCCTGCGCTACGCGGGTATACACCCGCCAGTCGTCGGTCAGCATATAGCCTGCGGAGAGCTGTCCGAGCACGTGGTCATCACTGCTTTTACCACGATCGCCAAAGGGGTTACCGAGCATACTGCCGTGATACTGCGTGCTGGCTTTATCATGTGAGAAACGCGCGCCGCCGCCGATGTCAAAACGATCGGTTAAATGCCAGGTCAGATCGCTGTAGGCGGCCAGCGTTTCGGCGGTGGTGTAGCCGGTGCTGCTTAAATAGGGCATTGTCGGCATATCGTAGGCTGAATTTAGCTTCTCCCGGGTATTCTGCCGGTACAATCCGAACACCATATCCACGGTCCGCGTCTCGCCGAGAGTCGCGGCGCGTAGCTCCTGCACATCCTGATTCCAGCGTTGGGGCATATTGACGATCAACGAGCCGGAAGGAAAAGTGCGTGAATAATTCTGCTGCTGCCAGGCGCCGATCAGATTGAAAACCCAGTCCTCGGTGCTGTATTTCCCGCTGAGCGTCTGGCTGTCAGTGCAGCGCCGCATATATGGGTCCGGCGACCCCGGGTCGATCGACAGTTTACGGCTCTTAATATCATTCCATGCCACATAGGCATCCTGTGTCGCGCGAGTACATTCGCGCGAGGCGGCAAATCCCATTTCCCAGGGCTGGTCGTCCGGCGCCAGACGCAGTTTCACATTCCCTATGCTGGCGCGGGTGCCGCCTAAATCATCGCTTCCCGTCGCAGGGTTAATCATCTCGCCGTCATCAACCTGGCGTAACAGCGTTACGCTGCCATAGAGCAGACCATCCTGAAGAGGGCCGCTCAGGTTGAACTTGCTACGATAGCTGTCGCGGCTGCTGACGCCGCCTTCAATATAGCCGCGCGGGGTGCTGTCCGGCTGCTGCGTGACGATGTTGATAATCCCGCCCTGAGCGCTTTTGCCATACAAGGTTCCCTGGGGACCCCGCAGCAGCTCCACGCTTTGCACATCGGTTAGCGCCTGGATGGTGTTAGTAGATAGCTGGGGAACCCCGTCGACATACAGGGTGACGGCAGGGTTATAGAAGTCCTGGGCAGAAGAGATGCCGCGAAGCGAGATCGTTGAAAAAAGCATATTGCCGCTATTTTCAATATTGAGTCCGGGCAACACTCGGGGGAGTTTGTCGCTGGCGGTAACGCCTGCGTCGCTTAACTCCGTCGCGCTGATAACGGTAGAAGAGACGTTATTGGCTGATGCCGAGCGGGAAGACTGTTTACTGGCGGTGACCACCAGCGTGGTTTCGTCTTGCTGTGCAGTCTGGGCATGAGCCATGCCCGGGAGCAGAAACCCTCCCACAATCAGAGGGTAAAACCGTGTCATTTTCATTGTTATGAGTCCCTGTAAAACGGCGAAACGCCAAAAATAGCCACAACGGTGAATTGAAAATGATAACTATTTCTAATTGTGCTGCTACCCGAAACGGGTTTATTTCCACCTGTTTCGGGTAGGGTTGCGCTTATTGTGACGTCTGGCGACAACGCTCGGTGGCGAGCGCCGTCAGGCGTTTTTTATCTATCTTGCCGACGGCGGTGAGCGGCCAGTGGGTCAGAAACTCAATTTGGTCCGGAATTTTCCACGCGCTGAGCCCCAGCCGGGTTAGCTGGTGACGCAACTGTTGATAGTCAAATGGCGTCTGCTGCGCGATGATAAACGCGCAAATTCGCTCGCCAAGCAGCGTGTCCGGCGCGGCAACCACGGCGCAATCCTTTACCGCCTCCAGACGCATCAGCGCCGCTTCCACTTCCGCCGCGGCAATTTTCTCTCCGGCGCGGTTGATCTGCTCTTTTATGCGTCCCTCAACGTACAGGTTTCCCGCCTCATCGCGCCTGACATTATCGCCCGTACGGTAAAATCCTTGCGCGGTAAAGGCCCGGGCATTGTGCTCGGGAGCGCGATAATAGCCCGAAATCGTGTAAGGGCCGCGCGTTAATAACTGTCCGGTTTCGCCAGGCGCAACGTCGTTCTCTTCTTCGTCAACGACGCGAATTTCATCCAGGGGAGATAGCGGGCGTCCCTGGCTATGGAGAACGCTGACCAGCGGATCGTTGAGACGGGTAAAGCAAAGCAGCCCCTCCGCCATGCCGAATACCTGCTGCAGGGTGCAGTTAAAGGTGGCGATGATCTGCTCTGCCAGCGTCGGATCGAGGCGGGCGCCGCCCACCTGAATGACGCGCAGCGAAGAGAGATCGCTCTCTTCCCACTCTCTGGCCTGCGCCCAGAGCTGCGCCAGGGCCGGCACCAGCGCGATGTGCGTCGCCCGGCATTCGGCGATTAATGGCATCACCTCATCGCAGCTGGCGCTGTTGGTCAGCACCACCTTCCCGCCGCAGGCAAGCGTCCCCAGAATACCGGGACAGGCCAGCGGAAAATTATGCGCCACGGGAAGGACGGCGAGATATACGCTTTGGGCGTTGATGCCGCACAGTTCGGCAGAGGCGCTGAAGTTATAGCTATAGTCGGCGTGCCGTCGCGGAATAAGCTTTGGCGTCCCGGTGGTGCCGCCTGAAAGCAGCAGCAGCGCGGTGGCGGAAACCTCGGGCTGCCGCCACGCCTGAAGCTCGCCGCGCAGCGAGAACAGCGGCGTAAAATCGTCATCTGCGCATTGTTCGATGGTCAGAACATGACGCAAGCAGGCGTGTTTATGCATCATCTGGCGGGCCAGCCCTGCATGGTTTTCCCCGTGAATAAAATAAGCGACGGGTTGCGCCAGCGCGATCAGCGCGTCGATATCCAGCTCCCGCTGGGAGGGCATCGCCAGAACGGGGATCGCGCCGAGTCTTAACAAGGCGAACAACAGGATCACGAAGGCGTTGCCGTTTGGAAGCTGCACAATCACATGCTGTCCTGAACGCAACCCCAGCGAGTCTAACCCTGCGGCAAGCTGGTCGACCCGGACATCAAGCTCGCTGTAGGTTAGCGCACCCCCGTCATCAACGAGCGCTGTTTGCGTGGAATAACGCGCCGCCCAGCAGCGCAGCTGTGCGGCAATAGGTAAGGGATACTGTTCAATCAGAGTGTTAAAAGAAGCGTGCATGCGTCACCTTTCAGAAGTACTGGACTGTTTTTGCACAGCGGTCAGCGTCGAAAATGCGTCGGGAAAATGGCGGACAATCTGCGTAAAGAAGGCGCGGGATTGTTGAATGGGATAGAAGTGATCGCCGTCGATTGTAACCGGCCCGGTAACGTGGGTCAGCCACTGACGCCAGGCGTCGACCTGCTGCCGGGAGGCTTCGCGATCGCGGCTGCCGCATATGAGCAGCGCAGGCGTGCGCAGCGGCGAGGCGCGATCGGGCGAATCGTAGTGATAATGCTCGGTGGCGTAAAAATCGGCGCGCAGGAGGGGAAGAAACAGCGATATTAATTCCTCGTTTTCCCGCAGCTCAGGCGAACATCCGCCAATATCTATCAGCTCAGCGATAAAGTCGGCATCATCGCGATGGCTGAGTCGGCGTTCGGAATGGAGGTGAGGAGCATGGCACCCCGAAATAATCAGGCCATGCGGCGCATGTCCTCGTTGCTCCAGAAGGCGACAGGTTTCAAACGCCACCTGTGCGCCCATACTGTGCCCGGCGAGCAGCAGCGGCGCGTCAGGAGATACGCTCTGTTGCAGTTCGTTCGCCAGCCGTACCGCCAGCGGCATAATGCTGTTGAGCGGCGTCAGATGGCGCAGGCGATCGCGTCCCGGCCAGGTTACCAGGGAAAGCGCGATGTCCGCCATAGGCTGCTCTCGCCAGCAGCGAAACGCGCTACTGCTGCCGCCCGCGAAGGGGCACATCACCAGATGCGCCGTACTGGCGCTGCGGGCGGGCCATAACGGAGTACACATGGCAGATTGCATCATCGGGACTCCTCATCGTGGCGGTAGAAAGCCGTTAACCGTTCATGACGCGGCGGCTTCAGGTGGCGGATCTCGGCATTGCCGGTCGCGCGTAAAATCTGCTGCCATAGGTACGACACCGCCAGCTGATGAGCGCCGTGGCAGGCGGCAGGCGCATTTTCGCCCGCCAGATGGCTGCGCAGCTGATGGAGTAATCTTCCGACGCCCTCAGGCCCGGCGGTTTCACAGCAATCACGCCAGCTCAGGGGCGCCGGGCTGCGCGTCTGACCCGGCGGGTCGCGCAGGATCTCCGGTCTGCGGTAGAGGCTGCGAGCATTCTCCTGATGTTCGGCGACAAACAGGCTGGATGACCAGATGACGGGGCCGTAGCTCGCCTCCAGCGAAAGATGTCCTTCCGGCCATCCCAGCAGCAGACGGTGCATAATCAGGCTGTGCATATCCGGATCGTCAGGATCGAGATAGCGCTGAAGCAGCAGGCACGCCTCTCCCTCCGGCCAGTAGAGTCTCAGACAGTGAAAGTCGCTGAAGCTGCCGACCACTTCGCACGCCACGCTGGCGGCATCCACGCCCAGACCCAGCAGCAATAAATCGAGAGTGGAGTAGAGCAACTGCCGGCTGGTGGTGGCATGGACAATCGACGGCCCCCGATCCAGACAGCGACGTAACTGCTCCGCGTCCCTGAGCCACACGCGACCGGCAAGCGCGTGCGGATAAAACGTATTGACCCAATAGCAACGCCCCTGTTCCTGCGCCAGCGCTTGTAATGAACGGACATCATCCGGGTGGAGGGGATGCTCCTGAATAACGTGCGCGCCGTGAGTTAAAAAGTGCCGGGCAAGCTGCGTTCCGCTCCCGCCGGCGACGGTCGAGCGCACGACGATACAGGCGATATCCGGCATCTCCTTGATCTGTTCGAGCGAGGTATACAGCGGGATACCAAACGCCTGGGCCAGCTCTTTTGCGCGCGGGCTTCCCTGGGCCAGCAGGCCAACCAGTTCGAGCCCCTCCTGGGGCTGCATAAAGGCGTTAAGGTACATTTCGCCGAATTTGGCGCCCACAATCAGTACGCGTTGTTTGTCGAAGGTGGACGGCATCATAAGGTGTTCTCCGGTTGCGTTGAGGTTGCGCCAAGCCAGCGCTGGATATGCTGCGCGCAAGCCTGAACGTGGGGGGGCTCCAGCATGATTTGCCAGTGACTGGCTTTAATCGCATAGCGGTCGGCGCAGTCCATCCAGGCCCGCCATTCGGTCTCCGCTGGCGTCCAGCGCTCGGGTCTCATTACGGCATGCAGGATGAGGCAGGGAAGCGCAACGGCTTCGCCCGGCGTATGCCCGGCCAGTAAACGCAGCAGATGCGCGATGTTGTCGATCCACGTTTCTGCCGCTTGCCGCGTCAGGTTTTGCGGCACCATTCCCGCCGTTCTGGCAAGGTCGATGAAGACGGCAAGCTGGCGGGCGGGCGTCAGCCGGTCAAAATGTTCCGGCAGCGCCAGCGGCGTATTCCCTTCGGCTAACAGCCGCAGCAGGGCCGTCCGGTTGGCGCAACGAAAATCCTGTCGACACACGGGATCGATTAACGCCAGCCGTACCTGCTCGCCTTTGGCGTACAGACGCTGCGCGGCGCCAGCTGCAAGAAAAGCGCCGTACGACCATCCCGCCAGCACATAGGGGCCGTGTGGCTGCTGGCGACGGATGGATGCGACATACTCATCGATCATCCGATCAAGCGTGGCAAAACGCTGCGGCGATTTTGCCTGCAGGCCGAATACGCGCCTGTCCAGCGCCCGGGCAAGCGGCAGCCAGGCGCTGATATCGCCGTCGGAAGCGTGGAAAACAAACAACGTTTCATCACCCGCGCCGTGGCAAATGAGCACAGGATTGTCCTCTGCCGACGAACAGGCCTGCAGATGGGCGCAGAAGTCGCTGAGCGTTGAATGGGTGAACAGATCCTGAAGGCTGGCGCTGGCAATTCCTCTGCGGTTCAGCTGCGCGACCATCCTTGTCGCCATCAGACTGTCGCCGCCCAGCGCAAAAAAGTCGTGATGTCTGGCCACGGGGCGAGAAAGCAGCGATTGCCAGAGTTCAGCGACCTGTTTTTCCAGCGTCGGATCGCCCCCGGCGACCGGGGTCGATTCGGCTGGGGCAATCTGCGCAACGGACGGGGTACGCAGCGGCGCAAGTAACGCTTCTTGTTGGCGAATCCGTAATGCGGGCAGGCCGGAGCCAAAACGCTGCTGCAGATAGCGTCTTACGGCTGCTTTATCCGGTCGATTCACGCCAGGCGAACGCGCGACCAGCAGATGCTGGCGCAGAGGCGAGGATTCCTGCGTCGGCCACGCCAGCTCGTTGACAAACCCGGCTTGCGCAAGCACTTCCTGCCACGCCGAACGGGCGAGCATGGGTTTCTCATCCCGGCGGCGGAAATCACGGTATCCGCTCAATCCCTCGATAAAGCCGACGCTCGCCAGCTGGAATACGCTGTTTCGCTCCGTCGCCTCGACGATCAGCAAACGTCCGCCGGTTTTCAGCAGCAGCTTTAATCGGCGCAACGTCTGAACGATATGACTGGCGTCGTGAAGCACATTGACGGCAATAATCAGGTCGTATCCTTCTGCCGGATGGGCGGCGAAATCCAGCGGCTGGTTAATGTCGAATAAGGCGTAAGAAACCCGCAATTGATCGTGGAAACGGCTCCGGGCATCGTTGAGGAACTGCGTGGAGACATCGGTGAAATGGTATGAACGTCGCGTGCTTTGCGTGGCCTTCAGCACCGGCTCCGCGGTGGCTGCGGTTCCGGCGCCCACCTCAAGGATGCGTTCTGCGCCGCACAGGGCGGCAATCTGTGCGGTATAGCGATTCAGACAGGCGCTGGCGGGGTTTTCGCGATACAGCGCGTCGGTTACGCGCAACGGCTCATTGAACAGCAGTTCCAGCGGCGAACACTGCCCGGAGAAAAGGTCGTCGTGGCGGGAAATAGAGGCGTCCAGATACTGCGCCAGCGCCTGACTCCATTGGGTTGGCGGGCAGGCATCCTGCGGCCCGGGGATCTCGCTGAACGCCATGCGGCAGCGCCAGCTATCCCCCTCGCGGGCCAACCATTCTCTTTCCGTCAGACACTGTAGCCACTGGCGCAGCAGACGTCGCCGGGCCCCCTGCGCGGCCAGCGCCTGTACAATTTCGCTAAAGCGATGGGCGCTCTCCGGCGAGGTGAATAAACCATGGCGAGTCAGCGTGTCGGCGATCCCTCGTAGCGCACGCGCCTCCAGCCAGCGCCAGGTCGCGTCCAGTTCATCAAGTTGCGCCTGCTCAGGCAACGGCAGCGCCAGCGAGGCGAGATCGCGCTCAGCCGGGGCGAGCGCGGAGGACGACGGCCCCTCGGCCATGACGATATCCAGCGTTAATGCGCCATTTTCGCTTAGTTCCGCTCTGGCCCGCTGGATACCGGGATAGTCCAGCGTCGCCTGCTCAATATCCCGCAAATCGTAGTCCGTCTGCGCGTTGAGCGGCCAGCGGCGGCGCGGGTTCTGTTCGGCAATACCGCAGGCCATCGTCTGCAGGCTTTCAGGGCTGGCAATAGCAGCCTGCAGGATGGCGCAATAGTCTGTAAACATGGCTTGCGCTGTGCCCGGCTCCAGCACGTTATCCATGCAGTACCAGCTAAACGTCAACTCGCCATCGCTCTCCATGACCTGATGATCCAGCCAGACCTGCGGCGTTTGCGTGAACACATAGCAGGGTTCACCGAACAGACGACTCATCGCCCGATCGATAGCCATGCCTTCCAGCGTCATTCCCAGCATGCTGGTAAACACCACCGGCATCAGCGGTTGATGCTGCGATCCGCGCAGGCGCCCCAGCTCGCGGATCACCTCGACGCCGTTCATTTCGCTGTGCGCCATGTTCTGCCACAGGCGCTGCTGGGTTCGTTGCATCTGCTCTTGCAGCGTCGCCGGCGCGGTGAAGTTAAAATCGACCAGCGTGACGGAGGTAAAATCACCAATCAACTGGTTGATTTGCGGATGAACCGGCTGGCGATTAAAGAAAGTCAGGTTCAGGGTAAATTCAGCGGTGCGGCTCCAGCGCTCGAGGGTGGCGGCAAACAGCGTGAGCAGCGCGGCAGAAGGGGTGAGCCCTTGCTGCTGCCAGCGCTGCTTAACGGCCTGCCACGCAGGCTTGCCGATCGTTGAGGTGAACGTGGTGAAGTGTGGAGTTTCCGGCGGCGTCTCCACCACCGGCAGTTCCGGCGCCAGGGGTAACTGCGGTAGTTTTTCCTGCCAGTACTCCCAGGCATCGTGCCATGCCGCCGTCTGCCGGCGCGCCTGTTCAGCCATCACATAATCGCGGAAGGTGATATCGAGCGGCGCCAGCGTCTCTCCGCGCCAGGCCTGCGCCAGATCGTCCATCATAACTTTAAAACTCTGCACATCGAACTGCAGAAGATCGAGGTTCATGTGCAGGCGATAGCGACAATCGTCGATTTCGCTGACCACCAGTTCAAAAAGAGGCCACTGGTCGGCGGGTAAAACGCGATAGCTCAGTTCCTGCCGCCGTTTTTCCAGCGCCAGGCGCTGCTCCTGCGGGGAGAGCGCGCGCAGATCGTCGCGCGGGATGCGATACGTCGGGGTTGTCGCCAGAACGCGCTGTTGGCCGTCGGCATCCACCACCATTCGCAGCATATCGTGACGGGCAATAAGCTGGTTCCATGCTTTCTCCAGTACGGAGAGGTCGAGTTCATCGTGGCGTTTATCCCACTCAAACAGCACGTGACAGGCAACGCCGCCATAACCAATAAGATGGGTTCTTCCCAGCCAGTAGGCGTGCTGAATCGGCGTCAGAGGGAAGGGGGCATAACGCTCATCGGCGTCGTGCCGTAACGCTTCCGGCTGCGAAGCGGCAGGCGTCTTCTCTGGTATAGAACAGATAAGCTGCGTGAGCCCACGCGGCGACAGATCCTGCCACGCCCGTTCCGCATTGATGCGCACGCCCAGGTAGTGCTGAATATCGCTACTGAGCTCAAGGAAGAGCAGCGAATCCATGCCCAGCGGCAATAGATCCTGATTTGCCTGCAGCGATGCCGGATCGCTTAGCCGTAACTGAACCGCGATGCGTTTTTTCAGCCATGTCATTACCGCCGTTTCATCGCTCAGGTTGCCGATAAAGACGTTGTCATCCGCAGGAGGGCTGACCGGCGCTGCGGCTTTTTCTGCGGACCCGCTATGGAACAGGGCCTGTTGTAGCGGAGGCATGTTGTCGCTGAAAACACGCATCGCCAGCCGCCATGGGGCACCGCGCATCACCGCCTGTTCCAGATGCCAGCAGCCTTCGGCATTGCTTAACGCGCCCATGCCGCGGCTGGCCAGCGTCGCCAGCATTTCCGGCGTGGCCGCCCGACCGCTTTCCCCCCAGGCGCCCCAGGCAATGGTTATCGTCTTCGGAGTATCATCAGAAGTATGTTGCCGCGCCAGCCCGTCCAGATAGCCGCAGGCCAGCGCATGGGCGCTCTGACCCGGCGCGCCGAGGGCGGCGGCTGCGGAGGAGTAAAGAATAAGATAGCGTGCGTTGTGGTCGCTCAGGCTTTGCCGCAACTGGTCTGCCGCCTGCGCTTTCACCGCGAAAACCGCGGCCAGTTGGCGATTGTCCTGCTCCTGCAGCGGCCCATCAGCCAATACGCCTGCAGCGTGGATCGCCCCGGCAATGCCGCCATCGCCCGCCAGCTTATCGAGAACCCTGGTCAGCTGTCGGGCGTTGCCAACATCACAACGGCAGACGCGGATTTGCACGCCCTCGATGTCGCCCGGCCAGGAGGCATCCGCGCGCGGCGCCAGCAGGGCAATACGTTGCGCCCCTTTTTCTTTGAGCCAGTTAACGGCAAGGCGGCCCAATCCGCCAAACGCGCCGGTCACCAGATGCCAGCGGGTATCGCCAGCGAAGACATTTGCCGGAAGATCGGCGGCGCGCCCTGGATTCGGCGCCAGGGAGGGGAGCCAGAGGGCGTTGCCCCTTGCGGCGAGCCAGCGCTGAGAAAGGGAGACGGCGGTCAATCCCTGACGCAGCGTTTCCCATGGCGTGTTTTCGGCCAGATCGATGGCGGCAATCAAGCGTTCCGGCTGTTCATTGGCCGCGACGCGAAGCAAAGCCCACAGAGCGTGATGAGACGCGGCGAGCGCCTCATTATCCTCAACCTGCCACGCGCGGTGAGTGATCGCAATCAATCCTCCGGCGCCGGTGGTCAGGGCCTCCTTCACTTGTTTCGCTAACGCCAGCGTCTGTTCGCTCTCCTCGACAATCATGAGCACCGAAGCGGCCTGCGGATCGTGAAGGATACCGCATTGCGCCAGCTCATTTTCGTGCGCAAGCGTACCGGCGCTGAAGCGAAATGCCAGTGGGCGGCCATCGCTGGCGGCGCTGAAGGGCGTCCAGCGCCATTGATAATGCGTCTGCGGCGCAGGAACAGGCGCGGCGGGAGCCAGCGGCAGCCACTCGCCATCAGGATGACGGGCTTCCACGCGCATCTCGCCGCGGGAAAAGGCGGCGTTTCGCCAGCTTAAGCGCACCTCCCCCAGCCACTGCGGGGGGCTGACCTGGGGTGCTCCCACGGGGGAATCGTCGCCGTGCCGCGCTGAGAGCCGCCGCCAGGCCTCCTGCCAGCGGGCGTTAAACCGTTCCGGCTGACCCGCGCAATCGGACCAGTCGGCGAGATCATCAGCATTATCCGGCAACATCTGCCCCAGCGCGGATGCTGATGACGAGGATATCCCATGACCGGGCAGCGTGGCGAGAATGATATGTTCGCTCATACCGGCGGTCGGGCTACCCTCCTGCGGTAGCCACGCCACTTTGCTGAATCCGGCGCGGCGACACTGCTGCTGCCACTGTTGGGGGGTGAGGAAGAGCTCGCCTTCGCGGGCGTCGATATCCTGGAGCGGAAGCACCAGCGGGCCAAAAACGAAATCAAACAGACGCATTGGCTGGGTGATTTCGCGCATCAGCAGGCGTCCGCCCGGTTTGAGCAGAGGGCGCAGATTATCGAGCGTGCGGCCAATATGGCGGGTGGCGTGGATCACGTTCGCCGCCACGATAAGATCGTATGAGTTTGCCTGGAACCCCTGGGACTGCGCCTCTTTTTCGAGATCCAGTTCGTGGTAGCGCACAAAGCCATAGTCGGCGAATTTCTGCTGGGCGCGGCGGGTAAACAGGGCGGAGATATCGGTGAAGTGGTACTCCAGCGCCGGAACGCCGTTGAGTTCCGGCAGCAGCCACGCGGTGGTGCCGCCGGTACCGCCGCCGACTTCCAGGATTCGTAAAGGGCGCTGGGGCTGACGCGTCTGGACGAGACCGCGTAAGATACCGGCGGCGATTTGGTTGAAATAGCGGCCAAAGCTGAACTCCTGATAGAGGACCTCCACGCCGTCGGAGGCGCCCTGCGGGAAGATGATCGCCACCGGCTCTTCCTCGCCGCTCATCATTTCATACAGCCGCTCGCCGGCGCGGGCGATGGTCTCGGGAATAGCCTGAAAACCTTCACAATAGCCAGCAAGCTCCGCCAGCAGAGCTTGCCTCTGCTCATGTTCAATCGGGCGGGCGCGGAAATAACGCCCGTCAGCGTAGCGGTAGTCGCCGTCGGCCACGCAGTTATTCAGCAGGCGTTGAAGCAGCTGCTGGTAGCGCGGCAGCAGACGGCCGCGGCGCATAATGGTCATGGCGTCGACGCCGCTGGCAATGGCATCGTCCGCACAGCGTTGTACCAGCCGATCGACATAGATGGCGTGTAGCCGCGTGGCGCAGCGTTTAAGCGCTTCCAGCCGGGGGAGATCGAGCGCTGCCGCGGCGCGACTCGCCACCTCAGCGCCGGCGGACAGCACGACGTCGTCAGGCTCGCAGACGTTGGAAACGTGCTCTTTCCAGTAACGCTCGGTCGCGAACGGATAGCGTGGCGCAGAGATACGTTGCCCATTGCCCGCCAGTAAGTCTGCCCACGGCAGGGTGACGCCAGCGGCGTACAGCTGGAGCAGCGCCTGATTCAGGACAGCGCTCGCCTCCTGGTTACGGCGGGCGCTGGCTATCCAGTAAGCGTTATCCCGGTATTCGCGCTGTCCGGAGGCAATCAGCTGGGCATCGGGTCCCATCTCTACAAAAACGCGGGCGCCGAGCTTGTGCGCCGCCTGAATACTCTGGATAAAGCGCACCGGCTGGCGCATATGGCGGCGCCAGTAATCCGCCTGATTGAGCGTCGACGCATCTATGGCCCCGGCGGTGAGGGTGGAAATAAGCTGTAGCTGCCCGGGCTCTGCGTGCAGCCCGGCGCAGGCGTCCTGAAAACGATCGAGTATCGGCTCCAGTAAGGCGGAGTGCGCCGCGCCGGAAACGCTCAGGCGACGATAGCTGATATCACGCTGCGAAAGCGCGGCGCAAAATTCCGCAATACGGGCTTCCGGCCCGGAAAAGACCGTATGCCGGGTGCCGTTGTTGGCCGCCAGATCCAGCTCAAACTGGCGGGCCAGCGGCATCAGCGCCTCTTCTTGCGCGAACACCGCCACCATCGCGCCGTTTGCGCACAGCTGCATCAGCGCCCCGCGGCGGCAAACCAGCGGCATAACCTGTTCAATCGTATAGTGTCCGCAGACCACGGCGGCGGCAAATTCGCCCACCGAGTGACCGATGGCGTAATCCGGCTGCAATCCCTCGGCGCGCCAATGCGCCGCCATGGCGATTTCAAAGGCAACGATGGCCGGCTGCGCCCAGGTCATCTCCTCCAGCTGCGCCGAGTCGGGATTAAACATCGCGTCGCGCAGGGAGGGCGTGGGCATTTCACGACAGGCGGAAAAACAGCGTTCCAGCGTGTCGGCAAACACCTTCGAATGCTGGCACATGGCGTGGCCCATGGTCCGCCAGTGTGAGCCCTGCCCGGTAAACAGCCACACCTGCTTACCGCTCACGCCGTGGCCGCTATAAACCGGCGCCCCGGCCTGTTCTCCAGCCCAGGCGTTAAGGGCAGCGGCGGTATCATCGTTTAATGCCGTCGCCAGACGAAAGGGGAGATCGAGACGGCGGGCGCGCAAAGCCGTGAAGGCCAGATTACTGGCATCCGCGTTTTCCCTCAGCGCCCGAGCATAGTCCGTAGCCAGCTGCCGCAACGCGGTGTCGCTGGCGGCGCTGAGCAGCAGCGCGGTGCTCCTGCTACCGTCATCCGCACCAGGCAACGGTAATTTGAGCTCATCGGGCAGCGAGGCGACGATCATGTGGCAGTTTGTGCCGCCAATGCCAAAGGAGGAGACGCCCGCGTAGCGTATTTCGTCCTGCCACGCCTGGGCCGTCACCGGCACGGTGAACGGGCTTTCGTCGAGCTTGAGCGCCGGGTTTGGCGTGGCAAAATTTAGCATCGGCGGAATTTGTCCGCGGTTGACCGCGAGGATGGTTTTCAGCAGCCCGGCAATCCCGGCCGCCGTATCCAGATGGCCAACATTGCTTTTTACCGAACCGAGCGCGCAGCGCTGATGCGGCGGGCGGGGCGCATAAACGTTGCGCAGCGCTTCAATTTCAATCGCGTCTCCCAGCGGCGTGCCGGTACCGTGGGTTTCAATGTAGCCAATCTGTCTGTCATCGATCGCCGCCAGCATTAACGCCTCTTCGATGACCGCTTGCTGTCCTGCCACCGACGGCGCGGTATAACCCACTTTTCGGCTACCGTCGTTGTTGACCGCGCTGGAGAGGATCACGGCAATAATCGGATCCTCTGACAGCAGCGCATCTCTCAGGCGGCGCAGTACCACGCAGCCGAGACCGTTGCCGGCCCAGGTGCCTTCTGCCGAGGCGTCAAAAGGGCGACAGTGGCCATCGGGAGAGAAAATCATCCCGGGCTGGTAGCGGTAGCCCGCCTGCTGGGGGAAAGAGAGCGCCACGCCGCCGGCCACCGCCATATCGGACTCCCCCGCGCGCAAACTTTCGCAGGCCAGATGCACCGCAACCAGCGAACTGGAGCAGGCGGTCTGTACCGATAGCGCCGGGCCGTGCAGATTGAGCTTATACGCGGCGCGGGTGGCAATATAGTCCTTATCATTACCCATCAGCGACTGCAGACCCTTGACCTGCGCGACTTCCGTGACGTTCAGGGCTTCGCGGCCGGGATAGGTGCTCATCCGGGAAGAGGCGAAAACGCCGGTCTTGTGGGGGACGGCGCCGGGGGCATAGCCGGCATGCTCCAGCGCATGCCAGACCGCCTGCAAAAACAGCCGCTGCTGCGGATCGATAGATTCGGCTTCTTGCCGCGAGTAGCCAAACAGGGCGGCGTCGAAGCAGTCGGCGTTGTCTAAAACCGTCCCGATATTGACGTAATGAGGATCGTCAATCACCGCGGCATCCAGACCGGCGGCCAGCAGCGCCTCGCGGGTAAAGCGCCTGCTGCATTCACGGCCTTCCAGCACGTTTTGCCAGAACGTTTCGCCATCGGGCGCTTCAGGAAAATGGCAGGCGTAGCCGATCACCGCGACAGGTTCGCAGTCCGGGTAGCGTTCAGCGATCGATGCATCAATGGAATCTGCTGTCGGCGCAGAAGAGAAGCGCAAGTTATCCATAATCGGTCTCGTTTTCTAAGAGTCACAAAGTCAATGGCACGCCGCGCTTGCGCGACGGCGTCCCGGAAAAAATCAGTTTGGTTCGCGCTAAATCCGCCGCTGGCGTCGGCGAACCGGGCGAGAGCGTGGGGCTTTCTCCTCCATCGCGACGCCGGTAAGGTATTCGGCCAGAGCGGCTGGAGAGGAGTGGGTAAAGAGATCAAGCAGCGTCAGCGTGGAAAATTCGTGACGTTGTAACAAAATGTGCAGTTGCACCAGATTTAGCGACGTGGCGCCCGCCTCAAAAAAGTTATCCGCGGGCATAATCGATTCGCCCACCACCTCGCGAAAGGCGTCGCAAATCAGACGGACAGTGCTCTCGTCCGCCGCCACGCCGGACACCGGGCGCTCAGGGCAACCGCGCGGAGCGGGCGCGGGGCTTGGTTCCGCGAGTTTAACGGGGGGAACCAGCGCGGCGAGCGGAAGCTGCCAGCAGCTCTCTTCCTCGGCCATCCGATTGAGCAATTCGCCATACTGGGCAAACTGCCGCTCCACCTGTTCGGCAGGAAACAGGGCGGCGACAAAATCCCAGTTAAAGCGCAATTCACCTTCGGACTCATAAACCTGGTGATCGAGCCAGACCTGCGGCGTCTGCGAGATACCCCAGACCGGTTTGAGTAAATTGCGCCGGGCGAGGAAATTATCCTGCGCGAAGCCGAGCGCGCTGGTGAAGACGACCGGCATGGTCACGGCGGGCAGATTTTGCCGTTGCGCCAGCTGACGCATCACGCGGATGGCGGATACATCGCGATAATTGAGGCTCTGGCTCAGGCGCTGCTGCAGTCGCTGCGCGCTGTGCAGCCAGTTGTCGCCAGGCCGCCAGCTCAGCAGCATCAGCGAGGTGAAGTCGCCCAGAATCTGGTTGATTTGGGGATGCACCGGACGGCGGTCGAAAAGCGTCAGGTTAAGCGTGAAGTCAGGCCGCGCGCTCCATGCCGAGAGCACCGTCGACCATACCGATAAGAGTAAGGCCGACGGGGTAAGGTGGGCTTCAGCCGCCCGCTGTTTCAATCGGCGCCAGCGCGCGCTGTCCATGGCCCCGTTCAGGCGGGCAAAGCGCGGCGTCGCAACGTCCTGAGGCAAGCAGCGCAGCGGCAGCGCCGGCGCCGGAGGGATATCGTCCAGCTGAGTCTGCCACCAGGCCAGGGAGTCTGGGTCTGGCGCCCGCAGCGCGGGTTGCTGCAGATAATCCCTGAAAGTGACGGGGAGCGGCGGCGGCAGCTGTTGCGGATAGCGATAGCCGTTTTCCAGCTCCGCCAGCAGGATCTGCATGCTTAGCCCGTCAAGCAACAGGTTATCCAGGCACAGCCAGAGTCGGGCGGGCATCCCGTCGACGTATCCGACCTGGAGATCGAATACCGGCCAGATTTCGGGGTTGAGTACCTGATGCGCCAGTTTTTCACGTAGCCGCAGCGCCTCGTCTGGCGTTGGGCAAACGTGCGCGGGTATGATCCAGGGGGGAGTCTGTTCGAGAACCTGCAGTTGTCCATCGTGAACAACGGCGCGCAGCATATCGTGGCGGACGATTAAACGATTCCAGACCCTCTCCAGCCGGCGGATATCCAGATCGGCAACCTCAAATTCAACGAAGAAGTGGGAGCCTACGCCGCCCAGGGCAAACCCCGGCTGCCGTCCTACCAGGTAGGCCTGCTGCACGTCGGTAAGCGCGAACGGCTGGTAGCGATCTTCAGGATAGTGGGTGAATGGCTGTTCGACCGGGAGGTCGCTTTTACGCAGGGTAGCGGCAAAATCCGCCAGTCGGGGATGATTAAACAGATCGCTTAATTGCGCGGTATAACCCGCCTGATGGAGCTGTCCGGTCAGACGGGTGGCCAGCAGGCTGTCGCCGCCTTGCTGGAAAAAGTCGGTCTCCCGAGTGACGGTGCCGATCGACAACAGCTGCTGCCAGATGGCGGCCACGCATGTTTCCGTATCGCCCTGAGGTAAATCCGCTTCGGCCAGTGTTTCCGCCTCAGGGGTATGGCGACGGGTCAGCGCCTGATAGTCAATTTTTCCGTTCGCGGTCAGCGGGAAAGCGTCAAGGAAGTGGATCCGTTGCGGCACCATCCACCCGGGCAAGCGTTCGGCAAGGGCGGCCTGTAGTTTACGCGGGTCCCGGCGCATCTGGCTGGCCGGGCACTGGACGAGGAAGCGTTGTAATCCGCCGATTTCATCGCCATGCTGACAGCTGAAGTCGGCGGCGCTGAATATTGTTGCCCACGCTGCGCTGTTATGCAGTAAAGTCTCCGGTTGTCCAGCGGTTAACAGAAGCGTGCTGAGCAGGGCAGACGGCGTCAACTGGCGAAACTCCATGACGTAGAGCAGCGCTCCGGGGACGGCGAGCCGTTGTAAGGTCGTAAGGAGTCCGGGATCTTCTGGCAGCAAACGATGCAGGGCATTATTCAGCCAGACAATGTCCGCCGAATGCGCGTGCGCCGCCAGCGTCTCCGCATTCCAGAGGGCCAGACGGGCATCAGGCCATGGGGCAAGCCGCTGTCTGGCGCTCAGCAGCAGCTCCTGGCTATGTTCAAGCCCGACATACTCAACCTCGCCAGCGTTGAGGCGGGACAACAGGCACTCTGCGGCGCGGGCGGTGCGGACCCCCACCTCCAGCAGGCGTACCGGGCGCTGTAAACGTCGGGAAAGCTGTTGGCACATTGTCGCCAGCTCCTCGATATACAAGGCGCTGGCCGGATGGTCGAAAGCCAGACTTTCCGGCGACCACCGCGCATCGTTCAGTAATGACAGTTCGTGGCGCGCGCCGCGAAGAATCTCCATTAAGGTGAGGTCATGCTCGCTGAACGAAGGATGGCGCTTTTCCGGCGCTTCTGCCGCACAGACCTGATAACCCTCGGCGGCGGGCTGCAGCCGCTGTTGAGCCGCAAGAAAGGCTAACCAGCGTTCCATCACGGCCTGCCAGCGCGGCTGGATAGCGAGCGAATCGATCAGGGAGAGCGGATCGACGTCAGAGGCGTGGCCCGGATGCAGTTTTAACAGACGATACTGCAGAAAATCAGCGACCTGAGCGGCGGAGATTTCTGGCGGGCAGGCGCAGCAGGGCAGCGTTCCTGCCAGGGTACGCCATTCCTGCGGCAGCAACGGATCGCGATGATGGGGAACGCAAAAAGCCTCCCCCTGAGGAACAACCCAGGCCGCCAGGGTCTTCTCTTTCCCCCCGATCGCCTGAACGGTGGCTTGTTTCACGCCCGCCACCTGGCCGAGCGCGCTCTCAATTTCGCCCAGCTCGATGCGATATCCCCCGACCTTGACCTGCTTATCGCGGCGGCCGAGGAACTCTAAGGTACCGTCTGGCCAGTAGCAGCCGAGATCGCCGGTGCGATACCAGCGCTCGCCCGATTGCGTCAAAAACTGCTGCTCGCTGCGCAGAGGATCGTTGAAATAGCCTTCAGCGACCCCGAGGCCGCCAATCCACAATTCGCCGGGCACCCAGTCGGGGCAGTCCCGGCCCCGCTCATCGACTACCCGGTAGCGCTGGTTAGCCAGCGGAAAACCGTAGGGGATGGCGCGCCAGTGCTCAGGAACCTCTCTGACCTCGCAGACGTTAGACCAGATAGACGCCTCGGTGGCGCCGCCCATGGCGATAAACTGCCCTTGCGGCCGATAGGCCCGAAAGCGGGCGGGAAGATCGAGACCGATCCAGTCGCCGGAAAGCATTACCGCGCGCAGATTTGCCGGCGCAGCGTCGGCAAAACCCTCGCACCAGGTCAGTAGCATATCGAATAGCGCCGGGACGCTGTTCCAGAGCGTGACCTGATGGCGTTGGATCAGTTCACACCACGCGCGGGGATCGCGCCGTTGCTCTTCCATCACCATAACCAGCGCGCCGCCGGCGCTCAGGACGCCAAAAATGTCATATACCGATAAATCAAAATGCAGGCCGGACAGCGCCAGCACCCTGTCGCCTGGACCTACGTGATAGCGGTTATTGATATCGCAACAGGTGTTGAGCGCTCCCCGGTGAGAAATGACCACGCCTTTCGGTGTGCCGGTAGAACCGGAGGTGTAGAGAATGTAGGCCGGTTGTGTCGGTGCGCGAACCACCGGGTTGCCGATCGGTTCATCCTCAATGGCCTGCTGCCAGGCAAGCAGGGGAACATCGTCTGACCACGCGCTGGCGTCGTGCTGGCAAATGAGCACCAGCCGAACGCTGGCGTCAGCATAGATTTTCTTGCGCCGCGCGGCGGGCTGGTCCAGCGAAACCGGAACGTAGACCGCCCCGGCCAGCAGTACGGCCAGCACCGCAACCAGCTGTCCCGCGCCTTTTGACATGCCGATCGCCACATTGTCGCCCGGCTGCACCCCGCACGCGATTAACCTGCCGGCGCAACGGCGGGCAAAGTCCGTCAGTTCACGGTAGTTCCACTGATAATGAGCATCTGTGACCGCCCGCGCCTCCGGCTGCTGGAGGGCGATGCGGAAAATGCCTTCATGCAGCAGTCCTGCGGGAATGGGCGCGTCGGTCGCGTTGACCCGCTGGCGAATCGCGCGCTGCCTGGCGGGCAGGGTATCCGGGAACGGTTTTTGCCATGCGCTGTCATCTTCGCAGAGCTGGTTAATCAGCTGGCAGTAGGCCGCGAACAACGTCGCTACTAATGCCGGAGGGAACAGGGCGTCATTGCTGTCCCATTGCAGCCAGACCTCGCCTTGATGTTCGAAGGCCAGATGATCTATCCACACCTGCGGCGTCTGCGAGATGCCCCAGTCCGGCTCGCCCAAAGGCGGTTCCGCGCGGCTGCTGTAGAGAGAGCGTCCCAGATTGCTGGTAAATACCACCGGGGCCCCGTGGGGATAGCGCTGCTGGCGTTTGAGCTCCCGGAGGAGTTCGACGCCGGACCAGTGACGATGCTCCCAGTCTTCGGTAAAGGTCAGCTGATTCTTCTGCGCGAGGCCGCTGACGGTATCGCCGTCGCAGGCGGTATCCAGCAGCAGAATATTGGTGAAGTCGGCAAGCATAGCGCTAACCGCCGGGTGCAGCGGTTGGCGGTCGAATAACGTTACGTTGAGCAGCAGCCGCGTCAGGCCGCTCCAGCGAGCCAGGACGGCGGAAAAACAGGTTGCCAGCGCCATTGTCGGGGTGACGCCGTACTCACCGGCCCGTTGGCTGAACGCATGCCACTGTTTGGCCGGGACAATCATGCGGCGTCGGGTATTACGGACTTCACGTAGCGCGGCGGGGTCGCAGGCCAGCGGCAAGAGCGGCGCAGGAGGAAGCGCAGGCGCTTTCGCCAGCCAGTACGCGCGGGCTTCGTCTCGCAGCGGTTGATGCACCTGCTGCTGGTGCAGCAAATAGGAGCGGAAATCATAGCGGGGGTCGATAGCCGGCAGCGATTCGCCCGCCAGCAGAGCATTAAGCTCATCGAAGAAGAGCGTAAAGCTGGAGGCATCCATAATCAGTAGGTCAATATTGACATGGAGGCAGTGGCGATTATCGGGCAACAGCGTCAGCTGAAAATCAAACGTTTCGCCGATCTCCACGCGTAAAAGGCGGTGGCTCAGGCGCTGGCGCAGGGCGTCCAGATAGACCTGGCGGCTGGCGGCGTCGTTCTGGCGCAAATCATGAACCGTCACGCCGTTCCAGTAAGGTTGCTTTAACCAGACCTGCTGTCCGTCGGTGCGAAAGGCGATATGCAGCATCGGGTGGCGCTGCATCAGGATCGCGATGGCCTGTTCCAGCTTTTCCGCCGTCAGAGAATTCCCGGCAAACTCCTGATACAGATGGCAGCCCACGCCGCCGAGAGGCTGTCCAGGCATTCGCCCCGTCAGGTAGGCATGCTGGACCGGCGTCAGAGGGAAGGGGGTACCCTCGGTCATGGTCGGCCAGACGCTTTCACCGGATGCCGTTTCCTCCGCCGGTTTCTCCGGCGAACGGCTGCGCATCAGCTGGCGCCACCCGCCCAGCGTGGGGGCGGCATACAGTTCGCGCAGGGTCACGCGGTAGCCCCTTTTACGAAACCAGTCTAACCATCTCATCAATCTGATTGAATCCAGGCCCGCCTGGATCAAATTGCACGCTTCATGTAGCTGCTGCGGCGTTAAATTTAGCTCCTGCGTGAGCCGCTCGCGTAATTGTTGATAATCAGCCGCGTTGCCGTTGTCCGGTAACCGCGGTTCCTGAGATGGTGCGCCAGAAATCATTCTTCCTCCTGATGGCACGTCTTAGCGGAAAATACTCCTTACATGAGAATAATAATTATTAACAATTGAGTGCTACCCGAAACGGGTCTATTTATGCCCGTTTCGGGTTAATCACTGGAGGAAAGCACTGAGGCCCGGAGGGGGTTTCCGGGCCGCTGGCGGGGAGGGGCCGATCGGCGATCAGATGACGCGTTTAAAGCTGGAAGGGGTGACGCCAAACTGTTTCTGGAAAGCGGCAGAGAAGTGGCTGGCGTTGGCATAGCCCAGATCGGCGGCTACCGTCATAACGGAGGTATTGCCATTGGCCAGCCTTCTTCGTGCCTCCTGCATGCGTTCAGCCTGAAACAGGCCATAGACGCTGTTGTTAAACAGAACGCGGAAGCCACGCTTAATTTTCAGCACGCTCAAACCGGACTCTCTCGCCAGCTCAGCAACGCCCGGCGCCTGCGTCAAATCGGCCAGCAGCAGATCCTTTGCCCGCAGCAGTTTCTGGCGCTCCACCGGGTTGAAGTGGCAGGAGAAGCAGCTGGCGTCTTCGCGGTGCTCATCCAGGACCAGGCTTAGCATCACCAGACTCTGTCCCTGTAGCCAGAGGGTCGAAGGCTTTTGTTCATGGCTGAATCCGCCGTGCATCCGCATTAGCGCATGACGCAAAGCCTGGGCCGTTAAATGGGTTTCCGCATTGCAGCGCTGCTGCTGGCAACAGCAGTGGGAGTCGATCTTATTTTTAATGACTGTACTGATATCCGGTACCCACAGCGCGAGGGTTTCAGGGCTGAAGGAGAGGGTGATGCTCTCGAATCGGCCGCCGTAGGCGGCGCTGCCGCGGCAATCTGGCGTGTGGGTAATGTAATGGCGATTGCGGGCCAGCTCCCACTCGGTGTGGCGTCTGAGCCCCTGGATGGCAAAACGCGAGGTGCCCTCGAGGATGCACGAGAAGTTAATCCTGCCCAGATCATCGTGAAGCTGTAACGTCTCAGGCTGCGCAAAATGGCCTCTCCAGAGCAAAATATCCATCCCTTCCTGCAACGAACAGCGCAGCAGTTCACACTGGGCCGGGATAGTACCGTCGTTAGCGGGTTTCCCGACCACCAACTGATGAATTGAGATTGCAGATTGCGTTTGTGGTGACTCCGTCATGACCGGGTTATCTCCCTGTGGCTTAAACCAATGCGGGTAAAAATAGAACCGAATGGGGTAGATGAGTAATTGATAATGGTTATTATTCACATTAATTCTCAGAACGCCACCCTGAAATAGCGTTTTTGGCGTCCGTAAAAATTCATCAGGAAATTCAGCCACTCCCATGTCATCTCAATCATCCAATACTGAATCTTCGTCCCGGTTCCCGCTCTGGCAGGTGATAACCCCGGTTCGCCGGAAGGTCATTCTGGCGATGGCGCTGGCGGGTCTGGCGGCCATCACCAGCCTTGCGGCGCTGCTTTTTCTGGCATGGAGCCTGCGCGATCTTCGCGTCTCGCCCGACGTTATTCCACTCTGGTCGTTGGGGGGGCTATTTGGCTGCGTGGCGCTGACTTTTGTCCTGCGCCTGCAGGCATTTAACACCTCGCATTATGCGGCGTTTCATCTGGAGAATATTCTGCGCAGCAGATTAGCGCAGAAAGCCGTGCAGCTTGCCCCCGGCGCGTTACAGCAAATGGGCAGCGGTGCGATGGCGAAGGTAATGCTGGATGATGTGAAGTCGTTACACATTTTCGTTGCTGACAGCACGCCGCTGTACGCTCGCGCGATAGTCATGCCCCTGGCGACCGCCGCTATCCTGTTCTGGCTGGACTGGCGACTGGCCATTGCCACGCTGGGTGTGCTGGCATTGGGTTCACTGATACTTACTCTCGCCCGCCAGCGCTCGGGAGAGATGGCTCAGCGTTATCATCAGGCGCGCGAGCAGGTCAGCGCCGCGGTAATTGAGTTCGTGCAGGCCATGCCGGTGGTCAGAACGTTTGATAGCGGCAGCACCAGCTTTTTGCGCTATCAGCATGCCCTTGAGGAGTGGGTCGATGTGCTCAAAATCTGGTATCGCAAAGCCGGCTTTTCAGCGCGTTTTTCATTCTCGATCCTCAATCCGCTGCCGACCTTATTCGTTCTGATCTGGTGCGGATACGGTCTGATGCAGGCGGGCAGCCTCGATTTTATCGCCTGGGTGGCCGTTTTACTGTTGGGCAGCGGGATGGCGGAAGCGGTGATGCCCATGATGATGCTCAATAACCTGGTCGCGCAAACGCGTTTAAGCATTCAGCGTATTTATCAGGTTCTCGCGATGCCGGAACTCTCCCGTCCGCTTGTCGATCGGCAGCCGAACGATGCGAGTATTACCTTTGAGCAGGTGAGTTTTCACTATCCACAAGCGCGCGCAGGCGCGGCGCTGCAGGAGGTGAGCTTTCATGTACCTGCCGGAAAAATAGTGGCGCTGGTCGGGCCGAGCGGCGCCGGGAAAAGCACCGTGGCGCGACTCCTGCTGCGTTATGCCGATCCCGATCAAGGCCATATTCGCATCGGCGGCGTGGATCTGCGCGATATGCAGACGGACACCTTGATGCAGCAAATCTCGTTTGTATTCCAGGACAACTTCCTTTTTGCCGATACCATCGCCAATAACATTCGTCTGGGCGCGCCGGATACGCCGCTGGAAGCGGTGATATCGGCGGCCAGAGTGGCGCAGGCCCATGAATTTATCAGCGCGTTGCCGGAGGGGTACAGCACCCGCGTCGGGGAGCGCGGCGTCTTTCTCTCCGGCGGTCAGCGGCAGCGCATCACCATCGCCCGGGCGCTGTTGCAGGATCGCCCCATTCTTGTGCTCGATGAGGCGACGGCGTTTGCCGATCCGGAAAACGAAGCGGCGCTGATCAAAGCCCTCGCGGCGGCCATGCGCGGCCGGACGGTCATCATGGTCGCGCATCGACTCTCCATGGTGACTCACGCCGATATGATACTGCTGTTTTCCGACGGGCGGCTCCGGGAACGCGGGAGTCACCGGCAACTGTTGGCCCAGGGCGGCCTTTATCAGCAGCTGTGGCAGCGCTATCAGCAGGCGCAGCAATGGATGCCGGGGAGAACACAACCAGAGGAGGCGGAAAATGAAAGCCATTAATCCCGCGGATAACCTGGCCTGGCGCGTCATCTGGCGCCAGCTTATCTCCAGCGTTGGCAGTCAGGCAGGGATGCTGCGGCGCAGTATGATTGCGCTGCTGCTGGCGGCATTGATGCAGGGGATTGCCTTTGCCTGCCTCTATCCGATCGTTGATGCGCTATTACGTGGTGAAGCATCGCCGCTTCTCACCTGGGCTTTGGTTTTCAGCGCTACGGCGTTCGCGGCGCTGGCGCTACGCTGGTATGGGCTGGGCTTTGAATACCGTGGTCATCTGGCGCAGGCCACCCATGAACTGCGCCTGCGCCTGGGCGAACAGCTACGCCGCGTGCCGCTGGAAAGACTCCAGCGCGGCAGAGCGGGCGAAACGAACGCCTTGTTGCTGGGCAGCGTGGATGAAAATCTCAACTATGTGATTGCGATAGCCAATATTTTGCTTTTAACCATCGTCACTCCGCTGACCGCATCGCTGGTAACGTTGTGGATCGACTGGCGGCTGGGGCTGGTGATGTTGCTGATCTTTCCCATGCTGGTGCCGTTTTATTACTGGCGCCGGCCGGCGATGCGCCGACAAATGCAGACCCTGGGCGAAGCGCACCAGCGGCTGAGCGGGGATATCGTTGAATTTGCGCAAGGGATGATGGTTTTGCGTACCTGCGGCAGCGATGGCGAAAAAAGCCGGGCGTTGCTGGCGCATTTTAATGCGCTGGAAAGCTTGCAGAGCCGCACGCATCGCCAGAGCGCCGGCGCGACGATGCTGATCGCCGGCGTCGTGGAGCTGGGCCTGCAGGTGGTCGTGTTAGCCGGGGTGGTCTGGGTAGTAACGGGGACTCTGAACCTCGCCTTTCTGATAGCCGCCGCCGCGATGATTATGCGTTTTTCGGAACCAATGGCGATGTTTATCAGCTACACCTCGGTGGTGGAACTGATCGCCAGCGCCCTGCAGCGTATTGAGCAGTTTATGGCGATCCCGCCGCTTCCCGTCGCAGAACGCGGCGAGATGCCGGAGCGTTACGATATCCGCTTTGACACCATTTGCTACCGCTATGATGACAGCGGCGATCCCGCGCTCAACAACCTCTCTTTGACCTTTCCGGCCGCCAGCATGAGCGCGCTGGTGGGCGCCTCAGGCGCCGGTAAAACCACGGTCAGCAAACTGTTAATGCGCTATGCCGATCCGCAGCAGGGAGAGATTTCTATCGGTGGCGTCGATATTCGTCATCTGACGGCGGAACAGCTCAATAGCTTGATTTCCGTCGTGTTTCAGGATGTCTGGCTGTTTGATGACACGCTGCTGGCGAATCTCCTTATTGCCCGCCCGCAGGCCACGCAGCAGGAGGTGGAAGAGGCCGCCCGCGCGGCGCAGTGTCTTGAATTCATTTCCCGTCTTCCGCAAGGCTGGCTGACGCCAATGGGCGAGATGGGCGGGCAGCTCTCGGGCGGCGAGCGCCAGCGAATTTCCATTGCCAGGGCCTTATTGAAAGATGCGCCGATCGTCATTCTCGATGAGCCGACCGCCGCGCTGGATATTGATAGCGAACTGGCGGTACAGAAAGCTATTGATCATCTGGTTCACAACCGGACGGTAATTATCATCGCCCATCGCCTGTCAACCATCGCCGGGGCCGGAAACATCCTGGTGATGGAAGAGGGAGAAGTGGTTGAACAGGGCACGCATGCGCAGCTTCTCTCCCGTCAGGGACGTTACCAGGCGCTGTGGCAGGCGCAAATGGCCGCGCGCGTCTGGCGTGATGCAGAGGTTGACGCATCTGAGGAGCGACTGCATGAGTGATGTTCAGTCGCAGGTGAAACCGTTAACGACCGGACGGGTGATTTTTGCCATTGCCGGGATCTATGTGACGCAGAGCCTGGTATCGGCGCTCTCTATGCAGTCCCTGCCTGCGCTGGTGCGCGCCGCCGGCGGCTCGCTGGCCCTTGCCGGCGCGACAACGCTGTTTATGTTGCCCTGGGCGCTGAAGTTTATCTGGGCGCCGTGGATTGAGCGCTGGCGCCTGCCGCCCGATCGCCCGGAGCGTCGTTCCCGCCTGTTAATCCTCCGGGGTCAGGTCGGGTTGGCGGCGATCCTGACGGTTGCCGCTGCGACCGGCGCGGTCGGGCGAACTGGGGGATTTCCCGACACGCAGATCGCCGCATTGTTTGCGCTGTTTTTACTCGCGGGTACGGTTGCCGCCACCATCGATATTGCCAGCGACGGCTTTTGTGTCGATCAGCTCAGTCGCGCAGGTTACGGCTGGGGAAACAGCGTCCAGGTCGGCGGCAGCTATCTGGGAATGATGTGCGGCGGCGGCGTCTTCCTGATGCTAGCGGCGGCATTCGACTGGCCGGTGGCCATGCTGATCATGGCGGCGCTGATCCTGGTCTTATCCGTTCCCCTGTGGCGCATTGCCGAACCCATGCGCATCACGTCTGTTCCGCATGTTCCGGCGTTGGGTTATGCGCTTAAAAGGCGACAGGCGCGGCTGGGTTTACTGTTGGTGCTGATGCTGAATACCGGGATGCGGTTCGTGTTGCCTCTTCTGGCGCCGCTGCTGCTGGATCAGGGGGTGAGCATGTCGGCGCTCGGCGCGCTATTCAGCGCTGGCAATATCGCGGCTGGTATCGCAGGAACGCTGGCGGGCGGGGTGCTGATGAAATACACCTCCCCCGGCAGAGCGCTGCTTGCGGCTTATGGCCTCCAGGGCGTCGTGCTGCTGGCAATAGTAACGACGTTGCTGCTGGCGCCGGGACATTTGCGGCTGCCGTTACTCCAGGGGCTGATCATCCTGCAATCCATTTCGCTGGCCTGCGCCTTGGTCTGTCTTTACGCCACGCTGATGACGCTTTCATCGCCTCTGCAGGCTGGCGTCGATTTTACGCTCTTTCAATGTACTGATGCCGCCATCGCCATTCTGGCAGGCGTGGTTGGCGGCGTAATTGCGCAGCATTTTGGCTATGCGGCCTGCTTTATATTTGGCGGCGCATTCACGCTGCTGGCAGCGTGGATTGCTTCTGCCCGGCTGCATTCGACAAACGCAATTGAAGGATCCGGGAATAACACAGAGAGGTAAGGGATGAAAATCAGTGAATTTTTACATCTGGCGCTCCCAGAGGAACGGCGGCTGCCGACGATTTGTGGCGTCTTACGCCAGTTCGCCGATGAAGAGTGCTATGTCTATGAGCGGCAACCGTGTTGGTATATCGGCAAAGGATGCCAGGCACGGTTGATCATTAATGCTGACGGCACGCGGGCGACCTTTATCAATGCGGACGGAGAGCAGCAATGGGCGATGGATTCCATTACCGACTGCGCGCGTCGTTTTATGGCCCATCCTCAGGTGAAAGGGCGTCGGGTATATGGCCAGGTCGGGTTTAACTTTGCGGCGCATACTCGTGGGATAGCCTATCACGCTGGCGAGTGGCCATTGCTGACGTTAACCGTTCCCCGTGAAGAACTGATTTTTGAACAGGGAAATGTCACCGTTTCTGCCGACACCGCCAGCGAATGCCGACGTCTGTGCGAGTGGGTAAAAGCAGCCGGTACGGCGACACCGTGTAAAACCGTGACTGTGGATACCGCTGACAACGGTGAGGCCTATCAGGAGCAGGTGGCGCGCGTGGTTTCGGCGATCCGCCGCGGTGAATATGTCAAAGCGATTGTCTCGCGGGCTATTGCCTTGCCATCGCGTATTGATATGCCCTCCACGCTATTATGCGGGCGGCAGGCCAATACGCCCACCCGTTCGTTTATGTTTCGCCAGCAGGGGCGAGAAGCGCTGGGGTTTAGCCCGGAGCTGGTGATGTCGGTCAGCGGAAGCAAAGTCGTCACTGAACCCCTTGCGGGTACCCGCGATCGCATGGGGGATCCGCAGCAGAATAAGGAGAAAGAGACCGAGCTGCTGCATGACGGTAAAGAGGTGCTGGAGCACATCCTGTCGGTGAAGGAGGCGATCGCTGAACTGGCGGTGGTCTGCCAGCCGGGCAGCGTGGTGGTTGAAGATTTGATGTCGGTTCGCCAGCGCGGTAGCGTTCAGCATCTGGGATCTTGCGTCAGCGGCCAGCTTGCGGAAAGTAAGGATGCCTGGGATGCATTTATCGTGCTGTTTCCGTCGATTACCGCCTCGGGTATCCCCAAGAATGCGGCCCTGAGCGCGATTATGCAAATTGAGAAGACGCCGCGGGAGCTCTATTCCGGGGCGGTGCTGCTGCTGGAGGACACGCGCTTTGATGCGGCGTTAGTCCTGCGATCCGTATTTCAGGACAGCCAGCGCTGCTGGATACAAGCGGGGGCGGGGATCATTGCGCAATCGACGCCGGAACGCGAACTGACGGAAACCCGGGAAAAATTAGCGAGCATTGCGCCCTATTTAAGGGTGTCTGCGTAACGACGGCCAACTCTGCGTAAGGCCAAAAGTGCCAGCAGGCTGGCACTTTATTTCTACGTTATCAGGCGCTTACTGTGCGTCAGCCAGCGCCAGCCGGGCCTCTTCCTGCTCGGTGATTTTACGCTGTTGCTCAAGCTCCAGCGCGCCGCGATGAGAGAGGTAGCAGAACAGGATGCAGCAGACGATCCCGCCCATCAGCAGATAGAACCCGCCGTGCCAGCCCATTTTATCGACCATCACGCCAAACAGGCTGGTGCCTAACGAGGCGCCAAAGATATAGCTCATAAATCCGCGCAGACCCACGGCTGAACCAACGGCAAAGCTGGGGACGATCTCCATGGTCTGAACCGAGGCCAGAAACTGCGGGACGTAAATCAGGCAGCCCACAATCGCCGCGAATACCGTGACCATCAGCAGAGATTCGCTTTTCCAGTAGCCGATCAGACAGATGAAGATTAGCGCCATGCAGATCATGGCTAACGGCATCCGGCGCCCTTTGAACAGCTTGTCGGAAAGCCACCCGGCCAGTAGGGTAGAAGGAATCGCTGCCCACTCAAAAAACAGGAAGGCGACGCTCATCTGCTCTTTAGAAAAATGTTTCACCGTCAGCAGATAGATAGGCAGCCAGCTGATCATGCCGAAACGCACCATGTAGACAAAGACATCGACGAAGGAGACATACCAGGCGTTTTTGTTGCGCAGGACGTAGGTGCAGAAGATCTGGAACGCGCTCATGTTCTCCGGCGCTTGCTGAGTATGTTTGGTCTTCAGCACCACTTTTTCTTCCGGCATCATCTCTTCCAGCGAAGGCAGGCCTTCCTCGCGCGGCGAACCTTTACCCAGCACCAGTACGCTGATGGCGAATACCACCGCCACGCAGGCCGGCACAATGTAGCTGGCGCTCTGCCAGTGCTCGGTACCGAGAATCGCAAATGCGGCGCCGACGATCGGGGCGACAATCCCGCCGCCGACGTTATGGGAAATATTCCAGAAAGCCCCTACGCGGCCACGCTCCCGACGCGGGAACCAGTTAGCGATGGTAATAAAAGAGGGGCCGACCCCCATCCCCTGAAACAGGCCGTTCAGGACAACCAGCGCAGCGAAGATCCAGAATGCGGTACTGAATCCTAACCCGACGTTGACGATTGCGCACAGTACGAGACCGCAGGCCATAAACACTTTCGGGCTGGCTTTATCCGCAAGGCTGCTCATCACGCCTTTACTGATACCGTACGCTATCAGCATACAGCTGCTGAGCAAACCGATCTGCGTGGCGCTAAGGTCTAACTGCTCTTTCAGATAGGGCGTGGATAATGTGAAGTTATTGCGCACAATATAGTACGCCAGATATCCCAGAAATACGCTTAGCAGCGCCTGCATGCGGTATCGACCATAAGTTGCCTGAATTTTCTCAGCAGGAACTTTATTCGCCGACGGCCCTTTTTTTAATAATGATAACATGTCGTCACCTGTATTTTATATTGATGTGAACATCAGGAGTATTCGACCTGAAGGGTGAAATAAGCGGCTATAAAATACAAATCGTCGAAATGAGTCAAAACTGACTCAAAATAATGAAGTGATAGGTTACTTTTGACTCATATTGAATGAGCGAGAGCCTGCGGAAATAATTTTGCGCTGATTTTATGTCAGGCTTGTGCGGATACCAGCAAATTCCCCAATCATTATCTGGTAATCTTTCCTGATATTCCCGGACGCCCGTTTGACTATTTCGCCGGTCGCGGTGATTAATTCGCCAGATTTCATAAACGGGTAAGTTTTGTCTCAACGCTATTTTTACGGTATTTCAATATTTATGAACGGGATCACAAACATGTCTCTTCGTCGGGGCGGGATAGTGAGCAAAATGCTCGCGCTGATGCTGCTGACCGCCTGGCTGAGACCCTGTGCGGCGCAAAGCAATGAGCTGGTGATGGCGACGACATTTTCTCCCAGCGCCACCGTGTGGATTATCGATCGCTGGCAGACGGAGCCGGGGTCAGTGATGATCAGGACGCTCAACCGCACCAGCGCCTCGCTGGAACAGCTGCTTGATACGGCAAATGCCGAAAATGTCGATCTGATCCTGACCTCGTCGCCGATGCTGCTGCAGCATCTTCAGGAGCATCAAAAACTGGCGCCGTTCAGCGGTGCGCCGGCAGTCAGCCAACATCTGGTGCCGGAATCTATCCGCTCCACCTCCGTGGCCGTGGCGATTTCCGGGTTCGGTTTGCTGATTAATCGCTCGGCGCTGATGACACGGCATCTGCCTGCGCCAGCGGACTGGGATGACCTGACCGATCCCCGCTATCAGGGGGCGCTGCTGATGAGCAGTCCGTCGCGTTCGGATACCAACCATCTGATGGTGGAGTCGCTGCTGCAACAAAAGGGCTGGATTAAGGGATGGGAAACGCTGTTGACGAGTGCCGGAAACCTCGTGACCATTTCATCCCGCAGCTTTGGGGTGGCGGATAAGATTAAAAGCGGCCTGGGCGTGGCCGGTCCGGTGATTGATAACTACGCCAATCTGCTGCTGAACGATCCGCACCTGGCTTTTACCTATTTCCCGCAGTCGGCGGTTTCGCCGACCTATGTCGCGGTGCTTAAAAACAGTCAGCACGCCAGCGAGGCGCGGCGGTTTATTCGCTATCTGTTAAGCCCGGAGGGCCAGGCGATCCTCGCCGATGCTAATACCGGGAAATACCCGGTAACGCCGCTGGCGGCGGGCAATCCGCGGGCGGCGCAGCAGGCGGTGCTGATGAATCAACCGCCATTGAACTATCGGCTGATCCTCAAACGCCAGCGTCTGGTTCAACGGATGTTCGATACGGCGATCAGCTTTCGTCTTGCCCAGCTAAAAGATGCCTGGCGAGCGCTGCATAGCGCGGAGGCCCGACTCAAGCGTCCGCTGCCCGAGATACGCGCGTTGCTGACCCGTGTGCCGGTCGATCCGGCGAGCAGCGAGGATGAAGCCTGGCTGGCTCAGTTCGACAATAAGAGCTTCGCGGAACAGCAGATGATGGAGTGGCAGCTCTGGTTTCTCAACAATCAGCGGCAGGCGATTAATAAACTGGAAGAACTGAAATGATGGGCAGGTCCATGCTGCAACGTCTGCGGCAAATCAGTATCAGTAGCAGCCTACGCGGGGCTTTTCTGATGGGGGCGCTGCTGACGCTGATTGTCAGCAGCGTCAGCCTCTATTCATGGCATGAGCAAAGTTCGCAGATCCGCTATTCGCTGGATGAGTATTTTCCGCGCATCCATTCGGCTTTTCTGATTGAAGGGAATCTCAACCTGGTGGTCGATCAGCTCAATGAATTTCTGCTGGCGCCGAATACCACGGTACGGCTGCAGCTGCGCAACCAGATTATCCAGCATCTGGATAAAATAGAGCGGCTGAGCCAGGGGTTGTCGCCGGCAGAACGCCAGCAGCTGGCGGTGATATTGCAGGACAGCCGCGCGCTGCTGGCGGAACTGGATCGCGTGCTCTACAACATGTTTCTGGTTCGCGAAAAGGTGGGAGAGCTTTCGGCGCGGATCGACTGGCTGCACGATGATTTCACCACCGAGCTGAATTCGCTGGTGCAGGATTTTACCTGGCAACAGGGAACGCTGCTCGATCAGATTGAAGCCCGACAGGGGGATGCGGCGCAGTACCTGAAACGCTCCCGGGAAGTGCAGAATGAACAACAGCAGGTCTATACCCTGGCTCGTATTGAAAATCAGATCGTTGACGACCTGCGCGACAGGCTCAATGAACTGAAATCCGGTAATGATGACGGCATGCTGGTGGAGACGCATATCCGCTATCTTGAAAACCTGAAGAAAACGTCGGATGAAAATATTCGTGCGCTGGATGACTGGCCGAGCACCATTACCCTGCGACAAACGATCGATGAGCTTCTGGAAATTGGCATGGTGAAAAATAAGATGCCGGACACCATGCGCGACTACGTTACTGCGCAAAAAGCGCTCGTGGAAGCCAGCCGCGCCAGAGAAGCGACGCTGGGACGCTTCAGAACGCTGCTGGAAGCCCAGCTTGGCAGCAGTCACCAGCAGATGCAGATGTTTAATCAGCGTATGGGGCAGATTGTCCGGGTCAGCGGCGGGCTAATCCTGGTGGCGACGCTGCTGGCGCTGCTGCTGGCGTGGGGGTTGAATCATTATTTTATTCGCTCGCGGCTGGTGAAGCGCTTTACCGCGCTGAATCAGGCGGTGGTGCAGATTGGTCTGGGCCAGACCGAGGCGACCATTCCGGTTTACGGGCGCGACGAGCTGGGACGTATTGCCGGTTTGCTTCGCCATACCCTGGGTCAGCTTAATGCGCAAAAACAGCAGCTTGAACAGGAGATAGGCGAGCGGAAAGCGATTGAGGCCGATCTGCGTGCCACTCAGGACGAGCTGATCCAGACTGCTAAACTGGCGGTGGTGGGGCAGACGATGACCACCCTGGCGCATGAGATCAATCAGCCGTTGAATGCGCTGTCGATGTATCTTTTTACCGCAGGAAGGGCAATCGAGCAGGGACAGACGGAGCAGGCGCGGACGACGTTAAGCAAAGCGGAAGGGCTGATCAACCGCATTGACGCGATTATCCGCTCCCTGCGCCAGTTTACCCGCCGCGCAGAACTGGAAACAGCGCTGCACCCGGTCGATTTGCGCCAGACATTTACCGTGGCGTGGGAATTGCTGGCGATGCGACATAAACCTCAGCAGGGGACGCTGCTGATACCGGATGACACCGTCTGGATCCTGGGAGACGAAGTGCGTGTTCATCAGGTGCTGGTGAACGTGCTGTCAAATGCCCTTGATGCTTGCCCGCACGCAGCGCAAATCACCGTGAGCTGGCAAATCCAGGGCGAAAGGCTGTGCGTGTTGATTGCCGATAACGGCCCCGGCTGGCCTGCGGCCTTACTCCCTTCGCTGTTGAAGCCGTTCACTACCAGCAAAGCCGTGGGACTGGGAATAGGGCTTTCGATATGTGTTTCGCTGATGACGCAAATGGAAGGGGCGTTGCGCCTGGCGTCGACGTTTACGCGCAGTGCCTGCGTGGTGCTGGAATTCAATTTGACGGATGTAAAAGATGTTGAGTAATAACTGTTCGATTCTGCTGATTGATGATGATGCCGATGTGCTGGATGCCTATACGCAGCTGCTTGAGCAAGCGGGGTATCACGTCAGTGCCTGTAATAATCCTTTTGATGCGCGGGAGCGGGTGCCGAAGGACTGGCCCGGCATTGTTTTAAGCGATGTCTGCATGCCCGGCTGCTCCGGAATCGATTTAATGACGTTGTTTCATCAGGATGACGATCTGCTGCCGATTCTGCTTATCACCGGTCACGGCGATGTGCCGATGGCGGTGGAGGCGGTGAAAAAAGGGGCCTGGGATTTCCTGCAAAAACCGATCGATCCGGGCAAGCTGCTCACGCTGGTGGATGCCGCGCTGCGTCAGAGGCAATCGGTGATCGCCCGTCGCCAGTATTGTCAGCAAAAATTACAGGTTGAGCTTATTGGCCGTAGCCAATGGACGGATCGATATCGCCAGCGCCTTCAGCAGCTGGCAGAGACGGATATTGCGGTATGGCTTTACGGCGAGCCGGGAACCGGCCGCATGACCGGCGCGCGTTATCTGCACCAGTTAGGGCGTCACGCCGACGGTCCGTTTATCTCCTGCGAACTAAATACGGCTAACGCCCACACGCTGAATGAACTGATCGCGCAAGCCCAGGGCGGGACGCTGGTCTTAAGTCACCTGGAGCATCTGACACACGGGCAACAGCATCATCTGGTACAGCTGCAGAGTCATGAGAAACGGCCTTTTCGCCTGATTGGTATCGGTAATGCTTCGCTGGTGGAGCTGGCCGCCAGCAGCCAGATAGTGGCGGAACTCTATTACTGCTTCGCGATGACGCAAATTGGCTGCCAGCCTCTGTCAAAGCGACCTGATGATATCGAGCCGCTGTTTCATCACTATTTGCAAAAAACCTGTCAACGGCTGAATCATCCCGTCCCGGAGGTGGATGCCGGTCTGTTGAAGGGGATGATGCGGCGAGTGTGGCCAAATAACGTTCGCGAACTGGCGAACGCCGCCGAGCTGTTTGCGGTGGGGGTATTACCGCTCGCGGAAACGGTGAATCCGCGGATGCTCGTCGGCGAACCGACGCCGCTGGATCGGCGGGTTGAGGACGTCGAGCGGCAGATTATCACTGAAGCGCTGAATATCCACCAGGGACGTATCAATGAGGTGGCGGAGTATCTGCTTATACCGCGTAAAAAACTCTATCTCAGAATGAAGAAGTATGGCCTGAGTAAAGAGCATTACAAAGGGGTATAGGGCAGTTTAAGGGGAGGAGGTGACGATGCGGTCATTTCCTCTGCGCAAAAACAGGACCGCTACCCGCGGTGAATTTTCATGTCGGGAAATAATGTCTTTAATTTTTTATTAATCGTATGACAAATATTGTTTGTTACCTCAAGGTTCTGGGTATATAAAGAAACGGCAGTTAAGAGCATACGAAAAATAATAACGTATTAAAAATGATACCTTAAAAAAATAACGAATTCTCGGGGTTAATTTTGATACGTTAAAAGTCACTGCAATAAATCAGGTTATGTGATCGCGGTTAGTGAATTAGCATAGTTGCATTTCATAAAATAGCCAAATAAACACCACGTTTTTATTACCTGAATCAGCGTCAAATAAACCTGACGCTACTTTATATTACTGAGGCCATATTATGGAAACCGTTCAAAATACCCTCGTCGCTCGCGAGAGCAGCGGCTGGAGAAAGAGTGATACCGTCTGGATGCTGGGTCTGTACGGTACTGCGATTGGCGCAGGGGTGCTTTTTTTGCCAATTAACGCCGGGGTCGGCGGTTTAATTCCGTTAATCATCATGGCTATTCTTGCATTTCCGATGACGTTTTTTGCCCACCGTGGTTTAACTCGTTTTGTTCTGTCGGGCAAAAACCCGGGGGAAGATATTACCGAAGTTGTGGAAGAGCATTTCGGTACGGGCGCCGGTAAGCTCATCACGCTGCTGTACTTCTTCGCTATTTATCCGATTCTGCTGGTCTACAGCGTGGCTATTACTAACACGGTCGATAGCTTTATTACTCACCAGCTTGGTCTGGTGTCTCCGCCGCGCGCCATTTTGTCGCTGATTCTCATTGTCGGCATGATGGGAATCGTCCGCTTTGGCGAAAAAATGATTGTTAAAGCCATGAGCGTGCTGGTGTTTCCATTCGTCTTTGCGCTGATGGTGCTGGCGCTGTATTTGATACCGCAATGGAACGGCGCGGTACTGGATACGCTGTCGCTGAGCAGCGCCTCCGCAACGGGGAACGGTCTGTGGATGACCCTGTGGCTGGCAATCCCGGTCATGGTGTTCTCCTTTAACCATTCGCCAATTATCTCCTCCTTTGCGGTGGCAAAGCGGGAAGAATATGGTCAGGACGCTGAGCGCAAGTGCTCGCGTATCCTGGGCTTCGCCCACATCATGATGGTGCTGACCGTGATGTTCTTCGTGTTCAGCTGCGTACTAAGCCTCTCACCGGAAAACCTGGCGGAAGCGAAGGCTCAGAATATCTCCATTCTTTCCTACCTGGCGAACCACTTCAACGCGCCGGTGATTGCCTGGATGGCGCCGATTATCGCCATGATCGCGATTACCAAATCCTTCCTTGGCCACTACCTCGGGGCGCGTGAAGGTTTCAACGGCATGGTGATTAAATCTCTGCGCGGAAAAGGTAAATCCATCGAAATCAACAAGCTGAACAAGATTACCGCGCTGTTTATGCTGGTGACGACCTGGCTTGTCGCTACCCTGAACCCAAGCATCCTGGGCATGATTGAGACCCTGGGCGGTCCGGTTATCGCGATGATTTTGTTCCTGATGCCAATGTATGCCATTAACAAAGTCCCGGCCATGCGCAAGTACAGCGGTCATATCAGCAATGCGTTTGTGGTTGTCATGGGGTTAATTGCCATCTCCGCCATTTTCTTCTCTCTGTTTAGCTAAGTGTTCAGCGCCGCCTGCCACAGGCGGCGCATCCGTTTTGCTATGTAACCGCATGGGTGCCACATGATTAGCGTTTTCGATATTTTCAAAATCAGCATCGGGCCGTCCAGCTCACATACCGTCGGGCCGATGAAAGCGGGAAAACATTTTGTTGATACCCTGCAGGAAAAGGGCCTGCTGCAAAAAGTGAATCGTCTGGTAGTGGATGTGTATGGTTCACTGTCATTAACGGGTAAAGGTCACCACACCGATATCGCCATCATTCTCGGACTATCGGGATATTTACCGGATACCGTGGATATCGACGCCATCCCCGGTATTATTCGTGATGTGAACACCATGCATCGTCTGTTTATAGAAGAAGGCCAGCGAGAAATTCAGTTCCCGGTGGCGGAATGCATGCGTTTTCATAATGAATTTCTGCCGCTGCATGAAAACGGCATGAGCATTACGGCGTTTTGCGACGGCAAAATTGCCCATTTCCAGACCTATTATTCCATCGGCGGCGGTTTTATCGTGACGGAGGAAAACTTTGGTAAGAATCAGGATGCCGAAGTCGATATTCCGTTCCCGTTCTATTCCGCACGTAATCTGCTGGCGCACTGTCATGACAACTGCCTGTCGATTTCTGCCGTGATGATGAAAAATGAGATCGCTCGCCACGGCAGAGAGAGCGTGGAGCAAAATATGGCGAAAATCTGGGAGACCATGAGAAACGCCATTAACCGGGGTATGAATACGGAAGGCATCTTGCCGGGGCCGCTGAAAGTACCGCGCCGTGCTTCTGCGCTGCACCGCGTGCTGGCGCCCCAGAGCCAGTCGATTACGCCACTGAGCGCCATGGATTGGGTCAATATGTTCGCGATGGCGGTGGGAGAGGAGAACGCGGCGGGCGGGCGAGTGGTTACCGCGCCGACTAACGGCGCCTGCGGCATTGTTCCGGCGGTACTGGCCTATTACGATCGTTTTATCAAAGAGGTGACGCCGGAAATCTATATGCGCTATTACCTGACGGCGGGCGCCATTGGCATTCTGTACAAGATGAATGCCTCGATTTCCGGAGCAGAAGTTGGTTGCCAGGGAGAAGTGGGCGTGGCCTGCTCAATGGCCTCTGCCGGTCTGGCCGAACTGCTGGGCGGCAGTCCGGAGAAGGTGTGCATTGCCGCGGAGATCGGCATGGAGCATAACCTCGGCCTGACCTGCGATCCGGTGGCCGGGCAGGTCCAGGTCCCCTGTATCGAGCGTAACGCGATTGCGGCAGTGAAGGCGATTAACTCGGCCAGCATGGCGATGTACCGGACCAGCGATCCAAAAGTCTCACTGGATAAAGTCATCGAAACGATGTTTGAGACAGGCAAAGACATGAATGCCAAATACCGTGAAACCGCCCGGGGCGGTCTGGCAATAAAAGTCGCGGTATGTGAATCCTGATTTTGGATAAAACCGCCTGTGCGTGCTGCAGGCGGTTTACTCTTTCTCTGGCCGCGAAACTTGCCGGCCGTCTTCTGAAGTCCCTTAGCTTTTTTTCTCCGCGTCCGGCGGTGTGAAAGACCATACCACGCTGTTCGAAGCCGATGAGGTGTACCACTCGTTAATGGTGGCATTAGCCTCGCCAGGCGGCGTAGCAGTGGGCAATTTCTCTTTTGCCTGAGGCGTTTTTTTGCGGATACGGATACGGGAAGGGGTCTCGGCATTGAGCTGCGCCTTAAAGGTGCGCATGTGCGAATCGAATAAAATCGACTCCAGCTGATGCAGACGATCCAGACCGCGCAAAATGCCAATAAGCGTACTGAGGGTCACCGACTCACCCAATTCAACGCGCTTAATGGTTGCCGCACCTACCTGGGCGCGTTCGGCCAGCTCAATCTGTGACAATCCCAGCTGTATACGCGTTTCTTTAATTCTTCGGCACAGTTCAGAAATAATTTCACTGTCGGGCATGGTACTGAAACGCATCTTAATTCCTCTACTGCGTATTAATTCTTAACTGATTATTTAACATGTTACTTTGTAAATAAAGTGGATAATGTCTCTTTTGCGAGAGTGGCGACATTGTTTTTCGCGTATGTCATCAGGTCGTTAGCAGTTATGAGGTTTTCAGTTATTTAAGAAGTGCCGTGGCTATCTTTTTTCATTATCCGAATAGAAATGGGCGCAGAGATCGCCGGAGGTGATATGATTTACACCGACTTTATGAACACGAAGAACGTGGAGCAGGGAAGTGCCGCGACTCCTTCAGGGCATCCTGGCGCTGATTATTATCAAAAATGTCATTTTTTTTGTTTTGTTAGATTCAAATGTTCTTGTCGATTGTATCGAATTCCTTATTGCTCAAAGTATTGAGTTTTTTAACCCGAGGCAAAATAAGGTCTTAATGGTTTAAATATTCTTACTCGCTGTTGCAGTATTTTAATTAACTGCTAGTGTGCCCGGGAAAACATTCCCTGGCTATTTATGTGATTTCAGTCATCGCTTTTGATGTTCTGCTTTACTGTCATATCTGGCATTCTTTATTTGTTGCAGTCTACACCTGGCTAATCCCGCGCAGTATTCCTCTCCAGGGAGCAACGTTGTTTTTTTCTGTGCTGTTTTCATCTGTTATATGTTTTACACCGTATCTGATACAAAAAACGATGTTTTTCGTTAAAAGAGCGATCTAAGCCGACTGACAACCCGGCCACACAACCTGATGTCTGCCTCTGTAATGGCGGAAACCCGGGAGCAGGGTGGTTACCCGATAAACTGATGAAAATGGGATTTACCGTAGCTGATAGAAAAAATAAGCAAACAGCCTGTGCGAGGAGAAACAGGCTGTTAAATATAACAGATGCTATATTAAGCTCTGATGAAATTTATCATGATCGTTATTTATAAACTTCAGCAGTTGCTTCAAAGTTTGGACCATGCTCACGAGCCGCGGTAATCACATAGAACTTGCCACCTTTTTCATCAGCTAATTTTGAAAGCTGATCGTGCAAGTCAGAGGGAGAAGAGAATTGACCGCCGGAAGGTCCTACAGAGATACTGCCTACATGGGTCAGTTTAAAATGGTCAACTTCTTGTTTCGTAATCAACTGAGAGGCTGAGGCGCCAAATGCAAACACGGATAACGCTAATGCAGCTAATACCTTTTTCATTATCTAATCTCCTTTAAATAAAGCTCATCGAAAGCTTTTTCATTTTAAGTATAGTAGCCATTTTCAGTATCGCCAAAAAATGACGGTGAACACCGTGGCAATCCCAGGATTAATCCAGCGTTATCCTGATGGCAGGAATCAAGATAGCAAGACTTGCGGTGAAGCCAGGTGGCCATGTCTAAGAAATTCAACAAAGGATGTTGGCATGAGAGCACGGCAATATGCAGACGATACGTTTTCGTCTTTGTTGTCAGACGTTGGCTGAGAATATCCTGAGTGGTTCTGGTTCTTGAGCCGGTAAAAGAACAACACCGCTGCATATACCATCCGGGAGGCAGTAAGCGATAACATGTCGCAAGATCCCGGCAGCGGGAATGGAAACGCCGGGAGCATTAGCAGAATCCCTGGCGGGTTAACCTGAGTTCTGGTCACAACCGCATAATCTGGCTGACACCATATTTGTCAAAGCTAAGTTCAGAAGTCCGGGGCCGCGGTCGATGACATCATGAAGGATTTTTAGGCGGTTGATTTCTTTCACTGTGAACATCCCGGCGTCATGTATAGCCACAGAAAACTCCTCATCAGGAAAAGTGAAGTGAGTTGTTGACCAGCCATACAGGTCTGAGAACTATAGCCTGGACATTCCTGATGGATGATGGGCCACAAATAGACATTAGCATTGAGCCGTTACATCATTGGTGCGCATAATGTATATTATGTTAAATTGGCTTTTCGAAGCTTAACGCCTGTACACCTGGTTCTTAATTCGCCGTCTTGCTCGCCTGCTCTTCTTCCTGAACTTCTTTCACTGGCGTCCCCTGGTGAAATCTGAGCTGCCAGCATTCCTGATGATTTGCACAAATATGGCTCCTCTGCCAGATTGACGAACGAAGCGTTTTTTTAGCAGCGCGTCCGTCTGAATCGATAACCTCGCTGCGGTACGTAAGCAACGCGCAATCTTTGGTTAGTAAAGCCAACTGAAAGCTGTAAGCGTTGATGGCCTCCACGTCCTCGTTAATTAATGCTGCTACGGTCTGCGTTTTATCGTAACGTTCTCCGCTACGGCCTATCTCCAGAAATTCGTCATGCAACAACTGCTGCAAAAGCTGCGCGCTGCGGCGTGTTGATGCCTGATGCAGGCTAACTTCCAGGTGGCAAATTAACTCAAACAATTGCAGGTTTACGGGATCGAACATTATTACCTCTTTTTCAACATGACAAAAACCCGGCCATCTGCGCCGGGTTGTCTTGTAGGCTAAGGCCGTCTGAATAGCGCAATACTGCGCCCGGCGAGAACAAAATCAATCGTCTCGGTAATAATCGCGCCGTCTGTTTTTTCCTCTGCGGTCGACAACTCGAGAACCCAGCCGCCTTCGCCAAACTGCGGGATCTGGAACGGAACATCGCCTTCAAAGGGATTGAACAGCATCAGCACGTCATGCCAGATGCCCTCCTCCTTCTCAAGATCGGGCCGACTGATGGCAAGGCCTAAGGTCGAACCCTCATCCCATTGCTCTGATTGCTGCAAACCGCCGCCGGCGTTAAACCAGCGTATTTCGAGCCCGTCGCGCCAGCTTTCACGACGTAAAAGCGGTTGCTCCGCGCGCAGTGCAATCAGATGCTGGGTGAAGTCTCGTAATGCACGATCCCGCTCAGACTGCGCTTCCCAGTTGAACCATGAAATCTCGCTGTCCTGGCAGTAGCCGTTATTATTGCCCTGCTGCGAACGACCAAACTCATCGCCGGCCAGCAGCATCGGCGTACCGTGGGAGAAAAATAACGTTGCCAGAAAATTACGCTTCTGGCGTTCACGGACGGCAATAATATCCTGATTTTCCGTTGGGCCTTCTTCGCCATAGTTGCAGGAACGGTTATCGTTGTGCCCGTCGTTATTGTCCTCACCGTTGGCTTCATTATGCTTCTCGTTATATGAAACCAGATCGTTCAACGTAAAGCCGTCATGGGCGGTAATAAAATTGACGCTGGACCACGGACGACGACCGCGTAAATCGTACAGATCGCCCGAGCCCAGTAAGCGGGCGGCAAAGTCGTTGGAGACGTTATCTCCCTTCCAGTATTCCCGCACCGTATCACGATATTTGTCGTTCCACTCGCCCCAGCCAGGCGGGAAACCGCCGACCTGATAGCCGCCGGGGCCAATATCCCACGGCTCACCAATCAGTTTAAGCTTCGATAAAACCGGATCCTGGGTTACCGCATCGAAAAAACCGCCTCGCGGATCGAAGCCTTCTGGCTCGCGTCCAAGAATAGTCCCGAGGTCGAAACGAAAGCCATCAACGTGCATCGATTGCGCCCAGTACCGTAGCGAATCCATAACCATCTGCAGCACCCGGGGATGCGATGTATTCACCGTATTGCCGGTCCCGGTATCATTAATGTAATAACGATGCTGATCCGGCATCGTCCGGTAATAAGAGAAATTATCGATACCTTTAAATGAGAGCGTCGGGCCCAGCTCATTGCCTTCCGCGGTGTGGTTATACACCACGTCAAGGATCACTTCGATGCCGGCATCATGAAAAGCGCGCACCATGTTGCGAAAGCCCGCTATACCTTCAGGGCCATAATAGCGGGAAGCGGGAGCAAAGAAGCCTAGCGTATTGTAACCCCAGAAGTTTTTCAGCCCCCGATCGAGCAGATGCTGGTCATCGGGAAACCAGTGTACGGGGAGCAGTTCGACGGAAGTAATGCCCAGACTTTTAATATAATCGACGGAAGCCTGATGCCCAAGCCCCTCAAATGTGCCGCGCAGCTCCTGAGGAAGCGCCGGATTAAGCCGGGTAAAACCTTTGACATGGGTTTCGTAGATAACCGTCTTCGGCCAGGGTACATTGGGACGGTTTTCCCCCTGCCAGTCGAAGGCATCCGGGTCGATAACCTTACATTTTGGCGTATATGGCGCGCTATCGCGACTATCAAAGCTCAGGTCGCTCTCCTCATGGCCCAACTCGTAGCCGAAATGCGCATCGTTCCACTCAACATCGCCTTCCAGCTCCCGCGCGTAGGGATCGATAAGCAATTTATTGGGATTAAAGCGATGACCGTTTTCCGGATCGTAAGGTCCGTAAACCCGATAACCGTACAATGCGCCGGGCTGCAGATCGGGTACATAGCCGTGCCAGATCTCATCTGTATATTCAGGCAGTTCAAGCCGGGCTATTTCGGTTTTACCGGAAGGATCGAATAAGCACAGCTCAACGCGTTCAGCATGCGCTGAAAACAGTGCGAAGTTCACCCCCTTCCCGTCGAAATTAGCCCCCAACTGCTGGCCGTGGCCTGGCCGTATGATAAAAGCATTTTCCTTTGACATTGTTATTCCCCACGTTCCTTTTCACTAATAAGTGTCAATAACCACCCGGTTGCTGACGCCAGATCGAGCGTCTCTTCTACCAGACGGCTTTCACCGGTTAATGCATCGCAATAACGCCTTCCGGCCAGATCTTCCGGGAGCGATACTGCCGTCTCGCCCCACAGTTGCGCCGATGACTCGACCAACCCGTGCGCCGCCACGTCAAACACCAGCCGAGGAACCACCACGATGAGGGCTTCCTCGTCTTTGATACGCGCGTAGGCGATAAAATTATCTGCTCTTTCACCCGCGACTTTTAATGGTACCCAGTCACCATAATGAAAGAGCGCGGAATGCTGCTGCCTTAATCTGAGAAACGAAGCGGTGACGAATTGCTTCAACCGTCCGTCTCGCCATGCGCTTTCATGATGAAACAGTTCCGCGCTTCCGCTATCAAGATGTTGTGCCAGGGCGGCGAAGTCAGGTTCACGGCGGTTATCCGGATCGACGAGGCTAAAGTTCAGCGCCTCGCTCCCCTGATAAATATCCGGTACCCCGGGCGCAGTCAGTTTGATGACCGTCTGGCTAAGGCTGTTCACCAGACCGGCACGGACAAAAGGCTGCAGGGAGGTGTAAAAATCATTGAGAAACAGCGCGTTATCAGCAGAAAACAGCTGTTGAACGTAGTTCAGTACGACGCTTTCATAGCTTTCATTGCTGTCGATCCAGTCGGTTCTTTGCTTAGCCTCGCGCAGCGCTTTTTCCATAAAAGCGAGAAAACGTTCTTCGAGGGCTTTCAGCCCTGCGCTATCGTCAGGCAGCAACGTTGCAGGCCACACGCCGGCGAGCGCCTGATAGATCATCCACGTATCTGCCGCGTTCGGCGCCGTACCGTCGTTCAAAAAACGCACCAGGGTTTGATTCATCTGACGCCAGCGCGCAAGATTGGTCGCCCACAGCTGCGGAGCTTCCGTTAAGGTATACAGACGGGCGCGCGCATCCTCCCCGCGTTTAGTGTCGTGCGTCGACGTTCCCAGCAGCGCGTCGGGCTGGCGAGCAAGGCGAATACGCATCTCCTGATGGAAACGAGAAAGCGAGAAAGCGCGCGGCGTGGGATCGGCGCCGACTTCATTCAGCGCCAGATCGAGGTTATGGCGGAAGAACAGCGTATCCTCGACCGATTTAGCCATTAACGGCCCTGTCAGCTGTTGAAAACGGGTCCTGAAAAGCGAGGCGGCATCGAGGCTACTTGTTTGTAAATTGCCGGTCAGGATAGCGATAATGACCTCAAGGGCCCTGGGATCGGGGCGGTTTTCCCGAGCGTTAACCCGATCGACGACCCGGTTTAATAGCGTAATATCCTCGGCGCTCATCCCCTCAGCGGTACCGTAGGTGCGATATACCGGAAAGGCCAGCAGCAGTTCACGTAATGCGTGGCGCAGCGCTTCGCTTTCAACCTCCATGCTATTACGCTGCGCCAGTTCGATGGCCAGCCTCAACAAAGTGGTAAATTCGCCCTCAAAGTTGCGATCCGCCATCAGCCCTTTCGCCTCACGCAGCGCCTGGTGACGATCTACCGCGCCGCCGAGCGCTTCGTCATGCACCTGCTGCAGCTGGTCGAGATTATTGTCATCCACCAGCACTTCAGCCAGCGAAGCGATAAACTCATATCCGGTGGTGCCGGAGACGGGCCAATCAGCGGGAAGCTGCTCGCCTTTCGCAAGAATTTTTTCCACCGTAATGTAGCATTCTGGCCCGGCGGCCTGGCGCAGACGCTGCAAATACCCTAATGGGTCGGCAAGCCCATCGATATGATCGATGCGCAGACCATCGACGATACCGGCATGTACCAGTTCAAGAATAAGACGGTGGGTATCGTCGAATACCGCCTGTTCTTCGACCCTGACGCCAATCAGGCCCGTAATTTCGAAAAAGCGCCGCCAGGAGAGCTGTCTGGGCGCTTCCCGCCACGACATCAGCCGCCAGCTTTGCGCCTCGTGCAGCGCCACAATCGCGTCGCGATCCGGCGAAGTTAGTAGTTGCTCACCTGTTGCCAGACTTTCAGGATTCAGCGGCCAGGCCTGGTCGTAATAGACGAACGCCGGTTTCCCCGTTTCAGGATCGCGCTTAAGCTCAAGCGCCCCGCTCTCCAGCTCTGCCTCAAAGGTATCCCCCAGAAACGGCAGCGTAACGGGACGCGTCCAGTCAATATCGAAATAATTGGCCCAGGCGCTGTGCTTACCCTGTTCAATGACGTCTCGCCACCAGCGATTCTCCAGAGAGGTCGCCATATGGTTGGGGACAATATCCAGAATCAGGCCAATTTGTGCACTCCGCAGCGCCTTTACCAGCCGGTCAAACCCTTCGCGGCCGCCAATAGCCGGGTCGATTTCGTTTGGATCGGTAATATCATAGCCATGGGTGGAGCCGGTGGTCGCCGTAAATATCGGCGACGCGTAAAGATGGCTAATACCCAGCGCTTTCAGATACGGGGCCAGCGTCGCCGCGCGATCGAAGGTCATACCATTACGGAATTGAATACGATAGGTTGCGGAAGGGATCATGATGAAGCTTCTCCATGTGCAAAACGGACAACAATGCTGTTTGGCGTTAACGCTTCCTGCCGCTCCGGCCAGCTAAAAATGACCTCTCCCGGTATCTCCGGCATCGTCACGGGGTCCGCGCCGATATTCAGCGCCACGGAGAGCGTCCCGTCGGGGAAGCGCCAGCTCACCGCCAGCGCATGCGCCGCCGCGTGCAGGATCCTGCCTTCCACGGTGCCCCCTGCCGCGAGCAGCGGGACGATATAGCGATGGCGCAGTAAGATAAGGTTGCGGGTAAAGCGCAGCCAGGATTTCCCCTCCTCGCTTGCCGCCTTCTGCCAGTCGAGCTTAGAGCGGATAAAGGTTTGAGGATCGTTCGGATCCGGAACGGAGGCATCATGCCCTGCGTGTCCGGCAAACTCTTTTGCCCGCCCTTCTCTTACCGCTTTGGCGAGAGCACCCTGAAAATCGGTAAAAAATAGAAAAGGATGGGTTTCACCATACTCTTCGCCCATAAACAGTAAGGGAATGTGGGGAGAGAGAAGCAATGCGGCAAGCAGCACGCGCGTTTTCTCAGCGCCGGCCAGGGAGATAAGCCTTTCGCCATGGGCTCGGTTCCCGGTTTGATCGTGATTCTGAATAAAGTCGACAAAGAACTGCGGTGGCTGAACGGCGCAGGAGACGCCGCGAGGTTGCCCGGTTTGTGGAGAGACCTCCCCCTGATAGACAAATCCTTCCGCCAGCGCCCGAGCGACATTCTTTGCCGGCTGATGCGCAAAATCCTGATAATACGCATGGGTTTCACCGGTCGCGAAAACGTGCGCGGCATTATGGAAGTCATCATTCCATTCAGCGGTAAACAGCGGTGTGTGCCCGTTTTCATCGTGCGGGTGGAGGAAAATCACGTTACGGCTATCTTCCGTCGTCAGGTGAATATGGCGGTCGGGTATAGCCGCGCGGATATTCTCGGCTATTTCTATCAGCACGTGCCGGGCGGAGCGATCTTCAATCTGGTCAATAGCATCAAAGCGCAGCCCATCAAGTTGATACTCGGTAAGCCAGAACAGCGGCGCATCGGTAATATACTGACGCACGGCCTCGTTTTCATAGGCGATGGCATTACCCCAGGGGGTCATTCGGTCCTGATGAAAAAAGCCCGGCGACAGCAAAGAGAGATAGTTGCCTTCCGGACCAAAATGGTTCAGCACGATATCGAGAACCACCGAAAGCCCTAACCCGTGAGCGGCATCGATGAAGGCGTGAAAATCCGCCGGGGTACCATAAGCTGAGTGCGGGGCATAAAGTAGTACCCCGTCGTAGCCCCAGCCGCGCGAACCACCAAACTGAGACACCGGCATAACCTCTATCTGGGTGATCCCCAACTCTGCCAGCCAGGGGAGCTTTTCGATAGCGGCGACAAAGGTGCCTTCTGGCGTAAAGGTGCCCGGATGAAGTTCATATATCACGGTTTCTTCCCAGGGACGCCCTTTCCAGTCACGGTTAACCGGTTGATAGCGTCGGGGATCGATCACTACTGAGGGGCCATTGACATCATCGCGCTGCGCGCGGGTGGCCGGGTCGGGAATGAGGCGGCCGTCGGCTAAACGAAGCTGATATTCATCCCCGTGCTTAACGCCAGGGACATCGATCTGGAACCAGCCATTTCCCACGGCTTCCATCGCAATATCCCGGTCTCTCAGGCTAAGCGTCATCGACTTTTGACCTTCGGCCCAGACGCGAAAGCGGACAATATCCGCGGAAATGAATTCCGCCCCCCAATGCTTTTTAAACGATATGGATTCCATTCAATGTCCTCAAACGACCTGCAGGAAATGCAGCATGAAATATAAGATTAGCCCAGGTTTGGACGAATGCGCTGTTGATGGCCTGACTGTTATTTTTAACGACGTTGTCTATCATTAATAAATCGCTAAAAAATAAGGAATGCTATGCAGATTCGTAAAGGATTAAATTCTGACCTTGCTCGCCTCGAATATTGTGATTTTTCCTTCACGGTCAGCCAGGTTGCCAGAGGCCCTTTCATCAATAATGATCTGAAAATTGAGACACTTCCCTGCGCTTATAATAAAACCTATGAGCTGGATATCCAGACGCTGGAAAACCACTGTATTAATCCGGATGCAATATTCCTGATTGCCGAAACCGAAGCGGGACAGGTGGCCGGTTTTATCACCGCATCCCTGAGCTGGAACAGGTTTATTTCCGTCGATTATATTGCCATTGAAAGCTCACATCGCAGAGCCGGCGCGGCCAACAAGCTCATGGCCGCCGCCCATATCTGGGCGCGCAGTATGAACGCTGCCGGATTAAAGCTTGAGACGCAGAACGTTAACGTGCCCGCCTGCCTCTTCTATCGAAATTATGGTTTTACTCTCGGAGGATACGATCGATATCTCTACAACGCTTTAGCGGAAAAAGATGAAATTGCGCTGTTCTGGTATTACATGTTGAACTAATTGTCAGGTAAATAATTCCTGGTTTTACAAAGTTAATTATTCCTGGTTTACGCTTTTTGCTCGCTCAATCACAACGATTGGCTAATCTTAAATTTCATTTATCAGGAGGCCGGTATGACAACAGGAAATAATTCATCGCTACATTATCCTCTTCCGCCGTTTGTTGAGCAGCCGCAGCAGGCTCCGGGGCTGGCATCTGAAATGAAGCCCCTTCCCGACCACGGTGAGACCAGCTATATCGGCTCCGGGAAGCTCGCGGGAAAAAAAGCGCTTATTACCGGCGGTGATTCAGGTATTGGCCGCGCTGTCGCTATCGCCTATGCGCGTGAAGGCGCGGATGTCGCCATCGGCTACCTGCCGGAAGAAGAGTCGGACGCGGCTGCCGTTATCGCGCTGATTCAGGCCGAGGGACGAAAAGCCGTCGCCATTCCCGGCGATATTCGGGTTGAATCTTTTTGCGACACCCTGGTTGAAAAAGCGGTAGCCGAGCTGGGCGGGCTGGATATTCTGGTGAACAATGCCGGCAGACAGCAGTATTGCGAATCCATTGAACAGCTGAACACCGCTGCGTTTGATGCCACCTTTAAAACCAACGTCTATGCGCCGTTCTGGATAACCAAAGCCGCCCTTCGTCACCTGTCTGCGGGGGCGGTTATCATCAATACCTCTTCCGTGCAGGCGTTTAAACCCAGCGAGATTCTGCTGGATTACGCCCAGACCAAAGCCTGCAACGTGGCGTTTACTAAATCCCTGGCGCAGCAGCTTGGCCCGCGCGGTATTCGCGTTAACGCCGTTGCCCCTGGCCCTTACTGGACACCGTTGCAGTCGAGCGGCGGCCAGCCGCAGGAGAAGGTGCAAAAATTTGGTGAGGATACGCCGCTTGGCCGACCGGGACAGCCGGTTGAGATTGCGCCGCTTTACGTCCTTCTGGCTTCCGACGCCTGCTCCTACGCTTCGGGTCAGGTCTGGTGCTCAGATGGCGGTACCGGCGTAGCCTAAAAGAGCTGGCGCGGCCTGTTCCCGGCTAGCGTTACGCTTAGCCGGGCGACAGGGACTCGGGCGGGTCCAGGCCGTCTGCAGTTCGGTAGCCCAGGTTGAGCGCCAGCGCGCAATTCCCCCGGATACGTACCTGGTCAGCAAAAGAGCCGCGGTAGCGGCTCTCTTATCACCTGCCAGCGCTAGCGTAACAGAAAGGTGACCATCATTATCAGCAAATACCCGCCACAGGCGAATTGCAAGAGTCGCCATCCCCAACGCAAGTAGCGCCATTGATAGCGCTCCGCAGCGTTTGCCTGCGCAATAAGGGGATCGGGGTTCTGCTTTTTCTTTTTTCTTCTCAGAATATCCCAACCCCACCAAACCATCAGAAAGATGGCGATGACCTTTTGAAGAACGATGTTGTCCATGTAACCCCGCCGTCAATATCTTATCCCCTGGACGGGCAGTGTAGCGCAATTTACCCCACCCGGCAGGCTATCATTGCGCGTAATTCCCCCCTCTTCCGTACAAATTTTCCACTGAGCTTTGAAGAACATAATTTAAGCAATAACCTGGAATAATCCCATATAGATATCTGGCATAAATTAGCGCTTTTAAATTTATTAAATATGTAGTATTTGAAACTCAGAAAAGTTAGCAGGCTTATGATTTAAAAAGCTAAAATTTGCAAAAATACCGTCAACCACTAAAATAGTAATAAGTTAGCTAACAACACAGGGAGATATTATGGGTTTCTGGCGAATTGTCTTAACGATTATTCTACCCCCGCTGGGAGTATTGCTGGGAAAAGGGTTTGGCTGGGCGTTTATTCTCAATATTATTTTGACGATCCTCGGCTACATTCCAGGGCTCATTCACGCTTTTTGGGTACAGACCAAAAACAGCTAAGCATCTGAAAGCGCCTTTTGAGATTTTTCTCAGTGCTCAGTAATATGTCGGGAGCCCACGCTCCCGACCGTCATATCAGAAAGTCACGCCAGCGCCTACGTAAGCGCCATCTATGATGGTATGTCCCGGGCGGCCATCTTTTCCATCAACGCTCGCGTGACGATAGCCAGCCTTGATAGTCAGCGGCGTCAGCGGCGTCCAGCTAATTCCGCCATTCGCTTCGACGTAATTTTTAACACTGTTAGTTAACCCTTCCGGCGCGGAATATCCTTCGCCGTACAGATGGATACTGTCAGTCAGCGCCAGATCGATGCCGCCGCCAATCGGGAAGGCGACGCCGTTGTCCCCTTTCTTCGGCCCGAGATATACGGCTTTTGTGCCAATATTCGCCGTGAGCGGACCCAGCGCAAGATTGTAGCCAACGCCGACGCCGCCAAGCTGACTTCCGTCCTGAGTATTTTTAATCCAGTTACTTTCCGCATACAGGCCGGAAGAACTCTTACCGATTTCCATATTAAGATTGGTAAAGTTTTTCCCCTGCTCAGCGGTAAAACCCATTGCCAGGGCAGAGCCTGAAGCCATAATTAAAGAACACGCGATAATGAATTGAGTCTTTTTCATCATACCCTCCTGAAAAGTGGCGCGAACTTTAACAAGCGCGATGCCGGCGATCAAATTTTCTTTTGTGAAATGACACAGCCATTAATTTACCGAAAAATAACAGCAGAATAGTCTGGATTCTATTATATGTTAGCGGTCAAGCGAATAAGCACAGTGATTGAGCCATTATTGACACGTTATCTTAATGGTGATTCAACCAACGACACGAAAATGTTGAATAATAGCTCGCGATAGTAATAATCACTGCCGGTTTTATATGCTTTATAAGTAATTCGCATTCTATAGTGACATTCTTTTTTACAAAACCATAAGAAATGAAATCACCACTTTCCGACCATTTGCGGAATATAGAGAAGCCAGCTGAGCAAATTTGCATTCACCGCCAACCAGAGCCATGATTAACAGGCGTTAAACGGAATCGGAAAGATCACAGGAGTATTATTATGCTTAAAATGTTTACCGCGCTGGCTATTCTGGCGACGTCAGCAAACGCTATGGCACAGGACGATATTACGCTGAACAGCCTCGCCAAAAAGGAGCCCGCCGCGTTTAATCAGATGCTCAAAGGACATCACCTGCCCGGTTGGGTCAGTTCAGGCGGCACGACCACGCCCGCGCGTACGGTAAAGCTTGGCGAGGATGTTTATCAGGTGCTCAGCGTCTGCAAACCTCACGATTGCGCTGCGGAGAGGCTCGCGGTGCTGTGGTCGGAAAAATCCAGACAAATGTCCGGAGTTTTTTCCACCGTTGACGACAAAACATCCCAGGAAAAGCTGACCTGGCTTAACGTTAGCGATCCATTATCCATCGATGGGAAAACGGTACTCTTTGCAGCCCTGAGCGGCAGTCTGGAAAACCATCCAGAGGCTTTCAACTACCCCTGAAATCCGCCAGCAAGCCCGGTGCGATGAACCCGCGACGCGCGTTCATCGCCCGCCAGCGCCCTCTTCTGCCGTGCGCGCCCAAAGGTGTACGGCAGAATTTCGGTAAAACGTCGTCAGGCCAGACGCACTCTCTCATGGTTCCCGACTTCTGTTTACAGGGAAATACCGGCGAACGACATAAAGCCCAGCGACATGAGTCCGGCGGTAATGAACACGCTGCCTAATCCGCGTAACCCTTTCGGCATATTGGCATATTTCAGCTTTTCGCGAATGCCAGCCAGCGCCACAATCGCCAGCGTCCAGCCAATACCGCATCCGGTGCCATAAGTCAGCGACTCAAGGAAGCTGTATTCACGCTGCACCATAAATATGGTCGCGCCAAAAATGGCGCAGTGGATGGTCAACAGCGGCAGAAACGGCCCTAAAGCATGGTTTAACGCATGGAAATATTTGTCGATCACCATCTCCAGGATCTGCACCAGCGCCGCAAGGACGCCGATAAACGTGATGAAATCGAGAAAACTGAGATCCACGCCTTCAATCAGAGCATTTTCTTTCAGTAGGTGATGATAAATCAGGTTGTTAATCGGCGTCGCAATGGCTAGCAGCGCCGTCACGGTGATCCCGAGCCGAAATGCGACATCGATCTTTTTGGAAATAGCGAGAAAAGTACACATGCCAAGGAAAAAATTGAGCGCCATATTTTCAACGAAAACCGCGCGGATAAAAATATTCAGGTGAGATTCGAACAAGACAACCTCCGTGTTGTTGAGTTGTTCCTCAATGATGACAAATTTTCAGGTGAAACAGGAAATTACGATTCGGTTTTGCCGAGTCGATCACCTTTTAATTTCCTGTTTGTGATCGAACAAACCAGCCCTTTCCTGACTAGCGAAATGAACGTGGCAGCATTTTGATAAACTCGCCAACCGGCACCGGTTGTGAGAAGTAGTAGCCCTGGTAAATAGCGATGCCCATATTCCTGAGCATTGTAAGCTGCTCCTTATCCTCCACGCCTTCGGCGATAATCTGACAGTTAAACTTCTTCGCCAGATTCACCATATTCTTGACCACCAGCGCGGAAGCATTATTGGTGACGATATTGAAGGTAAACACCTTATCGATTTTTATAATCTCAGGATTAAATTGCTGGATGTAGCTGTAGTTTGCGTAACCGGTACCGAAATCATCCAACGAAAACTGAATCCCGATGCGCCGCAGCTTATCCGTCACCTCCGAGGTTTGCAGCGTATTTTCAATCGACTCCCGCTCGGTTATCTCAAGGACGAGCCGAACTTCCGCCTCTTTCAGCTCCTGGATAAACGTCTGGCAGAGTTGGACTATTTCGTCATCCTGAAAGTTAACCGAGCTGGTGTTAAAGCAAATAAAGAGTCCTTTAGGGAGCAGGGACTGCTGGCGACGGAGCTGTCGGCTTACCTCCGCAAAGCAAATCGCCGTCACGTCTTTAATCAAACCGGTCTGTTCCGCAACGGAGATAAATTTATCCGGCGCAATAAATCCCTGTTTGGGATGTTCCCAGCGTACCAGCACCTCGCCGCCGATAATGGCGCCGTCCTTATCGTTAATTATCGGCTGAATATACGGTTTGAGCTGCTTCAGCTCGATCGCCTTCCTCAGCTGGTACTCAATCGTCTGCCGATAGCGGAGATAGTTTCTGAACAAAAAGGCGAGCAGCAAGGAGGCGAGAAGAATGGCGATGAGGGTATGCTGTTCATAGCGGATAAATGCGACTGCGCCGGAGGCAAAGCCGCGATCGGCAATGACCGAATAATTAAATTGCTCAGAGGTCAGACGCACGGGAATTTTGATCTTCGGCGTCGTGGTGACTTCCCCTTTGCGGTTCATTACCCGATTACCAACCTGAAGATACAGATGAGCATCGCCATCCAGAACGGATAAAATATTGTATAAATAATAGCCATCAATACCTATCAGCGTGGTATTCCCCCGGTCGTCCTGTTCGCTATACACCATTAACGGATGAGACGGCGTAATATCGTTCCCCTGGAATAACTGCAACGATCCTTGGGTATATTGAGTTCTATCAAACTGAAATTTGCGTCCGCCAAAAACTGAAGTGCAGTAGATCTCGTTATCCCGCCCTAAATTTACCGAGCGCACGTCGGGAATGGTCGCCACCAGCGTGCGCAGCTCCGTCAGGACGTTCTCATTGCAGTTTTTTCCCATAAAAGGTTCCGCCAGGTCGGCGGCCTGTTCGGCGTGGGAAACGGTCACATCAAGGCTGGCTATCGCCTGCTGCAGCCGTGACTGGATATCCTTATCCACCTTTTTTTGCATCTGCCAGTAGCAAAGACCGGTGCCAAGGCTGATTAATGCCATGAGAAATAGGATTATCCACAGACGATGGCGTGACGATGAGTAGTTCATTATGCTAATCCAGTTAGACTCGCCATCGGGGGCCGGCGGTCAATTGTTTGGCCAGATTTTAACAAATCCTTTTTAAACTCGCCCTGAACCGATCAAGTTTTAATGCATATCAATGATATATCATGGCCAGCCGTTGCGTGATGGCGCAGACGACTGGCTGCGAAATTTGCTGAGGCAAAAGCGGCGCTGTCTATGGCTAAATTATTGACTTAAAGTAGAATAATACGAAAATGACTTCTTTGTGCGCTGACCAGAAATGCTGGCAAATATGACGATTCACTCCCGTAATAGCATCCTGAAAAAAGTAAAAGCATCCGCCGTAGCTATCGCTGCAGCGCTGCTGCTGTCGCACTGCGGCAGTAAACCGCCCGTTTCTCTTGTCACGCCGCTGCCGCCCGCAACAAAGCAGCCGACGTTACCCAAAAGCCACGAGCCGGTGCGCGGCGTCTGGCTGACAACCGTCTCGCGCCTCGACTGGCCGCCGCTGGAATCCGTGAACGGCGGCATTACCGCCGATCGCCGCATCGCCCTGCAGCAGCAGGCGCTGATTGCCAAGCTGGATAATTTAAAAAGCCTCGGTATCAATACCGTTTTTTTCCAGGTGAAACCTGATGGCACCGCGCTCTGGCCGTCGAAGATCCTGCCGTGGTCCGATATGCTGACCGGTAAAATCGGCGAGGACCCGGGCTACGATCCGTTAAAGTTTATGCTGGATGAAGCCCATAAGCGCGGCATGCGCGTTCATGCATGGTTCAACCCCTATCGCGTCTCGGTCAATACTCGCCCCAAAACCGTCACCGAGCTTAACGGTACCCTTTCGCAGTTTCCCGCCAGCGTCTATGTCCTGCATCCGGATTGGATCCGTACCTCCGGAGACCGTTTCGTTCTCGACCCGGGGATCCCGGAAGTGCGCGACTGGATCACCAGCATCGTGGCAGAGGTCGTAGAGCGCTATCCGGTAGACGGCGTCCAGTTCGATGATTACTTCTATACCGAAACGCCGGGGTCGAAGCTGAACGACAATCGGACGTTCCAGCAGTATGGCCAGGGCTTTGCTGCCAAAGCGGACTGGCGGCGGCACAATACCCAGCTGCTGATTGAGCAGGTTTCCCGCACTATCAAGCAGCTGAACCCCGCCGTAGAATTTGGCGTCAGCCCGGCGGGCGTCTGGCGCAATCGCTCTCACGATCCGTCCGGGTCCGATACCCGCGGCGCGGCGGCCTACGATGAGTCTTACGCGGATACCCGCCTGTGGGTTCAGCAGGGATGGCTGGACTATATCGCGCCGCAAATTTACTGGCCCTTCGCCCGCGACGCCGCGCGCTACGATGTGCTGGCAAAGTGGTGGGCTGAGGTGGTGAAGCCTACCCACACCCGGCTTTATATCGGCGTGGCGCTGTACAAAGTTGGCGAACCGTCAAAGAGCGAGCCTGACTGGATGATTAGCGGCGGCGTGCCGGAGCTGAAAAAGCAGCTTGATCTGAATGAATCCATGCCGCAAATTCAGGGCACTATTCTGTTCAGAGAGAATTACCTTAATCAGCCGCAGACCCAGCAGGCCGTTAACTACCTCAAAGGCCGCTGGGGAGGTTGATTCCCCCTGACAGGCCAGATGCCTGTTACTACAATCACCGCCGGAGGATGTATGTTGAAAAAATCGCTCATCGCCTTTTCCCTGTTTTGCGCCCTGTCGCCCGCTGTTTTTGCGGGCAACAGTGAAAGCGAACAGCTGAATAAGAAGAACGTCATTGATTTTTATAACAAAGCGTTAAATGACAAGGACTTTGCCGCCGCCAGGCCCTATCTCGGAGACCGCTACATACAGCATAACCCGATGGCGAAAGACGGCGTTGAAGGCTTTCAGCAGTTTATCGCCTTCCTGAAGAGTAAATATCCCGACTCGCGCAGCGTTATCAAGCAGGCCTTTGTCGACGGCGATCATGTGATCCTCCATGTGGAGGTAACCGGTCGCGAGCCGGGAGTGACGCGGGCGATTATCGATATCTTCCGCGTTGATGAACAGCATAAAATCGTTGAGCACTGGGACGTGACCCAGAACGTTCCGCAGAAAACCGCCAGCGGCAACGGCATGTTCTGAGCCTGAGCAGAGCTCCTCTACTCATCATTCCCTCCGCTTTACCCATTTTCGCTTCGTACAGATGGGCACTTGTTTAAACAGTTTATTTACTTTACTGTAAAGTAAATAAATTGACGGGGTAAGGCGGATGTTCAACGAAGGAAAATGGGCAAAGCTGTTTTGTTTCATTGGATTATCATTTCTTCCCTGCGTAGCGAAGGCCTCACTGCTGAGTCTGGCTACGCAGGATCAGCAGATTCAGGCGGCATGTTCACGTGTAGATGAGCCGGCTCAGGCCAGGCTATGTCACGCCCTGCTCGTTAGCCAGCAGGCGGAGCAGCGCCAACGCTATCTGCATTTTTTACTGCAGCAGAATATTTTCAGCATTCAGACCTATGACTTTCTGTGGGGTGAATACCAGCGTACGACTGCATGTTCTGAAATCAGCCGCTTTTTTCTGTCGAGGGCGCTGGATGCGGCGCTACCGGCTCCACCCACGCCGGTATTTCCCCCATCTTCCGGGCTAAGCGAACCGCCGGCCGTGTTTGCGCTACAAGAATCCCTCAACTGACCGTAGGTGCATAACGATGCTGGCTCGCTTTTTTGTGTTTCGCCCGGTTTTTGCCGCCGTCATCGCCATCTGTATTATGGCGACCGGCGCTTTCGCCCTGCTGACCCTGCCCGTTGAACAATATCCGGATATTGCTCCTCCCGGCGTCAACGTCACCGCCAACTACCCCGGCGCCTCGGCTGAAACCGTTGAAGACAGCGTGACCCAGGTGCTGGAGCAGCAGATTAAAGGCATCGACGGCCTGCTCTATTTTTCCTCCAGCAGCAGTTCAGCAGGCCAGGCGCGTATTAGCCTCAGTTTCGATCAACGCATTGATCCTGATATGGCGCAGGTGCAGGTACAAAATGCCGTTAATCAGGCCATTACGCGTTTGCCTCAAGAGGTGCAGCAGCAAGGCCTTACGGTAACCAAGTCACAGGGTGACAGCCTGATGGTGGTGGCTCTGTACGATCAAACTCGAACGCTAACCAGCCTTGATATCAGCGACTTTCTCGTTAGCTCCCTGCAGGAGCCGCTGAGCCGGGTGGAAGGCGTGGGGGAAACGACCGTTTTCGGCGCCCAGTACGCGATGCGCATCTGGCTCAATCCGTTGCAGCTGAACGGCTACGGTTTGATGCCCTCCGACGTGCAGGCCGCCGTCGAGGCGCAAAATTCTCAGGTCACCAGCGGCGAAATTGGTTCACTGCCTACGCTGGAGGGGCAGTATCTGAACGCGACGGTCACCGCGCAGTCCCGCCTTGAGCATCCCGAACAGTTTGAAAACATTATTCTGCGCACCAACAGCGACGGCTCGGTGGTCTATCTGCGCGATGTCGCCCGGGTGGAGATCGGCGCGGAAAACTATCAAAACCAAACCACGCTCAACGGTTTCCCCTCAGCCGGAATCTCAATTCAGCTGGCCTCCGGGGCCAACGCGCTGGAGACGGCGGAGAAGATCCGGACAGAAGTCGAACGCCTGACGCCCCGCTTTCCGCAGGGCGTTGTCGCCGCTTATCCGCGCGACAGCACGCCGTTCGTGACGGTCTCTATCGAAAGCGTAGTGCGCACGCTGATTGAGGCGATTCTTTTTGTGGTGGCGGTCATGTATCTCTTTCTCCAGAGCTGGCGGGCAACGCTGATCCCGACCCTCACGGTGCCGGTCGTCCTGCTCGGTACCTTCGGCATCCTTAGCCTGCTGGGCTACAGCATCAATACGCTCACCCTCTTCGCGATGGTTCTGGCAATCGGTCTGCTGGTTGATGACGCTATCGTGGTGGTGGAGAACGTTGAACGCCTGATGGTGGAAGAGGATCTTACCCCGCTTGAAGCCACGCTGCGCTCGATGAATGAGATAACCGGCGCGCTGATTGGCATCGCACTGGTACTCTCGGCGGTTTTTATCCCGATGGCGTTTTTCGGCGGCTCGGTGGGGATTATCTACCGGCAGTTCAGCGTGACCATCGTTTCGGCGATGGTGCTTTCCGCGCTGGTCGCACTGACCCTGACGCCGACGCTGTGCGCCCATCTGCTCAAACCCGGCCATCTTAAAAAAGGGCCGTTCTTCTCCGGTTTCAACCGCGGCGTCGCCGCCACTCAGAATCGTTACCTGGCGATTCTCCGGCGGATAGCGGTCCGCCCCTTCCGCTTTGTATTGCTGGCCCTGGCGCTGACGTTTTTGATGCTCTGGCAGTATCAGAAACTGGCTGGCGGCTTTCTGCCGGAAGAGGATCAGGGCGCGGTGATGGTTCAGTTTACGCTTCCCTCCGGCTCGCCGATGTCGATGACCGAAGAGGTCGGCGCGGAAATTAGCCGCTATTTCATGAGCGAGGAAGAGAATAACCTCAACGTCATCTTTATGGTTACCGGCAGAAATAACGCCGGCAGCGGGCAGAACGTCGGCATGGCCTTCGCCGAACTCAAGCACTGGGATGCGCGTCCCGGAGAACAGAACAGCGCTCAGGCGATCATTGCCCGGGCGAACCAGTACTTTGTTAAAACCTCCCGGCTGGCCAGCATCAGCGTGATGTCGCCACCCACCGTGCGCGGGCTCGGGCAGTCGAGCGGCTTTGAACTCTGGCTACAGGATAGCGCGCAAAACGGCAGCCCGTCGCTCATCGAGGCGCAAAACACCCTGCTCGCTGCCGCCAGACAACAGCCAGAACTGGATGCGGTGCGCATTAACAGCCTGGAGGAGAAGGCGCAGCTGCAGGTCGATGTTGACAGACAGAAAGCGCAGGCCCAGGGGTTGGATCAGGCCGCGATAAACAGCACTCTCTCTGCGGCCTGGGGCGGCGTGTACATTAACGACTTTATCGATCGCGGGCGCGTCAAGCGCGTGTACATGCAGGGAGACGCAGCCTGGCGTTCGACGCCGGAAAATTTATCCGCCTGGTTTGTCCGCGGCGACAGCAACAACATGGCCTCCTTCGACAGCTTCTCATCCTGGCGCTGGACCACCGGGCCGCAGATGCTTCAGCGTTTTAACGGACTGTCAGCCGTGCAGTTCCAGGGCAATGCGGCATCGGGCGTCAGCTCCGGTTCGGCGATGGCGGAAATGGCCGAACTGGTGGGCACGCTGAGTGGGTTTGATCTGCAATGGAGCGGTTTGTCCTGGCAGGAGCAGGCCTCTTCAGTGCAAACGCTATGGGTATATCTGGCCTCGCTGGCCTTTATGTTTTTGTGTCTGGCCGCCTTGTATGAAAGCTGGTCGATTCCGGTCGCCGTACTGCTGATCGTGCCGTTGGGGATTCTGGGGGCCGTGAGCGCGTCGCTGCACGCCGGATATGAAAACGATATCTACTTCCAGGTCGGTATGCTGACGACCATGGGGCTTTCCGCCAAAAATGCGATTCTGATCGTTGAATTTGCGCTGGCGCAGTTTCAGCAAGGAAAAACCTTATCCGACGCGGCGCTGGAGGGCGCTCGTCTGCGCTTACGCCCCATCATTATGACCTCACTTGCATTTGTTGTCGGCGTTATCCCTCTGGTACTCTCTACCGGTGCCGGCGCTTCCAGCCAACGAGAGATTGGCACCGCGGTGATCGGCGGTATGCTCACCGGGACGCTGCTGACCTTGCTCTTCGTTCCACTCTTTTTCCTGCTGGTACAGCAAGGAATGATGCGCCTTAAAGGGCGCAAACGGTAAGGACTCAATTGATGGGAAATCAACGCGGGCGGCCAATGAAAGCCCGCCCACGCATTTTACAAACCGCCCGCGAGCTGTTTCTCAGGCACGGGCTTGATGTGTCGCTGGATACGATTGCCGCCGAAGCGGGAACCTCGCGGCCGACGCTCTACAGTCATTTCCCCGGCGGTAAAGACGCGCTGCTGCTGGAGACATTTGCGTTTCTCAATGACACCATGCAGCCGCCTCTGCGCCAGCTTTTGCAGGAGCGTCAGCAGGATTTTCCCGCGCTGCTGCGCGGGTTTGCGAAAGTGGTGCAAGCGCACTTTTATGCGCCGGAGAATATTCACTTTCAACGCCTGCTGATCCAGGTGCTGGTGCAAAAGCCCGAACTCTACGTCACGCTCGAACAGCGCCCCTCAGGGCGCGTTTTGCAGGCACTGAGCGAGATACTGGCGCAGAAAAAAAACGAAGGTTTGCTGACCATCAGCGATCCGGAGCTCGAAGCAACGGCGTTTCTCGGCGCGATTATGGGCTATCCGCTGCCGGGGGCCTTAATTGCGCAAAAAGCGGTGGAGCCAGAGAAGCTGGAACAGCTCGCGGAATGCGCGATTACCGTCTTTCTCAAGGCCTGGGGCTACCGGCCATAATCCAGGTTTACGCAGCCACTTTCAGGCCTGTCGCCGCCCTTATTCTGCTAAGCGGATAAAGACCAGGTCTTCGGCCCCGCGCCAGAGGCCGAAGAAAGACTAATCGGCGAGCAGATCGTCATACAGCGCGCGCAGGCGGGTTCGCAGGTAGAGTACCGCTTTATGCTTACGCGACAGCAGCGCCTGCTCGCTTGCGCCGGTCTCTTCGGCCAACTCCCGATAGCTGTAGCCCTGCAGTTCGGTTTTCTCAAATGCTTCGCGCTGGGCGGGCGGCAGTTCCGCGAGCGCCTGGTTTACCGCCTCCCAGAGCAGCGTTTTCAGATACGCCTCCTCCGGCGTTTGCGCAACGCCAAACAGCGTCTCGGCCAGCTCATCCTCGGGAAAGCCACCCTCTTCTTCCTCGCTGAAATCGCCAGCCAGCGGCAGCTCACGCTTTTTTCTCGCCCTGTCGGTCATCTCGTTTCGCGCGGCCCGGAACAGCCAGGCGGCAATATTCTCCACCGGTTGCTCGACGCGGATCAGCTGATAAGTCACTTCCTGCAGGATATCGTCCGCCTCATCCCTTTGCGGGATCCGGGCGCGAATAAACGCCTTCAGCTTCGTCCGGCAGGCGTCGAGAGCGGAAATCAGCCGCGATGGCGTCGCGATGCCGTTTTTCATTGCGCTCACTCGGGATCCGTATTTTTCACCGCAGGCTCCTGCTGCGGCGCATTTTCGCTACGACGATCGCGCCAGCCGCAGTGGCCACGATGCCCGCGATGACCAAAGCGCTGTACAAACTCATCGCGCTGCTCGGGACTCATCTTCATCCAGCGTTCATGCATTCGACGCCGCGCGTGTCCCATACCGAACATTCCCGGGCGAAAACCGAGACCGCCAAACAGGATCCGCGACAGCGCCAGAAGACCTAACGCCTGCCAGAAGCCGATGCTCTTTACCCCAAGGATAGCGGGCAGTAGCGCATTCCATAGCGACATGACCAGCAGCCCGAGAACGATGATTAATGCCGCGCCGATGAGAAGCGGTTTTGCCATTCTGTGGTCACCAAAACGGTGCTGATGGCGCTGCTCGCGCCTGTCGAAATCTCTCATGCTTTGTTTACCTCATAACGCTTGTGAATAGTAACCTGTGCAGAGGTAGACGAATGAGCGGACAAAATATTGCTAACAATATTTAAAAATCGACACACTTTATTTGTACGACAAATGTTATTGTGTGATCTTCATCACCTTTCGGTGCGGGCGGCGGCGGTAACGTTACCCGGTGATTCATAGAAAAAAGAGGAACTTATGAAGGCAGTAAAATCATTAAAAGCAGACTGGGCAATTATTACGCTGATGATTGTTGTCGCGGTCGTTATGTATGGCTATCTGATCCCCAAATACTGGTAATCGACGTCATACCTGCGCTGAACCGCCCCATCGCTCAGGGCGGCTCATCGACCCTCACCATTACCGCTTATCGTTGAGCGTCTTAATCAAAAACGGCACCGAGTCGCGCAATGACGGGTTAACCGTTCCGCTATGATCCAGCCCCTCATAAATATGCACGTCCGCCCGGGTTCCCGCGCTTTTAACCGCATCCGCAAAGCGTTTTTGCATCGCCGTCGGTACGTTGATATCGACGCTGCCTATACCGATAAATACCGGATGATCGATTTTTAGCGTCGGGTAGAGCATGGTTTCTACGCTGGCGTTTAACAGCGAATCCACTCCCGGCTTGAGGGCATTCGCCGCATTGAGACCGGCCTTCATCACCTCATCGTTGAGCGGCGTAATGCATAAATGGTTCGCCTCTTTCAGCAGCGGTAGCGCTTTGTCCTGGAAATAGTCGGCGGGATTGAGCTGCGGGTTGCTGTCGGCAGCTGAAAGATAAATATAGAAAATATACGGAATTTTCGGATCGCCGCCGCTCGGCGCTTTGCCGCCTGCCGGCGGAAGAATGTCGGCTGCGGTGGTCCCTTTTTCAAAATAAGGCGTACCGGTCAGCACCGTTGCGCGAATATTAAGCTCGGGTGCATATTGCGGCTGATAGCCGGCGCTGGCGAAGGCGGCATGCGCCCCCTGCGACTGTCCTACCAGAATAAGTTCATTTTTGAGCGGAAACTGTTTCAGGGCGGCGCGAACGCTGTCAAGTACGCTCCACGCTTCGCCGCGGGCGTTCAGATAGTGATGCAGCCCGGACGAGCCCAGACCGGCATAATCCGGCGCGACCACCGCATAGCCCAGCGACAGCCAGGTGTTCAGATACTGCTTATCGCGATCGCTGCGCGGGTTTAACGACGGGGCGCAGTGATTCGCCACGCCAACGGTACCGTGAGCCCAGACCACCACTGGCCATCCCCCTTCCGGCGTGGCGCCAAAGGGAATAAAGACCGCCGCGGTATCTTCGCGCGCGGTTTTACCGTTCACGCCGCTGTGGGAAGGATAACGCAGAAGATATTGCTTAGCCGCTTCGCTTAACCCGTTCTTCGCGCTGAGCGGAGAGACGGCATCGGTGCTGTCGGTAGCGGCGCTAGCCGGAACAGCGCTCATGGAAAGCAATAGCAGCGCAGAGGTGGCGGTAAGGAATTTTTTTGAGAGGGAATAAGTCATGACATCCTGTTCCATAATGGGGATGCACTTAGTGTAGACCCTGGCGCCTGAATACCAGCTCAATGAAGCGGGTCATTTTGCTGTTTTGCATAAACCCTGAGTGGCTTCGCTTTTTATCCGGCACAATAATGATAGATTTTTATCAATCACCTCACAGGAAGAGAACAATGTCAGCGAAAAAAGTCACCATGAAGGATATAGCCAGAGACGCCAGAGTCGGTATCGCGACGGTGGACAGAGTGTTGAATAAACGAACTCCCGTGAAAGAGAGCACCGAACGTAAAGTGCTTGAGTCCGCCAGGCGCTTAGGCTTTGCGCTCGAACAATCGCAGTATCGGCTGGCAGCCGGTCAGTCGGCGATCCCGCTGAGAATGGGGTTCATCCTGCTGCAGGAGTCGCACTCGTTTTACCATCAGCTGGCGCAGGCGCTTGAGCAGGCGGCATTGCCCTGGCATAGTCCGGCACAGGCGCCGGTGTTTCTGCATTATGACATTAACGCCATTGACGACATGGTTGCCGCAATCGCCCGCCTCAGCGAAGAGGTTGACGCAATCGGTATTGTGGCGCTGGATAATCCGCTTATCCGCCATGCCGTTGCTCAGGCCGTTGATAAAGGCGTGCGCGTCTTTACCCTGCTCTCCGATATGAGCATCCCGCAACGCACCGGCTACATTGGGCTGGATAATCAGAAAGCGGGCCGCACCGCCGGTTGGGCGGTGGACAGGCTGTGTCATGGAAGCGGCGAAATCGGCATTATCGTTGGCGATAACCGATTTATTTGTCAGGAAAGCTGCGAGATAAGTTTCCGTTCCTACCTGCGCGAACATGGCAAAGGCGACCGGGTGCTGGAGCCTGTACGCAGCCACGAACGCGCCGATATCGCCCGCCGGGTGACGGAGGAGATGCTGCAGCGTTATCCCGATCTGGAGGCCATCTACGCGCCCTGCGGCGGCGTGGAAGGGATTATCGCCGCGCTGCATGCGCATCAGCGTCAGCATCAGGTCACGCTGATTTGTCATGGCCCGGTAGACCACGGCGAGCTGGCGCTAATCGACGGGACAATCGATCTGATGCTGGCTCATCGGCTTGCCGAATTCGCCTCAGCGACCGTCGACGCCTTTGTCCAGTGCGCTCACCAGGCGCAGGCGACGTTTATTAACGCCCTGCAGCCGTTTGATTTACTCACCAAAGAAAACCTCTGATCGGCGAAAGCGCGGGTATATTCTCCGCGCTCCGTTTCAACGCTACATTTGATAAAAAACTATCAATTAAGACATCAAAATAAACCTTGAATTCCATCAAAGAATTTAAATTTCATGATTGTTGAAGATGAAATTTTCATTCAATACTGGTCATGTTTTCTCCTCATCTAAAAGGAAGCCATCATGACCATACATATTGCCAACGCGCCGTGCAGCTGGGGCGTCGATGATCCCAAAAATCCTTACCTGCCGCCGTGGACCAAGGTGCTGGAAGAGGCGGCGACGGCCGGTTATAAAAGTATTGAACTGGGGCCGTGGAGCTATCTGCCGACCCGAGCCGATGAACTCAGCGCCGCGCTGAATAAGCAGGGGCTGTCGCTGGTGGCCGGAACGATCTTTGACGATCTGGTCAGCGAAGAGAACTTTGCGAATATTGTCGCACTGACGCATAACATTTGCCGCAACCTGTCGCAGGTTCCGTCGGCGGAAAAGACGCCGGGCAACCCCTACCAGCCGCCTTATCTGGTGATTATTGATTTCGGCAATCCGCTGCGGGCGAAATACGCCGGACACAGCGAACTGGCCCCCCGCCTCTCTCCCGCCGACTGGCAGCGGATGATCGGCCATATTATTACCATCAGCCAACTGGCGTGGCAGGAGTACGGCGTTCGCCCGGTTATCCATCCTCACGCCGGCGGCTGCATCGAGTTTGCCGACGAAATCGACCTGCTCGCGGCGCAAATCCCCCATGATGTTGCCGGATTGTGTCTCGACACCGGCCATCTCTTCTATTCGGGTATGGACCCCATCAGCTGGCTGGATCGCCATTTTGATCGCCTTGACTACCTGCACTTTAAAGATGTCGATCCGCAGGTATTCAGGAGCGTAATTTCCCGCGGCATCGACTTCTTCTCTGCCTGCGCGGAGGGCGTGATGTGTCCGCTCGGCAGCGGTGCCATTGATTATCCGGCGGTGCGCGCCTTTCTCGACAAACGCGGCTATCAAGGCTGGATCACCATTGAGCAAGAGCGCGACCCGCGCAACGTCGAGGGCAGCCTTAAGGCGGTCACGGAAAGCCTGCGCTACCTGCATTCGGTTGGTTTTTAATCGGGAGATGAAACATGATTAACGGTATTAAACCTGTTGGCCGGTCGTTACGCTGGGGTATGGTGGGCGGCGGCGGAAGCAGCCAGATTGGTTATATTCACCGCTCCGCGGCGCTGCGCGACGGCACGTTTACCCTGCTGGCCGGGGCCTTCGATATTGACGCTCAGCGCGGGCGTGAGTTTGGCCAGCAGCTGGGCGTGGAGGCCGGGCGCTGTTACCCCGACTACGAAACGCTGTTTCGCGAAGAGGCCGCGCGGGAGGACGGTATTGAAGCGGTTTCCATCGCTACGCCGAACAATACCCACTACGCCATTTGCCGCGCGGCGCTGGAGGCCGGATTGCATGTGGTCTGCGAAAAACCGCTCTGTTTTACCGGCGAAGAGGCCGATGCGCTGGTGGCCCTGAGCGAAAAACAGCGCAAAATCATCGGCGTGACTTACGGCTACGCCGGTCATCAGCTGATTCTGCAGGCGCGGCAGATGATTGAGCAGGGGCTGCTGGGCGAGATACGCATTATCAATATGCAGTTCGCCCACGGTTTTCATAACCAGCCTGTGGAGCAGGAAAACCCCAGTACCCGCTGGCGAGTGGACCCGAAGTTTGTTGGTCCCAGCTACGTTCTGGGCGATCTCGCCACTCACCCGCTGTTTCTGGCGGAGACCATGGCGCCGAAGCTCAATATCACTCGCCTGATGTGCTCCCGCCAGAGCTTTGTCAAAAGCCGCGCGCCGCTGGAGGATAACGCGCATGTGCTGATGGAGTACGACAACGGCGCCGTGGGTTCGATGTGGTGCTCGGCGGTCAACAGCGGCTCAATGCACGGGCAGAAAGTCCGTATCGTCGGAGAAAAAGCCAGCCTTGAGTGGTGGGATGAACAGCCGAATCAGCTGCGCTATGAGATTCAGGGCGAGCCGGTGCGCATTCTCGAACGAGGTATGCCCTATCTGGACCCGCTGGCTCTGCACGATGACCGGATCGGCGGTGGCCATCCCGAAGGGCTGTTTGAGGCCTGGTCGAATTTGTACCGCCGCTTCGCCATCGCCATGGATGCTACCGATCGTTGCGACACTGCTTTGCTGGAAAACTTCTGGTACCCGGATGCCAAAGCCGGTGCGCTCGGCGTGCATTGGGTTGAGAACTGCGTCCGTTCAGCAGACAGTGGCGCCCGCTGGGTCGATTTCCATTAATCCATAAATAATATTTGCCGGGGGGGCGGCTGACGCCTTGCCCGGCCAAAGAGAATCGGGCCGTTCTGCGCCCGGCAAGACGCCAGCCGCCACCGGGCCAAAATGATGCACAACGGCCATTTATCGCAGTGTCTTAACGTGACAGCGTCACCAATTTTCGGCAAGTTCACAGCATTGTAATCAAAAAGCGAATGTCGTATAACAGGTGCCAAACCGAGGGGTGTCCCGTGAGGGCTGAGATGGCGTAAGCCGAACCCTTTGAACCTGATCTGGGTCATGCCAGCGAAGGGACGGGTCGGCATTTCCGCCAGTTTTGCGCCATTGCCTGTTCACACTTCATTCAGCACGCCCGGATCTCCCTATTATCAGGAGGTCCTGTGATTCTTCCCGCATTTACTCAGGGTATTTATGGTCGTCTGCGCCTGCAGGCCGGTGCTGACTGGCAGCGCTACGTCGCCCATCCCTTCCTGCGCCAGCTTGCCGACGGCACCCTTCCCGAACCCGCTTTTCGTCGCTATCTGACGCAGGACTACCTGTTCCTGATCCACTTTGCACGCAGCTACGCGCTGCTGGTGAGCAAGCTGCGTACCCTCGCGGAAATGCGCGTTGCCGCCGCGTCCATGAACGCCATTCTCGACGAACTGCCGCTGCACGTCGGCTACTGTACGGGATGGGGGCTGGATGAAGCGACGATGGCGGCTGAAGAGGAAGCCGCTGAAACGGTAAATTATACCCGCTACGTACTGGACATCGGCCACGCCGGCGACGCGCTGGATCTACTGGCGGCGCTGATGCCCTGCGTGGCCGGCTATGCGGAAATCGGCCTCGGTCTGCTGCACGACCCGGCGACCCGGCTGACTGCCAACCCGTATGCCTCGTGGATCCGCAACTACGGTGATGAGGGCTACCTTAACGGCGTCAATGCAGCCTTAAACCTGCTGGAAACCCTCTGGCAGCAGCGCGGCGGCGAAGCGCGTTTTGCCGAACTCAGCGCCATTTTCACGACCGCTACGCGCCTGGAGGCTAACTTCTGGCAAATGGGCCTTAACGCCCTCGCGGAGCGCCAGGCGTGATGGCTCCCGGCATCGAAGTACGCGGACTGAGCCTGCGCTTTGGTTTACGACCGATCTTCGACAACTTGACGTTCTCTATTCCCGGCGGCCAGTGGAGCTCGCTGCTGGGGGCCAGCGGCGCCGGTAAAACCAGCCTCCTGCGCATCATCGCCGGGCTGGCGAAAGCCTCTGGGGGCGAAGTTCGCGCCAGCGATGGCCTGGCGATTGCCGGACGCCTGGCGTGGATGGGGCAAAAAGATCTGCTTTACCCGTGGCTAAGCGTGCGCGACAACGTCTCGCTGGGGGCGCGCCTGCGCGGGGAGCGCATCAATCACCTGCGCGTCACTACGCTGCTACAGCAGGTTGGGCTTGAACACTGCGCCGATGACCGCCCGGCCGCTCTCTCCGGCGGCATGCGTCAGCGTGCGGCGCTGGCGCGTACGCTCTACGAAGACCGGCCCATCGTGCTGATGGACGAGCCCTTTTCCGCGCTCGACACGATCACCCGCACGCGTATTCAGTCCCTGGCCGCCCGGCTGTTGGTGAACCGGACCGTTGTACTGATCACCCACGATCCGATGGAAGCCTGCCGTCTGAGCCACCGTCTGCTCGTCCTTTCCCCGGCCCCCGGCGGGATTGACGACACGCATCGCTTGTCCGGCATACCGCCGCGCGCGCCGGACGATCCGGCGCTATTAGCCGGTCAGGCGGAGTTGCTGCAACAGCTGATAAGGGCTAACGAATGAGCGCAAAACTGTTTCGCGCCGCCGTGGTGTTCTGCGGCCTGCTCCTGATTTGGTGGCTGGTGACCCGCAGCGGCATTCCCGCCTTTCTGCTGCCTTCGCCTTCGACGGTGGCAAGTGCCCTGTGGGTTAACCGCGCCTACCTCGGTGGGCACACGCTGATCACATTAAGCGAGATCCTCAGCGGTCTCGCGCTCGGCGTTATGCTCGGCGTGATACTGGCGCTGTGCATGATTGTTTCGCCGCGCCTTCAGCGTTGGCTGATGCCGCTGGTGCTGACCAGCCAGGCGATCCCGGTCTTTGCCCTTGCCCCGCTGCTGGTGCTGTGGTTCGGCTTCGGGATGAGCGCCAAGGTTATGATGGCGGTGCTGGTGATCTTCTTTCCCGTCACCTCGGCGTTTTTTGACGGCCTGCGCCGGGTTAACCAGGACTATCTTGACCTCGCGCGCACCATGGGCGCCTCTTTTGGCGCGCAGCTGCGCCACGTCCGCATGATGGCTGCCCTTCCGGCCCTCGGTTCCGGTCTGCGGATGGCGGCCGCCGTCGCGCCCATCGGGGCGATTATCGGCGAATGGGTCGGTTCAGCCGAAGGACTGGGCTACGTCATGCTTAACGCCAATGCCCGTCTGCAAACCGATATCTGCTTTGCAGCCCTGTTTATTCTGGTGCTACTGACCGTCCTGCTGTGGCTGGCGGTGGATGCTTTTTTACACCGGCTGATTAACTGGACGCCGGAATGACGCTCTTAAATAAAAGGACTAACCATGCGTAAACGTGTTTATGCCGGTATAACGCTTGCCGCGCTGTTCAGCGGTCAGGCGCTGGCCAATGAAAAACTCACCCTGGTGCTGGACTGGTATATCAATCCCGATCACGCGCCGATCGTGGTGGCTGAACAGATTGGCGCCTTTAAAGAGGCGGGTCTGGACGTTAAAATTGTGCCACCGTCCGACCCGGCGCTGCCGCCGCGATTAGTCGCCGCCCGCCAGGCGGACCTGGCGATTACCTACCAGCCGCAGGTGCATTTTTTTGCCGATGAAGGTCTGCCGCTGGTCCGCGTCGGCACGCTGATTAATTCGCCGCTGAACACGGTGATCGCGCTGGATAAAAGCATCAAATCTCCCGCCGATCTGCAGGGCAAAAAAGTGGGGTATTCGGTAAGCGGAATCGAACAGGCGACGCTGGCCACTATGGCACAGCACGCGAAAATCGATCCCAAAAGCATCAAGCTCATCAATGTTAACTTTCAGCTGACCAGCGCCCTGCTGGCCGGACAGGTCGATGCGGTGATTGGCGGCTATCGTAATATCGAAGCGCTGGAACTGCAGCTTCAGGGGAAAGATCCGCAGGTGATGAACGTCGAGGATTACGGCGTCCCGGCCTACGATGAGCTGGTGATTGTCGCCAACCGGGACGACGTCAACGCACCGAAAATCAGGACGTTCCTGAAAGCGCTGCAAAAAGGCGTTGCTTACCTTCGCGCTCATCCGCAGGAAACCTGGCAGGCGTTTGCCGACGCGCATCCTGAACTTAACACGGAGCTGAACAAGCAGGCCTGGCTGAAAACTCTTCCTCTGTTTGCCAGCGATCCGGCAGCGCTGGATAAACCTCGTTATGAAGCTTATGAACAGTTTTTATATAACAACAAGTTGGTGAAAAAAGTCACACCTTTAACGAATTATGCGGTTGAACTGCACTAAGTCATACCATTGCTGGCGGAAATCTTTCGCCAGCAATAGCCAGGCGGCAGTAATAAAAATTGCGAGAATCCCTCACTAATAATTACAATTTTAAAGGTCTTTCATCCTTTAAAACACTTCTTTTTTATCAATGCTTTATGCGTTAATTTTGCAGTGTAAAAATAACGTAAATATAGCTTAATCAATAAAACGTTGAACGCGGTTCTAAAAAGCCATATATTGTGCCCGCTTTAATGCATGGCGATTCATTTTCTTACACCATTTTATTCAACCAGCGCTCAACCGTAACGCTGGTTGTGGGAGTGATATGATGACGGATAAAGTCCGTATTGATACTTTAGGCGCAGATTTATTAGATGCAAACAACGATACCTTTTTGGCCCGTCAGGCTGAATTCGAATCGAATGTCAGGAGCTACCCGCGCAAGCTGCCCCTTGCGATTACTAAAGCGGAAGGCGTCTGGCTGACCGATGCGGATAACAAACAGTATCTCGACTGCCTTGCCGGCGCAGGTACTCTGGCTCTCGGTCACAACCACCCTGATGTGCTGCAGAGCATCCAAAGTGTCATTACCAGCGGCTTGCCGTTACATACTCTCGATCTCACCACTCCGTTAAAAGATCGCTTCTCTGAATACCTGCTTTCCCTGCTGCCGGGCGAAGGTAAAGAATACTGCCTGCAGTTCACCGGTCCCTCCGGCGCTGACGCCGTAGAAGCGGCGCTGAAGCTGGCGAAAAAATACACCGGCCGTACTTCCGTGATCAGCTTCTCCGGCGGTTACCACGGGATGACCCACGGCGCGCTGTCCGTCACCGGTAACCTGTCGCCCAAAGCGGCGGTTAACGGCATGATGCCGGAAGTGCAGTTTATGCCTTACCCGCACCAGTACCGCTGCCCGCTGGGTATCGGCGGTGAAGCCGGCGTAAAAGCGCTGACCTACTACTTCGAAAACCTGATCAACGACGTCGAAAGCGGCGTGCGTAAACCGGCGGCGGTGATCCTTGAAGCCGTTCAGGGTGAAGGCGGCGTGAACCCGGCTCCGGTCGAGTGGCTGCAGCGCATCCGTAAAGTGACTCAGGAACACGGCATTCTGCTGATCGTCGATGAAGTTCAGGCTGGCTTTGCGCGTACCGGTAAATTCTTCGCCTTCGAACACGCGGGCATCGAGCCGGACATTATCGTGATGTCGAAAGCCGTCGGCGGCGGTCTGCCGCTGGCCGTTCTCGGTATCAAAAAGCAGTTCGACGCCTGGGAACCGGGTCACCACACCGGCACCTTCCGCGGCAACCAGCTGGCGATGGCGACCGGCCTGACCACCCTGCGCCACCTGAAAGACAATAACATTGCGGATAAAACCGCCGCTCAGGGCGAATGGCTGAAGGGCAAGCTGGCCGAGATGCAGAAACGCTATCCGGTGATTGGCCACGTTCGCGGTCTGGGCCTGATGATCGGTATTGAGATCGTTAAACCGAACGAAGCGCCGGATCACATGGGCTGCTACCCGGCGGACGGCGAACTCTCCGCCCTGCTGCAGAAGAAATGCTTCGAAGCGGGCGTGATCCTCGAGCGCGGCGGTCGCCACGGCTGCGTGCTGCGTCTGCTGCCGTCCCTGCTGATCAGCAACGCTGAGCTGGAAATTTTCTTCGACAAATTTGAACAGGCCCTGCTGGCCGCCGGCGTAAAACCGGTCTGAGTGGAGTAAGTGACCGCAATGTCCAAGTTGAATCCGATTCTTGCTGGTTCCGCACAGAGTATTGATGCCTATCAGCAAGCGATCGCCCAGACCAGCCAGGCTGTCGCGCAGTGGTTGCAGCAGCCTGAAATGTATCAGGGGAAAAGCGTTGACGAACTGCGTGAGCGCATCACCCTTGATTTCAACGAACAGGGTCTGGGCAACCAGGCGGCGATTGAACGTGCGATCGAGTACTTCCTGAAAGACAGCCTGTCGGTACATCACCCGCAGTGCGTGGCGCATCTACACTGCCCGAGCCTGGTGATTAGCCAGGCGGCGGAAGTGCTGATTAACGCCACCAACCAGAGCATGGACTCCTGGGATCAAAGCCCGTCAGCCACCATCATTGAGATCAAGCTGATTGAATGGCTGCGTGCGCAGGTCGGCTACGGCGCTGGCGATGCGGGCGTGTTCACCAGCGGCGGTACCCAGAGCAACATGATGGGGCTGATGCTGGCGCGCGATGCCTTCTTTGCCCGCCAGGGCCACTCCATCCAGCAGGATGGTCTGCCGGGCGATGTTCGTCGCTACAAAGTACTGTGTTCTGAAAATGCCCACTTCTCGGTGCAGAAGAACATGGCGCTGATGGGCCTCGGCTACCGTTCCGTGACGCTGGTGAAAACCGACCAATTCGCGCGGATGGACGTGGCGGACCTGAAAGCGAAAATCGCCGAGGCTCAGGCTAACGGCGAGCAGATTATGGCGATTGTCGCTACCGCTGGCACTACCGACGCGGGAGCCATTGACCCGCTGCGAGAAATCGCGGCTGTCGCGGCAGAGCATCAGATCTGGCTGCACGTTGACGCAGCCTGGGGCGGCGCGCTGCTGATGTCTGAGAAGTATCGCGATCGTCTGGACGGCATTGACTTAGTGGATTCCATCACTCTGGATTTCCATAAGCAGTTCTTCCAGACCATCAGCTGCGGCGCGTTTCTGTTAAAAGAAGCCCGTCACTACGAGCTGATGCGCTATCAGGCGGCCTATCTGAACTCTGAGTTCGATGAAGAGCATGGCGTACCGAACCTGGTGTCCAAATCGCTGCAGACCACCCGCCGCTTCGACGCGCTGAAGCTGTGGATGGGTCTTGAGGCGCTGGGCCAGAAGCAGTACGCGGAAATCATCGATCACGGCGTGACGATGGCGCTGAACGTAGCGGATTATGTCGAAACGCAGCCGACGCTGGAACTGGTGATGCAGCCGCAGCTGGCGAGCGTGCTGTTCCGTTCCCGTCCGCAGCAGATGGCGGGCAGCGACGACGCCGCCATCGCCCTGCTCAACCAGCGGGTAGGCGATGCGCTGCTGGCCTCCGGCCGCGCTAACGTCGGGGTGACCGAGCACAACGGCGTTACCTGCCTGAAGCTGACCTTGCTGAACCCGATCGTTACGTTAGATGACGTGAAGGTGCTGCTGAGCCTGGTCGATCGCACCGCCCAGGAGCTGCTGGCGCAGTAAGCTTTTCGCATTGACCACGAAAGCCGATAACTTACCTTATCGGCTTTTTTATTGGGTTTCGCCCTGAGCTTGTGACGTTGTCACGCCATTTCCCGGGGGCGGCGCAAGGCGCCTGCCCGGGCTACAGTCCTGCAGACTGCTGAGGACGCGTAGCCCGGATAGATAAGCAGCATCGCCTCCGGAGGAGTTCCGCTGCACCGCACTTTTCTCCCGGGGGCGGCGCAAAGCGCCTGCCCGGGCTACAGTCCTGCAGACTGCTGAGGACGCGTAGCCCGGACAGATGCGCAGCATCGCCTCCGGAGCAATTCCGCTACACCGCACTTTTCTCCCGGGGGCGGCGCAAGGCGCCTGCCCGGGCTACAGCTCCGCAGACTGCTGAGGACGCGTAGCCCGGACAGATGCGCAGCATCGCCTCCGGGAAATTCTGCCACTTCGGGCGCTTTCCCCGGAGGCGTTATATCTGCGCCGGACGTGCGATGGCGCGATGTTGTCGCACCGGGTATCGACTCTCCTTTCCGATACACGGTGAGACAAACAAACGATCAGGCGAGATAACGTGCCGCTGGCTCAGATTGCACGAAAGCGGGCAGCATAGCCTGACGCATCGCGTTAAGCATTTGCCACTGCGTTTCGTCCTGCAGCGGCGGTATGGTGACCAATTCGCGGCGGTCAAAACCGACCAGGGCGGCATCCACCAGTTTCTCCACCTCCATAACGCCGGGAATGGCGTTGACATCTTTACCGCTATGCTGCCAGATTTCGGTACGGTTGAAGAGAATAAGCAGACAATCCTGACCGCCGCCGGCCGGTTGTTTCGTGAGCGCGGTTTTGACGCGGTCACGGTCACCGATATTATGAAATCAGCCGGTCTGACCCACGGCGGATTTTACGGCTACTTTAAATCGAAGGATGACCTGATCGCACAAACCCTTGCTGAACTGAAGATAGAGAGCGAAGCGGCGGAAAACGACGTCGAATCGCTTATCGCGCGTTATCTCTCACCCGAGCACCGGGATAATTTTGCCAGCGGTTGCCCGCTGGCAGCGCTGGCGGCGGAGACCATCCGCCAGTCTGAATCCGCACGCGATGAAATGACCGCGCGACTGCAGCAGCAGATAGCTTATCTCAGCGAAGCGATTAATGAGAAAAACCCGGAAAAGAGCCGTCGTGCGGCGATTGGCAACTGGTCTGCCATGGTCGGGGCGTTGATTCTGGCGCGAATGACCGCTGATTCGGCGTTTTCAGATGAAATCCTGCGAGAAACAGCGGCCTGGCTTGAGGAAAACCAGCGCTAACGTTACGCCGTTTCCCGATCCGGCGGCAGATAGCCGGCAACAAAGCGGGTCAAAATCGCCGAGGCCACCGGGCTTTCCTCAACCTCAAGGCTCAGCTTATCCGGGTCAATACCCTCGTTGCGCAGTGCCGCCTGACGGTACGCGATCAGCGAGCGGGCAATCGCCGGCGTGATTTCCGGGTGGAACTGGGTGGAGACGGCATGGGCGCCGTAGCGCACAATCTGGTGCGGATCGTGCTGCGACGAGGCCAGCACCGTCGCCCCCGGCGGTAATCGGGTGACCGTTTGCATATGAGTCAGATGCGCGCTGAACGGCGCCGGATGATCGGCCAGAAGACGATCCGCCCGCCCGCTTTCTGACAGCGAAATAGTTTTGCTTCCGGCCTCGCGCCCGGCAGGATGGTAATCCACCTCGCCGCCCAGCGCATGCGCCATCAGCTGATGCCCGTAGCAGACGCCAAACAGCGGCATCTCTATTGCCATTGCCTCGCGGATCCAGGTCGCGGTCATTTCGCTCCACGGCAGGCGTTCGGTCACCATATCCCATGAGCCGGTAATCACCGCGACGGTCGCGTTATCCGGGGCAGGAAGCGTCTCCCCGGCAAACACTCGCGCCACGCTGATTTTATTGCGCCACGGCGCCAGTAAATGACCAAACCAGGAGGGAAGATCGCCGTGGTCGGAGGCGATTTCATCCGGCGGGGTGCCGGTCTGCACAATAAGAAGCGTATTTCGGCTTAACGACATCGGAGGGCCTTTTTTCACAACAACACAGAGCCCTACTATGAGCAAAAGCGCCAGCGGCGGCAAATAACCAATCCGCTAACGCTTATGCTCCGGGCGAATAACGTCTACTGCGCGTCCGCGCTCTCCACCTGCGGCACCGCAGCCGCAGCACCCTGTTCAGCCGGCGCGTTGGCCGGGTCAAAGATATGGTCGAGGATGGCGCGTGCCGTCGGTCCTGCCACTACGCCATCGCCGCCGCCGTTCTCCAGAATCAGCGCCATCGCCACCTTCGGATGCTGATACGGCGCAAACAGGGTGTAGAAGATATGGTCGCGCAGGCGCACCGGGATCATCTTCGCGTTGTAGGTCTGATTCTCCTTCAGGCTGAAGACCTGGGACGTCCCCGATTTTGCCGCGATCTGGTACGGCGCGGTATGGAACAGCTTATACCCGGTGCCGTTTGGCAGGTTCGCCATGCCGTACATACCGTTGCGTACCACGTCCCAGTATGGCGAATGCGGATCGCCAATCTGCGGCAGATTCTGCGGTGGCTGATAGCGCTCGACCCTATTCCCCTGCTTCATGGAGTAAAGCAGATGCGGATTTTGCACTTTGCCGTTATTTATCAGGGTCGTCAGCGCTTTAACCATCTGGATCGGCGTGGCAATCCAGTAGCCCTGGCCGATGCCGACGGAAATGGTATCCCCCTGATACCACGGTTTTTTATGCACCCGCTGTTTCCACTCCCGGCTCGGTAGCACCCCGGCATACTCTTCGTTAAGATCGATACCGGTAGACTGACCGTAACCGAACTTGCTCAGCCACTCGTGAATACGGTCGATCCCCATCTCAAACGCCACCTGATAGAAAAACGTATCCGCCGACTCTTCGATCGCTTTGGTGACGTTAAGCATGCCGTGGCCGCTCTTCAGCCAGTCGCGGTAGCGGCGCTGGGTTCCCGGCAGCGTCCACGTCGGCGCGCCGAAGAAGGAGGTGGTTGGCGTGATTACGCCCGCCGATAGCGCCGACAGCGCCATGTAGGGCTTCACCGTCGACGCGGGCGGATAGAGCCCCTGGGTGACACGGTTAATCAGCGGACGGTCGGGGTTTTCGAGCAGCGAACGATAGGCCTGGTAGCCAATGCCTCTGACAAAGGGATTCGGGTCATAGCTGGGGCTGGAAACCATCGCCAGCACGCCGCCGTCGCGCGGATCGACGGCGACCACCGCCGCGCGCTGCCCCTTCAGCACCGACTCGATATACTGCTGCAGATGCAAATCCAGCGTCAGGTAGATGTTCTTCCCGGCCACCGGCGGCACCTCTTTTAGCAGACGCACCACCCGCCCGTGGTTATCCACCTCAACTTCCTGATAACCGGTGGTGCCGTGCAGCGCTTTCTCATAGTAGCCTTCGATGCCCTGCTTACCGATATTATGGTCGGCGGCGTAGTTCTCTTCTTCGCCGGCTTTGGCCAGCTTTTGCAAATCGCTGTCGTTGATCTTCGAGACATAGCCAACTACGTGCGCCAGCTCGGCACCGTAGGGATAAGCGCGCTGCTGGTAGCTCTCTACGGTAACGCCGGGAAAATGGAACTCATTGACGGCAAAACGCGCCACCTCAACATCGCTCAGGTCCGATTTTAAGGTCACCTCTTTGTAGCGGCTGGTGTGGTGCATATCGTCGCGGAAGTCGGCGATATCCTGCGGGGTTAAATCAACAATCGGCGTCAGCTGCTGCAGCAGCGCCGTCATATCAGCGATTTTGCTCGGGATCACCTGCAAACGGTAGAGGGTAATATTTTGTACCAGCGGGATGCCGTTGCGGTCGAAAATCAGCCCGCGGCTCGGCGCGATGGGCAGCATTTTAATGTCGTTCTGGTTTGAACGGGTCTGATAAAAGTCGTGCTGCTCTACCTGCAGGCGGTAGAGGTTAACAATCAGGACAGCAAAGCAGACCACCACCAGTAGAAACGCAATGACGGCACGGCGGATAAATAGCATCTCTTCCGCTGAATGGTCGCGAATTTCATCTCTCATAAGGGACATTAGCGGGCATTTACCTGGGTTACAAAGGGCCTGAAAAAGGAAAAGCGGGGAAGAATAGCGTTATCGCAGCGGGAGCCCTACCGAAAGGTTGCTAATGATTTGGCAGAAATGTATCAGCATGTTAGAGATTTAAAGTGACACTGTCACTGAAATAACCTCCATCGTAAGATCGACGGAGGCGAATGGCTAGCGCGCTTTTTCACTGACCGTCATGGTGAATCGCGTCACCGTTTCGCCGGCGTTAGCGTAGCTATGCGGAGCGTCGGTACGTGCGACGGCTGAATCACCGGCGGGAATCAAATAGAGGCTGTCGTTCACCGTTAATGTCAGGGCGCCCTCGGTCACAAAAAGCAGCTCCGTGGTCCCTTCTCCGTGGCCCGGAGAAGTAAAAATTTCGCCCGGATAAAGACTCCACTGCCAGAGTTCCACCATATCTGGACCGCTGGTTCCGGCCAGCAGTCGCGCGTGGCCGCCCTGTTCACCCTGCCACAGCGTGGGGATATCGCCTGCGGCGATCGCCTTTACCGGCGGCGCGGAGGCAACATTGACGAAATCGGCCACCGCAACGCCCATGGCTGACGCCAGACGGCATAACAGCGCAATGCTCGGGTTAGCCCGGCAGGCTTCAATGTCTACCAGCATCCCTTTGCTGACGCCCGCGCGCCTTGATAGCTCGTCGAGGGAGATCTTCTTTTCCGCCCGATAGCGCTTAATGCGCGCCGCAACGGCTTCATTGATGCTGGCGGCATCAGCGCCCGCCCCGGTCGTTATATTGACTTTTTTGGTCATCGGTCGATATCATGCTTTAAAATAGTCGTTAAAGGATTATCCAATGAATAACGTATTACCGTCAATCAGCCCACAGGTGTCGGCGCTGGCTCCCGGCTTTCGCGCCCTGAGCATTGATGTTATCTCTGCTCCCGTACGCGCGCCGCAGGTTGGCGCTGAAGCGCTCCGTTCCGCCTGCCGTGCGGTTATCGCCGGTGAGCCGCAGTGGGCGGAAGCACATTTGCAGGCCTGGAACGAGGTATTCCGCGCCTTTGGCGCAAAGCCTAAGCGCACGCCCTGCTCGGCGGAAGCCTTGCGCAGGCGGGTGCTGCGCGATGGCGAAATGGCAGCGCTCGATCCTATTGTCGATCTCTATAATGCGGTGAGCCTGCGCTACGCCGTGCCGGTCGGTGGGGAAAACCTGGCGGCTTACGTTGGCGTCCCGCAACTGAGGATCGCCGACGGCAGCGAGCCGTTCGATACCGTCAAAGAGGGAAAGATCGTCTTCGAAAACCCCGACGCGGGTGAAGTGGTCTGGTGCGATGACGCAGGGGTGACCTGCCGACGCTGGAACTGGCGACAGGGAGTACGCACTCGCCTGAGCGTAGAGAGTCCGCGGATGTGGTTTATTCTTGAAAGTCTGCCGGAAATGCCGCTTAGCGCGCTTCATGAGGCAGGAGAAATGCTGATGGCCGGTCTACTGTCGATGATGCCCGAAGCGAAAATGCATTCGCAGTTGATAACGGCCGACGTCTGGCTGACAGGGGGCGCCCGGTAGCGTATCGCTACCGGGCAAAACAGATGTCTCTCTACTGCTTATCTTCAGCTGCGGCCACTGAACTGGAGCGATAAATAAAGAACAACGCCAGCCCCAGACAGACGATCGCCCCCAGCCTGCCCGGGGAGAAAGAGATGGCGTCATTTCCCAGCCAGCCGAAATTATCAATCAGCAGGCTCATGGCCAGTTGGCCAAAAATCACCGCTACCGTGGCCGTCGCGGTGCCGATACGCTGAACCGCCAGCACCATAATCACGATATAGGGTACACCGCAAAACGCCCCCAGCAGCTGCCATTTCGGCACATCGAGCAGCGTCATCGTCTGGTGAGGCTCGAAATACAAAATCAGCAGCGCGGTGATCAATCCTCCCAAGGCGAAGGTGAGAAATGCGCTACGAAACACGCCAACCTGACTGCCTAAACGGCCGTTGATCGCCGCCTGCATACTCAGCATCGCGCCGCCGACCAGCGCCAACAAAATCATTATGCTACTCATTTTACAACCTCAGCTTGTGGCAATCAGAACCAGGGCGACAACGATTAACAGCAGAGCAATAAGCCGCCGCCCATCGATTTTACGTTTTGGCGAACCGAACAGACCGTAATGGTCGATCAGCAGGCTTTTACAGACCTGGCCGGCAAGAATGCCGATCATGGTCATAGCGATACCGATCACCGGTACGGCAACGGTTAAAATGACGACGTAAATGGGGCCCAGCACGCCTCCGGTGAGCTGCCAGCCGGGTAAAGAGAAAAATGAGGGGCTCTGGCGCGGGCCAAACAGCAGCATCAGCAAAAACGTGAGGGCGCTCCCGACGCCAAATATACTGAACGTCGCCCATAAATCCCCTACCTGACCGGCCAGCGGTCCCAGTAGCCCGGCTTCGACGGACAGACCCATGCCGCCGGCAATCACCAGAAAAATCAGTAATAACTGCATCATTAAATTCCGCTTATTAATCAGGCGGCAGAGCATAAAACAGCGAAGTAGTGTGAAAAACGGTACAATCAGGGAAACACTTTTGCGGATATTGCATAAATGAGCGATGCGGGTAATGTGAATTTTCGGGCGCTACAGCTGTTCATCGCCGTGTACGACAGCCAGAGCTTTTCCGTGGTGGCGCGACGGGAAGGCGTTTCCCCGTCCATGGTGTCGCGCGTCATTCATCAGCTTGAAGACTCCCTCGGCCAACAGCTGTTTTATCGTAATACCCGCGCAGTGGTGCCCACCGAAGCCGGACGTCTTTTTGCCGAACATGCCAGAGGCATCAGCGAACAGTTCAGCGCCGCCAGACGCGACCTGCAGGATCGGAGCCTTGAGCCTGGAGGGCTGGTGCGAATCAACGCCCCGGTCTACTTTGGCCAGCGCCATATTGCGCCATGGCTACCGGGTCTGAGCGAACGTTATCCACAAATGCAAATTGAGCTGGCGCTGACCGATGATTTTATCGATCCGCACCGGGAGGCGACCGATGTAATTTTCCGCATCGGTAGCCTGCCCGATTCCAGCGTTCATGCCAGAGTGCTGGGGATGCAGCATCACTATCTGGTTGCCGCCCCGCGCTATCTGCAGCGTCGCGGTGTTCCGCAGCGGCCGGAAGATCTTCGCCAGCACAGTACGCTGGTGTACAGCGGTTCAAACGGGCCTAACCGCTGGTTATTTCGCCTCGCGGAAGGCGAATGGGTTCACTATCCGCAAACCCCGCAGCTGGCATCCAATAACGCCGATGCGTTGCTGACCGCCGCGCTGGGCGGCATGGGGGTAGTACTTTTTCCCGACTGGATGGTCAACGAAGCCATTGGCGCGGGAAGACTGATTCATTTGATGCCTCATTACACCGCCGCGATTAGCAGCACGCCTTCGCCAGTGTCGGCGATTTATCCTCACGCTCGCCACCCTTCGCTAAACGTACGGACGGTAATTGACTATTTTGTCGACGTTTTTGGTACGCCTTTATACTGGCAGCGCTAAGCTTTTTTACGCATGAAAATTGTCGTAACGCAAACAATGCGTCTTCCCCGGCGCTGAAGCGGTTTTAACGATTCCTTTACCCTGAGGTTCCTATTATTGTGTTCGCGTTAATACCGAAAACTAATCATTCAACAATGACATATGTTCGGTTTTTACAAGAGCAATTGAACGGAATTATCTATTAAATCCGTAGTTTTATTCACATATCGTTTACTCGAAGCAGTGTATATCGTAATGGCATTCACAAAAGCAAACGGAGCCTGATATGAGCACGTCAAACGATCCATCGAACACCCCATCCGCAGGGAAATGCCCTTTTCACGCCGAAACGCCAACGCCAACGCAGAGCGCGGGCGGTGGTACCGGCAACCGCGACTGGTGGCCCAATCAGCTACGCGTCGATTTGCTGAACCAGCACTCCAATCGCTCTAACCCGCTGGGGGAGAACTTTAACTATCGGGAAGAGTTTAAAAAGCTCGACTATTCAGCGCTGAAAGCCGACCTGCATGCCCTGCTCAATGACTCGCAGGAGTGGTGGCCAGCGGACTGGGGCAGCTATATCGGGCTGTTTATTCGTATGGCATGGCACGGCGCCGGTACCTACCGCACCGTTGACGGTCGCGGCGGCGCCGGACGCGGTCAGCAGCGTTTCGCTCCGCTCAACTCCTGGCCGGATAACGTCAGCCTCGATAAGGCCCGTCGCCTGCTGTGGCCGATAAAACAGAAATACGGTCAGAAAATCTCCTGGGCCGACCTCTATATGCTGGCGGGCAACGTGGCGCTGGAAAATTCCGGCTTCCGTACTTTTGGCTTCGGGGCCGGCCGCGAAGACGTTTGGGAACCGGATATGGATGTTGACTGGGGTAATGAAACCGAATGGCTGGCTCACCGCCATCCGGAAAGCCTGAATCAGCAGGCCATTGGCGCCACTGAAATGGGTCTGATTTACGTTAACCCGGAAGGCCCCAACGCCAGCGGCGACCCGCTCTCCGCAGCCGCAGCGATTCGCGCTACCTTCGGTAATATGGCGATGAATGATGAAGAGATCGTCGCGCTGATCGCCGGTGGCCATACGCTGGGTAAAACGCACGGTGCTGCGGTGACCACCCACGTAGGCGCAGAGCCGGAAGCGGCGCCGATTGAAGCGCAGGGTCTCGGTTGGGCGAACAGCTACAATAGCGGCGCAGGCGCGGATGCCATCACCTCTGGTCTTGAGGTTGTCTGGACGCAAACGCCGACTCAGTGGAGCAACTACTTCTTAGAAAACCTGTACAAATATGAATGGGTACAAACCCGTAGCCCGGCAGGCGCGATTCAGTTCGAAGCGAAAGACGGCCCCGAAATTATCCCTGATCCTTTTAATCCAGAGATAAAACGTAAGCCGACCATGCTGGTGACTGACCTGACGCTGCGCTTTGACCCGGAATTCGATAAAATTTGCCGTCGCTTCCTTAACGATCCGCAGGCCTTTAACGAGGCTTTCGCCCGCGCGTGGTTTAAACTGATCCATCGCGATATGGGGCCGAAATCCCGCTATATGGGTCCGGAAGTACCGAAAGAAGATTTGATCTGGCAAGACCCGTTACCGGCAGCGATCCACAATCCGGGCGCAGAAGACATCGCCGCGCTGAAAACCGCTATTGCCGATGCTGGTCTGTCGGTCAGCGAGCTGGTTTCCGTGGCCTGGGCGTCGGCTTCCACCTTCCGCGGTGGCGATAAACGCGGCGGCGCCAACGGCGCACGTCTGGCGCTGGAACCGCAGAATGCCTGGCCGGTGAACGCTATCGCAACCCGCGTGCTGCCGACCCTGCAGGCGATTCAGCAGGCGTCCGGTAAAGCTTCGCTGGCCGATATTATCGTTCTGGCTGGCGTAGTGGGCATTGAGCAGGCTGCCGCTGCGGCGGGCGTTCAAGTTAGCGTCCCCTTTGCTCCAGGCCGCGTCGATGCGCGCCAGGATCAGACCGATGTCGAAGCGATGGATCTGCTGCAGCCGCTGGCCGATGGTTTCCGCAACTATCGCCGCATTGGCGGCGGCATTTCCACCGAAACGCTGCTGATTGATAAGGCGCAGCAGTTAACGCTGACGGCGCCGGAAATGACGGTACTGGTGGGCGGCCTGCGCGTGCTGGGCGCTAACTTCGACGGCAGCCGTCACGGCGTGTTTACCGACCGCGTGGGCGTATTGAGCAATGATTTCTTCGTCAATCTGCTCGATATGGGCACCGTCTGGAAAGCCGCTGATGAGCACGCTGAGCTGTTTATCGGTCGCGACCGTAAGAGCGGCGAAGAGAAATACACCGCGACCCGCGTTGACCTGGTCTTTGGATCTAACTCCGTCCTGCGTGCGCTGGCAGAAGTGTATGCCTGCAGCGATGCGCGGCAAAAGTTCGTTAGTGACTTTGTCGCCGCATGGACCAAAGTGATGAACCTCGACCGCTTCGATCTGTAACATCTTTACCGGCAGAAATGCACATCCCGGGCCACTGGCCCGGGATCCTCTTATCTAATCCAGATTGTCAGCAGAATAATGATGGCCGCAATAATCGCCACCTGAATAAAGACTTTATCCAGCGATCCTCTGCGCATCGCGCCCCCTTTCAGAACAGGATTTGCCAGATTGCTAACAGCAGCACCAGCAAACCCATCAGGAAAAATATCAGCGCGATGATGGTGTCCGGAGAACGATTCATCTCTGCGCCTCCTTATCATCAGAACCACTGACCGAAACGTTTGATATAGAAACGCTTCATGCCCTGCGCTACCAGGCAATAGCTGAGCAGCGTCGCGACCAGCCATGGGAAGTAGCTCAGCGGTAGCGGCTCCAGTCCGACCATCGCTCCCAGCGGCGAGAACGGAATGTAGATCCCGATAGCCATAATCACCGCGGTGGTTAGCAGCACCGGCAAGGTCGCCCGGCTCTGGATAAACGGAATTTTCTGCGTTCTCAGCATATGCACCACCAGCGTTTGCGACAGCAGTCCTTCAATAAACCACCCGGACTGGAACAGCGCCTGGGCTTCGACGTGATTTGCTGCAAACACGTACCACATCAGCGCGAAGGTGGTGATATCAAAAATGGACGAGGTTGGGCCAATCCACAGCATAAAACGGCCGATATTCTTCGCATCCCACTTGCGCGGCTTGCGCAGAAACTCTTTGTCCATTTTGTCCCACGGCAGCGAGAGCTGGGAGAGATCGTACATCAGGTTCTGAATCAGCAGATGAATCGCCAGCATCGGCAGGAACGGAATAAACGCGCTGGCCACCAGTACCGAGAAGACGTTGCCGAAGTTAGAACTGGCAGTCATATTCAGGTACTTAATGATATTGCCGAACGTCTCACGTCCTTTGATGACCCCTTCTTCCAGCACCATCAGATCCTTTTCCAGCAGGATGATATCCGATGCCTCTTTGGCGATATCCGCCGCGCTGTCAACCGAAATGCCGACGTCCGCATCGCGCAGGGCTGGCGCATCGTTGATGCCGTCGCCGAGAAAACCGACGGTGTGGCCGTTTTTCTGCAGCGTTTTCAGGATGCGCGACTTCTGCAGCGGCGTCAGCTTCGCGAATACCGAGCGCGTTTCCACTTCTCGCTCCAGGTCGCGATCCGTCATCGCTTCAATCTGGGCGCCGGTCAGAATACCGTGGGCATCGATACCCACTTCCAGGCAAATACGCGCCGTAACCACCGGGTTATCGCCGGTCAGCACTTTCACCGCCACGCCGTTATCGCGCAGCGCGGTAATGGCTTTTCCCGCGCTCTCTTTCGGCGGATCGAGGAAAGTCAGCATCCCTTCAACCGTCAATCCCTGCTCATCGGCGGTGCATAGCGGCGTGGTCAGCGCGGAGTCATCCAGTTTGCGGGTTGCGACCAGCAGCACGCGGAAGCCCTGGGCGTTATAGTCCTTCGTTTTGGCTAACAGCAGATCGCGTCGGGTTTCATCCAGCGCCACAACGTTATCGCCTTCACGAAGATGCGTGGCGACCATCAGCATCTCTTCGACCGCGCCTTTGCAGATCAGGCTTTTGTCACCGTGGCGGACATCTTCCACCGACACCGAGACCCGACGGCGGACAAAATCAAACGGCAGTTCATCAAGTTTGACAAAACGCTCTTTGGTCGCTGGCGCAATCCGCCCCTCGCCAAAGCGCAGCACCGCCCGGTCCATCAGGTTGCGCGCCCCGCTCTGGCTGCTACTGTTAAGCCAGGCCAGCGTCAGCACCCGGTCGCTCTCATGACCGCTGACATCAAGGTGATGCTCAAGGATGATATTGTCCTGAGTTAACGTACCGGTTTTATCGGTACACAGCACGTCCATAGCGCCAAAGTTCTGGATGGCGTTCAGCCGCTTGACGATCACTTTGCGCCGCGACATGGCGATAGCGCCTTTCGCCAGGTTGGAGCTGACGATCATCGGCAGCATTTCCGGCGTCAGGCCAACCGCTACCGCCAGGGCGAACAGCGAGGCTTCAACCCAATCACCTTTGCTGAAGCCGTTAATCAGCAGCACAATCGGTACCATCACCAGCATAAAGCGGATCAGCAGCCAGCTAACGCTGTTTACCCCGCGGTCGAACGCCGTCTGAGTACGCGTGCCGACGATGGATTTCGCCAGCGAACCAAACCAGGTACGGTTTCCGGTGGCCACCACCACCGCCTGTGCCCTGCCGCTGGTCACGTTAGTGCCCATCAGACAGATATTGCCCATCTCCAGCAGGCTTTTATCTTTGTTCGGCTCGGGAAGCCTGTCGCATCCTTTACCGGAAACGCTGGCCAGAACGTCATACTTTTCAACCGGCAGCGACTCGCCGCTGAGTATCGACTGGCTGACAAACAGGTCCCGGGATTCCAGCAGGCGGACGTCTGCCGGAACCAGATCCCCCGCCGCCAGGAAGATGATATCCCCGGGCACCAGCTCCTCAATGGCAATTTCTTCCTGCACCGGCCCCATATTCCCGGGACCGCGACGCAGCACCGTCGCCGTGGTGCGGACCATGGATTTCAGCGCCTGCGCCGCTTTATTGGTGCGAAACTCCTGCCAGAAACGCAATAACCCGCTCAGGCTAACCATCGTGACGATAATGATGATCCCGGTCAGATCGGTCTCTTCGCCGTTACGCAGCGGTAGCCAGTAATCGGTCACGAAGCTGACGGCGGCCAGCGCCATCAGGACATAGATAAACGGGTTATTGAATGCCTGCAAAAGCTGGATCAACGCCGGCGGCGCCTGCTCATGCGCCACTTCATTGCGGCCGTATTCATCCAGTCGTTCAAGGGCATCTTCGGTGGTGAGCCCGTGGCGACTGCTGTTTAACCGCGCCAGCGTATGATCCGGACTGTTAAATGCCTCGGTTTCAATGGCGAAGCTTTTTTTATGCTGCTTATCATTTTCTGACGCAGACCGGTTTATTTTCCGGTTTTCTATTTTCATGTCAGTCATGATTAATCCTCAAATTTAAGACGTCGTTATCCCTGCATAAATGACTTATGCATAATTCATTTTTACGTTATTAAACGCTTATTACTTTAATCGCCTGGGAATATCCATCATTCCCTCCTTAGACAAATGATTGTCAGAGTGAAATAGTCACGAGGTTAACTCCCCTCGACGCACCAGCGGACTGACGTAATGTTTTCGTCCCCGCCAATTCTTGTCATAATGAGATCTCGCGCTTTTCGACAGTCGGTATTTCCCACCAGTTCGATGCGGATTTCTTTATGCCCTTGTTCTTTTGCTGCTGTCGACACCAGTCCCTGAAGGCTGAGCGTCATCTCTTTACTGATATTAAGCAATAGCTGACGAATCGCGTTTTCATATTCGCTTTGACAGACAATATTCAGAACGTAGCATTTCTCTTCTTCTGTCGCGCCGGGGATCTGATTAATTCTCTGCGCCGCTTCGCGCAGTAGAATATTGGCGCAGAGGATTATCAGCGTTGCCGCCGCTGCTTGCCAGAACTGGCCTAAACCGCAGAGTACACCAATCGCCGCAGAGCACCACAGGGTTGCGGCGGTATTCAGGCCGCGCACGTTCATGCCTTCACGCATGATGACGCCGGCGCCGAGAAAACCAATTCCGGATACCACCTGCGCGGCAATACGTCCGGGGCTGTCCGGCGATGTTGAAATGGAGCTCAGAATAAAAACCGCCGCGCCGGTGGCGACCAGCGAGTTGGTGCGCAGGCCGGCCATACGCTGACGCCACTGTCTTTCAGCGCCAATCAGCGCGCCCAACAGCATCGCGGCGAGTAAATTTGCGATATAAGGAAACATCAACATAGTTTCCTCCATTTTTGCTGGAAGAATTAACTATGTGCTTTATTAAGCACACGACAAATTGTCGCCCGGAAGGCGATTAACGTCGTGTTGACGGTGGAGGGAATAATGTATTTTTAAACATGAACATGACGATTATCCTCGCAGCCATGCTGCGTTATTTTTATGGGATGCAATCGTCTGGATGAGGAGATTGCTGCCCGCCGGTTGGCAAGCAGCGCAGAAAAAATAGCGTCAGCTTGCCTTGATGTTTAAGTAAGGGTGACTGTCCAACATATTTCTCCTGTGTGAATTTGTGCTCATTATAGTCATTCAATTATTCGAGTAAAGTTAAAATCTCGCTTTAGTGACGATTTGTTTAGAATGACCTTAATGCGCAACTCCCGCCACGATAACCTTAACCCCGGCGCGAACCGGGGTTAATTGACTAATCAAAGACGCCATTAATTATCGACGTCACGATCGCCGTACTCAGCGCGATTAGCACCAAATCCTGGCCCACCACGCGCCATTCATAGCCAGGATAGTACGGCAGTTCGTTAAGCATCGATGCCGGAACCGCTTTTTTGGCAATCCCCGGCGGCAGAGGTTTTCCGCGAGCCAGGTTTTTTGCTATCCCCGGCGGCAGCGACTGATAGCCGGTTAAACCGTAGTTTACCGCCAGCGAACGCGCTCTGGAGAAGCTGATATCGGCAGAGACATGATCGGGTTTGCCGTAATTTTTTCTCTGCCCCGGGTTTCCTTCTTTATGACCCTTGTTGCCCTTATCAACGTTGTTTTTACCGCTATTGCCGTTGTTACCGTTATTCCCATGGTTACCGCTATTACCATGATTACCGCCGCCGTTGCCGTTACCGGGGTTGGCGAAAACAGGCGTCGCCATCATGGTCAGCGAAAGCGCCGCCGCCAGCGCCGCTTGCAAAACTTGCTTTCTGGACATGATTTTTTTCCTGAGAGGGAGTACTCGCTATGAATGTAGATGAATAACCTCAGCGCAACAATCTCTCGTTTTCCTAAATGAAATTCTGGTCAAAACTTAGCGGCATGATGGTGAATTCCTTCAACCTTTGGGCGGGTCAAACGCAGAAACCAGCATACAACGCCAACCAAACCTTATTCACGTTATTTTATTCTGCAAATGCCTTTTCACCGATGCGATTAAAAATTTAAAACCATTAACAATCAAATAACATTAGCAGGCAAACATTTCATCTAAGGAAAATAATAATATGTCTACCACCCAGGTCCTGGGCGACGCCGCGTTCGCCTCTCCGGGACGCTCCCACTCCAGCCTGACCGCTCGCATTGATGCGCTGCCCGCCTCCGTTGGCCTGTGGTCTTTTATCACCCTTCTGGCGCTGGGCGGTTTCTTCGAGCTCTACGATCTTTTTCAGACCGGTTATATCAGTACCGGGCTGCTGGCAGAGAATATTTTCCATACCGGCGAACAGGGTATTTTCGGGATTTCAGACCAGGCCGCCTTCGCCTCGTCTACCTTTATGGGGCTGTTTATCGGCGCCAGCCTGCTTGCGCCGCTGGCGGACAAACTGGGCCGCCGCCTGACGTTTATGTTCGCCCTCGCCTGGTACGGCGTGTTTTCCCTGATGATGGCCCTGCAAAGCAGCGCTGAAGGGGTTATCTTCTGCCGCTTTCTGGTGGGCATCGGTCTCGGTATTGAGCTGGTGACCATCGACACTTACTTAAGCGAATGGGTGCCGACGCATCTGCGCAATAAAGCCTTCGCTTTCGCCTTCTTTATTCAGTTTTTATCGGTTCCCGCCGTGGCGCTGATGTCGTGGATGCTGGTGCCGATTACCCTTTTTGGCCTGACCGGCTGGCGCTGGGTGATTATCTTCGGCGCGCTCTGCTCATTGATCATCTGGGTCATCCGCAAGAAGCTGCCGGAATCGGCGCGCTGGCTGGAGGAAAAGGGCCGCCATGATGAGGCCCATAAGGTCATGTGCGAAATGGAACAGCGCTGCGGCGTTTCTCCCTCGCCGCGCCATCAGGTGCAGACGCAGGAGCATCCGCGCAGGCTGGGAAGTTTTAAAGCGATCTGGGCGCCGCAGTACCGCAAACGCACGATTATGCTGATGGTGATGAACTTCTTCCAGGCCATCGGCTTCTTTGGCTTCGGCAATTGGCTACCGGCCCTGCTTTCCGGCCAGGGAGCGAGCATCACCCACAGCCTGCTGTATGCGTTTTTTATTACCCTCGCCTATCCGATTGGCTGCCTGTTTTGTACCCGCTTCGTCCATCGTTTTGAAAACAAATGGCAAATTGTGCTTTCCGCGCTGATGACGGTGGTATTTGGTACCCTGTTTGCGCTTCAGAACAGTCCGGTGCTGCTGGTGATCTGCGGGTTTATGATCACCTGGTCAAACGCCTGGCTGACCATTAGCTATCACGCCTACCAGGCCGAAGTTTTCCCGACCCATATTCGCGCGCGGGCGGTCGGCTTTTGCTACTCCTTTAGCCGCCTGTCCACGGCGATCACCAGCATTTTGATCGGCATTATTCTGCAATACGCCGGTACACCCGGGGTAATTAGCTTTATCGTCGCCAGCATGCTGATGGTGATGCTCTCAGTAGGCATCTTTGGACCAAAAACCCGAGGGATTAGCCTGGAGAATATTTGATGACTGCCGCCGCCGGTTTAACCGGCGGCGCGCGCGGCTAATTTTTTCTCCTGAACCCGTAGTAGCCACGGCAGCGGCAATGCGCTCAGGGCGCAGAACAGCAATATCCCATTCATCGCCCGCTCGCCATTCCCGGCAACCGATAACAACCATGATGAAAGCAGAAAAGCCGCCGCCGTACTTAATGACATCAGGGTATTTTGTAAAAGGGTAAACCCCGCCCTGGCGCCATCCTCTGGAAAACGCATCGCCACTGCCGATGAGGCCACCAGGCGACAGTAGGCGGCCGCCAGAAACAACACCATAAACAGCCCGCCGCCGTGGTTGAAGGTAAAAGCGATGCTCAGGCTCAGTATAAACAGCAGGCTGGCCAGCAGGCTGATGCGGTAGCCGCTGTAATGCTGGCATAGCTTGCCGGTGAGTTTAGTGGCGCACAGCCCCGCCAGTCCGCCAGCGAAAAAGAACCACGGTAATTGATCGCCGCTGGCCCCCATTTTCGCCGTCAGTAACGGAACCAGCAGCGGAATGATTAACATCGCACTGAACTGCGCGAGGGCGTTGCCGGAGGCGTAAAACAGCACCGATGAAGACCAGCGCAAATCTGCCTGACGGTTCGCCGCAATGGTCTGTTCCGGCAGCGCGAGTTTTATCAGTGGCAACGCAATCAGGCAGAGTCCGCCGATCGTCGCGGGGGCTATCTGCCAGCCGATTTTTTCACTGAGAAATAACATCGTCGGCATGCCGACGATGCTGACCAGCGAGAATGCGGCAATCGTTGAGGCCAACGCCCGAGGACGCAGGTGTGCTGGCATAATGTTGACCAGCAAACTGCTGCCCACCCCCATCGTTGTTCCGCCGACCAGACCGGCGAGAAAACGCCAAAACAACAATCCGCTAAAACTGGTGGTGGTCAGCGTCATTATCGTTAATCCCCCCAGCAGGGCCATGTTGCAGAGCAAAAAGCGCTGCGGTTTAACGTTACCGACCCATCGCCAGACGCTGACCCCCGCAATGACGGAAGCCAGCGTATAAATGCCGGTGACGTAACCCGCCTGGCTTACCGGCACCTGAAACGTCGGCGCCATCCAGGCAAATAAGGGATTAAAAATCATATATTCGAGCGCGTTGATGAATTGAACAAAAGCCATAATCAACGTTATTCGTACCAGATATCCGGGCATGTAACACTCCTGACTGTGTAATACGGGGAGTCTAGCGTCTGGTAAAACCGGACATAAGACGGTAAAAACGGGGTTGTTAGTTATCAAAATTGGGATAATCGAGAGTGAAAAGATTGGATCTCAACGCGCTGCGGGTCTTCGTCACCGTGGCGGAAAATGGCTCGTTTAGCGCCGGCGCAAAAGCGCTGCAGATGCCCTCATCGAACGTGAGCCGACAGATATCCCAGCTTGAGCAGAGCCTTCAGCTGCGCTTGATACAGCGCAGTACCCGACATATGAAGCTGACCTCTGCCGGTCAGACGCTGCTCGCCAGTATGCGACCCGTGCTGGAGCAGCTAGCCGCTACGGAAGCTGAGCTAACGCAACAGCAGGCAGAACCCGAAGGGCTCCTACGCCTGTGTCTCCCTAACGAAATTGGCCCCTCGCTGTTTGCGCCGCTAATGGCGCAATTTGCCCTGCGCTACCCAAAAATAACCGTGAGCTGTACGACTAATCTGGCGGGCATGGAGGTGTTAAAAGAGGATGTGGATATTGCGGTGATCATCACTCGCGGCAAAATGGAAGACATCAGCGTTATTGCGCGCCCGCTCTTTTCGTTTCCCTGCTGCGTGGTCGCTTCTCCGCAGCTGATCGCCAGAACGGGTATGCCGACAGACAGCGAGCAATTAACCTCGCTACCCTGTATCACCACCGTCAGCGCCCTCGCGGGGCAAGCCTGGCAGTTTGCCGCGGCGGACGGGAGCTTTAAAAAGGTTAACGTCAACGGGCACTATCGCGTCAACAGTGGCGAAATGGCGCTGCATGCCGCTCTTGCCGGTGTCGGATTCGCTATTCTGGGGGAACAACCCTGCCGCCCGTTTATTAATCGCGGGGAGCTACAGGAAGTCACGCTTGAGTTACCGCCGGCGCCGTTACAGCTTTCAGCCCTCTATCGGGAGCGCCATTTTATGCCCGCCAGAATGCGCGCCTGGCTTGAATTTATCCAGAGGCAGATGGCAGACTAAGCGCCTTCATCCTGCTGGCGTTCGCTAAAAATCGCCTGGGCATCGGCAAAGCATTTTTCCGCCAGCGACGACACCGGCTCTTTGTTGCGCATGATCAGCGCCAGCATCGAGTCGACCTCCGTTTCGGCAATCGGCCTGATTTCCAGGTTATCGCTTAACGCTTCCAGTCCGTTATTCAGCGGCATAATCGCGCAGCAGATCCCGGCCTGCACCGCCTGGATGATCTGAAACGTGGAATCGCTTTCAAAAACGTATTTTGGCGCCAGTCCCTTGGCCTTAAAGCTCATTTCAATCGATTCTCGGTAGTACATGCCCTTGGTCAGAAAGCCCAGCGGCAGCGCGGCCAGCGTCTCCCACTCCGGCGTCGCATCGGTAAACTGATAATGACGTTTATCATGCAGCAGCCCCATACGCGTATGCGGCAGCCAGAGCACGTTGAACAGCTGGCTATCGACGTGGTGCAGGTAGCAGATCCCTAAATCCAGCTGGTTGCGGCTGACGCCGTCGATAATCTGTTCCGACGTCATGGACAGCAGGCTGAACTGCAGCTCCGGATAGTTCTCCGCCAGCGGTTTTATCAACTGCATCGGATTAAGGCTGGCTAAAGGCACCATCCCCACCCTTAGCTGGCCGACCATCTGCCCCCGACAGATAGCCGCCTCGGCTTCTAATCCGTCATGCGCCGCCAGCAGCGCTCGCGCCCAGGCCAGAATACGCTCGCCCTCCGGGGTAAATCCTTCAAAGCGCTGTCCGCGCTGGATAAGGGTTAAATTGAGCTCTTCTTCGAGATTGCGAATACGCATTGATAACGTAGGCTGAGTAATGTGGCACGCCGCTGCGGCCTGGCCAAAATGTCGTGTTCTGTCGAGCGCAATCAGGTACTTAAGCTGTTTAATATCCATTATCATCCACTGTTTGCGCAATCCGCTGCCGGTGCAGCAGGCAAAATGTTAGTTAAATGTTATGTTCAGCGTTGATGAAATTCAAGCGCCGGTCGACCGTTGCTCGTCCTGCGTGCCTGAGGCTACACTCATGGGATGCACCGGCAGGAGAAACCGTTGAAAACTCGCCTTCATCACGTTCAGCAGCACCGGCTGGCCATGCCAGGCCTGGAAGCCATATCGTTAGTCACGGATCAGCGCTTTCCGCGCCATTCCCACGACCAGTTCGGTATCGGGATTTTCACTCAAGGCGCGCAGCATTCATGGAGCCATCTGGGCAAAATTGAGGCCGTCGCCGGAAATATCATTATGGTTAATCCGGGCGAGATGCACGATGGTATTTGGCGTGGGCCACCCTGACCCAGCGCGGGAGCCTGAGCGTGACAGGCATCGAGCAACGCAACTCGCGTCAGGTCATCAGCCACGCGATCCTGATCAATTTGCTCAACCCCAAACTGCCGCTCTTCTTTCTCGCCTTTCTGCCGCAGTTTATCCAGCGCAACTCGAGGTCGCCGATCGGCGAAATGCTGATCCTGAGCGCTGTGTTTATGCTGATGACGCTGCTGATTTTTCTGCTCTACGGCGCCTTTTCTGCAGCGATGCGCGGATACGTGCTGACGCGTCCGGGGGTTTTACAGGGGCTGAGAGCCTGCTTTGCCGCCGGTTTCGTCGGGCTGGGGGTTAAGCTCATTCTGGCGCAGAGGTAGCGATTTTGCCCACGACGCGACGATCGCCGTGGGCAAAAGGGGTTAGCGAAGCGCTGTCAGCGCGCGAATCTCTTTCGAGCGCAAGGTTAAGCGCACGGGCGCCGATTTATACGATGGCGTTCCACTCTCTTTATCAAGGTAATCCAGAGGAACCAGAACGTTAGCTTCAGGGTAGTAGGCCGCAACGGTGCCCGGGGCGATGTTGTAGGCAACCAGCGTGATATCATCCAGCCGCTGATGGTGTCCCGGCAGCGCGGAGCGGATATCCACCCGGTCGCCGTGTTCAAATCCCAGCTCAGCCATATCCTGTTCGTTCATAAAGAGCACGTCGCGACGGCCAAACACGCCGCGATAGCGATCGTCCATGGCATAGATGGTGGTGTTGTATTGATCGTGGCTGCGCAGCGTCACCAGGCGCATCACCTCATGCCCTTCTACCTGCTGGTTTTCGTGCACCCCGTCGAAAACGGAAAACATCGCTTTGCCGGTCGGCGTGGGCCAGATACGCTCCGTCGGCGGCAGCGGCATGCGAAAACCGCCGGGATGGCGAATGCGCTGATTGTAGTGGTCAAAGCCGGGGATGGTCTGCTCAATCAGATCGCGGATCCGATCGTAGTCGGCGACCAGCGCCAGCCAGTTAATTTTGCTCTCCGTCAGCGTCGCCATGGCCATCCCGGCAACAATCGCCGTTTCCGAGCGCAGTTCAGGCGAACCGGGTTTCAGTTTGCCCGACGATGCATGCACCATCGACATCGAATCTTCGACGGTGATCGACTGCCGTCCCGTCTCCTGCAGATCGAGTTCGGTTCGCCCAAGACACGGCAGGATGATGGTCTCTTTCGCCACCAGAAGATGCGAACGATTGAGCTTGGTGCCAATATGCACGCTCAAATCCAGTCCCCGCATCGCCGGAAAAGCCCGTTCGCTATCCGGCATAGCCACCGCGAAGTTACCACCCAGGCAGAGAAGCGCTTTTGATTCACCCTCGATCATCGCCTGCAGCGCTTTTACCGCATCATGACCATGCTCCTGCGGCGGCGTAAAACCAAACACCCGCTGCAGGTTGGCCAGAAACTGGGGGCTCGGCTTTTCCGTGATGCCGACGGTGCGGTTACCCTGCACGTTGGAGTGTCCGCGCAGCGGGCAGATTCCGGCACCCGGCTTACCGATATTGCCGCGCATCAACAGCAGGTCGGCTATCAGGCGGACGTTAGCGGTGCCCTTATTATGCTGGGTAATGCCCATGCCGTAGGTGATAATAGTGGCGTGAGATTTGGCATAGGCCGCCGCTACCCGTTCAAGATCGCCCCGCGTTAAACCCGACTCGCGCTCGATATCCTGCCACTGCGTCGCCTGTAGATCCTGCGCAAAGTCGGTAAAGCCCAGCGTATGCTCATCGATAAACGCCCGATCCAGCACTTTGCCCTGCTCTGCTTCCAGCTGCAGCAGCGCCTTCGCGATGCCCTTAAGCGCCGCCGCGTCGCCTCCCGCTTTGACCTGGAAGTAAGTCGATGCAATGTTGGTTGAGCTGTAGGTCGCCATCTCAATGACGTTCTGCGGATCGGCGAAACGTTCCAGCGCCCGCTCTTTTAGCGGATTGAAGACGATAATCGGCACGCCCCGGCGCGCCAGTTCGTGCAGCGTGCCCATCATGCGCGGATGGTTGGTTCCGGGATTGTGGCCGATAGAAATCACCAGCTCGGTCTTATCAAAATCATCAAGTGAGACCGTCCCTTTACCGATACCGATGGACTGCGGCAGGCCGACGCTGGTCGACTCATGGCACATATTGGAGCAGTCCGGGAAGTTGTTGGTGCCATATTCGCGGGCGAACAGCTGGAACAGGAAGGCCGCTTCGTTAGAGGCGCGTCCGGAGGTATAGAACTCGACTTCATGAGGCTGCAGCGTTCGGAGAATGGCGCCGATACGGGCAAACGCCGCTTCCCATGAGACAGGACGCAGGGTATCGCTGGCCTTATCATAGGCCAGAGGCTGAGTTAAGCGCCCGTAGCCTTCCAGCTCGAAATCACTCCTCGCCAGCAGCGAGGTCACGGTATTGGCTGCCAGAAACTCTGCCGTCACGCGTTTACTGGTGGCTTCCCAGGTCACCGCTTTGGCGCCGTTTTCACAGAACTGAAACGTTGATTTATGCTCTTTGTCGGGCCAGGCGCAGCCAGGGCAATCAAAACCATCCGGCTGATTGGTCCGCAGCAGCGTGGCGGGAGCATCGAGCGCGTCCATTTGCGTACGCACGGCAATCGCGGTGGCTTTTAAGGCACCCCAGCCGCCCGCCGGACCATCATAGGGATGGACGCCGGGAACGACGCGTCTTCTACTACTCATGTTGACTCCTGATGCGCTTTCGGCGGCGGATTGCAGGTGAAATGCCGCCTGATGTCTTATCACCCGCTATCCGTCAAAATAGCGGGCGTTTTGTTAACGAAAGCATAACAATCAGGGCCATGACTGTATAATCAATGTTATCTATCACGCGTTAGATTTAACTTATTTAACGAATAATAAACACACAAAATCAGGTCAGATTGTAGTGGCGGTCCGGCACCAGTTTCTCCGGTAAGGGATACTGTCCGGTCATATCCAGCAGGTTGCGCTCAATGGTGTTACACATCGCGTTCAGCGGCAAATCGTTAGCGGCGGTACCGAACGGATCTTCCAGTTCCTCCGCCAGCGAATCCCACGACAGGAAGGTGTAGGAGATAAACACCGACACGAACGGCGTCATATAGTGAAGATCGCCGACCAGCGCAAACGGCAGCAGCGCGCAGAACAGATACACCGTGCGCTGCAAAATAAGCGTATAGGCAAAGGGCACCGGGGTGCTGGCCAGCCGCTCGCAGCCCCCCAGCGCGTGGCCCAGCTCATCAAGTTTATTGTCCATCAGGCTGAAGGTGATATCGCCAATCTTCCCTTCTGCGCGCAGACGCCCCAGCTCATCACCTGCCAGTAGCAGAATACGGTTGGTCGGCATCGAGCTGGCGAGAATTTCCTTTACGCTGTGCGGCGGCAGCAGACGTGCTAAATCAGCGCTCGGATCCGTCTTACGCAGCTGATGCTTCAGACTCCAGCTAAACGCCACCAGATAGCTCACCAGGCGTTGATGGGCTGCGCTTTCCGTCGGCAGAATATTTTTCAGCTGGCGCACCAGCGTTCTTTGGGCAATCAGCACCGTCCCCCATAAATTGCGCGCTTCAACAAAGCGGTTATATCCGGCGCTATTGCGAAATCCGAGGAAAATAGCGATGGCGATCCCCAGCAGGCTAAACGGCGCGACGGTAAGATGGATCCCCAGCCGCTCATACCATTGATAGCTAATGATGGCGATAATCGACATCATTACGTTAAGCAGCAGGCGAAAAACAATTTTGGACAGCACGGAGCCGTGCCAGTCAAACAAGCGAAGGAACCAGTGTTGTTCTGGCCGGATAATCATTGTATTACTTCCTGAAATTTCGCACGGTTAATATCCCTGTCAAACGGCAAGTTACCTGGACATTGGCTTTCCTCGCACCCCATTCGCTGACAGAAGTCAGATTCTGGGGACTCCCTGCGCCGCCGTCTTCCTGTAACTTGAATTATTCAGGCTATAGAGCGTTTCTATTAACCGATTGGTTTCTTATATTGTTTAAAAACACGACATTGTGTCAGCCGGCTATTTATCAGCGATGAAAGAATAGCCGCTGAATTATGGTCCTATTTTATTTCGCAGGCAATATTATCCGCAATCCGACATAACCCTCGAAAATCCAGGGGAATAATTTACGCGACAATCGCGGCGCTCTCTGCGCGACACGGGTCAATATGAATCATCATATGCAGAACGTTATGGTGGCTTAGCACCCGGGTCCGCACCAGCAGCGCAATATCGTGCCCCTCCGCTACCGATAAATGCCCGGGTACTTCGACATGCACATCGACCAGGATCAAATCCCCGGCACGACGGGTTTTCAGGTCGTGCAGCGCCACGACGCCGGGCGTTGCCAGGATAGTGGCGATTATTTGCCGCTCGCTATCGCTATCCACTGACCGATCCATCAGGTCATGGAGGGCGTCAGACGAAAAGGTATAGCCCATGCGGGTGACCAGCGCGCCGACAACCAGTGCGGCCACTGGGTCAAACCAGGCGTAACCGGCCAGATTACCGATGATGCCGACCGCAACGACTACCGAAGACGCGGCGTCTGAGCGGGCGTGCCAGGCGTTGGCAATTAGCATAGAGGACTGGATTTGCTTAGCCGCCCTTAGCATATAGCGGAATAAAATCTCTTTGGCGGTCAGCGCGGCGAGCGCCACCCACAGCGCGGTAATATGCACACTCTGAATAGATTCCGGTTGCAGTAGTTTGCCGCAAGCAGACCACAGCATACCCGCGCCAACCAGTAACAGCAGCGCGCCAATCACCAGTGAAGCGCCGTTTTCATAGCGCCGGTGCCCGTAGTGATGGTCGCTATCCGAAGGTTTGCCGCTTTTTTTATTGGCCAACAGCACAACGAAATCGGCCACCAAATCGGAAAGAGAATGAATACCATCGGCGATTAAGCCCTGCGAGCCGGAGAATATCCCGGCCAGTATCTGAAAACTGGATAAAAAGAGATTGACCATCACGCTGACCAGCGTCGTTTTACGCGCAACCTGGGAACGCTGCTTATCGTTACTTATTTTCATTACCGACACTTCCCCGAAGAAAAAGAGCCAGACTACGCGTTCAGGCTTAATTTTTCCTGAATAAGTCGCCGCCATTAAGAGAGTGTTTAATTATTTCTTCCGACCTTAAATATATAAATGAGAATAGTTTGTTTTTAAACAACATAGCCATATCAATAATAGCCATGGCTATATTTCCGCGTATTCAACAAAGGGGCAAAATTAAAACTGATTCATCCGGCGCATTGCGCAATGATACGCGCCGTTGCGCACCGAGGCGCGCAGTATGCGAGCGACGCCGTGAACCGCAAACCGCGCGCTGTGCCGCTGTAGCGTGCTCATCGGCAAATTAAGCATCTCCTGCGCCCACGGCGGCAGCAGGTCAATTCCGGCGCGCATCATTATTCGCCCCACCGGCCGGCTCATACGGCCCGGCAGACGGGTCGACAGCAGAACGTGGGCAACTTCCTGGGTTCGCTCATCGCAGCGCAGCACCGGCCGCATATCCTGCAGGTAATCAGCAATCTGCCGCGGCGTCTGCGGGATATCCCGCGCCCCGAGGCGACGGGCAACTTCGGCCGCTTCCTCATAGTATTGCTCCTGACGGGCGGCGCTGACCACGGTCCGCTTGTAGCGCAGATGCGAGGCCATAAAGCTGCTGCATTCGGCGACGTGTACCCAGGTCAGCAAGTGCGGATCGCTGGCCTGATAGGGCGTGCCGTCTTTGTCCTGGCCGCCTACCCGCAGATGGATCCCCTGTACTTTTGCAATCAACCGTTCGGCATCGGCGGTGGTGCCAAAGGTGGTGGCGGAAATAAACTGGCTGGTGCGGCGCAGGCGGCCAAAGATATCTTCACGGAAATTTGAGTGATCCCAGACGCCCGCCAGGGCCAGCGGATGCAGCATCTGTAACAACAGCGCGCTGACCCCGCCGCAGAGCATGGAAGTGAAATCGCCGTGAACCTGCCAGATAGCCGACTGCGGCCCAAAAAGCCCCGGTTCGCCTTTGGGATGTTCAAAATCGATCTCTTTTAGCGCCATGCCGGTTAAGCCCAGAACCTGAGCTTCAATCGTTCCGCGTATGCTGATCATGACCCACCTGCTCTCATTCGTGAGCGGGAAAGATAACATTAATCAACGGCGGGGGCATTGGCCTGAAACGGCTTTGAAGAAGAGCGCCCGCCGGAGGCGGGCACCCGAGAGGTCAGGAATTGAGCTGATAATCGAGGGTTATCTCAGCATTCAACACCTGAGAAACCGGACAACCGGCTTTTGCTTTCTGAATAATGCTGTCAAACGCGTCGGCCTCAATGCCTGGCAGCACGATTTTGCTCTGTAGCGCGATCTGGGTAATGGCGAAACCGCCGCCGGATTTATCCAGCGTTACCACTGCCACGGTATCAATGGAGGTCGCGGTGTAGCCCTCTTCGCTCAGCATCAGCGATAGTGCCATGGAAAAACAGGCGGCATGTGCGGCGCCGATAAGCTCTTCCGGGTTAGTCCCCTTCACACCCTCAAACCGGGTGTTAAAACCATAAGGCTGCTGGTTCAGCGCGCCGCTCTCGGTAGAGACGGTTCCTTTACCGCTTTTTAGATCCCCTTCCCAATGCGCCTGACCTTTCTTATGGATTGCCATGATATCGCTCCTTTTGTGACATGAAAGGGTTAAGTATAGAACTCCCTTACGCATTCGGGCGGCATGCGGCGATTTTAGGATCAATCCGCAGCGATATTTTTACTCATATTGATGCCGGTAACGCGAAATCCGGTGACTTCATAGAGTCGGCGAGCGCGCGGATTATCGCCGGCGACGCGCAGTTTTATTTGGCGGATACCCAGGTTTTTTAATTCATGCTCAAAAGCCGCCATCGCTTGTTTACCCAATCCCTGCCCCTGCAAGGACGGAAAAATATAAAAATCACAGATAAAGGCGGAGCGTATTTCTGCGTCAGGCTTATACCAGAGATAGCCAACCCGCTTTTCTGTACCATCAATTTCATCGAATAAGCAGCGTAAAGCCTGGCCGTGAGTATTGACGCCATCGGGCAGATCCTCGGCAATTTCGCGCTGCGCCTGGGCCAATGCCGCCTCCGGAGAAAGCGCGTAATTGGTCGCGATCTCCGCCGCATAATCGGCAATAAAATAGTTCAGGTACGCGGCGTACTCTTCATCGCGCATTGGGCGAATAACAATCATCACAAGGGTCCTTTTATATCGTTAGGTTGCGCCAGTTTTTGCTGAATCTCTTCAAGAAACAGCGGCAGCGCGCTCGGCTGGTAGTCCCGTGAGAGATAAATCCCATACACGTTTAAGGCTTTTGGCCGCCAGGTCGGTAAAACCTGTTTCAGCGCCCCGCTGTTGAGCGCCCGCTGCGCCTCCAGCTCCGGCAGCATTGCGATGCCGCAGCCGGCTACCGCCGCCTCCATCAGCAGCGAGGAGATCCCGGCGCTGAGGTTGCCGGAAACCGCCACCGCCACGCTTTCGCCGCTGGGGTCGCTAAACTGCCAGGTCTGACTGGCAAAATGGCTGTAATGCAGGCAGTTGTGGCGAGTGAGATCGTCCGGCGTATGCAGCGGCCCATTCTGCTGTAGCCAGCGCGGCGACGCGCACAGCACCGAACGGCACACGCCGAGACGGCGGGCAATAGCTCCCGGCTCCGGATTGTCGGTGATCCGAATCGCCACGTCGATCCTTTCGCCTATCAGGCTTACCGGATGATTGTTGATATCCAGCTCAAGACGCAGCTGCGGATAGCGGGCGAGAAAATCGGGCAAAAGCGGAGAAATCAGCTGCATCGCGGTAAAATGAGCGCAGGCTACGCGCAGCGTTCCGCTGGGGATCGCTCGTTCACTCTGCCCGGCGATCTCATCCGACAGCTGCGTCAGGGTGCGCGTTTTTTGCAGTACCTTTTCCCCCGCAGCCGTGAGCGTCAGCTTACGGGTAGAGCGATGAACCAGTCGGGTGCCAGCCCACTGCTCCATCTGTTCCAGATAGCGGCTCACCATCGGCCGCGACATCCCCAGCGCCCGCGCGGCGGCGCTTAAGCTTCCCAGCTCACAAATACGCATATAGACCTGCGCGGCAATGACTCGATCCATAACTTGATTCCATCTGCACGTTTTATGAAACTCAGCATCTCTTTTTTCAGGAATTTTCGCAAATCAGGAAATCCGTAAAATAGCGCTTATTCACCTGACGAAGAGAAACGAACATGAAATTATCTGCCCTTGCCATCGCCACTACGCTGTTCAGCGCTTCAGTTCTGGCAGCCCCATTAACGTTGCAAACCTATAACCCGCAGGAGAACGGTATTTTCGCGGTTAACTCCACCCTCGCCTCCGGCCCGCATGAAGCGGTGTTGTTTGACGCTCAGTTCAGCGTGAAGGATGGCGAGAAGCTGGTTGAAATGATTCAGAAAAGCGGTAAAAAACTGACCCGCATCGTGATTACTTCCGGCGATCCGGATTTCTATTTTGGCCTGCAGCCGCTGGTCAAAGCGTTCCCGGAAGCCAAAGTGGTGGCAACCGCAGAAGTGGTTAAACACATTAACGCCACCAAACAGGCCAAACTGGCGTACTGGGGCCCGCAGATGAAGGACGGCGCGCCGACCCAGGTTTATGTCCCGCAGGAGCTGACGGCTAATACCTTCACTATCGACGGCGAAAAGGTTGAGATCCGCCAGCCGCAAAATTATGCCGCCTATGTGTGGATCCCGGCGAATAAAGCCATTCTTGGCGGTACCGGCGTGGCGTGGGGTATGCACGTCTGGACGGCGGACACTCAGAGCGTCGAAAGCCGTCAGCAGTGGATAAATACGCTCGACGAGATGGCCGCGTTGCATCCGCAGCAGGTGATCCCCGGCCATTATCTCGGCACGCCGCCAGCCGGTGACCGGGCGATTACTTTTACTCGCGATTATTTGACCCAGTTTGAGCAGGCGCTCAAAGAGCATAAAGATTCCGCTGGCGTCATTAAGGCGATGAAACAGCGCTGGCCGGGGCTCGCGGAAGAGAGTTCGCTGGAGCTGAGCGCCAAAGTGAATACCGGCGAAATGAAGTGGTAAGTCTGGGTATTACGCGGGGATTTCTGCCTGGTGAAGGTTAGTGCTATATCCAGGGGGTAAACCCGCTACCCGCCCGTCGGCCCGGAAAGGCGAACGCCTTACCGGGCACGATCCGCAGAAGCAGAGTGTCCCCGGATCACTCTGAAAATGAGGCTGATTGTGCCGTCTCAATGTTGCTAATCCCGGCAAAATGGGCCACGCTAATGATCGCCGCGTGAAAAATAAGCGGCGTATTGAGGGTTAAATTTCGTCCGACAGTCGTCGGGCTTGTCCTTGAAACCGACACAGGATAAAGGAGTAAGAATGAAATCGAACCAACAGGCACGTCATCTTCTTGGTCTGAACTACAAACTTTCTCAGCAGAAAAAGGTCCTGCTGGAAGGCGATGCGGAAACCACGGTTAACCATGTTCGCGCCACCGGCCGCAAGCGCCGCGGTGGCTAATCTTTCAGCTAAGTGATGATAAAAACACCGTCCTTTCTCCAGGATGGTGTTTTTTTAAGACTATCCCCCTCATGTTTACCCTCCTTTGATGTCTTCTGCTTTATACTCTGCCCGCTGCCATTCCCTGCCAGCCCCCCGCCTGTCGCCGCGCCCGGGCTGAAGCGATTATCAAGGAGTTAGTGCGATGCAATTCACTCATAAGAAAAACCGCTCTCTTTACATCCCTTACGCCGGCCCCGTGCTGCTTGAATTTCCGCTGCTCAATAAGGGCAGCGCCTTCAGCATGGAAGAGCGCAGCAGCTTTAATCTGCTGGGCCTGCTGCCGGAAGTGGTCGAAACCATCGAAGAGCAGGCCGAACGCGCGTGGATCCAATACCAGGGATTTAAAACCGAGATCGACAAGCACATTTACCTGCGCAACATTCAGGATACCAACGAAACCCTGTTCTACCGTCTGGTCGGCAACCACCTCGATGAAATGATGCCGGTCATCTATACCCCGACCGTCGGCGCCGCCTGTGAACGCTTCTCTGAGATCTATCGTCGCGCCCGCGGCGTGTTTATCTCTTACCAGAACCGCAATAATCTCGACGATATTCTGCAAAACGTACCGAACCATAACGTTAAGGTTATCGTGATGACCGATGGCGAACGTATTCTCGGCCTCGGCGACCAGGGCATCGGCGGAATGGGCATTCCTATCGGCAAACTGTCGCTGTATACCACCTGCGGGGGGATCAGCCCGGCCTACACCCTGCCGGTCGTTCTTGACGTGGGCACCAATAATCAGCAACTGCTCGACGATCCGTTATACATGGGCTGGCGCCACCCGCGCATTACCGACGATGAGTATTACCAGTTTGTTGACGATGTTATTCAGGCGATTAAAGCCCGCTGGCCGGATGTGCTGCTGCAGTTCGAAGACTTCGCGCAGAAAAACGCTATGCCGCTGCTTAACCGCTATCGCCACGAAATCTGCTCCTTCAACGATGATATCCAGGGCACCGCCTCGGTCACCGTCGGTACGCTGATTGCTGCCAGCCGCGGCGCGGGCAGTCAGCTGAGCGAGCAGAAAATTGTCTTCCTCGGCGCCGGTTCCGCAGGCTGCGGTATCGCGGAGCAGATCGTCGCCCAGATCCAGCGCGAAGGGTTAAGCGAAGAAGAAGCCCGCAAACGCGTATTTATGGTTGACCGTTTCGGTCTGCTCACGGATGCGATGCCAAATCTTCTGCCGTTCCAGAGCAAACTGGTGCAGAAACGCGAACACCTGCAAGAGTGGGACACCACCAGTGACGTGCTGTCGCTGCTTGACGTGGTGCGAAATGTAAAACCGGATATCCTGATCGGCGTCTCCGGGCAGCCTGGGCTGTTCACCGAAGAGATTATCCGCGAGATGCATAAGCATTGCCCACGACCAATCGTGATGCCGCTGTCAAACCCGACCTCAAGGGTGGAAGCCACGCCGCAAAATATCCTCAGCTGGACCGACGGAGAAGCGCTGGTCGCTACCGGCAGTCCGTTCGCTCCGGTAACGCTCAAAGGCAAGCAGTACGTCATCGCCCAGTGTAACAACTCCTATATCTTCCCGGGGATCGGCCTTGGGGTTATCGCTTCAGGCGCTTCGCGCGTGACCGATGAGATGCTGATGGCCGCCAGCGAAACGCTGGCGAAACATTCGCCGCTGGTGAATAACGGTGAAGGTCCGGTTCTGCCGGAACTGAAAGATATCCAGAGCGTTTCGCGCGCTATCGCTTTTGCGGTGGGTAAAATTGCCCAGGAGCAAGGCGTGGCGGTGAAAACCTCCGCCGAAGCGCTGCTGCAGGCGATCGCCGATAACTTCTGGCAGCCGGAATATCGCAACTATCGCCGGACGTCAATATAACCACTAGCGTAACCGGGAGCGTTAATGCTCCTGGTTACCTGGGAAATAATTCTCTGGTTCGCTATTTTTTGATATCAAATCTATAGCCCTGCCGGCGAATCGTCACGATGGACTCAGATGAATAACACGCCCGAATCTTTTTACGTATCCGCCCAATAAGGACCATTAGTGAACTGCTGCAATATAGCTCTCCTTCTGCATACAGCTGGCGCATAAGATCATCCTTGCTGGTAACTTTACCGCAGTTGCGGATTAATGTTTCCATAATAATATATTCAAAAGCGGTCAGATTTAACGTAACACCATTTACCGACAATTCCCGACGCGAAAGATTTAGCAGAAATGGCGGTATTGAGATTAATTCTGATGACAATCCATAGTTGCGGCGAAAAAGCGCATTGATACGCGCAACCATAATATCAATATGAAATGGCTTACGGATGTGGTTGTCCGCACCGGCGTTGAGGGCGTTAACGCAATCCTGCCAGCACTCGCCTGCGCTCATAACCAATATCGGTACAGAAACCCCCTGGCCGCGCCAGTCGCGGATCAGAGCCAGACCCGCTTCACTTGTCGCGTCCAGATCAATAATTGCGATGTCAGGCGGATACTCTACGATATAGTAATTCGCTTCCTTGACGTTTTGTGCATCATCGACGATATGCCCTTGCTGCGTTAGCTGTACTTTCAAATGATGACGCAGCAGAGCCTTATCCGCAAAGACAAGTATGCGCATCTCCCCCCCTATTTCGATAGTAATTAACAGGCGTGACCTTTTTATTTTTTAATAACTATATTGTGCGGCTGTTGCTGTACGTTAAGTAGCATGCGGCATTAAAAACGCTAATAAATAGTTTTTAGCGGTGATAATTAAATTTTTCATAAACCCGGCTCACGGCGAATAAAAATCCAAAGCGCTTTATAAGGATATAAAGCACCAGACAATTGATATAGTTATCTCAGGAAACGGCCTGGCTAACGTTTATTGAGGATAATCAGTCCTGCTGTCAGATTATCTCGCCAGGCTTATACAGACGAAACAAATATTAAACCACATGCCGTGGCTTATTCAACGTTAGCTATTGATGATCAAAATCTAAGCAAACAGATTTATTTAGCAGCATGAAAACAGCGAACCCGGTTTTTAAAGTATATAAACCCAATATTCATTTTATCTGAAGCATAAATAGCTATAGGTATGACAAATAATTGATTTTGAACCATTACAGTTTGCAGAGAAATAATGATATATATCAATTGGTAGCGGAAATATTCTTCTTTTCTGTCGAATCGATTATGAAATGAGCGAGATTACGTAAGTTATATTGATTCCATGAATAATTCTTCTGCGTTATCGCTTTTGCGTTGCGCCAAAGCAGCGCTGCTAAGCCTGATAGGGTTCAAGCGCCCAGGATGTTAGTGGCAAAAGCGTGCCCGGCGTAAACGGATCGCTAGCCAAAACGGATTTCACCCATTACACTGCCTGCACCTATCAACTTACTGAATAAAAAAAGGAGGATCCCATGTCGTACCGTGAAATGTTTTTTTCACGTGCATTTGGCGATCGCACCTGCTCAAGCGTTATCGGTATCGTGCTGCGATAACTTCAGCTTGAGCGAAGAAACCAAAGACTGAATCCCTTCCCTCGGGCTTACCGGGTTATCGTCAGCGATGTTTGACGAGGCATAAACATGCCTGTAACTCTTGAGTAAGTTCACCATGAGCACATTACTAACTGCACAATCTCTCCATGTTGATACGGCGTTTGGCCCGCTGTTCACAAACCTCTCCTTTACCCTCAAAAAAGGCGACCGCATTGGCCTGATTGGCTATAACGGCTGCGGAAAAAGTACCCTGCTTAGAGTGCTGGACGGCACGATGATTCCGAATGGGGGCAGCGTGGCGCTGGCCAGCCACTGCCTGATGGCACGGGTGGAACAGCATCTACCCGATACGCTGTTAGCGCAACCTCTGCTACAGGTGGTCCTGGAAAAACTTCCCGCCCTTGAGCGAGAGAACCAGCGCTGGCAAGCGGAGCGGCTGCTGGCGGAGATGGGCTTTACGGCCGATGAAGCCCGGCAGCGGGCGTCAACCCTGAGCGGCGGTCAGCATACCCGGCTGCTGCTTGCCAGGGCGCTGATTCAGCAACCGGATCTCCTGCTGTTGGACGAACCGGGAAACCACCTCGACCTGCCGACTCTCCTGTGGCTGGAAAGCTTCTTGCAAACCTGGCAGGGGAGTTTCGTTCTGGTGTCTCATGACAACATCTTACTGGATGCTGTAACTAATGCGAGTTGGATCCTGCGCGACAAAACCCTGCATGCCTTCTCCCTGCCCTGCAGCGCTGCCCGTCAGGCGCTGGATGAGCGAGATGCCAGCGATGCGCTGCGCCATAAAGCCGAGCAAAAAGAGATTGACCGGGTCGCCGCCAGCGCCAAACGACTGGCTATCTGGGGGCGCACCTATGACAACGAAGATCTCTCGCGTAAAGCTAAGCAGATGGAAAAGCAGGTTCAGCGCCTGAAGGAGAGCCAAACCGATCTCACCGCCGGAACACCCTGGCGGCTAACGCTGCGCGGCGACATGCTGCGGGCAGACAGGCTGCTGGAGATGGATCAGCTTCCCGTCCCGCCCGCGCCGGGTCTGCCGGTCCTGTTTACTGCGGGTCTGGCTCGTCTGAAAAGCGGCGATCGGGTCGCGGTAATGGGCCGTAACGGCGGCGGGAAATCCTCCCTGCTGCGTCTACTGTGGCGACATATGCAGCAGGAATCAGCGGAGGACGGCTTACGCCTGCACCCGCGGCTGAAACCGGGTTATTACGATCAGACCCTGCATCAGCTTGCGGATGACGACACGCTTCTCGACGCGCTGGAGCCTTTTGAGCCGGCGGCGGACGCGCGCAAGCGGGCGCTGATCTCAGCCGGATTTAGCTGGGCTCGTCACGGGCAAAAGGTCGCCACCTTAAGCGGCGGCGAGCGTTCGCGTCTGCTATTTGTCGGCCTGTCTCTGGCCTGCTATAGCCTGCTGCTTCTGGATGAGCCAACCAACCATCTGGATATGGACGGCAAAACAGCGCTGGCAAGAACGTTGTGCGACTACCCAGGCGGACTGCTGCTGGTGAGCCACGACCGCGAACTCATTAACCATAGCTGCAATCGCTTCTGGCTTATTGACGAGCGCGGGCTGAGCGAATGGCACAGCGCCGAAGAGGTGTATGAGGTTTTACGCACCGCCGTTCGTTGTCCGGCCCCGGAGGTCGTGACGGATAACCGCCGCGAAGCGGAGGAAGACCATGATACGTTGCTGGAACGGTTGGTGTCGCTTGAGCAACTGCTGGCCGACGATCTGGCCCGTAAACCAAAACATCAAAAACCGCAGCTGCAGGCGCAGTGGCGTAAGGAGATAGCCACCCTCAACGCTTTGCTAAGCTAAATGTTGTTCCCCGGCGCAGCCCGCTGCGCCGGGATTTTACTTAGTATGAGTCGCCGGTCGCGGTTTGATTCGACTAAACTGCTGCTCGGTCATCGTCCTGCCCCACTGTTCGCCCTGCCACTCTTTATCCAGCGTGAAACTAAAGGATTCATACAGCCTGCGGGCGGCGTGCAGGCCGCTGAAGGTCCATAGCTGTACTGATGCAAAGTCCCGGCTATCGCAAAAAGCCATGGCTTCGCTCAGCAGGCGCCGACCAATGCCGCTACCCCGGCAGCTATCGTCGAGAATAAACCAGCGCAGATGCGCCTGGTTATTCCCCAGATCCTCGCCGTCAATCGCTACCGATCCGACAATTTGCTCGCCCTGAACGGCCAGCCAAACACGGTTGCACGGTTTATCGAGACGAGCTGAAAATTCCGCCAGCCCGCTGGCGACTTTACTCTCGAAAAAAGCACCAAACTGATAATGTTTTGCATAATACTCGCCGTGCATTTGCGCTATGCGGCCAATCATTCCAGGCCGATAGCCGGTAGCGATATCAATCGTCTTTTTCGAGCCGGTAGCCTCAACGTCGCGGCATTTTTCCAGCGCCCAGGCCCAGGTTGTGAGGCCCTGTGCGACGCACTGTCTTTGCGCATCGCTCAGGTGTTCCAGCGCATCCACTACCCGCATAGCGCCGTAGGCGTTAATTTTTTTGACCGTCGCCGCACCTTGCGCCGTTAACGCAAGCTGCTTAATCCGCCCGTCGCGGGAGGACGTTTTTTCTCGAAGTTCGCCGGCGGCAAGCAGACGGGAAAGCATCCTGCTGACGCTAGACTTTTCCAGCCCCAGGATCTGCACCAGCTGCGCGGCCGTCATCGCGCCGCGTAGTGAAATTTCCACAAGCGTATGTACCGCCGAAGGTGAGTACGCCGTAGCGGCCAGCGTGGTGCTCATAAAGCCCAGTTCACGCACCATCAGGCGGGAAGCGGTACGAATTTCATCAACAAGCGCGGGTGAGTTCATCTGAGGTCAGCTCTGTCAGAAATAGTTGCATGATACAACCATTTTCTGCTGCGTGCTGTCAAGCCGCCGTGTTGCCTCCTCCCTGAACTGGCCTCAACTGAACGGGGTGAATACTCGCACTTTACTCGCGCGTGACACCATGCCGATACCCACCTTGCGGGGAAAAAGACGCCTGCCGGCTTTACCCGCTTTTGTACTTATTGCGGATTTTTCTCTTTCCACGTTTCCCATGCCGCTTTGATTTCCTGTTTCGCGGCGGCGGCATCGTTAAAGCCGTCCAGCTCGACTTTTTTGCGTCCGTCCGGCAGCTGTTTGTAAACCCGGAAGAAAGCCTGCAGACGCTCCTGCTCAATTTTCGGCAGATCGCTGATGTTAATCACGTCATCGTAGGTTGGGTCGATTTTACTTGCCGGAACGGCAATGATTTTGTCGTCCTTCTCGCCGCCATCAATCATCTTCAGCACGCCAATCGCGCGCAGCTTAATCAGCGTTCCCGGGGCCATCGGCGCGCGGGTATAAAACACCACGTCCAGCGGATCGCCATCCCCTGCCAGCGATTGAGTGAGCGAGCCGTAGTTAGCCGGATAGGCCACCGGCATCGACTGGAAACGATCGGCGATCAGAAAGCCGGTTTTGTCGTCCGTTTCGTATTTGATAATGCCGCCCGCCGGGATTTCGGTTACGGCGTAAAACTCTTCAGGGTTGTTGTTCGGCTGCGGAAAATCCAGCACGTTTTGCGCCTCAACGGCGGTAGAAAGCAGAAGGCCTGCGGCCAGGAGGGTTTTCGCCAGATGCATTGTCATGTCGCTCTAGGTTAATAAGAAATTGAAAAACAGAACGATAGAGATCGCGGATGAAAATTTCATGACATGCAAGTGACATAAATATGACGCGCAGAAACATAAGAAAAACTGTTCGAAAAACAAACAAAAGAAATCTTTAACCAGCATAAAAATCTATTATTACCTTGATTTATTGGCAATTTAAGCTATTGGTTAACATGCGTAAAAACAAATATTGTGTTAATACGCTTATGTTTAATAAGGAGAACAGAATGAAAGCTGCCGTCGTCACGCAAGATCATCAGGTCAATGTTACGGAAAAAACACTTCGCCCATTACAGCACGGCGAAGCCCTTTTAAAAATGGACTGCTGCGGCGTCTGCCATACCGACCTGCACGTTAAGAACGGCGATTTCGGCGATAAAACCGGCGTCATTCTGGGCCATGAAGGCGTGGGCGTGGTGCAGCAGGTCGGCCCTGGCGTGCACTCGCTCAAGCCGGGCGATCGCGCCAGCGTCGCATGGTTCTTCGAAGGCTGCGGTCACTGTGAATATTGTAACAGCGGTAACGAAACGCTGTGCCGTTCGGTAAAAAATGCGGGCTACACCGTTGATGGCGGGATGGCCGAAGAGTGTATCGTCATTGCCGATTACGCGGTCAAAGTGCCGGATGGTCTTGATTCTGCGGCAGCCAGCAGCATCACCTGCGCAGGGGTCACCACCTATAAAGCGGTAAAAGTTTCCCATATCAAACCCGGCCAGTGGATCGCCATTTATGGCCTCGGCGGGTTGGGTAACCTGGCCCTGCAATATGCGAAAAACGTTTTTAACGCCAAGGTCATCGCCCTTGACGTTAATGATGAACAGCTGAAACTGGCCGCAGAAATGGGCGCAGATCTGACCATCAATTCCCGCAGCGAAGACGCGGCCAAAATTATCCACGAGAAAACCGGCGGCGCCCATGCCGCAGTCGTGACGGCGGTCGCCAAAGCGGCGTTTAACTCTGCGGTGGATGCGGTTCGCGCCGGCGGACGCGTGGTGGCCGTCGGCCTGCCTCCGGAAGCCATGAGCCTGGATATTCCGCGCCTGGTACTGGACGGTATCGAGGTGGTTGGTTCTCTGGTGGGTACGCGCCAGGATCTGGCCGAAGCCTTCCAGTTTGCCGCCGAGGGTAAGGTGGTACCGAAGGTCACCCTGCGCCCGCTGGGTGATATCAACGCCATCTTTAAGGAGATGGAACAGGGACAAATTCGCGGTCGTATGGTGATTGATTTCCGCCGTTAATTTTCTCGCCTCTCTCGCTACGGGAGAGGTTCCATTTATCCCCTTATGCAGGTAGCTCTGCTGCGCATATTTACATGATGCCCGGCAGAAATCCTTTCTTACGCTCATCATCGTTCAGCCGATAAATATCGAACCGGCTACCACCTTCATTAACAACGCTCTCCCCGCTATGCGCAGCCTGTGGTATGCAGGATATAAATGCTTTTTACGCAAATGCTTAGCGCAAATCCTTACTTCCTTTGTTAAAACGCGCGCCCGATGATGACTAAACAAGAGATAACAAAGGAATTCACCATGCACATCCGTTTTCGCCTGCCCGCGCTGGCGGCGCTATTTTTAACCGGCGCGTTTTCCGCCTGGGCCGCCGACGCCCCGGTTAAAGGCGGTACGCTAATCTATCTGGAGCAGCAGCCGCATACTAATCTTTACCCACCGGCCGGTGGCTTCTACCCCAACGGCGGCATTCTTAATCAAATAACCGATAAGCTCACCTGGCAGAACCCGAAAACGCTGCAGGTGGAGCCGTGGATCGCCGAAAGCTGGAGCGCCAACGCGGATAAAACCGAATATACCTTTAAGCTTCGCCCCGGGGTGACCTTCTCAGATGGCACCCCGCTTGACGCCAGGGCGGTCGCCAAAAACTTTGATACCTACGGCCTCGGTGATAAAGCGCACCGCCTGCCGGTGTCTGAGGTCATTAATAACTACGATCGCAGCGAAGTCATCGATCCGCTGACGGTAAAGTTCTACTTTAAAAAGCCCTCGCCGGGATTTCTGCAGGGCACCGCCACCATCGGCTCCGGGCTGGTATCCCTCAGTACCCTGGCGCGTAATTTTGAAGAGCTGGGCGATGCCCGCCATATTATTGGCTCCGGACCTTTTACGGTAAAAGATGAAAAGCCGGGGCGCGAACTCACTCTGGTCGCGCGCAAAGATTATCAATGGGGACCGAAAAATCTCACCCAGCAGGGACCAGCTAATCTCGATGGCATCACTTACATCGTTACCCCTGAAGATGGCGTGCGCATTGGCGCTCTGCTGGCGGGCCAGGCTGATTTTATCCGTCAGGTACAGGCCTACGATGAAAAGCAGGCCACCGGGCAGGGCTTTAAAATTTATGCTGCCCCCACGCGCGGCGTTAACGACAGCCTGAGCTTCCGGCCGGATGATCCGCTGGTTGCCGACCTGCGCGTTCGTCAGGCGCTGCTGCACGCCACCGACGCCAGGCAGGTAGTCGAAACGCTGTTCTCCGCCAACTATCCGCAGGCGACCTCCGTCGTCGCCAGTACCGCCGCCGGGTACGTTAACCTCAGCGACAAGCTGGCTTTCGATCCGGCCAAAGCAAAACAACTGCTTGATGATGCAGGCTGGAAACCGGCTGCCGATGGTATTCGGGTCAAAGATGGCCAGCGGCTGGCCTTAACCGTCTATGAATCTCTGCCGCAACCGCAAAATAAAGAAGTTTTGCAGCTTGTCGCTCAGCAGTGGCGTCAGGTCGGCGTCGCGCTGGCGGTCAAAGCCGGCGATGCCGGCAGCCGTACGCTGGATAACCTCGATCCGCTGAAAACGCCGCTCACCGTGTCGGAAGTGGGCCGCGCCGACCCCGACGTGGTGAAAAGCATGTTTTTCCCCACTAACCGCGACGCGCTGCTGCAAAAAGGCGGCTCCAGCGACAAAGTACAGGGGTTCCGCGACGATAAGCTCAACGCATTGCTGAGCGCGATTTCAGCCGAAGTTGAACCGCAAAAACGGCTCCAGCTCACCGGCGATGCCCAACGCTATCTGCTGGATAATGCCTACGTGATCCCGATATTTGAAGAACCGCAGGTCTTCGCCGGCGCCCCGTGGGTGAAAGGCGTCAGTTTTGAAGCGGTAGGCCGCCCGTCGTTCTATGGCGCGTGGCTGGAAAAGCACTGAGGAGCCTGCGATGAGCCATTATCTTCTGCGGCGAACCGGCCAGGGTTTACTGGTGCTATGGGCGGCATTTACCCTCTCCTTCATCCTGTTACAGGTGCTGCCCGGCGATGCGGTACTGATCAAGTTTCAGAATCCGGATCTGGGGCTCAGCCCTGAGCAGATCGCCGAAATGCGCCTCGCCTGGGGGGCCGATAGCCCGGTGTGGAAGCAGTATCTCCACACCCTCTTCGCCATGCTGCGCGGGGATTTTGGTTATTCGCTGCAGGCCGGACTGCCGGTGAGCGCGCTGATCGCCAGCAATCTGCCGCAGACACTAAGCCTCGCGCTCCCCGCCTTTGCGCTGGCGGTGGCGCTGGCTTTTACCCTCGCCTTCGCCTCACGGCTGCCGGGTCTGCGCTGGCTAAGCAATACGCTGCAATCGCTGCCGGTGCTGTTTATCTCCCTGCCGACGTTCTGGCTCGCTATCGCCCTGATACAGCTTTTCTCCTTTCAGCTGCACTGGATACCGGTGATCAATCCGGGACCGATTGAGGGACTCATTCTGCCCGTCGTCGCCGTCGCGGTACCGATTTCCGCTCCGCTGGCGCAAATTCTGATGCGCAGTCTGGATCAGGTCGCCGCGCTGCCGTTTGTGGCCGTTGCTCGTGCTAAAGGCATGAGCGAGACCGGCGTGCTGTGGCGGCACGTTACCGGCAATGCCCTGCTACCGGTGCTCAATATGGCCGGGCTGCTGCTCGGGGAACTGATCGCCGGAGCCCTGATTACCGAAACCGTGTTTGGCCGCGGCGGGCTGGGTCTGCTGACGCAGCAGGCGGTCAATAATCAGGATATCGCGGTACTGCAGGCGGTGGTGATGATCTCAGCCCTTGGTTTTGTCCTGATTAATCTGCTGGTCGACCTGCTGATGCCGCTGCTCGACCCGCGCCTGAAAACCGCTGAGGGAGGTACGCTATGAGTCTGGTTGATTACGCAATCGCCGCCCGCCGCCGCTCGCCAGACTGGCGCACGCTACGCTTCCAGCCCGGCCTGCTGCTGGCCTGGGCGATTATGATCGTTGCTGCGCTAATGGCCGTTGTCCCGCAGCTGTTTACCGCTTATAACCCGTTGGAAGGTTTCCCCGGCGCCCAGCGCCTGGCCCCCCAGGCGGGTCACTGGCTGGGCACCGACCAGCTTGGTCGCGATCTGTGGAGTCGAATCGTCTACGGCGCTGCCCATTCGCTCTCCGCTGCGCTGGCGGCAGTGGCGATTGGCCTGATCATCGGAACCGCGCTGGGTACGCTGGCCGGCGCGCTGGCGGGACGCGTGGAGTCGATCGTCATGCGGCTGGTCGACGTACTGCTGGCGATTCCATCCCTGTTGCTGTCCCTGACGGTCATTATTCTGCTCGGCTTCGGCACCCTCAACGCCGCCGTCGCGGTCGGGGTGGCGGCAATAGCCAGCTTTGCCCGCCTGGCGCGCGCGGAAGTCGTACGCGTACGGCGCAGCGATTACGTCGAAGCGGCCTACGGCAGCGGCGGCACCTTTTTTGCCGTCTTCTGGCGGCATATTTTACCCAATTCGCTCACCGCGGTACTGGCCTTCGCCACGCTCCAGTTCGGCCAGGCCGTTCTGGCGCTCTCAACCCTGAGTTTTCTCGGCTACGGCACGCCGCCGCCGGTACCAGAGTGGGGATTACTGATCGCCGAAGGCCGTAACTACCTCTCCACCGCCTGGTGGCTAACGACCCTTCCCGGTATGGCGGTGATTGCGGTCGTGCTTGCCGCCAATCGTATTAGCCGTCAATTTAGCGGAGAACGCCGATGAATGTTTTAACCGTAGAAAACCTACGCATCAGCTATCGTTCGCAGAGTGAATGGCGTGAAGTCGTGCATAACGTCAGTTTTCAGGTAAAACGCGGCGAAATGCTGGCGTTCGTCGGCGAATCCGGCTCGGGCAAAACCACTACCGCCCAGGCGATAATGGGTCTGCTGGCGGAGAATGCCCGGCGCGACAGCGGGCGCATCAGTATTAACGGTGAAGACATTAGCGGCTGGTCAGGTAAACGCCTCGACGGCCTGCGCGGCGCGCGAATTAGCCTGGTGCCCCAGGATCCAGGCAACTCCCTCAATCCGGTGAAAACCATCGGCGCGCAGGTAGGTGAAATTCTGCGCCTCCATCAGAAACGCAGCGCCGCGGAACGTAAAACGCAGGTACTGGCGCTGCTGGCGAAGGTTGGACTGAGCCACCCGGAGCAGCGCTTCGATCAATATCCGCACCAGCTTTCAGGCGGCATGAAGCAACGAGTGCTGATTGCCATCGCCATCGCTCTGAAACCGGATTTAATCATTGCTGATGAGCCAACCAGCGCCCTTGACGTGACGGTACAGAAGCGGATCCTCGATCTGCTGGATACCCTGCGCCGGGAGTCCGGCACGGCGGTGCTGTTCGTCACTCACGATCTGGCGCTGGCAGCCGAACGTGCCGACCGCCTGCTGGTCTTTCGTCATGGCGAAATTCAGGAGCAAGGCGCGACCCGCGATGTGGTACGGACGCCGCAGCATGCCTATACTCGCCAGCTGCTCAGCGATCTTCACGGCCCGACGCTGACCATGGCTCCCTCCGGCGGTCGCGTACTGGCTACGCCGGCGATTCGCGTCGACGACATCAGCAAGCGCTTCTCATTAGGCCGGGCGCATTTGCAGGCGCTGGACGCCGTGAGTTTTGAGGTTAAGCGCGGCTGCACGCACGCGCTGGTTGGTGAGTCCGGTTCCGGCAAAACGACACTTGCGCGGATCCTGCTGGGATTCGAAAAGGCGGATAGCGGCCAGATTGCCATCGATGGTATTGATGCCGGGCATCTCAGTCGGGAGGCGCTCCGCCAGCTACGGCGTAAAATTCAGTTTGTCTATCAGAACCCCTTTGCCTCTCTTGACCCACGGCAAACGCTGTTTGAAATCATTGAAGAGCCGTTAAAGAACTTCGACCGCTTCAGCGCCGGAATACGACGCCAGCGCGTCGAAACGGTCGCCGCTCGCGTGGCGCTCGCTCCGGAGCTGCTGTCGCGAACCGCCCGTGAACTCTCCGGCGGACAGCGGCAGCGGGTGGCTATCGCCCGCGCCCTAATCCTTGAACCGACGATCCTTGTCCTCGATGAAGCGACTTCGGCGCTGGACGTTACCGTCCAGGCGCAAATTCTCGCCTTGCTGCAGCAGCTGCAGCAACAGCTGGGATTGACCTATCTGTTTATCACCCACGATTTGGCGACGGTTCGCCGTATCGCCCACAGCGTGACGGTACTGCGGGCGGGCCAGGTTATTGAACATGGCGATGTCGGCCGACTGTTCAGCGCTCCGCAGCATGAGTATACCCGCGAGCTTATTGCCGCTATTCCCCACTTTTCCCCCTCGAACAAGGAGGTCGCATGACGCGTAAACGACTGGGTTTTTTCACTCGCCTGCTGGACCACGTCGCGCCAGGTGAGCGCTATCGGCTGGCTACCGAACAAATTCGCCACGCCGAACGACTGGGTTTTGACAGCGCCTGGGTCGCTCAGCACCATTTTCATGAGCACGAAGGCGGCCTGCCGTCGCCGCTGGTCTTTCTCGCCCACGCGGCAGCGCATACGGAGCGCATTCGCCTGGGAACCGCCATTATCACCCTGCCGATGGAAAACCCGCTGCGGGTTGCCGAGGATGCGGCGGTGCTGGATCTGCTCGCCGATGGACGACTGGAGGTGGGCTTCGGATCTGGCGGCACGCCGACCTCGTTTTTACCCTTTGGATTGACCATCGACCAGCGCAGCGCAGTCTTTGCCGAACACCTGCATCTGATTCAAAGCGCCTGGCGCGGAGATTCACTTTCGCATCCGGATAATCATCTTTATCCCCAGGCACCGCAGTTGGCGGAGCGTATCTGGATTGCCACTTTTTCCGTTGAAGGCGCGGTGCGCGCGGCTCAGGCCGGACACGGCCTGATGCTTTCGCGTACCCAGCCGCGTCCTTCAGGGCAGCCCACGCTGCCGCTGGACGCTATCCAGAATCCGATTATTGACGCCTATCTCGCCGCGCTGCCGCCGGGCGTCGAGCCACGGATCCTCGCCTCGCGGACGGCCTTTGTCGCCGATAGCCAGCAGTATGCGCTGCAGGTCGCAGAACCCGGTCTGCGTCAGCAGGCGGCCCAGCATCGCGCCTCAGGTCATCACATTATTGGTGACACTGTCACAGATTTTTTACCGCAGCTTGACGCGCACGTTGGCGACCCGCAGCACGTCGCCGCTTCGCTGGGGCGCGATAGCGTCCTGCGGCGGGTAACCGATATTTCGTTCCAGGTGCACTCCGTTGAACCCTCGCACCGCGACACGCTTCGTTCCATTGAGCTGATCGCTCAGCATATTGCCCCGCAGATACGATAAGGAGTCACCATGACGCTCAGTCAGGATATATTGGCCGAACTGGCAGAAATTGCCCCCGATTCCGCCTTAGCGGCGGCGAGAGCCGTGCGCGAGGCGGCCACCCATCATGCTCAGGGAAGCTATGAAGCGCTGTTCGGTCAGCAGGATAACGACTTTCCGCTCGACGAACGTTTTGCCGTTGCCGCCAGGGTAGCGAAGCTGCATGAGAGCGATGCGCTGGCCGCCCACTATGCCGGGTTTGGGATTGCCGATCCGACCTCGCCGCGGCTGGTTCCGGCGCAGGCCTTTGCCCGGCTGTTGACCTTCGCGCCGGTAGAAGCCACGCCTTCGGCTCTGGAGGCATTAACCCGCGCCGGATGGAGCCCGCGCGCTATCGTGACGCTGGCCCAGCTGATTGCGTTTGTCAGCTTCCAGAGTCGTCTGTTGAACGGTCTACGCCTGCTCAACGGTAAAAGCGCCCCGGTTGCCGGGACCCCGGTCGTAGCCGGATTCTGGCATACCTCACCGCAAACCCTCAGCGGTAAACGCGCGCCGGTGCGCTTCACCCGCGATGAACTGCACTGGGAACCCTGGCTGGCGGCTAAACCGCTGGCGGAATTTACCCCGGATGAGCAGGCGCTGCTGGCGAAATTCGGCCACAGCGACTCGCCCTACTTCCGCCTGCTGGCGCGCAACCAGCCGGTGCTGGAGCAGCGTACGTTAACCGATAAAGGGATTTTTTATACTCCCGGCGGCCTGCCGCGTGCCGAACGCGAGCTGGCGGCGACGGTAGCGAGTAAAATCAACGGTTGTATTTATTGCGCCTCGGTGCATGCTCGCAAGGCCGCGCAGTTAGCGAAAGATGAAACGGCGGTAGAGACCCTGCTGGCGGTGACCCCGGGAGAGAAGCTGAGCGATGGGCAGACGCCGCGCTGGCAGGCGCTCATTGATTTTGCCGCAGCGATTTCCGTTACCCCTCCCGCCCTGGCCGCGAGCCACCTTGCGGCCGTCGAACAGCAACAGCTGGATACCCTCGCCCAACTGGATCTGCTGCAATCGGCAGCCTTCTTCGCCTGGGCCAACCGGTTAATGCTGACCCTCGGGGAGCCGTGGCAGGATTAGCCGCCTGCGGATTTCGTCAGACAGAACGCTGCTGATAGCGGGCATAAATCAGCAGTGAACTGAGCGCAAGAAACGAAAGCAGCGCGGCCGGTAAGGCAACAGAACGCCAGCCAAGGCCGGCCGTAATCATCATCCCGCCGAACAGCGCCCCGATGGCGCTACCAAGATTAAAGGCGATCTGGCCGCCCGCCGCGCCCAGCATCTCGCCGCCTTTGGCATTTTGCAGCAGCATGATTTGCAGCGGCGCCGACAGGGCAAACAGCGCCGCGCAGCAGATAAACGCCAGGGTTAGTGAGGCGGTTTTATTCTCACCCAGCAGGAACAGGAGTAATAAGGTCAAAACGATAACGCCATCCGTCACGGCGGCAATACGTAACGGACTGTAGCGTGCGGAAACTTTACCGCTAAATAAATTCCCCAGAACCATCCCCAGACCCACCAGCATCATAATCATTATGATGGCGCTTTCACCGAAGCCGGAGACGTTGATCATAAACGGCTTAATATAGCTAAACCACGCGAAGACGCCGGCATTGCCGAACAGGGTGGCGGCAAAAATTAACCACGGCGCAGGCGAGGTTAAAAAATGAAATTGCGAGCGCAAGCGCGTGGTTGATTTATCAAATAACGTCGGCACCCACCAGGCGATGGACACCAGCACCGCGACGTCAAAGACCGCAATCGCCAGGAAGGTATAGCGCCAGCTGAACTGATGGCCAAGCCAGGTTCCTCCCGGTACCCCCAGCAGGTTGGCGACGGTCATCCCAGCGATCATCCCCGCCACCGCTGCGGTAACCTTGCCTGGCGGCGCAATTTTCGACAGAATGATCGCGCCCACGCCAAAGAATGCGCCGTGCGGAAACCCGGAGATGAGGCGCCCCAGCGCCAGCATCGAGTAGCTGGAAGAGAACGTGAAGATGGCGTTGCCGATAATGCATAGCGCTACGAGAAACAGCATCACTGATTTTAGTGAAAAGCGGCTGGAGAATATCGCCATCACCGGCGCGCCGATCACGACGCCGGACGCATAATATGAAATCATGTTGCCTGCGGCAGGAATGGATATGCCGACATCACGGGCAATTTCAGGTAATACCCCCATGATGCCAAATTCCGCCATTCCGAGACCAAAAGTGCCAAGCGCTAACGAAAAAATAGTCTTTTTCATACATCTAATCACTTGTTATGGATTTTACCGGTCGCATTATTATGCATTCTCTGGCGGTAAACCAGTTTAAAACCTTCCGTAACCTGTTTATCCATAAAACAGCGTGATTACTTCATATCCAACGTTCATAAAAACAGCAATCATTAAATCCTGAATTGGCTTAATACCCAATGGGCAACCAATATAACAATGACAACGGCAGGCGTGAACCAAACGTCAAAATCGAAAGCCCGGTAAATAAGCCCTGTAAGTACTATTGCGCAGATTAATATTACGTGAGTGCAAATGCCGTCATAAATATCCTTTAAAAAATAGCGAAGCATGGCTTTCATGATTTTATTGCCTCGGGCAGTCAGTCGCCGTTAACGCTTCATCCGCGAGTGAATTAGTGAACCTGCTGATGTTTGATCTTTTTCATCACCTTTGCTGCTTTGTATACCTCACTTAGCGGAGCGAAGTGATGCGATACCCCACAGGCGACGACCAGCGGTAGCGCGAAAATAATGAGTTGCGCAGGATGCCAGGTCCCTTCATGGACCGCTTTCAGGATGCCGATCCCGATAATTAAAAGAACGAATACATGGACAAATATTGCCCTGGGCAAGCGCGATGCCGCTTCGTCAACGGCACAGTATAAAAGCGTCTTATATCTCGCCGTTAACTTGTCGATCTGCTTATCTGTAAAGCCACTTTCATGCATGATTTTTATTAATTTAGCATCTTCCATTTTTTACTCAAATATAACCCGGACTTCCTTGAACCGTATACAGCTTACTCTTTATCGCTGCGTAAAGACAACCCACAATATTAATTTCAGTGATTTTCTTTTCTGTGGAAGCCGCCGCGCAAAATACGCAAGGATCCGCCTAAACGATAGCGTTTTTATAGAGACAACGAATAATGACGTTAATAGCGCTACGTTGAAACAGCGACCCAACTGGCTTAATGGGAAAAAGGAAAATATCTGTCGTCAGAAAAAGAGAGACCGTCAGATCGCGCGCCCGGACATAAATAAATGAGACAATTTTTCACCGCTGTCAGAGGTGAGCTAATTGATGCCCCTGAGGATATTAACCCCCGTTCCGGCATTAACCGGAACGGGTCATACGTTAAGACTTACTTCAGCCCTTCGCGATTTTCCCTTTTCGCTTCCAGGCGCTCCACGTCGCGATACCAGCGCGGATGATGCTTCTTCGCCCAGCGGCGGCTCACCTTCCCTTCAATCATGCCTTTAATCGATCCTTTAACCCAGAATGCCATATACATATGGATCAGAATCGCATGGATAAGAATAATGGCCGACGTTGCGTGAATCAGCAGACTATAGCGAATAACCTGAATCGGGAAATAGTGGGCAAAATAAGGCCGCCAGATAATCACCCCGGTGACCAGCAGCACAAATATCATGCTCATGATCGTCCAGAACATCATTTTCTGGCCAGCGTTGTATTTCCCTACCCGCGCCACTTTATGCTCATTGCCCTTAAGCACCTCGATAATCCCTTTCAGCCAGGGAATATCCTGTTTGTCGGGAATATTATGGTGGACAAAGCGCACGAACATAAACATCAGGGCCACGAAAATCAGAACCCCGAAGAACGGATGCAGAATACGCCCCATCTGCGGGGTACCGAAGGTTTCGGTCAGCCACTGCAGCGTCGGGAAGAAAAACGAGATCCCCGACAGCGCCACCAGGAAAAAGCAGATGACCACCGTCCAGTGACAGGCGCGGTCAATAAACTTCGTGCGCACAATCATTTTCGATTTACTCATCATGCTCCTCCTCATCGTCATCCGCTTCCTTGTTCGGCCCAATCCCGATGTAGTGATAGATCAGCCCGGCAAAAGTGGCGATAAAGCCAACGGCGGAGAGCGGTTTCAGCGCGCCTTTCCACAGATTTATCGAGGTATCTATCTGCGGATCCTTCGGCAGGTTATGGTACAGCTCCGGCTGGTCCGCATGATGCAGCACGTACATCACGTGGGTGCCGCCGACGCCAGGCGGGTTATACACCCCGGCATGGGAATAGCCGCGTTTCTTCAGTTTTTCCACACGCTCGTTGGCCACTTCCAGCATCTCTTGCTTGCTGCCGAAGTGAATCGCGCCGGTTGGGCAGGTTTTCACGCAGGCCGGTTCCTGGCCAACGCTGACCCGATCGACGCACAGCGTGCACTTATAGACCCGGTTGTCCTCTTTATTGAGGCGCGGGACGTTAAAAGGGCATCCGGCAATGCAGTAACCGCAGCCGATGCAGTTTTCCTGCTGAAAGTCGACGATGCCGTTTGCGTACTGAATAATCGCTCCGGCGGACGGGCACGCCTTCAGGCAGCCCGGATCCTCACAGTGCATACAGCCGTCTTTGCGAATCAGCCACTCCAGCTTGCCGTTCTGCTCGGTTTCGCTAAAGCGCATTACCGTCCAGGATTTGGCGCTCAGATCGGCGGGATTGTCGTAAACCCCGACGCAGTGCCCGACTTCATCGCGGATATCGTTCCACTCGGAACAGGCCACCTGGCAGGCTTTGCAGCCTACGCAGGAGGAGACATCAATCAGCTTTGCCACTTCCGCCTTAAAATCCCGCGCGCGCGGCGCGGGGGTGATCGGATTGGTGGCGGAGCGTTTAATGATGTCCTGGGTTTCCATCGCCATTGCTTCGCTCCTTACGCTTTCTCGATGTTGACCAGAAACGCCTTATACTCCGGCGTCTGCGAGTTGGAATCCCCGACGTTCGGCGTCAGGGTATTGGCGATGTAACCTTTGCGGGCCACTCCTTCAAAACCCCAGTGCAGCGGAATACCGACGGTTTCCACCTGCTGACCGTTGACGTTGAGCGTTTGCAGACGACGCGTCACCACCGCCACCGCGCGAATAAAGCCGCGCATGCTGCTGACCGTCACCCGATCGCCATTGGCGATCCCTTTCGCTTTCGCCAGGCCTTCGCTGATTTCGACAAACTGCTCCGGCTGCGCAATCGCATTGAGCCGCGCATGCTTGGTCCAGGTATGAAAATGCTCGGTCAGACGATAGGTGGTGCCGACGTACGGGAATTTGTCCTTCTTACCTAAACGCAGGGCATCTTCTTCATACAGGCGTACCACCGGGCTGGAGACCACGCTCGGGTGCAGTGGATTGGTACCAAGCGGCGTTTCCATCGGTTCGTAGTGTTCCGGGAACGGACCTTCCGCCAGCTTATTCAGGGCAAACAGACGCCCCAGACCTTCCGGCTGCATAATAAACGGCCCGGTTTTGCTGCCCGGAGGCGCGGTATTGAAGTCCGGAATATCGTTGCCAACCCACTTGCTGCCGTTCCACTGGATCAGCATTCGCGTCGCATCCCACGGCTTGCCGTTCATATCCGCCGACGCGCGGTTGTACAGCACGCGCCGGTTGAGCGGCCACGCCCATGCCCAGCCGAGCGTATTGCCAAGACCTGACGGGTCGGCGTTATCGCGGTTGGCCATCTGATTGCCCTGCTCGGTCCAGCTGCCGGTATAGATCCAACAAGACGACGCGGTGGTACCGTCATCGCGCAGCAGTGCGAAGCTGTTCAACAGCTGGCCTTTCTTCGCCAGCGGCGCGCCGTTAGCGTCGTAGAGATCCGCCAGCGCGTAGCCGTTGTTCTCTTTCGCGACCTCTTCTGATTCCGGACGATCCGGCTGCTTGTAGTGCCACCCCATCTTCAGCAGCGGCTCGACGCCTTTGCCGCCCTCGGTGCGATACATCTCGCGCAGGCGGTGGTAAATCCCGGCCAGAATTTCGCCGTCGTTGCGCGCTTCGCCCGGCGCATCCTGGCCCTTCCAGTGCCACTGTAGCCAGCGCCCGGAGTTGGCGATGGAACCATCCTCTTCGGCAAAGCAGGTGGACGGCAGGCGGAAGACCTCGGTCTGAATCGCTGCCGGGTCAACATCGTTCGACTCGCCGTGGTTTTGCCAGAAGGTCGAGGTTTCGGTCACCAGCGGGTCGATAACCACCATGTACTTCAGCTTGCTCAGGCTGCGGACCACCTTGTTTTTGTCCGGGAAGGACGCCACCGGATTGAATCCCTGGCAGATATAGCCCGTGACGTTGCCGTTATCCATCATATTGAAATACTTGATAACGTCATAAGCCTGGTCCCATTTCGGCAGCCAGTGGAAGCCCCAGTCGTTCTCTTTTTGCGCCGCGTCGCCGTAGAAAGATTTCATCAGGCTGACGAAGAACTTCGGGTAGTTGCTCCAGTAGTTCACCTGTTCGGGCAGCGTCGCCTTCGGCGTATTGGCAGCTAGATAGCTTTGCAGATCAACCTGCTGTTCCGACGGCAGCGTCAGGTAGCCCGGCAGGCTGGTCGAAAGCAGGCCTAAATCGGTTAACCCCTGGATATTGGAGTGGCCGCGCAGCGCGTTGACCCCGCCTCCCGCCATCCCCATATTGCCGAGCAGCAGCTGAATCATCGCCATGGTGCGGATGTTCTGCGCGCCGACGGTATGCTGCGTCCAGCCCAGCGCATAGAGGAAAGTGGTGGTCCGGTCCGTGGCGCTGGTTGAGGCCAGCACTTCGCACACTTTCAGGAAGTCCGCTTTTGGCGTACCGCAGATGTTCTCCACCACCTCCGGCGTATAGCGCGAAACGTGCTGCTTCAGCAGGTTCCATACGCAGCGCGGATGCTGCAGCGTTTCATCGCGCATCGCGAAGCCATTTTCGTCGAACTGATAGTTCCACGAAGACTTATCGTACTGACGCTTTTCGGCATCGTAGCCGCTGAACAGGCCATCTTCGAAGGCAAAATCGTCGCGCACCAGCAGGTTGGCGTTGGTATAGTGTTTAACGTACTCGGCATTGATTTTGTTATTTTCGATCAGGTACAGCAGCACGCCCGACAGGAAGGTAATGTCGGTACCGGAACGGATCGGCGCATAAATATCGGCCACCGACGCCGTACGCGTAAAGCGCGGGTCAACGACAATCAGCGTCGCATCATTGTTGTTTTTTGCCTCCATCGCCCAGCGGAATCCCACCGGATGGGCTTCGGCGGCGTTACCGCCCATCACCACCACGACATTGGCGTTTTTAATATCAACCCAGTGGTTGGTCATCGCACCGCGACCAAATGTTGGAGCAAGACTTGCTACCGTTGGTCCGTGTCAGACGCGAGCCTGGTTATCTACCGCCAGCATGCCGAGCGAGCGCACAAATTTTTGCGTTAGCATGCCGGTCTCATTGCTGGCCGCCGACGCGCACAGCATCCCGGTGGACAGCCAGCGGTTAACCGTCACGCCCTGCTCGTTTTTCTCAATAAAGTTGGCATCACGGTCGGCTTTCATCAATTTAGCGATACGGGTAAATGCTTCATCCCAGGAGATGCGCTGCCATTTATCCGAACCCGGCGCGCGGTATTGCGGATAGCGCAGACGGTTGTCGCTATGGACATAGTCCAGCAGCCCTGCGCCTTTCGGGCACAGTGCGCCGCGGCTCACCGGATGGTCCGGATCCCCTTCAATGTGATAAATCGCTTCTTTCGCGTTTTTCGCGCCGTCGCCCAGGCTATACATTAATAGCCCGCAGCCCACGGAGCAGTATGTGCAGGTGTTGCGGATCTCTTTGGCGCGCAGCAATTTGTAATTACGCGCCTGAGCCAGGGCCATTTTGGGCGCAAAACCCAATGCAGCGGCTGTTGTTCCGGCCATACCGCCTGCGCAGATTTTAAAAAACTTTCTGCGGCTGACGTCCATTGTTCCCCTCCATGCGGGATGTCTATTCATTGCGGGAGTGGAAATTAACAGCAATAACCCTGTTTTATTTGCGTCAAATCAATGTCCTGAACCCAGGCCCCCTTAATAGTCAGCCGCGCCGAATTTCATTACTCCATTAGGATTAAGCGCTGTGGAAAATATCCCCCGAGGGCGAAAAAAAAGTGTTATAAAAGCCGACTGCGTTTGAACCAACATCAGGTTAAATATGGAGAAGAAAAAAGCCACGCTAATTGGATTCGCCGCCATCGTCCTCTGGAGCACCATGGTCGGGCTGATTCGTGGCGTAAGCGAAGGGCTTGGTCCGGTAGGCGGCGCGGCGATGATCTACAGCCTGAGCGGCCTTTTGCTCATCTTTACCGTCGGTTTTCCGCAAATACGTCAGATCCCCCGCCCTTATTTGCTGGCAGGCAGCGTGCTGTTTGTCAGTTATGAAATATGCCTCGCGCTGTCGGTCGGGCTAGCCGGAACCCGCCAGCAGGCGATTGAAGTGGGCATGGTCAATTATCTGTGGCCCAGCCTGACGATTTTATTTGCCATTGTCTTTAACAATCAAAAAAGCAGCTGGCTGGTTATCCCGGGGTTATTGCTGGCTTTATTCGGCGTCACCTGGGTATTAGGCGGTGAGCATGGCCTGAACATTGACGAAATTATCAGCAACGTGGTTTCCAGCCCGCTGAGCTATATTCTGGCGTTCGTCGGCGCATTTATCTGGGCGGCCTACTGCACGGTCACCGCTAAATATGCACAAGGCAAAAACGGCATCACTCTGTTTGTTCTGCTTACCGCCCTGACCCTGTGGCTAAAGTTTCTGTTCAGCGAACAGCCGCCCATGGTCTTTAGCTGGCCGGTAATAGTCAAACTGATCGCGCTGTCCATTGCCCTGGGCCTGGGCTATGCGGCGTGGAACGTCGGCATCCTGCACGGCAACGTCAGCCTGTTAGCCGCCGCCTCCTACTTTACGCCGGTGCTCTCCTCCGCGCTGGCGGCGGTACTGCTCAGCGCCGCGCTCTCGTGGTCGTTCTGGCAGGGCGCCGGCATGGTGTGCGCCGGCTCCCTGCTCTGCTGGCAGGCGACCCGGCGCTAACCGAGGTCGCCGCCGGCGACCGGCAGCGTCACGCCGGTGATGTAGCTTGCCTCATCGCTGGCGAGAAACAGGATGGCATTGGCCTGTTCCGCCAGCGTACCGTAGCGATGCATCAGGCTGCTCGCCACCGTCTGATCGACCACCTGCTGATACCACGTCTGCTCCTGCGCCGACGGCAGCTCCTCATTCCGCGGCGTCCGGCGCGCAGGCGCCTCGGTGCCCCCCGGCGCCACGGCGTTAATGCGGATCCCGTTTGCGCTATATTCCAGGGCTAGCGAACGGGTCAACGCATTAACGCCGCCTTTCGCTGCGGAATAAGGCACCCGGTTCACGCCCGCCGTTGCCACCGACGAAATATTAACGATACTGCCCTTGCCCTGCTTCAGCATCCACGGTAGCGCAGCCCGACAGCCCCACAGGGTCGGAAACAGCGAGCGGCGAATCTCCTTCTCTATCTGATCCGGCTGATATTCCGCAAACGGCCGCGCCCAGATGGTGCCGCCGACATTGTTAATCAATACATCCAGGTGGCCAAAATGGGCCACGCCGTTGGCGAATGCCCGCTCGGTACTTTCCCATTGTTCAAGATCGGCTTCCAGCGCCAGCGCCTGGCAACCGGCGGCGTTCAGCGCCGCCGCCAGTTCGTGAACATAGCGAGATCGGTCAATCAATAGCAGCCGCGCACCCTCACGCGCCGCTTGCTCTGCGGTCTGTCGGCCAATCCCCTGCGCAGCGCCGGTAATGGCCACGACTTTATGGTTAAATCGCATCGTTGCTCCTTATGCCGCCGCACTCTGGCTGGCGATGAATTTTTCATACCAGAACCCCGCCGGCGAAATGCCTCTCTCGCGCAGCGCCGTGGATACCGCATTGACCATCGGCGGTGGCCCGCACAGATAGATATCCACATCGCCATCGTTGAGTATTGCGTCATTAAGATGGTCGGTCACAAAACCGCGCTGCGGGCATTGGCTTTGCGCATCGGCAACCACCGGCAGCCAGCGATAAGCGGGAAGCTGGCCGGTAAATGCTTCAAGCGCATCAGTTTTCACCAGGTCTCTGTCGCGGGTCACACCATAGAGCAAGGTGACGGGCCGGGCGCTGCGTTGCATAGCCAGCGTTTGCAGTATCGAGAGCAGCGGCGCTAAGCCGGTGCCCCCCGCCAACAGCAACAGCGGACGCTCGCCGCTGCGCAGATAAAAGCTGCCCATCGGGCCGCTTAGCGTCAGACGATCGCCGGGACTGGCCCGCTGCGTCAGCCACTGACTCATCAAGCCGCCGGGCACGTTACGGATCAGAAAGCTCCCCTCACGCGAGCCCGGTAGAGAGCTAAACGAATAGGCGCGCACCTGCGGCGTGCCGGGGACCTGAATATTGATGTACTGACCCGCCAGGAAGTCCAGCGGCTCATCCAGCACGATCGCCAGCTCAATGGCGGTGTCAGACAGGAGATTGACCGCTTTCACCGTCGCCCCCAGGCTTGCCAGCGCGGTCTTGCACTGGGCTGCCGCCGCCGGTACATCAATGACGCAATCGCTGGATGGCACCATCTGACAGGTCAGCACCTGGCGCTCTGCGGCTTCGTCTTCGCTGAGCGCCTCTTCAAGATACTCATCGCCCAGACCATATTCGCCGCTGACGCAGCGGCACTTGCAGGTGCCGCAAACGCCGTCCGAACAATCCATCGGCAGATTAACCTGCTGACGATAGGCGGCATCGAGAACTTTCTCTCCGGCGTGACATTGAATAAAGCGGGTGATGCCGTCTTCAAAATTGAGAGCAATATTAAAGGTCATAAACGCCTCTTAAATGTGGTAAACGTCAATTACCTGACGGATGTAATCGTTATTCAGGCGCACGGTTTTACGGATAATCTGCGGTTTGCCGGCGTTCTCACTCAGCGTGCAGCAGGTAGAGCCAAACCAGGTATCCGTCTGCTGATAGCGATGGCAGTAGGTGACCCAGTTGTAGCGCACCTCCATCCCCTGTTCGGTTTCGCCAAGCAGCTCAACGTTGCCGATCATATGAGTGGTGCGCGGTTCCGGCGTGCTGGCCCCTGAGCGTTCCGTTTTGATGCGGTATACCCGGTCTTCGAGGCCATCGCGGCTCGGGTAGTAAATCAGCGAAATTTCGCGCTGAGGGTCGCGGGTAAGCTTGTCGTCATCCCCCCAGGCGGGCATCCAGTACACCACCTGTGGACTGTAGCAGTTCAGCCAATCATCCCACTGGCGATCGTCAAGCAGGCGGGCTTCGTAATAGAGAAACTGGCGAACCTGTTCGAGAGTCAGCATCAGACCACCTCCACGCGTTGCGTGATCGATTGCTCGTAGCGCTGCTGCTCTTTTTCCAGCGCCGCCAGCATCACGTTTTGCCAGTGATGATGGTGGGCGATATACAAAGCTTCATCTTCCGATTTCACCCCGCTTAGCTGCGGCCTGAAGCCCGCCTGAAGAGCGTGTTCGTCAGGGCCGTCGACCCAGTGCAGCGCCCCGCGGCTGAGGTCGCTCCATGCCAGATTCTCACCGAGATAGCCGCGCTGGCAGGCGCTGAACTCTTCCAGATCGTCAGGCGTTCCCATGCCGCTAACGTTGAAGAAATCCTCATACTGGCGAATACGCAGCGCCCTCGCATGGTCAGATTCGCCCTTCGGCGCGAAGCACCAGATGGTGACTTCGGTTTTATCCACCGCGATGGGGCGTATCACGCGGATCTGCGTCGAAAACTGATCCATCAGATAGACGTTTGGATAGAGGCACAGGTTGCGCGTTTCGTTGACCATCTGCTCGGCGCGGGACTGGCCGAATTCCGCCTGCAGCCGTTCACGATGTTCGTAGACCGGCCGCACTTCCGGGTTCAGCACCCGGGTCCACAACAGCATATGTCCATTGTCAAAGCCGTAACCGCCGCCGACGCTTTTCGACCAGCCGTTTGCGTCTACCGCGTGCGTCCCTTCCGCTTCGTAGTTGCGGCGCGACATGGTGGAAGCGTAGTTCCAGTGGACCACGCTAACGTGATAGCCGTCAGCACCGTTTTCCGCCCCCAGCTTCCAGTTGCCTTCATAAACGTAGCTCGATGATCCGTTAAGCACCTCCAGCCCTTCCGGCGCCTGGTCAACGATCAGGTCGATAATTTTGCAGGTTTCGCCCAGGTACGCCTCCAGCGGCTGTACATCGGCATTCAGGCTGCCGAAAAGGAAGCCGCGATACGATTGAAACCTCGGCAGTTTCTTTAAATCGTGGGAGCCTTCATGCTTGAAAGTCTCCGGGTAACCGCCGGTACTTTCATCTTTGGCTTTTAAAAGCTTGCCGTTATTACTGAATGTCCAGCCGTGAAATGGACAGGTAAAGGAACTTTTATTACCGGTTTTACGGCGACACAGCATCGCCCCGCGGTGGGCGCAGCTGTTAATTAGCGCATGCAGTTCATTCTTTTTGTCGCGAGTTATTATTACCGGCTGGCGCCCAAGAGTCAGGGTGTAATAATCCCCAGGCTGCGCAATCTGGCTTTCATGAGCAAGGAACAACCAATTTCCTTCAAAAACATGCTTCATTTCAAAATCAAATAGCTGCGGATCGGTAAATATTGAGCGATGGCAGCGATAAATATGCTTTTCACGATCGACAATTAATGCATTGGTGATTTTATCTTTTAATGTGGTGAACATTTTTTGCATGAGTCGGCCCTCCTGCATAATTCAGGAATAGAAAACTGTGAGGTCGGAATTTCGCTTTATTCTCCGGCCACGACCTGGCCGGAGAAGAGAATTAACGCCGCGCGCTACTCCTGCGCGCGCAGGCGCGTACCGCGGTGTTCTTCATCGGCGTTAAGTGCTTTGCACAGGGTAAAATCAAAGCGCACTTCAGTATGTTCGCCTTCCAGCTCACGCTGCTGAATAAGCTCGCGGTCGCTGACTTTTACCGGATCGGCAATCAGGCCGTCGCGGGTAGCGAACGCGAAATCATCCCACAGGTATTTGTCGCCGTTGAGATTGATTTGGCTGGTCAAATGTTTATGACCCGGCGCGGAAACGAAGAAATGGATATGCGCCGGACGGTTACCGTGACGCCCCAACAGGTCAAGGAGTTTTTGCGTTGGCCCATCCGGCGGGCAACCGTAGCCGGATGGCATAATGCTGCGCACGCTATAGCAGCCATCGGCGCCGGTGCGAATGCGGCGGCGCAGATTATATTCACTCTGGCTTTGATCGAAGAAAGAGTAGTTCCCGAGGCTATTGGCATGCCAGATATCAACGATAGCGTTGGCTATCGGGTGGCCCTGGGTGTCGCGAACCTGGCCATAAAGCCACATCACCTCCCCCGCATCTTTACCATCATCCATGCGGGTATGCCCGTCTGCCAGCGGCGCATTCGCCACGTACAGCGGGCCTTCAATAGTACGAGGAGTGCCGGTTTCCCGCTGCGCTGCGGCATCAATAGCGTCCTGGCGCAGGTCGAGGAAGTGTTCAAGGCCGAGGCCCGCCGCCAGCAGTGCCGCTTCCTGGCGGCCGCCTAATTCATGCAGATAATTCACCGCATGCCAGAACTCTTCTTCAGTGACGTTATAGTCATCAATCAGCGTGCAGATGTTTTCCAGCAGACGATGAACAATCGTTTTAAAACGTTCGTCGCCGCCGGTTGCATTTAAACCTGCACTTTCACGCAATAAATGTTGCACAGCATCTTGTTGTACGAATGCATTACTCATAATATTTCTCACTTATCGTTGTAGGATATTCGCCGAATAGTTTCGGCGCGAGGTTAGTTATTATTTTTATTAACGGTCGTCTTCGCGAATCGAGGAGGGATGACGACAGAGCGCCTCCACGCGAATTTGCATAAAGGGATATAACGGTAGAGCCATTAAAATTTGATGCAGCTCTTCAGCATCTTTTACATCGAAAATACTGACATTGGCGTAAAGTCCGGCGACGCGCCAGATATGTCGCCATTTACCTTCACGCTGAAGTTGTTGTGAATACTTTTTTTCTCGCTGCTTAATTTCCTCAATTTCGTCGGCAGGAAACCCCAGCGGAATATTCACGGTCATATCGACTTTAAATAGCATAAAAATCCTCCATTATCCTTTGCGGCTATAGAAGCGCAGTTTGTCTTCATCCAGTTCAGCGCCAAGACCCGGCGTTTGCGGTAGCGTCACTTCGCCTTCGGCGAACGTGAGCGGCACGCTGACAATATCGTCCTTCAGCAATAACGGGCCAAACATCTCGCTGCCCCACTGTAGGGGGAGCGTCGACCAGGCGTGCAGCGAGGCCAGGGTGCCAACGGTCCCCTCAAGCATCGTGCCGCCGTAAAGCCCAATTCCCGCCGCTTGCGCCACCTTCGCCAGCGCCAGCACGCTGTTTGGCCCGCCCGCTTTGGCAATCTTCAGCGCATAGGCCCCGCTGAATCCCTGCTGCGCCAGGCGATAGCCTTCGTAATGGGTCGCTACCGCTTCATCGGCCAGAATAGCCGTGCCGATGTGATGGCTGAGGCGCACCAGCGTAGTGTTATCCTGAGCGCTAACTGGCTGTTCAATCAAATCGACCCCCATCGCCGCCAGCTCGCGGCAGCCCTTTGCCGCGACGGTGGCTTCCCACGCCTGATTCACGTCGACGCGGATGCTGGCCCGATCGCCCAGGGCTTCAACAATCGCGCGGGTATGGCGCAGGTCAGTCGCCAGCTCGCGCGCGCCGATTTTTAGCTTAAAGGCCCGATGGCGACGCTCCGCGAGTAGCCTTTCCCCCTCGGCAATATCTTTCTCGGTGTCGCCGCTCGCCAGCGTCCAGAGAACCGGCAGCGAGGTCGTCAGCGCGCCGCCAAGCAGCGCGGAAACCGGCAGGCCAAGCGCCTTTCCCTGCGCATCCAGCAGCGCGGTTTCGATCGCCGATTTGGCAAAGGTGTTGCCTTTAACCGCGCCGTTCATTCGCGCGGTCAGGGAATTGAGATTATCGGCAGGCTGGCCCTTCAGCAGCGGCATCAGGTAATGGTTAATTGCCGAAACGATAGCTTCCGGGCTCTCCACGCCGTAGCTCAATCCACCGATGGTGGTGGCTTCGCCAATACCGCAAATCCCGTCCGAACGGGTGATGCGGACGATCGCCAGCGTCTGACAGCCCATCGTGGTCATGGAGAGTTTGTGCGGTCGAATGGTCGGGATATCTACCAGCCAGCTTTCAATACGTTCAATGGTCACGGTCATCTTTTTTTCCTGGTGATGAAATACATAACTTTTCATCCCCCTGTTCATAACGTGGGGTAACGATTCTGTTGACAATAGGTCTGCACGGTCGGGACGGTCAACGGCGATAATCGAAATGTTGTGCGATTATCGACGCGGTTGTTAAATTGGGGTTAATAATGTGATCGACATGGTAAAAACAGCACAAGGAATCGCCGTGTTTTTCACCCGCGATATAGTGATGCCCCATGAACCTTTATCTTCAGTAAAAGAGGGGTGTATGAGCGAAAAAAAACCAGATACTCTCAGCGTCCGCCAGTCTGAACACGACCCTAACTTTATGCTGTCCCTGGCGCGCGGGCTGGAAGTCCTTAACGCGTTTACCCCACAGCGGCAGCGCCTGACCATTTCCCAGCTTAGCCAAAAAACGCAGATCTCCCGCGCGGCTGTGCGCCGCTGCCTCTATACCCTCGCCGCGCTGGGTATGGTGCATAGCCCGGATGGCCGCAGCTATGAGCTACTCCCCCGCGTGCTGGCGGTGGGTCACGCTTACCTGGCCGGAACGCCGCTGGCGAAAGTCGCGCAGAGCGCCCTGGATAATCTGGGTAAAAACCTCGGAGAATCCTGCTCCGCCGCCACGCTGGACGGCGATAACGTCCTGTATATTGCCAGAGCGGCGGTGAATAACCTGCTCAGTGTAGATATCGGCCGCGGTAGCCGTCTGCCTGCGTGGGCCACGTCGATGGGACGCGTGCTGCTTAGCGCGTTGCCGGAAGAACAGCTTGAAGTGACATTGTCACGAGCCAGCTTGATCCGCTATACCCCGTATACGCTATGCGATCTGCCGGGTTTACGGCAGGAAATCGCCAGAGTGCGTATGCAGGGCTACGCGCTCGCTGACCGGCAAATTGAGGTGGGATTATGTTCGCTGGCGGTACCGCTGCTTTCCCGTAGCGGTCAGGTGGTGGCGGCGCTTAACGTTGGCGTTCCGGCAGGCTATACCAACGCCGCCGCGCTGAAAGAGAAAGCCCTCGCCCCGCTACGGCGGGCGGCGATGGCGCTTTCTCTTCAGCTGTAAGGGTTAATTCAGCTCCGGCGCCCTGGCCAGACTGCGCCAGATACCGGCCGCCAGCAGCAGAAGCAGGACACCGGCCGTCGCCAGCACGATACTGTGCGAATGAATAAACGCTGCCTTCGCCGCTTCGAGCAGGTTTTGCGCAGGAATAGCCGGCATCGACTGCGCCAGCTTAATCGCCTCGCTGATGGAGGAGGACGCCTGCTCCGCCGCTGCGCCGTCAACGCCCGACGGCAAAACAATCGATGAGGTGTAGCTGCGGGTCAATATCAGACCGAACAGGGCGATGCCCAGACCAGCCCCCAGCTCGTAGGCCATAGTTTCGATGGCCCCCGCCGCCGCCGCTTTCTCCTTCGGCGCTGCGGCCATAATGGCAGAGCTGGAAGCCAGCAGCGCGCTGGCGACGCTAAAGCCCAGCAGCGTCATCAGTCCCCAGGCCAACCACTGCTGGGTGCTGAAATCGGTCATCGACAGGCCGAGGAAGCTCAGCGCGCTGAGCAGCATTCCCCCGGTTGCCACCTCGCGCAGCCCCAGGCGCGAAACCAACATGCCGGCAATCGGCCCGCTAAAACCGCTGGCCACCATCACCGGCAGCATAAACAGCCCGGCCTCAAATGGCGTTTTGCTATGCACGAACTGCAGCTCCTGCGCCATCAGAAGTTCAAAGCCCACCAGCGTGATCAGCGCCGTCATCGCCATCATCACACCGCTTAAAATAATGCGATGGGTAAACAGTCGCATATCGACCATGGGCCGCGTCGCCATAAGCTGCTTGCGCACGAACCAGAACAGCATACCGGCGCCAGCAACCGCCACCAGCCCGGTTAACCACAGCGCCATTTGCCCTTTAAGCGCCGTTTTAGCGCTGAATACCAGCATCAATATGGCGGCGATGAGGATTAGCGCCTGGAATAGATTCAGCGGCTGTTCCCGTCGTGCGGGCTGACGCGGCACCACTTTGGCGTTAATCGCTATCACCAGCAGCACGATCGGCACGTTGATCAGGAAAACCGAGCCCCAGTAAAAATGTTCCAGCAGCATGCCGCCGATCAGTGGGCCAAAGGCCGCCCCGCCGGAACCCACCGCCGCCCACAGGCCAAGGGCCATGTTACGCTGTTGCGCTAGCGCAAAAGTGCTGCGAATACCGGCGAGCGTCGCCGGGACGATCATCGCTGCCCCTACCGCCAGTAGCGCACGGGACGCAATCAGCGTTTCGGCCGTCGGCGAAAACGCCGCCGCCAGCGAGGCGGCGCCAAAAATAGCGCTGCCGAGCAGTAGCAGGCGTTTAAAGCCTATTTTATCGCCCAGCGCGCCCATCGGCAGCACCATGCCGGCCATCACCAACGAGTAAATATCAATAATCCACAATAGCTCATTGCCGCTGGTCCCCAGCGCTACGCTAAGCGTTGGCGCGGCCACGTGCAGAACGGTGGCATCAATCGCCACCGGAATATAAACCAGCAAAATCGCCATCAGCGTCAACCATTGCCGAGACATACTACCTTTCCTCAAAGTTGAAAATTGGACAAGTGTCCAGGACGGCGATCCTGCCCCAATGTTGAACGAGTGTCCAACTTTTTGTTACTATCGACCAAAAACGGGGGTCACCAGGCGTTATGAGCTACTTAAATCGCGATGCGCGACGGGAAGTTATTGTACTGGCAGCCATGCGCGTAGCGCTTAGAGGCGGATTCAGCGCCATGACCGTGCGCCAGATTGCCGCCGAAGCCGGCGTCTCCGCCGGTCAACTGCACCACCATTTCACTTCAGCAGGCGAGCTGAAAGCCCATACCTTTGTACGCCTTATCCGTGAAATGCTGGACATGCCGCTGGTCGCTGACGACGCCACGTGGCGGGAACGCCTGTTTTCCATGGTGGGCAGCGACGATGGCAAGCTTGAGCCCTATATTCGTTTATGGCGCGAAGCGCAGCTGCTGGCCGACAGCGATAGCGATATCAAAGGCGCATATCTGCTGACGATGAGTATGTGGCATGAAGAGACGCTGAAAATTATTCAGCGCGGAACCGAAGCAGGTGAGTTTACGCCAAAAGACCATGCGGAAAGTATTGCCTGGCGGCTCATTGCGCTGGTATGTGGCCTGGATGGTATTTACGCGCTGGGTATGGAGGAAATAGATGACGCCACCTTTAACCGGCATATCAATTATTTTATTTCGATGGAGCTGTTCTGACTCAGGTTACACTTTGTAACAAATTATCCCCCTCTATTCTCCGCGCGTCGACTGCCGACGCGCTTTTCTTATCTATTCTTCATTCATTACTACAAACACATCGTTCGGCCCCTTCTTTCATTCTTTTATATTAATTGACTGTTTTACATCTTTATTCTTTTTGACTGGTTAATGTTCATTCGAGGGCAATATGCTGAGCAAAAATGAGAAAAAGAATCATTATCTTTTAAGCGAGTGGAAACCTGAAAACGCGGCATTCTGGGAAAATAAGGGAAAGAAAATAGCCCGCAGAAATCTTTGCATTTCCGTAGCTTGTCTGCTACTCGCCTTTTGCGTCTGGATGTTATTTAGCGCCGTCGCGGTCAACCTCAATAAAGTCGGTTTTAATTTCACTACCGATCAACTCTTTTTATTAACCGCTCTGCCTTCGCTTTCCGGCGCGATATTACGCGTGCCCTACTCCTTTATGGTACCCATATTTGGCGGTCGCTACTGGACGGTATTAAGTACGATTATTCTGGTGGTTCCCTGCATCTGGCTGGGAATTGCCGTGCAAAATACCGCTACCCCGTTTTGGGTATTTATCATTATTGCCTTACTGTGCGGTTTTGCCGGTGCGAACTTTGCTTCGAGCATGGGAAATATCAGTTTTTTCTTCCCCAAAGCGAAACAGGGTAGCGCACTGGGGATTAACGGTGGGCTCGGCAACCTCGGCGTCAGCGTGATGCAGATGATCGCGCCGGCGGTGATTTTTCTGCCCATCTTTGCTTTTCTCGGTGTTCATGGGGTGCCTCAGGAGGATGGATCTCTTCTCGCCCTTAGCAACGCCGCGCTCGTCTGGGTACCGCTGCTGGCGATCGCCACCTTCGCAGCCTGGGTGGGAATGAACGATATCGCCAGCTCGAAGGCCTCCATTCGCGAGCAGTTGCCGGTACTGAAGCGCCCGCATATGTGGCTGTTAAGCCTGCTCTACCTTGCCACCTTTGGCTCGTTTATCGGCTTCTCCGCCGGTTTTGCCATGCTGGCGAAAACGCAGTTCCCCGACGTGAATATTCTGAAGCTGGCTTTCTTCGGGCCGTTTATCGGCGCGCTGGCGCGGTCATTTGGCGGCATTATTTCCGACCGTCTCGGCGGCGTGCGGGTCACGTTGATCAATTTTATCTTAATGGCGCTGTTCACCGGCCTGCTGTTCCTCACCCTGCCCGGCACCGGCTCCGGCAGCTTTCTCGCCTTTTACGTGGTGTTTATGGGACTGTTCCTTACCGCCGGTCTCGGCAGCGGTTCCACCTTCCAGATGATCGCCGTGATCTTCCGCCAGATAACTATCGACAGCGTGAAGAAGCGCGGCGGCAGCGATGAACAGGCTCAGCACGAAGCGGTGACCGACACCGCGGCGGCGCTCGGTTTTATCTCCGCTATCGGCGCCATTGGCGGCTTCTTTATCCCTAAAGCCTTCGGCACCTCGCTGGCGCTGACCGGCTCACCTGTCGGGGCAATGAAGGTCTTCTTTGTTTTCTACGTGGTTTGTGTGCTGGTGACCTGGCTGGTCTACGGCCGTCGTAAACCGGCAAAAAAATAACGACATCTTTGCCGGATGGCGGCTGAAGCCTTATCTGGCCTACAGGATAGTGCGGTCTTGTAAGGCCGGACATTATTGGAGCAGGAGAAATGTCATGAGTAAACTACTGGATCGCTTTCGCTACTTTAAACAAAAAGGCGAGAGCTTTGCCAACGGTCACGGCCAGGTATACAACACCAACCGCGACTGGGAAGACAGCTATCGGCAGCGCTGGCAGTTCGACAAAATCGTCCGCTCAACCCACGGCGTGAACTGTACGGGCTCATGCAGCTGGAAGATTTACGTCAAAAACGGTCTGGTCACCTGGGAAACCCAGCAAACAGACTACCCGCGAACCCGCCCGGATCTGCCCAACCACGAACCCCGCGGCTGCCCGCGCGGCGCGAGCTACTCCTGGTACCTTTACAGCGCCAACCGTCTGAAGTATCCGCTGGTGCGCAAGCGGCTGATTGCGCTGTGGCGCGAAGCGCTGGCTCAGCACGCCGATCCGGTGCAGGCGTGGGATAGCATTATGCAGGACCCGGTTAAAACCCTCAGCTACAAGCAGGTACGCGGCAAAGGCGGGTTTATCCGCTCAAGCTGGAAAGAGCTGAATCAGCTGATTGCCGCCGCCAACGTCTGGACCATCAAAAACTACGGGCCGGACCGGGTGGCGGGCTTTTCGCCGATCCCGGCGATGTCGATGGTCTCTTACGCCGCGGGTACCCGCTATCTGTCGCTGCTTGGCGGCACCTGTCTGAGTTTTTACGACTGGTACTGCGACCTTCCCCCCGCCTCGCCGATGACCTGGGGTGAGCAAACCGATGTCCCTGAATCCGCCGACTGGTATAACTCAAGCTATATCATCGCCTGGGGCTCAAACGTCCCACAGACCCGAACGCCGGACGCCCACTTTTTTACCGAAGTGCGCTATAAGGGCACCAAAACTATCGCGATTACTCCGGATTTTTCGGAAGTTGCCAAACTCAGCGATCAGTGGCTGGCGCCGAAACAGGGCACCGACAGCGCGCTGGCGATGGCAATGGGCCATGTGATCCTCAAAACGTTTCACCTTGATAATCCCAGCGACTATTTCCTCAACTACTGTCGCACCTATACCGATATGCCGATGCTGGTGATGCTTGAGCGCCGCGAGGAGGGTTTCTACGTTCCCGGCAGGATGGTCCGCGCCGCCGATCTGGTCGACGATTTGGGCGAAAGCAACAACCCGGAGTGGAAGACCGTCGCCTATAACAGCGCTGGTGAACTGGTGGCGCCAAACGGTTCGATTGGCTTCCGCTGGGGAGAGAAAGGCAAGTGGAACCTCGAACAGCAGGCCGCCGGGCAAACCATTGAACTCAAACTATCGCTGCTGGATAGCCGTGACGACGTGGTGACGGTGGGCTTTCCCTACTTCGGCGGCAACGAAAACCCGCACTTTCGCAGCATCAAGCAGGATCCGGTGACGCTGCATCAACTGCCGGTTAAGCAGCTCCCGCTGGCCAACGGTGAATCCGGCCTGGTGGTCAGCGTTTATGATCTCATCCTCGCTAACTACGGACTCGATCGCGGTTTAGACGACCCCAACGCCGCCAGGGACTTTGGCGAAATGAAAGCCTATACCCCGGCGTGGGCCGAACAGATCACCGGCGTCCCGCGCCAGCACATCGAGCAGATCGCCCGCGAGTTCGCCGATACCGCGCATAAAACCCACGGACGGTCGATGATTATCCTCGGCGCCGGCGTCAACCACTGGTACCACATGGATATGAACTACCGTGGGATGATCAATATGCTGGTGTTCTGCGGCTGCGTCGGCCAGAGCGGCGGCGGCTGGTCGCACTATGTCGGCCAGGAGAAACTGCGTCCGCAAACCGGCTGGCTGCCGCTGGCGTTCGCGCTGGACTGGAATCGTCCGCCGCGCCAGATGAACAGCACCTCCTTTTTTTACAATCACGCCAGCCAGTGGCGCTATGAAAAGCTGACCGCCCGGGAGCTGCTGTCGCCGCTGGCCGACGCCAGCCAATTCAGCGGCCATCTGATCGATTTTAACGTTCGCGCCGAGCGCATGGGCTGGCTGCCTTCCGCGCCGCAGCTGGGGGTTAACCCACTGACCATCAAGGCGCAGGCCGCCGCAGCCGGACTGCCCCCCGCCGACTACACCGCCCGGGCGCTGAAGTCCGGCGAGATCCGCTTCGCCTGCGAACAGCCGGATAACGGCAAAAACCATCCGCGTAATCTGTTTATCTGGCGCTCAAACCTGCTGGGCTCTTCCGGCAAGGGCCATGAGTATATGCTCAAATACCTGCTGGGGACCGACAGCGGTATTCAGGGCGAAGAGCTGGGGGCTACCGATGAGGTGAAGCCGGAAGAGGTGGAGTGGCAAACCGCGGCCATTGAGGGCAAACTCGACCTGCTGGTGACGCTCGACTTTCGCATGTCCAGCACCTGTCTGTTCTCCGATATCGTTCTGCCAACCGCCACCTGGTACGAAAAAGACGATATGAACACCTCGGATATGCATCCCTTTATTCACCCGCTCTCCGCCGCCGTTGACCCGGCGTGGGAGGCGAAAAGCGACTGGGAAATTTACAAAGATATCGCCAGAACCTTCTCTGAAGTCTGCGTCGGCCACCTCGATAAAGAGACCGACGTGGTGCTGGTGCCGCTGCAGCATGACTCCCCGGCGGAACTCTCTCAGCCCTTTGACGTGCTGGACTGGCGGAAAGGCGAATGCGAGCTGACGCCGGGTAAAACCGCGCCGTCGATTGCCGTGGTTGAGCGCGATTATCCGGCGACCTATGAGCGCTTTACCTCCCTCGGCCCGCTGCTCGACAAACTCGGCAACGGCGGTAAAGGCATCACCTGGAACACCCAGAACGAGGTCGATTTCCTCGGCAAGCTCAACTACGTCAAGCTGGATGGCCCGGCTAAAGGCCGCCCGCGCATCGACACCGCCATCGACGCCTCGGAAGTGATCCTCGCCCTCGCCCCGGAAACCAATGGTCAGGTGGCGGTCAAAGCCTGGCAAGCGCTCGGCGAATTTACCGGCCGCGAGCACACGCACCTGGCGCTGAATAAAGAGGATGAAAAAATCCGCTTCCGCGACATTCAGGCCCAGCCGCGCAAAATTATCTCCAGCCCGACCTGGTCCGGCCTCGAGAGCGAGCATGTGTCGTACAACGCCGGCTATACCAACGTCCACGAGCTGATCCCCTGGCGCACCCTTTCCGGCCGCCAGCAGCTCTATCAGGATCACCCCTGGATGCGCGCCTTTGGCGAAAGCCTGGTGGTCTATCGTCCGCCCATTGACACCCGCAGCGTCAGCCAGATAAAAGCGATTCCGCCTAACGGCTTTCCTGAAAAAGCGCTCAACTTTCTGACGCCGCACCAGAAATGGGGCATTCACTCCACCTACAGCGAAAACCTGCTGATGCTAACCCTGTCGCGCGGCGGGCCGATCGTGTGGATCAGCGAAACCGATGCTCGCGAACTGGGGATTGAAGATAACGACTGGATCGAGGCCTTTAACGCCAACGGCGCGCTCACCGCTCGCGCGGTGGTCAGCCAGCGCGTACCGCCGGGGATGACCATGATGTACCACGCGCAGGAGCGTCTGATGAATATTCCGGGCTCGGAAGTCACCGGACGGCGCGGCGGGATCCATAACTCGGTGACCCGCGTGTGCCCGAAACCGACCCATATGATTGGCGGCTACGCCCAGCTGGCTTACGGTTTCAACTATTACGGCACCGTCGGCTCCAATCGCGATGAGTTCATCATGATACGCAAAATGAAAAATATTGACTGGCTGGATGACGAAGGTCGCGACGGGATACAGGAGGCGAAAAAATGAAAATACGCTCACAGGTCGGCATGGTTCTCAATCTTGATAAATGCATCGGCTGCCACACCTGTTCCGTCACCTGTAAAAACGTCTGGACCGGACGTGAAGGAATGGAATACGCCTGGTTTAACAACGTCGAAACCAAACCAGGCATCGGTTATCCAAAAAACTGGGAAGACCAGGAGGTGTGGGAAGGCGGCTGGGTGCGCGACGTTAATGGCAAAATACGCCCGCGTCTGGGCGGCAAAATGGGCGTCATCACCAAAATCTTCGCCAATCCGGTGATACCGCAAATCGACGATTATTATGAGCCTTTTACCTTTGATTATCAGCACCTGCACAACGCGCCGGAGGGGAAACATTTGCCCACCGCCCGTCCGCGCTCGCTTATCGATGGTAAGCGGATGGATAAAATCATCTGGGGGCCCAACTGGGAAGAGCTGCTCGGCGGCGAGTTTGAAAAGCGCGCCCGCGACCGTAACTTCGACAAGATTCAGAAGGAGATGTACGGCCAGTTTGAAAACACCTTCATGATGTATCTGCCGCGCCTGTGCGAGCACTGCCTGAATCCGAGCTGCGTCGCCACCTGCCCGAGCGGCGCCATCTACAAGCGTGAAGAAGACGGCATTGTGCTAATCGACCAGGATAAATGCCGCGGCTGGCGTCTGTGCATCAGCGGCTGCCCGTACAAAAAAATCTACTTCAACTGGAAAAGCGGTAAATCGGAAAAATGCATCTTCTGCTACCCGCGTATCGAGTCCGGCCAGCCCACGGTCTGTTCGGAAACCTGCGTGGGGCGTATCCGCTATCTCGGCGTGTTGTTGTACGACGCCGATCGCATTGAAGAGGCCGCCAGCACCGAGCGCGAAACCGATCTCTATGAGCGGCAGTGTGAGGTGTTCCTCAATCCCCACGACCCGGCGGTGATTGAAGAAGCGCTGAAACAGGGGATTCCACAAAACGTGATTGATGCCGCCCAGCGCTCGCCGGTGTACAAAATGGCGATGGACTGGAAGCTGGCGCTTCCGCTACATCCGGAATACCGCACCCTGCCAATGGTCTGGTACGTGCCGCCGCTGTCGCCGATTCAGTCCTACGCCGACGCCGGCGGCCTGCCGAAAAGCGACGGCGTGCTTCCGGCCATCGAAAGCCTGCGTATTCCGGTACAGTATCTCGCCAATATGCTCAGCGCGGGCGATACCGGCCCGGTGCTGCGCGCGCTGAAGCGCATGATGGCGATGCGTCATTACATGCGCTCGCAAACGGTGGAAGGCGTCACGGATACCCGCGCCATCGAGGAAGTGGGCTTAAGCGTTGAACAGGTCGAGGAGATGTACCGCTATCTGGCGATCGCCAACTATGAAGACCGTTTCGTGATCCCGACCAGCCACCGCGAAATGGCGCGCGACGCTTTCCCCGAGCGCAACGGCTGCGGTTTTACCTTTGGCGACGGCTGCCACGGCTCCGACACCAAATTCAACCTGTTCAACAGTAGCCGTATCGATGCCATCAACATCACCGAAGTACGCGATAAAGCGGAGGGGGAATAATGCAAATCCTCAAAGCGATCGGCCTGCTGATGGAGTACCCGGATGAGTTTCTTTGGCAGTGCAAGGAGGAGGTGCTGGCCATGGTGCGGCACGACGCCCCCATGCTCAACGACTTCGCCGCGGAAATGCTGAATGCCCCGCTGCTGGACAAGCAGGCCGAATGGTGCGAAGTGTTCGACCGGGGCCGCGCCACGTCGCTGCTGCTGTTTGAACACGTGCACGCCGAGTCCCGCGATCGCGGCCAGGCAATGGTCGATCTGCTCGCTCAGTATGAAAAGGCGGGCCTGGTGCTCAACTGTCGCGAACTTCCAGACCATCTGCCGCTGTATCTGGAATACCTCAGCATCCTGCCGGAAAACGAAGCGCGTGAGGGGCTGCAAAACGTCGCGCCGATTCTGGCGCTGCTGGGCGGGCGGCTCAAGCAGCGCGAGGTAGCGTGGTACCCGCTGTTTGACGCCCTGCTGAGCCTCGCCGGGAGCCCCCTCTCAAGTGACAGTGTCACGCAGCAGGTTAACAACGAGTCCCGTGATGATACCCGGCAGGCGCTGGATGCGGTCTGGGAAGAAGAACAGGTGAAATTTATCGAAGATAACGCCACAACCTGTGACAGCTCACCGTTACAGCAATATCAACGACGCTTTAGCCAGGACGTGGCGCCGCAGTACGTCGACGTCAGCGCGGGAGGCCCGAAATGATACAGTACCTGAACGTCTTTTTTTACGACATCTACCCCTACATCTGCGCGACGGTCTTTTTTCTCGGCAGCTGGCTGCGCTATGACTACGGTCAGTACACCTGGCGCGCCTCCTCCAGCCAGATGCTCGATAAACGCGGGATGGTGATCTGGTCGAATCTTTTTCATATCGGCATACTCGGCATTTTCTTTGGCCATCTGTTCGGCATGTTAACGCCGCACTGGGTGTATGCCTGGTTTTTACCGATTGCGGTCAAGCAGCAGATGGCGATGGTGCTCGGCGGCGTCTGCGGCGTCCTGACGCTGATCGGTGGCGCCGGTTTGCTCTGGCGTCGTTTGACCAACCAGCGCGTTCGCGCGACCTCGACCACCCCGGATATCATCATCATGAGCATTCTGTTGATTCAGTGCCTGCTCGGGCTGAGCACGATTCCTTTTTCGGCGCAGTATCCTGACGGCAGTGAAATGATGAAGCTGGTCGGCTGGGCGCAAGGCATCGTGACCTTCCACGGCGGCTCGTCTGAAATGCTCAGCGGTGTCGCCTTTGTTTTCCGCGTACATCTGGTACTGGGAATGACGATTTTCCTGCTGTTCCCGTTCACCCGTCTGGTTCACGTCTGGAGCGCGCCGTTTGAATATTTCACCCGCCGCTACCAGGTGGTACGTTCAAGACGCTGAGTCTTATCCTCACCCCAACCCTCTCCCCGCAAGCGGGGAGAGGGAGAAAGGCAGCCTAAAACCCACTTTAAACGCTACACCAGGTTCCCGGTTATCGACGCGCTCGGCGGTATCTTCAGTAGACTTTCGCTTTTACCTTATGCCGAGTGCTTTTCTGAATTGTCAATTGTCCCCAATCCAATAAGGTATAGTAGCTTTGAGCTGATCGCCTGGCGAAAGAGCATCACAAACTTAGTTTATTGACTTTGATTTGTATAACCCGCATTGCAGCGAGAAGCATTATTGAAGAATCAACGAATCGCACTTCGAACACAGTAAACAATAGACACGCATTCGTTGGCGTAAAAACGAAAATTTCCGTGAGGAAAGATGAAGACACAGCGCAAATTCTACCGAATTGCCTTCGGAATAGTTGGTTTTTTATTACTCACTTATATTAGAGTGCAATTAGGTTACAATCCTCTCAACCCACTCCTTGCCGATTTATGTTTTTTAGCTGCAGGGTATGTTTTCATCTATTTTGTTATATTTTCACTGATTGAATCCGGTGTGGAAAAGATGGGCTCCTTCCATCAAAAATACAATAAAGACAACCTGCATAAACAACCTCTTAAGTGTTTCATGCAGCATCAATCGACAGTCGCTGGAGGATACAAACTGGTTTTTAATCTTGGATATATTTTAATCACTTACCTGATATTAAAACAACACCTGTGAAATCTCCACAGCCTCGTATCGAAAAGAAACAATATATTCGTAGAACACAATGAAGGATTGCCAGACCATTACAAAATCAGCAGCTTGACGTTCGATTATACATGGCATTTATCTCCGCCTAAAGGCTCGCCCTAAGTGAAGCATTATGGGCACAAACAATTTCACAGAGTCAGGTTTCAATGATTCATTTAACCTGACTCTGTCACTTAAAATAGCTGTTTTTAACGCTTTCCCCGGCCCTACTTTCCGGCTTCGGGATGGGTATCAAACGCCGCCATCACTGCCGCCAGTTCCGCTTCGCTGAAGCCATATTTGGCATCATCCACGCCGAGGCCAAAACGCGTTTGCAGCGCTTCATACAGCGCCGGAACATCCGCTAAATCCCGCTTTTCGACCACATGGTTTTTATCCCAATGGGTAAAATGGAAATTGGTCAGCGTCATCTTGCCGCCATCCGGTAAGTGGCGGCACATCAGCAGATGATGGCGGAAGTGCGACTGCGGCCAGTGCGCTGACCAGAAGTTGCCCATCACATAGTCGGAAGCGTACTGGCGACCTAAGTCAAAATGGTACATCGACTGCCAGTGGCCGTGATGGCTGAACTGCAGGGTCCACTCTTCCCCTTCGTAGATCAGGCGATACTCACCGTGCGGGGTCGCTTGTTCCACATCGGCCAGCAGCTTGATCGGCGCGGTCAGGGTCTGGCCGCCGAAACCAACGTCAGCAATCCAGCGTTCGCCCTCCACGTCCACCAGCAGCAGCCGATGGGTACGCGGCGGCATATGCGGCGGATTGGCCAGCACCACGCGGCCCAGAAGGCTGCGCACGTTGAAACCAATTTCGCGCAGCGCTCTCTCCAGCAGGCCGTTTTGCTCGAAGCAGTAACCGCCGCGACGACCGTGAATCAGCTTATCTTCCAGGGTGCGATCGTCGAGATGTATCTCTCTTGGCAGCAGCACATCCAGATTTTCAAAGGGGATCGCGCCGTTATGGTGAATATGCAATTCGCGCAGGGTATTAAGTGAAACACCCGGGGTGCCCGTCCAGCCCAGACGAGAAAAATAGGCGCTTAAAAAGGGACTCATCAATGCCTCCAGCAATCGGTGTCCGACATTTATAGCCTGTTTTTCCCGCCTGACCAGCTATTTTGTGCGATCGCATTTATCCGCGCGTGCCTCGCTGCATCAGCGCCAGCGCGCTGAGCATCAGCCCGAGACCGGTAAGCAGCGTCAGCGACGCCATTGCCATTCCCTGCCCCGCCGAGCCCTGCTCAAACTGGCGCCAGATAAACACCGCGACGGTTTGCGTTCCGGCTGGCGCGAGCAGCAGCGAAGTTACCAGCTCGCGGGAGGCGACGGCGAACACCATCAGCATCGCCGCCAGCAGCGCCGGGAAGACCAGCGGCAGAACGATCAGACGCAGCGCCTGCAGGGCCGTCGCCCCATGTACCCTTGCCGCAGGCTCAAGATTATTGCCAAGCTGGCGCAGCGCGCTGCCGACGTAGCGTACTGGCCAGGGCAGCAGCAGACAACTGTAGGAGAGCAGCAGCATAAACCAGCTGTTGTAGGGGGAAAGCGGCCAGAACGGCTGATTCCACAACAGAATCAACCCGATGCCTACCACCACGCCCGGCAGCGCCGCCGGCAGCAGCGATAAGGCATCGACTATCGCGCTCCCCTTGATTTTTTGCACCACAACCAGCCAGGCGGCGAGCAGCCCCACCAGCCCAACAACCCCAGCCGAAGCCAGCGCCAGCGAAAGGCTGGTTGCCAGTGCCGACAGCGCATCGCCCTGCTGAGCAAACAGCGCGGCAAAATGGCGAAGAGTAACGTTGTCAGCGTGGATACCGCCCGACAGCGTGCTCATCAGGCTGGTCAGCACCATCGACGCGCCCGGCAGCACCACCGCCAACCCACCGACGCCCGCCATCACTAGCATCGCCGGAAGCGCCAGCCAGCCCAGTTCCGCCCCGCTATTCTCTCCCGGCTTGCCGGTGACGCTGGTGACCTCTTTATCGCCAGTCAGCCGTTTTTGCAGCCACCAGGCCAGCAGCGCCACCGCGATCAGCAGCAGCGAAAGCAGCGACGCGCCGGGCAGATCGACGGGCCAGTCGGCAAGCTTTTTCTCAATGCCTACGGTTAGCATGACCAGCCCTGCCCGCGACCCGAGGGCCGCCGGAACGCCGTATTCCTCAATCGCCAGGGTAAACGCCAACAGCATCCCCGCCGCCAGCGCCGGCGAAAGCATCGGCAGCGTGATGTGCCAGAACGCCCGCCAGGCGCTGGCGCCGTGCACCCGGGCGACAATGGCCAGCCGCTGACCGCTGGCCAGCAGGCTGCGCGAGACGGCAAAGTAGACCACCGGAAAGATATTGAGCGTCATCACCAGCACAATCCCGATGCGGCTAAAAAGCAGATCGTTAAGATCCCAGCCGGTCAGCTGCTGCAGATAGCCATGACTTTGCAGCATCAGCATCCACGACAGCGCGGCAATATAGGGCGGCGTCAGAAAGGGGATCAGAAAGAGCAGATCCCACAGCCGCGGCAGCGGGATAGTAAACAATCCGCGCACGACGCCCAGCGGTAGACCGATGACCACGCTCATCAGCGCCACGCCGCAGGCCACCCACAGGGTACTGCCGAGCATCGTAGGCAGCTGCGGGTCGGCAATCAGTGTTGACACGCCGCTAAACGCGCCGCTCAGCGAGCCGGCGCTAAACCGGGGAAAAATCGCCTGGAGGACGATAAAGAGCAGCGGCAACGCCACCAGCACCAGCAGTGCCGCCAGCGTGCCCGCTGAAATAAGTCTCTGTTTCACGATATATTCCTGGATACGATCTTACCCGGCTCGCGCTGCGCTTAGCCGGGCTACAAAATCACGGCCGTTTACAGTCCGGTAGCCCCGACAGGCGCGCCAGCGCCGCCTCCGGGGAATGTGCCCGAACCAACTTTCGCAGCTTGGGGAAAAGTCGGTTTACTGGGCGAAAAGCGTATTAAAGCGGGAAAGCACCGCACTACGTTCGCTAGTGCCTTCGCCGGCGGTCGGCAGAATTTTCAGTTCATTGAGCAGCGGACGCTTCGCCGGAATATCGCTGCGGGCGGGCATAAGCCAGGCGTCGGCGACCAGCGCCTGGCCTTCCGGCGACAGCACATAATCAATAAAGGCCTTTGCATCGTCAGCATGCGGGCTGGTTTTGAGGATCATCATCGGCCGCGGCGCAATCACCGTGCCGCTGGCCGGGAAAATCACCTTTAGCGACTCGCCCTGATGAATATTGCCGTAAGAGACATAATCAACCGCGCCGAATACCGCCGCTTTCGCTCCCTGCATCACCGGCGTTACCGCCTGGGCATTCGGCCCGCTGACCGCCATGCCATTCTTCTTCAAGTCTTTAAACAGCGCCCAGGCCTGGTCGCCCATGCCATTCTGTAACCCGATCAGCAAATCCAGCGATGCGCCGGAAAGCGCCGGGTCCGGCGTCGTCACTTTGTCTTTGAACGCCGCTTCGGTCAGGTCGCGCCACTCTTTCGGCTCCGGTGTGCCGCTATTGGTATTCCAGACGATCCCCAGCGCCGAAATCCCCTGGGCAACGTAATCGGCGGATTTCAGGTTCACCGGGACTTTATCGGCATTGGCGCTCTGATACGGCAGCAGCCAGCCGCGGTGATGCAAATCTTCCGCGGTATCCCACGAGGCGGAAATCAGCACATCTGCCTGCGGGTTAGCCTGCTCGGCCTCAAGACGCGCCATCACCTTACCGGTGGTGGCCTGAAATATATTCACCTTAACGCCGGTTTTCTTCTCATAGCCGCTGGCAAGGCTTTTCGCCAGCGAGCCCGGCCCGGCGGTGTAGACGGTGAGCGCCTGGGCGCTGGAGATCATGGTGGCGGACAGCATCATCGCGAGCGCGGCTCCTTTGGTAACGGTGATAACGGTTTTCATACGGATTCCCCTGAGGTTGAAGTCACGGCGCGAACGGCGGCAACGCAGCCCGCAGATAAATGAACAATCTTGTCGGCCAGCAGCTCGGCTTCGCGACGGTCGTGGGTGACGTAGACGGCAGTGATGCCCAGCTGGCGCAGCAGGCGGCTCATTTCGAGGCACAGCGACTCGCGCAGCTCGCTGTCGAGATTGGAGAGCGGCTCATCGAACAGCAGCACGCGCGGTTCTGCGACGATGGCGCGGGCCAGCGCAACGCGCTGCTGCTGTCCGCCGGAAAGGCCCGACGGTTTACGCTCGGCGAAGCCGCTGAGACCGACCATTGCCAGCGCCTCCTCGACCCGTTGCTGTCGCTGCTGACGCCCGACGCCGCGCATACGCAGCGGAAAAGCCACGTTCTGCGCCGCCGTCATATGCGGCCACAGGGCGTAATCCTGGAAGACCATGCCGAGATCGCGCTGCTCCGGCGGCATACCCCAGCCGGCTTTCGCCACCAGCCGATCGCCGAAGTGAATGCTGCCGCTGGCGGGTACGGTTAATCCGGCGAGCAGGCGCAGCAGCGTGCTTTTGCCGCAGCCAGAAGGCCCGAGCAGCGCCACGATGCTGCCCGCATCGATGTGCAGATCGATCTGATTAAGCACGGTGTGGGCGCCGAAGGCGAAAGAAACGCCGTCGAGCTTAATGCTGGTAAGCGCGCGCATTATCGCCCTCCCGTTGGGAAAGCGTGGCTCTGCCGGCGGTCAACATCCGCCGGCCCGCGCTCACCTGTGTCAAAGACAGGGGAGCTAACATATTGTTATCCTCTTTGGGACTTAGTGACGCCGACTATAGGGAGCCTTGATGACGTATTGATTACATTTTCATTGCGGATTAACGTGTTGTCTGGCATCAGACCCATTTACCAAGGAACGCATATGAGCCGTTTTCGCCACGTGGAACTCCAGTACGCCAGTCGCCTGCTCAACCATGGCCCAACGATTTTAATAACCAGCTACGACGCCCATACTCAGCGCCGCAACGTTATGGCCGCCGCATGGTCGATGCCGGTGGAGTTCGCCCCGCCGCGGCTGGCTATCGTGGTGGATAAAAGCGCCTGGACGCGGGAAATTATTGAGCGCAACGGCACGTTCGGCATCGTCGTCCCGGGCGTCGAGGCCGCCAGCTGGACCTACGCGGTCGGTAGCATCAGCGGACGCGATGAGGATAAATTTAACGCTTACGGTATTCCGGTGGTGCAAGGTCCGGAGCTGGGCTTGCCGCTGATTGAAGAGAAGTGTCTGGCGTGGATGGAGTGCCGACTGCTGCCGGCAACGGCGGCTCAGGAGCAGTACGATACGCTGTTTGGCGAAGTGGTTTCCGCCGCCGCCGACGAACGCGCGTTTGTCACCGGACGCTGGCAGTTCGACGATGATAAGATCAATACCCTCCATCATCTCGGCACCGGCAACTTTGTCGCCAGCGGCCGCCACGTCCGCGCCAATACGCCAGAAGAGTAGCCCGGACAGATGCGCAGCATCGCCTCCGGGGCAATTCTTCACCACCCTGCTCGTCTCTCCCGGGGGCGGCGCGCAGCGCCTGCCCGGGCTACCGGGCCCCAGACCGCTGAGAACGCGTAGCCCGAACAGATGCGCAGCATCGCCTCCGGGGAGAGAACTAGCGCTGCAAACGCCGCCGGTCTTCGCTGGGCGTCAGGCCAAAAACCTTTTTATATAAAGTGGTAAAGTGATTACTGTTGGCAAAGCCGCATAGATAAGCCACTTCGGTAATCGTCATATCGGTCTCGCGTAATTTTACGCGCGCCGAAACTAAGCGCAGACGCTTTAAATAATTATCCGGCGTCAATCCCGTCGCCTCTTTAATATGGCGAAAAGCGGTACGCGTGGTCAGATGGAATTTTTCCGCCAGCTGCTGCCAGTTATGATCTTCAAAACAGTGCTCCTGTAGCCAGGTCAGCAATTTATGCAGCTTATATTTAGTGGTGCTATATTCGGCTTCGGTTTCGGCATGCAGAATCGTCGTCACCAGCTGGAAAAACGCGGCTTCGCGCAGGGCAATATTTTGCCCCTGCCGCAGCTCGGCAGAAAATATCTTATCCACCAGTTCCTTGCAGATATGGCGGGTGTCCGGCGCCAGCCAACCGTAGCAGGACGCATTCTGCGCAGAGAAAGTCTGTAATAAAGTATCGAGAGGCTGTAAATAATGAAACCCTACCAACGGGTTAATCAGCACATTAATTAACTTAAGCGTCCCTAGCTCATCATAATAATGAACGTCACCCGGCTGAACGTAAAAAACGTCGCCCTGTTGAATATATAGTGGTCTGCCATTAATAACATGTAAACCGTGCCCTTCCTCAACGATCACCAGCTCAGCAAATTCATGACTATGTTCATGGCTATTATCTTCCGGATCGCTGGCGTACATGCCCAGCTTATCCTGCGGATGGGTGAAATAATACTCAACGGTCAACATCATCATCTATAAAGTCCAAAACGGCATACGGCGCAGAGGCAAGATAATGCATTTTCCCGACCGCCACGAGCAAGATTTTTGGAATTGTGATCGGCAACCCGCCCATCTCATTATCAGTGCCAATCTGGCAAATGCATTGGCATTGCCAGAGTGGTTGCCCCCGGGGCCGGCATCTTATGCTGCGGACAAATAAATACAGAGGACGCAGTATGTCACAGGCAATTCAGCATAATTCTCAGGTCTCGATGACCCGCCACCCGGATTTTCTACGCACCGCCGAGACGCTCCGGCCCGCGCTATGCCGCCAGGCGTACCCGCCGATCGCCGTGGTGGAAGCCCACGCCGACGCCACGGCACTGTTTGGCTGGCGCGCCGAACCGGTAAGTTCCCTGGCCGCGTTTTATCAGCGCGAGCTGAGCAGCGGCGATAGCGTCATTATTGATTTTGGCAGCCACTTTGTTGGCTACCTGCATTTTCTCTGTCAGAGCGTCGGGAGCCCGCCGGACGCTCCGGCCCATCTGCAGTTCACCTTCGGCGAAACGCTGAGCGAAGTGTGTGAGCCGTTCAGCGATTACCAGGGCTGGCTAAGCAGCAGCTGGCTGCAGCAGCAGGATCTGTGGCTTGATGTCCTGCCGGCCGAAGTTGATCTGCCGCGCCGCTACTGCTTCCGCTATCTGAAGGTGGAGGTCAAAGCCGTGTCGCGCAAGTTTCGTCTGCAGTTCAACCAGATTCAGGTGAATGCCGTTACCTCCGCCAGCGGCGCATGCCCGGCAGCGACAACCGCCGACCCGCAGCTCAAGGCCATCGACAGCGTTGCCGTTCTGACCCTGCAAAACTGCATGCAGGAGGTGTTTGAGGATGGCCCCAAACGCGACCGCCGCCTGTGGCTCGGCGATTTACGTTTGCAGGCGCTGGTGAACGATGTGACCTTCGCCCGTCACGATTTAGTACGCCGCTGCCTGTACCTTTTCGCCGGGCATACTCGTGAGGACGGTATGGTATCGGCCAACGTGTTCGTGCAGCCGGATGTCATTGCTGACGATACTTTTCTTTTTGATTATTCTCTGTTTTTTGTTGACGTTCTCTACAACTATCTGCAAAGCGCGGAGGATATTGCTACGGCCCGCGAGCTGTGGCCCACGGCCCGTCGTCAGATTGAACTGGCGCTGAAACGCTGCGACGCCTACGGGGTTGTGCGCGATAGCGACGACTGGTGGGTGTTTATCGACTGGCAGGCATCGCTGAATAAACAGGCTGCAGCGCAGGGCGTGCTGATTTACTGCCTGCAGCGCGCCGTCTGGCTGGCGGAGCGTTTCGAACCTGAGCTGGCCGTCAGCTATCGCCAGCGTTTACAGCAGCTTAAAGCTGCGGCCCTCGATGTCTTATGGGACGAGCAGCAAGGCTTCTACATCAGCGGCGAGCAGCGGCAGGTCTCATGGGCATCGCAAATCTGGCTGGTACTGGCGGAAGTCGGTACTCCTCAGCAGCGCCGGGAGATCATGCATAATCTGGAGCAAAATCCCCCCGCGATCGCCATGAACACGCCATACCTGCGTCACCACTATATTGCCGCCCTTCTGCAGTGCGGGCTGCGCGACGACGCTATTGCGCAGATCAAAGCCTACTGGGGAGCAATGGTCGACTACGGTGCCGATACCTTCTGGGAAATCTTCGACCCGGCGCATCCTGATTTTTCCCCTTATGGCAGCAAGCTGATAAACAGTTATTGCCATGCATGGAGCTGCACCCCGGCCTGGTTTATTCGCCAGTACGGACTTTAACAACAACGATAAGCGAGTTTACTTTTATGGCAGAAACAACCTTTACCCTTTGGCGGCAGCGCCTTGGCTATGGCATCGCCGACCTCTCCTGCAACCTTGTGTGGCAGATGATCTCTCTTTATCTGATGTTCTTTTACACCGACGTGATGGGCCTGCCCGCTTATTACGTAGGCCTGATGTTCCTCGTGACGCGCCTGGTGGATGGCGTTGCCGACGTGCTAATGGGGCTGGTTATCGACAATACCGCCACCCGCTGGGGGCGCTGCCGTCCGTATCTGCTGATTGGCGCGATCCCCTTCGGACTGCTGTGTATTCTGGCCTTTTACGTGCCTGATTTTGGCACCACCGGTAAGCTGATCTACGCTTTTGTCACCTATCTGTGCCTGTCGTTTCTCTATACCCTCGTTAATATTCCATTCTGCGCCATGCTGCCGTTTCTGACGAACGACTCGCGGGAGCGCACGACGCTGTCGGCGGTGCGCATTCTGCTCGGCTCGCTCGGCGCGACTATTGTCGCGGTCGCCACTCTGCCGCTGGTTGGCGCGCTGGGGAAAGGCAATCAGGAGCACGGCTTCTTCTATACGGCGGTGGTTTTCGGCGTTATTGCCACCTTTTTTCTGCTGGTGAGCTTCCGGAACGTTAAGGAAAATATCAGCATTACTCAGGAGCGCATGACCTTAAAACGCGCCTGGGTCAGCCTGCGCGCCAACCGTCCATGGTTCGTCTTCGCCATCAATATTTTCCTGATGTGGGGCGCGTTTTTCTTCCAGACCGGGGCGCTGGTCTACTTCTTCCATTATTACGTCGGTAATAACGATCTCACGGCGATCGTCGCCGGGATCTCCACCTTCGTTCCTCTGCTGGGTACCCTCACCGTTCCGCTGCTCGCCAGCCGGATGAAAAAGCGCCACGTCTATCTGGTCGCCAGCGCGATCAACCTGGTCGGCATGGGCATGATGATGGCGGCAGGCGTTAACAGCTGGGGTCTGGTTGCCGGAGCGGTCGTACTCTCGCTTGGCGCCGGACAGCGCACGGCAATTTACTTCTCTATGCAAGCCGATCCGGTGGATTACGGAGTATGGAAAACCGGCATCAATACCGCCGGCATTTTAACCTCTATCAACGGCTTTCTTGGCAAGGTGGCGATGGCGGGCGCGGGAGCCATTACCGGGGTCCTGCTCTCATCCGGCGGTTATATCGCTAACCAGACGCAAAGCGACGGCGCGATGCTGGCGATAAAAGCCTGCTACCTCTATATCCCGGCGCTGCTGATTGTGGCTTCAATGCTGTGGATTGGTCGCTTCTACCGACTCGACGATCAGTACGAGCAGATCCGCGCCGACCTTGACGCTGGACGCCGTGCGCCGTCGAACCCATCGTCCGTTGCTGGAGAAAACCACGCCCTATAAGGCGCAGCACCCCCTACATACCTCTGAAAAAATAAGGATTGATATGCGTATCTCTTTGATTAGCGCAGCGGTTTGCTGCGCCCTTTTTTCGGCTTACGGCGCGAGTGCGGCCCCGCTCACGGTCGAACAACGGCTAGCGCAGCTGGAGGCCCGGCTTAATCATGCGGAGCAGGAGGCCGGAGAGGCCAAACGTCGGGCGCAGCAGGCGGAGCTGCGCACCAGCGCCGCGGAACAACGCGCGGCGGCAGCGGAAAAGCAGGTGCAGACCCTCAGTCAGCTCACCGCAGCGACCGAGCAAAAGCAGCAGGCTGCTGACAAACAGCTGGCGAAAAGCAGCCTCAGCGATGGCTTCGAGTTCAACGCCTACGCGCGCTCCGGGATGCTGGTTGACAGCCATGGTAAAGGCGCGCGCGGCGGCCCGGGTGTCTCCCCGGCCAGTTCGCTCAACGGCGATGCCCACGTTGGCCGTCTCGGCAACGAGAAAGATAACTACGTGGAGCTCAGCTTCGGCAAAAAAATGACCTTCAGCGACGGGTCATGGGCGCACTTTAAAACCATGCTTGCCGACGGGGCAACCAACCCGGATCCATGGGTACAGGATAACGACAGCCACCACCTGAACGTGCGTCAGCTGTACGTCGAGATGGGCAATTTCGCCGATTTTTCCGGGCCGTTCAGGAGCGCGTCCATCTGGGCGGGCAAGCGTTTCGACCGCGATAATTTCGATATCCACTTTACCGATAGCGATATTATGTTCCTCGGCGGTACCGGCGGCGGGATCAATGACGTGAAGTGGGGTGATACGCTGCGCGGCGATTACTCGGTCTATGCGCGTAACTTCGGCGATCTGGGTAGCGATAACTACCAGGATAACGATATACAGAACCTGATGTTCACCGCCAACCACTTCTGGAACAACTGGCAGCTGATGACCACGGCGATGACCGCCCAGGGCAATGATGACCTGAAAGATAATACCTCGACCACCGGCAGTTACGCTCTGCGCAGCGATAATACGGCGAAAAACGGCTACTACGCGATGCTGGCGTATCACGACAAACAGCAATTCTATGGCCTCGCGCCGGGCGTATCGGAGAGCGCCCTGCAGTACGGCGGCGGGCTGGGCGCCGAGGCGCGCCAGCCCGGCAGCGATGGCGATCTTACCGAGAACGCAAAGTCCCTGCGTTTTGCGTCCTACGGCATTTTGCCGCTGGGGAAAAACTGGCAGCTTGCACCATCGGTTATCGCCCAGCATAGCGAAGATCGCTACCGCGATGGCGACCGCTACGATTGGGCAACCTTTAACCTGCGGGTTTCCCAGGGCATCACCCGCAACTTCGCCCTGCTATACGAGGCGTCCTGGCAATATATGGACCTGAATCCCAACGGCCGAACCTATCGCTACGACAGCGGCGTGCATCAATACCAGGCGGTGAGCGGCGATTTTTACAAGCTGACCTTCGCCCCGACGTTCAAAGTGGGCGATGTGTTTGATATCAAAGCGAGGCCGGAGATACGTTTCTTTGTCACGTGGATGAATTGGGATAAAGACCTGGATCGTTATGCGATCAACGATGATTTCGGCAGTAAAGGCTTTACCGCCGGAGGAAACTGGAACTTTGGCGTGCAGACGGAGATTTGGTTTTAATACATCAGCCCTGGCACCTCTTCCCGGGGGCGGCGCACAGCGCCTGCCCGGGCTACCGGACCGCAGACCGCTGAGAACGCGTAGCCCGGACAGATGCGCAGCATCGCCTCCGGGATATTCTGCCACTCCGCACTCTCTCCCGAGGGCGGCGCACAGCGCCTGCCCGGGCTACCGGATAGCAGACCACTGAGAACGCGTAGCCCGGACAGATGCGCAGCATCGCCTCCGGGAAAGAAACCGGGTTACATGCTATAACCCGGTTTTTTAATCAGCTGTTCCATCTGCGGGGCGATTTCGCTGTCCCACACCTGTTGCCAGTCGCTCTCTTTAATTTCATTCAGGGCCACGCTCACCGAGCGCTCTTTGCTGTTGAGATGGCGAATCACCACCTCGGTAATATCGGCGGCCAGCGCCGCTTTTTGTTCATCATTCAGGTCGCGGGGAAAACATTTAATATCAATATGCGGCATAGCAGGCTCCTTTATTGTCAGGATGATAAAGCTAGCATAACCCGCATCATCTGGATCGCTTTTTGTGCTTTAAATCAGCTCGTTGCGGCGAAGAACGGCTTCGAGTTTGGGATGGCGATACACCGCATCCGCCACGGCGACGAATTTTGGCGTTTGCGCCGCAAACCACTCCCGTCGCGGGCCCCAGGCACACATTGCCGCAATATAGCAGTCCAGCAGAGTTATTTCCGCCCCCAGCGCATACGGCGCGGCGGCAAGCTGCTCCTCCAGCCACTGATAAAGCGATTTGCGATAGCTGATGCAGCTTTCCCGCAGCTGCTCTGGCGCATCGGCGACCCAGCGCTCCGGGTAATCCGCAAAGGTAAAGGTGGGATAAACGTTCGCCACCAGCCAGATGAGCAGACGCTGAAAGGCATGCCGCTGCGGCGATCCCGGCGCCGGAGCCAGATCCGGTCGCACGTCGAGGATCATCAGAGCAATCGCCGCGGATTCGGTCATCACGCTGCCACCTTCAAGCGTGAGGGTCGGCACCTGACACAGCGGGTTAATCAGCTTGAGACGGTCGCGCTGCGGGCCCGGTTGGTCAAAGCCCTCAACGTTGACAAAATGGTACGGAATATCGGCCAGCGTCAGCATCAGTTCGCTTATCGTTGAGCCCCAGCCGGGTACGCCATAGACGGTGATCATATTCTGCGCCCTCAAGAAATTTGCCGCCCGTGAACAGAGCGGCGACGGGTTTAGCAACCTTGCAGTATAGGTTTGATTGAGCAATATCGCTATGGAGTCCCCCTCGCCCAGGCTAAACCACAGCGCTACGCCGACTCGCGCGCCACAAGGTGAAAGCCAATATCAATAATCGCGTCCCCTTCTTCGCCGCCTTCTATGCGGTCGGCAAGCAGCGTAGCCGCCTGCTCGCCAATGGCGTGACGGTCGACGCTGACGGTGGTGATCGCCGGACGATTGCTGGCGGCGAAATCCAGATCGCCAAAGCCGATCACCGCCAGATCCTGCGGCACGCGCAGCCCCCGGCTTTCCGCTTCCATAATCGCTCCCTGGGCAAGGGTGTCGGAACTGCAGACGATAACGTCAAACTCGCCACTGGCGAGCAGTTCGGCCAGACCGCGTCGCCCCAGCGCCAGCGATGCCGGAAGCGGCACCTCGACCTGCGGGGCAACGTTAATTCCACTTTTGGCCAGCCGGGCCAGGAGCCCCTGCTTTCGCAACGTCGCGCGCGCATCGCCTGCCCACAGCAGTCCCGGGCGACGGTAGCCTTTTTCCAGCAAATATTCGCCAATGGTTTCACCGACTTTTTCATGCGAAAAACCAACCAGCATATCCAGCGGCGTCGGGGTGAGATCCCAGATTTCCACCACCGGCGTGGCGGCGTTGAGGATCGTCCTCTTTAACGCCGGAGCGTGCTGAATACCGGTCAACACCACGCCATCCGGACGCCGGGAGAGTAAGGTTGCTACCAGCTCGGCTTCGGTCTGACGGCTATAGCCCGCCACGCACAGCAGCATATGATAGCCGCGCGCCGCCAGGGTATCGCTCAGCGCCTGGATGGTATCGACAAACATATTGTTATTGATTTGCGGCACCACCACCGCCACCAGTTTGCTGCGCCTGGAGGCCAGGCTGCCGGCCAGCGCGTTGGGGATATAACCCGTGGCCTGCACCGCCTGCATCACTTTCTCTACCGTTTTTGGCCTTACCAGCTGCGGCGTATTCAGCGCCCGACTGACCGTCATCGACGACAACCCGGCGCTGCGGGCCACATCATCCAGCGTCGGCGCGCGCGTCGGTTTTCTGCTTTTCACGGCTAAGCCCCTGTGTTGAGTCGTTTCCTGTGGCCATTATTGATGATGGTCCAGGCAATTGCCAGCGCCCGTCCGTACATCCCTAATAGAATCAACGACCTGCCGAATTAAATGTTATCGCTATCATTTTAATTTGTGAGTTTTCACAAACCTTTTTGGATCGTGACCTGCGCTGCATAATTTTACCCTTTATAACCGCTAATTGTGATCGTTTGTACAAATTAAAATCACTAGCGTAGCGCAAAATCAGCGCCGGGATTAAAAATGTTAGCGCAAACATTTTATTACCAAAAGGGAACTCACTATGACCTCGAGCGCTAATTCCGACTCCGTGACCTACGCCAAAGCTTCCGGCGTCAAAACCGCCGCCGATACCGGCGACCGCATTGAACATGTCAAACTGTCGCTGGCCTTTCTGCCGCTGGCCACCCCCGTCAGCGATGCAAAGGTTCTGACCGGTCGACAAAAGCCGCTGACCGAAGTGGCGATCGTTATCGCGGAAATCCGCTCCCGGGACGGCTTTGAAGGCGTTGGCTTCAGCTATTCCAAACGCGCGGGCGGCCAGGGCATTTACGCCCATGCAAGGGAGATTGCCGATAATCTGCTCGGCGAAGACCCGAATGATATCGACAAGATCTACACCAAACTGCTGTGGGCCGGCGCATCCGTTGGCCGCAGCGGTATGGCGGTGCAGGCAATCTCCCCTATCGATATTGCGCTGTGGGATATGAAAGCCAAACGCGCCGGACTACCGCTGGCGAAACTGCTCGGCTCGCACCGCGATTCCGTGCAGTGCTACAACACCTCCGGCGGCTTCCTGCACACCCCGCTGGAGCAGGTGTTGAAAAACGTGGCTATCTCACGCGAGAACGGGATTGGCGGGATAAAACTGAAAGTCGGTCAGCCGAATACCGCTGAGGATATTCGCCGTCTGACGGCAGTACGCGAAGTCCTGGGCGATGACTTCCCGCTGATGGTGGACGCCAACCAGCAGTGGGACCGTGAAACCGCTATCCGCATGGGGCGCAAAATGGAGCAGTTCAATCTGATCTGGATTGAAGAGCCCCTTGACGCCTACGATGTGGAAGGCCACGCACAGCTCGCCGCCGCGCTGGATACGCCGATTGCCACCGGCGAGATGCTGACCAGCTTCCGCGAACATGAGCAGCTGATCCTCGGCAACGCCAGCGACTTCGTGCAGCCCGATGCGCCGCGCGTCGGCGGCATCTCCCCGTTCCTGAAGATTATGGATCTGGCGGCGAAGCACGGTCGCAAGCTGGCCCCGCACTTCGCGATGGAGGTACACCTGCATCTCGCCGCCGCCTACCCGCTCGAGCCCTGGCTGGAGCACTTCGAGTGGCTGAACCCGCTGTTTAACGAACAGCTGGAACTGCGCGACGGGAGGATGTGGGTTTCCGAACGCCACGGTCTGGGCTTCACCCTGAGCGAACAGGCCCGCCGCTGGACCCAGCAAAGCTGCGAGTTTGGCAAACGCCCTTAACCGAATTCCCCGCATGGCGGCATAAGGGCTACAGGCCCCGTAGCCCGGCAAGGCGCATCAGGCGCCGCCCCCGGGAGAATACCGCATTCTCCCGGAGGCGATGCTGCGCATCTGTCCGGGTTACCGGTCCGCGGACGACTGAAAACCCGTAGCCCTGCCGGGGAAATACCTCTTATTGGCTGTACCCACAATAAACAACCCTGCAAAGGAGTTGAAGATGACTACACCCTTAAAACGCAGCAACGTGCGTTACGGCATATTACTGTTTTTATTTCTGGCTACCGTATTTAATTATGCCGACCGGGCAACGCTGTCCGTTGTCGCGCCTATTATGAGCAAAGAGTTAGGTTTTGATCCCGAGGCGATGGGGCTGGCTTTTTCAGTTTTTGGCATCTCCTACGTCATTATGCAAATACCCGGCGGCTGGCTGCTGGATAAATATGGTTCGCGGCTGGTCTACGGCTGCGCGCTGATTGGCTGGTCAGTCGTCACCATGTTTCAGGGAACGATCTATCTGTTCGCCAGCCCGCTGATTGTACTGGTGATTCTGCGCCTGATGATGGGCGCGATAGAAGCCCCCGCCTTTCCCGCTAACAGCCGTCTGAGCGTACAGTGGTTTCCCAATAAAGAGCGCGGGTTCGTCACTTCGGTCTATCAGGCCGCGCAGTATATTTCCCTGGGGATTATTACGCCGCTAATGACGATTATTCTGCATAATTTAAGCTGGCACTATGTATTTTATTATATTGGCGCTATCGGCGTGGTGCTGGGGATATTCTGGCTGGTAAAAGTAAGAGATCCCTCTCATCATCCAAAAATTAACCAACAGGAGCTCGACTATATTCGCGAAGGCGGCGGCGAGCCGGAATTAGGCACGAAAAAAACGCAGCAGAAATTAACCCTCGCGCAAATCAAAAGCGTCTGCGTCAATCGTATGATGATCGGGGTATATATTGGCCAGTTCTGCGTGACGTCAATCACTTGGTTCTTCCTGACCTGGTTTCCGACCTATCTTTACCAGGCCAAAGGCATGTCGATTCTCAAGGTCGGCTTTGTCGCCAGCATCCCGGCCATTGCCGGATTTATCGGCGGCCTGCTGGGCGGCGTGTTCTCGGACTGGCTGCTGAAACGCGGCTATAGCCTGACGACCGCCCGCAAGTTGCCGGTGATCTGCGGCATGCTGCTCTCCTGCGTCATTGTGGTCGCCAACTACACCACTTCGGAAGTGGTGGTGATCGCCGCCATGAGCCTGGCTTTCTTTGCTAAAGGGTTCGGTAACCTCGGCTGGTGCGTGCTGAGCGACACATCACCCAAGGAGATGCTGGGAATTGCCGGTGGGGTGTTCAATATGTGCGGCAACCTGGCGAGTATTATCACGCCGCTGGTTATCGGCGTGATCCTCGCTAATACTCACTCCTTCGATTACGCCATCCTGTACGTCGGTTCCATGGGCGTACTGGGCCTGTTCTCCTACCTGTTTATCGTCGGGCCGCTGGATCGCTTAACGCTGACCCCGCGCGCCGCCTGATTTAAAACTCTGGCGAGCCTTCGCCTCCGCTGTTTCGCATCACACTCCTGCGAAACAGCGGTTTTTTAGTAGGTAATCCCCGGCGGATTCACCTCCGATTGCCTCACCTCTTCGCCCTGCTCGCCCCAGCGGGCCAGCACTTTCTGATACTCTCCGCGCGCTATCGCGCCATCCAGCGCGGCCTGAAGCGCATAGACCAGTCCGTTACCCTTCCTGGTGGTGGTGGCGACATAAGCCTTTTTTGGCCCCAGCCCGACAACTTTGGTTTTACCGCTGAGCGCCGCTTTGTAAGCGGCTACCGACTGCGGCCCAAAAAACACGTCCGCGCGACCGGACTGAATATAGAGGTTGCCCGAAGCGTCATCGGTCAGGTAGACCGGTAGCGCAGGTTGTCGCCCGGCGGCTTCGTTTTCGGCGTTCCAGCCGAGCAAAATTCGCTCCTGGTTGGTCCCGGACCCCACAATCACTTTTTTACCAACGAGATCCGCCGGGCCGCTCACGCTGGCGATGTCGCTGGTCGATTTTACGGAAAAGGCCAGCGAATCGACGCGATAGGTGGCAAAATCAAACTTCGCTTTCCGCTGCTCGGTTACCGCAATATTCACCAGCGCCACGTCGTAGCGCCCGGAAGTAATCCCCAGCGGCCAGTCCTCCCAGGCGGTGGGCACCAGCTTTAGCTTCAGCCCGAGGCTGCCGGCCAGCAGTCGGGCGATATCCGGGTCGCTGCCGATACGCGTGCGGTTATCGCTGGCCAGCAGCGCCAGCGGCGGCGAGTTGAGCGCTGAAATCGCCACCGTTAAAGTACCCGGTTCGACGAAGACGTAATCCGCCGGGATCTTCGCCACCGCCTGCTCATCGCGGGTTACCGGCAGCGGCTGCTCGTTGGCGCGCAGGTCGATAGCCGCCTGCGATGCCGCAGATAAAGAGAGTAACGCCAGGGTCAAAAATCCGTTTTTCATGCCGCTAATACCCTCGATAAAAACTGCTGCGTACGCGGGTGCTGCGGATGGTTCAGCACATCGTCGCTGCTGCCCTGCTCGACTATCTTGCCGTCGACCATAAACACCACCCGATCCGCCACCTCTTTCGCAAAGCCAATTTCGTGGGTGACCACGACCAGCGTGGTGCCGGAGCGCGCCAGCTTTTTAATCACATCCAGCACTTCCCCCACCAGCTCCGGGTCAAGCGCGGAGGTGGGTTCATCAAACAGCATCACTCGCGGGTTAAGCGCCAGCGCCCGGGCAATGGCGATGCGCTGCTGCTGACCGCCGGACAGGTGCCGCGACCAGGCGTCGGCTTTATTGCGTAGTCCAACTACGTCCAGCAGTTCGTACGCCCGCGCGATAGCCTCCTTACGGGTCGCCTGTTTATGGGCGATGGGGGCTTCAATCAGGTTTTCCAGCACCGTCAGGTGCGGGAACAGGTTGAAGTTCTGAAACACGTAGCCAACGTTGATCCGCTGGCGAAGGATCTCCTTTTCTTTCAGTTCGTAGAGCTTGTCGCCTTTACGGCGATAACCGATATAGTCGCCATCGATCTGAATAAAGCCTTCATCAACGCGCTCCAGATGATTGATCGCCCGCAGCAGCGTCGATTTTCCCGAACCGGACGGCCCGAGGATCACCGTCACCGTACCGGGTGCTATTTCCAGCGATACATCGTCCAGCGCTTTATGGCGGCCAAAGTATTTGCTGACGCCGGTAATGGAGATATGACCGTTACGAGAGTTGAGCATGGGCGGACTCCTGCGGTTGGGGACGATGAACGGTTTCAACAACGCGACGGCTGCTGCGGGCGCTATTAACCGCCGAGCGGCGCTCGCTGCGGGCCAGGCCGCGCTCGACCAGATACTGAATCAGCGACAGCACGCTGGTGATCGCCAGGTACCAGGCGGCGCCGACCATCAGCAGGGGGATCACTTCCTGGGTGCGGTTATAGATCATCTGGATGGTGTAAAACAGCTCCGGCATCGCCAGCACGTAAACCATCGCTGTCCCCTTGGCGAGGCTGATAATTTCGTTAAAACCCGCCGGTAAAATGGTGCGCAGCGCCTGCGGCAGGATAATGCGCAGCGTGCGGCGGCTGGCCGGAAGCCCCAGCGCCGCCGCCGCTTCATACTGCCCGTGATCGACCCCGAGGAAACCACCGCGAATAATTTCGGCGGTGTAGGCGCTTTGTACCAGGGTCAGCCCGACAACGGCGGTAGAAAACTGCCCCAGCACGCTAATGGTCTCAAAACTGGCCCAGCGAATAGCGGTGAACGGAATGCCGATCGACAGGGTGTCGTAGAGATAAGAGAAGTTGTAGAGAATAATCAGCACCACGATCAGCGGCAGCGAGCGAAACAACCAGATATAGCCCCAGGCAAGGCTGCTCAGCAGCCATGAACTGGAGAGTCGCGCCAGCGCCAGCAGTCCGCCGAAGATAACGCTGAGCGCCGTCGCCAGCAGGGTCAACAGCAGCGTCTGCCCGAGGCCTTCGAGGATCACCGGGTCAAAGAACCAGCGGGCAAAGACGCCCCACTCCCAGCGCGGGTTAAAGGCAACTGATTGAATCACCACCGCCAGCACCAGCAGCGCCAGCACCGCGCCCACTGCCCGCAGCGGATAGCGCGCGGGGACAACCTTAATCGTTTCCTGGGTATGCATATTGGCTCCTTAAGCGCTCTGGCTCAGCGCGCTGACCGCCAGCGCTTTCGTAAAACGCAGCCGACCATCGAACGGCGGCAAACTGTACTCTTCCGGATCGCGGTTGAGGTCAAACTGCGCCTCGTAGCCCTGGCTCAGATAGAGCCGCACCGCTTCCGGCTGACGAAAACCGGTCGTCAAAAAGATATGGCTGTAGCCCGCCAGCAGCGCCCGACGTTCCAGCTCCTGCACCACTTTCGCCGCCAGCCCCTGCTGGCGCAGACGACGATGGGTCCAGATCCGTTTGATTTCTGCCGTATGGGCATCTTTCGGTTTATACGCGCCGGTAGCGATAATTTCCCCCTCCCGCTCCAGCACGATAAATAGCCCCTGCGGCGCCAGATACCATTCAGTCAGCTCGACTTCGGCATCGCGGGAAAAGTAGTCGCCGTAGCGCGCGGCGTACTCGCCGAACAGGCCCTCAATAATCGGCTGCAGCTCCGGCGCTTCCGGAGAGACATCGCGGAATAGATCGCTCATCATGCCTCCTGTTAGTCGCCGAGTCCGGCCGGGTTAATTTCCGATTGCGGGATGCTCTCCACGCCTTCGCCCCAGCGACTCAGCACCTTCGCGTAATCGCCGCTGCGGATAGCGCCGTTCAGCGCCGTCTGTACCGGTTCAACCAGACCGCTGCCTTTTTTCACCGTCACGGCGATATGCGCCGCCTTCGGCCAGCCGCCGTCAACGCTGCCCACCAGCCTGGTTTTGCCGGTCAGCGCCGCTTTCCACGCGCCGATTACGTTCGGGCCGAAGAAGGCGTCGGCGCGCCCGGACTGCAGCGCCAGGGTCTGGGCGGCGTCGTCTTTGGTGTAGACCGGCGTAAACGGCTTCAGCCCCTTCTTGAGATTCTCGGCGTTCCACGCCAACAAAATCGCTTCCTGGTTGGTGCCGGAGCCGACGATAATCCGCAGCCCGGCAATATCTTCGGCTTTTTCAATTTTGCTCAGCGGACTGGTGCTCTTGACGTAAAAACCCAGCGAATCTTTGCGGTAGGTGGCGAAATCAAACTTCTCTTTGCGCTCTTTGGTCACGGTGATATTGCTGACCGCCGCATCATATTTGCCGGAGGCGACGCCGAGCGGCCAGTCTTCCCACGAGGTGGGCACCACGTTCAGCTCCAGCCCGAGGCTGTCGGCCACCAGGCGGGCGATATCCACCTCGCTGCCGAGCAGGGTTTTGTTATCATCAGAAAACACGGTCAGCGGCGGCGAATTCAGCGCGGCGACCGCGACGGTCAGCTTACCCGGCACCGCCAGGTGGAGACCCTTCGGCAGTTGGGCGATAGCCTGCGGATTTTTTGCTGTGTGAATCGGCGTTTTGTTGGCTTCGAGGCTCACGCCGGTGCCGTTGATCGTGACGTTCTGCGCCCAGGATGACGCGCTCACGGCCAGCGCCAGCGCCAGCGCCAGTAATAGCGATTTTTTCTGCGTTTTCTGCATAGCGGGTGTTCTCTATTATTGTTTTTGGAATTGATTGACGGGCTCTGCCAGCCCTAAACTTTCGCGCAGCGTGGTGCCGGGATATTCTTCACGGAATAATCCACGCTGCTGCAGGATCGGTACCACCTGGTCCACAAAGCGCGGGAAGGTATCCGGCGTACCGCCCTGGATAATAAAACCGTCCGCCGCGCGCTGTTCAAACCACTGCTGTAGCCCATCTGCCACCTCTGCGGCGGTTCCGGCAAAACGCGGTCGCGGGCTGGCTGCCTCCAGCGCGACCTGGCGCAGGGTCAGGCCGCGTTCGCGGGCGTTGCGTTTAATCTCATCGGTGGTGCTGCGAAAGCTGTTCTGCCCGAGGTCGCCGATATCCGGGAACGCCTCATCCAGCGGATATTGGGCGAAATCGTGATGCTCAAAATAGCGGCCGAGATAATTCAGCGCGTCCTCAATCGATACCAGCGCGGCGGTGGTCTGGTATTGCTGTTCCACATCGTCGGCGCTATCGCCAACGATCACGCTGACGCCCTGGAATATGTGTAGTTCGCTCTCCCGGCGGCCGTACGCGTCGAGCTGGCTTTTGACGTCGCGATAAAAGGCCTGCGCTTCCGCCAGCGAGTCCTGATGGGTAAAAATAGCGTCGGCATGGCTGGCGGCTAATTTTTTACCGTCTTCGGAAGCGCCCGCCTGAAAGATAATGGGTCGGCCCTGCGGCGTGCGGGCAATATTTAGCGGGCCGGCTACTTTGAAGAAATCACCGTGATGATTAAGCGTATGCAGCTTATTTTTATCAAAGAACTGGCCGCTCTCTTTATTACGAATAAACGCGTCCTGTTCCCATGAATCCCACAGGCCTTTAACGACCTGAAGGTATTCATCGGCGATGCGGTAGCGCAGCGCATGATCGGGATGCTGCGCCCGGGAGAAGTTTTTCGCTGAGCCTTCGAGCGGCGATGTCACCACGTTCCAGCCAGCGCGTCCTCCGCTCAGATGATCGAGGCTGGCGAACTGGCGAGCGGTGGTAAAGGGCTCGCTGTAGGAGGTCGACAAGGTGCCGACGAGGCCTAAACGCGAGGTTACCGCTGCAAGGGTGGATAATACGGTGAGTGGTTCAAAACGGTTTAAAAAATGCGGGATCGATTTTTCATTAATATATAAGCCATCGGCAACAAAAATAAAATCGAGCTTGCCCTCTTCCGCTTTTAACGCCGTCTGCTTCACGAACTCAAAGTTAATACTGGCGTCGGCCAGCGCGGCCGGATGGCGCCAGGCCGACATATTTCCCGATGCGCCATGTAAGATAGTGCCAATGCGCAGCTGTCGTTGTTCAGACATCGTTAATCCTTAGTCTATGACCCTGAATAATTAAAGTTCTTTCAGCGCCTGCTCTGCCAGATCGGCAAAGTAGTGCGCCGCCGGCGCGATTAAGCGCTCATCCGGGTTAAACGCCGGATGGTGAAGGCCAAACTCGCTGGCGCTGCCGATGCTGACGAACGCGCCGGGAATATGCTGAAGATAAACGGCGAAATCCTCTCCGCCGAGATGGAGATCCGCATGGTGCGTGCGGTAGCCGGATCGATCGGCCACGTGGCTGGCGAAAGCCGCCCAGCGTTCATCATTGACCAGCGCGGTCGGCCCGGCGTACCAGAAGACATCGATCTGCGCGCCGAAGGCGCTGGCGAAGCCGGCGGCAATCTCGCTCACCCGCGCCTTCACCCGCTGCTGGACTTCGCTGCTGTGGGTGCGCAGCGTACCTTCCAGCTCGACGCTTTCCGGCAGGACATTCCACGTATTGCCGCCCTGAATCCGCGTGACGCTCAGCACCACGGAATCGAGGGTGTTCACTTCGCGGCTGGCGACGCTTTGCAGCAGGGTCACCAGCTGGCTGGCCAGCAGAATGGCGTCCTTCCCTTCATGAGGCCGGGCGGCGTGAGCGCCTTTGCCGGTCACCTTAAACACAAAGCGATCGACGTTGGCATAAAACGCGCCGCCTCGGGTGGCGAATTCCCCCACCGGCAGCCCCGGTTCATTATGCATACCGAAAATGGCGGAAACGCCCTCCAGCACGCCGGCTCGAATCAGGGTTTTCGCGCCGCCGAAGCTCTCCTCCGCCGGCTGGAACAGAATGCGGACGCGTCCCGCCAGCTGCGCTTCGCGTTGTTTCAGTAGTAAGGCCGCGCCAAGGATCACGCTGGTATGAATATCATGCCCGCAGGCGTGCATCACGCCGGCATTCAGCGAGCGAAACGGCACGCTGGCCGCCTCTTCGATAGGCAGCGCATCAATATCGGCACGCAGGGCAATCACCTTATTGCCGCTCCCAACCTCGGCAACCGCGCCGGTTTTCAGATCATATGGCAACAGGCTGATGCCGCCGCTTTGTAGCCAGTCGCGAATACGCGCGGTGGTGTCGACCTCCTGCAGCGAAAGTTCCGGATACTGATGCAGCTCGCGCCGCCAGCGAATTAACTGTTCAGCAAGGCTCATGGCTGGACCTCCGCGCTCAGATGCGCCCGGGCCAACAGACGCAGGGAGTTAAGGCGCGCCGCGCCGTCGCTAATGGGCGTGTCGATAATAAATTCGTCGATGTTCCACGCCGACTGCAAGGCATCCAGCTGCGCTTTCACCTGCTCGGGGGTGCCGAACAGCACGGCCGATTCCCGCCGGGCGATACGCGTCGGCCTGCTGCCCGCCTGACGGGCAAAGGCGGCCGCCTGCGCTTCGCTGCCGACGGTCACCCGCTGACCGTTTTCCAGCTCAACGCCCCATGCTTCGACGGATTTTGCCAGCGCCGCGGCCGCTGCGGCCTCTTCGGCCACAATAACCTGAACGGCGATAATGGCGTCGCGACGGCTCAGTTCGCGCCAGCGGGTTAACACCTCCCGCAGCAGTTGCTTATCGCCGTTGAGATGGGCGGCGAAGACGAAGTTCCAGTCCAGCTGCGCCGCCAGCTGCGCGCTCTCCAGGCTGGCGCCGAGCAGAAAACCGTCGGCGCGACGCGGCGGGATTGGGGTTGCGCGGACGCTCTCTTCACCATCGGTTTCGGTCAGCGACAGCCAGTTGTCGAGCTGCGCCAGCTGGTCGGCAAAACTCCCCTTTTGCTGGAGATTAAGTCCCTGCTGCAACGCGCGAGTGGAGAGCGGCAGTCCGCCGGGGGCTTTGCCCACGCCCAGATCCACGCGGCCCGGGGCAAGAGAAGCCAGCATATTGAAGTTCTCCGCCACCTTATATGGGCTGTAGTGCTGCAGCATAACGCCGCCGGAGCCAACGCGAATGCTGCGGGTCTGGCCGAGGATCCAGGCAATCGCCAGTTCCGGCGACGGGCTGGCGAGCTGGTCGGTGTTGTGGTGTTCGGCGATCCAGAAACGGTGATATCCCCAGGCTTCCGCCTGTTGCGCGAGCGTTAATGTGCGCGCCAGCGCCTGGGCGGCCGTTTCTCCGGCCGCCAGCGGGCTTTTATCCAGGATACTGATTCGATAAGACATTTCGCAGGCTCATGTGAATTAACATGTCTGCATTATTAGAAGCGCCCGCGGCTGGAGAGAAACAATTTATTTACATGTGCTCTGCCGAAAATTAGATATGCGGTGAGGTAAATGTCCCCGGAGGCGATGCCACGTCACGACGCATTCCCCGGGTTGCGGCGTAAACGCCTTACCCGGGCTACGAGTTCCCGGCAATCAGCGGCCCGGTAGCCCGGCGCCGCCCCCGGAAAAAGAGCGCAGAATGGCAGACTTTCCCGGAGGTGATGCTGCGCATCTGTCCGGGCTAAGCATCCTCAGCAGTCTGCGGGCCTGTAGCCCGGGCAGGCGCTTTGCGCCGCCCCCGGGAAAAGAGCGCAGAGTGACAGACTTTCCCGGAGGTGATGCTGCGCATCTGTCCGGGTTACGCGTCCTCAGCAGCCTGCGGCCCTGTAGCCCGGCGCCGCCCTCGGGGAAAGCGCGCAGAGTGGCAGAATTTCCCGGAGGCGATGCTGCGCATCTGTCCGGGCTACGCGTCCTCAGCAGTCTGCGGGCCTGTAGCCCGGCTAAGCGCAGCGCGAGCCGGGGGATTATCGGCTATTCTGCCGAAGCTCGCGCACCAGCGCCTCGGTCTGCTGCTGGTTGCGTAAGCGCACAAAGCGAATATGTCGATACTGCGGATCCTGCATATCCGCCAGATAGCGGCGGCGATTATTGCGCCAGGTTTTTAGCGTCCAGAGAATAATGGAGTCCCGGCTAAAGAAGGAGCGCCGGAAGGTTTCACAGTTACCGGTGCCAGGCCACAGTTCCTGGCGTCGGCTGGCACGCGATGCCGCGCGCCAGATAGCCTGGCGCATCGTGCGCCAGAAGCTGTAATCCACCCACACCACCAGATCCACGTCGCGCCATTTTACCGGACGACTGCGGTTATAGTTGCCGTCAAGCACCCAGCCTGGCGCGGCGAGCGCGGCGGCGAGCTTAGCGTAGAACTCATCGTCCGGCGTCCCTTGCCACTCGGGCAGCCAGTAGAGCACATCCATTTCGATATAAGGCAGAGACAGTTCCTGAGCCAGCCGACGCGCGAGGGTAGATTTGCCGACGCCGCTGGTCCCTACTACGTTGATTTTCATCGTGGCCTCTCGGGCAAAACGCGGGCGGAAAAGCATAGCGCAATACCGTTAAAACGCTGAGCAAAATTTCCAGGGTGCCGGTGAAGCACTTAAACCTGCCGATCTCATTGATATTTAAGCAAGTGCTGTCGACAAATCTTTTACGTGCGTCCATTTTCCGATACGTGTAGGATTCTCCGCCATGCTCGCTTATCTCATTCATCAGAATGATGGGAGAGCCAGCAGCACGAACCACTTCATGGACATTGACAGGAAAATAGCGACATCAATGAATACAAAACACTCTAGCGTGGCGGAGCAGCACGCTGCCAAACGCCACTGGCTAAACTCGCAGGAGTCCGGCTACCACAAGGCGATGGGCAACCGTCAGGTGCAGATGATTGCCATCGGCGGCGCGATTGGTACCGGCCTGTTCCTCGGCGCGGGCGCGCGCCTGCAGATGGCGGGACCGGCGCTGGCGCTGGTTTATCTGGTCTGCGGCCTCTTCTCGTTCTTTATTTTACGCGCGCTTGGCGAGCTGGTGCTTCATCGCCCTTCCAGCGGCAGCTTCGTCTCCTACGCCCGCGAGTTCCTCGGCGAAAAAGCGGCTTACGTTGCGGGCTGGATGTACTTCATCAACTGGGCGATGACCGGGATTGTCGATATCACCGCCGTCGCGCTGTATATGCACTACTGGGGCGCGTTCGGCGACGTTCCGCAGTGGGTCTTTGCCCTCGGCGCGCTGGCGATCGTCGGCACCATGAATATGATCGGCGTGAAATGGTTCGCCGAGATGGAGTTCTGGTTCGCGCTGGTCAAGGTACTGGCAATCGTGGCGTTTCTGGTGGTCGGGACTATTTTTCTTGGCACCGGCAAGCCGCTGGATGGCAATGCCACCGGTTTCCATCTGATCACCGATAACGGCGGTCTGTTCCCGCACGGCCTGCTCCCGGCGCTGGTGCTGGTTCAGGGCGTGGTTTTCGCCTTCGCTTCTATTGAACTGGTAGGTACCGCCGCCGGCGAGTGTAAAGATCCGCAGACCATGGTGCCGCGCGCCATCAACAGCGTCATCTGGCGTATTGGTCTGTTCTACGTTGGCTCGGTGCTGCTGCTGGTGCTGCTGCTGCCGTGGAATGCCTATCAGGCCGGGCAGAGCCCGTTCGTCACCTTCTTCTCGAAGCTGGGCGTGCCGTATATCGGCAGCGTGATGAATATTGTGGTATTAACCGCCGCGCTCTCCAGCCTCAACTCCGGACTGTACTGCACCGGGCGTATTCTGCGCTCCATGTCGATGGGCGGTTCGGCGCCTAAATTTATGTCGAAAATGAGCCGCCATCACGTGCCCTATGCCGGTATTCTGGCGACGCTGGGCGTCTATGTCGTTGGGGTATTCCTCAACTACCTGGTGCCTTCGCAGGTGTTTGAGATAGTCCTCAACGTCGCTTCGCTGGGCATCATCGCCTCGTGGGGATTTATTGTGGTGTGCCAGATGCGCCTGCGCAAGGCGATCAAAGAAGGCAAGGCCGCAGACGTCAGCTTCAAGATGCCGGGAGCGCCTTTTACTTCCTGGCTGACCCTGCTATTCCTGCTGAGCGTGCTGGTATTAATGGCTTTCGATTACCCGAATGGGACTTATACCATCGGTTCGATTCCGCTGATTGCCGTTTTGCTGGTCGCCGGCTGGTTTGGCGTACGCAAGCGCGTGCATGATATTCACAGCACTGCGCCGGATATTGAAAAACCGTAACTCGTCCCTTTTGCGGTTTGCCCGGTGGGGCAAACCGCAACTGCAGAACTTAATTATCTTCCACCAGCTGAGCAACATCGCTGCTGTTAATCTGACGCTTATTGCCCGACTCATCGGTATAGCTGGTCATGCCGGTATCTTTATCCAGCTTCGGTTTGCCCTGCGTCACAATGGTTTGCCCGCTTTTCGTCGTCATCACGTAGTTTGAGCTACAGCCTGCCAGCAAAGCCAGCATTGCGCCGGCGCAAACGACCATCAATGTTCTTTTCATCATATCTCCAGGATTAATGCCACCGTCCCGCTTACGCAGGAAAGCGGTAAGTTTATAGCCATTACATTTGTCAGGCTAATAAGCGTTTGTAACAGAGGGTGATATCGGTGAAGACGCTATTTTCTGTAAGGCACGAACCAGGCGGGGATTATGCCGACCGGGTAAGACGTAAACCGCCGCCCGGCAGAACGACTTTCAGGAGGGGCTTCCCCCTCCCGTGAAGATCACAGCGCGATGCGGATAACGTCATCCGGCTGGGTCGCCTCTTTCTGACGCGTCGATTCCTGCTTCACGCTTACGTACAGCGTTTTGCCATCGGCGGAAAGCATCAGGCTGTTCGGGTGAGTAGGGGTTTTGAAAGTTTTGACCACCTTGTAGCTCTTACCATCGATCACGCTCACTTCACCGGCTTTGCGGTGCGTCACGTAGGCTTCATTGCGCGTCGGGTTGAACAGAACGGCCAGGGACTCCGGCGCGGCGATTTTCTCCAGCACTTTGCCATCGCGAATATCGACCACCAGCACTTCCGGCTGTTTACTGTCGGTGATAAAGGCGCGATGACCGGCGGTATCAAGGCTGAGATTCAGATAGAAGTGCTCTTTGCCATCATCCTGCAACTTCTTGCGCGAGAGGATCTTATTGCTGGTACTGTCGATAGTCACCAGCTCGCCGTCGGCGTTGGTGGTATAGATGCGGTTCGCTTCTGCGTCCACCGCCAGGCCGGTCGCCATTGCGCCGGTATTAGCGATAGTGTCTTTCAGCGTCAGCTTGTCGCCATCCACAACCCAAATCACGCTCTCTTTACCCAGGCCTGTGATGTAGACGGTATTGGTTTTCTCATTGACCGCCAGCTCGCGCGGCGCCAGCGGGCGCACGGTCTCGCTGCGCTGACGAGCGTCGAGCACCAGACGTCCCTTTACCTTACCGGTTTTAGCATCAATGGCAGTGACGGTGCTGTCGGTAGTGTTGCCAAACCACAGGGTCTGGGTGGCGTTATTGATCGTCGCGCCGAAGGGTTTCAGGTCGTTATGAATGATCTGGGTCACTTCGAGGGTCGTCGGATCGAGACGATAAACGATGCCGCCTTTATCCAGCGAACGGCTTTGCGATGTGGCCACCCACAGCGCGTTCTCCTGCTGGCTATAGGCCATTTCGTATGCGCCCTTGCCGACGGCTTTGCGCAGCATTTCTTCCGCCGCATGGGCGCTAAAGCTCCCCGCCAGCAGTAATGAAGTTAACAACAGTGAACGGCGCAGACGCGGCGCGGACAGATGACGTAATGACATGACGACTCCCTTTGATAAAACAAATATATGCCTGCTCGACAGTGCTTCCGGGGCGCAAAATCATCGCTTTGCGCTATTCTTTGGAATGCGAATAGTAATCATTATTTATCGCAATGTGGAGCGTTAATTACCAGTTGTGTCCTGAGCATCACGCAATTCTTGCTATTTGTTAACTCAAATCCTGTTAAGTCTTTTCAAAAAATTTACAAAAGAGCTAACATATATACATATGTTCCGTTTGGTTCGTTTTGTGAGTAACGTTGATGAAAATCCTTTCCGTGCGCGCCGTCGCGCTCCCCGCTCTGCTTTTACCGCTGGTATCCGCTGCGCCAACCGCTATCGCCGCTGAACAGACCATGGTAGTTACCGCCGCGCCGTCGGCAGTCTCTGAACTCGATACCCCCGCCGCCGTCAGCGTGGTTAACGGCGATGAGATGCGCCAGGCTGCGCCGCGGGTTAACCTCTCCGAGTCGCTGGGCGCGGTACCGGGACTACAGGTGCAAAACCGCCAGAACTACGCGCAGGATCTGCAGCTTTCAATTCGCGGCTTTGGCTCTCGCTCCACCTACGGGGTGCGCGGGCTGCGCATTTACGTCGATGGCATCCCGGCCACCATGCCCGACGGCCAGGGGCAAACCTCGAATATTGATATTGGCAGCCTCGATTCGCTTGAAGTGCTGCGCGGACCGTTTTCCGCCCTGTACGGTAACTCCTCCGGCGGGGTGATCAACGCTACCAGCCAGACCGGCGCCCAGCCGCCAACTCTCGAAGCCAGCAGCTATTATGGCAGCTTTGGTACCTGGCATTACGGCATGAAAGCAACCGGCGCGGTCGGCGACGGCACCCATGCGGGCGATGTCGACTATGTGGTCTCCACCAACCGCTTCACCACCCATGGCTCCCGCGACCATAGCGGCGCGCGTAAGAATCTCGCCAACGCGAAGCTCGGCGTGCGCATCAATGACGTCAGTAAGCTGACCCTGCTGTTTAACAGCGTGGATATTAAAGCTAATGACGCGGGCGGCCTGAGCTATGACGAATGGCAAAACAATCCGCGCCAGTCGCCGAGAGGCGATGAGTACAATACCCGTAAAACCATCAAACAGACCCAGGCCGGTTTACGCTACGAGCGACAGCTGAGCGAGCAGGACGATCTGAGCGTGATGATGTATGCCGGCGAGCGTGAGACCACGCAATATCAGTCGATCCCGCGTGCGCCGCAGCTCAAACCCACCCATGCGGGCGGCGTGATCGACCTGACGCGTCACTATCAGGGCATTGATACCCGCTGGACGCACCGTGGCGAGCTTCTGGTGCCGGTCACCTTTACCACCGGTCTCGACTACGAGACCATGAGCGAACGCCGCAAGGGTTACGAAAACTTTGTCATGAACAACGGCGCGCCGCAGTACGGGGAGAAAGGCGACCTGCGCCGCAACGAGCGCAACCTGATGTGGAACCTTGACCCTTATCTGCAAACCCAGTGGCAGCTCACCGAGAAGCTCTCTCTGGACGCCGGCGTGCGCTATAGCTCAGTCTGGTTCGATTCCAACGATTATTACATTACGCCGGGCAACGGCGATGACAGCGGCGAAGCCAGCTATCATAAATGGCTGCCGGCAGGCTCGCTGAAATATGCGGTAACCGACGCCTGGAATGTCTACGTCTCCGCCGGTCGCGGTTTCGAAACGCCGACGATCAATGAGCTTTCCTATCGCTCCGGCGACCAGGGCGGGCTGAATTTTGGCCTGCAGCCGTCGACCAACGAAACGGTTGAAATTGGCAGTAAGGCGCGAATCGGCAATGGCCTGTTAACTGCCGCGCTGTTCCAGACCGACACCGACAATGAGATTGTTGTCGATGCCAGCAGCGGGGGCCGTACCAGCTACAAAAACGCCGGGAAAACCCGTCGCCAGGGGATGGAACTGGGGCTGGATCAGCAGTTCGGCGAGAGCTGGCGTTTAAAAGCGGCCTGGACCTGGCTGGATGCGACCTATCGTACCAACGTCTGCGACGATGCCAGCTGTAAAGGTAATCGTATTCCGGGGATCGCCCGTAACATGGGCTACGCCTCCTTCGGCTACCAGCCCGAAAAAGGCTGGTACGCGGGCAGCGATATTCGCTATCTGAGCGATATTATGGCTAACGATGAGAACACCGCCAAAGCGCCGTCCTGGACAGTCGTCGGCCTGACGACCGGCTATAAATGGAGCTACGGAAAGATGGATATGGATCTGTTTGGCCGCGTCGATAACCTGTTTGACCGCCGCTACGCCGGTTCGGTTATCGTTAACGAATCCAATGGACGCTACTACGAACCGGCGCCGGGCCGCAACTACGGCATCGGGCTCAATCTGGCATGGCGATTTGAGTAACCCTTAACCGCTGAACCTCAAGGGGATCGCTTGCATGATCCCCTTGAGGATTAGCTGTGGCGGCTTGCTGACGTTAAATCACGTTTCTTAAGGACAATTCGAAGATAATCTTCTCCGCCTGGCAGGAGAAGGCAATTGAAGCCTCAAGCTTAACCTCATCACCGGCGGTCTCAATGGTATAGTCAACCTGCGGCGGCTCGCTGGCGGGTGCGGCGGCTTCGGCACGTTGGCGAACGGCCGCCAGGGTGGACTCAGCCTCTTCGCGGCTGACGAAGTTTTTCTCAACTCGCCATACGCAGTCCTCATTATCAATAATCGAACCTACATCAATGGCACAGCCTTTGGTACTGCATTTATCTACAACATCTTTCATTGCGGTTACCTCGTAAAATTTTCTTTAGAATAAGAATCCATTTGCGGAAAGCAAACCAATAATATTCGTATGGTTGAGTCGTTTTATCATTATACGCCACCGCGTGAAGCGACTTCTTGCGCCACCGCATGGCTACGCCCTGATTGCGCACAGATCGCGCATCCGTCCTGGCGAGAGAGCCCAAAATATCGGCAACCATTCGTGCACACCATCACACTATCCTGCGTTGAGCCTCGTCTATAGCGCTTTGCGGCGTTACCCTTGTCACAAAATAACGCCAACAAGGAGCTGCCATGGCACTGCCAGTGATTATCGATTGCGATCCGGGTCACGACGACGCGATCGCCCTCGTTCTTGCCCTCGCCTCACCCGAACTCGATGTGAAAGCCGTCACCTCCTCCGCCGGAAACCAGACACCGGAAAAAACGCTGCGCAACGTCTTGCGGATGCTCACCCTGCTTAAGCGCCCGGATATTCCGGTCGCCGGCGGCGCGCTTAAGCCGCTGATGCGGGAGCTGATTATCGCCGATAACGTGCATGGCGAGAGTGGGCTTGACGGCCCGGCGCTGCCGGAGCCGGGCTTTGCCGCGCAGGCCTGCACCGCCGTCGAGCTGATGGCGAAAACGCTGCGCGAAAGCGCCGGGCCGGTTACGATCGTTGCTACCGGTCCGCAAACCAACGTCGCCCTGTTGCTCAACAGCCACCCTGAACTGCATAGCAAAATTGCCCGCATCGTGATGATGGGCGGCGCCATGGTGCTGGGTAACTGGCAGCCGGCGGTCGAGTTTAATATCTACGTCGACCCGGAAGCGGCAGAGATCGTTTTCCAGTCCGGGATCCCGGTGGTGATGGCCGGGCTGGATGTCACCCACAAAGCGCAAATCCACGTCGAAGATATCGAGCGTTTCCGCCGTATCGGCAATCCGATATCCACTATCGTCGCCGAACTACTCGACTTTTTCCTTGAGTACCATAAGGATGAAAAATGGGGTTTTGTCGGCGCTCCGCTGCACGATCCTTGCACCATTGCCTGGCTGCTGAAGCCGGAGATGTTTACCACCGTTGAACGCTGGGTCGGCGTGGAAACGCAGGGGAAATATACGCAGGGAATGACGGTGGTCGATTTCTACAACCTGACCGGCAAGACGCCAAATACGACGGTGATGCTCGACATCGATCGCCGGGCCTTTGTCGATCTGCTGGCCGAGCGGCTGGCGTTTTACGCCTGATGGTCAAACTATCCGGCAGGCGCGAAGCCTGCCGGGTACATGATTACTCGTCAGGAGAGACGCGAACCACGACCTTACCGAAGTTCTCACCCTTCAGCAGGCCGATGAGCGCCTGCGGCGCGTTCTCCAGGCCGTCAACGACCTGCTCGCGGTATTTGATTTTCCCTGCCTGCACCCAGCGCCCCATCTCCTGCTGGAACTCCGCAATCCGGTGACCGTAATCCTGGCCGATGATAAAGCCCTGCATCCGAATGCGTTTTTTGAGGATCGTCGCCATCAGCAGCGGTAAACGATCCGGGCCAGCGGGCAGCGCGGTAGCGTTGTAACCGCTGACCAGGCCGCAGACCGGCACGCGGGCCGATGTGTTCAACAGCGGCAGCACTTCATCGAATACTTTGCCGCCAACGTTCTCATAGTAGATATCGATGCCCTGCGGGCACGCTTCTAACAGCTTAACGGCAAAATCGGGCGCGCGGTGATCGATACAGACGTCGAAACCCAGCGTCTCTACCGCATAACGGCACTTCTCGCTGCCGCCCGCAATGCCTACCGTACGGCATCCTTTCAGCTTCGCTATCTGGCCGACCGTGGCGCCGACCGGCCCGGTGGCGGCGGCTACCACCAGCGTCTCGCCCGCTTTTGGCTGGCCGATATCGAGCAGTCCCATGTAGGCGGTAAAGCCCGGCATACCGAGGATACCCAGCGCCCAGGAGGGGTGTTCCGGGTTATCGCCCAGCTTCACCAGCCCGCTGCCATCGGAAATCTCATAATCCTGCCAGCCGCCGTAGCCGAGCACCCAATCGCCGGGCTGATAATCAGCATGGTTCGACGTTACAACGCGGCTTACGGTGCCGCCCACCATCACCGCGCCAATGGCGACCGGCGGCGAGTAGGAAGGCGCGTCGCTCATCCGCCCGCGCATATAGGGATCTAATGACAGAAAGACGGTGCGCAGCAGCAGCTGCCCCGGCCCAGGAGAAGCGACCTCACCCTCTTCCAGGCGGAAGTTCTCCCCGGTCGGCTCGCCGTGCGGACGGGATGCCAGCAGCCAGCGGCGGTGGCGTTGCGGATTAAAAGCCATAACAAACTCCTCTTTTGACAAGTCTGTATTGAGGCTAGCTGCTTTCCCGTCAGCGCGCATTGACATTATGAGGCAGATTGATTGAGCCGGACGACCAGATAGACGCAGGGCTGCGTGGTTTCATTAATGAAGCGGCAGTCGTTCGGCGGCCCGAGCTCCAGACAATCCCCCGCCTGCATTTCGTGGCGCGTAGTGCCTTCGATAAACACCAGCTCGCCCTGCTGCAGCCAGATAAGCTGTCGCGCCAGGGCATAAGAAGCCGCCGGCATCGGAATATCGCTGCCCCCGGGCAGCTCCACCTGCACCAGATCGATAGGCAAATCGCTACGCGGCGACACGTGACGACGCAGATAGTGGCTCTGCGGGTCGTGCCACACCGGCTGATTAGCCAACCGCAGCAGCTTGCCTTCCTGCATCTCGGCGCGGGCGATCAGCGTCGACATACTGATGCCAAAGGCGCCGGAAAGCCGCCCAAGCATAGAGGCCGTCGGGCTGCTTTCGCCGCGCTCGATCTTGTGGATCATCGCCCGGGACGCGCCCGCCCGATCCGCCAGTTCGCTCAGCGACCAGCCGCGAGATTCCCGCTCAATACGGATGCGTGCGCTGATGCGCTGGTTCAGGTTGTCTTCTATAGTATTCATAGCGTGACACTATAGTGTAGGGCGTCTGTTTGCACAACCAGCCGAAAATGGCCGCTTATTCCGAGGAAAAGGCCCGACGTGATATTACGCCGGGCAATCTGGAGAAATCAGGGGATAATTAAACTTACATCCTTTAAGGCAATAAATGAAAAGAAAACGCCTCGACTAAATAAAGACGCGCAGGCCCACTGCGCCAAGATGATCGTCAATATTCCACGCCTCGTTATCGTTGCCCCAGGCTTTTTCGTAGCCGTATTCAAGATAGGTCACCGCGCTATTACCTAGCCAGTAATCAGTGCCTAATACCGTCGACTGGAAGTGCTGCCCGTCCATGGCATCCCCGCCCTGCGACCAGTTAAAATCAACGTACACTCCCCAGGCCGGCGTGATTTTAAACTGGGAGTCATATTCCAGGCCAAGCACCGTTTCCTGGTCATCACCATGCCGGGTATTACGATCGTAATGACCGCTGGTCGCCGCTTTAACATCATTAACTTTATTCAGGTAATACGTCACCTCCGCGCCGTTATACCAGGCGTGGTCACCGACGTTGGCGGTATATTTTGCGTTCATCCCCATGGAATACGTATTGCCGTCATAGGCATCACCGTTATTATCGGTGTAATGAAAGCAGTGACCATTCGGGCCAAAACTCTGGCAGCCGCTGGCTGACCCGCTATTTACCGTGTAATGATTATAGGCAACGGCGCTGGAGACGGAGAATCCGTTATCCCAGCGATACTGCGCGGCGGCCGCGGCGCCGCCGTGAACGGTGGCTGAGCCATCGCGGTAAGCGTCATGCAGGTTCGGGCCATCGCCATAGGCCGCAAAGCCGATGCTGTCGACGTTGTCATTACCTTGCCCCATGACGCCAAGGGTCATATTTTTATCATTAAAATAGTAGATCGCCGCGGAATTAATAATATCCGTCGACATTCCGGCGGTATCATGTTTCGCCTTTCCACCCCAGGCATAGGTTGTGTCAATGCCCAGCCCCCAGTCTGTCGGCGCATATTGTTTACCGAAGGTCACTACACCATATCGATCGTTACCAATACCGGCATAAGCCTGCCGGGTATAAACATCGTTGCCCTGGTCATCTGTTGCGGAATCTAAACCATGAACGCCAGTCTCATAATAACCTACGGCATAATTACTCAGGCCGTTCAGATCAAAATTATGCCGTACGGCTACCCCCAGCCGTGAGTCATTATTCTGTATATTATGTTCCTGGCTATGATGAGAATCCGTTTTGGCCATTAAACGTACGGATCCTAAAATACCGATCGCCGTATCATCATTGCTCCACAGCGACTCCCCTTTAGTCTGCGTTGCGGTATAAGCCGGTGCCGCCTGTAGCACATTAGTTTCAGCCGCCATGGTGGTATTGACTAATACATTACCCATAATAATTGTCAGTATCGAAGGCACTACTACTTTCATATTTTTCCTACGCGCCATTGCTTCACCCTTATCAGCAAAATGAATCCCTGCGTATAAATACGCATAATGGTATGAATGGAATATCGTTATAAAATCCACCAGAGTTATGCCGTCTATTTTTCCATACGCACTCTGATTAATGACAATATATCTTCCGGGGTTAAGCTATTTCTATTGCGTAAAAATAAAAAAGGGAATGCTATCACAATGATTTGTATCATCTTCAATACAATCATGAAGTTATCGTGGCCACAACTTCATTACTAAATGTCATCAAAATATAAAACTGGTAAATAAAAATTGAAAATATGACTGTAGAGTAATAGTGATACGTTCAATCAGTTGTAAAACAGGAAGTATTGATTTGAATGATGAGACAGGAGAGTCCTGGACAGAGAACCGACGGATTCGGCAAGCCAGAGGAAAAATTTATGGCTAAAACAGATGACAGCCTTGCGTACATTATTGTAATAATAGCGTACTACTATAGTGTACAAGCCTGAGGGTTACCATGATCATCCGCCATGCCAGCAAAGACGATTGCGCGGCAATCGCAGAAATCTACAACCATGCGGTCGTCCATACCGCCGCCATCTGGAACGATAAAACTGTCGATACCGACAATCGCATCGCGTGGTATGAAGCCCGACAGATCGCCGGTTATCCGGTGCTGGTGAGCGAAGAAAACGGCGTCATTACCGGTTATGCTTCCTTCGGAGACTGGCGCGCCTTTGATGGCTTTCGCCATACCGTCGAGCATTCCGTATATGTCCATCCTGAGCATCAGGGCAAAGGGCTGGGCCGCAGCCTGCTGGTGGCCCTGATCGCCGAAGCTAAGCGATTGAATAAGCACGTGATGGTTGCCGGTATCGAAGCGCAAAATGAGGCTTCTTTACATCTGCACCACACGCTGGGCTTTATCACCACCGGACAGATGCCGCAGGTCGGCACGAAATTTGGCCGCTGGCTGGATTTGACCTTTATGCAGCTACAGCTTGACGATCGCCGCGATCCGGACGGCGGCGCATGAATCAGACGCTGACCCTGGCCTGTTTGATTGCCGCCGGCATTGGGCTGGTCGTGCAAAACACCCTGATGGTACGAATTACCCAGTCCGCATCGACCATTCTGATCGCTATGCTGCTGAACTCGCTGGTCGGCATCGTGATTTTTGTCACGATACTGCTGCTGAAGCACGGCGCGGCAGGGATTCAGGAGCTGGCGGTCAGCGTAAAGTGGTGGACGCTAATTCCGGGTTTGCTGGGTTCGTTCTTTGTCTTTGCCAGCATCAGCGGCTATCAGAACGTCGGGGCGGCGACCACCATCGCAGTATTGATTGCCAGTCAGTTGATCGGTGGCCTGGTGATGGATTTACTTCGCGCGCATGGCGTTCCGCTTCGCGCGCTGATTGGCCCACTCTGCGGTGCGGTAATGCTGGTTATCGGCGCCTGGCTGGTGGCCAGACGCCAGTTCTAGCGCCTGGCTTAGTGGATCTCGCCGCCGCGGGTCAACTGCTCCCGGCGCGCTTCCTGTTCCTCATGCTGCTGGCGGCCATGATGAGCAATAGCGTTACGCAAACGCTGCTGCTGCACGTAGCGCTCTTCTCGCCCCAGCCCGGCGTCGTCGCTTAATGTAATCAGCAGTTCGTTCATATGGCTAATGACGCTTTCGGCAATCGCCGCGTCCACGCGCGCGACGACCTCATCCAGATGCGACATGCTTCCTCCTTCCGGCTTAATTAAGTTTAACTTTGGAAAAATCGCTGCCCATCAGGCTCACGCTGTATCCGCTAACGTTACTGCGCGTCGCGTAGAAGGTTTTGCCGGTTGCCAGGGTGATCCATGGGGCCTGCTGATAAAAAATCTCCTGCGCCTGAGCGTAGAGTTTAGCGCGCTCCTGCGGGTCGCTCACCAGGATAGCCTTTTTCACCAGCGCATCGTAGGGCTTATCGCACCAGCGGGCAACGTTGGAGCCGGTTTTAATGTTATCGCAGCTTAACAGGGTACCGGCAAAGTTATCCGGATCGCCGTTATCTGACATCCAGCCAAACAGCGCGCTGTCATGCTCCCCTTTGCGCATACCGGCGAGGTACTCGCCCCACTCATAGGTGACGATTTTGGCTTTGATGCCAACTTTGCTCCAGTCGTTCTGGATCATTTCAGCGATACGGCGCGAATTAGGATTATACGGGCGCTGCACCGGCATCGACCAGAGGGTGACTTCGGCCCCTTTTTCCAGCCCGGCCTGTTTAAGGAGATCTGTCGCTTTTTGCGGATCGTAGTCGTAATCGGGCAGATCTTTCTTATAGCCCAGCATATTGGCAGGGATCGGCGATTTTGCAACGCTGCCGGACTCCAGGAACACCGCTTTCACGATCGCCTGCTTGTCGGTGGCATAGTTGAGCGCCTGCCGCACCAGCAGGTTATCGAACGGCTTTTTCTCGGTATTAAACGCCAGATAGCCGACGTTGAGCGCCTCAACCGAATGCAGCGCCAGATCTTTATTACCTTTAATCACCGGGAATTGTACCGGCGACGGCGCGGGAATAATCTGGCATTCATTGGTTTGTAGCTTCGCCAGCCGTGTCTCAACGTTCGGGGTGATCGAGAAGATCAGGTGTTTAGTCGGCACTTCACCATCCCAGTAGTGCGGGTTGGCAACATAGCGAATCAGCGAATCCACCTTATACTGCTGGAGGGCGTAAGGTCCGGTGCCGACAGGCCAGGTATCGATATACTCCGGCGTGCCTTTTTTCAGCATTGCATCGGCATATTCGGCAGACAGAATTGACGCAAAATCCATCCCCCAGTCGGCGAGGAATGCCGCATTCGGTTCGTTGAGCACAAACTGAATGTGGTAGTCATCGATCTTTTTGACCTCTTTAATCAGCTTATCCAGCCCGACGTCGTGAAAGTATTCGTATTGCCCGTTGGAAACATTGTGATAAGGATGATTCGCATCTTTCTGGCGCAGCACCGAGAACAGCACATCATCGGCGTTGAAATCGCGGGTCGGCTTAAAGAATTTATTGCTGTTGAACTGCACGCCTTTACGCAGGGTAAAGGTCCAGGTTTTGCCGTCCGGAGAGACGTTCCATTCCGTCGCGAGGGAAGGAACTGGCGTGTTTTTGACCGGATCAAAGTTTATCAGCCGGTTATACAGCACCTGAGAGCTGGCGACAAAAGAGGGCCCGGAACTGGCAATCTGCGGATTGAAGGATTCCGGAGAGGCTTCGGAGCAATAGACCAGCGTATCATCGCCCGCCGCCAGCGCGCTTGCCGCCGGCAGAAGTGCGCTCAACGCCAGCGCAATAAACGTTTTCCCTGTAGACATGGTTATAAGCCTTATGAATTTGTTATAAGTCCTTTAATAACAGCACAGGGGAATTCAACCGGCAAATAATCAATTGGTATCAGGTTATGCTAAAAACCGCATTTTCGCCGATTAATTCAGCATCTCTACTTTCACTCCCCCCTCGATTTCAGTCATAAATGTGAAGCGTGCGAAAGGTTGCGAAAAAACAGGGCGATAACCGCCCGGACGGCATCACGCGGCGGCGCAACCCGGTACACTCGGCAAATCGCAACGCCAGGAGAAACCTACAATGACAATAACCTGCACTCTCTACACCAACGGCCAGTGGCACGATGCGGAAGGCCATGCCACTTTTACCCGCCACAACCCGCTGACGCAAGAAAACGCCTCCGTTGCCAGCGCCGCCAGCCTGGCTGACGCTCGCCGCTGCGCCGATACCGCCGGCGCGGCGTATCCGCAATGGCGCGATACGATACCCGCAGAACGGCGACGCCTCCTGCTGGACGCTGCCGAAGAGATGCTGCGCCGTGAGGCGAAGTTTATTGCCGCGATGGCGGCCGAAACGGGAGCCACCGCGCACTGGGCCGGTTTTAACGTGCATCTGGCCGCCGATATCCTGCGCGAAGCCGCCGCATTGACCACGCAAATCGAAGGCCAGGTGATCCCCTCTAACGTGCCGGGAAATCTGGCGTTGGGCATCCGTCAGGGGGCGGGCGTCGTACTCAGCATGGCGCCGTGGAACGCACCATTGATTCTGGCGACTCGCGCTATCGCCACGCCGCTGGCCTGCGGAAATACGGTTATTCTCAAAGGCGCGGAGCTCTCGCCGGCGACTCAGGGGCTAATTATCGATGCCCTGGCGGCGGCGGGCTTCCCCGCCGGCGTGGTGAATTATCTGACCTGCACTCCCGCCGACGCTCCTGCGCTGGTGGAGTCTCTAATAGCGCACCCCGCCGTACGTCGCATCAACTTCACCGGTTCCACGCCGGTAGGACGGATTATCGCCCGCACCTGCGGGGAGCATCTGAAACCGGCGGTGCTTGAACTGGGCGGCAAGGCACCGCTGCTGGTGCTCGACGACGCTGACCTCGAACAGGCGGCTGCGGGCGCCGTTTTTGGCGCATTCGCCAACGCCGGACAAATCTGCATGTCGACCGAGCGCATCATTGTGGATGCGGCCGTCGCGGAAGAGTTTGTGGCGCTGCTAGCCAGGCGCGCGGCGGCCCTGCCCGCCAGCCTGCTCGGCCCGGTGGTAGAGATGAAGACCGTCACCCGCTGCAATGCCTTGATAGAGGATGCGCTGGCGAAGGGCGCGCGCCTGCTCACAGGCGGCACATCCAATTCGACGCAAATGCGCGCCACCCTGCTCGATGGCGTCACCCGGGAAATGCGCATCTGGCATGAGGAATCGTTCGGCCCGGTAAAATCGATTATTCGCGTTCAGAACGAAGCCGAAGCGCTGGCCGTCGCGAACGAAAGCGAATATGGCCTCTCGTCGGCGATATACAGTCGGGACAGCGCCCGGGCGTGGAACCTGGCGCAAAATCTGCAAACCGGCATTTGCCACATCAACGGCCCCACCGTGCACGATGAAGCGCAAATGCCGTTTGGCGGCTGTAAATCATCGGGCTATGGCCGCTTTGGCGGACGCGCGGGGATTGCCGAGTTTACCGAGCTGCGCTGGATCACGCTGCAAACGCTCCCGCGCGAGCTGCCGTTTTAAGTTTCACGGCCGCCAATGGTTCTTGAATTCCCACAGGCGATTAAAGGCCACGTCATCCAGCTGTCGTTCTGCGGAAATATTGCCGCGGAACGGTCGGGAGGTGGTGGCCGCAGCGCCCCATGGGGAAAGCCGATCGTAGCTTTGATCGATAGCGCTGTTGGCGATCAGCACCTGTCCGTTGGCGGTCTGCCCCGCTAAATAGCCGGTCTTGCCTGCCCCCTGATCCCAGGCGCGGCCCAGCTTTGCCTTGAAACTGCCCTGATAGCCGCTGTCGCCGGTAAAGCGGCTGTTCTTCACCAGAAAGCCGTATGGATTATCCGGCAACGTGTTCGGCGCCAGCACGTAAGCCTCGGGAGAACGGCGCGTCGAGACGGTGTGGAAATGCACATTGTCAAAGACCGCATTCGCCCGGCCGAAGACATAATCCACGTCCCCTTCGACGTAGCTGTCTTTGACGTATACGCGGCTAATGCGATCCGTCACCGCTTCATTACGCAGGTTGCTGGTATTCAAATAGAGCGTATCCTGGCGTCCCAGCAAACGGACTTTCTCCAGCTGCACGCGATCGCCATCCGTCCGCAGAGCCACCCCCTGGTGGGTACCGCCATCAACGGTATCCAGCAGACTGTTGGCTACGCTAAGATTAACCAGCTGGAAATCAGCGCTTTGCGACCACATCACCGCCGCGCAGTTGGTGCCTATTGTCTTACTGGTACGCCCGGCGCAAAGCGCATACTGGTACCAGGCGGGGTCGCCTTCACGATACTGATGCTGGCCGTTCACCTGCTCGCGATAGCGCTGCGCAGAAAATTGTGAATCCAGCGCCAGCTCAATCCTGACCTCTTCGGGCTGCTCTCCCGCGCCATAAAGGGTTATCGGCGGCGCCCCTGCGGGGATATAGACCGTTTCCCGATAGATGCCTGGCTCGATACGGATATAGATACGCTCATTCTTTGCCGAATGCTGGGCTATTGCCGCATTAACCGCCTGCTGAATGCGAGAGTACGGCGCTCCCGCAGGCGCCACGCGCCAGGCGCTTTCCGTTTGCGGAAGGCTAACTGGCGATGGCGACCATGGCCCATCCGGGGCACTCAACGCGCCGCCCTGCGCAAAATAGCGCTCCATGGTGAAGCTTGCCGCTTCCGCCGCCGTAAGCTGCGGGCGGGAAGCCGTCCCGCGCGGATGTTGCGTTACGCACCCTTGCAGAAGCAGAGGCGTACAGAGTAAAGCCGAGAGACCCAGGATGTTGATTATTCGCATTTCACGCTCGCCACATATAAAAGAAACGGAATATCAAAATAAATGAAATATTGTTTCTTTTTGTATGTAGCGATCACGAATCAGATTTCTGCCTCAATGCTGGCATAAAAATTGTCCAGCGTGCGGGCCAGCGCCGATGGGTTTTCCCACGCCATTGAATGCCCGGCCAGCGGGATCGCTAACAGCGGGATCCCCGTCGCGACAGTATCCGTCGCTTCTTGAGCCGGTAACGAATGCTCTCCGTAAATCAGGGCCTTAGGACAGGATAAATGGATAAAGCGGGTAAACCAGGACGGATTAGCGCCCTTCACCAGGCTGGACGCTCCGCGCCACACCGCCCACGGAGCGCTGTTTTGCAGGCAACCGGCCCAGGGCGAGGTTTCGGCACTGAGCATCTCGGCATAGCCCCGGGCAATAAAGCGCTCTTCGGTTTGTTCCGCGATGCGCCTGCTGTACATCCCGCCCCCGGGATAGAGATTGGGTTCGGCCACCAGCAGCCCCAGCACCCGTTCGGCGAGCCGTTCTGCGGCTTCAATCGCCACGCTGCCGCCCATGCTGTGACCATACAAGTAGCAGCGCGTTAGCCCTAAGCTATCCAGAAGCTCAACTATCACTCCGGCCTGATCGCCAATGCGATAGCCGAAAGATGGCGGCTTGTCGCTGTAGCCGTATCCGGGTAAATCGACCAGAATCGTTCGCCGTCCGGCCAGCGCAGGATCGGCGGCCACGCGAGGATAGTCATAGGTTGAGGCGCAGCCCAGGCCGTGGATAAAGATAATCGGTTCACCGCGGCCGGGCAGGTCCAGCCAGCGCACGTTGCCGCCGGCCTGAGAGGAATAGAAACTGTTCATCGAAGATCATCCGTTAGTTGAGCCTGTTTTTTTATACAGTCATCACTAAAAGTTAGCCATCGATTTTTCAATCAGAACAAAGAGACCAGCAACGCCATGGGAAAGCTGAACGGCCATGTCGCGCCAATCAGCAGCGCCGCCAGCAAGCGGATCCAGCGGCTCTCTTTCGTTAAGAACCAGCTTATTACCGCGCAGATACAGCCCATAACTGCATAAAAAACCAGCATTTTCTGGTACAACGTCATTTTTCTTCTTCCTTCCCTGAGAGGCATTTTCGCGTCAAGCGATGCCTTATCGTACCCCAGCGTACGTCAGAGTTTATGGCATAATAAAACGAGTCACGGCTTTAATTTTCAGAAATACGCCCGATTCGGCTTAGTCCGATAGCGCAACCTTTGACCTCGTACTATAACTGTAGAGGCTAATTCATTAAGGTGGCGTTATGGATGTTTCCAGCAAAACCGTCCTTCTGATAAATGTCGGCGCAGCGCTTGCGCTAATCGGCCTGTTGTCCGTTCGTTTTGGTTGGTTTTAGCGATTTTACTCAGCAATGAAACCTAAAAAAGCAGCCTTTGAAGGCTGCTTTTTTACGATTTAATAGCGCCTGCCTCAGCTGCAGAGGCGTGTTGTTGCACGGTCATCAGCTTCTGCAATTCAGGATCCCACGCCGGTAGCAGGTCAACTTTTTCACTGTCCCACGCGGCCGCAGCGCAAACCGCTTCTGCTACGCCCTGTTTTTCACAATCAACAATCTGTTTAGCGGGAAAATTCCCGTAAAGCATCGCTGTGGCGCAGGCCACGAAGAGAAAACACGCTATTTTTTTCAAAACTATATCAACGTCGAAGCAACAAATTGCGCCGAATGTTCGCATGAGCGGCTATATAAAGTCAAACCCGCTTCCCTGCCCCACCAGCCGTCATCATCGCGTCTTATTTAACATAAATATTACATATCCGCTAAATTTAAAGGGGAGCACGAAAATATCAATGGCGGTAAATGAATATCTCTTGCCTTTCAGAACTTATTCTCACAACCCGCAGTTAATAACACCTTTATTTATAGGGTTATATATTTGATGGCTTAAGTTTAAATAAGCCTTATTTGCCGCAATCAGCGCTGCACGCTATTCTCCGAAGCTCACGGGCCTTTCCTGGCGCAGGGCAATTGTTCACTATTCTTTATCTAATCATCAGCATTGAGCCAAGAGGCGATCATCATAATTAGCGGGTTCAATGGCGGCCAGGATGCAATAAAACGGGTTAAAAAGATAAAATACCACTATTTATCAATGGGTTACAAAATCAAAATAGCAATAAAGCTTTTCTCTCGAGTTTAAATGATAAGAAATATCATTTGCCTTGTTTCGCATAAAATCATACATTCATAATTACAAGTTATGCGAAGCTTGTTTTTTACTCATTGCTTTTTGAGGTGGTACATGTCCGGAATCGCCGTGCTTATTGTGGCGTTAATTTTACTTATTGCTGCAATTTATAATCTTTTTTCTTATGTTCGCGAGCGTCGTCAATCAAGTTTACCGAGCAAAAAAAACAAACATTAGCCTGTTAATCATTTGCCAAAAAATAAATAACGCCGTACGTATTTAATTTCTGATGACCTGATATCAGGCAAAATCACAGCAACAAGTTAATATCTCCAGCGCAACAAAAAGCCCCTGCATTGCCTGCAGGGGCTGGCGAACTTTTCCGTCAGTTAACGAGAGGACCCGGAAGAGCGCATCCCTCGCCCCGAGGACTAACCGGCCCCACCCGGCGCTTATCTCCGGCACTCATCATGGCTTAGCTCTTGAAGGGGCTTAAGAATATTCTCATAAACGCACGCTTCTGTTTTAACATTTTTTGCTATGGTAACTATTAGCAGGCTAATCTGAATCACTCATCCTCTACCCGTGCTTGATCATCACATGACGGATGGTCGTATAATCCTCCAGGCCATACATCGACATATCCTTGCCGTAGCCGGAGAGCTTCTGCCCGCCATGCGGCATTTCGCTAACCAGCATAAAATGCGTATTGACCCAGGTACAGCCATACTGCAGGCGGGCGCTGAGCCGGTGCGCTCTGCCTACATCGCGAGTCCATACCGACGAGGCAAGACCATATTGGGAATCGTTGGCCCAGCAAAGCGCCTGCTCTTCATCGCTAAATGCGGTGATGCTGACAACCGGACCAAAAACCTCCCGCTGCACAATCGCATCGTCCTGCTTCGCCCCTGCCAGCAGCGTGGGCTGGAAGTAGTAACCATTGCCCGGCGCTTTGCTGCCGCCGGTCACCACCTGAATATGCGGCAAGGCACGAGCCGCATCGACGGCGGCGCTGACCCTGTCCAGATGCGCCTGCGAGCTCAGCGGGCCCAGTTCGGTCGTTTCATCGTCCGGCGGTCCAATCTTCAGGCTGGCGACCGCCGCGCCGAGCTTTTCCACCAGTTGGTCATAGATTCCGGCCTGCGCGTAAATGCGGCAGGCGGCGGTACAGTCCTGACCGGCGTTATAAAACCCAAAGGTCCGTACCCCCTCCACCACCGCGTCAATATCCGCATCATCAAAAACGATAACCGGCGCCTTCCCGCCCAGCTCCATATGGGTTCGCTTAATCGACGCCGCGGTATGGCCGATTATATGCGCGCCGGTAGCAATCGAGCCGGTTAGCGACACCATGCGAACCCGGGCATGGGCGGTCAGCGGATCGCCGACGGTTGCTCCGCGCCCGAACAGAACATTAAGCACCCCGGCGGGGAAAATCTCCTGCGCCAGTTCACCTAACTTCAGCGCGGTGAGCGGAGTGATCTCAGAGGGTTTTATTACCACGCAGTTGCCTGCCGCCAGCGCTGGCGCCAGTTTCCAGGCCGCCATCATGAGCGGATAGTTCCACGGCGCGATAGAAGCCACCACGCCGACCGGATCGCGGCGGATCATCGAGGTGTGGCCTTCGAGGTATTCACCTGCCGCCATACCCGGCAGACAGCGCGCTGCACCGGCGAAAAATCGGAAAACATCGGCAACCGCCGGTAGCTCATCGTTGACCACGCAGTGCAGCGGTTTGCCGCAGTTCAACGACTCCAGTTGAGCCAGCTCCTGGGCATGTTCAGTAATCAGGTCCGCCAGCCGCAGCAGGCATTCGGCGCGGGTTTTCGGCGTCGTCTGACTCCAGCCGGCAAAGGCCAGGTCAGCGGCGTCAACCGCGGCATCAACCTGCGTCGCCGAGGCCTCCGCAATCGACAAAATCTCTTCGCCGGTGGCTGGATTAAACACCGGCACAGTCTCGCCTTCGCCAGCCACTAACTTACCGTTTATCAAAAGGTTATTTTGCATAGCATTATCCTGTATCGGTTTTTTATTTTCCGTTTTCCGCGCTGATGTCGCCGTCACGAGTGAGCCACCAGGCCCCCAGAATCGGAAACATCGTCACCAGCATGACCAGCAGCGCGACGACGTTGGTGACCGGGACATCGCGCGGGCGCCCGAGCTGATTAAGCAACCAGAGCGGCAGCGTACGCTCGTGCCCGGCGGTAAACGTGGTCACGATAATTTCATCAAACGACAGAGCAAACGCCAGCATTCCCCCCGCCAGCAGCGCCGATCCCAGATTGGGCAGTACCACGTAACGAAAGGTTTGCCAGCCGGTTGCGCCTAAATCCATCGACGCTTCCACCAGACTCCATGAAGTGCGGCGAAAGCGGGCAATCACGTTGTTAAATACCACGACCACGCAGAAGGTCGCGTGTCCCACGACGATAGTCAGCAGCCCGGGTTCCAGATTGACGGCCTTAAAGGCGGTCAGCAGCGCAAGCCCGGTAATAATGCCGGGCAGCGCAATCGGTAATAGCAGCAGTAGCGACACGGCGTTTTTGCCAAAAAACGTGCTGCGCCACAGCGCACCTGCAGCCAGCGTGCCAAGTGCGAGAGCGATGGCGGTCGACAGCGCGGCGATTTTGAGTGACAACGTCACGGAATCGATAATATCGCTACGCCCCGCCGCTTCGCTAAACCAGCGCAGCGTCAGGCCTGCAGGCGGAAAGCTGAAGGCGGCGTCTTCGGTATTGAATGCGTAGAGAGCGATAATCAGCAGCGGGAAATGCAGGAATATCACGCCACCCCAGGTGGCGACCTTCAGGAACAGCGGTGCGCGATCAGAGTGCATCAAATGCTCCCAGACGTTTCACGAACGCCAGATAGAGGGCAATCAGTACAATGGGCACCAGGGTAAACGCCGCCGCCATCGGCATGTTGCCAATCGCCCCCTGCTGGGAATAGACCATATTGCCGATAAAGAATCCCGGCGGCCCCACCAGTTGCGGCACGATAAAATCGCCCAGCGTCAGGGAGAAGGTAAAAATGGACCCCGCCGCAATGCCGGGGATCGCTAACGGCAGCACCACATAGCGAAAGGTCTGGCGCGGACGGGCGCCAAGATCGGCGGAAGCCTGCAGCAATGAAGACGGCAGGCGTTCCAGCGCCGCCTGCACAGGCAGGATCATAAACGGCAGCCAGATATAGACGAACACCAGGAAGCGCCCCAGCCCAGAGGTCGACAGCGTATTGCCGCCGACCGCCGGGATCGTCAGCACCATGCTCAGTACGCTTTCCAGACCAAGATGGCGCAGGAACCACTGGGCGACGCCATCTTTAGCCAGCAGCAGCGTCCAGGCATAGGCTTTGACGATATAGCTCGCCCACATCGGCAGCATCACGGCGATATAGAAAAAGGCTTTCATCTTGCCACGGGTATAGCGGGCCATATACCAGGCCATGGGCAGTGCCAGAATCGCGCTGGCGACGGTCACCGATAGCGCCATCACCAGCGTGCGCACAATAATGTCGTAGTTAGCCGGATTAAACAGCGCGCGCAGATTGGCCAGCGTCAGGTCGTTGGTGACCGACATGGTGAAATCATCAAAGGTATAGAAACTTTGCCACAAAAGGGTCAACAACGACCCCAGATAGACAATGCCAAACCACATGAGCGGCCCCAGCAGTAGCAGAAATAGAGCCAGCGAGGGATGACGCCAGAAGGTGCCGGCCAGGCGTCCGCCTCCGGCAGAGGGTATCGCCATCGTCATATCACCCTCCGCTCTCCAGGGGGACCATCGCCGCACGCGACCATGAAGCCAGCACCTGTTGCCCTACCGGAGGGACGTTCAGCGCAGCCTGACCATCGACATTCGCCTGACTCACCAGCAGCTTCTCGCCGTCAGCCAGCTTCAGCTCGACGCGCGTGGCGGCGCCCATATACTGCACCGCCTGCACGATCCCCTGAATCTGCACCTCCCCGCCGGCATGCAGCCGAATATGCTCCGGACGCAGCGACCAGGCGCCCGTCATCGCGCACAGCTTCTGCGCCAGCTCGCTGCTAAACACGTTGGCGGTACCGACAAACCCGGCGACAAACGCCGTTCTTGGCCGCAAATAGAGATCCTGAGGCGCATCAACCTGCTCAATGCGTCCCTGATTAAAGACCGCCACGCGGTCAGATATCGACAGGGCCTCTCCCTGATCGTGGGTCACAAAAATGAAGGTGATGCCCAGCGCCTGCTGCAGTTTTTTCAGCTCCAGCTGCATCTGTTCGCGCAGTTTTAGATCCAGTGCCCCCAGCGGTTCATCCAGCAGCAGGACCCTTGGCTGATTCACCAGCGCCCGGGCGATGGCTACCCGCTGGCGCTGGCCGCCGGAAAGCTGAGAAGGCTTGCGCGCATGCACAAAAGCGAGCGCCACCTTCTCCAGCGCCTCCTGCGCACGGGCGTGGCGCTCCTTTTTGCCAATCCCCTTAACCATCAGCCCGTAGGCGACGTTATCGAGTACCGACATATGAGGAAACAGCGCATAATCCTGGAAAACGGTATTCACATCGCGCTGCCAGGGCGGCAGCGCGCTGGCCGGTTGGCCAAAAATACGTATCGTTCCGCCCGAAAGCTGTTCAAATCCGGCAATCAGGCGCAGGCAGGTGGTTTTGCCGGAGCCAGATGGCCCCAGCATAGAGAAAAACTCGCCGTCGCGAATAGCGATGCTGACGCCATCCACCGCCCGCACGTCGCCGTACAGGCGCGAAATATTATCCAGCTCTACCGCGTGCATGTTCTTCGCCTCCGGCGACTTAACGACCGCCCATAATCGCGATGTAATCCTGCGTCCAGCGGCTGTAGGGGACGAATTTCCCGCCTTCGGCAACCGGCGTTTTCCAGAACGCAATTTTGGCGAATTCGTTGTAACCATTGGTTTCGCAGCCTTTATCCCCGAGCAGCGCGCTGGCTTTGCAACCCGCAGGTACGACCGGCAGCGAACCAAACCAGGCGGCGACATCCCCCTGCACTTTCGGGGTGAGCGACCAGTTCATCCATTTATAAGCGCAAACCGGATGTTTAGCATCGCTGTGCAGCAAAGTGGTATCCGCCCAGCCGGTGACGCCCTCTTTCGGAAAAACGGTGGCAATCGGCTGGCCTTCCGCTTTCAGACCGTTGGCCTGATAGGGCCAGGCGCTGGAGGCCACCACACCTTCGTTTTTAAAATCGCTCATCTGCACGGTGGTATCGTGCCAGTAGCGGTGGATCAGCGGGTGCTGTTCGCGCAGGACTTTCAGCACCGCCTGATACTGCGCTTCAGTAAGTTGATAGGGATCATTAATACCCAGCTGCGGCTGAGTGGCTTTAACGAATAGCGCGGCGTCGGCAATATAAATGGGCCCATCATAAGCCTGTACGCGGCCCTGATTGGTTTTTCCGTCCGGCAGATTTTGTTTTACGAACACCACGCTCCAGCTATCCGGCGGCGTCGGGAAGGTTTTGCTGTTGTACATCAGCAGGTTTGGCCCCCACTGGTACGGAGTGCCGTAGACCTGTCCGCCGACGTTAAACCACGCGCCTTTTTCCACGCGCGGGTCGAGGGAGTGCCAGTTAGCAATCAGCGCAGTGTTAATCGGCTGCACGCGCTTACCCATAATCAGGCGCAGCGAAGCGTCGCCGGACGCGGTGACCAGGTCATAGCCTCCTTTTGCCATCAGGCTGACCATCTCATCGGACGTGGCGGCGGTTTTGACATTAACCTGACAGCCGGACTCTTTTTCAAACTGGCTCACCCAGTCGTAGCTTTTATCGGTTTGTCCCCGCTCGATATATCCCGGCCAGGCAATAATATCGAGACGACCTTCGCCTTTATCGAGAGAAGTCGGCGGCTCGGCGGCCTGCGCCGTCAGGAAAACCATCCCCAGCACGCAAAGGCTGCCACGGGCAATTTTTTTGCTCATCGGGTCATACTCCTGTCACAAGAAAATGAGCGGCAGCCGTGCCGTAAAAATATCTTCCTTCATAACAGTAGACGGCGCGCCTGGGGCCCCCGGGGAAATTTATTCAGGTTGTGACAAGGGGCGCATTACGCAAAAAACGGCATACACGGAATAACTTTATGGATTATAGACAAGGAGTTAGCGAGGCAATACGACTATGCGAATTTCCTATGGTTGGCATCAGTAAAATAATAACCCACCTGTTCGCCGGCTTATTTTTCGGCCCGGTATCACTGGCGGGAAATAAATAACGCTAAGCCAGCATTTCGCGAATCAGTTCGCCCAGGCGTTTAACCCCCAGCTCCTCTTTTTCGCCCCAGCCCCACGCGGTATTAAAGCGGAAGAATGAAGTCCAGCTGGCGGTGGTGGAAAACATTTTCCCCGGCGCAATGCTGATGTTATACGCCAGCGCGCGGGCGCTCAGCTCCCCCGCATCGGCTCCGGCGGGAAGCTCAAGCCAGAGAAAATAACCGCTATCGCTATGATGAATTTTTACCTCTGCGGGAAGATGGCGCAGCAGGGCCTGCCAGGCCAGCTGTTTGCGCTCGGCAAGCTGGCGGCGTAAACGGCGCAGGTGGGCATCGTAGCGTTTAGTCGAAAGGTAATCGACCAGCGCCAGCTGCATTGGCGAACTGGTGGAGAGCGTACTCATCAGCTGTAGCTGCTGGATCCGTCGGGCGTGCTTGCCCGCCGCCACCCAGCCGATACGGAACCCGGGTACCAGACATTTGGAGAAGGAGCTGCAGTGCAGCGTCATATCGTCGCGATCCCAGTATTTTGCCGGCAGCGGTTTCTCACGACCAAAGTAGAGCTCGCTGTAAACATCATCTTCAATCAGCATCACGTTATAGCGCGCCAGCAGCGCCACCAGCCGCGCTTTTTTCTCCGCGCTGAGGGTAAAGCCGAGCGGGTTTTGCCCATTGGTCATCAGCCAGCAGGCTTTCACCGGATAGCTCTGTAGCGCCTGCTCCAGCGCGGCGAGATCGATCCCCTCTTTAACATCCGTGGCCACCGATAGCGCTTTCAGGCGCAATCTTTCAAGAGCCTGCAGCGCCCCGTAGAAGCAGGGATTTTCCACCACCACCCAATCGCCCGGTTCGGTGACGGCCTGCAGGCTAAGGTTCAGCGCTTCCAGCGCGCCGGCGGTGATCACGATGTCGTCCGGCGAGATATTCATTCCCTGCAGCGCGTAGCGCCGGGCAATCGCATGGCGCAGTTCATCGTTCCCCGGCGGCAGGTTTTCAATCACGCTCATGGCGGTTGCGGTTTTGCTCACCTGCGCCAGCGAGCGGTTGAGCTGCGGTAAGGGGAATAGTCGCGGATCGGGAAAAGCCGAGGCGAAGGGCAACATAGAGGCCTGGCGGCTGGCCTGCAGCACTTCAAAGATATAAGTGTTGATATCAACCGCTTCATCACGCGTTACCTGGGCGGGCGGCGCGGGCTGCCGCGGTTTAGTGGGCTGGGGCGCGACATAATAGCCGGACTGCGGACGGGCGATGATGCGTCCCTGGCTCTCCAGTAGCTGATAGGCGTGGCTGACGGTCATAAAACTCATTCCGCTGCTTACCACCTGTTCGCGCAGCGAGGGCAACCTGTCGCCGGGTAACCACACCCCAAGCGCGATCTGTTCGGTAATCTGCTGCGCCAGCCGCTGGTACTTTTTCATCCGTCGATCCGTGTAGCTATTCGTAGGGTCAATTATATATCAGATGAGAAATAATGGCAGTTTATAAAAACTGTTATGGTGTGTAGTGAAATAATACCTTACCGGAGGCGTTGCTGGCGCATCTATCCGGGCTAGCGGACCGCAGACGGCTGGGAGCCCGTAGCCCGGCTAAGCGCAGCGCAGACCAGGAGAGCGCCATTCTGCGTTTTGCCAAAAGGTCATAACAGATCCCCAACTGTTATAGGGAAAAACAGCGTTTCTGTTCCTGCAACCCGTTATCAACGAAGCCTAGAATTGCGCTGAGTCAATTTTGTTGCGGAGTTCTGCATGTTCGGTCTTGATGCATTCCACCTGGCGCGGATCCAGTTCGCTTTCACCGTGTCATTTCATATTATCTTCCCCGCCATCACCATCGGGTTAGCCAGCTACCTGGCGGTACTGGAAGGCTTATGGTTAAAAACCAAAAACCCGACCTGGCGTTCGCTGTACCACTTCTGGTCAAAAATCTTCGCCGTTAACTTCGGCATGGGGGTCGTCTCCGGCCTGGTGATGGCCTACCAGTTCGGTACCAACTGGAGCGGATTCTCGGAATTCGCCGGGAGCATTACCGGCCCGCTGCTGACCTATGAGGTTCTGACCGCCTTCTTCCTTGAGGCCGGATTCCTCGGCGTGATGCTGTTCGGCTGGAACCGTGTCGGACCTGGCCTGCACTTTTTCGCCACCTGTATGGTCGCGCTGGGGACGATTATCTCCACCTTCTGGATCCTTGCATCTAATAGCTGGATGCAAACGCCGCAGGGATTTGAGATCGTCAATGGTCAGGTGGTGCCGGTGGACTGGCTGGCGGTGATTTTTAACCCGTCTTTCCCTTACCGCCTGCTGCATATGACGGTGGCGGCTTTCCTCAGCAGCGCGCTGTTCGTCGGCGCGTCGGCAGCCTGGCACCTGCTGCGAGGGAACAATACCCCCGCCGTTCGCGCGATGTTCTCCATGGCGCTGTGGATGACGCTGATTGTCGCCCCCATTCAGGCGCTGATTGGCGATATGCACGGGCTCAATACGTTGAAACACCAGCCGGCCAAAATCGCCGCCATTGAAGGGCACTGGGAGAACGCGCCCGGAGAGCCCACCCCGCTGCTGCTGTTCGGCTGGCCGGATATGCAACAGGAGCGTACCCGCTATGGCCTGGAGATCCCGGCCCTCGGCAGCCTGATTCTCACCCACAGCCTGGATAAGCAGGTGCCGGCGCTGAAGGAGTTCGCCCCGGAAGATCGCCCTGACTCCACCATCGTATTCTGGTCCTTCCGCCTGATGGCCGGGCTCGGCATGCTGATGATCCTGCTGGGCGCGCTGGCCTTGTGGCTACGCTATCGCGGCCGCCTCTATCACAGCAGGCCCTTTTTACGCTTTGCGCTATGGATGGGACCTTCGGGACTTATCGCGATTCTGGCGGGCTGGGTGACCACCGAAGTGGGCCGCCAGCCGTGGGTCGTCTATGGCGTTCAGCGCACCGCTGATGCCGTCTCCGCTCACGGCGACCTGCATATGTCGATCAGTCTGCTGACTTTTATCGTTGTCTACGGTTCGGTGTTCGGCGTCGGCTACAGCTATATGCTACGCCTGATTCGCAAAGGTCCGCAGACCGCGCAGCCGCCGGCCTCTGGTACGCCAGCGCGTCCACTCTCCGCCGCTACGGGCCATCAACAGCAGAAGGAGTTCCGCTAATGGGTATCGATTTATCGGTTATTTGGTTTGTTATCATTGTCTTCGCCACCCTGATGTATATCGTAATGGATGGCTTTGACCTGGGCATTGGCATTTTATTTACCACTACCCGGGACACGGCGGACCGCGACGTGATGGTAAACAGCGTCGCCCCGGTCTGGGACGGCAATGAAACCTGGCTGGTGCTTGGCGGCGCGGGGCTGTTTGGCGCATTTCCTCTGGCCTACGCGGTCATTATCGATGCGCTTGCGATCCCGCTCACCCTGATGTTGATCGGTCTTATTTTTCGCGGCGTTGCCTTTGAATTTCGCTTTAATGCGACGCCATCGCATCGTCCATTCTGGGATCGCGCTTTTATGGTCGGTTCCCTTCTGGCCACCTTCACCCAGGGCATGGTGGTCGGAGCGGTGATCAACGGTTTCCCGGTCAACGGCCGCAGCTTCAGCGGTGGGATGTTTGACTGGTTTACGCCGTTTACCCTGTTCTGCGGTCTGGGGCTATGCGTTGCCTACGCGCTGCTGGGCGCCAGCTGGCTGGTGATGAAAAGCGAAAATGCGCTCCACCGCAATATGCGCATGACCGCGCGCGGCTTGCTGTTGGCGCTGCTGGCGGTCATTGTCGCCATCAGCATCTGGACGCCGCTGGCGCAACCGGCCATCGCCCGGCGCTGGTTTAGCCTGCCTGACCTCTTCTTCCTGCTGCCGGTACCGCTGCTGGTGGCGGCGATCGGCGCCTGGCTCTGGCGAACGCTTCGCAACAGCGCCAGCCACCTGCTGCCTTTTACTCTCACGCTGGGGCTGATCTTCCTCGGCTTTAGCGGGCTGGGGATCAGTATCTGGCCGCATATTATTCCGCCGGACATTACCCTCTGGCAGGCCGCCGCGCCGCCGCAAAGCCAGGGCTTTATGCTGGTTGGCGCGCTGCTTATTCTGCCGGTTATCCTCGGCTACACCTTCTGGAGCTACTACGTTTTTCGCGGCAAAGTTCAACACGGCGAGGGGTATCACTGATGCAACGAGTATGGCTTAAGCGAGCGGTATGGATGATAGTGCTGTGGGGAGGCAGCGTGCTGGCGCTGGCGGCGGTGAGCATGGGGTTTCGGCTGCTGATGACGGCCGCCGGGCTGAAGGTTTGAGCCGCCCGTGACGTCATTTTAGTCGGCCCGACGGCTCCACCGTCGGGCTTTTTTTCGCCATCCGTCAGGGAGCGCTGACAAAGGCTTTTCCCATCTTTGATAAACGCGGAAATAAGCTCAACAACTCCCTGGCATAGTAGCCCCACTCACCGACAGAAGGGAAAAGATATGCTCAGAAGATACGTTTCAGCGCTACTGCTGGTGTGCGCCCTGTTTTCCGGCCACGTGCTGGCACACCAGCACGGACACGATTTCTTCCCGGTACAGGGCCTCGAGCAGCAGCTACAGCACGAAGCCGATAGCGATGAGTTACGCAGCCAGAGCGAAGAAGCCGCGTCCGATCTGCGCGAACATCACCGCTGGCAAAATGCGCGAAAGCCGAAAATGCACTTCTATCCCTAAGACCTGTCAGTCATCAGGCGCCCTTGCGTTTCGGCAGGGTTTTTATAAGCTCATCCGGGCTGACGGACGCCACGATGCTGCCCGGTAGCGGCATTTTAAGGATATGATTTTTTATCTTACCGACGACGTGCATTTCGCAGGGGCGGCAGTCAAATTTCAGCGTCAACACTTCATCGCCGTGAATCAACTGCATCGGCGTGGCTTTCCAGCTCTTAATCGACCCTTTAGCCTGTTTCGGACACAGATTAAAAGCAAAGCGCAGGCAGTGCTTAGTGATCATGACCGGCACATCGCCCTTCTCCTGATGCGCTTCATAGGCGGCATCGATCAGCTGCACGCCGTAACGCTGGTAAAACTCGCGCGCCTTATGGTTGTAGACGTTCGCCAGAAACGACAGGTGCGTTTCCGGATAGACCGGCGGCGGGACGGAAACCGGCTTGCGGCAGCCGCGCACCACGGCTTTCAGCCGCGCGTCATCCAGCATATCTACGGTTTCCCGACGCAGCTGGTTCAACAGGCTGTTCGGCACGAATAGCGCACCCGGCAGGTTAATTTCCATGTTGCGCGAGTAGTAAAGGGTCTGGCCCAGCTTCGCCAGGCCGTCGCGCAGATTCGCCAGCGCTTTCTCCGCCTGGGTCGCTTCGGCAAAATCGCCGTCCAGAGTATGGGTGACGCTGACGCCCTCCTCGCTGGTCATGGTTAAGACCAGCTGTTCCTGCCAGCCGCTCAGTTCAATATCCACCGCGATGCGACGCTCGCTGGAGGTTTTTAGCAGCGCCTGCTGCCAGTTATGATCGAGGTTGCGGTTTAGCGGCTGATGCGGGCGCACTTTGTGTAAATCCGCGGGCATCTCGTTCGGCCATACGCGGTAGCGATTTTCGCCCGTTTTTTCAACCGTGTTGGCGCGAAAGCCGACAACCTCACGTTTGATCATCACGTTCAGGCCGTCACCGTTGGTCAGGGCTTCGCTCACCTCAACGTCGAGAAAATCCTTGCCGACTTTCAGCACTTCACCCACCGGCAGTCCAATAAACTTCGGCGAATCAAACGCGCCGATATCGCCTTTGCGGGCGTTGACAAAATAGTCGGTGCTGCCGCGATGGAAGGTTTTATCCGTGGACGGGATGAAGAAGTGCTCCGTACGTCCCAACGACGAGCGGGCCAGATCGCCGCGATCTTCAATGATGGCGTCAAGCATCTGGCGATAATGCGCGGTAATATTCTTCACATAGCTCATGTCTTTGTAGCGTCCCTCAATCTTAAAGGAACGCACTCCGGCATCGATCAGTGCGGCCAGGTTGGCGGTCTGATCGTTGTCTTTCATCGACAGCAAATGCTTTTCATAGGCCACCACGCGGCCCTGGTCATCTTTCAGGGTATAGGGCAGACGGCAGGCCTGCGAGCAGTCGCCGCGGTTGGCGCTGCGCCCGGTCTGAGCATGGGAAATATTGCACTGACCGGAATAGGCCACGCACAGCGCTCCGTGGATAAAAAATTCGATGGTCGCGTCGGTATTATCGTAAATCGCTTTGATCTGCTGAAGATTCAGCTCGCGGGCGAGGACGATTTGGCTGAAGCCGACATCGGAAAGAAATTTCGCTTTCTCCACGCTGCGAATATCGCACTGGGTGCTGGCATGCAGCTCAATCGGCGGAATATCCAGCTCCAGCACGCCCATATCCTGAACAATCAGCGCGTCCACGCCGGTTTCGTACAGATCGGTTATCAGACGTTGCGCCGGTTCCAGTTCATCATCATGAAGAATGGTGTTCAGGGTCACGAACACCTTCGCGCCGTAGCGGTGGGCAAATGGCACCAGTCCGGCGATGTCGCTCAGGCTATTGCTGGCGTTGTGACGCGCGCCGAAGCCCGGTCCGCCGATATAGACCGCATCCGCGCCGTGTAAAATCGCTTCACGGGCGATCCCGGCATCGCGGGCAGGACTCAATAGTTCAAGATGATGGTTTTGCAGGCGCATACGCTCGTCGTTATCCATTATAGGGGGTCGAAATGGCGGCTATTGTAGTCAGAACTGCGCGCAGACCAAAACATTTTCCACCGCCGCCGCAGGGGGAATTTTCACTTTTCAGCAAAGTATTGAAGGAAAAGATATTTCCCACAAAAAGCGCCTGAGGATACAGTCATCGCGTATTCCGGATTTTCCTCGTCACGTTGTGATTTGTTGTCTCAGTCATTTGCCTGGCCGCGAGTTTGCTCGCGGCTTTTTTATTGTGCTTTTGGGTAGTGGATCAGCGAATGGAAATGGGCGGTCTGCGCGCCGCTATTGCGGTAGGCGTGCGCTAAATCACCGGCGAAACGCCGCCCTTCCCCTGGCTGCAGCGACAGCCACTCGCCCTGCAGGCACAGATCCAGCACGCCGCTAATCACCACCACATGTTCGATAACCCCTTCCTCGTGCGGCGTGGACTCGCTTAGCGCGCCGGGCGCCAGGGTAATGGAGAAGTGATCGAAACGCAGCACCGGGTCCCAGGGAAAAACAGGCGTCACAACCATCGCCTGCTGCTGCGGGTCGAAGGCGGCTGGTTCAGCGCTATCATCGGCGATAATAAAGGCGGAAAACGGTACGTTCAGGCCGGTGGCAATTTTCCACAGCGTCGCCACGGTCGGACTGGATTCGTTACGTTCAATCTGGCCCAGCATGGCTTTCGATACGCCGGTTTCTTCCGCCAGGCGCGACAGGCTCCAGCCGCGCTGCTGGCGCAGCGTTTTTAGCGTCGCCGACAGATGTTGCGCAATATTCATTCAACCTCCCAATAATATCTGAAGGAATTATACGCATATTCACCTGATTCTACAGGGGGGTCACTTAGTATGCGTTTTCAGAACCATCCGCCATTCAGGATATGAGCGATTTCAAAAAGCGTTTTCTGACTTCTTTATAGCCGTTGTTCTGATAAAACTTATGCGCCTGTTCCCGTCGTTCGCTGCTGGAGAGTTCAATTTGGCGACAACCGCTGGCGGCCGCGATCCGTTCGGCTTCCACAAGTAATATTCGCCCCACACCCATACCCCGGCATGACTCATCAATCACCAGCGCCGAAGTTAACCCCCAACGTCCTTTTTCATGCATCGGGTCAATCAGGTTCACTACAATCACCCCGGATAAACGTCCTTTTACCTGGGCAATCAACGCGTAGCGGTAGGGGTTTTGTTCCCGTAATAAGGATTGCAGGTTGTCTAAATCTATCGGATAGCCGAGCTGTTGAAAAAGCACGAGCAGGCCGGGAGCATCGGCCTCCTTAGCTGTTCTGGTCGTAACCATGATCGCTTGTTTCCTTGGTAATTGATTGACAGTGATATCTATTGCGTGCCGCTCAGTATTGTCAAGATCGGATGCCCTCGTTTGTTCTGTCTCCCTCTCACGAGCCATACCGTGGGACTACAACAAAGCCAGTTGTGCGCTATAACGCACAATGCTACATTACAAAGACCGTTATAACGCACAAGGTAATGTTTATGCGCTCTTTTACTCTGCCTTTTCCGACTCTGCTTGCCGGTTTTGTCGCGGTCTTAGTCGGCTACGCCAGTTCTGCCGCCATTATCTGGCAGGCAGCGGCGGCGGCAGGCGCCGATGCTTCGCAAATCGCCGGCTGGATGACCGCCTTAGGCCTGGGAATGGGCGTGAGTACCCTGGCGCTCACCTTATGGCGAAAGGTACCAATCCTGACGGCGTGGTCAACGCCCGGGGCGGCGCTGCTGGTTAGCGGCCTGCACGGCGTCACGCTGGCGCAGGCGATTGGCGTGTTTATCTTTGCTAACGGCTTAATCGTACTGTGCGGCGTAACCGGTCTGTTTGCCCGGCTGATGAAAATCATTCCCCATTCGCTGGCGGCGGCGATGCTGGCCGGTATTTTGCTGCGTTTTGGTATGCAGGCTTTCTCCAGCCTGCAGGGCAATCTGCTGCTATGCGGCAGCATGTTAGCCGCCTGGCTGATATGCAAAGTCTGCCTTCCCCGATTTGCCGTGGTGGCCGCCCTGCTGGCGGGAAGCGCGGTCGCCGCCCTCAGCGGAGATGTGACAGGGTCACAAATCAGCTGGCGCTTTGTCGCCCCCGCTTTTATCGCTCCTGAATTTACGCCCGCGCTGCTGCTTAGCGTCGGCGTACCCTTTTTCCTTGTTACCATGGCTTCGCAGAATGCCCCCGGCTTTGCTACCCTGCAGGCTTCGGGCTATCGGGTTCCGGCTTCATCGCTGATCGTGGCGACCGGCGGTCTGGCGCTGCTGCTGTCGCCGTTTGGCGTCTACTCGATCTGTATCGCCGCGATTACGGCCGCGATTTGCCAAAGCCCGGAAGCCCATCCGGACCCGCAAAAGCGCTGGCTCGCGGCGGCGGCGGCGGGCGTTTTTTATCTGCTGGCGGGAATCTTCGGCGGCTCCATCACTTCGTTGATGTCGGCGCTGCCGGCGGCATGGATCCAGATGCTTGCCGGACTGGCGCTGCTGGGCACCATCGGCGGCAGCCTGTTTCAGGCGCTCAATCATGAGCGTGAACGCGATGCCGCGGTGGTGACGTTTCTGGTCACCGCCAGCGGCGTGGAGTTGGCCGGTATCGGCTCTGCTTTTTGGGGGCTGGTTCTCGGCGGCATCAGCTACGTTTTACTGTCAGCGCTGCGCCGCGCGTAGCTGCGAGGGCGTCAGGCCGGTGGCGCTTTTTACCCGATTGCTAAAGTGGCTGGCGCTGCTAAAACCGCAGGCCATAGCAATATCGGTTAACGGCAGCAGACTGCGGGTAATGAGCGCCTGCGCTTTAACCATCCGGCGCTGCATCACGTACTGATGCGGCGCCATTTTCATTGACTGGCGGAACATCCGCGCAAAATGGTATTCGCTGAGCGCCGCTTCCTGCGCCAGATCGGCAAGGGTGAGCTGCCGGTCGAGGTTCTCCTCAATCCATGCCAGCAGATTACGCAAGACGTGCGGCGCCAGGCCGCCGGTCACCGTCGGCAAACGCCACTGAACATTTGAATAATGCTGAATCAAGTGCGTGAGCAGCAGCGTGCTGGCGGAACTCAACGTAAGGTGGTTCGCCTGCTGCTGCCAGTCGTTGTCCAGCAGAAACTGGCGATAGACAGCGGTAATTTTGTCATCGCTGGAAAAAGTTTTTTCCTGCAGCGTGAACGAAGCCGGACTACGGTCCCAAATCTGCTCGCCTACCCGGCGGAGATGTTCATCGGTGCAGTAAAGGTGGACAAAAGAGAGGTCGCCGCGAATATCCCAGGTGCTCTCATCGCCTTTCGGCATCAGGCAGAAACGGTCGGGCCCGCCGCCGTTTTTCCAGCCATGTGGCGTCTTCTGGTAGCTTTCGTAGCCATCGGCAATATACAGGCTCAGAGTGTGGTGATCGCTTTGTACCGTTATGGTATCGAGATTGTTATACCACGCCGCCAGCTGAATCCCGGAGTTGAGCTTAACCGTCTCCCGCAGCACGGCATTTTTTTGACGCAATGTTTCGAAAGTCCCGTAAGCCATAGCCTTCACAGTTCAGTTTCCGCAGATCCCTAGTCTAAGAAGAGTCGCTGACGGATACCAGCTTTCGCCCGCCGCCAACGCAAAATAAGCGCAAGAATTTGCAAGTCGGCAACACGTGGATGACAGCGCGGAGCATGGCGAGGCTGCAAAATGACGGGTACAACACTCACAGGAGAGACATTTTGAACGCATTACTCTACGGGTTAGTCGTCGTTATCTGGGGTACGACATGGATTGCTATCTTTTTGCAGCAGGGGCCGGTCGCCGCGCCGGTGTCTATTTTCTGGCGTTTTGCCGTCGCCAGCATCACCATGCTGACCATTCTGCTGTTTACCCGCCGTCTTCGCCCGCTGGCCGCCCGGGACCATCTTTTCTGCCTGCTGCAGGGCTGCTGCGTCTTCTGCTTTAATTTCTGGTGCTTCTATACCGCCGCTGCGTATATCAATACCGGGCTGGAGTCGGTGATCTTCTCCATGGCGGTGCTGTTTAACGCGATTAACAGTTTTCTCTTTTTCCGCCAGCAGCCGCCGGGCCGTTTCTGGCTGGCCGCCGCGCTGGGACTGGCGGGGATCGTAACGCTCTTCTGGGATGATTTGTGGGCCAACGGCCTCAATGCATCGCTGCTGCTCGGTATTGCGCTCAGCGCATTAGGCACCTACGGATTTTCGCTCGGCAATATGCTCAGCCTTCGCCACCAGCGCCGCGGCCTGGAAACCTTGACCACCAACAGCTGGGCAATGCTTTACGGCACGCTGGTCATGGGCGCTATCGCGCTGGTACGCGGCGATAGTTTTGCCCCGCAGTGGACGCTAAGCTATATGGGCGCGCTGCTGTATCTGGCGGTGTTTGGCTCGGTGATCGCTTTCGGCGCCTATTTCACGCTAGTGGGGCGAATCGGCGCCAGTAAAGCCGCCTACAGTACCCTGTTGTTTCCGCTCGTCGCGCTGACGATTTCCACCTTTTATGAGGGCTACGTCTGGCATAGCAACGCCGTCGCCGGGTTAGCGCTGATTCTGCTCGGCAATCTGGTGATGTTTGCTCGCCCGGAGCAGTGGCTGCTGCGGCGCAGGCTGGCCTGAGTTCGCTCGGATCGCTGCTGATGCTCGCGCTGCCGTCGAGGAGAAATGAAAAAGGCGCTATCAACCACTAGCGCCTTTATTCACGGATACGCCTGATTAACGGTTATTGGGGTCGAACTTCACCGCGTCAATCGCCATATCATCGATCACCTGCTTCAGGGTCTCGACGGTGAGCGGCGTATTCTCGTTGGAGAGATTTTTACCCTCCCCCTTGCGCACTACTTTGACCACCGACTTGTGGGTTGCCGCGTCAATCAGCTCACCTTCAAAGAACAGGTTGGTGTCCATGGTACGGTGGCCGGTTGCCGCCTGGGTACCGGCGATAATCATCGCCACCGGAATCACTTCGTAGAACTGCAGGCCTTCTTTGCTGGAATCCACGCCGGTGATGGCGCCGCGGAAGATCAGGCTGCGTTTCCCTGCGGTGGTAGCCAGCGGTTTACGCTCGGAAATAGCCTGTTTCATCTCTTTGTTGGTGTAATTAAGGATATCGCTGAGCGCCTTTTCGCCAACCTGGGTCGTCGGCTTAGGGACCGGATAATAAGTGATGGGGTTATAAACGATATTGTCATAGTTGTTCGGATTGTAATCCGCAGAAATCCAGCGCAGCTCCGGTTTACCGGAAGCGGAGGTGGTTTCTTTTAAACCTGAGTAATCTTTTAAAAAACCGGAATATTGTTCAGGTTTAGCCAGTTTTGATGAACAACCGGCCAGGGCTAACAGGCCAGCGAGCGCGGCGACCTTAAAAAATAACTGAGTACGCATATAGGTTGATCCCTGTGAATACCATCTATCGGCAAGTGTTATAGCAAAAGACAGGGGTAAGTTTTGTGGCAAAAGTGGTGGTACGTCAAGTAGCGTAAAAAAATAAACCCGCCGCTGCCGGCGGGCCGTTTTTTCGTATTTATTTTATATCAACCTGATAAAAAATATGCTTGCCGAAGGGGTCGATTTCGTAACCAGAAACGTTTTTACGTACCGGTTCAAAAATTGTCGAGTGGGCAATCATCACCGCCGGCATCTGGTCGTGCATCATCTGCTGCGCCTGCAGATAGAGCGTCTCGCGTTTTTGGCGATCGGTTATCGATTTCGCCTCGGCGATGAGGTTATCGAACGGCTGATAGCACCATTTCGCCGAGTTAGAGCCGCCGTTTGCCGACTGGCAGGTAAACAACGGGCCAAAGAAGTTATCCGGGTCGCCGGTCGCGGTGGTCCAGCCCATCAGCGCCGCCTGGTGTTCACCATCCTTAACCCGCTTTAAGTATTCACCCCACTCATAGGTTGTGATCTTAGTTTGCACGCCGATTTTCGCCCAGTCGGCCTGAATCATCTCGGCCATGCGTTTGGCGTTCGGATTATAAGGACGCTGCACCGGCATCGCCCACAGGTCGATGGTTATCGGCCCGGAAACGCCCGACTCCGCCAGCAGCGCTTGCGCTTTCTGCGGGTCATACTCGTAATCTTTAAGCTGGCTATCCGCGCTCCATACCCCCGGCGGCAGCAGGTTTTTCGCCGCCGTACCGGTGCCGTGGAAGACGGCTTCAATGATCGCCGGTTTATTGATCGCCATCGCTAAGGCCTGGCGCACCTTGACGTTGTCCAGCGGCGCTTTTTGCGTATTAAACGCCAGGAAACCGGTGTTGAGGCCCGCTTTGCTCATCAGATTGATCGCGTTGTTCTCTTTCATTCGCGGCAGGTCTGCCGGATTGGGGAACGGCATTACCTGGCACTCGTTTTTCTCCAGCTTGGCGTAACGCACCGAAGCGTCCGGCGTGATGCTGAAAATCAGGCGATCGATATGGGCTTTCCCCTGCCAGTATTCCGGGAAAGCGGTGAAGAGAATGCGGGAATCTTTTTGATACTGAGCGAGTTTGAACGGACCGGTGCCAATCGGGTCCATGTCCACGCGTTCTGGCGTGCCGGCTTTTAACATCGCATCGGCATATTCCGCCGATAAAATAGAGGCAAAATACCAGGCAAGATCGGCGACAAATGGCGCTTCAGGATGCGCTAATGTAAAACGCACCGTATATTCATCAGGCTTATCGATTGCGGTAATTAACTGACCAAACTCCAGGCTTTCAAAATTAGAATAATTGCCGTTGGAGACATTGTGATAAGGATGATGAGGATCTTTTTGCCGCATAAATGAAAAAATAACATCATCGGCATTAAAATCGCGGCTGGGTTTGAAATATTTATTACTCTGGAATTTAACGCCTTTACGTAAATGGAAAGTATAAACTTTGCCATCTTCGCTGACTTCCCAACTTTCGGCCAGGCTCGGCACTAATTCCGTAGTACCGGCTTTAAAGTCAACCAGCCGGTTATAGACCGGTACCGCGCTGGCATCCACGCTGGTTCCCGAGGTATAGAGTTGAGGGTTAAAGTTTTCCGGCGATCCTTCTGAACAGTAGACCAGCGTTTTTGCGCTAATAGCTGAACTGGCCGTCAGGGCCGCTACCGCCAGAGCAAGCGTCGTGAATCTGCGTTGCATATGTTTTCCTTTTTAATTTGTCAGCTAATGAATAGCTTGTTGTTTTCCCTTCCATACATAACACTAAAGCCTGATTGCAAACACCTGAAAACTCGAATAAAGAAGGAATCACTATGTCATCAGCCCTGGCCAGTCAATTAACCCAACGCTTCTTTCGCTATCTGGCGATAACCAGCCAAAGCGATCCGCGAGCGTCCACCCTACCCACCACCGCCGGGCAACACGCGATGGCGCAGGCCCTTGCGGATGAGCTACGCCAGCTTGGGCTGGATGACATTGTGATTGACGAACACGCCACCGTGACGGCGGTGAAAAAAGGCAATGTCCCAGACGCGCCGCGGATTGGCTTTATTACCCACATCGATACCGTTGACGTTGGTTTGTCACCGGAGATTCATCCACAAATTCTGCGCTTCACTGGTGAAGATCTCTGTTTGAACAGCGAGAAAGATATCTGGCTGCGCGTCGTCGAGCATCCGGAAATCCTCGCTTATCCCGATGAAGAGATTATTTTTAGCGACGGTACCAGCGTGCTCGGGGCGGATAACAAATCCGCCGTCACGGTGGTGATGACGGTGCTGGAAAACCTCACGGCGGAGCATCGCCACGGCGATATCGTGGTGGCCTTTGTGCCGGATGAAGAAGTGGGTCTGCGGGGAGCGAAAGCGCTGGACCTCTCACGCTTTGCCGTCGATTTTGCGTGGACCATCGACTGCTGCGAGCTCGGCGAAATCGTCTATGAGAATTTTAACGCCGCCGCCGCGGAGATCCGTTTTACCGGCGTCACGGCCCATCCGATGTCATCAAAGGGCGTACTGGTGAACCCGCTGCTGATGGCCACCGATTACATGAGCCATTTCGATCGCCAGCAAACGCCGGAATATACTGCCGGACGCGAAGGCTACGTGTGGTTTAACGGCATCCAGGGCGATCAAAATAGCACCCTACTGCAGGCCAGCATCCGCGACTTCGATCTCGCCAGCTTTAATCGCCGCAAGCAGCAGATCGGCGAAGTGGCGCAAAAAATCGCCGCGCAGTATCCAACCGGTAAGGTGGAATTTCACGTCAGCGATACCTACAGCAACATCAGCAATGCGATTGGCGAAGATCGCCGCGCCATTGATCTGATGTTCGAAGCAATGGAAAGCTTAGGCATTACGCCGAAACCAACGCCGATGCGCGGCGGCACCGACGGCGCGGCCCTGTCGGCAAAAGGGGTGTTAACGCCAAACTTCTTCACCGGCGCGCATAACTTCCACTCGAAGTTTGAATTTCTGCCGCTGCGCGCCTTTGAAGCCTCTTATCAGACCGCGTTCCAGCTCTGCCTGTTAGCCGCGCGTTAGGCCGGTTTGCGCGCCAGCATGGTGGCGAAACGCAGTTTGATACGATTGCCGTTGGCGTCGGTGCGGTGAAGTTCACCGACGTCTTCGTTGTACTTGAGGAACGCCCAGCCCTGGTAGTAGTGGCTAAGCTCACCCGGTTTAAAGGCGAACGGGAAGCCAACGGTGCACGGATAATCGTCGGTATCCATAGCGGCAACGATCAGATTGTAGCCGCCGGGTTTGGTACAGCGTTGCATATTGGCGATGAGACCCGGGATGGTCTGCGCATCAAGAAACATCATCACCACGGTGGAAAGAATAAAGTCATACTCGCCGTCAAAGCTCAGGGCGTTAAGATCCTTAATCGCCGTCCGCAGATTCTCCAGCCCTTCCGCCTGACGAATGCTCTCAAGATTACCGATGCTGGCAGGGTTTTTGTCCCACGCGGTAACATCAAACCCGTTGGCTGCCAGATACAAGCTATTGCGACCGTTGCCGCAGCCCAGATCCAGCGCCCTGCCCGGGGCGATCAGCGTGGCGGCGTGCAGCACCTCCGAATGGGTGCGGGTCATGCCATATTTATCGGTAAAGTAGTTTTCGTCACGAAGCGTCATGATTAATCCTTATTTTTTAATAATGCGTCGCGTTCAACGCGAATAAGCAGTTTACCGCGCACCAGCAGCAAGAAGGTACGAACCAGCAGCAGGCCGACGATCAGATTGGTAAACAGAAACAGCGGGAACGCCAGAGTATGGAAAAAGCCGCCCGGATGCTGATGACCGAGATGCAGCCCGGTCGTCGCCAGCGCGGAGATGCCAAATGAGAAGCTCCAGAAAGAGGCGTTAAACGGCTGGCGTAGATACCATGGCATCAGCCGCAGCATAAACAGCAGCTGGAGCAGACCATAGCCGAACAGCAGCTTAGCGAAGGTATCCGCCTCGCCGCCGTTTACGCTCAGCCAGGCGCTGCACGCCACCAGCGCCGGCGCCAGCTGAATGCCGAGCGAAGTCCGCATCGCCGTCGGCAGTTCGCCATCGCTGCGCAGGCGCTGCAGGATCACCGGCTCCAGGCTTAGCCAGGAGAAGATCCCGGCGCCAAGAAACACCAGTCCGGCGTCGTTAAAGCCCAACGCGCCGCAGGCCATGGCGCTGATAAAGTTATTCGCCACCGTCGGTAGATAGAGACCCGGCGTAGTTGCCTCGCTGGGATGTTTCCCCCGCCATAATCCGGCGCTCTGCCATGCCGAATAGCTCAGCTGCAGCACCACCCCAATCGCGAATAATACCAGCGACAGCGGCCGCAGCCAGGGAACAAAGCCGACGGCGACCAGCATGGTGGTCGCCGGAAACAGGCTGACAAAACTGCTGGCCACCGGATGTCGCATCTCCTGCAGTACGCTGTGCGGGAAACGGACCGCCCGGGTAATAAATGCCAGCGCCAGCAGTAGCCAGATGAGCGTAGCCGCGATCACCAGGGCGTCACCGACGACCCGGCTCACCGGCCAGATGGTGCTGGCGTAGCGCCAGGCGAAGCCCATGCCGATAATGCCCAGTACCATACCAAAATAGCCCGCCGGAAGATTCAGCACCCGGCTCGCGCGCTGCGTTTTATTCATTTTGTTTAAAATTTAAAATTATATTAAGTTGCATTTTAAAGGAACCTTCAAAAACGCGCTACGGAGTTTTTTGCTATGTTTATGTTAACCATACGTAATGAGATAGTCAGATGCGCAAATATTACCTCAGCGAGAAGGTTCGCCAGTTTCACTATGAGGCCGACGGCAACAAACATAGCGTAAATCTACGGCAAATTGTCGCCTTACGTGATTTCGCTGACGTAAAAAGCGGTGATGAAGGCGGCTGGCTGGACGATGAAGCAGCCCTTAGCCACGAGGGCGCGTGCTGGATTTATGATCCTAATAGCGCCGTATTTGCCGGGGCAAAAATTGAGGGCAATGCGCGCTTAACCGGCGAGTGTATTATCAGCCATGGGGCCATCGTCAACGGTAACGCTTGTCTGGATAGCGCCGCAGTGAGCCATAATGCGCAAATAGGTGACAACGTCACCGTTTCACACTCGCGCATTCGCGGGTGCTGCCACCTGGCCGACCACGCGCGGATCCTCCCCCACTGTTTAATTATCGCTGCTCAAGGTCTGACTTCTGACAACGATAAAATCCTGCGCATTTATCAGCGGGCAACGGTCAGCGCATCGCGCGTCGTTCACCAGGCACAAATTTACGGCGATGCGTTTGTCGAACACGCTTTTGTCGAGCACCGGGCGGAAATTTTCGATCATGCGCGGCTGGAAGGTAATGAAGAGAACGACGTCTGGATCTGCGATAACGCCCGCGTTTATGGCCATGCGAGGATTATCGCCGGGTGGGAAGCAGACGCTATCCCGACCCTGCGCTACAGTTCGCAGGTGGCGGAGCACGCTGTGGTCGAAGGCAACTGCCTGCTGAAGCATCGGGTGATGGTAGGCGGCCATGCGCACCTGCGGGGCGGGCCAATTCTGCTGGACGATAGTGTGTTAATTGAAGGCCATACGGTGATTTGCGGCGATGTGGTGATCGAGCATCAGGTCACTATCGGCGATGAAGCACGCATCGAAGCCAGCGCGGGAGACGCCATTTCTATCCGGGGCGCGAAGGTCATTAACGGCGACGAACATTATACCCGCACGCCCATTGTCGGCTTTCTTTAACCTTTGTGCCCGGCTGCGGGGTTTTCAGCCTCCGGCCCCTGCTCTGTTCCCGGGGGCGGCGCTTTACGCGCCTTGCCCGGGCATCCGGCCGTACGTCCTGTCGCCCGGGTAAAGCGTCAGCCGCGCCCCGGGAATTCATCAATAATGCGTCCGTAGATATTCTGATCATCATACGAACCGTTGAGATACTCAGCCTGCCTAAGGCACCCTTCGAGGCTAAAACCGTTACGCAGGGCCACCTGATTGCTTTTGTGGTTCGCCACCCGACACTTAATCACAAAGCGGCGGACCGTACCGCTGCGGGCAAAATAGTCCATCAGCGCCTGCAGGGCCTGCGAAAGCAGCCCCTGCCCCTGATGGCTTTCATCAATCCAGTAGCCAATGTAAGCGGTCTTGTTGATTGGCTCTATCTGATTGAACGACAGTACGCCGACAATCTCCTCCTGCAGAAAGAGCAAAAACATCTTGGCATAGCCGCGCTGGTGGAGCATCACGTTGCCCTGCACGTGGCGGCGGGTCTCCTCTTCGTGAGTCACCTCAGCGGGCCAGCTCAGCGACTGCTGAAGCCAGCGCTGGTTTTTCATCACCAGCTGATGCAGTTCCGGCACGTGACGCTCGTCAACCGCGCGCAGGGAGAGAGAATCCGTAACGGGGATATGTTCGATAGCAGATCTGTTTTCGGCGGACATGGCGCACTCTGATTAACGATGTGATTAAAAAAATACGCGCCCGCGCGGTTACCCGGCGGGCGCAGTAACGGACACTTACCTCATTACCCGATCGTCGACATAGTTGCGTTTATCCGGCGGCGGCGGGAAGTACTGATAAAGCCAGGTCTCGCTGATAGCCTCCCCCTGGCAGCGCAGGAACATGCGCATCTCAACCGGGTCAGTCGAATCCGAAGTCGGATACCAGTCAAACTGAATGCGGTAGCCATCAAAGGGTTCAACGTAGAGGATTTCTATCTGTTTCGCTTCACCGCTCGACAGAGTAATGACCGGCTCGATGCCTTTAGGCGCGGCGGCCTTCAGGTCGCCGCCGACAAAATCGATGGCAAACCGACGGGTCCATTTATCCGGATAGTGTTCGCCCGGCGCCCAGCCTTCCGGGAAACCGCCCATCCCCGTCCGCGTTGCCATCACCCGCGCCAGCGGCGAGCGTACCGGCGGCTGCGCGCTCCAGTAGAGACGATAGCGGAAGTCCAGTTCATCCCCGGCTTTCACCGGCTTCTCCGGCTGCCAGAAGCAGACGATGTTATCCAGCGTTTCGCCAGTGGTCGGGATCTCCATCAGGTTGACGGCCCCCTTGCCCCACTGGTTACGCGGTTCGACCCACAGACTCGGGCGCTTGTTGTACCAGCCCATAATATCCTGATAGTGGGAGAAGTCGCGATCCAGCTGCAGCAGGCCAAAACCGCGCGGATTCTTATCCTGGAAAGCGTTGAACTGCAGCTTTTGCGGGTTATTCAGCGGGCGACAAACCCACTCGCCGTTGCCCAGCCACATCGACAGACGGTCAGAGTCGTGAATTTGCGGATGGATGGTGTCACACATTCGCCGTTCGTTATTACCGCAGCTGAACATACTGGTCATCGGCGCGATGCCCAGCTGCTTGATGTCTTTGCGCGCATAGATATGGTTTTCCACATCCATGATCACCTGCGTCTCCTGACAGTTAACGATGAACTTATAGGCGCCGGTGACGCTTGGACTGTCGAGCAGCGCATAGACGGTAAATACCGTGGCCCCCGGTTTAACGGTCTCAAACCAGAAAGAGGTGAAGTCAGGAAACTCTTCCGGCGTATCGGTAAAGGTATCGATCGCCAGCCCGCGGGCGGAAAGACCGTACTGGTAAGTGCTGTCCACCGCGCGGAAGTAGCTGGCGCCGAGGAACGCGACGATGTCGCGACGCGCCAGTTCAGGGGCCTTAAATACGCGAAAACCGGCAAACCCCAGGTCGCTCTGGCCCACCAGCTGTTTGGTGTCGACGCCGGCATCATTGTATTTAAACAGTTCAGGCCGGAAGTGTATTTCACGTGCCTGTTGAGTTTGTGAATCCAGCGAGAACATTCTCACGCGGCGGCGGAACCCCATTCCCACGTGAAAAAACTGGATATCCAGCTTGCGCTCTTCAATGTTGCTCCACAGGGAGTGCGCGGCGTCATACTGAATGCTGTTGTAGGCCTGCGGCGTCAGGGTTGCCAGGGTTGGCGGCAGATCGCGAGGCGCGCCGCCCCATGGCTGACGGGCAAGATCGTGGGCCATCGACTGGAGGACACTATAATCAAAACGGCGCGTTTGCCCATCGGCAATTCCCGAATCTTCGGCGAATGCGGCTTTAGAAAATAGAGAGGCGACTCCTGACGTTCCGCATACGGCGGCAACAGCCATGGAAGATTTGAGAAAACGTCTGCGGTTCATGCCTGAGAGAGCATCCTTCTTCATATGTGAATTGAGACGCGACGTAACAAACCCATGCGTCGTGAATGTCGCTCACTCTAGACAAAAACGATTGATAATCCAATTGTTGAGGGCAGAAATCAGGTGAAAAAAATATGTCCACCGGACCAGACCGAATTGCCGATAGCCAGGGGCGGCGATGATTTCGCCAACCGGCGGCGTTTGATGCTTAATTCAGCGACAGTGAAGAGAAAGAGGAAGCGGCCAGCCGAGCGCCGGCCGCAGAGAAGCTTATTTTTGATTCAGAAGATTAAAGCTGGTCATCAGGTTGCGATAATCCGGGATATGGTTGGAGAACAGCGTGCCCAGTCCTTCGATATCATTACGCCAGTCGCGATGCAGTTCGCAGGCAACGCTAAACCACGACATCAGTTGCACGCCAGCCTGCGACATCCGATCCCAGGCCGCATCGCGGGTAATCGGGTTAAAGGTGCCGGAAGCGTCGGTCACCACAAATACATCAAACCCCTCTTCAATAGCCGATAGCGCCGGAAAAGCCACGCACACTTCCGTCACCACCCCGGCAATGATCAGCTGCTTCTTGCCCGTCGCTTTCACTGCCTTAACGAAATCTTCGTTATCCCAGGCGTTAATATTACCCGGGCGCGCAATATAGGGGGCATCCGGGAATTGCTCTTTCAGCTCAGGCACCAGCGGACCATTAGGGCCGTTTTCGAAGCTGGTGGTCAGGATGGTCGGCAGACCGAAATACTTCGCCAGGTCGCCAAGGGCAAGGACGTTGTTCTTGAATTTATCAGGATCAATATCGCGCACCAGTGAAAGCAATCCGGTCTGGTGATCGACCAGCAGCACGGCGGCATCATTTTTATCCAGACGAACATACGGTTTGGCCATGGTTTCTTCCTCATTTTAACGTCAGATTTTCCGTCAGAACGCCGGTTCTGCGGAGATGGTGTTAATAAGGCTGATCATAGTGTAATCACTGGCTGAGGATTAGCCGCCGAAAGTGGGACGCATTGTCCCATTTGCAGAACGCCACCCGGCTAGCGGAGATTTTGTGAATAATGTTAATCCAGCGTCACATGATGCTTCATGACCCGACGAAACAGCGCCAGACGCGCGCGCATAAAGCGGTTCTCCACCTTAAAGCCGGCCCGTTTGTGCAGCCCGATTCGCAGCAGGCGATCCCGTCCGCGCACGCTGGCGGGCCAGCGTACCGGCCCTGAGAGTTCATGACAGTCATTGCCGGCGAAGCGAGCGAAGTTCGCCCAATAGTCGGCGACCCGGGCGGCAAAGTCTCTGTCGCGATCGTTGGCATAATTTCGTACCGGCTCGGCAAGGTTGAGATTGTCAAAAACGTATGCCACTTCATTACCGTGCCACGCGCCGTGCGGATAAGTCTGGTGTTCCGCCTCGGCCACGTAGTCAAACCAGTAGCGCCAGCACGGTTGCCCTACTCGCTGCTGAGCCTGCATCACCACATAGCCCAGAGTGGTAAAGGCCATATCCCGGCAAACTTCGCGCCCCAGCGCTTCATCTCCCTTCACGCCGGGGTAGAGCAATTTAATTAGACCCAGACCGAAACGGCGTTCACGGCGAAGCTTCTGGATCTGCCCGGCGATATCGACGCCAAACACCGCCATGACGCTCGCCTCATCGCTGTTCGAACCGATCATCACCGGCAGGGGATGCTGACGTCCGCTAAAAAAAGTCTCCAGCATCGGCTGCGGCAGCACGGCATCGCCAACCACGGGCGCCGGGCCGATGGTCAACGGCGCGGTCAACGACCAGAACGCTTGCGCCGGAATCGCCCGCAGCTGTTCGGCGCTGGCCTGCGGCAAAGAAAAGTGTTCCGCAATAAGCTGCCCCTTCGCCAGCGCCTTCTCTCGCGGCAGATCGGGCAAGGTATAGCCGCTCTGGATTATCGCTTTATGGAACAAGCCTCTGGACTTTGGCGAAACCATCAGCGACAGCACGCTGCGCGCGCCGGCGGATTCGCCGAACAGCGTCACGTTAGCCGCATCGCCGCCAAAGGCGTGAATGTTCTCCTGCACCCACTGCAGGGCGGCGATCTGATCGAGTAGCGCGAAGTTATAGATACGCTCGCCGTCTTCCCCTTCCAGCGCCGGATGGGCAAAAAAGCCCAGATGCCCGAGCCGGTAGTTGACCGTCACCACTACCACGCCGCGAGAAGCTAAGGCTTTGCCGTCATAGGGCGGCAAACTTCCCGCGCCGATGGTATAGCCCCCGCCGTGCAGCCAGACCATGACCGGCAGCGGCAGCGGCTGCGATCGGGCGGCGGGCGACCAGACATTAAGGTAGAGGCAATCTTCGGAAAAGCTACCGGGATCGCCGCCGCCGAGCTCGCGGCAGTATTCAATATCCTGCCAGCTGGAGGCCGAGAAGGTCTCTGCCCGGCGCACGCCCTGCCAGCGGGCAGCAGGCTGCGGCGAGCGCCAGCGAAGATCGCCGACGGGCGGCGCGGCATAGGGAATACCGCGCCAGATATGAATGTTCTCTTCAGAGGTGCCGGATAGTATCCCCTGCCGGGTTTTCACCAGCGGGGTGGACGGATTCTGCATGACCTGCTTCCTTTAACGACTCATGCCAGCAGAGTACTGATTTTACAGCAGACCGCAACGTCGTTTGCTGCGCTCTTCCGCCTGCTGATAGAGGGTGAACTCGTCATAAACCGCACAGCCCAGCGCCTCCTCAAAGGCCTCCCGGCTGGCGTTGCCGTGGCTGCGGGTCTGCACCTCGTTGCCCAGATTCGACTGAAATATCCCGGCGGCGCTTACCGGTAAAAAGTCTTCATAAATAATCGGTTGCGCAATCACCCAGCCGCGTTCGATCAGCGGCTGCGGATCGTCTCCGGGGCGAAACGCCTGACGATGGGCTTCTCCGGCAGGGGTCAGGCGGTAGCGGAAGTATGCCAGTCCCTGCTGACGCAGCAGGAATTCGCTGTCCGGAAACGCGCTAAACACCTCCTGCAGATGACGCTGATGGTTGAGGTTATCCTTGCCCACCCCCGCCTCGCCCAGAAGACGATCGTAGAGCGCGCGGCCTTTCGGCGTCAGGGCAATCCCGCGCTGCTCGATTTCACCAAAGCGAGCGGTATGCGTGCCTTTATGCTCTCCGGCAAACATCACCGGCTCCTCGAGAGCCTTAAAGCTGGTCTGGCGCAGTAAAATAGGCACTTCGCGGCGCGGCGGCCCTTCTATCAACGCCTTCGGGGCGATGCCGCATTCAGGCATCAGCGCCTGTACCCGATCGATATCCAGGGTGCGCGGAGTCAGATGATTGATGTGGCAGCCGGGGAAACAGACGACATCGGCAATCAGCCGGTGCTCATCGTGCAGCGCATGATAGGTTTCTTCATCGACGAGGGTCTGTCGATGCCAGCGAAAGGTTTCCAGCGCCTGTTCGACGAACTCCCGGGCCTCTGCGGCGGTGAACTCCCCTTTCTGTTCATAAAGCGCAATCAGTTCACGACAGCGTGGGGTGAAGATATCGCGCCCGGAAAGGATTTGCGCCGCCCGCTTACGCAACGCTTCATTAGCAATAAGCTCAAGGCGCAGAAGCGAAGTAAAAATACGAAACGGGTTGCGCGCCAGCGCGGCGTCATCAACGGGACGAAACGCGGTGGAGTGAACCGGCACGCCAGCCTGCGACAGATCGTAATAACTAACGGGATACATTCCCATAATGGCAAACATGCGACGCAAGGTCGCCAGTTCCTCCGCCGTACCAACGCGGATCGCGCCGTGGCGTTCAACGTTCAGCCGCGCCAGTTCATCGGCGTTAGCCAGTTGTTCATGCAGCTTCGGGTTATTCTCCAGAATAGCCAGGTTAACGTCGGCCACCAGCTCCAGTAGCGTCCCGTACTGCGGAACTTCCTGCTGGTACATCGCCGACATCGCCTGCGAAAAGCACTCCCGAATCTCATCAGCCGTGATGGTGTTCGCCATAATGTCTTACCTCCAGTGAATTCTCCCTGGAGTGTAGAAAAGCTGTCTGAAGACGGTGGGAAGAATTTACAAACTGTGATGCCGGTAGCTGCCCGTTTAATTTCGCCTGAACACTTCATAACCAGTAGTTATGTTAAACACCCTTTAATTTCACTTTAAATTAACAAAACATTTACACACACTGCTTGTGGCGACATAACAACGATATGCCTCTCTACCGATAAAACGGAGTACCCTGATGAACGACAAATGGTCACCGCGCGAGGTTCTGCATCGCGACTATAGCAGCCATCCTCCGGCTTACGCGCCGGGCTATAAAACCAGCGTTCTGCGCTCGCCGCGCAATGCGCTTATCTCCCTACAGAATTCACTTTCGGAAATCACCGGGCCGGTTTTCAGTAGCGACGATCTCGGCGCGCTCGATAACGACCTGATCCTGAATTACGCCAAAGACGGCCTGCCGATTGGCGAGCGGATTATTGTGCACGGCTACGTACGCGATGGATTCGGTCGGCCGATGAAAAATACGCTGGTCGAAGTCTGGCAGGCCAACGCTGGCGGACGCTACCGACATAAAAAGGATCAATATCTGGCGCCGATCGACCCGAACTTTGGCGGCTGTGGACGCGTGCTGACCGACGAGAACGGCTATTATTGTTTTCGCACCATCAAACCCGGTCCCTACCCGTGGCGCAACCAGGTAAGCGACTGGCGCCCGGCGCATATTCACTTCTCTCTCTCCGGAGACGCCTGGGCACAGCGTTTAATTACGCAGATGTATTTTGAAGGCGATCCGCTGATCAAACAGTGTCCTATCGTCAAAACCATCAATAACGACGATGCCATCAGGACGCTGATCGCCGAGCTGGATACCCATGCCGCCGTACCGCTGGACTCGCTGGCTTACCGTTTTGATCTCGTGCTGCGCGGCCACCGCGCCACGCTGTTTGAAAACCGCACGCAGGGGGCCGCCCGATGAGAGATTTTTTACCCGAAACCGCTTCACAAACCGCCGGTCCTTATGTGCATATCGGCCTGGCGCCGGACGCCGCCGGATTTCATATCTTTGAGAATAACTTTGGCCCAACGCTGACGACCCCTGCGACCGAGGGTGAGCGCATTACCATTGAAGGCAGAGTCATCGATGGCTCCGGAACGCCGGTGCGCGATGTGCTACTGGAAATCTGGCAGGCCAACGCCGCCGGGCGCTACAATCACCCGGACGATCGGCAGCAAAACAAAAAGCTGGATGCGGAGTTTCGCGGCTGGGGGCGCAGCTGCTCGGACTTTACCAGCGGTATCTGGCGCTTCGAAACCATTAAACCCGGCGCCGTGGTGGGCCGTGATGGCCGCGTAATGGCCCCTCACGTCAATTTATGGGTGGTGGCGCGCGGAATAAACATTGGCCTTAATACGCGGATGTACTTCTCCGACGAGCAGGACGCTAATCAGGCCGATCCGGTACTCAATCTGATTGAGTGGGAAGTTCGCCGTCAGACCCTCATCGGGCAGCGCGAAGTGCGCGGCACGGAAATCGTTTATCGCTTCGATATTCACTTACAGGGCGACAACGAAACCGTGTTCTTCGATATTTAAATTTGCCCGTTCCTTCTCCGCCTCTGCCAGCCAGAGGCGGCGCTTTTCCACAATCTCAACAAAATCAACTTGTAAAATAATAATATAAAATGTTAATAATATTTTGCTATGAAGTTAACAAATTTAAACACCCTTACTTGTCACCGGTCAGCCTCAGTTCTTAACATTGATTATGCAAAAAAATGGTCTTTTCAGTCAGCGCATTCGCTTGCGCCATCTACATACCTTCGTGGCCGTCGCTCAACAGGGAACTCTTGGGCGCGCGGCTGAAACCTTAAACCTTAGCCAACCGGCTTTGTCCAAAACCCTGAATGAACTGGAGCAGCTTACCGGTACGCGGCTGTTTGAGCGCGGACGCCTTGGCGCTCAGCTCACGCTGGTCGGGGAACAGTTTCTTACCCATGCGGTGAAAGTGCTGGACGCGCTCAATACCGCCGGGCAAGCGCTGAATCGTAAAGAAGGCCTCAGCAACGACATCGTGCGTATCGGAGCGCTGCCAACCGCTGCGCTGGGGATTCTGCCCTCGGTGATTGGCCAGTTTCACCAGCAGCAAAAGGATATCACCCTGCAGGTCGCGACCATGAATAACACCATGCTGCTGGCGGGCCTGAAATCGGGAGAAATCGATATCGGCATCGGAAGAATGTCCGATCCGGAGTTGATGAGCGGTCTGAACTATGAGCTGCTGTTTCTTGAATCGCTGAAGCTGGTGGTTCGTCCGGGGCACCCGCTGCTGCAAGAAACCGTTACCCTGAGCCGGGTGATGGAGTGGCCGGTGGTGGTATCGCCAAAAGGCACACTGCCGCGACAGAATGCGGAAGCCCTGCTGCAAAGCCAGGGCTGTAAAATTCCCACTGGCTGCATCGAAACGCTGTCGGCCTCGCTCTCGCGCCAGCTCACCGTCGATTACGACTACGTGTGGTTCGTCCCCTCCGGCGCGGTGAAGGACGATCTGCGCCGTGGACTGCTCGCCGCGCTGCCCATACCCACTCAGGGCGCTGGCGAACCTATCGGTATTCTGACCCGCGTGGATGCCACCCTCACCGCCGGTAGCCAAACGTTGCTGAGCGCCATTCGCAAATCTATGCCGGTCTGACCGGCGTCTTCCGCTTTTCTCCCGGCGCCGCCCCTCCAGCCGCCGGGGAAACGCAGCCTCTTTTTCCAGCGATTCACTAACGTCATTCATCACAATAATCAATTAGTGCGAAATCATTCATTAACAATTGCGCAAATTTATTTAACAGATCTATCATAGCCACGATTTCACCAAATGGTTCACTCGAAATCAATAACAGCAAAAAACCCGCTTTTATGAAGGCCACGGTCACTTCATTCAAAAGAGTTAACTTGAAAATTTGATTCATCTGGTTCACGCCTGTTCAGGGGTGGTTAAGGAGACAAAAATGGCAACTGGCAACGTGCCGCGAGGGTTCCCACGGATCCTGCAGTGGCTTCTCGCCGGACTGATGCTGATCATCGGTCTGGCTATCGGTATTCTTGGTGCAAAGCTCGCCTCGGTCGGCGGGACGTTCTATTTTGCGATTATGGGCCTGGTGATGGTGATCGCCTCAGCGCTCATTTTCCGCAACCGTCGCGGCGGCATACTGCTGTATGGGCTGGCGTTTATCGTCTCGATCGTCTGGGCGATTAGCGACGCGGGCTGGACTTACTGGCCGCTGTTCTCGCGCCTGTTCGCGCTCGGCGTGCTGGCCTTCCTGTGCGCGCTGGTGTGGCCGTTCCTTTCCCGCCAGCCTGCGAAAAAAGGGCCCGCGTTTGGCCTGGCAGCGGTGTTGGCAGTGGTCCTGTTGGCAAGTTTCGGCTGGATGTTCAAACCTCAGCCTCTGGTCAGCGCCAGCGAGGCGGTGCCGGTTAAACCGGTCGCCGCCGGCGAGCAGCAGAAGAACTGGGCGCACTGGGGCAACACCACCCACGGCGATCGCTTCGCCGCCCTCGACCAGATTAACAAACAGAACGTGAACCAGCTGCAGGTCGCCTGGATCGCCCATACCGGCGATATCCCACAGAGCAATGGCTCCGGCGCGGAAGACCAGAATACGCCGCTGCAGATTGGCGATACGCTTTACGTCTGTACGCCCTACAGCAAAGTGCTGGCGCTGGATGTCGATAGCGGTAAAGAGAAGTGGCGCTATGATTCAAAAGCCACCGCGCCGAACTGGCAGCGCTGCCGTGGTTTAGGCTATTACGAAGACAGCCAGGCCCAGGTGTCCTCTGCCGCCGATGCGCAGCCGGCCGCCTGCTCCCGCCGTCTGTTCCTGCCAACTACCGACGCCCGTCTGATCGCCATTGATGCCGATAACGGTAAACTGTGCGACGCATTCGGCGACCACGGTATCGTTGACCTTAGCGTGGGGATGGGGGAAATCAAAGCAGGTTACTACCAGCAAACCTCTACGCCGCTGGTGGCGGGTAACGTCGTCGTGGTTGGCGGTCGCGTGGCGGATAACTTCTCCACCGGCGAGCCTCCGGGCGTGGTTCGCGCCTATGATGTTCACACCGGCAAGCTGGCGTGGGCATGGGATCCGGGCAACCCGAACCTGACCGGTGAACCGCCTGCAGGGCAAACCTACACCCGCGGTACGCCGAACGTCTGGTCGGCCATGTCCTATGACGCGAAGCTGAATCTGATTTACCTGCCTACCGGTAACGCTACCCCAGACTTCTTTGGCGGCGAACGTACCGCGCTGGACGATAAATACAGCTCTTCCATCGTGGCCGTTGATGCGACGACCGGACAGGTACGCTGGCATTATCAGACCACCCACCACGATCTCTGGGACTTCGACCTGCCTTCGCAACCGCTGCTGTACGATCTTCCTGACGGTAAAGGCGGCACCACCCCGGTACTGGTGCAAACCAGTAAACAGGGCATGATCTTTATGCTCAATCGCGCCACCGGTGAACCAGTCGCCAAAGTTGAGGAACGCCCTGTCCCTGCGGGCAACGTCAAAGGCGAGCGCTACTCCCCGACCCAGCCCTATTCCGTTGGCATGCCGATGATCGGCAACGAGACGCTGACAGAGTCGGATATGTGGGGCGCGACGCCTGTCGACCTGTTGCTGTGCCGCATTCAGTTTAAAGAGATGCGCCATCAGGGTGTCTTCACCCCCCCGGGCGAAGATCGTTCGCTGCAGTATCCTGGCTCGCTGGGCGGGATGAACTGGGGCAGCGTGTCGGTTGACCCGAATAATAGCCTGATGTTCGTCAACGATATGCGCCTTGGCCTCGCCAACTATATGGTTCCGCGCGCCAACGTGGCGAAAGACGCCAGCGGTATCGAAATGGGGATAGTGCCGATGGAAGGCACCCCGTTCGGCGCCATGCGCGAGCGCTTCCTGTCGCCGCTGGGCATTCCGTGCCAGAAACCGCCGTTCGGCACGATGTCAGCGGTCGATCTGAAAACCGGCAAGCTGGTGTGGCAGGTTCCGGTTGGCACCGTAGAGGACACCGGTCCGCTGGGGATCCGCATGCATATGCCGATCCCTATCGGCATGCCGACGCTGGGCGCTTCGCTTGCCACCCAGTCCGGCCTGCTGTTCTTCGCGGGTACCCAGGACTTCTACCTGCGCGCGTTTGATACCGCCAACGGGAAAGAGATCTGGAAGTCGCGTCTGCCGGTCGGCAGCCAGTCCGGCCCGATGACCTATGTCTCGCCGAAAACCGGTAAGCAGTACATCATCATCAATGCGGGCGGCGCTCGCCAGTCCCCGGACCGCGGCGATTATATTATTGCCTACGCGCTCCCGGAGCAGAAGTAATCCTCAGGGCCCCAGCCGGGGCCCTTTTTACTGGCGAAGTACCTTTCCTGGATATTGCCCGGCGGCGTAAACGCCTTACTGTGCCTACCAGCGGTGGTTATCCACGGTGTTGCAGGTCGGGTCAGGCGCCAGCCGCTACCCGACATCACGACATCACGACATCACGACATCACGACAGCGAAATTGTCTTCTCATCTCCCTGAACGCGCCATTTTCATTCAGTCATGTTATTATTGCGAATGGTTATCAATAATAAAAACTGAACAAGGATAATGGATGAAAAGTTCAACCTGCCGCCTGCTCGCAGGCACCGTTTTGGCGTTAGCCGCTGCCTCCGCACAGGCGCTGAAGGCCCCGGAAGTGGACCTGCGCGATCCGACGATCTGGGAAGAGAAAACGGCCAGCCCGCTCACCGCTAACCAGCCGCCCTGCGAGGTTTTTAGCGGCCCGCACTGCGCGGTCTGGGAAGATGAAAAATCAGATATTCAGCGAGAACGGGAGCGTCGGGAACAGCGGCGGTGGCATAACGGTTATGAAAATTTGCGGCGAGAATAGCGTATATTCAGAAATAACCCGGGCAAGCCCGGGTTATGTTTGGTCTGAAAAATCAGTTGTCACCGAAATGGATGACGGTACGAATTGATTTCCCTTCGTGCATCAGGTCAAAAGCTTCGTTGATTCGATCCAGCGGCATACGGTGGGTAATAAACGGGTCGAGGCGAATTTTGCCCGCCATCGCGTCTTCCACCATGCCCGGCAGCTGAGTGCGTCCCTTGACGCCGCCGAAGGCGGAGCCGCGCCAGACGCGCCCGGTAACCAGCTGGAATGGCCGCGTTTTGATCTCCTGGCCTGCGCCAGCAACGCCAATAATCACACTTTCGCCCCAGCCTTTATGGCAGCATTCGAGCGCCGCGCGCATCACGTTCACGTTACCGATACACTCGAAGCTAAAGTCGACGCCGCCGTCGGTCAGCTCAACAATCACATCCTGAATCGGCTTATCGTAGTCATTTGGGTTGATAAAGTCGGTGGCGCCCATTTCTTTGGCGAGGGTGAATTTTTCCGGGTTAGTATCCACCGCCAGAATGCGCCCGGCTTTCGCCTGTACCGCGCCCTGAATCACCGCCAGACCAATGCCGCCAAGCCCGAAAACGGCGACGGTATCGCCCTCTTTCACTTTCGCCGTGTTGTGCACCGCGCCGATGCCGGTCGTGACGCCGCAGCCCAGCAGGCAGACTTTGTCCAGTGGCGCCTGCGGGTTTACTTTGGCCAGCGAAATTTCGGCCACTACGGTGTATTCGCTAAAGGTGCTGGTCCCCATGTAGTGATAGATTGGTTCACCGTTATAAGAGAAACGGGTGGTGCCGTCCGGCATCAGGCCTTTACCCTGGGTAGCACGAACCGCCTGACAGAGGTTGGTTTTGCCTGATTTACAGAATTTACATTCGCCGCATTCGGCGGTGTAGAGCGGAATAACGTGGTCGCCCGGCTGCAGGCTGGTTACGCCTTCGCCAACCTCGACGACAATACCGCCGCCTTCATGACCCAGCACCGCCGGGAAGACGCCTTCCGGATCGTCGCCGGAGAGGGTGAAAGCATCGGTATGGCATACGCCGGTATGGGTGATCTTCACCAGCACTTCGCCCTTTTTCGGCGGCGCGACGTCAATCTCAACGATTGAAAGCGGCTGGCCTGGGCCAAACGCGACGGCTGCACGTGATTTCATATCTTTCTTCCTCGTGGTGATTTTATTTTAAATAGGATCGTAGCAGATGCCCGACTTCCGCCATTCTGGCGGCGCGCTGGTCTGGCGTCGTTTCTCCGCTAACCAGTTCGTCCTGCAGATGAATCTCAACCATCTCCCCCATCAGGCCGTTAGCGGCGCCGCGAATAGAGGCAATCTGTTGCAGAATGGTCATACAGGGTTCGCCAGATTCCAGCGCCCGCTCGAGCGCTTCAACCTGGCCGCGGATACGCCTTACCCGGCTGAGGGCACGCTTTTTATCTTCAGGTGAATGTGGCATGGTGTCGCCCTCCATATCATATAGGGGGGTATACTATATTTATTATTGCCATGAGGCAAATGGCTTCGCCGCTTTAACCGTAGCATAGCGGCGAGAATTTGCGCTCAGTCGAGGCTAAGGATCATCGATTCACAGCGTAAGTCGGCGTTCGCCATGTTCGAATGCCAGCGCTTTTCGCCGGTTGAAGTGAATCCCAGGCGCAGATAAAAACCGGCCGCGTTTGGCGTTGCATCGAGGGTAATGTGCCTGAACTTGCGTTGTTTCGCCTCCCCGATAATCGCCGCCATAATCATGCTGGCGCAGCCTTTACCCTCCCAGGTCGGTAAAGTAAATATGGCTTCAACGCTACCCGCTTTGATATCCAGATAGCCGCTGGCGACTGCCCTGCCCTGCCCATCATCAACAACAAAAAATGGATTATCGCGCACCGCATGGCGATAACCTTCAGGCATGTTGTCGGGAGTCCAGGCCTGGAGGACTTCCGCAGCATAGCTTTCACGGCAGCCGTGGCGAATCGCCTGATTACGAACTTCCCAAAGGGCCGGAGCCTCTTCTGCGATGGCAAGTCTGACTTTCATACCCTTCCCCTTTTTTTATTGTTGATAACATTTTTATCACAATTAAAATAAAGAGCGACAAAAAACCCGCCGAAGCGGGTTTAGCAGGGTTTAGCGCTTACGCGGCATCATCCGCAGCAGCGTGTTATCTTTCCAGAAATAATGGTGCATCAGCGCCGCCAGCGCGTGCAGGCCGATAATAAAGTAGCCGGTATTGGCCAGCAGCTCATGCCACGCTTTCAGATTATCCACCAGTTCAAAGTCGCTTTCCGCTGCGTGCGGCATGGTCAGACCAAAAGCGAACCACGGGTTGCCGCGATAGTACATCATGACCATGCCGATGATCGGCAGCGCGATAAACAGCAGATAGATCACCAGATGCCCGAGATGCGCGAAGCCAGTCATCATCGGCGATGGTTTGGGGACTATCGGCGGCGCCGGTGATTTCAGGCGCACGATCAGGCGCGCCACCATCAGAACAAAGATAGAAATACCGCACGAGACGTGAATCATATTAATGGCAGGCCGCGCGCTGCGCGGGAAAAAGCCCCGCAGCTCCATCGCCGCGTACGCGCCAATCACTAATAAAAAAACCAGCCAGTGGATGCCTATCTGCAGGCCAGAGTATTTATCGCGCATGGAAAACCCTTAAAAAGATGGTGATGGAGTCAACATAACCACCTTTTATTAAAAATTCATTAACTTTTACGTACTTATAAAAAAACAATTGCCCTACTCCGGCATTTGATGCAAAAGCAGAGATCGCGCCTGCGCGAGGAACTTATTCTGTCGCCTTGACGCTGTATATAATTACAGTACAATACTGGCTGTCATCAAAATAACCGGGATAACGCATGTTTGTAGAACTGATTTATGACAAAAGAAATTTCGAGGGATTGGCCGGCGCTAAAGAGATCATTCTTAATGAACTGACGAAGCGAGTTCACCGCATTTTTCCCGATGCCGACGTCCGCGTAAAACCGATGATGACTTTAGCTTCGATTAATACCGACGCCAGCAAGCACGAGAAGGAGCAGATCAGCCGCGCCGTGCAGGAAATGTTTGAAGAACCCGATATGTGGATGCAGGAAGATTAACCGGGTTCCGGTAGATTTCGAATCGCGGTCTATGCCTTCTTAACCGCGAAGCCACTTGCGGGAATATTGACGAATAAGGCCTCAGGGAATCATGAACACATTTAGCATCATAGCTATCCCATTCTTTGCCGCAGCTATTGTTCTTCTGGCCTTAGCCGCGAGCCGAAAGAACCGAACCTGTTATATCGTTGGCGGCGTGTTAATGGCTTCATCCGTGGTTAACGCAGTGATTGGCATGGCGCTGTAGAGTCAGGTGGTAAAATGAGTTTTGTCTGGTATATGACGCTGATATGCATTTTTTTAGCCTGGCTAATGATGACTTTGCTCCCGGTGTAATCCCGGGTTTTCTGATACCCGGGCTTCGTTTATCTCTTTATCGGGGTTTATATCCCCTTTCGCACCAGCGTTGCCGCTTTTTTAAAAATCTCGTCCTCGACGCCATCTCCCTTCTGCCTGCCTAACCGCATCAGTTCCTCAACAATACTTTCCCGATTAATTGGCTTCTGGTCAGACACCAGGCCAATGACCGCTGCGCCAATCGCAAGCCCGATCAGCCCCGTTTGCTCGTCTTTGTTGTTCATCGTTCCGCTCCGTTATGCCCGCCAAAAGTTTAGCAGCCGCAACCGCGTCTGCAACCTGCAGCATCCGCAACCATAGTGTACAAAGTCAAAGACCTGCAGAAGCATAACGCGCGGACGAATGGTCAGGAAATGGCCTTCGCTGACCGCTAAAAAGTGTGATGTTGATCAAAAACAAAAAAACGCCAGCCTCAGAGGCGTATTTGTATTACGTCCGTTGCCGGGAGTAAGCCTGGTGGTTAAGCGGAGTTTTATTTGCAGATTATTAAGAGGAGAAATAGCCATGATCACTTACGATCGTAACCGCAACCCTATTACTAACGGTAGTCAGGTAATGATTAACGGGACGGGTAAAACCGGTAAAATTGTTGCTATACATGCCAATGGTCTTACTCCTGCCCAGCTGCGTCGTAATAAGACAGTAGAAGTTGAAGGCGCTGAAGGCAAATTCGAGCCCGTTGAATTGATCCGTCTTGGACTCCACTAAGATTGCGCAAGCTGCGGCGATCACCCGCCTGAACCGCAGGGGATGCCGCAGACGCCCGGCAGACGACGCCGGGCGACACGCCTACCGGCGCTCTGCGCCATGGCTCGTTTTAGCCTGATACATCCGCCGGTCGGCCACTGCAACGATGTCATTGAGACTATGGTGCTCATGGGGATCGTATTCAACGCAGCCCCATGAGAACGCCAGCTGCCACGGATTACCCGCTTGCTGATTATACTCGGCAACATTCTGGCTAAGCTGCTCCATCGCCTTGTTCGCGGCCTGCTGGGCGGTATTGGCAAGCAGGATGATAAACTCATCGCCGCCCTGTCTGGCAATTAAGTCCGACTCTCTGAAGGTAGACTTCATCACATCGGCGATTGCCGTCAGGGCTTTATCCCCTTGCTCATGGCCCCAGGTATCGTTAATCAGCTTAAAGCGATCGAGGTCGATAAACACCAGGCTCGCCGGTTCACTTCGCCGTCTGGCTGTTAACAGCGCATACTCCGCTAACGACAAAAATCCCCTCCGGTTAAATAACCCCGTCAGTTCGTCGGCGGTCGCCGCATCCAGCACCTTGAATTCATCTTCTACAATGGCGGCCAGGTCACTCAATATCTGAATTTCATGTCCGGAAAAAGCGCGCGGCTTATGATCCATAAGGCAGAACGAACCTACCGTCGCGCCGTCAGGTAGCTGAACCGGATACCCGGCATAAAAGCGAATAAACGGCGCTTCCGTCACCAGCGGGTTATCGTGAAAGCGCATATCCTGCTGCAGGTCGTTGACGATCAAAGGATCGGTTTGCAGAATGGTGTGCGCGCAGAAGGTGATATCCCTCGGCAGCGTATCCACATCAAGTCCGGCGCAGGATTTAACATGCAGGGTGTTCTCCCCGACGAGGCTAATCGACGCCACCGGCAGATCGTAGAGCGTACGCGCCAGCCTGGTCAGGCGATCGAAGCGCTCTTCTTTTCCGCTATTCAGTAACCCGGATGCCCGCAGCGATTGCAGACGACGCAGTTCATCTGGATGAGGTCCGGCTAATTTCAATTTGTCTCTCTTATCTTTTATGGATGAGCGGCGCAGCGCGTAGAGTCAATGCGCGCCTTGATTGTTAACACAGATTTTACATTTCTGATATCATGAGTTAAGCATATATCGCTGACTCGTCAAACCCGCCATCAGATGCCCTCCGGCGCCGCCCACTCCCGCAGCGTGTCTTTCAGCCACTGGCTTGCGCCGCGCTGACCGCTGCGCTTATGGGAATAGATTTTCACTTCAAATGGCGGCACCTCAAACGGCAGTTCAAAAATCTTCAACCCGGCGGTTGCGAGCATCTTTTCAGCAGCCGAGCGCGGCATCGCCATCAACAGTTCACTTTGCGCAATAATAAACGGTGCGCTCAGCATTGAGGGGGTTTTGATGGTGATATGTCGCGTGAAGCCCATTTTCGCCAGCTGCACATCGAGAACCCCCTGGCTTTCATTCCACGGAGTGACCACCAGATGCTGGGCCGCCAGATAATCCGCCAGCGTGAGTCTGTTCCGCCTTTCGTTACTCATCGCAACATAGTCATCCTGCAGCCAGCGAATCTCATCCAGTTCCGGATGTTCCGCTTCATTGAGCGCGCTGAAACCCAACGCCAGGTCCACCTCTCCGGCCAGCAGTTCCGTCAGCGCCGGACTATGCGGCAGATAACGCAGTTCGAAACGCAAACCCGGCGCCTGGTGGTGAAGTCTGGACATCAGGGTTGGAAAAACGCACTGCGCGGTGAAATCCGTGATCGCGATCTGTAGGCAGTCGGTACTGGCGGAAGCGACAAACTTTGGCTGCGGGGTGAGCTCCTGATTTAAAAACTTTAACGCAGATGATATCGACGGCGCGAGCTGGGTCGCATATACGCTGGGGCACATGCGGTGACCCTCACGATAAAAAAGCGGATCGTTAAGCGCCGCGCGCAGCCTGGATAGCGCGTGGCTTAACGCCGATGTGCTCATCGCTAACTCTTCCGCCGCCAGGCGGACCGAGCGATAGCGGTAGACCGCCTCAAATACCGGCAGCAGGTTTAAATCAAGACGGCGAAGGGCGGGATGCATAATATTCATCATTCAGTGATTTCATTGCACTTAATTCTTCTAACCTTAACGTTTATGCTTTGCGGTATCAAACTCACGACGGCACAACAGGTAATTCAATGAATATGACCATTCGTCAGGCCAGCCCGGCGGACGCAAAAGCAATTTATGACATGATTTATGAGCTCGCAGTGTATGAAAAAGCGCCGGAGCAGGTGGTTACCACGGTCGAGGAGATCCAGGCCACCCTTTTCGCCAGCGACAGCAAAACGGAAGCGCTGATCTGCGAGATAGAAAATAAGGTCGCTGGGTATGCGGTGTTCTTCACCAGCTATTCCACCTGGCTCGGACGCAATGGCATCTATATGGAAGACCTGTACGTCTCGCCCGAGTTTCGCGGCAACGGCGCGGGAAAAGCACTCTTGCGCACCATTGCTCAGCTAGCGGTTAAAAGAGAATGCGGCCGGTTAGAGTGGAGCGTGCTCGACTGGAACCAGCCGGCCATCGATTTTTATCTGAGCATTGGCGCGCTGCCGCAAAGTGAATGGGTGCGCTATCGTCTTGACGGCGCCGCGCTAGCCGCTTTCGCTGAATCAGGCGCTTTGGCCAGATAATCGCCATCGGCGGGTCTTTACGGGTCCGCCCTTTCCTTTTCTCTGCGCAGCCAATATGCCCGTGGCGTATAACGCTGAAACAAAAAATTATTAGCCGTTTCCGTCATACCCTCAACCTCCCGGATTTACACGCTTTTCCCGCTATATTTAGCAGCCACCTTTCTCGCGGCAAAAAATTCGCTGGTTGCCCTATCCTGACTGCTGGACTAAGCCTGGAGAAGTTTTCACATCACGATTCAACTGACCTGGAGATTCTTCATGAGCAAACTCGGGATTAATGGATTTGGGCGTATTGGACGGCTGGTGCTGCGCCGGTTACTGGAGGTTAATAGTTCCTTAGAGGTGGTCGCCATTAACGATCTCACCTCACCGAAAGTGCTGGCCTACCTGCTAAAGCACGACTCTAACTACGGACCTTTCCCCTGGAGCGTTGATTTTACTGAAGATGCGCTGATCGTTGATGGCAAAAAAATCACCGTTTATGCCGAAAAAGAGGCCCAGCATATTCCGTGGAAAGCGACGGGCGCTGAACTTATCGTGGAGTGTACCGGCTTTTACACTTCATCAGAGAAAGCGCAGGCGCATCTGACCGCCGGAGCCAAAAAAGTTCTGATCTCCGCGCCGGCGGGCGATATGAAGACCATCGTCTATCACGTTAACGACGATACGCTGGACGCCAACGATACGATAATTTCTGTAGCATCCTGCACCACCAACTGCCTGGCGCCGATGGCGAAAGTGCTGAATGACGCCTTTGGTATTAAAGTGGGAACCATGACCACGATTCACGCCTATACCGGCACCCAGTCGCTGGTTGATGGCCCGCGCGGCAAAGATTTACGCGCATCCCGCGCGGCGGCGGAAAATATCATTCCGCATACCACCGGGGCGGCGAAAGCTATCGGTCTGGTCATCCCTGAACTTAGCGGCAAGCTGAAAGGCCACGCTCAGCGCGTGCCGACCAAAACCGGTTCGGTGACCGAACTGGTGTCGGTGCTGGAGAAAAAAGTGACCGCCGAGGAGGTTAATCAGGCGATGAGGGAGGCGGCGGCGAACAATGAGTCATTTGGTTATACCGAAGAGGAGATCGTCTCCTCAGACGTAATCGGCAGCCATTTCGGTTCAATTTACGACGCCACCCAGCTGGAGATCGCAGAAGTTGGCGATCTCCAGCTCGTAAAAACCGTCGCCTGGTACGATAACGAATACGGTTTCGTGACCCAGCTGATTCGCGTGCTGGATAAATTCGCCAAATAACTCCCGGGGGCGGCGCAACGCGCCTTGCCCGGGCTACCGGACCGCAGACGGCTGGTAACCTGTAGCCCGATGTGATGGACACCTCCCCCTTACGGCATCAAAGTGCCAGACTGAGG